>ENA-OSEO01000110-OSEO01000110.1-sediment-metagenome-genome-assembly--contig:-NODE-110-length-220441-cov-6.102331_pt1 | contig 220441 bp, 172 predicted proteins | sample MGYA00237883_ERZ534232 | MGnify/ENA metagenome assembly ERZ534232
GTGGGTCACACTCGCCGTTCATACATGGGTCAAACTGGGCGGCTACGGATGGGTCATACTATCGCGGCTACTGACAACCTCCGTCCAATTCGATAACCATCATGGCCTCAAAACATACGAAGTCAAAGATGTACGAGCCGAGAGGTTGCTGGCGACGAAACTTGAGTCCTTCAAAACGCTTGCTTCTGAGTTGACTCCATAAGGCTCTTTCCGCGTCAGTTTCATGCTTTCTGAGGTCCTTTGCTCTTTCAGTGAGGTTTTTGCCGTTGGTGGAACCCAATGTTTAATCACCCTCCCCTAGCCCCTCCCATCCAGGGAGGGGAATGAATCGACGAAACAGCGTCATTGGCTTGTAAGAAGATTTACGGCTATATTGTTCGGCTGGCAAGGACTGAAGATCGGAAGACTGACAAGTCTTCATTACAACCGAAAGGCCGGGCCTTTAAATTCCCAGTGTGCTTTAACAGCTCTTTCTGTCATTCCGTGGTTCGACCTTCGCAATACGGAACGTGCGCCGCCGCACTGCCGAGCTTCGAAATCGCGGAAAATCGACCGCTTACTCACCCTCTCCCGCTGGGAGAGGGCAGGGTGAGGGCCTTCATTCACACCTGGCTGGCTTCACGACGACCGACTGACCTGTCTTCACGACAACGGACAGGCCGGACCTTTCAATTCCCCGCCCCTGGCGGGCGGGGTTAGGGGAGGGGGATTTCATCGATATTCCGTGCATTTCGGCTTAAGCCTCTGTCAGCAAACCGAAAATGTGATTTGAGCTGCCGTGTTCCTCGTCATGCCATGACTTTGACCATGGATTCAGATATTTTTGAAGGGACAGAAATTGATTTTACCTATTTATATCCCGTTTGGTTAGGATTGTTCTGCGAATACACGACCCATGGCTTTAGCCAAATTTACCGGAACAGCGTTTCCAATTTGATTTCCGATGCTGGTCTTAGATCTGCCATAAAATACGTAATCATCTGGAAAGCTCTGAAGTGCGGCTGCCTCACGAAGCGAAATAGCCCTATCCTGATTTGGATGGCCGTATCTTCCGTTTGAAAGGCTATGACATTTACATGTCAAAGCGGGAGCAGGGCGATTCCACCACATCCTTCCATAAACATCTGTGTGTCCTTGGTAAGTCCCTTTGTGGCAGTCGAGTACCAGATCATTCGGCCAAGCTCTTCTGTCACCGCCATCCAGGGGCGTGCTTCTAATTCGGAGCATATTCAGATCTGACAAAGCCGAAGATCTGTGGTTGGGTATTACACCGTGTATCTCCCCGGCTTTAATCGGGGGGAAATGTGAAATCGCTTTACTGACAGTTTCAAATGGCGCGCGACCAGAACCATGGGTAGGTTCAGGAATGCGTATTGTATATGATTTTCGGGCAAGCAGAATATGTCTCCTTCTTGTTTGAGGTACTCCATAATTCTTGGCGTCTACATCCGCAGCATCATAAAAATATTCGAGCCTTTCTAGCATTGCAACAAAACGACTGTATGTACTGCAGCCACGCACTTTTGTAATTCCGGGTACATTCTCTACGAATATATACTCAGGCTCAAACTTTTCAACAAATTTTGAAAAGCAGCCAAGCAAGGTTCTCTGGTGACTGTCCTTCATCGTGGTTCGTTGCTTAGAAAAAGGTTGGCAAGGAGCGCAGGCTGCGAACATTAGCTTGTGTCTCGAAACATTGGAAATTTCTGCCTCAAGCTCCGAAATCGTGAGTTTTCTAATATCGCAGCATTTAAATTTTGCTTCGGGATTATTGGCTTCGTAAGTCTGACCGCATTCTTCATTCGAATCTATGCCAAGCATCACCTTGATTCCACTCTCAAACAGTCCGCGCGTGAGACCTCCGGCGCCACAAAAAAAATCAATTGCTACGATCATTTTCAGTTTTCACCCCATTCTGCACTGACTTAAAGATATCTCCTATCCATGATTCCAAATCACGATCCGGCATTCCAGGCCTGCCTGCTATCTGAAGATAAGCCCAACCCAATTGTTCCCGGAAGGGGCTATCTAACGATATGAGCCTCTCGAACTTTTCTGAACTTGGTGATTGGACGGTTGTTTTTTCTTCGGTAATCGTCAACAATTCGAGGTTACGTAAACTCAGCGCCATTGATGGAACTAGGGAGGAATACGCAGGCAAAACTACGTATCCGTTAGATTGTGACTGAGTCAGAATCGATGATAATTTGCTCTTTGCACCGTCCTCTTTTTTCTTTGAATCCCATGGCAAGATTGGCAAATTATTTTTGTCAAAAGATTCCGTGAGGGGAACACATTTTCCTACGAGGACGTTGCTGACTTTCCCTTGCGCCAAATCACAGGAAGGTGTCAGAACGACACGGTATGACTCTGGACTTTTCTTGTCACCAATAGTAGATCTGAGGATATCCCCAGTTAAAAGATAAGAAGTCTCTGACGGAGGATACACATACTGTTCCCAGGCGAAGATATTACCATGCTCCTCTTGCGCCTTTTGTCGCATGTGAGCAGCTAAACGTCGTCTGGCCGCAGTCTTGAGTAGGCTGTGACAGTCATATACACTCGTGTTGTGAGTCAGAGTATGTGGTGCTGTCTCCACAAGTGCTTTTTGTGCCGCTTGCTCGGCATCCTCGCAAAGGCTCGATCTTATCTCGTTTATGGCTTTACCAAAGGGTAAGAAGTGACGGACTCTATTAATTATTAGATCAGCTGCTTCTTGGGAGGTTTTTTGGACGTAGCTCACCAAAGGGTGGGTTTCTGCGAATGTAACAAGATCTTCCTGGCGTGAGGCTGAGGCAAAAACTAGAGGAACGAAAACCCGCTCTCGAACGTGTTGCCAAACCCGCCGGCCTGTGTCCTCTCCTTTTGTTGGTTCCCCTTGGTATAAATCCAATACAACAACACTAGGTTTTAAAGAATGGATATCGCTCAAACCCGTGTCAAAGTTATCTCTAATTTCAATGGATGTTGACACTTCCTCTTCACTTAAACGGATTTTCAGCGAGCTAGCAAAATCCATGTCATCCTCTATGATCAGGACGGTCTCACTCATTGTTTTTTCCTCACCAATGGCAAGTCAAACCCGAAGCTAGCCCCATTGAGTTTACCGGGTTTGATCAAATACATTTTGCCATTCCGTTGGGCTACAAGTTCGGATGCGACGGTTAACCCCATGCCTATGCCACCTTCTTTCTTTGTCACCCCAGGCCAGAAAATTTTTTCGTTGTACGCATCTTCCACTCCAGGTCCAGAGTCATGGAAACGCACTTCAGCCCGGGTTTCATCACGACTATGGGAGATTTCAATCAATATTTCCCGCTCATTGACAGGAACATACGCCAGCCAATACAATGAGTTGGTGGTCAGGTTGTCAATTATTGGCAATAGTTCGCCAGGATCCATGGCCACAATAGTCTTTTCTTCTTCTGCGTTAACACGGAGCCGAACCCCTAAACGCCGAAATTCCTTTGAATGCCATTCTGAGATATCTTTGATTATCTGTTCCAAAATACTGTTGCGGCGATGAGTTCCGAACGTACGGCTTGCCAAAGGTGAGAGGATGTCTGAGAGCCGCTGAAGTGAACGAACTGCGCTTTCAGACAACTCCAATCTTCTTGGTAAAAACAGAAGTCCCAATATCTTATCTAAGTTCTTGCGCAAATAGCTATTAAGTTCGGAAATAACAAAAACCTTGTTCCCGACCTCATGTTGTAGCAGCATCGCTAGACTTCCGACACTTGCCAATCGACTATAATAATAGAACCTCTGCTGAATATCATCTACAGCGGCTCTAAGCTGTAAGGTATGGTCGATAACCACTTCCCTAATTTCATCCCAACCACCGTTCCGTTTTTCGATATCTTCGATTCTTTTCTCAAATATAGTAGACTTTAGAGTCGCAAACAAGTCCTGGAGGGGTGGTTCCTGATGCTCGGGCTCGGTACGATCTTTTTCGCGTTCTTGCTCCAGAAACTCAATTATTCTGAATAGAAATGCACGGAACTGACGAGAAGCGGCATTGTCAACCAAACCCTCACGGTCAGCCGTGTCTCTGAGTTTAATGTTGTCATCGGCTGATATGCTCACGTACCCGATCATTTGATTTGCGCTAATACGTTTTCCAACTCTGCTGACCCTACGTAGTCCCAGCCCAAGCCAGTCACTCCCGCCGCTACTCCGCTGTTTATCTGCTCCGATTTCCTTTGGAAGTACAAGAACTCCATCCCTGTATAAGGATAAACCGCTGAAAGGATTGTCGGAGATCTGTCTGCGAATGTAAGTCACCTTATTGCCAAGATCAAAGCGTCTCCCCAAATCGAGAAGCGATTCTTTATCAAAATCCCAGACGCGAAACTCAAATTCAAAAGGTCCGCATAATGTCAATTTTCCAATTTTGTCAGTTAAGCCGTTGGATTGCTTATTCAATCGTAGTTCTTTTTCCGTGAGATTCATTTTCCCTAGCGCACGACGACCACTTTTTCCATTCTGGTACCTATATTCCACGGTTAGCTCGCCTTTGTCGTTTACCTCACCTTTAAGTATGTATCTTGGGTGAGAAAGGATTTTGGGCGGTCGTATGCGTACGGGTCTATGTTCCTCCTTTGGAAGGCTGAGGTATATGTCAAAATCTGTCTGTTTTTTAAAAGGAGGCACAAAACGGGCCAGTTCGGCACGAAGATTTGGTAGGTCGGAATCCAAATCGAAATTCCAGTTCATATTTAACTCTGAAATCTGTAACAGGGTTCCGTGATCACCCAAGCGTGCCGGAGCTCCAACGGTTCGGATTTCAGCGCTGCAATCCGCCAAGTTAGTCGCGCTTGCCAACACCTCCCAATCTACGTCTACACGGAAACATTGCTCACCGCTTTTTTTCGTGTACATGCTTAGCTTCTTGCCTAGGCGTGCTGCGGACAATCTGCCCAGGCCTTTTTCACCCGTTACACGTCTCTTTTTATCTCCTTTTCGAATGGACGTGTTTTCCTCCTTATGCGGAGTACCCACTGTCAACCAGTGGTCTATAATTGTCTTTCGGGCCATACCCTGGCCATCATCTTGTATTTCTATTAATTGATCTTCGCCATTTTTTCCTTTCCTGATGAATCGAATATCAACTCTAGAAGCAAATGCATCGTATGCGTTTTTTACTAGCTCGACTAAGGCAACGAGATCGTTTGTAACAAGTTCCTTCCCAAGTGACGTAAATACCCGTGGATGAAAAGTCCAAGGAATCTTTTCTGGCTTGATAGAATTTGATCTATGAATTGCCATTATTTTGTCTCAGAAATTCCGACAACCGCAGTTGAAGGTTGGGTGATTTGATCTCGCACTCCCAGATGACCAGGACTCTCCATCCGAGACTCTTTAGAGCAATAAGCGAGCGTTTGTCACGGTCAACGTTTTCCATTATTTTCTCCCGCCAAAATTGCTCATTTGTTTTTGGAAGCCTAGATTTCTTACAATCTTTGTGGTTATGCCAAAAGCATCCATGAACAAAAATTGCGGCATTGTATCTTACTAAAACAATGTCAGGTTTGCCCGGTAAATCGCTACGGTGTAGACGAAAACGGTAGCCTAACTTATGCAAAAGTCTGCGCACGATGATCTCGGGCTTGCTGTTAGATGCTCTAACTCGACCCATTATTTCACTACGTTTTTCTTTGGTATAAATGTCCATCGTTTATTCAAGGATAGTCAAAATATTTAATAATACGAGCCCTTTTCATTATAGCATACACAGCATCTACAAAAGTTCATCCGTAGTGCGAAAAGCGCCAAAACAGGAGTTGAATTATGACAGTGAGCAAAATAACGCCTTGGGAAAAAATGATCAAGGGAAATTATACGGGTTGGACAATTTTTATGGATTATTCGCGCTTATTGGCAGCTGTTTGCTACCAAAGCTTTGTGGAAAGAGCATGGTAAAACCGTTTTTCAAAAAGGTTTTCCCATTTTGTTTTTCTGTTTATTGTGTCAAAGCCTTTGGGTTCCGTGGTCAAGTCCCGACAAATCGGGATAAACCTCGGAATGGCGATTCCCTCACCCTGCGTCCCTCTCCCGGCGGGAGAGGGATTTTGCTTGGCGCGTTACGCCGGATTGAGCGCGCCGCGGGCCGCATGTATCCGAGGCGGGGCCGTAGGAGGATACGCCAAGAGAAGATCCGGCCTCTTTTATCGGTTCCATGCCTTATGATCCGGAGCGGATGAAGCTCCACCATGCGTATGGGCTGTGCGTTTCATTTTTCAATGCCGGCGCAGCCCGATCATGAATATCCGGACAGGTTAGCTATTTTTTTTCTCTTTTTTTTGTTTCCGCTTCTCTTTTGGGGTTTTGCTGCTTTTTTTCTGTTCTTCCCGTTTGCCTTTATCTTTTTTTCCCTTGTCGCCCATTTGTCCACCTTTTCCTTTGTTCTAATTTTTTTATGGAAAAGCACACATAGTGATGTGACTGTATATATCACATAATCTTCATCCACACAGAACAGAAATTTACTTTGCCGTCATGATTTATTATACATCATTCCCCGCTGAACAATCATCCACCTCGTATCGATTTTGGAGTTGGAACCGATCCGCGGCGCGCCCGCCTTTGGCGCCGGAAAGCCCGGATTCCGTGGTCGATCCACTGGATGACGTCCCCCTCACCCTATATCCCTCTCCCGGCGGAGGCTGTCGATAAACGCGTGGGAAAGGAATCGGGCGGAGGAATTTCTTCCCCCGCGCCCCCTTGGATGATTTCTCGCTACGCCCGAAATGAGAACACTATTATCTGAAATATAGCTGATATCAATAGGTTAAAGTTTTTAAAGGTAGGCGTGGGGGGGAACATTTTTCAAAAAGTTCCCTCCCACAAATTTCAAAATCGACAGCCTCCGGCGGGAGAGGGATTTTGAGGCGCCGCGTTATGCGTGTAGTTGAGAGTTTTTCAAAAAGGTTTTCCCATTTCAGCTTTTCCAATCACGCTTCAGTCGGGGCTAGGCGAGCAGGGAAACCCGGCCTGTGTCGACATCATACATGGCGCCGACGATCTTGATTTCTCCGCTTTCGACGAGATCGTGCAGGATGACGCTCCTGTTGGCCAGGCCTTTCACGTTCATGCGCACGTTTTCCAGAGCCACTTCATGAACAAACGCCTGGTTTTTGGAGTTTCGCTCGCCCTGCACATCGGTTACCGCGTAGACCGCGGGCATGATGTTGCTGAGCGTATTGGTGAGGCTCCCGATTTGGGTGAGGTCGCAAGCTCCCTTGATGGCGCCGCATTCCGTATGGCCAAGCACCATGATAAGCTTTGCGCCGGCAAGCTTGGTGGCGAACTCGAAGCTGCCGATGAAATCGGTATTTGCGAAATTGCCGGCGATTCGGGCGCTGAAGATGTCGCCGACCCCTTGATCGAACACGAGTTCAGGGGGGACTCGGGAGTCGATACAGCCGAGGACGGCCGCGAATGGATACTGGCCGGGCGCGGTGGTTCGAACTTGGGCCATGAGGTCCCGCTGCAGCAATTTCCCGTTTACAAACCGGTCGTTGCCTTGCATAAGGAGCGTCAGCGCCTGATCAGGCGTCAAAGCGCGCCGCGCCTCTTTTGACATCGGTGGAACCTGAGCCTGAGCCGATACCTTACCGGCGGACAGCGCCAGCGAAATCCCGGCGGCTGAAACGGATTGAATGAATGTTCGTCTGCTTGGCATGTATACCTCCTTGGTCACGCCTTGCGCGGGCTTGCCGCCCAATCAGCGACGCCGTTTAACATTTACATTTCGAGTCGTATCTTCATGTTTACTTTGCGCATGCGCCGCTATGATCCTTCAGGGTACACTAGTTGTCCGCTAAAAAGAAGGTATTTCACCCCTCACCCTATTCCCTCTCCCGTCGGAGGCTGTCGAAAAAAGCGTGGGAAAGGAATACATCGGGGGAATTTCTTTCAAAAAGTTCCCTCCCACAAATTTCAAAATCGACACCCTTCAGAGGGAGAGGGATTCTTAATGACGGGTTCTGCGCGTTGACGCTCGCCGCAGGCAGTCATGAGTTTTTTGAAGGGGTTTGGGGAAACTTTTTTCGCAAAAAAGTTTCCCCATGCTTATGGCCTTTCTATGATCGTTCCGTTTTCATCGTTTCACGGCCAGCGAATCCACCAGTTGGGGGGTGATCTTTTCCAGCAGGGCGATATAGTTTTCGCCGGCGCCTGACGAGGCGAGGAGGGCCAGGTCGCCCGATCCGATCAATCCGCGTTCCACGGCTTCGCCAAGGTTCATGGGGACGCTGCAGTTGGCGATGTTTCCGTAGGCGTGAAAGGTTTCGTAGAATTTCTCCTCTGGTACGTTGAGTCCTTCGCGCCAGGCGTTGGCGGCCCATTGCACGGGTTGATGGGTGGCCAGGAAGTCTATGTCGCCTATGGTGAGGTCGCGTTTATGGAGGGCTGCGTTGACCACCTGGGTCATGTCTTTGACCGTGTTGACGGCTATTTTGTGGTCGGCTTCGGGGTTGTAAAAGGTGGTGAAGATCTGCGCGAAGTCGGGGCCGTGCGGGGTAGGGCGCAGGATTTCCGGGGGCCGTCTTTGGAAGATGATACCGTCGTGGCGGTCGCCGAAACTGGTGGAATGGGAGGCGAGGTAGCCGTAGCCGTTTTCCACGGCGGTCACGATGGCGGCGGTGGCGGCGTCCCCGGTGTTGACCGAGTAGTAGGTGGTCTTGTCGACCACAAAGGAATCGATATAGCTGGCGATGATCAGGACCGTGCGTTTGATCCCGGACTGGACGAGCGCGGTGGCCACTTCCAGCATGGTGATGAACGAGGAGCAGCAGGTGTCCACGTGATAGGCGCCCGCGTTGGGCAGGCCCAGCTTGTGTTGGGTGAGGGAGGCGTTGGACGGCAGCAGGAGGTCGGGGACCTGGGAGGCGGTTATGAGCAGGTCGACGCGGTCCTTGGGGATGTTCCCGTTGACCAGGGCCATGGCGCCGGCGATGGTTTCGGCGTCGGAGGGCAGCATGGGGTGCGGTTGAAGGGAGGCGCGCACGGACAGGGGGTCGAAGGGCACGCGGCGGCGTTCCGTGGTTCCCTGAAAGGGATCGGCCTTCTTTTTTTCCGGCAGGCGGTCCAGCCAGGTTTGGAACCAGGGTTGCGATTTCCAGCCGTCGTGGTTGGTTTCGATTCTGCCGGGGAGCCTTTGCTCCAGTTCCAGAATGTCGATATATTCCGGGGGCAGCAGGGTGGTTTTCAGAAATCGGGCGTAGCCTTCCGCCTTGGCCTTGGCGATGGTCTGACCGGGCCGGTAGAGCCCCATGCTGACAATGCCCGCCGAAATTGTGGACATGTTTAGTTCCTCCCTTGGGTGACGGTCGCGCGGGTTTTAATCCTTGCAGAGTTGTTCCGCCTGCAGCAGAGCGTGTTCATAGGCCTGGGCCGAAATTTGCGGACGGCAGGAAACGGCCCGGTCGTCGATATAGGCGGAAGCGCGCGGTTTGCCTGGGCCGGCGTAAATGGCGGCGTAGGAAAACCCGTGCTTATCCAGCCACGCTTTCAGTTTGGAAACCAGTTCCTGTTCGTTGTAGCCATGATTTTCGTAAGCGCTGGCGCGGGTGCTGTAAATCATGACATCCGCGACACGGGATAATTTTCGGGTGAATTCGACCGCCCCGGGCAGCGGGGCGCCGATGGTGTCCACTCCCTCAAAGGCGTCGTATTGGGCCAGCGTGCCGTCCACATCCACACAAACCGTTTTCCGTTCAGCCATAAACCGCTGTCTCCCTGACGCTTCGCTTCCACAAACCCGGCCGACACCTATCAGCATACCACGAAAAAGAGAGGTTGTGTCGCTCTTGGAGGAAATGGCGCCTTTGGCGCCGGTCGGAATTACACCGTTGGGTCAAAAAAACAGGTCCGCAATTTTGAGCTGAAAACATGGTCGGAAGAGGTCAGATCGGCGCAAAAAATCCGACCGAGGATGGCGCGATGTCACGATCTGGAAAAAAACGGCCTCAAGCAGGCGCCTGGAGGAAGAAAAGCGGAAAAAAGAGGAAGCTTTGGGGAAGGGAGCGGAACTATTCGAGGTGGTAGCGCTTTTCCCTGAACAGCCGCAGGCAGGCGTCCACCGCGGCGGGATCGTAGAGCTTCCCCTTGTTTTTGGCGATCTCCCGAAGGGCGCTTTCGATGCCCCGACTCGGCCGGTAGGGCCGATGGGACGCCATGGCTTCCACCACATCCGCCACGGCGATCAGCCGTGCTTCCGGCAGGATCTCATCCCCCCGCAACCCTTGCGGGTAGCCCGATCCGTCCATTCTTTCGTGATGCTGAAGCACAATCTGCGCGAGCGGCCACGGGAATTCGATCCGTTTGAGAATGTCGCTTCCTACCTGCGGATGTGTTTTGATGAGGCCCATTTCCAGGTCGATGAGTTTTGTGGGTTTGCTCAGGATTTCCGCGGGAACCGAGATTTTTCCCAGATCGTGGATGGCTCCCGCCATTCTGATGCCCATGATTTTGTCGGAAGGAAAGCCCATCTCTTCGGCGACGGCGCAGGCGAGATCCGCAACCCGCTTCTGATGACCGGCGGTGTAGGGATCTCTCACTTCAACGGCCAACGCCATGGCCTGGACCACTCCGTCTATGGATCTTCGCAGTTTTTCCAGATTACGTTTCAGTTGTTCTTCCGCCCGGTTGCGCTCAGACAATACTGTCCGTTCCCGCAAGACGCGCGAGAGACGGACAAGCATTTCACGAACGCTGACCGGCTTGTGGATAAAGTCGCTGGCCCCGACTTCAATGGCCCGGTCATAGGTGATATTCTCCGTAAACCCGGTCATAATGATAACGTCCGCGTCGCTGCCTTGGTTAATCCGTTTGGTCAGTTCAACGCCATCCATAACGGGCATGATTACATCGGTTATGACCACATCCAGCTTTTCTTTTTCCAATACGCGCAATGCCTCCTCACCATTGGAGGCCTCAAAGCACGTATATCCGACCAACTCCAGGCTGTCGTGCAGAACATTCCGGACACCCTCATCGTCATCCACCACCAAAATTCGGAAGTCTCCGGGGTCCAGCTGTCTTGGCCCTCTCATGCCTGTCGCTTTAGGGTGGACATCGGGCCGGAGATCAACTTTAAATCTGCCTAATGAAGATTTTTCAGTCTTAACGCTCGGTCGCATAGTGTTCATCAGAAATGATCTTTTCTTGAGAACATACTGTTAAAATTAATGAAATTAAAGAACAAAACGCGTAGGGACGGCGCAATGGTTCCCGCTTATCCGCATGCGTTGCGTATTTGAGATACAATAAGCACGAAGATTTGTTTGTCACAGGAATATGCGAATTTTATTTTTTGTAGCGATTCATCATTTGCGTCTTTATGGGTCTTCACGCGTCGTCGCCTTCGAATGGATCTGTCGGTTCTCCCCGCCAGTTTACCACCGCCGGCAGCGGCCGCACATTAACATGAAGCCGAAACACGTCCGGACGCGCATAATGACCTGCGGCGTCGAAGTCATATTTTCCCTGCGTGATCTGATTCATGTCCAGATCGGCGGTTAAAATGCATGGGCCGTCGAAATGAGGCCCGGCGATAACCTCTCCAAGCGGTCCCACTATGCAGCTTCCACCTCTCATGAGTATGGTGTCCGGATCGTCACCTTGCACGGCTTTATAATCGTCAGGACAGTCGCCTCTTTTCAAATATTGACAACTGCTCAACACAAAACAACGTCCCTCCAGAGCAATGTGACGCATGGTTGAAAGCCATGTGTCCCGATCATCCGCCGTGGGAGCGCAATAGATCTGCACGCCTTGAGAGTACATATACATACGCAGCAGAGGCATATAATTTTCCCAACAGATTACCGCGCCCACTTTTCCCACTTGTGTATCGAGGACCGGCAGCGTCGATCCGTCTCCATATCCCCATACCAAACGTTCCAGCGCGGTGGGCATCAGTTTTCTATGTTTGCCCAACAACCGGCCGTCGGGAGAAAAAAACAGAGCCGTGCAATACAGCGTGCCCAGTTCCCGTTCGATTATTCCGATAACAAGGTATACGTTGTTGGTTTTCGCTATATCTCCAAGAGCCTGGGTGGAGGGCCCGGGCACATCTACCGCGCTGTCAAAGTACCGCTGGAAATCTTCTCTCCCTTCGGGGAAACGCATGCCTATTCTGGCGCCAAAATCCAATCCCTTGGGGTAGGCCGAAACAAACGCTTCGGGAAACAGAACCAATTGAGCTCCTTCTCGGGCAGCCTGAGGGACGAGCGTTTTCACCTTTTCGATGGTAGCTTCACGGTTGAACACAACGGGACAATCCTGAACCACAGCGACGCGAACCGGTTTCATTGTTCTTTCTCCTTTAAGTCGAAAAGCGCTCTTGAGGCGCGTTGATGATATTCCCATTTCAGGAAAGGGGCGATACGTTTCTTCACAACAAGGTTTTTTCCGGATCAAAATAAATAGTACTATTGCCATAAGAATGCGCCGAAGACAATCCAACCTGACCGGTTGAATCTCTACCACAGTCCAATAGTTTTTTCGTGAGCGCCAATGATAAACCAGGTGTGGTCCCAGGGAAAGGGTCAGCCTCCTAAACGCACGTCGGGAAAATCACAAAACGGAAAATGAGTGGGGCGCGCAGGTTAACGGGCTAAATCTCTTCAACGCGCCGGCTACTTAGCGCCCATAGTATCCTTGATGGCCGTGGCCTCCATAGTATGATCCGGAATTATGGCTACCATTATACGGTCCGGAATTATAATGATGGTAGTGGCCGTATCCTTCCGACATATGTCCGTAATATCCATGCCCATGATCGTAATCACGGTAGTAGTAACTGTTATAGTGGTTACAGCCCAGGGCCAAAAGCGAAAACAGCGCGATCAGCCCGGCCGCGAGCAGTTTTTTAATCCGCATGTTAATCCTCCTCGCTCAAAGGGTATTTTCCAATTCTCTAAAGCGCCCAAAATATCTTTGCGCCTCGGTTGATAGCGAACGTCGCCATATCGAAACTCGGCTATTTATAATTATTGACGCGGCTCTCTGAAAAAAATTCATGGACTCGCCCGGCGCATACCTGCTAGTGTAAGTATTCCTTAACTTAAATGGGAAAACAGGCGTAAAGCGGCATTCGTCGAGGCAAGCGCGAGAGGCGTAATCGGATGAAATTCAGACGGGGAGTGTATCATGTCTGTATTGTTTGAAGAAACATCGATAAAAGGTATGACTCTGAAAAACCGGTTTATCCGTTCGGCTACATGGGAAGGGATGGCCGACGAAAAAGGACGAATGACGCCTCGGCTCTACGATTTGTACGCGAGGCTCGCTGATGGCGGGACGGCGCTTTTAATATTAAGTCACGCGTTCGTGCGTCGCGATGGTCAAGTTGGGGCAGGACAGCTTTCCTTTTCTTCCGATGACCAAATCCCTGAATATCGCAAGTTGACGGAACTCGTTCACTCGCGCGGCGCTAAAATATGCACTCAACTGGCTCACGCCGGTTTTCTCGCCAGAGAAAAACTCACCGGCGCGCCTCTGATTGGCGCCAGCGCTCACGTTCAAGGTTACGATCATACCGCGCGGGAGTTAAACAGGGAAGGTATCGCCGAACTGGCTTCCGCCTTTGCAAAAGCGGCGGCGCGCGCGGTGGAAGCGGGTTTCGACGCGGTACAGATTCACGCGGCGCATACCTACCTGCTGAGTCAATTCTTGTCACCCTATTTCAACCACCGAACAGACGAGTATGGAGGGTCGGTGGAGAACAGAGCTCGCGCCGCGTTCCAGGTGTACGGAGAAATCAGGTCCGCGGTGGGCGCCGATTATCCTGTGCTGATTAAAATTAATGCAGATGATTTCCTTGAGGGCGGCTTTTCCTCCGAAGACTCGGCGGCCGTTTGCCGCATGCTCAGCGAAAGAGGAATCGACGCCATTGAACTGAGTGGAGGCAACCTCGTCGTGCCCAAATACAGACCAGCGCGGCCAGGAAAGATAACTCCCGAAACCGAGGTGTTTTATCGAAGCCAGGCCGAACGGGTGAAATCTTCGATTACCTGTCCGCTCATGCTGGTCGGCGGTATCAGATCCTTTGAGACCGCGGAGCGTTTGACGCGGAAAAAGCTCGCTGACTACATTTCGTTATCGCGGCCCTTGATTCGGGAGCCGGATCTCGTTAAACGATGGGAATCGGGAGACCGGCGGCCTGCCGGATGCCTTTCGGATAACGCCTGCTACAAACCGATATACGCGGGGGAAGGTATACGCTGCCCTCACCTGGATCAGGCCGAATAACACCGCCGGCGGAGTAGTTTATTTTGCGCTGGTTGGATAAGATCCGGAACCTGGAGGACACATGAGTATCGCGCTTGCGCTCATAGATATTCAGCGGGACTATTTTCCGGGTGGACGAATGGAGCTAACTGGCATGGATCTCGCCAGTGAAAAGGCCCGGGAGTTGCTCGCCTTTTTTAGGGAAAGAAAATGGCCGCTGTTTCATGTTCAACATCTGTCCGTCCGACCGAACGCGACCTTTTTTCTACCGGGGACCGATGGTTGTGAACTACATGAAAATGTGGCTCCCGCGGCGGGAGAGAAAATAATTCAAAAGAACTATCCCAACGCGTTCCGTGAAACCAATCTCAGGGAAGAATTGAGAAAGTTAGATGTAAAGGAATTGGTTATTTGCGGCGCCATGAGCCACATGTGTGTGGAGGCTACAACGCGAGCCGCTTTTGATTTGGGGTTCCGATGTGTTGTAGCGCACGACGCGTGCGCGACAAAAGATCTCACCTTCAAAGGCAGAACAATAGCGGCGGAGGATGTCCACAGCGTCTCCATGGCCGCTCTCGGCGCCGTTTACGCTGAAATAGCGGCCGCTCAAGAGATCATTTCAAAAATTGAAAGCGCGGGTAATTGACGCGCAAGTGGCGATAAAGGAGAACTGGTTACATGGATGGAAAAGAAATCGCTCTACGGGCCTTGGAAATAAAGGAAACGCCCCGCACGCCGGTAACGCTGGTAGCCGGTGGCGAATGGTATGTAAACCTGGCGAACAAAACGTTTGCGCAGATCAAAAACGATCCTCGCGCTATCGCTGACGTGTTCGTAAACGCCTTCAGAACCGTGGGACACGATCTGATGTGGACGGGGGCGGGTCTGCTCAATTACCCTGTTCACTGCCTGGGCTGTGACATTATTGATGACACATCCTCTTCACCAAGCCTGTCGGGCAGCGTCATTCAGGATATCAGCGAGTTGGGCGCACTGGACATGGAAAAAGCGCTCTCGAGTTCCCTGTTGCAGGGGATTATACATTCCCACCATCTGATAGCCGACGAAATAGGGGATGAGACGTTAATCCTGCCGACACAATGGGGACCGTTCACCACGGCGTCGCGCATTCTGGGGATGCAATCATTCCTGCTGGCGATGCTCGATGATCCCGACAAGCTTAAGGAATTGATACAGTTTTCGGCCGACTATCTCTGGGCGATCAGTGAGCGAATGCTCGAACACAAGAATATTATGGGGTTGAATTTTTCCGAACCCGTGGCTTCGGGCGATCTCATATCACCGGCTTCATTCCAGGAATTTGTAAAGCCCTTCCTCGCGGATCTGAATTCCCGTCTGAAAAAACGAGGAGACTATTCAATGATACACATTTGCGGTGATAGTTCCCGGATTCTGCCGGACATATTGGAAATCGGACCACACGCTTTTAGTCTGGAATCAAAAACACCTCTGGCGAAGGCGAAGGAGTCCCTGGGGGGCAAGGTCTGTGTCGCTGGCAATGTGACACCTACGGGGGCCTTTTATACCGGCACGCCTGACGAGGTTATTAAGGAAGCGAAAGAATGCCTTGCAATCTGGGGAGACGACCCCGGATATATACTCACGGTCGGGTGTGACTTTCCCAAGGAAGTACCGCTGGAAAATGTAAAGGCGCTCATGTCGCTGAAAAATTAAGAGGTCGGCGAAAAAGTTTCCGCTGTCGTTCGCACCCCGGATGTTTTGGCGTAACACACGGCGGGCGCGTGGAAAAAACAACCAGTCCCGATGATTCGCAAGAGGCGGGTAATGCAAGGTATTGTTTCAGCCTGTACGTATGATTGTCCGGATTGCTGTTCGATCATAGTTAGGAAAAGCAGCGATGGGACTGTGAGCGTGCGGGGGAATCCCGATCATCCCTATACGGCAGGGTTTGCATGCTCTAAAATCAAAAATCACCTCAGGCGTCTTAAGAGTCCAAACCGGATCTTCTCCCCTCTGCTGAAAAGAGGCTCTGAATGGCGCTCCATTACCTGGGACCAAGCGCTGGATCTTTGCGCGGAAAACATCGACAAGCTTCGTCATGAGCCTCGTTCTATTCTGCACGTCAATTGCGAGGGGGACCATGGCGTAGTAAAGTTGATGGTAAAAGACTTTTTTGCGGCCCTTGGCGCCCGACAGACCGTCGGCACCCAGTTATGTAACGCGGCGGGGCTGGCGGCGTGTGAGATGGATTTTGGAGCGGTGTGTCACAATGATATTGATGACCTGCTTAACTCCGGCGCTATCGTAAATTGGGGAAGAGATCTGTCGCGGAATTGGCTTCACATGGCCGCCATGGTTCGCCGGGCGCGGAAAAAGGGCTGCAGGCTTATAACTATCGCCCCTGCGTCCCCACAAGACGCCGAGTTAATGGGGGAATTCATTCCCATCCGTCCTGGCTCGGATCGATTTCTGGCCGCAGCGGTTTTGAAAACGATGTTTGAAAAGGACCGGATTGCGGTAGATCTCATAAGGAGCGCTTCGGGCGGGTGGGCGTTCCGTGAGATGATCCTGGCGCAGGACCGTGACGCTCTGCTGCAGGCGTGCGGCGTAGAGTCGAGATCCGTTAAATTACTTGCGGACGTTTACGGCGGTTCCCAGCCGGTTGCGACGCTTATCGCTTGGGCGCTGCAGCGATACGCTTCCGGGGGCCAAAACGTTCGTCTTATCAACGCGCTTACGTACTTGTCGGGAAACGTAGGAACGACGGGCGCAGGTTCGTACTATGCTATCCCTTCGAGCCGTGATCTTAATCTGTCTTGGGCGCGTAACGCGTTTTCTCAAAAGGTTCAACTCGTATCGTTCCCCCGTATCGCTGAAGAAATCGAGAACGCCGACCCACCCATTCAGATGCTCTGGGTGAACGGCTCAAATTTCGTTAATCAGGTTCCCGAATGCGAGCATGTCGTCCGGGCTCTCACCAAAATACCGTTTAAGGTGGTGGTGGACGCGTTCTTTACCGACACTGCGGAACAGGCCAACTTGATTCTGCCATGCGCGCTCATGATGGAGAAAGAAGACATAGTCGCCTCATATTGCCACAATTACGTAAATCATGCTGGTGTGGTCTTCGATCCCCCCGGACAGGCGAAAACGGACGATTGGATCATGACTCGCTTAGGGAAAAGGTTGAAACCGGCGGTTGAGGTGTTGTCCCGGGAGGAGATTCTGCGTTTGTCTCTTAATTCACCCTTGCTGGATATAGATCTGGACGAATTCCGCCGACGCGGATGGGTCAGGTCGAAAAGACCCACGATGGCCTTTGCCGAAGGGAGATTCGATCATCCGGACGGGACCTATCACTTACCCAATGAGCAGTTGCGTCCGGAAACGGAGCCGACCGGAGAGTATCCTTATCGATTATTGAGCCTCGGGCGCCGAGAAGCCATACATTCCCAGATTCTTCCCGAGGATCATCCCTCTCATCCCGTAATATGGGTTACTTCAGGCCACCCGGCGCGGCAAAAACTGGATTTGACAAAACCGACATACCTCGTCTCACCAATCGGCCGGCTTCGGGTAATTGTTGAAAACATGGAAGGTCTGACCGATAACCTGATTTTGTATCGCCGTGGAGATTGGCGCAAATTGGGAGGAGGCGTCAACCAGCTTATCAGCGCTCGGACTACCGACATTGGAGGGTTGGCCTGCTATTATGAACAACATGTGCGTCTTGAAAATTGAACATTCGACCTGGATATAATTCACTCTGAAGAGAAAAAGGAGGTTCACGGTATGCGTTTTACGGACAAGACAGCTATTATAACCGGTGGGGCGCAAGGCATAGGTGAAGTCATAGCGCGGCTTATGGCCGCCGAGGGCGCCGCGGTCGTGATCAGCGACCTTAATGTGGAAGCCGGGCAAAAGGTGTCCCAGGAAATTAATTCATCCAACGCCGGTCAGGCGTCATTTGTAAAAACCGATGTGAAGAATCCGGATGATATCAAGCAATTGGTTGAACACGCTCAGCAGAAATTCGGTACCGTCGATATCCTCGTTAATAGCGCGGGTATCTGTATCAACACAGGCATCCTTGATATAAGTGTGGAAGAGTGGGACCACATGATGAATGTCAATTTGCGAGGGATGTTTCTGTGCTGCCAGATGGTGGCGCCGCTAATGATAAAACAAAAATCAGGAAAGATAGTCAGCATGGCCTCCTTGGCTGGAAAGGTGGGAGGGATAGCGGCGGGAGCGCACTATTCGGCTTCCAAGGCGGGCGTAATTTGCGTGACAAAATCTTTTGCCAAGGCTCTCGGTCCACACGGAATAAATGTGAACGCCATCGCTCCCGGACCGGTGGAAACAGCAATGATCGGTGACTGGCCCCCTGATGTGAAGAAGAGTATGGCCGATAGCGCCCCCTTGGGCCGACTGGCCAAGCCTCGGGATATCGCCGAGGCGGCGCTGTTTCTCGCTTCTGAAGCCGCGCGGCACATTACCGGAGAGACGATCAATATCAATGGGGGAATATTGATGGATTAGAGTTCATGGACGGCGCTGATTTCGTTTTCCCGGCGCATGAATTGAGAATCAGCAAGTCAGTCGATGACGGTATTTTTACTTTATAATAATTTTGAGCAAAGAGAGGGCAACCTATGGCTATCAAGGAACTTTCCGGTAAGATACAGACCGTGTTGGGGCCGATCGATCCTGCGGAAATGGGAATTACCCTGCCTCATGAACACCTCATATCCGACGGTTCAAGCTGGTTTATCGACCCTGAAGATGAGCTCGGCAAAAAGATGGCCCACGCGCCGGTGAGTCTTGAGAGCCTGTGGTGGGTCAGGTATCATTGGCATCGCAACAAAGATAACCTGACACAGCTCGATGAGAAAGAAACCACGTGGGAGGTAATGCGGTTTAAAGACGCGGGCGGCGGCGCTGTGGTTGATATCAGTCCCCATGGATTCGGCAGGGATCCCGACGGCCTGATGCGCATAGCCAAGGCCACCGGTCTCCATATCATTATGGGTTCCGGTTATTATCTTGCGCCTTCGATGCCTCCCGATTTTGATCTGAAAAGCGAGCAGGATATAACGGATGAGATAGTTCGCGATATAACCGAAGGCGTAAATGGTTCGAGCGCCAGGGCGGGGTTGATCGGAGAAATCGGCTGTTCCTGGCCGCTTGACCCCAAGGAAAGGAAATCGCTCAAAGCGGCGGTTGCGGCGCAGAAAATCACCGGCGCCAACCTTAACGTCCACCCCGGACAGGCCGAGGAGTCGGCGTTCCAGATTGTCGAATTACTGGAAGAGTGGGGCGCCGATCTGACCCGTACGACCATGGATCATGTAGACCGGGCGGTGAGAGAACCGGAAAATCGACTGAAACTGGCCCAAAAGGGGCTGACGCTGGAATATGACCTGTTTGGGCGGGATGGTCACTATCCGATCGATCTGCGGGTTATCGATATGCCAACCGACCATCATCGCATCAGCGAAATTCAGGAGCTTATCGAAGCAGGGTATATTGAGCAGATCCTTATTTCGCACGATATATGGAACAAACATCAGAGAGTGACCTATGGCGGCTGGGGTTACGACCATCTGCTGAGAAATGTCGTGCCCATAATGAAAGCCAAGGGGATGACGGACGAGCAGATCCACACCATCATGGTGGACAATCCGCGACGTGTTTTCACTTTTCTATAAAAGGTTTCATATGGAGGACGCCCGCGGAGGCCGGATGTGGCGCGGGGCCCGATTTCATAAGTAAAGGAAACGGTTTCCCGGGTCTGTCGGGCGTCCGCTCTTCAAAGGAGTATGAATATGTACAGGAAAATATTGGTTCCCCTGGACGGCTCTCCCACAGCGGAACAGGTTTTGTCTCATGTGACTCAACTGGCTGACCTGACCGGCGCTGAAATTGTGCTGATGACCGCGGTTCTTGCCCATACGTTTCCTGGCGTCGATCCCACGGAAGAACAAGTGGCCGTGGTTCACAAAGCCCAGGACTACCTGGAAGGTGTGGCGGAGCGCCTGAGAAGCCAGGGGTATAATGTAAGTTCGCACGTCAGATATGGTCATGACGCGGAGGAAATACTGAATCATTCCGATTTGGAGGATATTGACCTGGTGGCGATGAATTCACACGGCCGCACCGGCATTGGCCGCTTCCTTCTCGGCAGTGTGTCAAAGCGAGTGGTCCGTCATTGCGCCAAACCGGTTTTAATAGTAAGGGCCAAAGAGTAAGGGTCTAGCCATAATGGTCGCGTTTCGCTTATACCGCGACAGTCTTGATTTGAAGCGGTTTCCATAGGAATGCCTCGTGAAGCCCCGACGCCCGCTTCCCGTTTGAGTGGGATTATGTTGGGCGTTGGGGCTAAACATCCCTTTACCCGCGCAGACCTCGCGCGGGGATTGCCTTATCTCTCCGGCTTTTGAGCGCAAGACGCTCCCAATATTTGCAAAACCGGCTATCCCACCTTGACTGCTTACCATCCCCGTGTTATCTGGTGAGCGCCTTAAGATATGAAAGATAGGATGGATAGAATTCATGGCTGAAGTGTTGCCTTTTCAGGCTCTACGATACGACCCCGCTGTTGTCGGCGATATTGCGAAGGCGCTGACTCCTCCCTACGATGTCATTTCGCAATCCGAAAAGAAGCGATTTCATGAAGTAAGCGAGTATAATGTTATTCGACTCATTTTGGGCCGCGAACTGCCGGGAGATAACGAATCCACAAATTGGCGAACCCGCGCGGGCGAGACGTTCAGGAAATGGCGTGATCAAAAGGTTTTAGCGCCCGACTCACAACCCGCCTTATACGCTTATGACATTGAGTACGACCTGGACGGCCGCCGCTTAACCCGCCCCGGATTGATCGCGGCGGTCAGGCTCGAAGAGTTGGGTTCCGGCGGAATACGGCCTCACGAAAAGACCTATACCAAGACAAAACAAGACAGACTCCTGCTCATGAAAGCCTGCGGGGCAAATTTCAGCCCCATTTGGAGCCTGTTCTCCGATCCGGCCGACGAAGTCGGTCAGGCGCTGAACAAATTCCGCAACGAGAAGCCCCTCGTGGAAGCTCAGGATTCGCAAGGGATCACGCATCGGCTTTGGTCCATAGCGGATAGAGACGCGATCAGGTGGACTCATCGTTTTTTTCAGAACCGTGAATTATTTATTGCGGATGGGCACCACCGGTATGAGACTGCGCTCAATTATTACAAATTTCTGAGCGGTGAATTGCGCAAGGATATCTCGGACAAGGCGCCCGCGTATGTAATGATGTATGTTTCAAGTATGGAAAGCAAAGGCCTGACCATACTGCCGGCGCATCGTCTGCTTTCAGGCTGGCCTGAGGATCTGACGTTCGACGCTTTTCTGTCGCGAGTCGAGCCTTATTTTGTGATCGAGAAATTCCCCTGCGACGAAAGCAATAAGATCCTGTTAAGAGAAAAATTGCGCGGCGCGCTTCAGGAAAGATCTTCGAACTCGGCGATCGGCATGAGCAAAAAAGATGCGGGGGAATACTTCCTGCTCACGCTCCGCGATGGAGCGCGAGATTGTCGGCGCCTGTCCGAGATGGCCCCCGAATTGCGCAGTTTAGACGTGGTGGCGCTCGCAAAGTTGATTTTCGGTGAAGGTATGGGTTTGGATGAGAAGGATCTGGACAATGAATCCCTTGTGACCCATTCCAGCTCGTTTGATGAAGCGCTGGACAGTGTCGAGAACGGAGGCGCCGCCGCCGCCTTTCTACTGAATCCGACCCCTGTCGAACAAATGAAACAGGTAGCGGAGGCTTCCCTGATCATGCCGCGAAAATCGACCTATTTTTATCCCAAGGTGATTACAGGTTTGGTCTTCAACGAACTCGATCCTGATCGGAACATGTATCTTCCCTGAATTTGAGGAGCCGCCTTCACAATCAGTCGCACTGAAAGACCGATTCTTCTGAAAACGAGCGCGAAGCTGAGTTCAAAGGGGGGGAAAAGATTAGCCGACAAGGCGCCGCGGCCAGACTTGAACGGTTACGCCGGAAGACGCTAAAGGCCACGGCTGGCGCTCAATGTATTGTGCCCTCCCACTTTTCGTTCTTTAGGAGTTCAAGGAGCGCCATTTCTTTTAATTTTTCCAACTGAGAGAGCGCGATGTCCCGCGCCTCCTTTATAACCTTATCGCGTTCCAAAAACTGGATGTAGGCGTCGAGAATCTGGCTCTGTGCGGGGTCGAAGTCGTCAAATCGTACCCCCAGCACGTACAAGCTTTTATCTTCGTTCCCCACTTTTTGTACCCATCGAGCCTCGCCGTTGGCCTGTAGCACCGCAAGGTCGTGGGGAAGCTTTATATCAAAAGACACGCGTTGGCCCTTTTTGACTTCTTCCGGACAAGCAAACAGGGCTCCTTTTCTGGATATATTGAAAAGAAGAAAAGTATCGCCTTGTTTGGGGGCGCCGAAGATAAATCGTTTTTCTGTCCGGCGTTCGTCTTTTTGTCCCATATCACCGCCTTGCTCGGGAAGTTAGGTCAGAGCTGGAATATTATTATGAATCGAAATATTTTTCATATACTTTATAAAAATCTTGTTAATGATTACTGTGGCTAGTGTGTTTTGGCGCCGGGCAATAGTGGGGAAAGCGCGGTGTTCTTCGCTATTTGGCTTCGGGTTCTATGGCCAAGAGCACCATGAACTCCACGTCCCCCTTACGGTCGATCAAGGATAACAAAGAACAATCCAGCTTATGTCGTGTTCCGTCTTTATATAAAAACGTTGCGCTGAATTTTTGGGGGCTTTGGTTCCGGGCGGCCTTATGCAAATGATCGTGGATACGCTCCCTGTCTTCGCTCGCAATGAGCGATTCACAGAAATACGTTCCAGCTGTTTCATGAATTCCATGGGAGGAGGCCTTTTGAAAGGACGGATTCATGTGTTTTACCAGCCCTCGTCCGTCAAGAACAATTAAGAAGGCCGAAGTCGAGTCAAGATTCAACACACTGGTAAAAAGGTCGGAATACTGAGGCTTTAGACGCCTGGTGAGAGCATTGTCAGTTTCAGAACTGTAATGATTACGTTTTTCGAAACGCAATTTTTGTAATTCGCTCATACGACGTTCCCGGTCACATTTTCCGTGAATCGTTATATCTTCTCGTAATATTAAATGGTTACCTTGGTTCTGAGGATGCCCCTTTTCCCGGATACCGCGGGCGCGGTTTAAGACTACCGGGTATTAAAGGCAAGATTTGAGCCAAGGGATGGCAAAGATCCGGGGCGTGAGAGGCTTCAGGTCTGTCTCAAGGGACTGAGTGATGGAAATTGCTTGGATCGGGAAGAATCTAGCGGCTCTAGAGGCGACCGGTAGAAAGGGGCCTGGTGTGGAATCGTCCGGACTCTGTGAGTAAAAGGCCCCTTGGTTCCCCGGGTTAAGGGAATCCGCAGTCTATTGCCTCTCGGTATGTTTTTGATCTAGTACTTCGCGCACTTTAGCGCTCAGATCATTAATCGAATAAGGCTTCTGGAGAAAATGCACACCGTTCTCCAAAAACCCCTTCGCGCTGATTACTTCCGGCGTGTAGCCGGATGTAAACAATGACTTTACATGAGGATGGCGCTTTTTAATCTGCCTGGACAAGTCTCCGCCATTCATCGTCGGCATGATTAAATCGGTCATCAGAAGATGAATCTCGCCCTTTTGTTCCTCGGCAAGCCGGATGGCCTCGTCCGGCGTTAAGGCGCTGAATACTTGGTATCCCAACGATTCCAGGATCGTTTTAATGGATTTCATCAGTTGAGGCTCATCCTCAACGAGGAGCACGGTCTCCTTGCCGTGAACAGTCGAGTCCGCCAGAGCCGGCGCGCGTTTTTGTTCCGCATGGGCTGAATGCCGGGGGAGACAGATCTCGATGGTGGTCCCCTGGTTTGGTTCGCTGAGGACTCGGATATAGCCATCATTCTGTCTCACTACACCGTAGACGGTGGCAAGACCCAAGCCGGTGCCTTTACCGGAGACCTTGGTTGTGAAGAAGGGCTCGAAAAGATGTGTTAGTGTCTCGCTGTCCATTCCGCAACCACTATCTTGCACTGAGAGTTTGACATATTCACCTGGAGCAAACTCCTCAAACTGCGCGCAAGACGCTGCGTCGAGGACAACGTTGTCAGTCTCTATGGTAACCCGGCCTGCGCCGTGTATGGCGTCGCGGGCGTTTGCACATAGGTTGGCCAAAATCTGGTCGATTTGGCTGGGATCGATTTTAACAGACCAAAGGTCCGCCCCAGGCTTCCAGACGAGCTCGATATCCTCTCCGATGAGGCGCTGAAGCATCTTCAGCATGCCCTTCATTGTCTCGTTCAGATTCAGAACCTTTGGGCTTGCCGGCTCCCTGCGGGCAAACGCCAGCAGTTGACGGGTGAGATCGGCGGAACGTTGCGCGGCTGTCAGAATTTCCATCACATTTGCATAGAGGGGATGCGTCGGGTACAACTGCGACAAAATCAGTTCCCCGTAGCCTAGAATCACTCCCAGCATGTTGTTAAAATCGTGGGCAATGCTTCCGGCAAAACGCCCGATCGATTCCATCTTTTGAGCGCGAATCAATTGGACCTCAAGCTTACGCCGCTCATCCTCTACGCGCTTACGTTCAGTGATATCCCAAGAAATTCCCATGATACCAACGACATTATGGTTATCATCGCGGATGGGCGTCTTTATGATGCGTATGCACGATTCGCTTCCCTCTCTTATATATATTTCCTCCAGTTCTTCGGTTTGACCTGATTCCATGATCCTCTGATCATCTGCTCTGTATTTCTCCGCCAACTCTTTAGGGAAAAGGTCGTAGTCCGTTTTGCCAACGATTTCACCAGGTAGAATATTCAAATCGTCCGCATAATTCCGATTGCAGGACACATAGTTTAGTTTCCTATCCTTTGAAAATATCTTCTGGGGAATGTTTTCGATGAGTGTTCTGTATTTGCTTTCACTTTCACGAAGAATTGTTTCGGCCCGCTTACGCTTAGCGATGTCACTTTCCAGAGTACGATTCATCTCCTCAAGCTGCAGCATTTTGTCTTCCAGCTTTCGAATAAGAACCGCGTTGTACTCTTTGCAGTATTCGGCTTCTTGTACGTAATGAAGCGGGACATTCGGCCTGGCGGTCTCACAGCTTTTTAAGACTTCCCAAAGCATGGTCATAAACTTTTCCGGTTGGACCGGTTTGACAATGAACCGGTCCGCGCCCAGGCTAAGGGCGAAATCCTCGTCCTTTGGATCGGTATAGGTGGCGGTATAAAAAATGAAAGGGATATTCTTTAGCCGATCATCTTCCTTCCAGGCGCGGCATAGCGCGAAACCGTCCATTACCGGCATGAGGATGTCGCTTATGATAATATCAGGCGGTCTGCGGCGCGCGCGTTCTAAGGCTTCAGCGCCGTTCGAACTCAGTTCCACCTCGAAGCCGTTGGAGGATAAAAGCACCTTCAATAGGTACAGATTTTGTTCATTGTCGTCTACGATCAGTAGCCTTTTCATGTGACCTTCCTTAACCCGTGGCCTTTTTTGTCCGCAGGGATGTATTGCTCGACGTCGGTCACAAATGTTGTTGGATTAATCGGTTTTTCGATGTAACCGACGCACCCTGCGGCCAGAATGTTGTCCCTGTCGCCAGGCATGGCGTAGGAAGTTACGGCCACAATGGGAATGGCGCGCAGGGCCTCACCTCTTGTCAGCTCACGAGCGACGGAATAACCGTCCATTACCGGTAACTGGATATCCAGCAGAATGAGGTCCGGTTTGATCTGGCGGGCTAGGGCAATCCCGGTTAGACCATCCCGAGCCTGGACAACCTGGTAGCCATATTTTTCAAGGATAAAGGTGACCAGGTAGAGATTTTTTTCATTGTCCTCAATAACCAAAATCGTGGGTTTCATGCGGAGTCCTCTCGAGCGGTAGTGTAAAGGTAAAACGGCTTCCTTTGCCCCATTCACTTTCCGCTTGAATTCTACCACCCATTGCCTCCACCAACCGCTTACAGATGGAAAGGCCCAAGCCGGTCCCATCATATTGCCGAGTGATCCCTGTATCCACCTGTCGGAACGGCTTAAAGAGACTATCGACATCCTCCGGCCGAATGCCGATTCCAGTGTCGATGAGTCGCGTGACCAGCCACTCATCCTTAACCTGGCTCTCGATACGGATCTCGCCTCGCTCGGTGAACTTGACAGCGTTGCTCAGCAGGTTGATGAGGATCTGCTCTACCCGCCGACGGTCGCCAGCGAGCTGACCCACGCTCGGATCAATCACAGTGGTCACCGCCAGTCCCTTTTTCTCAGCCAAAGGCGCGATCTTCTCTATACTTTTTTTTATCGTCATCCGCATATCAAAGGGGTCGTGAGCAAGTTCGACTTGGCCCGCTTCGATTTTGGATATGTCGAGCACATCATTAATTAGATCCAGCAGGTGGTGGGCGCTGTCCTGCACCATATTGAGCTGTTTTTCCTGCTCCTCGGTCAATGCGCCTCCCAGCCCCATTAGCAGGATGCCGGTGAAGCCAATGATAGAATTGAGCGGGGTGCGTAATTCGTGTGACATAGTCGCCAGGAAAGCTGATTTAAGTCGATCAGACTCCTCGGCGCGATCCCGCGCCACCGCCAGTTCGGCGGTCCGCTCAGCCACGCGACGCTCCAGTTCCGCCGCATGACGCTGCAAGTCCCGGTTGAGTCTGCTGATTTCCTCATCCGCTCGTTTACGTTCGGTGATGTCCGTGCCGACACTTAATATCTCGAACACTTCTCCTTGGGAATCTTGCACGATCCGGTTAGTCCAGCTGATCCATACGCGCTCACCATTACGGCGCATATTTTCGTTGACGTTTTGCTCATATGCTTTTGGATCTGCGCATATATGCTCAATGAGCTTTTGCAGGTCACGGCCGGTGGTCTCGGTAATTGGAACGATCGTGCCGATCACATGACGTCCGAGAATCTCATCGGCGGAGTAGCCAAAAAAACGCTGACCGTACTCGTTGAGGAAGGTGATTTGTCCGTTGGACGTCCAGCGCAAAATGATGCTGTTGGCCTGCTCCACAAGTTCGCGATATTTTTGTTCGCTCTCCGCAAGCAGTTCCTCTGTCTTTTTTCGTTCGCTGACGTCACGCACGACAGCCTGGAAAAGACCTTCTCCATCCAGCTCTAGGCGGGTCAGACTCAACTCGGCCCGGAATAGCGTTCCATCTCGCCTGCGGTGGTCCCATTCAAAGAATTGCGGCCCCTCCAAGGCGGCCAAGCTGATTTTATCCAGAGCCTTGTCCTTGGAGCGCCGACCGTCCGGTTGCTCGGGTGGTGAAAATTCGTAGAGCGGCGAACCGATAATCTCTTCCCGGTCACACCCAAACATGGTTAGTGTCCGGGCGTTGCAGTCAATAAAACGGTCACCGCGCAATAACATGATCGCATCTCCAGCGGTCTCAAACAGGGTGCGATATTTGAGTTCGCTTTCACGCAGCGCCTGTTCCACACGTTTCTGCTCGGTTACGTCCCGAATGACCTCAATGGCCCCGCAACGTTGGCCATCTTGATCAAACAGCGGCCCCGCCACTCCCCAAAGATGAGCGCCCTGACCGTCCCGCAGAGAAGGGATGAAAGACTCGGCATGGATTTTGGCGTCCTCACGCTTGATGTATTTATACTCGGCTTCCACCCTGGGTGAGGGCTGGTCCAGCAAATCAATCAAAATGGGGCGCTTTTCACCGAATAAGGGTTCGGCGTAGGCGAAATCGTCCTTGCCCAGCATCTTTTCTTTTTTGACGCCGGTCATGATCTCGCACGCCCGGTTCCACGCTATAATCCTTTTTTCCTGATCAATAACGAAGGTCGCGTCCGGAAGAAATTCGATGATATTGATGAGCCGTTGTTGCGTCGCCCGGTGGGCCAATTCGGCTTGCTTACGTACGGAGATATCATGAATGATAAGTAGAAAAATTCCCTCCGTCTGCATCCAGGCGTTGATCTCTACCGGAAGTAAGCCACCATCCTTTCGGAGGATCTCGCGGTCTGTGGTGACGATTCCTCCGGTCCGCAAATCATCCCAATTGATCTGGTTACGCGCAGAGACGTCCGGCTTGAAGAGGTCCGCGATGGTCATGCCGAGTAGTTCCTCGCGGGAATAGCCGGTCAGTTCAGTTCCTCGTGGATTGCTGAGGATGAAGCGTCCATGAGGGTCGGTTGCGAGCATACCGTCAGGAGCCTTCTCGAAAAAGATCCGATCCAGTTCCAACGATTTGCTGCGCGCGCCCAACGAGCCCTTGGTTTTGTCAAGACGCTTGGCGTTACTCATGAGAGTTTTCCCGTCTTGAACATGCCCGCCATACCAAGCTTGAATGAGAGACTATCGGCTCAGGTAAGCGTAATTAACCATCTGCGGGCAGGAAGAATTCCTGTGGCGCCAACGCACGCGGTCGAAAGGCATGTTTGCGCTTGATCTATACCCTCTTCCATACGCGCGCCTCTCTGCCCCTGGCGCTTTAAGTGTCAATTAGCTTGTAAAGGAAAAACACCAATATTTATTTATATTTATACAAGTATTCTCCCATATTCAAGTATAAAGGCAGGGTGAAATTTCATTCTGGTAGAAAACTTTTGATTGATTGACCATGTTTCAGGATAGGCAGACCGCAAATTATCAGTTCGCTTTACTGCCCCTCGTTTCCTGATGCTCGTTAACGTAACGCCCCTGTATTAAAAAGTTCAGGATCGCAGTAATTTCTTGCAAGGCCAAAGGTCACATTGTTTTACGTTGGGATCAAACCAGAAAGTGTTTTGCGCCGCATGGCCCCCTTGCTAAAGACCACTGCTTCGCCTGATCCTCGTCCGCGTTTACCCGCTCGGGGAGTATCCAGGCTTCAGCAGTTTCTTGTAAAGGAATGTCAACAATATTATTAAAATTAAATAAATTTATCTATATATAATATGTCAATATTTTAAGGCTGATTGATCACCGCTATGAAAACGCTATCGTTGCCCGTTAGGAGGGATGCATACTTGCCATCTGGCGCAAACACGTTCTGATGTCTTTGAGACGCGGCAGTTGGCGAAGCAAACGCTTCAGCCGGGCTGACGCGCGCCTCGCACAGGCCGCCATGCTCGTCTTGAGCTTTTGTTATCACTGAGAAAGGCGTTTCTTCGTTTTAAACATAACTCGGGCTTCAATTATTTAGCGCCCTGAGCAAGCGGCGGTTTTGTGGGAGGAGGGTTCTCACGCGTCAGAGTTGGGATCATTCAAATGACGTGTTTTGAGAAAAGTCGAGATTGCGGCCGGAATTTGACGACGCACGAACATTTCCCGGTCGCCGTGGAAAATTTGTTGATAGGCGACATATTCCGGATTCGATTCGAGAACTATTGGCGCCTTGTTGAGGTAGGTCGACTTGATAGTATCGAAATCCAGGATCATATCGATAATGGAATAGCGCTCCGCGGCGAAGTCGGTTATCCATTCCAGTCTTCTCATACACTCGAAGCGGATTTGATCGAGCATGAACAGAGAAATGTCCAGGATTTTCATCTTTTCCTGGCCTTCCAGATAGAAAAATTTCGCCCCCGCGCCAAGACCGAGCGCCCCCATAATCAGGTCATAAAGCAGTGACTGGGTTTCCGGGCCTGTGCGCAAAAGCGCGCCCAGCGTAGCGTCGGACAGATCGCACAGCTTCGTATTCGCCGAGAACGGTTCGGAAAAGGACTTTCGCCAGGTTTTAAATCCGCGGTCGGAAGCCTGTTTTTGTCGAAAAAACTGAATGTCTATAATTTTAGCCATAATTAAGAACTAATGATGGATAACGGTCCGTCTTCACTACCATCTTCAGGATCCGTGGTTGAGGTTGAAAATCCGCCGGGTGTAATCCAAATCCTGAGCCTTTCCTTCTTGGTGCGTCCTTGTTTGCTTAAGAAACTGTATGGGATCGTGCAACATTTTTTTCACGATCGATTTTGTCAAAAGGTCGATGGCCTGCGCTTGCTCCGGTGAAAGATCTTTCAGGCTTGAAAAGGATTTTTTCAATTCGGCCTGCCGTATTTCTTCCGATTTTTCCTGCAGCCCGATTATGGTCGGCACCACGCTCAACCCTTCAAGCCAGCCTCTGAACTTGATGGTCTCTTCTTCAATAAGGCGTTCCGCCCGCACCGCTTCTTTTCTGCGGTCATCGAGGTTTACTTCGACAATACCCTGAAGTTCGTCGATGTTGTACAGATACGTATTCTGGAGCTTGTCGACATCCGGTTCGATATCGCGCGGCACGGCTATGTCTATCAGGAAAAGAGGCCTGTTCCTTCTTTTCTTGCGATTTTTTTTCAGGGTTTCCGCTTTTACCACATAACCGGGGGCCCCGGTAGAACTGATGACAATGTCCGCCGAGATGAGATGATCCTCCAACTCGTCCAGAAGCGCCGGCCGGCCACCCAGACTTTTGGCGACTTCCATGGCCCGCTCGAGCGTCCTGTTCGCGACCGTTATTTCGCGGACTCCGTTGTTCAGAAGATGCCGGGCCGCAAGCTCGGCCATTTCGCCGGCGCCGATAAGCAGCGCCTTCTTTGACGACAGGTCATCGAATATTTTTTTTGCCAGTTCCACGGCCGCGTAGCTGATTGAAACCGCGGCGTTTGCTATATGGGTTTCGTTACGAACCCGCTTGGCCACAAAAAAAGCGCGGTGCAGAAGCCTGTTAAGGATAACTCCCGCGGCCTTGTGCTCTGAAGCCTCACGGTATGATTCCTTAATTTGTCCTAATATCTGAGGTTCGCCGATGACCATGGAATCCAGACTGGAAGCCACTCGAAATAAGTGACGCACCGCGTCATCGTCCCATAACACATAGAGGAATTTCAGAAGCTCTTTTTCTTCGACTTGAAACCGTTCGGTAAAAAATTTCAGCACCCCGCTGTATGCGGGATCGGCGTCATCTGAGGCGTAGAGCGCCTCGACCCGGTTACAGGTTGAAAAATACACCCCTTCCTTCACCCCATCGATATGCAACAGATCCTTAATAAGCGGCCTCTGACCGGGAATGTCGCAACCCAGGCTTATCCGTTCACGGATTTCTACGGGCGCGGTTTTGTGATTCATACCGATCAGTCCGATTTTCACCGTACTCCTCCCAGGATATCAAAGCTGTGATAGCCTTTTAATAGAAAATTAACACCCAAGAAAGAGAATAACAGTACCCCGAACCCGATGATTGACATGATGGCGGCTCGCCGTCCCTGCCAGCCGATCGCGAGCCGTTGATGGACCAGCGCCGCATAGAGCGCCCAGATCAGAAGAGACCAGACCTCCTTGGGGTCCCATCTCCAGTAGGTTCCCAGCGCCACTTGAGCGTAAATCGCGCCGGTGATCATGCCCACCGTCAACATCGGAAATCCCACCATAATACAATAATAATTAATCGAGTCCAGCGTAGATAGTGAAGGCAAGCGACGGTAAAAAAATCCCGGTTTCTTTGTTTTTATTTGCCGCTCTTGCAGCAAATACATGAAGGAAGCCACGCAGGATATTGCGAAGACCCCGTTTCCAATAAATATTGTTCCCACATGGATGACCAGCCAGAAGCTTCTGTATATGGGGTCTATTTCTGTGGTCTTTTCGTGGAGCCCCATCGACCAGATCGCCATGATGACACAGAACGGGGTGACAAAAGGTCCAAGCGCGCGAATATTGAACTTCATCTGCGTGAAAAGATAGGCGCCCGCGACGGCCCATGAAAACAGGGACAGCGCTTGCCGGAAATTCAATACCGGTAAATAACCCAGATGGATATAATTGATAATGAAATGGACCGTATGGAGCGCAAATCCAAGCGCCAACACGGAGCATCCGATCAGATGGAGACGCTTCTTCTGCGTAAACATGTACACAATATATATGATGGTCGCGGCCAGATAACAGGCTAGCGTCCCCTTAAACCATATCATGTTCATTCGGCTCAGCCTCCGCGGCTAGTGTTATCTGCAATTCCCTGAGCGTGATGTCTTGTCCGAGTAGGGCGCTCAATTCTTTTTCAACCTGCGTCTCATCTCCGACCTCTATATGTTTTAGAAGCGAGGAATCGATAATCCTATTCCAAAGCTTTTTATTATTCTCCGATGAGTCCAAAGCAATGGTTTTGTGGCGCCGCAAGGCGCCCAATATATCGTTCAGGATTACAAACGAAACCGGCAGTTCATGAATGAGGTGATCCCGCACTCTTCGCGCCAAGGCCGGACTTTTGCCTCCGGTGGAAACGGACACACTGACGCTTCCTTTTTGGCCTGTCGCGGGTGTTATAAAATCGGACAACTGGGGCTGGTCAACTATATTGCACAGTATTCCACGCTCCCTCGCGTCCTCGGCGATTTTGCGGTTAACCTCCATGTTGTTCGTGGCGGCCACAACCAGAAAGGCGTTTTCAAGCCGCCTCCGGGTATACGGCTCTTGCCATATCCGGAGAAGATTTTCATTCGCCCATTGCCGGATAATCGGGTCGATTTCAGGGCTTACGACCTCAACCGACGCTCCGTGGTCCAGAAATGCGCGGATTTTCCTGCGCGCCACCTGGCCGGCGCCGGCGACGACACATTTTCTACCCTGAATATTTAAATAAATTGGATAGTTGTTCATTAAGAAACATGTAGCAACTTTTATCGCGGGCTTCAAGTCATGCCCTATTTGACCTAAAACCCGGAGAAACAACCAATGAACTATTTAACTAAAAGAAATTATAGATTTTATTTTCCAAAATCCTTTTATTTGAGTATACTGGGAACGCCATGAAAAAGAAAATCCTCTTTATTATAGCCGCCGTGATCGTTCTTGCAGTGATTTTCTTCGTCTACGTCTCTCAAACAGATAAAGGGTTGCTTGGTTCAAAGCCCGATAATACAACCAGTTCCTCCGGGTCGAAAGAACCGAATAGCCTATCAAACGTCGGAGAAGGGGCTTCTTCCGGCGCCGGCTCAGCTCCTGCGGGCGGAACGGAACAGTCTCCCGCGCAGAACCTATCCGGCGTTCCGTCCAAAGAGAGCGCCGCGTCCAAAGAAGGCGCTCAAGGTGGAGAAACCATATCAGGCCGGGTCGACGCAGCCGCGAAAAGCGCTTCCGGCGCGTCCGTGGCTGAAGCGTCCTCGCCCATGGTCATCGACCTCAACATTTTAAAAGAGGGCAAGGGCGGCAAACTCTCCGCGCTCATGGCCGAAAGAAAAAAACGCTGGGGGTTGAAAGACAGTGTCGACGTGATCGCCACCGGCGATGAAAAGGTAAAGGTGGGCGATTTTGAAATCTCACTGGATTCCATAAAGAAAAATCTCCAGATGTCCGAAGGCAAGATCATGGTCGAGGATATCGATCGGCAAGGAGCGTCGGTTCGGAAAACGCTCACCTACTTCGGCGTCCGTCTCGTGCGGCCGGGAGACAATCTCTGGGATGTTCATTTCAAGATTCTGAAGGAGTATCTGGCGGCGAGAGGTTTCAAGGTTTCGCCCGTAGCGGATGAGCCGGTTAAAAATGGCCGGAGCACAGGCGTGGGCAAGGTGCTGAAATTCGCTGAAAACATGGTTATGGTTTTTAATCTGGAGACAAAAACACCCCCTAACGATCTGAACCTCCTGCGTCCGGGAACTGAAGTCGTGATTTTTAATTTCACTCCCATCTTTCAATTATTGAACAGCGTCGACTTTTCCAAGCTGGATACCATTCATTTTAACGGGAAGGTACTGTACCTCGAGCCGGCCTAATCATTCCTTGAAGCCGCGGTCGGCGTAAAGATTTTTTCCAGGTAACCGGCCCCTTTTTCCGTTACGAATATTTTACCCGGATTTAAAATTCCGTTCGGATCGAAGGCCTTTTTAATCCGCTTCATGACGTCCACTCCGAGTTCATCCACTTCAAGGTTCAGAAAAGGCGCCTTGGTGATCCCGACACCGTGCTCTCCCGAAAGCGTTCCCCCCATCTCGACGGTGAGGTTAAAAATATCCTTAACCATTTTTTTCGCTTTCGCCGCCTGCTCGGGATCGTTTTTGTCCAACATGATATTCACATGGATATTGCCGTCCCCGGCGTGACCGAAACTAATCAACACCAAGCCATATGCTTTCTGGATCTCGGCCAGTTTCCGCACCGTTTCCGGCAGCCGGCTTCGGGGAACGGTGATGTCCTCACTGATTTTGTGCGGCCTCGTACGAAACAAGGCGGGAGGAATCGATCTGCGGGCCTTCCACAATTCGTCGGCTTGTGAGGCGTCTTTTGCCATGGACACCCGCCTGGCCCCGTTGCGGAGGCAGAGATCACGGACCTTTAACGCGGAGCGTTCGACATCGGCCTGCATGCCGTCCACTTCCACAAGTAGCATCGCTCCGGCGTCCTTTGGTAGTCCTTGGCGCAGATACTCTTCAACACACAGAATGGAAGCCTGATCCATATATTCAAGACAACAGGGGACGATGCGGGCCAGCATGATATCATTGACCGAAGCGGCAGCGGCTTCCATGTCATCGAACACGACCAGGAGGGTCCTCCGTTCTTCAGGCAACGGGAGGAGCTTCAGGACCGCCTTGGTGATGACAGCCAAGGTCCCTTCAGATCCTACCAAAAGTTTCGTAAGGTCATACCCCACGACTCCCTTGGCTGTGCGCACCCCTGTTTTCAAGATCTCGCCGGTGGGGAGAACCGCTTCCAAACCCAGGACGTAGTCCTTGGTCACCCCATATTTTACAGCGCGCGCGCCACCGGCGCACTCGGCGATGTTCCCGCCGATGGTTGAAAAAGGAAAGCTGGAAGGGTCCGGAGGATAAAACAGTCCCCGTTTTTCGACTTCGCGTTGCAAGTCGCCGGTAACCACTCCCGGTTCCACAACGGTCACCATATTGCTCTCGTCAATTTCCAGGATGCGGTTCATACGGGTGAGCGCAAGCGCCAGACCCGAAAATACGGGCAGCGATCCGCCGGTCATCCCGCTTCCCGCGCCTCGAGGTATAACCGGAAGACGGCGCTGATTGGCCAGCTTCATAATGGCGGCGATCTCTTCCACCGCGCCGGGAAGCGCCACGGCCCAGGGCTCGAATTCCAGTCCCGTGCCGTCGTATGAGTACGCAATAAGATCCTCACGCGAGGTCAGGAGGTATTTTTCGCCCACAATGGCTTTTATCTGTCGTATCAATTCATTTTTCTGGTTCATAATGTTCATTACATAAACGCCAGTCTTGCGCCGAGTCAAGGAGAGTATGCTGTTTTTCATTATCACTGAAAAGCTAAGTCACGCCAACCACCATCGGACTCATCCTCTCGCCTTCCTCATAGTGACTGGCGCCCGGAGCCTCGCGTAAAATCCATAAGAAATTCCATCCACGCGGCGGCCGGGGCTTATTGCCGGATCTCTCGGGACTCCTCGCGTCCCGGTGTCGGCTGGCAGGGCGAAACCGGATCCCATGAGCCCCGGCGCGGTCACGCGTCAGGCTCAACCTTTACCGTCTAGGTGTGGTTCAGGTTGACGCCGTTTTAAAAGATGAGGAGATGGTTCACTGTTACGCTATCGGGCCGGTGAGTCGGGGAAGAGTTTCCCTAACTCCGCGTTTCGGTATTCGAAAGGCCGGATCGTCAAACGGTGTTAATGGACGCTGTGCTTCAAGCTCAGGGTGAAGAAAAAGTCTTCCAGTCTCTTCTGCAGCAGTTCAACTTTGGTCCGTACGTTGCGGTCCTTCTTGATCTTTTTATCTATGCTTTTTAAGGAATAGAGAACCGTGGCGTGATTTCGGTCGAAAGCCTGGCCGATGCTTTCAAGGGTCATATTCGTATAGGACCTGCAAAACCGCATGGCTACATTGCGCGGGAAGGTTACTGACTGTTTTCGTGACGGAGAAACCATATCGTCCACGCTGATGCCGAAACTTTCGGCGACGAAACCCTTAATGGATTCGGAATCGATTTGCTTTTGATGGTCCACAAAGTTCTTAAGCACTTCCTGGACCAGCTCTCTGTTCAGGGGACGTCCGGCAAGCGTGGAACTGGCGGACAGGGAAAGCAGGGTGCTCTCCATCGCGCGGACATCGTCCTTCAGATGATGCGCAATAAACTCAATGAGATCCCGCCCGATATTCAATTCAAGGCCTTCTGCTTTTTTCTCCAGTATTTTTACTCTGGTGTCGAACTCGGGGGATTCGATCGTTATTATCATCCCTGAGTTGAGTCTTGACCTCAAGCCGGTATCTATTCTTCGGATTTCGCGCGGCAATTTGTTGCTGGTGAAAATCACTCTCTTGTTGGCTTCGAGCAGCTTGTCCAGAGTAGAGGTCAGTTCGCCTTGCGTCCCTTCCTTGCCGTTGAGAAAATGGACCTCTTCAAGAACCAGCACATCGCATTCCTGGCGGAATCTTCTCTTGAAGTCGTCCATTGTCCCCTGTTTGATATTGAAGATCATTTCATTGAGAAAATCTTCAGCGGTGAGATAATGGACCTTCCTGAAAGGGGCGTGGTTGTGCAACTCGGCGCTTATAGCCTGCGACAGGTGACTTTTGCCCAGACCTGTTTTGGAATAGAAATATAAAAAGTTCGGAAACGCCTGTTCGCATTTGCTCACCTTCAAAGCCGCGGAATAAGCCAGATGGTTGCAGGCGCCTGTTACGAAATTTTCAAACCTGAACGAGGAGTTAAGGCGACGGCCGTGACAAAAGATATTCGAGGTCTGGGGCAAAAGCAGTTGATGATTTTGGACCGGCTCACGTTTTTCGGCGGCTTTCCCCACACGAAGTTTTATTTCCAGATTGGCCAGGTCTATGTTGTTCAACTCGACCCGCATGAGTTGCAGATAGTTTTCGCGAACCCAATCGATAAAGAATTTATTTGGGCAATCCAGAAGTATGGCGGAATCGACCTGACCTGCAAATTGGATAGGTTTTATCCAAGTATCAAAATTTCGTGCTGTTAGTTGATTTTGCAAGCGCGTCTTCAATTCACGCCATACAATTTTCATGTGCTCCCCCGCTCCGTTATCGCATAATCAAAAGGTAAACTCACAGCCTAGGCCATGTAATAATGCCCAACCGTGTGAACTGTCAAACTCGGTTTTTGGTAAAAATCGGGAGTATCGCTAACAAGAATCTCACAATATATAAGCTGCTGATTTATTTAGACTATTTTTGTCTTGACGTTTAATGCCGCTCTGGAGGAAGGATTTAGGTAAGATGTCATTTCTGCGATAGCCACGGGCGATTCCAGCTTTTAGTCACAATTGTTAAAAATTTTTTCCACAATGAGGAGGTCGCGATTTCTGGCATTTTCTCCTTTTTTTGAAGAGTCATTTTTTAGTCAGAATTTTCGTTTAAGGCTTGAGTGGATGGCCTCGTAAACACTTTATCAGATCGAGCTTTTCGAATGTCATTTTTTTGTGTATGCTTAAGCTACAAGAATGATAGGCGCAGGATGATATACTTAAAGCGATGCTTTAAGATAACACTTTATTTCTAATACGTACAGAGACAAATAGAATAGGCGCGTGTGGAATCATGAATATAGTATTGTATCCTGACGGTCACGTAAACGGGCGGGTTGTGGAGCTCCTGGCGTTGTATATGGATCAGGTTCAGCTCTGTCTTCCGGGGAAGATGGAAATTGATCCCTGGGTCAAACCTTTTTTTGACAAAGGTATAATTAATATATTAAAAACTACACGGCCCTGTCCTGACAATATTGATAAAGCTTTATCGGACTATACCCGCTGGGCGGAAGAACATTTCAGCAGGTCGAATGGTCTGAAAAGTCTGAGCCGGTTTAGTTTCGGAGACGATGAAGAAACCCGGTCCAGCATAGAAAAAGGTTTGCGCGAGTCCATGAAAGGCGCGCAGAGCGGGCAGGTGACGGCGAAGGATTGGTCCAGCCACGCGCTCATGCACATGGCAAAGCGGCGGGACATGGAAGAGCAGGAAGCGCGCGAGTTTTTGCTGAAAGCCGAATCGGCCGGTAAATCGCTCACGGACATAATGGGCGTGGATGACGCCCTGTGGGAGACTGCCCCAAATGTGACGATCAGGCCGGAAGGTATGGACGATTTTCTGATAGCGCAGCGGATTCGGGCTTGGGCGTATCTGTTCAAAGAGCGGATTCCGCGCAACAGCGCGCTACTGACCGCAAACGCCGCGGCTTGGGACTTTGTCGCGGAAATGTGCGCCAACTTTGCGGAAAGATTTTTTAGTCAGGAGAGTGGGGGGACCTTGGAAACCCAGCCTCCTGGCTTCTCTCTGGACCCCTTGCTGCTGCAGACGTTTGAGTTCTCAAGCCCGGCGGAGGTCCTTGAAGCGAGAGACGGTCGGTTCAGTGAAATTCGGACCCAGACGCAAGAACTGCTGAAAGAGGTTTCTTCCAGGGAAGGGGCGGGTTCGGAGCTTAACGAACTGAACGAGATGGTAGAGGAAATCAACAGAAAGATCGCGGATCTGGGCGCTCAAACGGGCGGTTCGGAGAGCGCTGCCGGAAGCGCAAGGCTGATTATACACAAAGCGTCCTACGCGTTTCTGGAGGATGTCCTGGATGAACTGTCGGACGGCAAGCCTACCGATGAGCCGGCCAAGGGAACGGGCGAACAGGAGCTGATGAACATACTCCTCGATACCCGTCACATCCCGTAAGCTTTATGGAGCGCCGAGGGGAATAACGTTTATCCTTCATAATCCAACGGACTTTTCGCCGAATGGGGGAAAATTACTTTTTCTTGACATGAAGTGTTACGCCGTGCTACTAATCGCGCAATCATTCTTGCGTATATTTCAAACGTCAAGCGGACAAGTCGAGTTCAATGAATCAATCACAGGTTAACAATGTTTGGTATTGGCGCCGCGCAAATAACATAGCGCGCGCCCTGAACTCGTCTTTAGACATACCTAGTTAATCGCTACACACTTATAACGAAAATACAAAGGCCATGGGGCGGGCGCCCTATGGCCTTTTTTTTCGCTTAAAAAACCATAAGAGGAGGTAGGTACATGCAACAGGTAAAGATTTTTTTGGATGAAAGCGAGATGCCGAAACAATGGTACAATATCCAGGCGGATATGCCCACTCCCATGAAGCCGCCGCTCCATCCCGGCACCGGTCAGCCGGTGGGGCCGGATGATCTGGCGCCGATTTTTCCCATGAATCTCATAGAACAGGAAGTTTCCACTGAACGCTGGATCGATATCCCTGAAGAGATACAGGAAAAATACCTGCTGTGGCGTCCTACTCCTCTTGTGCGTGCGCGTAACTTCGAGAAAGCGCTTGGCGCGCCGGTAAAAATATATTTTAAGAATGAGGGCGTCAGTCCCGCCGGCTCGCATAAGCCAAACACAGCCATAGCGCAGGCTTACTACAATAAGGTTTTCGGCGTAAAAAGAATAGCGACCGAGACGGGAGCAGGTCAGTGGGGAAGCGCGCTGGCGCTGGCGTGCCAGTTATTCGGCCTGGAATGTCGCGTGTTTATGGTCAAGGTGAGTTACGAACAGAAACCTTACCGCCGGCTGATGATGAACACCTGGGGAGCCGAGTGTATCCCCAGCCCCAGTGAACTCACCCAGGCCGGGCGTTCGGTGCTCGCAAAAGATCCCGATTCTCCTGGCAGCCTTGGAATCGCCATCAGCGAAGCCGTTGAGGACGCCGTTACTCATGAAGGGTCCAAGTATTCCCTTGGCAGCGTGCTGAACCACGTCATGCTGCACCAGACGGTGATCGGCCTCGAAGCCCAGAAGCAGTTTGAAAAGATTGGGGTGTACCCGGATGTAGTCATCGGGTGCGCCGGCGGTGGATCGAACTTCGCCGGTACGGCGTTGCCCTTTGTAAGAGACAAAATCCATGGCAAACAGGTTGAAATAATCGCCGCCGAGCCTTCATCCTGCCCAACCATGACCAAGGGGCCGTTCACCTACGATTTTGGCGACGCGGTGGAATCCACACCGCTTCTTCCCATGCACACCCTCGGTCACAACTACATGCCCGCTCCCATCCACGCCGGCGGATTGCGATACCACGGCATGGCTCCCATCGTCAGTCAGCTTGTGCTTGACGGTCTGGTCACCCCCAAGGCGTACCTGCAGCTTGATACGTTCTCCGCCGGCGTCATGTTTGCGCGGACGGAAGGGACCATACCCGCCCCGGAAACCGATCACGCCATCGCCGCGGTGGTCGAGGTGGCCAACAAGGCGAAGGAAGAGGGCAAGGAAAAGACCATCTTTTTCAATTTCAGCGGCCATGGTCTGATTGACCTTACCGCGTATGACGCCTATCTGAGCGGAAAGCTGCATAACTACGAGATGCCGGAAGAAGAGATTAAACGGGCGCTCGAAGGAATTAAAGATCTGCCCAAACCGTGAGGATGAATTTCGCCGGGGCAGTATCGAAAGATCGCCCCGGCGTTTTTTAAGGCGCGGGACTCAGCTCGGCGCTGACGAGGACGAGGCCAGACATGGATACACAAGAATACGACGCTTTGGAGATACGTTGCCCCAAGCTGGGCCATCAGCTGCGATTCTCCTATTGCCGCAAGGAACAAAGCGATCTGCCGTGCGCCAGAAGCCTTATTTGTTGGGAGGGAAGGTTTCCGGTCAGCCGGTTTTTTCAGGAAACGCTTTCCGACAGGCAATGGAATGATTGTTTTGAGAAGCCGCCGCAATCAAAGGTGGTTTCATTGATGGAATTGATCGAAAAGGCCAAAAAGGCCGGTTCTGAAAAAGGATGAGGCGCGAACCTCCAAAAATGAAGGTCAATGGGTTTTCTGACACTTTCAGCGCGTCGCTCAGCTTTCCGAAGACAACCGGGTTTTGTTATAATTGAACCGGCGCGGCTCCGGCGGGACGAAAATTATCCGTATAATTGACGCCGCCGGATGATCTGCGCGCGGGCGTTGAAGAAATTCAGCCTCCTGGCGGCGGCGAGCAAGCGGAATTCCGGGTATAAACTATGCTGACCTGCAAGAGAAACTTTTTGCGATTAGAAGCGGCGGCGCTGGTTTTATGTCTGATCCTCTCCGGGTGCGGTCCTATCTTGAGCGCGCAGACCATGAAGGAGGTGGATCGCTCCATTACCTTTGAAGAGCTTATCCAAAATCCCGATTCCTTCCTGGGACGTATAGCGCTGGTGGGTGGGCGCATTATCGAAACCACGGTGACGGAAAAAGAAACGTGGGTTGAGGTTTTGCAGCTTCCCCTTGGGAATCGTGACCGGCCGGAGGCCCAAGGGATGTCATCCGGAAGATTTTTGCTGCGTTACAATGGGTTTCAGGACCCGGATGTCTATGCTCGTGGCGTTCCCATAACAGTGGCCGGTATTGTCGAGGGCAGAAAAACATTGCCGATCGGCGAAAAAATGTACGATTATCCGCTTCTTGATCCTGTTGAAACCCATCTATGGGGACCTGACTCGGCGTATCCGCCTTTTTTCAGCATAGGGATAGGCGTCGGGGCGGTTTTTTAGATCCATCGAAGAAGCCTTCGGCATTAACCGGGGCGTTCCATTTGGCGCCAAGAAGCTGTCTGGTCGAGTGTAACAAATATAGCAAAATAGTGATTTGAGCCGGTTTTGATGACCGGACCGGACTTTTTCGTTCTTTCCTTGACAGCATGTCGCAATTGCTCTAAAGTGATTTTTCTCACAAGCAGCCGGCCAAACGCCCAATTTTTAAGGGAAAAAGCGTTACGGCGTCTGGTGATACGCTTCTAAAAAAACTTGACTTTTTAAAAGGTTATATGGCAATTACTGGCAACACCTAACTGAGAAACGAGGAATCCCGGCGTCTTTTCCCTCTATGGCGACGCGCGCTTTCTTCGTATTAAAAATCACGAAATGAATTTTCAATCCTTACTTGGTGAGCGCAAACAAGCAATCGTACAGGCTTGGTTTCGGAATATCATTGAAACATACCCCAAGGACAGCCGCAAATATATCGGAAGGCAAAACGATCAATTCGGTAATCCGGTTGGCCATACGCTAAATAAAGATATCGAGGGGATTTTTAATGAACTCCTGAAAGACCCTGATTACGAGAAAGTAAGCGCCTATCTGGAAAATATTATCAAGGTTCGAGCTGTTCAGGATTTCGATGCGGCCGAGGCCGTGAGCTTTGTTTTTATGTTAAAAAGCAGCGTACGGGAAATTCTGAAAAAGGAGCTCAAAGATCAAAAAACATTGGCTGAGTTTATCGATTTCCAGGATGAAATCGACAGGCTGGCGCTGTCGGCGTTTAAAATTTATATGGCCAGCAGGGAACGGCTTTATGAATTGAGGACCAGGGAAGTTACCCGCAGGACAGAACGATTGCTGCAGAGGGTGGGGGCTTTTTACACACCTCCGGAGCAGCAGTCGAATGATGACACATAGAGACAATGAAAGCTTTATACGAAACGAGGTAACGGTAGATGACCATTGTTTATCCCTTACTCGCAGTAATCGCCCTCGTGCTGATCGCCTGGATTGGAACGGGGGTCTTGGGCCTGGGTTACCTGTTCGGAGTCGTTATCCCCTATCTGGCCATACTGATCTTTATTATCGGGTTTATCAGAAAGCTCGTGATGTGGGGTAAATCGGCTGTTCCATTTCGCATCCCGACCACCGGCGGGCAGATGAAGTCTTTCCCGTGGATCAAATCCAACTGGATCGACAATCCATCCAATGGCTTAGGGGTCTTTCTGCGAATGGTGTTCGAAATTTTGACATTCCGTTCTTTGTTCCGCAACACAAAGATGGAATACCGGCAGGGGCCCAAAGTTAATTACGCCTCAGCCAAGTGGCTGTGGATATTCGCGCTTCTGTTTCATTACTCCTTCCTGGTTATCTTTATTCGTCATTTTCGATTGTTTACAGACCCGGTTCCGTACCCCATCACTTTGATACAAAATCTGGACGGATTTTTTCAGGTTGGTCTCCCGGGAGTATATATTACGGACGCCCTCATACTTATTGCGGTCACCTTTCTGTTTCTTCGCCGGATCGCCGCGCCTCAGATAAAATACATTTCGCTCGCCGCGGATTATTTTCCTCTTTTCCTCATCGGCGGGCTCGCCATATCCGGTATTCTGATGCGCTACTTCATTCGAACGGATATCGCCAGTGTAAAAGAGCTGGTATTAGGCCTGGCTTCGTTCCATCCCACGGTCCCGGCTACGATCGGATCCATTTTCTTCATTCACCTGTTTTTATTGAGCGCATTGCTGGCGTATTTCCCCTTCAGCAAACTGACCCACATGGGCGGTGTCTTCCTGAGTCCAACGCGAAATCTGGCGAACAACAACCGCTTCAAGCATCACGTGAATCCCTGGAATTACCCGGTGCACGTGCATACGTACCAAGAGTACGAAGACGAATTTAGAGAGAAAATGGTGGAAGCGGGATTACCCGTCGAAAAAGAACTCGAGGCCCCCGCGGAGACAGAGGAGTAATTATGGCAGATCTACCCAAGGCGGATAAAGTTGCCGCGAAATTGAGTCATACTCCCCCTGCGACCAGTTGGATGGATACCCCAACCGTATTCCGGGACGGCATATGGTGTTACGCCGGGAAGCCTCAAAACCTGGAAGCGATAGGGTTGCCCAATCCCAGGGAGTGGAACCCGAAGGATAAGGACTGGAAACTGCCCGATAACTGGAAAGATATTGTTATAAAGGGCATTAAAGAGCGTCTGGAACGCTTCCGCACGTTTCATGTATTCATGGACATCTGTGTTCGTTGCGGAGCGTGCGCGGATAAGTGCCACTTCTTCATCGGCGGGGGAGATCCCAAAAACATGCCCGTGCTCCGGGCGGAGCTGCTGCGGTCGGTGTATCGTAACGATTTCACCAAGGCCGGCAAGATACTGGGCAAACTGGGCGGAGCCCGGGAACTCACCGAAGATGTGCTGAAGGAGTGGTGGTACTACTTTTTTCAATGCACGGAGTGCCGGCGGTGCTCGCTGTTCTGTCCCTACGGCATTGATACGGCCGAGATTACCATCATAGCCCGTGAGCTCCTGAACCTGATCGGTCTGAATACCGACTGGATCTCGGCTCCCGCCGCCAACTGTTACCGCACCGGTAACCACCTGGGCATTCAACCGCACGCCTTCAAGGACATGATCGACTTCTTCTGCGATGACATTGAAGAAATCACCGGTGTTCGGCCGGATCCTTCGTTCAACAGGAAGGGCGCCGAAATCCTCTTCGTCACGCCTTCCGGCGACGTCTTCGCGGACCCGGGTACCTATACGTGCATGGGGTATCTCATGCTCTTCCACTATTTGCAGAGCATGGGCCTGGATATCACCTGGAGCACTTACGCTTCCGAGGGCGGCAACTTCGGTTTCTTCACGTCGCACGAAATGATGAAGCGGCTCAACGCCAAGATGTACGCTGAAGCCAAACGTTTAGGCGTAAAGTACATCATAGGCGGCGAGTGCGGCCATATGTGGCGAGTCATCAATCAATACATGGACACCATGAACGGACCGCCGGATTTTCTGGAGACTCCGGTTTCTCCCATTACCGGCACCGTGTTTGAAAACGCCAGCGTAACCAAGATGATTCACCTGGTGGAGTTCACCGCCGATCTGATCAAGCACGGAAAATTGAATCTTGACCCGAGCCGGAACGATAACAAGGTCATGACGTGGCACGACTCATGTAACACCGCGCGCGGCATGGGCTTTATGGACGAACCTCGATATGTGCTCAAGAATGTGGCCAACAACTTCTATGAAATGCCTCCTCAGACTATCAGGGAGCAGACGTTCTGCTGCGGCAGCGGCGCGGGACTGAACGCCGGTGAGAATATAGAATCAAGGATGCGCGGCGGCCTGCCGCGGGCCAACGCGGTAAAACATGTACACGAAAAACATGGCGTGAACATGCTGGGATGCATCTGCGCCATCGATCGGGCCGTATTGCCGACACTGATGGATTACTGGGTTCCTGGCGTCCAGGTAACTGGTCTTCATGAGTTGGTGGGAAACGCGTTAATCCTCGATGGCGAGCAGGAACGCACGACCGATTTGCGTGGGGAACCTCTGCCGGGAATGGAGGAGGAAGAAGAGGATGTATGACAAGACTAAAATAATAGTCGGGATCATAATTTTTGTGGCTCTCTTTACATTCCCTTTTCTATACAATTCGGGAAAAGCCACGCCCGCGCCTGTGCCCGAACTCAGCGATGTGGCCAAAGCGGCCGGTAAGTGCATAGAGTCCAAAGAGTATATGAAAAGTTCTCACATGGAACTGCTCAATACATGGCGCACCGAGGTCGTACGCAACGGTGAGCGGGTTTTCCACGCTTCCGACGGTAAGCAATACAATATGAGTCTTCAGAACACCTGCATGGAATGCCACGCCAACAAAACGAGATTTTGCGACCAGTGTCATAACTATGCCGATGTCAACCCATACTGCTGGGATTGCCACCTGGTGCCTAAGGAAAGAGGCCTGCCGTCGACAAGCATCGGGGCAAAGATCCAGACGCTGGTAGAGGAGAAAGAGTATGGGCGTTAATAGAAGAGAGTTTCTGAAGCTGGCCGGACTATCCGCTCTGGCGGGGCTCGGCGCGAACAGCGCCTGGGAGTTGCTGGCTCCGGGAAGCCTGGACGCCGCCGAACAAAAGTTTGGCGCCTTCGAGCAGGCGCTCACCGGATCACGCTGGGGCATGATCGTCGATATGGAGAAATTCAACGACGAGCTCATACGCGCCGCTATCGACGCCTGCCACAGCACTCATAACGTGCCCCATATCGAGGGCATCAAGGAAGAGGTCAAGTGGATCTGGACCGAGCCGTTTCAGAATGTGTTCCCGGAAACCGAGCACGGTTATCTGACAGAACATCTTGAAGACGTTCCCTTTATCGTGTTGTGCAACCATTGCTTCAATCCGCCGTGCGTGAGAGTGTGCCCGACAAAGGCCACTTTCAAAAGGAAAAAAGACGGAATCGTCATGATGGACATGCATCGCTGTATCGGCTGCAGGTACTGCATGGCGGCGTGCCCGTTCGGCGCGCGGAGCTTCAATTTCAGTGATCCTCGAAAACACCTGGATATGGATAAGGTGAATCCCGACTATCCAACCCGATCCAAAGGTGTCGTGGAAAAGTGCAACTTCTGCGCAGAGCGTCTGGCGGTGGGAAAGATTCCCGCCTGCGTGGAGGCGATAGGCGATAGCGGGGCTCTGGCTTTCGGCGACGTGGGCAATGCGGAATCGGAAGTCCGCGAGATTCTCCGGGATAACTACACGATACGCCGAAGGGCCCAACTAGGAACGCAACCTAACGTTTATTACATAATTCGGAGTCGAGGTAGTCATGCTTGAGAAAGCGATAAAGGGATCTCCCAAGTATTGGATCTGGTTGATTGTTCTTGCTTCTCTCAATGGAATAGGCGCTCTTGTCTACTTAGTGCAGTTCCATGAGGGGCTGACGATCACCGGTATGAGTAGAGACGTTTCCTGGGGATTCTACATCGCCCAGCTGACGTTCATGGTCGGCGTGGCCGCATCGGCGGTGATGCTCGTTTTGCCCTATTACCTGCACGATTATAAAACATTCGGTAGAATTACGGTGCTCGGCGAGTTTTTGGCCATCGCCTCGGTAAACTGCTGTCTGCTGTTTGTTCTGGTCGACCTTGGTAATCCCATCCGCGCCCTCAACGTAATTTTATACGCTACCCCCAATTCAGTGCTCTTTTGGGATATGTTAGTCTTAAACGGCTATTTGTTCCTTAATCTGATCATTGGTTGGGCTGTGTTGGGCGCGGAGCGAAAAGGTGTGAAATACGCCAAGTGGGTTAAGGTGCTTATTTATATCTCCATCCCCTGGGCCGTTTCCATCCACACGGTTACAGCCTTTCTGTACGCCGGTTTGCCGGCGCGCGGTTTCTGGCTGACCGCCATCATGGCCCCGCGCTTTCTCTCGTCCGCTTTCGCGGCGGGCCCGTCGCTGCTCATCCTGCTGTGCTTGCTGCTAAGGAAAGTAAGTAATTTTGACGCGGGCAAAAAAGCCATTCAGACCCTGGGCGTAATCGTAACCTACGCCATCATTATCAACGTGTTCTTCTTCGCCTTGGAGCTGTTTACGGTATTCTACAGCCAGATCCCCGAGCATATGAATAATTTCAAATACCTGTTTGTCGGGTTGCAAGGCAAGGGAGCGTACGTGCCCTGGATGTGGGCCGCTATCATTCTCATGCTGGCGTCCATAGCCCTGTTGGTATTCCCGAAGGTCCGCGAAAATGAAAAATGGCTCGGCCTGGCGTGCGCCATGGTTTTTATCGGTACCTGGATCGATAAGGGCATGGGCATTATCAACGGCGGCTTTGTGCCTAACATGTTCGAGCAGGTGCATGAGTACATCCCCACCATTCCGGAACTTCTTATTACCATGGGAGTTTACACCACCGGTGCTATCATGCTGACCGTTTTCTACAAAGTTGCGGTTGAAGTTAAGGCTGAAGTGGAATCCTGAGGAGTCTGCGCATAAAAGACTGAAATAATCTATTTATACTGAGATAGCCAAAAGGGCCTACTCCGAACCGGGTAGGCCCTTGTTTTATGCGGCAGCCGGGTTATAATAAATATAAGCGGAAGAAAACAATCGGCCCTACCACATGCGCGGTTGAAGCCTCAAGTGGAACGGGAACCAAAGATTGAAATCGGAATAAGGAGGGGCGAGTATGGAAATTAAAAAAATTCTTTATACCACTGATTTTTCGAAGAACGCGGAACACGCGCTGCCTTATGTAACGTCGCTCAGTGAAAAGTACAACGCGGAAGTGCACATCCTTTATGTAGGGGAGGATTTAAGCCACCACAATGCGTGGTACGGTGAGTTTGAAGATACGCATATTCCCAAGATTCGCGAGTGGGAGGAGAAAAACGCCAACAAACGGCTGGAAGATATCTGTTACAAACATCTGCAAGGATGTCCACGTTTCATCAAACATATTGTAGTGGGCGATCCGGCCAAGGAAATTTTGAAGTTTATCGATTATGAAAAGATTGACCTGGTGGTTATGGCTACGCACGGCATGAAAGGCCATTTCCCCTTCGGAAGTGTTACGGAAAAAGTTGTGAAAAATACCAAGGCGCCGGTGCTGACTATAACCCCTCCTGAGTTATAGCAACGTCGAAGTAAGAAGGTATACGCGGAGGGAACCCGCTGGAGTTGCGGGTTCTTTCCCTGAGATAAAGCGGTAATACAGAGGACGCTCAAGCGATAAAAAGGCCCGGGCAAACGCTCGGGCCTTTTTGATTCAAATAACGCCTGAAGCTTAATGCAATGTTTCCCGTCGTTCCGGATGATCTTTCCGATCAACCCGCTCAATGCCGTCTATCATGGTGAAGATATAGTCGATAGCCATGACCGCGGCTTGCTGCGCGTTCGTGAAGCGCTCCAGATCTTTCGGTTCCACGCCTGGCTCGATGTGCAAAATTTCGTCCGAGTCCATATTGATATGTATCGTGCCGTCCGGATTGTCTTCAAAGGTTATGCTTATTTTGGCCATTGATAGTTACTCCTTGTCCGTCTTCAAACGATAAGGCGGTCTTGGGATATGTCAAGCCTTCGAATCTGCGCCCTGGCCCGAGCCATCGACCTACGGCCGCCAGGGTGGGCTATTCGATCGCTTGTTAAACGCGTTCCTCAAGGCAGGTAATCCTCGCGAACAGGCGAAAAGACCTCCACTACCACACAGTCATCCAACGCTTCAGCCGAATGAGGCACGTCGGCCTCGATAGACCAACTGTCTCCCGGGCCGGCCTCGAAACGTTCGCCGTTGACATTGAACAGCAGCCCGCCGGAAACCAAATAGCCAATCTGCTCATGATGGTGGCTGTGTTCGGGAAGGAGCATGCCCTTGGACAGCCGGAACTCCACGAGATGCGTCTTTTCGCCGTAGGTCAGGGACTTAAATTTAGCTCCTTCAACAGGCTCCTTGTAGCCTTTGTCACTCTTTTTGTAAAACATGGTTCGTCCTTTCGGGTTTCGTATCGTTCAGCGCGCGGAGTCTGATGCGAGAATCCTAGAGCCATGTCACTTCGGGGGTGTTACGAAGCGGCAGCAGGTGATACGTGAATTTCGGGTAGCCCACCATCATTGCGCCATAAGCCTTATGGTCCGCCGGCAGTCCCAGGGCTTTGAACAAGGGGGGGTAGCTGTTCACCGCGCTGTAAAAGTAGCCTCCCCAACAGGCGCCGAGTCCCAGACTGGGCGCGTACAGGTCGAGGTAGCTGAGCGCCAGAGCGCAATCTGTGGAGCCGAACAGATAATTTTTATCGCCATGAGCCACTATTACGCACGGCGCTCCGCAACAGATTCTTTCCTCCCCCTTGTCCCATCTCTCCACGACCCTCGAAAAACCGCGTTTCATAGCGGTTTGCGGATCATTTTTTATTATCGGTCGCATCCATTCGATAACCATGCCAGCCAATCGTTTGGTTTCAGCGGGGGTTTCCACCACCGTCCAGCGCCAGGGCTGGTTGTTCTTCGCCGAAGGCGCGTATCCGGCTATTTCCAGAAGCTTTTCCAGCTTCTCGCGTTCGACGGCCTTGTCCTTATAGGTTCGGTAGGAACGTCTGGACCGGAGAAACTGTTCCGCGTGAGCGGCGTCGGGGCGCGCTTTCTTATCGACTGGGGGGCACTCTTCCGGAGTGAGCCAGTCCAATCTCAATGCCCCGGTGGGACAGACAGCCACACAGTGGCCGCATCGCAGACAATATTCGTCAAAGTTCTGAGTCTGTTCCGGTAAGGAATCTTTTGAAGGCATGGCAATGATTCGCGTAGGACACTCATAAACGCAGATACCATCCTTGTTGCATTTTTGCGGATCGACAATGAGCTGACTCATATAACGTCCCCTTTGCAGGATCACCTCTCAGTATAAATTTGTATGGCGCGAGTTTCTTACTTCTTAAATGAATCCCGCCGTGAATACAACCCATCTTCTTCAAGAGAGTTCCGATCCAATATCAAGCGCTTTTTGATTATCATCTCAAAAAAAGGGAGCATGCTTGGAATACATTATGTCTATACAGATATATGCCAGTCTTGACACATAAGAACTAAATTATTTAGAGTGCAATGACTATGGCGGATGATATCGCTGATTGAATCTTTCCCCTAACCTCCCCAAAACACTGCGATATTCAGCGAAATCACCGCAATGGTTCGCTGGTTGACGGAGCGGGGCCAGACACCGCTTTAATTTTGCTTATTGATAACGGAGACTGTGACTTGCCGCCTTTTCTTTCGCACGTTTATCCCCCGGGCAGGATTGCCGCCTGTCTGCTCGTTTTAATGTTCTTTTTTGCGCCTGCTCAGGCAATTTCAGGCGAAAAGAGCGCGCTGGAGCAGATGATTGAAATTTTCGAGAACAAGAAACTTTTGGACCCTGCCGAAGCCGCCCGGCTCAAGAAGATCGTCGAGCAGGAGCGCGCGGTGATTCAGGAAAAAGAGGACGAATTGAAAAGAAAAGAGTCCTCCCTGGCCGAAAAAGAAAAACTTCTGAATGATCGTGAAAAAGCGCTCCGGGAGCAGGAAGCGGTTGCGGCTCAGGAGGAAAAGCGTGTTCCGGAAGTCGCGGCTCGGGAGGCGAAAAAGGAAGAGCCGTCCAGCGAGAAAGGTTTTCCCATCAAGGTTACCTATAAGGATAGGCTGCGCTTCAGCGACCCGGAAGGAGACAAGTTTTCCCTGTATCTCGGCGGCCTGCTCCAGACCGATTATCGCTATTACAATTACGAGAATGGAGATCCCCAGGAAAACAAATTCGATCTTCGGCGTGTACGTCTGCTCATGGGTGGAAGCGTGTTCAACCGCGTTGACTACAAATTCGAGTATGAATTCCAGGGTGTCAGCAGCCGGCGGGTCCTGGACGCGTATGTGGACGTGCGAGCCCTCCCGTATCTTGCAGTGCGGGCGGGCCAGGGCAAAGAGCCTTTCAGCCTGGAGCAGTACACCAAAGATATGAACATTTTCTTCGCGGAACGTTCGATGGGTTACTATCTATCCCCGCACCGGGATATAGGCGTAATGGCTCACGCCTCGATTTGGGATGACGCTTTCAATTACGGAGTCGGCGTATTTAATGGTGACGGCGTCGATGATACGTCAGGCGGAGATGTTGACGATCCTGAATTTACCGGCCGCGCGGTGTTCTCCCCCTTCAAACACACCAACCTCAGTTGGCTCCAGGGATTACAGATAGGCGGATCGGGAAGCTACGCCAACATTGACCGCAATAATGTGAATGTCGATGTCAAAACCACGGGGCTCACTACATTTTTCGAAGTCGCCACGTCGGCGAAATTCAACGTGATTCTGGACGCCGGTTCGCGTGTCAGATACGGGGCGGAACTGGGGTGGAGCTACGGGCCTCTGGCGCTGATGGCCGAGTACATCGTCGAGAAATTTGATGATATCAGAACCAGTTCCAATGAGTTCGGTTTTGATCTCGACGACTACTATGTGTCCTTGTTGTGGATGATCACCGGGGAGCATCCCTATTTCGAGCACAGTGTGTTTCAGCCTATTGAACCCAAGAAGAGCGTTTGGAAGGGCGGTTTCGGCGCGGTGGGGTTAGCCTTGCGTTATGATAATTTCACCGCCGATAAATCGGTTTACGAAAATCTCATCAACATGGGCGAGTCCGTTCGGGAAGCGAAGGCCTATACCGTGGCGCTCAACTGGTGGCTTGACCGCTATTCACGGATCATTATCGACTTCACCAGAACGGAATTCGATGAGCCTTTGTTAATCGCTCGGGACTCCCTGACCGGTGAGACGATATTCAGTGATTATGAAAACGTCCTTACCGCGCGATTCCAGTTTGCTTATTGAGTGGTCGCATATTCGGGAGCGTTCGATGAAGGCCGCGACTATGGTCTGTCACGGGCGCTTTCAACATAGACTCATTACATTTAAACGGGAGGTTGAGATGAAGGGGTTTGCAAAGGTTTTGCTGCTATTAATTGCAGCGCTGTTTATCGCCTCGCCCGCTTTTTCCGCGTATGAGCATGAAGGCGAGCAGGATTCACCCAAATTTTTATCGGCTTATCCGGGCACGGTCGGGACCAAGCTGGATCACTGCGCTACCTGTCACACCGGCGGGCAGGTGGAGCAGAGCGGCAAGCTTGTTTCCATAGGAAGCTGTCAATGGTGTCACACGACCTATGGATACGATGGGAGTGGTAACATTGTCGAAACGCTCAACGCCTACGGATTGGCCTACTTGCTCAATGGAAGAAACGAGGCGGCTCTGACGGCCATCGAGGGCTCGGATTCGGATGAAGACGGTTTTACCAATAAGGTAGAAATCGACTCCATCCACTATCCCGGCAACGCCAATGACGATCCTTCCAAGATCCCCGCTCCTTCCATGGTCTTCTCCCTGGCGGATCTGCAAGCCATGCCGCAGCATACGCAGTTTCTGCTCATGAACACCAGCAGGTCGGGAGACTATTACGCCCAGTACTCGGGCGTGGTCGTGGAAGATTTGCTCAACGCGGCGGGAAAGCTGCCCTCCGCCACGGGCATTAATGTTTATGCTCCTGATGGGTACTCAAATTATCATCCCATGACCGAGGATCCGTCGCCGTCACTCTATCACGTTATTGGGACCTACCTCCCATCCGTGTATTACTATGATGAAGAGGCCGATCAGGCCATAACCGATTATGGCTGGTGCGACTATAGCGCGCCTTCAACCGCCGGTAGAAATCCGAACGACCTTATTGTCAATCCCGACGGCCTGAAAATGATACTGGCCTATCTGCGCGACGGCGTTGAGCTTACCACGGGTGTTTTAGACGACACCAACAGGCTCGACGGCGAAGGCCCCTTCCGCGTTGTTCCTCCTCAAAAGGTTCCGTCTCCGCCCGATCAGTCCTCCAAGTCGGATATCCAGGATGTAATCTGGCCGTATAACAATGATTGGGACCACAACGCCGGCTTCTCGTCACGGTCCGCTACCATTATTAAGGTGGAACCGCTGCCGGAAGGAACGACCGACGTGGACATCCTGGAGGCAGGCTGGAATTATGTTGATGAGGGCAAGATACTGATTTACGGCGCAATCGCCTGGCAGCCTGACGCGCGCACCGGCTGGTATTATACCGCGGGAAAAGACGGAACGGGCGTCTCCATTGAAATCCAGAACGGCGTTCTTTTCATGGCTTGGTACGCGTACGAAAACGGTCAGCCGGTATGGTATACCGCCGATGGTTTGATGAGCGACGCCAACACCTTCAGCGGCCAGCTCTATAAGTGGACGGGATGGCCTCTGGGGCAAACCCCCGGCGAGTTTTCACGGACGCCCGTCGGTACCGTGGGACTCACCTTCACCGACGCCACGAGCGCCGAGCTTGCCTGGACCTTCAATGGCGCCGAGGATACAAAGTCCCTGGTAAGGTTCATGAATGACAAATATGGTGGAGCGAGCGATTCCCGCAACATCAACGGATGGTGGTATGAGGAAGCGTACGACGGCATGGGCTTCTTTATCGAATCCTATGGCGGACAGATTTTCATCGCATGGTACCATTACCAGGAAGACGGAACGCCGCGCTGGTGGAGTACCGGTGGTCCATTCGCCGCCGGCGCCACCTCGTTCTCAGGTTCCCTCCTGCAGTGGAGCGGCGGAGAGTGTATAGGATGTGCTTATACCGCGCCGGAGTCGCAAGCCATGGAAGCGGTGTCACTGACTTTTAACAGCGATAACACCATCACCATGGTATGGGGCGAGACCACCTTTACCCTGCATCGCTTCCAGTTCGGAAACATGCAATAGATCCGCATAGGGAAAAAGGCTCGGACTCTTCGTCCGATCGAGAGTTCAGGCGAATAAAAGCCCTCCTGACGCCGCGCGTAAGGCGTACGGAGGGCTTTTTATTTCTCGTTTTTATCCGGTGAAACCGCATCGCGCCTGGACATTGAAAGGCTCCCTGGCGAATGGATGGAAGGCGAACTCGGCGCTTTGCCGGTTCACTGACCGGGGACAAAAAAAGACCGCCCGGAAAACTGCTTCCCAGGCGGCAAACTCAAGAGAGGGGATGAAGTATCCTGGTACGCCGTTTTTATGGCTGGAGTGTCACTTCCAGTCTTCGTGAGAAGGCCTCCCGCACACAGATGCACGCGCATACCGAGATTTAACTATACATTCGTACTTTCAGAGCGATTTCGCAATAGGATAAAAACCCTAATTTTTCCATTATTTTTTAGGCTATCCAGGGGAGTCTAGGGGATTTTCCCGATTCTTCACCGAGCGTTGGTTTAGCTTCCGCTGGGGCGGTTGAGGACCGATATAAAAGGGGGGCTAGGAGCCAAAAGGCTGGGGATATTGAAAAAACGCCGGAATCATCCCAGGCTTGGAAGACTCCGGCGCTTTGTTCCGTTTAAACGGTTTCTTAAAATCCTAATTTCGCCAGTGTTTCAACCAGCTCCTGAACGGCGGCCGCAGATTTTTTCAACGCTTCGTCCTCTTCCGCGGTCAGTTTTATCTCGACGATCTCTTCAATGCCGCCGCTCCCGAGTTTCACGGGAACTCCGACAAACAGATCTTTTATTCCATACTCGCCCTGGAGCAGCGCGGCGCAGGGCAATATTTTTTTCTTGTCCTTCAGGATGGCTTCGGCCATTTCAGTGGCGGCTGAAGCGGGCGCATAGTAAGCGCTTCCGGTCTTCAGCAGGTTTACTATTTCACCGCCGCCGAATCTGGTTCTTTTTACAATGGCTTCGATTCGCTCCTCGCTCATCAACTCGGTGATGGGGATACCCGCGACTGTAGAGTACCGGGGAAGCGGCACCATCGTGTCTCCATGACCGCCCAGCACGAAAGCGTGGGTATTTTCCACTGACACATTCAATTCCATGGAGATAAACGCTCTAAAGCGCGCGGAATCGAGCACTCCAGCCATGCCGATAACACGATTCTGGGGGAAGCCGCTGACTTTGTGGGCGACGTGACACATGGCGTCCAGGGGGTTGCTCACAATGATCAGAATGGCGTTCGGAGCCACCTTGGCGATCTGTTCGGTAACGGATTTCATGATACCGGCGTTGGTTTTAATGAGATCGTCCCGGCTCATTCCCGGTTTCCGAGGCAGACCCGCGGTAATAATCACTATGTCCGAATCCGCGCAGGCCTCATAATCGTTCGATCCCAAAAGGCGCGCGTCGTGCTTCTCAATTGGCGCCGCCTCGGCCAGGTCTAACGCTTTACCCGCGGGCACGCCTTCGAGGATATCTACAAGAACAACGTTCGCCAGTTCTTTCTCAGCGACTCGCTGAGCGGTTGTCGCGCCGACGTTTCCCGCCCCGATCACGCTCACTTTGTTTTTCATTACCTCTTCCTCCTTCTACAATCTATAGTTCCCAGATGAAATGAGGCCGATGCATTGTAATTGATAAGCTCTATGGAATTAAGATGCTTGCGGGCGCCAGGCCGCGCGCGCTGGGGATGAAAAGAACTGCCCATTTATTTAGAAGAATATTTAAAGCGTGTCAGCTTCAACCCGAGGTAAACCGTAAACCATATTGGGTGGGATGTCAACGGCCAAGGAGGATCTTGACGGCGCGCGAGGAGACCCTCCTATGAATGGCTGCACCGGGCGCGGCCGGGAGAAACCTCGAAATCCGGACAGGTCTGGGCGCAGGAATCCTGCGCTTCATAGTTCGTATCGCCGACGCGCTTCGCCCAGGAAAGGATAGAGCTGGATAAGGCTTTCAGGAACCGCGGGCATGGCGCCGGTAATGAAAAGCCCGAGTTGCAGCGCGTTAGCCACCGCCTGGCCGGAGCTGTGGTTGTTGAAGACAATAAAGGTCTTGCCTGACGACCCGGCGAGGCGCTTGATCGTGGGGAGAAATGCCCTCAGTTCCTCCGCGGAGTAAAGATAGTCATATCGTTGCGCTCCGGCGTTCTTTTTGAACCATTGATCCCGGTTTCGACCGTGAAACCGTAAATAGGCGACCGGCGCGGTCACGTGCTCCGTGAGTTCGATCGACTGCGACACGTCGGGTTGATCTATGTTGCAGAAGCCTATGCCGTGGCGGGACAACGATTCCATCACCACCGGCGTGTTCCAGCTTGCGTGCCTGATCTCCAGCGCCAGCGGGTAATCATGGAAACGTTCAAACAGTTCCACAAGGATGTCCTTGTTGCCAGGCGTATTGTGAAAGGAATAAGGAAACTGGGCGAGCAAGCAGCCCAACTTTCCGGCGTCCAGAAGCGGCTGAATACCTTCTTTAAACAGAGCTTCATCCTGCGGCTCCAGTTGATCCCGTTCATGGGTAAAGCGGCGGTACAGTTTCAGGGTAAAGAGGAAACGCAGGTTACCCTCGACTCGGCTGAGCCAGTTCTCGCATGTTTTCCCGGTCGGCGGCCTATAAAAACTGTTGTTGACTTCAACCGTGTCAAACATCCCCGATACAATTTCCAAATCGTCCGCTTTACCTTGGGCGGGGTAGACAATGCCCTTCCAGTCAGGATAGGACCAGCCTGCGGGGCCAATATAAAGATTGTCATACAGGACCATAATTAATTATTTTCCTCTATTTTTTGCAGAGATGGTCGGAAAAATGTTCGACAAGGCCACAACAGCGCTATAATATGAATTATCTTATTACCTATTAAAAATATACGCGCTTGCGCTTCGCTTGTAATTGAACGAATTAAAATATATGTCAGCAATACGCGAAAAGATCGTTGTTTTTGGCATATTTTGAGCTACGTATTTTAGCGATTTGCTTGACACAAGCCAATTGATTTGGTTAGAAGACGCTCAGAATGCAAAAGGTTCAACCGATGGTTCACTCACCTCAGATTGTTTCGGAACAGGCGCATGAGATTGTATCCGCTGAAAAAGCTGTTCCCATAATCATACCCAGATCCCAACATACTGTCTCACGGAAAAACATGACCGAAGAGGTATTGAAGGTTCTCTATCGGCTAAAAAACCAGGGCCATGTCGCCTATCTGTGTGGCGGCGGCGTGCGTGACCTGTTACTCGGCAAGAAACCCAAGGATTTTGATGTCGCTACGGACGCGCGTCCTGGCAGACTCAAAAAGATTTTCCATAACGCCTGGCTGGTGGGAAAAAGATTTCGCCTGGCTCACATGGTGTTCAGGGGAGGGAAGATAGTGGAGGTTTCTACCTTCAGACGTCTTGCCGAGGAGCCGGACACCTGCGGCGACAGCCTTATGATCAGGCGCGACAATACCTTTGGGAACGAGGCCGACGACGCTTTCCGGCGGGATTTTACGATCAACGCGCTCTATTACAACATCGATGGATTTACCATAATAGATTATGTCGGGGGCATGCGCGATCTTGAAGACAAGATCATACGCGCGGTAGGAGACCCGTTTATCCGTTTTCAAGAAGATCCGGTCAGAATTTGCCGGGGAATACGGTTTTCGGCGCATCTGGGATTTACAATCGAAGAGCGTACCTGGCAGGCTATGCTCGAACACGGGCGCGAGGTAAACAATTGCGCTCCCGCCCGCGTGCAGGAAGAACTGCTTAAGCTCATGAGGGGCGGGGGGTTATCTCGCGCTTTTCAACTGCTTCAGATGACCGGAGCGCTGCAGGCCATTGTCCCGGAACTGGAAGATTTTTTCCGTGACAAGGAAACCGAAACTTTTTTTTGGAGCGTGATTCGTTGCCTGGAGGAAACCAGGCGGGAAGATCACCCGCATTCAGACGCTTTGTTGTGGGCCGGCCTGTTCATGAAGCGTGTGTTTGAAGCGCTCGACGAGGCCCCCAAAAACAGAGATTCCACGAACGTCGGTTATGAAAGCATCAAAGACATTGGAAGCCGGATGAGCATTCCCAAAGCGGTGAGAAGACAGGCGGCCCGCCTGCTCGTCGACGCGCGAAGTCTGAAGAACTATCCGTGCGGCAGGCGATCGCAACAAAAAAAGACCCGACTTTTCAAGCACGCCGATTTCCCGGAAGCTCTCACCTTGTTCGAGGTATATGTTAAATCCAACGGCGGTTCTTCCGAGACGCTTGAGTCGTGGAAAAACGATTATCGTACCTGGTTGGACGAGGATTCCCAGGGGTTGATAAAACGTAGACGGCCAAGAAAACGAAGAGCCGGCAAAAAAAAATTGACAACGGCGAAAGTAAATAGTAACGTCTCTCCAAACGCACGACTGGAAAAGCTTTAGCATGAACATTATCGGTATTAACAACCTGGGCCTTATAATTACCACCGCGGTAGGGATTGGTGCGCTTTCTCTACTGCTTCTCGTACTTGTAGGCCTAACCGAGCCCAGGAGCCTGATAATGTAAACGGCTGAAAAACCAAGTAAGCACAAAATCCGTTATCAGGCTCCTGATAACGGATTTTTTTTTCCCAAATAAGCGCAGCGCAAAGGGGGCAGCAAGATGGAACCGCCGGTATGGCTTTATGACACCACCCTGAGAGATGGAACACAAGGAGAACAGATCACTTTTTCGGCGGAAGAGAAAATTCGCATCGCTCAGCGGTTGGATGAAATAGGCATACACTACATTGAAGGCGGATGGCCCGGTTCCAACCCCAAAGACGCAAGGTTTTTCAAACTTGCCCGGAAAACACCGCTCAAAAGCGCCAAATTGACCGCTTTCGGGAGCACTCGCAGACCGGAAAGCGCTGTTGAGACCGACGACAATGTCATGGCGTTGTTGGAAAGTGAAACTGAAACAATAACCATTTTCGGCAAAAGCTGGGACCTGCACGTGCTGGAGATTTTTGAAACCAGCCTGGATGAAAACTTGAAGATGATCGCCGAAACGGTTGGCTATCTCAAATCGCAAGGGCGCGAAGTCGTGTATGACGCCGAACATTACTTCGATGGGTATAATCGCAACCCTGCATACGCGTTGAAAACCATTCAGGCCGCCGCGGACGCGGGGGCGGCGCTGGTCGTTTTGTGCGATACCAATGGAGGCTCCATGCCTTTGGAGATCACCAAAGGCGTTATTGCCGCAAAATCGGCTGTCTCGACGCCGCTGGGCATACACGCTCACAACGACTGCGGCATGGCCGTGGCCAATTCGGTGATCGCAGTGGACGCCGGGGTCTCTATGATTCAGGGGACCATAAACGGATATGGAGAGCGGTGCGGCAACGCGGACCTCATCACCCTGATAGCCAACCTGCAGCTCAAAATGAAAAGACGGTGCGTTCCGGATAATAGCATGAAGAGCCTTACGGAATTATCCCGGTATGTCAGCGAGGTAGCCAACGTGCCGCCGTTCGATCAAAGGCCCTATGTGGGTAAGAGCTCTTTCGCGCACAAGGGCGGTGTCCACGTGAGCGCCATTATAAAAAATCGCGCGGCTTATGAGCATATCGACCCCACTCTGGTCGGAAACGGACGCCGCATTCTCATGTCCGACCTCTCGGGAAAAGGCAATGTTCTTTATAAAGCGCAACGGATGAATATACCCATGGATCTTACGCAGAAAGAGGTCCGGAAGATCGTCAACGGCATAAAAAAGCTGGAGGATTACGGGTATCAGTATGACGCCGCCGAGGGCTCCTTTGAGCTTTTGGCGAAAAAGCTGACCAACAGGTTTGATGAACCGTTCACGCTGAAAACGCTCAGGGTGAACATGGAGAAAAACGAAGACTCTCAACCCATCTGCCAGGTGACCATAAAAATCGCCGTCGGTGACAGGGAAGAGATAACCGCCGCGGAAGGGGATGGCCCGGTCAACGCAATGGACAACGCCATACGTAAGGCTTTGCTTCCCTTTTATCCGGAAATTGCGGACATGAGCCTGGTTGACTTCAAGGTTCGTGTCATAGAGGGAACCAAGGGCACGGCGGCGAGGGTTAGAGTTCTCATTGAAAGTCGGGACCAGAAAACGGTTTGGGGAACGGTAGGCGTCTCGGAGAATGTCCTGGAAGCAAGCTGGCAAGCGCTGGTCGACAGCCTGCAATACAAATTATCCTTAACAAAAAACGGAAAGTAACGTATGAAACCAAGCGACACACGGCGCGGGAGGGGTTACGCCACAGGCTGTAATGGCCTGTGGCGGGCGCTCTGATCAGGATTCCTGACAATAGGGGTAGTAAAATTCTCGCACCACATCATAGCTAAAAAGGATACCTGACATGAGCGAACGCATTATAATTTTTGACACCACTCTGAGAGATGGAGAACAATCCCCCGGAGCCAGCATGAACATGCAGGAGAAGTTGCGGCTGGCTTACCAATTGGAAAAACTGCGTATAGACGTCATCGAAGCCGGATTTCCCGGCGCGAGCAAGGGCGATTTTGAAGCGGTGAAACTCATCGCCGGCAAAATCAAAAACTGCCAGGTTGCGGCTCTGTCGCGCACTTCCATCAACGACATCGACAGGGCCTGGGAAGCGGTAAAAGATGCGGCGAACCCGCGAATTCACACCTTTATCGCCACTTCAGATATTCACCTGCAATACAAGCTTCGGAAAACCCGTGAGGAGGTTCTGGCGGATGTTACCAAGGCGGTCCGGCACGCCCGAAACTATACCGAGAATGTGGAGTTTTCCACGGAAGACGGCTCGCGGACCGGCCTCGACTACATATGCCGTGTGGTGGAGGCGGCCATCGACGCCGGCGCGACGACGATAAACATTCCCGATACCGTCGGTTACGCCATGCCTGAAGAGTTCGGCCACTTCCTCAAATCCATCATTGAACGAGTCCCCAACTCCGACAAGGCGATTTTCAGCGTCCACTGCCATGACGATCTGGGGTTGGCCGTGGCCAATTCCTTGGCCGGCATTCACGCCGGAGCGCGCCAGGTGGAAGTGACGATAAACGGCATCGGGGAACGCGCCGGCAACGCCTCATTGGAAGAACTGGTGATGATTTTCAAGACGCGTAAGGACTGGTCGGACTACGCCACCAACATAGACAGCACCCAACTCTATCCCACCAGCAGATTGGTTTCGATGATTACCGGAATTATGGTCCAGCCCAATAAGGCCATCGTAGGCGCCAACGCCTTTGCCCACGAATCGGGCATTCATCAGGATGGCATGTTGAAGAACGAAACCACCTACGAAATCATGCGCCCCAAGGATGTCGGTCTGGACAGTAGCGCCATGGTGCTGGGAAAACTCTCCGGACGGCACGCGTTGAGCGACCGCGTTAAGCAATTGGGTTACGAACTGACCAGAGAGCAGATTGACGAATTGTTCGTCGCGTTCAAGGAATTGGCTGACAAAAGAAAAGAAATATTCAACGAAGATATCGAGGCCCTGGTAGCGGAAAAATTCTTGCGCATACCCGATCACTATAAGCTGATCTATTTGAACGTGGTGAGCGGCACCGTAGCGGTCCCTACCGCCACCGTCAAAATGATGGTGAATGAAAAAGAGAAACAGAAAGCGGGATTTGGCATTGGCCCCATCGACGCCACCTTCAACACGATCCGCGAGATAGTGGGGACCAAGTGCGAATTGATGAGATTTACGGTCAGCGCCATATCCGGAGGAATGGATTCCCAGGGTGAGGTTACCGTCCGGCTCAAGGAAAACGGACTGGTGGCGCTCGGCAAGGGAACCGATCCCGATATCATAACCGCGAGCGCCAAGGCGTTTATCAATGGCCTTAACAGATTAGTATATCTGAAGGAAAATCCAAGCATTACCGCTGAGCTGTAGAAAGGAACCACAATATGGGAATGACGCTGACAGAGAAAATTCTGGCGTCTCACGCTGACGTTGAAGAGGTGAAACCTGGAGATCTCATAGAGGTTAAGGTTGACCTGGCGCTCGCCAATGACATTACGGCCCCGATAGCGATACGAGTCTTTCGTGAGATGGGTGTGGAGCATGTTTTTGATGTGGAAAAGGTGGCGCTGATACCGGACCACTTCGTGCCCAACAAAGACATCGCCTCCGCCGAACAGGCCAAGGTTACCCGCCAATTCGCCGCTGAACAGAAGATCGTTCATTACTACGAACTGGGCGAGGGCGGAATCGAGCACGTGATTCTCCCGGAAAAGGGAATCGTCATTCCCGGAGACGTGATTATTGGGGCCGACAGCCATACCTGCACCTATGGAGCTTTGGGCGCTTTTTCCACGGGCGTGGGCAGCACCGATCTGGCCGGGGTGTGGGCGACCGGAGAAATATGGCTGAAGGCGCCATCCTCCATAAAAGTCGAAATGAACGGCAAACCCAAGCGATGGGTGGGAGGCAAGGACCTCATTTTATATCTCATCGGAGAAATCGGTGTTGAGGGAGCGCTCTACCAGAGCCTCGAATTCACCGGTGAAACAATTCAGTATTTGTCCATGGACGCACGGTTTACCATGGCGAATATGGCCGTTGAAGCCGGCGCCAAAAACGGCGTCTTTGCGGCCGACGAGATCACAAGGGGATATGTGGCGGAAAGATCCCGCCGCAGTCCTCAGATCTTTACCAGCGACCCCGACGCGGAATATGAACGGACCGTTACCATTGACGCCGCGTCACTGGAACCTCAGGTCGCTTTCCCCCACTCTCCTGAAAATGCGCGTCCCATCTCCCAGGTGGGACGCGTTACCATCGACCAGGTGTTCATCGGGTCCTGTACCAATGGCAGGATGGAAGACCTTACCCTGGCGGCCGAAATTCTGCGCGGGAAAAAGGTAGATAAATCGGTACGCCTCATCATAGCGCCCGGTTCTCAGGAGATATTAAAACAAGCCATGGATAACGGGGTTATCCGAACCCTCCTGGACGCGGGAGGCGTGGTAGGGCCTCCCTGCTGTGGGCCTTGCCTGGGTGGCCATATGGGAATTCTTGCCGCGGGAGAACGCGCGCTGTCGACCAGCAACCGTAATTTTCTGGGGCGCATGGGACATCCGGAGAGCGAGGTCTATCTCGCCAACCCCGCTGTCGCCGCGGCTTCCGCTGTTTTGGGACGGATCGCGGGTCCGGACGAGCTGTAAAATACCATGGAAAGAGTTTAGGTGAATGACATGAAAATTCAAGGAAAAGTGTGGAAGTTCGGAGATCATGTCGATACGGATATCATTATTCCGGCTCGTTATCTCAATGTGAGCGACCCCGATTTATTGGCGCAGCACTGTTTTGAGGATACTAATCCAAATTTCATGAACACCATAAATCCCGGCGATATCATCGTCGCGGGCAAGAATTTCGGCTGCGGTTCAAGTAGGGAACACGCCCCGCTGGCTATAAAAGCGGCGGGCGTGGGCTGCGTGGTCGCCGAAACCTTTGCGCGCATTTTTTACCGCAACGCCTTGAACATCGGGCTGCCGATTATCGAATCGCCGGAGGCGTCAACGGAGCTGCAGGAAGGCGAACAAATATGGATAGATCTGGAACGCGGTGAGATTGGCGTCGACGCGAAAAACAAGGTCTATAAAACCAAACCTATCCCCGAGTTCATGAGAACGCTCATCGAGCGCGGCGGACTGGTGGGATATATTCGAGATAAGATGCGATCATGAATGCGACCGGTTCGGCCCGCCCGATGGTCTTGCCGTCGAACGGGTTACCTTCTGATACACTCAAATCACATACATTGGAGCCATCGTCATGAAAAGCAACCTAGTAAAAAATGGAGTGGAACGGGCGCCGCATCGATCCCTGTTCAAAGCCATGGGCTATACGGATCAGGAATTACAGCGGCCCTTGATCGGCATCGCCAACCCGGTGAACCAGATTATCCCCGGTCATATCCATCTGAATCAGATTGTGGACGCGGTACGCGCCGGGATTTACATGGCTGGAGGAACGCCCGTCGAATTTGGCGGTATCGGCGTATGCGACGGGATAGCCATGAATCATGAAGGAATGAAATATTCCCTGGTCAGCCGGGAGTTGATCGCCGATTCCGTTGAGATCATGGCCCGCGCCCATGCTTTTGACGCCTTGGTGCTCGTGCCCAACTGCGACAAGATCATACCGGGCATGCTGATGGCCGCCGCCCGCCTTGACCTCCCCACCATGGTTGTCAGTGGAGGCCCCATGCTGGCGGGCGATTTCCAGGGTAAGAAAGTCGACCTGGTGAATGTGTTCGAGGCTGTGGGTGCGGTTAAAGCCGGCCGCATGAATGAATCGGAGCTGGCCGAGTTGGAAGAGGAAGCCTGTCCGACCTGCGGCTCCTGCGCGGGAATGTTTACCGCGAACTCCATGAATTGTCTGACCGAATCGTTGGGCATGGGATTGCCGGGCAACGGAACCATCCCGGCCGTGCTCGCCAAACGGCTGCGTTTGGCCAAGCAAGCCGGCATGGGTGTGCTGGAATTGCTGGAAAAAGGTGTCAGCGCGCGCAAGATCATGACTCAGCGGGCGTTTGAGAACGCGCTGGCCGTGGACATGGCGTTGGGTTGTTCGACCAACACCATCCTTCACCTTACGGCCATCGCCAATGAAGCCGGCGTTGAAATCGATCTCAGGCAGCTCAACAGGATCAGCGAACGGACTCCCCGGCTCTGCTACCTGAGTCCAGCCGGGCCGTATCACATTGAGGATCTCAACGCCGCGGGCGGTGTTCCGGCGGTAATGAAACAGCTTTCCCGCAAAGGTCTGCTGGATCTCGACGTCATGACCGTAACCGGTCAGACGCTTTCGGCGAATCTCGACTCGGCGGACGAAGGCGACGGCGATGTCGTACGATCCATCGACAATCCGTATGATAAGACGGGTGGTCTCGTGGCGCTGTTCGGCAATATCGCGCCGGAAGGGTGCGTCGTCAAGCAGGCGGCGGTCGCGCCCAACATGCTGACCCATCAAGGTCCTGCGCGCATCTTCGAATCCGAAGAGGCCGCATCGGCGGCCATCCTGGCGGGCAAAATAAAGTCCGGCGACGTGGTGGTCATACGGTACGAAGGACCGCGCGGCGGCCCTGGAATGCAGGAAATGCTCACGCCGACTTCCTCGATCGCGGGAATGGGACTCGACGCTGAAGTGGCGCTGATTACCGACGGCCGTTTTTCCGGCGCCACCCGGGGGGCTTCAATCGGACATATTTCGCCCGAAGCCATGGAAGGCGGTCCTATCGCGGTGGTCCGCGAGGGAGAAACGATCAAAATCGATATTCCCAACCGCAGTATTAACCTTGCGGTTGAAGATCAGGAAATAGAAAGAAGGCTCAAGGAGTGGAAAGAGCCTAAACCCAAAATAACCGGCGGAATTCTGGGCCGTTACGCCCGTATGGTCAGTTCGGCTTCCAAAGGCGCGGTATATAAATAAAACACCCGGCTGTTGGCGTGGAACTGGATAAATAAAAAAACAACGCGGTCGGGAGATTGGGGCGCAATCGTGAGAGCCGGTAGATCCCGGGCTTCCACGATTCCAATCTCTTGGCCGGTATGAAAGAGGTGATTGCTATTAAACTCAACGGCGCTCAAATACTGTTAGAGGTTTTAAAGGCTGAGGGGGTCACGCAGATTTTCGGCTATCCGGGCGGAATGACCGTTGAAATCTATGACGCCATTCCTAAATACGGGATACCCCACTTACTTATGAGGCACGAACAGGCGGCCGTTCACGCTGCGGACGGCTATGCCCGGATCGCGGGGAAGGTAGGCGTCTGTCTCGTGACTTCCGGACCCGGAGCCACCAATACCGTGACAGGCATCGCCTCTGCGTATATGGACTCCATACCCATTGTCGTGCTTACCGGACAGGTGCCCACGAGCAACATCGGCAACGACGCGTTCCAGGAAGTGGACATCGTGGGCATAACCAGGCCATGCACCAAGCACAACTACATGGTAACTTCGGTGGACAAGCTGGGAGAGACCGTGCGGGAGGCCTTTCATGTCGCGCGGACCGGCCGTCCGGGACCGGTTCTGGTCGACCTGCCTAAAGATGTCACCACCGATATGGTGAACTTCAAGATGCCGCCCGCGGCGAACCCCTCCAACTACAAACCGACCATACGACCGCACGCGGGACAAATCAAGAAAGCGGTCAAGCTTATGCTCCAGGCCAAACGGCCTATTATTTTAGGGGGAGGAGGGGTTATTCTCGCCAAGGCGTCGGAGCGGATGACCACGCTGGCGAATCTGTTGAAAATGCCGGTCACCACAACGCTTATGGGCTTGGGCGGCTTTCCCGGCACCAGCCCCCTATTCCTGGGGATGCCGGGAATGCACGGGACCTATCGCGCCAATATGGCCATCAATGACTGCGATCTCATAGTGGCCATAGGGGCCAGGTTTGATGATCGGGTGACGGGAAAAATCGATGAGTTCGCGCCCAAGGCGAAAATCATTCATATTGATATCGACCCGACCTCGATTAGAAAGAATATCCCGGTAACGGTTCCTATCGTGGGTGACTGCGACATCAGTTTGAAAATGATGCTCGAATTATTGGCCGATGAGGACCTGTCCGGTATAGCCGGACAGCGAGAACCGTGGCTGAGGCAGATCGCCGAATGGAAGGCCGCCTCCAAGATGGCCTACAACCAAAATATGGAAGGCGAGATAAAGCCGCAATTTGTTATAGAGGAGTTGCTGCGGCTTACCGGGGGAGACACCATCATCACCACCGAGGTGGGCCAGAATCAGATGTGGACGGCTCAATACTATCTCTTCGACAAACCGAATAGACTTGTGACCTCAGGCGGTCTCGGCTGCATGGGATTCGGCTTCCCGGCCGCTATCGGGGCCCAGATGGCGGCTCCCGACAAGACGGTCATTGACATAGCCGGGGACGGTTCCATTCAAATGAACATCCAGGAACTCGCCACGGTCGTCGAGCACAATTTGCCGGTGAAGATCGCCATACTAAACAATCACTACCTTGGAATGGTGCGGCAGTGGCAGGACTTGTTCAAAAATAAGGCATACGTGGCCACAGACATGTCCGGAGCGCCCGATTTCGTAAAGGTGGCGGAAGCGTTTGGAGCTGTCGGGCTTCGCGCCACAAAGCCCACCGAAGTCGAACAGGTCATCCGCGAGGCGGTCAAGATCAAAGGCCCCGTGGTTATGGATTTCATTGTAGACCGGGAAGAGAACGTGTATCCCATGGTGGCTGCGGGAGATCCCATTCACAAGATGATGCTGGCCTAGCGCAAGTCAAAAGGGAAGCGGAGATATCATGAGCGCAAACGGGAACAACAGAAACGTGGTGGAAAAACATACCATTTCGCTTCTGGTGGATAATGAGCCGGGTGTTCTGGCCCGCATCGCGGGACTTTTCAGTGGAAGAGGCTTCAACATTGACAGTCTGTGCGTAGCCAGGACCATGGAACCGGAGGTGAGCCGTATTACCATAGTGACCATCGGCGATGAGCAGATACAGGAGCAGATCAATAAACAGCTCAATAAACTCATTAATGTGATCAAGGTAGTCGATTTCACCGGAACGGAATTTGTCGAGCGGGAAATGGCTTTGATCAAAGTGAAGGCCGAACCCGACTTCAGAGCGGAAATACTTAGAATCGTAGACATTTTCAGATGCAAAGTCGTGGATGTTTCACCTCGACATTATTCCATAGAAGTGACCGGCAGCCAGGGGAAACTGGCGGCGTTGCTGGACCTGCTGAAACCTATGGGCATAATTGAAGTCGCGCGAACCGGGGTTATCGCTCTGGGACGAACGAAAAAGGGAGTGAAACACGAGTGAGGCGCGGCGAACCGTTGTCACAAACCCATGGGGTTGAGGCGCCTTCCGCCAGGCAAACGCCTCAGCTCTAATCATAGCCCTATCATAAAGAGCATATAACCCTCAGCCCGAACGCGGCGCTGGGGGTTTTTGTTATGGCGCGGCGCGGTTGAAAGAAAGGCCTCTTCTGTACTATAAGTGGGCGTCATAATGAGAACATAGAGAGAAAGCATTCTCCCATAATAATGAAACAGTTCCCTCTGAAACCGGTTTACAGCAGGTTTTTTTCATATGGACCCCATTGAAAAGCTACAAACACCAAACCCGACCTTTTTAAATCTCGACCGAAATAAGCAAAGACGGGTGATAGACGCCGCTTTTGATGAATTTTCTCTTCACGGATATAAAGGGGCCAGCATAAACGCGCTCGTTCGAGCCATCGGTATTTCCAAGGGATCGATTTTTCAATATTTCAGCAACAAGGAAGGTCTGTTCCTTTTCCTGATAAACTACGCCACTGGTCTGGTTAAGACGTATCTGAAACGGGTGCGCAGCGAAAACGCGGATGAAGACGTGTTCGAGCGTATCCGCCAGACCATGCTGGCCGGAGTGGAATTTGTTAGGAAAAATCCTAAGATTTACAGTCTTTATCTGCGTTTGATGTTTGAAACCGGAGTGCCCCGTCGCTCCGAGCTGATACAAACCATACGGCGGCTTTCCATCGGGTATCTTGCCGGGCTCCTGGAGGAAGGAAAAGAGCGGGGCGAAATAGCCGTGGATGTCGATGTTCCCAAGGCCGCGTTCTTCTTGGATTCCATTCTCGACAGAGCGTTGCAGGCTTACGGAACAAAGTATGTCGATCTCGGACAGGGGCTTTACGCGGCGCCCCAGGAGACTGTCGAGAACTGGGCGGATTATGTGGCGGAGTTTTGCCGGTCGGGGTTGGGCGTCTCCCCTGTAGAGAAAGCGAAACCATAACGAAAACGCGCGATGAGCGGAAATACCATGATAACAGCGCTTCTGGGCGCGGTTGAGGCCGAAATTTCACTGGCCGTACACCAACTCGAACGCATGGAAACCGGCAGGGTTGAAGGAAGAAAATACTACCAAGGGATCCTCGGCGGCAAACCGACCGTTATTGCGGAAACCGGCATTGGGGCTGTTAACGCGGCCATCACCCTTATGGATTTGAAGGCGCGGCACGCGCTCGAGCGCGTTCTCATGGTCGGATGCGCAGGGGTATATCCGGAAGCGGGATTGGGGGTCGGCGATGTGGCGATCGCCAGTGAAGAGCGCTATGCGGAGTTCGGCGTTGAGTCAATAGATGGTTGGCGTCCTTTTGAGCAGCCCTGGATGCGACTGCTTCCCCATACGATAACGGACCGGCCAGGGGCCTTCGAGTTCGACAGGAAACAGGTCGCCGCCCTTGAAAGGGTAGCGGGCGGATTGGGTCAGGCCAGGGCGGGAAAATTCATAACCGTGAATGGTGTGAGCGGCGACCTCGAAACGGCCCGCCGCAGGGGCCTCCTGTTCGACGCGCTCGTGGAAAACATGGAAGGGGCGGGCGCCGCGCATGTATGCGCGTTGTACAATATTCCCTTCGCGGAGGTTCGGGGCGTCAGCAATATGGCCGGGGTCCGCGACAAAAACGAGTGGAAATTTCAGGAAGCCGTTCAAAAAGCGCAGGAGGTTGCGCTCAGAGCGCGGCGGGAAATGATATGGTAAAAGAAATCAGTCTCGGTTTTTCAAGCTGCCCCAATGACACCTTCATGTTTTACGGCCTGGTGAAGTCCCGCATTGCCCCTTTGCCGTTTGCCGTCCGGGAAGAGATCCATGACATTGAGAAACTCAACACACTGGTCGCGCAGGGATCGCTCGACGTGTCAAAGGTGTCCATACACGCTCTTGCCTACGCGTTGGATCGGTACGCGCTTTTAAAAACGGGCGCGGCGCTTGGCAGGGGGGTGGGGCCGTTGATCGTGGCGCGAAAAGGCGCAAGTCTGGATAACCTTTCCCGAGGTGTTACTGGTTCTCCGGGCAGGTTCACCACCGCGCAGCTCCTCTGGGGGCTGTATCTCAATCGTCCGGCCGAGTCCCGGTTTATGCGCTTTGACGAGATTATGCCGGCGGTGAGCAGAGGCGAAATCGATTACGGCCTTATCATACATGAGGGGAGGTTTACCTACCGGAACTACGGTCTCATCGCGCTTGCCGATTTGGGAGAATGGTGGGAGAAGGAAACAAAGCTGCCTCTCCCTTTGGGCGGCATAATCGTGAAAAGATCGATCGGCGAAGAAGTGGCGGGTCCGATGGAAGAGGGCATCCGCCAAAGCGTTTTGTTCTCTCGCGATCATCCCGACGAGGCGTGGGAATATATCAGTAACCTGGCGCAGGAAATGGAACCGGACGTCATCAGACAGCACATTGAACTCTATGTGAATGACGAATCGTTCGGCCTGAGCGTGGAGGGCCGCAAGGCGGTTGAGACGCTGCTGGAAAGAGCTCGGAGGATCGGAAGCGTTCCCAAGATTTCAAAGCCCCTCTTTGCTTGACGCGTTGTTTTCAGTGAGCAAAACGCGCGAGCCATTTCCACGGGCCGTCTGGGAGCCAAAAAACCGGGCTGCGCTACAGATCGGCTATGAGCCAGCGTAAGCGCTCCTCCTGCTCCTGGTGTTCCAGCAGGAAGCGGACGCCTATCCCCTCGTGATTTATCCACCGGACCTCGCTCATAACGAGAAACGGTTCCTCATCGTATTCGACCTGCAGCACCATAAGGAATTTCTGTCCAACCGTGAACGGTTCCTGAGTTTCGATGAAGGCTCCGCCAGCGCTTATGTTTTTTGCAAAGTCATGTTTGAGCCCGTCCTCCGTCAGGTAACCCACCATAATGGAGCATTTTTTCCTGAAATAATCTCTTTTTTCGCTATTTCGACGATGCTCGAGCAGTTTATATAATGATCGCTGCTCGTTGATCCCCAAGTTGCTTATGAGTTGCAGCAAACGAGATGTTGAGTCCGAACCGTTGGAATAGTCCGGGTCCAGGAGTCGCAAAAAAGCTTGCTTTGCGTCTTCGGACAGTTCATTGACCAGGTTTATCAGGGGGACCGCCGCCTGCGCATAATCGTATTCTTCTCGTAACATCTGATCGCCTCTTATAATCTGTTGACCGACCTTCGGCGGAGCGTGGCGTTTTTTGTAAGAGAAATTCTTTTGTCGTTCGGAACGCCGCGCCCCTAATCGAACAAACTCTAATTTTTTTATCGGCAAGACTATTAATAACTTAAGCGGGCAAGGTCGTTTGTGAAAAGCGAGTTTAGGCGCGGATCCTCTGTGGGACGCGTCGCCGCCGGAGAAGGCTGGAAGTGAGTCATCAGCCAATCAGGAAAATGGAGTGGGAGCGAGGAGGAGAGGTCGGGTGGTATTGGAGTCTGGACCCGTCTCATTCGTAACTCCCGATTCCACTTATAATGGGCTTCAGTTGCTCCAAGGTTACGACTGGCTCAATGGAAAACGGGTTTTATTTCTGAAGAGGCTATAGGATGTTTAATAGAAGCGGAACAAATCATAATGGCTGCGCATAATATTTGAGGTTTAAGATAGTCACTGATAATTTAATTAAATAGGTTCTATGCTACAAAAAATGGTCTAAAACCATGTCAAATTCCTAGCATATGACTTTAGATTGATTGGTAATCAGATAAATAACTGGAAAACAGCGTCTTTTTTCCCTTATTTTCTTATTTGCAAATATGTGGTAGTATTGGTTATTGTAGTTCTAGAGCTTGATATATCCTTTTTTTAGGGATTACAGCATGTTGACGACCGCATGGGAAGACTTTATGTTTTACATGCCTTTAGAACTACTGTAATAAAGGTCATCTGACAATAGCCGCTCTTGGATCATAGAGCGCTTATTCAATAGTGGGCCGCAAAGCCCTGGAACACGGATCGTCGAAAGACTGGCTAGTTGCGATGTTACACGGTTTTACCAAACCGTATTAGTGGATAAAGGAGTTGAGATGGGAAAGATGATCTCGAAGTTCATCACGGGAAGTTTGCGTCCGGAGGCCCCCCCATCAAATCATGAAGAGAGTGAACGGTTCGATCGTCCAACTCCATCTAGAATTCATGAGCCTATACACGAGGAAAGCGAGCGGCAACGCGCCCCCCTTTTCACCATAAACCGACTGAAAGAAGCCGTTGACACTACATTGGACAGGTTCCTTTCTCTCCAAAAAGATGACGGCCACTGGATATTCGAATTAGAGGCGGACACGACGATTCCTGCGGAGTACGTGTTACTGCAACGCTTTCTGGGCAGACCGATAAAGGATTCCCTGAAGAACAAGCTGATCGCCTACCTCATCTCCAAACAACAGCCTGATGGGGGTTGGCCCCTCTTCACCAATAGCCACGGAGATATAAGCGCCGCGGTTAAGTCCTATTTTGCGCTGAAAGTTCTTGGCGTGGGGCCGAACGAACCGCATATGGTAAAGGCCCGGCGGTTCATCATAAGTATGGGCGGCGCGGTGCGGGTTAACGTATTCACCCGTATCACGCTGGCGCTTTTCGGTCAGATACCCTGGCGAACCACCCCCGCCATGCCCATAGAGATAATGCTGCTGCCGAAATGGTTCTTTTTCACCCTGTCCAAGGTGTCCTACTGGTCGCGGACGGTGATTGTGCCGTTACTTATCCTTTACGCCAAAAGGCCCGTTTGCAAGTTGGAGCCTCACGAGGGCGTGCGGGAATTGTTTGTCAATCCCCCGGAATCGCTGGTCAACATCGACACGTTTGTTCCGGGAAGGTCCTACAAGAACGTCTTTATAGCTCTGGATCGGCTCTTGAAGCTGGTCGAGCCTCTCATGTCACGGGTCTGGAGAGAGAAAGCGGAGCAACTCGCTTTGATCTGGACCAGGCGCCGCATGGTCGGCGAAGGGGGCATCGGCGCCATTTTCCCCGCCATGGCTAACGCGGTTATGGCCCTGAAAACCTTGGGCTATCCAGAAAGTGATCCTGATTTCGCGCGAGGGATCAAGGCGATTGACGATCTGTTCGTCGAACATGCCGATTACGCGTATTGTCAGCCATGCCTGTCCCCTGTCTGGGATACCTGCCTCAGTCTCTCGGCGTTGATGGAGGCCAGTCTTCCGACAGACCATGAAGCCGTTCAGAAGGCGGTAAAGTGGCTTTTGGAAAAACAAATCTTTATTGATGGCGATTGGCGTCAAAAAGTGCCGAAACTCGAACCCGGCGGATGGGCGTTTCAATATGAAAACAATCTTTATCCGGATGTTGACGACACCCCCATGGTGCTTATGGCCATATTGCGCGCGGGTTACTTTGACAGGGCGGAATATAAGGTAAATTTTGAAAAAGCGGTCAACTGGATTTTGGGGATGCAAAGCTCCGACGGCGGTTGGGGCGCGTTTGATATTGATAATAACTACTTGTACCTGAATGAGATCCCCTTTGCCGATCATGGGGCCTTGCTGGACCCGAGCACATCGGATTTGACCGGGCGCTGCATCGAACTCCTGGCCATGCTGGGCTATGACAAGAGCTTTCCGCCCATAGCGAGGGGCGTGCGTTTCCTGAAAAGGGAACAGGAAGCCAGTGGCGCGTGGTTCGGCCGGTGGGGCGTCAATTATATCTATGGCACCTGGTCGGCGCTTATGGGGCTGGCGCGTGTCGGTGAGGACATGTCCCAGCCGTACATCAAAAAGGCGGCGCAGTGGCTGAAATCTCGCCAGAACCCGGATGACGGGTGGGGAGAGACATGCTACAGCTATAACGATCCCACACTGGCCGGAAAAGGTGAGAGCACGCCTTCCCAGACGGCCTGGGCGCTTCTGGGGCTTATGGCGGCCGGAGAGGTAAACAGCTACGCGGTCCAAAGAGGAATCAGCTATCTGTTGCGGACTCAGGACGATCGTGGGGCATGGAACGAGGAACTCTATACCGGCACGGGATTCCCGCGAGTCTTCTTCCTCCGTTACCACGGCTATTCACAATTCTTCCCCTTATGGGCGCTCGGTGTCTATAGCAGACTCCGGCTGGGTCTGAAAACGCGTCAGGAGGAAATGAGTCTTGACCGTCCGGCTGAGTTGCGCCTACCAATTCTAAAATAGCGCTCCATGGCCGCCATACTGGGTGTCCCGATCGCCCTCGAGGCCGAAGCGTACGCTCTGTTAGGAAAACAAGGGTGGCGCCGGACGGCCGCTTCAGCAAAGAGGCTTGTATTCCAGGGCGCGGGGTCAGGCCTTTCCTTTGTAAGCGTGATATCCGGGCCCGGTTACGATAACAGCGGCTCGGCGACGCGCTGGCTGATTGACCAGGGCGCGGACCTGGTGGTGAGTGTTGGGGTTTCGGGAGGATTGGACCCGAACTTGCGCTCGGGGGATGTGGTCATCGCCGAACGGACGCTTGAAGTTGATGAAAAGGGCCGGCGCGCTTGGGAACTGGACCGGCTCTATTCCGAATCTCTGCACACAATAGCCCTCCGGTTGGGTTTGCCGGTAACTCTGGGGCCTGTCGAAAGCCTGCAATATCCTTTACTTACCGCCGACGATAAGAAAATCCATTTTCACGATCACGGCGCCCTGTGCGTCGACATGGAATCGGCCGCTGTGGCGAGAGCAGCCAAGGAAATGAATGTTCCCTGCATGGTCGTGCGCGCGGTGTGCGATGAGGCGGATAAGTCCATTCCCCGGCAGACGCTCGGCGGGCTTAACGCCGCGGGCGGAATAAATTTGCCTCCCCTGCTTTGGAGTATACTCAAAAGGCCGGTTTTAATAAGGCGCCTGCTGGGGCTGAAAAAGGATTTCACCAGGGCAATGGAAGCGTTGCGTCCTATCTTTCCTGGAGCAGGGCAGGTCCCTCCGGGTGAAGGTGTTTTATTCCAAGCCGTCTCGGCGGTTCGTGCTATATATCCCACAAAGCCCGCCGATTCACCGTCTTACCATTGAACTACCGGGAAAGCCGGCCGCTGACGATACAAGCCAGCCAAAAGGGCGAAAGAAACATTGTCGGCGCCAGAATGAACAATTAGAGAGCTTGTCCCTGCCGGGCCCGTTTAAACACTTTAACCCCCTCGAAGACTACCAGGTACAGGACCGCCGCTCCGAGAATGCACAGCCAGTCAGTCAGCCCGATAGGGCCGAAACTCAGGAAGTCGCTTATATAGGGAGCGTAGATCGCCACCAGAACCAAACCGATTGAGACCACGATAGAATAAAGCAGCAGACTGTTAGTGAAGAAGCTCCGGTTGAACAGGGAAACCGTCTCGGACCTTCTTTGGAGGATATTGAAGAACTGGCAAAACACAATAGTGGCGTAACTTAACGCGGTCGCCTTGAAATAGCTGACGCTGTTCACGTCCTGCGCAGTGAGGGTCGTTCCATCCCGAAACATGAAAAAGGCGAAATTCAGGAACGCCAGGCCTCCTATCAGAATCCCAAAAAACGTGATCTCCGCGCCCGCCCAGAGATTCATCATGTGCTCTTCGGGCTTCCTGGGCTGTCTGGTCATGACATCCTTATCCGGGGGGTCAAACGTGAGCAGGGTGAGCGGCCCGATCTCTCCCAGCAGGTCAATGGCCAGTATCTGGCCGGCCAGAATAGGGATAGGATAGTCCCACAATGCGGCGGCCATAAGACCGAGTAGCACCAGCGCCAGCTCCCCGACGTTGGTGGTCATGGAGGCGAACACCGTTTTTCTGAGGTTGCCGTAGATCGTCCTTCCGCCCCGGATCGCGTGAACCAGCGTGGAAAAGTTATCATCCAGCAAAATAAGCCGCGCCGCCTCCTTAGCTACATCGTTTCCCCGCTGCCCCATCGCCACGCCGATATGGGCCCTCTTGAGGGCCGGAGCGTCGTTTACCCCGTCTCCCGTAACAGCGACGATTTCTCCCTGGCCTTCCAATACCTTTACGATCCGCAGCTTGTCCTCAGGGTCTACACGGGCGAATATTATGGATTGATTACTTTCAAGCAGGTCTTTGAGCTTGGTGTCATCCAGTTCCTTGAGTTCCGGACCGGTAATAACCGGCGTGATATCGCCGGGCTCCGGAAGTCCAATTTCCCGTCCCACCGCTTGCGCGGTTTCCGCATGGTCTCCCGTGAGAATGAACACCCGGATATGCGCGTTTCGGGCGTATTCGATGGCTTCCCTTACTCCCTCCTTGGGAGGATCTATCATGGCCATCAATCCCAGAAATACCACCTCCCTCTCGACTTCTTCTCTGGTGAACTCTTTTTTCGCGGAATCCAACAGACCGTGACCGATAGCCAGAACGCGCATGCCGTTGCGCGAATATTCGTCGGTTTGAGCTTTGATTTCTTCTTGGTCTTTTTCCGTTATCGGTTTCGTCTCTCCGTCTTTGTAGATGGAGCCGCTGATGGAGAGGATGGCGCTTGTCGATCCTTTTACCGCGAGCCGGACCTCATCCCCGAACTGCCTTACGGAACTCATCCTCATCAATTCGGAATTAAAGGAGAACTCCTGTACTTCGGGATTCTCTTCATCCTCCACAGGGGATCGTGTGCCGAGTTTTGTGGAGAGCGTTACCAGAGCCGCCTCGGTAGGGTCGCCAATGGGGTACCAGGAGTGGTGTTCCTCATCCGGTTCGTGAACTTCGGCGTTGGAAGACATGGTGGCCGCGTCCATAAGGACTTCGATCTCGGCGATAGCCTCCGCGCTTAACGGCTGACCGTCCTCGCCAAGGACCTTTCCTTGAGGTTCGTACCCTGTCCCGGTGACCTCATAATTCTTTCCGTTGAACCACAACGCCTGCACGGTCATTTCGTTTTTGGTCAGGGTCCCCGTCTTGTCCGTGCAGATAACGGTGGTGGAGCCCAGTGTTTCCACGGAGGGCAAGCTTTTTACCACCGCATTTCTGTCGGCCAACTGATTGCTGCCGGTGGAAAGCGCCACGGTTACCTGAGCCGGGAGGGCTTGCGGAACCATGGCCATGGCCACGCCGAGCGCGTACACTAAACTCATGTAAAGCGAAAATTCTTGGATTATCCCCAATATGAAAAGCGCGGCGCTTATGACCACCACAGCGACAGTCAACTGATTCGCCAACCGCCGCAGCTCCTTTTGCAGCGGCGTTTCCGTTTCACCCGCTTCCTCGGTCATTCCGGCGATCCTGCCTGTCTCGGAGGCCATGCCGATGGCCACCACCACACCGGTGGCGCTGCCGGTCGCGGCCGTGGCGCCGGCGTAAGCCATGTTATTTCTGTCAGCCAGTGGTCGCTCTTCTTTAATAGCGTTGATTATCTTTTCCTGAGGCGCGGACTCGCCCGTCAGGGCGAAGTCGTTGGTCTTGAAGCCGTTGATCTCGATCAGCCGCACATCGGCGGGCAGTTTGTCGCCCATTTCCAGGAGTATAATATCGCCGGGAACGAGGTTTTCCTGGGAAATCTCCACCATAGCGCCGTCCCGTATGGTTTTCGCGGGAGAGTTGATCAGATTCTTCAGTTTGTCGACGATTTTGCCGGCCTTGTGTTCATGCAAAAAGCCGATTATGGCGTTGACCAGAACGATGATGAATATGATTGAACCGTCACGATAATTGCCGATGAGATAAGATATTACGCCCCCGAAGATGAGGACCAGAATGAGAAGCTCTTTGAATTGCGATAGGAATATCAACCAGAGCGGGACTTTTATTTTAGAGGTCAATACGTTTTTGCCGTATTGCTGTTGTCGTTTTTCCACCTCGGCGCGAGAAAGTCCCTTCTCGGTCGTGTTGAGCGCTCTCAGAACTTCATTCGCCTCCATCTGGTAGTATGCATGTTCGGGCATTCCTTTTTTCTCCATTATCAATTCCCGTTTTGTTCATCTCTTTTTTCGCCGAATAGTCATCAGTATAACAAGACATCATGGAAGATGACACCGTGATCCGGTTTTTTGGGGGTATTTTACGGAACAAAAGCCTGCCGAGGAACGCTTGGATTGGCTGTTTTGGCGTGAAACGAAAAATTCGGTAAGGAGGAAAAGGGCGCTGAGAATAAACCGGGCGGTAAAAAGAATCCAAGGTTCAGCCGCCCTGAAAGCGATTTAAACGCATCGCCGCCCTCGCTCGCGCCTCGGGCGGCAAAAATTCGCTTGTTGCTACAACCCGTTCACTGTTTTATTTTGGTGAGCAAGATTCCCAGGGGATGGCGGATCGAGTCCAGCACCGCGCTTGGTTCATATCCGCAATGAACCATGCATTCCGCGCACCGTGAATCCCGTCCCACTCCATATCTATCCCAGTCGGTGGCGGTCATCAGGTCCCGGTAGGTCGGGGCGAAGCCTTCTTCCAGGAGATAGCAAGGACGCTGCCAGCCGAGGATACTTCTGGTCGGATTACCCCAGGGAGCGCAGGAGTAGTCCTTTCTGCCCGCGAGAAACTCCAGGTATAATTCGCTGTGATTGAATCGCCACGTTCTGTTCTTGCGCATCTCCATCAGTTCGCGAAACAACGCTTTTGTTTCCTCCCGACAGAGGAAACTGTCCTGATCGGAGGCCTTTTCATAGCTAAACCCGGCCGAGACGGTCATTCCCTCAATGCCCAGCGAGGTCAGAAAGTCAAAGAGCTTCGCCGCGTTTTCGGGCGTTTCCCCTCCATAGAAAGTCGTATTGGTGGTGACCCGGAATCCTCGGCTCAGCAGCAGTTTAATGGCGTCGACCGCTATATCGAAAACTCCGTCGCGGCTCACGATGGAATCGTGGCGTTCCCGCAGCCCGTCCATGTGAATACTAAAATTCAGGTAAGGGGAGGGGTGAAAATTATCTATCTTTTTGGAGACCAGGATACCGTTAGTACAGAGGTACACGAATTTTTTACGTGAAATGAGTTCTTCGACGATCCTGGAAATGTCGGGATGCAACAGGGGTTCACCGCCCGGAATGGAGACAACCGGAGCGCCGCACTCCTCCACCGCCTGGACGCATTCTTCAATCGACAGGCTCTTGTCGAGAACTTCCTTGGGGTGATCGACTTTTCCGCAGCCTTTACAGTGCAGATTACAGCGAAAGAGAGGCTCCAGCATCAGCACAAGCGGGAAGCGCTGATCGCCGGTAAGTGTTTTCTTGAGGATATATGATCCGATTCGCGCTTTTTGAATAAAGGGAATACTCACGTTCCAATCCTTGCCTATTCAGGTAAATCCATAGCAACTAACATATAAACGCTGCCACTTGCAGCTCCTAACAGTAAGTTTTTCAGGCGATAGGAGCGCCGGGCAGAGCGGGTTTTTCAACGCCGTCCATTCTGACTCAGAAACCATTCCGCCGCTTCACGGAGGGCTTCCCGGATGGGGCGATACGTGTAACCGAGTTCATTATTAGCTTTTTCACTTGTAAAGTACATATGTTTTCTGGACATTCGAACGCCGGCCAGCGTTATGCGAGGTTCGGATCGCGTTATCGCCCGGGACCATATTTCCGACACGTAAGCCATGGGCATTACTACGGAATGAGGCAACCGAACCAGGGGAGGACGCCTGTTGGCGATCCTCGCCAGTTCCTTCAGTATTTCACGGAGGCTTATATTTTCGCCGCCGAGTATATAGCGCTCCCCGATCTTACCGCGTGTGAACGCGAGCAAATGACCCTCCGCCACATCATCCACGTGGACGATATTCAAACCCGAATCCACGTAGGCCGGCATGCGTCCTGATATGGCGTCCGCGATAATTCTTCCGGTGGGAGTGGGCTTGATATCGCGCGGCCCGATGGGAGTGGAAGGACACACGATGACAGCGGGAAGCTTGTGTTCTCTGATGAGCTGGGAAACCTCTTGCTCGGCCAGGAATTTGGATCGTTTGTAGTGGCCGATCATATTCTCGAGACAAGAGGGAGTGCATTCATTGGCGGGACTCTTGTCTCCATTGAGTCCGAGCGTGGCCACGCTGCTCGTGTACACGACGCGCTCAACGCCGCAGGACAGCGCCGTCAACATGATGTTCCTGGTGCCTTCGACATTGGCCGAGTACATCTCGTCGGCGTTGGGTACCCACAAACGGTAATCGGCGGCGACATGAAACAAGGCCCGGCATCCCGTTAAAGCGGGCTGAAGGGTGTGCGGTCGCGTGAGATCTCCCACCGCGATCTCCACGGGCAAATCTTTTATGTTCTCACGGCTGCTGTTTTCACGGAGTAAAACGCGGACCTTGTGACCGGCCTTGATGAGTTTGCGCGCGACCGCGGAACCGACAAACCCGCTTGCGCCTGTGACTAACGTTTGCATAAAAATTCTTTCTCTCTCAAAGCGAAGCCACCGCGCCTCCGCCGAGTTTTCCGAGTGAAATGGAACCGGGTAAGAAGTCAGTGGAGAAAGGGGTGAAAACGAACACGTGGAGCGCTTCTTTCAGCTATGGTTTACGTGGAGGACACAATCGCTTCAACAGTCCGGCTATTTCCTCGGGAGTAATCTCCGTGGGTTTGCATAGATTCAGGTTTTCAATTAAGACAGTCAATTCCGAACAAGCCTCATCAGTCTGCTCGTCCTCGATGAGGGCTTCGATCAGACCTTTTCTGTTTTCGGCCCAATTCGGATCGATGTCAACCGCTTGCCGGAAATATTCGATTGACTTTTCCATATCTCCCACGCTTGTCGGGGGGCCGGGAGCGCGCAGATAAAGCTCGCCGAGCATTCGCGCCGGCCCCGCGTGATCCACTCCCGGATTGCGCTCCAAGGCCAGCAGCGCGTTATGTTCTATTTCCTTTACCAGTTTCAGCCCCATCAAGGGGTTGTTTTCGGCCTCCAACCCGGCGAGATATGCGGTTAAATAGCAGGCCAACCCGCTCCGGGGGTACGCTCGCGACGCCGACAAGGCCAGTTTATGCCCCAACCGCGCGTCCTCAAGCCGTTTTGTCTTATCCGCCTCACCGTTTATGAGCGTAACCAGGCAGCTCGCCGCTTTCAAACCGATTCGGGCGTCCTTTTCCGCTTCCCGGCTCCATTGCTCAACCTGGGGGCGGCTGCACGGCGCCCATAAAACAACATTCGGCTCAGGCCAGGCCTCGTCCGTTATCGCGGTTGTTTCGAGCGTGGGACGTTCCTGCACATGCGCGCAACCCCCAAGCAAAAGCATAAGAACAATAAGGCTATTGAAAACACTTTTCATGGGAATCCAGCCTGAAAGCGGGCAAGTCGGGGTCGGGCTCTCCGAATCCCTGGGTTTGCAGCGTTTGCAGCAGTGACTCCGCCTTGGGATCGGACGCCATATCCAAGAGCGCCTTTTGCAGGCGGAGCGCTTTGTCGTCCAGGGGGCCAAACCATACCACCGGAGCGGTGGGAAGGTCCCCGGTTTTTAAAATCACTTTGACTTTTTCGGCTACCGGCAACGATTCCATGGCGCTGTACTGCAGCTTGTCCAGGATGACGCCCGAGACCTTTCCCCGCTCCACGTCCCGCAAGGCGCGTAGGGGGCGTGAAGAACCTTTCAGGCTGAACGGAAGGGCGGAAGGACGGACCCTAAACAAAATACAGGCCGAAGCGTCCGTGGCGGAAAGCATGGTCCCGCTTATGTCTCCGCTCAGCTTTTGCCAGTCATCCGGCCCTGTCTTGATTACCGCGAGGCGCCATACGTCCTTTGAGAATCCGGAGGGCCGTGTCGACGCAAGAGGTTCGGCCTGATGGGGGGGCGTTTGTTGAAGCTCCGCGTAAAAACCAAGGCTTAAAATGCCCCATTGCGGGGTCGACTTGGCGATATAATCCAAAGCGGCCTGACGCTGGTTAAAATAGACGCCCGTGATTGACGCTGCCGCCCCCAGTTTATCTTTCAGGTATTGGGCAAAGGCGTCCATAATGGGCTGCGCTTCTTCCTGGCTGCCCGGCTGGTCGGGATAAATGACCGCAAAATCAAAATGTTCCTCGGCGAGGACCGCCGCCGGCTGGCAGAAGGACAATGCGCAGAGAATAATGATACAGAGTGATTTCACGGTCGGACCTCATTTAAAAAAGGATCTCAATAGTAGTTTCAATATCGCGGGGAGCACCAGGAGACAGGAAAGCGCCCCGAACAGCGATCCCAGCACCATCACAGCCCCCAGGCTCGCCAATCCCCTGTGGTGGGCGAACAGCAACCCGCCAAAGCCTATCATGGTCGTCATAAAGCTGAGCGTGACGGCCGTGGGCGTGGTTGTGCTGAAAAGACTTTCACGCCCTTCAAGCTCTTTCCAGCGCGCCAGAAAATGAACGCCGCCATCCACGCCGATGGCTATGAGGATGGGGATAGCGAAGAAATTAGCCAGGTTAAAGTTTAACCCGATAAGCCCCATGAATTCAAGAAGCCATAAAATACTGACACCCAGGGGTAACAAAGTAAGCATAACGGCGGTTAAGGATCCGGAAGCGAACCACAAAAGCAAACTGACCAGAATGAGCGTAATTCCGGCGGCTGATAAAAAGGTCCTGCGCATCAGCCGGGCCGATTCCAGAACCCCTACCGGCACACCGCTTACTTCAGGATCGATGGTTCTCAGACGGGAGACAAATTGATTGAGCTTGTCGAATTCCCAAACGTTTTCGTTGGGATTTACCTTGATCTGGAATCTTCCGTCTTTTCCCACAAATATATGACGGATGGCCGGAGGCAAATCCTGCGGCGTCACGCCTTCCGATTGCAGCAACGATTCCAGTTTGCCGAGAGACTTGACCAGGTCTTCATATAATTTTTTCTGAAGTCCGCCGAGCCGCTGAGCGCTGGAAGGATCCTTCTTGAGTATACCCACGGAGTCTTGCAGATTTTTTATGGCTTGGCTAATAACCGCAAGCTCGTTCTTGGCCCCAGCCGCAAAGAGCTTTTCTTCCAGGTCCTCCATTTTCAGGGAGAGCCGGTCAAGCGACTCGATAAGCCGTGAAGCGTCCACCGGGGCACGGTCTTCTTGGGATACGTCTATACCTTTAAGGGCTTGCGACGCCTGATGGAGCAATTCGGCTTTTTCTTTCTGCTTTTCGGGAATGTACTGCAATATACTTTCAACGCTTCCCACGCCGGGCAATTTTTCAATTCTGTTCACCAATTGTTTTACGCGTTCAAGGGATGGAGCGGTGAAGATAGCGTACCAGGTGGACTCGTCGGAATCGTTGATCAAAATATTTTCATACTCCACCGCCTCCAGACCTTTGGCCTGGAGTTTTAGGAGGTTATAACTGAAGGTGGTTTCGAAAAGCCCCGGAAGCGAGGCCAGGCTGACGGCCGCCAAAAACATCAGCAAGATGAGGGGGTGTGACGAAACCCGTTCCAGGAATCTCATCCGGATGACGCGTGGTTTCAGTTTGGCAAAGAGGCTTCTTTTTCCCGTTAACAAGAGCAGAGCCGGAAGAACAGTGACCATGGCGATCAGACAGAACAGCACTCCCGTTCCGCCGATGAGCCCCAGCTCCGCAAGGCCACGGAATTCGGAACCCAACACCGCGTAGAATGCGCAAACCGAGGTCAGACATCCCAGTAAAACCCCCGGCCCCGTTCTGAGCAAAGAAATACGGATCGAATCCTCCACATTCATACCCGCGTTTCCCGACTCCACATACCGGGTGACGATATGAACCCCAAAGTCGACCCCAATACCCACCAGAACGAGCACAAAGACGATTGACAGGAGGTTGAGTTCTCCGACGGTTATCAGGGCAAAACCGAAAGTCCAGGCGGTGGCCATGAGTAGGGTAACCACAATCAGAAGAGGTCGCAGCCAGCCATGGAGAAAAATAATGAACATCACGGCCACCACAATTACCGCGATGATCGAAGCGCGAGTCATATCCTGATTGGTGGTGCGCATTTCATCCGCTTGCAGCACCGGCCGTCCGGTGAGGCCGGCCTGAACATCGGGAAATTCCTTTCTGGTTTCTTGCAGCGCCGTTCTTACCGCTTCCAGCGGCTTGCCAATAACGTCCAAGGTGCTGAAATTCTTGTCCGGCAATATTTTCATAACCAGGAGACGTTTGTTGGCGGTGAAAAAGTAGCGCGTCTCGTCAAGTCCGACCTGTAACAGGTCGCTGTCCTCCTTTGAACCGGCGAGTTCATTTTCGATCGTTTGTGTGAAATCCGACAATTTTCCCAGGAAACGGGCTGAAAGTTCGGGGTCGGCGCCCGCGAGCGCCGAAGGTCCTGTTTCCAGTAAGTTGCTGATACTGTTGAGTAGATCGGAGATAGAGCCATCCTGCAGCCAGGCTTTTATTGGAGGCGCAAGAAAAGTGATTGTCTCGGTGAGCGTTTTCAGCTCTTTCAGGGAAGCGTAATAGAGAGCCCCCGGGCCCAGGTCGTTCGTCGAAAGACGATAATAAATGGCGTGTATCAGTTCGGGGCTCTTTTTTAGCCGTCCGGCCAGAACCTCGGCGAACTGCTCGGCCCGGCGCATGCCGTCCTCGGTTTCTCCGGTTAATATGACGACATAGAGATATTCCTGATCGCCGAAATTTTTTATGTGCGCCAGGTATCGTTTATGGAAGGGGGCCTCGGGAGACACCAGGCGGTCCTGATCGCTGTTCAATCCGAGATAAAGAAAAGAGAACAGCGCGGAACACAGAGCCAATATGGCGGCGACGGCGACTGTGGCGCGAGGAAAAGTCGATACGAGGCGCCAAATCAATTTGAAAAATTGTTGGCTCAGCCGGTTCAGGTTCCTCATGCGCTTTTAGCCGTCCGAATAGCCAGATTTTTAGCCATGGTCCAGGCCGATCCCGGAAACCGGTGCGCTTCCCTAAGCACGCTATCCAAGGCGTTGAGGAATTGCGCCACGTCATCCTTCCCAATTACCAGAGGGGGCAGGAGCTTGACCGTATCCAGACCATGCCCCGCAACCTGAGTCAGGATGTTGTGTCGAGCGAGCAATGGTATGGTGATCATCTGTCCGAACAGGTCCGCGTTCATTTTATGAACCAGTTTCCATTCCGCCTTCAGCTTCCACGAGGTTGGTTTGCTAAACTGTAGACCGATCATCAAACCCTTACCGCGAATCTCGCTGAACATTTCATATCGGCTCGCCAGCTCGTTAAGGCCGGTTGTCAGCAACTCGCCCATCGCGGCCGCGTTACGGATCAAATCTTCTTTTTCCAGCACGCTCAGGGTCGCCAGCCCCGCGGCCATGGCGAGATCATTCTGTCCGAACGTGCTTGAATGCGCCATGCAACGGTCCATGCTGTCGAAAACCCTCGCATGTATTTCCCGTTTTGTCACAATGGCCCCGACCGGAATGTACCCTCCCGATAAAGCTTTTGAGATCACTAGCAAATCAGGAACTATATTCCAATGATTTACGGCAAACATTTTGCCGGTGCGCCCCAATCCGGTCTGCACTTCGTCGGCTATGAAGAGGGTTCCATACTTGTCGCAGAGACTCCGCGCGCCCGGCAGGTAATCGTCGTCAGGGACAAATACCCCTTTTCCCTGTATAGGCTCAACGATAAAACCGGCCACGTCGTTGTTTTTTAGTTCATGTTCGAGCGCTTCCAGGTCGTTCAGCGGAACCGGAACGCAGCCCGGCAAAAGCGGTTCGTTACGCTCCCGAAACTCCCGCGCGCCGCAGACCGAAAGAGAGCCGAGGGTAAGCCCATGGAACGCGCCTTTGGCGTACACAATCCTGCTACGTCTGGTAGCCTGCCGGGCAAATTTCAGCGCTCCCTCCACTCCCTCCGTGCCTGAATTGGTGAAAAAAACCGCGTCCAGGTCGCCTGGAGTGATTTTTGTGAGCGCCTCTGCCAGCAGACCCGAAAGGAGGCCCAAATCGAGCTGTACGAGGTTAGGGGACGAAAGGTCGAGCGTATCAAGTATGGCCTGTTTCAGAACCGGGTGGTTCCGCCCTATGTTGAACACCCCGAAACCCGCTAGAAAATCGAGAACTTCGCGTCCTTCGGCGTCATAAAGCCTGGCGCCTTCTCCTTTCATATAGAAACGATTAAAGCCGATTGTCTCCAGAACGCGCACAAACTGGGGGTTCACATATTTGCGATGAAGCTCGTAGATTTCGTCACTGCGGTTGAGGATGAGCGACTTAATATCCATATGGCGCAACCTTTCAGCAGGCCGTGTGGTCGATATTGTGGATCTGGACCCTGGAAACGATACCATAGAGCGCGCGGCGCATGAACATATGAACGAATTATATCAGTTAAGTCTTCTATATGACATGATTATTATGGCGACGGACAGACTCCTCTTCGACTCGGCCGCCTGACCGGCCATGTGGGGTTGTTGGGCTGCGGGGTTGACCGGCCCGATGATAGGCTCTTCCCTTCCATTCGGAACGCCGTCCCTGAGCGTACCTGATGGCCGAAGTCCAGGTCATGGCCAGATAGAGCGCCCCGATAAACGGTAGAAGAAGGGACCACCATCCGGTCATTCCATAATAGATGAGCGTGGGCAGGTAACTTGCCACCATGGCGCCGATGGCGATAAGCGCAACCACGGAACCTTTGGACATCGGGGTCAGGGCGAGATGAGCGAGCGGCGCCCAAAACGCGGTCAGCATGATCGCGGTCAGAAACACAAGCAAGCTCACTGAGTAGTGGAGCTGTGTAAAAGCCGTACGCTCCACCATCTTCCAGATCGTCCCCAATTCGTCATACGCTCTGAGGCTGCGCGCCGAACGCGTCAAGCCGATCCAGGCGCGGAAACCCTTTTCCTTCACTTTTTTCGCCAGAGCGCAGTCGTCGATGAGCGCGTCTTTTATGGCCGCAAAACCTCCGATCTCGCTCAACACCCTGGTTTCCAACAATATACAGCCGCCTGCCGCGGCCGAAACCAGCCTGCTCCCGGAATTGGATATTCGAAACGGGTACAGGAGCTTGAAGAAAAAAATAAAAGCCGGCATCAGCAGCTTTTCCCAAAATGACTTCATTCTAAGCTCAACCATAAGAGAAATGAAATGGAGCTTCTCCCTTTTCATTTTACGGCGCATGGTGGAGATAATACCCGGATTGAGTTCGATATCCGCGTCCAGAAGCAGGAGAAACTTGGTTTGCGCGTGGAGACGTCCCTGTTCGAGCGCCCATAATTTTCCGGTCCAGCCCGAGGGCAAGGGGCTTCCGGCAATCACCGCCGCCCTTCCTTGCCCCGCGCTTCTCGCCATGGCGGCTGTATCGTCGTCGGACTGATCGTCGATGACGAGAACCGAAACGCCCGGTCCCTGACGTATCGCGCTCGTCACCGCGCGCTGCACGCACTCGGCCTCATTGCGCGCGGGGATAAGAACGGTGAGGTCACCGAGTGTGTCCGAAACCGTGATTTCCTCCGATTCCAGACGCTCCCGGACAGACCAGGGGCGCCAGGGCGCAATCAGTATGCAGATCCATATGAGGGCGGAAGCCGCGACGATATATTCCACGGTAAAAAAGCCAGCTCCGGCACGCGTTAGAGTATTTCCATGGTGATGTTTGTGTAGCCTATGAATGAAGCGGGGTTGTGTCAAGCTTGAAAGAAATGAGAGGTTGAGCTCGCTTGATTTATTTCATCAACGGTTTTAGTATTACGGTCATAGTGACCGTATAAACTATAGCCGTTTCATATTGCTTTGGGAAAAACGATATGAGAAAGGGTTAGATGCCACTCAAAGCCGTTCCCAAACCAGACAGACCAACAGAGGAGTCCGCCGCGTCAATGGCCGAAGCGGGTCAGCTTGACCGGCGGCCTCAGCGCCGCACCTTTATTTTGCTGCTCGTGGTCACCTGTGTGGCGATGCTGGGGCTTGCGGTTCTTCTCTGGTGGGTTCCCTATGTGGGACTCACCAACATACACCCTGAACTCCCCTTAATCCTGGCGATCGTAATGGGGGCCTTTGTGCTGTTCGGCCTCGGAGGCGCCCTGACGCTGGTGTTCACCATTATCCGGGGCAAGAACCTTTTCTTTAACAGACGGATACGGGGAGTGACTATCCGGATTCTCTTTCCCATCATCGTCGCCATCGGCAAGGTTTTTGGCGTCAGCAAGAGCTCGGTCCGCCGATCGTTCGTCGCTATCAACAACCAACTGGTGCTGGCCGAGGCGCGAAAGGTAAAGCCTGATAAACTGCTGCTTCTACTGCCGCACTGTTTGCAATTTCATGAATGCGACGTCCGCATCACCAGTGTTTCCGGAAATGTGGATAACTGTAAAAGATGCGGCAGATGCAGGATCAAGGAACTCGTGGAACTGGCGGATGAATACAATATTTCCATCAGAGTGGCGACTGGCGGCACGTTAGCGAGAAAAGTGGTCAAAGAGACCAGACCGGACATGATCGTGGCCGTGGCCTGCGAACGAGATCTGACCAGCGGAATTCAAGACACCTATCCGCTCCCTGTCTTCGGCATATTCAACCGGCGGCCTTATGGACCGTGTTATGATACTGATGTGGATATGGACATGGTGAAGCAAGGCTTGGCCGCCTTTCTCGAAAACCAAAAAGGGGAGCAGACGCTCCGGGCCCGTTAAAGCGGCGCTCAGACAAATCCTGCCGAATAGAGGCGTTTCGGACTGGAATCGCCCATAGGAAACCGGCGTTGGCGAAAATCACGGGCCAATGGAAGGTCCATCCGCCCACGAAAGCCCTCCCGCTTCATGAGCCCATTCCGTTCCCGTTACATCATTGCGTACCCTCGCGTCGCCCATCCGGACCGATCTCGACCGGAGGGGACAGGTTCTGGTAGACATACTGGTTAAAGCCCGTGACGAAACGCTCCTTTTTATTTTGGCTTTGGCTTCTATAGCGCGGAACAAATATATTGAATTTCAGCTTCTTTAGTTCTAGAATCACCATATTTTCCGTAGACCGTATACAGGTTTCCGGAAAGAAATTCTTCTTGCTTTCAGCCCCTGATTTTTTATTCTGACTTGCCGTTCTTTTTGTTCTTATGGCCGCTTTTGGCGGCGCTGGGATAATCTCATTAATGTTGATTCGGTCTACACATTTTGATCATGGCGTTTGAAAGTGGCGAACTGTTCGCCGGAACTTGAACGATTTGGCCGGAGCTCTAAATATTGTCCTAAGGCTGTGTTAACCCCAGGAACTAACGTGTCTGTGGAAAAGGCCTGAAGGTAATCGAACCTTCGACACCAAAGATCGGGATTGATTGAAGCTGTTCGAACCTGGCCTGCGGAAAGGGTTTTTACCTGTCGTCAACCACATTTAACAGAGGGGGAGAGGCCGATGATGAGACAAAAACCTGGCAAGCTGATTCTGGTTATGGTCGTAACGCTGATTGCGGTATCAGTGGCGTTCGCGTCCTCCGCGCTGGCCAAAAAGGACAAGACGGAGATTCTGATCGGGACCAACCTGCCCATGACCGGCGGTCTGGCCATGGCTGGAGTGGAGCAGAAGTGGGCCTATCAGACGGCGGTTGATGACATTAATAAGGCGGGGGGTATTTTCGTAAAGGAATATGGAAAGAAGCTCCCGGTCAAACTCATCGTGGCCGACGATGAGACCGATCCGGGCAAAGCGGCCGCGGCTGTGGAGCGTCTGATTAAGGTCAACAAGGTAGACCTGCTGCTCGGTGGATTCGCCGCTCCGTTTGGCGTCATTCCCGGATGCGTCACCGCGGAGAAGTATAAGAAGTACTATCACACCTCCATTTGCCTTATCCCACCCTGGCTCGAACATAAGTTCAAATGGTCGACGCTCTATTTCTTCGATTTGGAGCAGGCCTGCAGCGTTCCGTTTGAAATATGGAATTCTCTGCCTGAAAACGAGCGGCCCAAAAAACCGGCGCTCATTATGGAAGACACCTTCGATGGCAGGGCGTTCGCCGGTATTTTCAGGGGGCTGGCCGATAAATACGGTTACACGTTCGCCCTGGACGAAGCCTGGACCGTGGGCGCTAAAGATTATTCCGCGCCTATAATCAAGGCCAAGAATCTCGGGGTCGACGCGATCCTCATATTCGGGGCCGACACGGACTGCATTACCTTTGTGCGGCAGATGAAGGAGAATAAGCTTAACGTTCCGTACATGCACGGATGGAAGGGCACATGGGCGGGCGAGTTCTGGGGGGCTCTGGGACAAGACGCCCAATACATTCTTTGCGATGGATTCTGGTCCATGGATTTTCCCTATCCGGGAGCCAAGGAACTGGGAGAGCGCTATCATGAACATTTTAAAAAGTACTCGGTGAGCGCGGGGGCTCTCTACGCGCTTTGTCAGGTGCTCTGGCAGGCTATTGAAAAGGCGGGAACGCTGGATTCAGCCAAAGTACGTCAAGCGGTGCTGGATAACGAGTTCGAGACGGTGAACGGCAAGGTCGATTATGACGAGAACGGGGTGGCGCTTTTCCTGAGCACCGGCAGCCAGTGGTGGGATGGAAAACAGATGACCGTGTATCCCTTTGACCGGACCGACTACAAGCTAAAGCTCGCTCCACCCTGGGACCAGCGCTGAAGCGTAAGTTCAGAAAGATAGCAAACATATAGCAAAGGAGGTTTACCGTGAAAATTGTCGGAGCCGTAATGAGAGAACCCAATAAGCCGCTCTCCATAGAAGAGCTTGAGCTCGCCCCCCCCCAGAAAAACGAGGTCTTGGTAAAAACGTCCTACACCGGCTTCTGTCATTCCGATCTGCATCTCCTTCTGGGAGAGATTCCGATCGCGATGCCGCTGGTCATCGGGCACGAGGCTTCCGGGATTGTAGAAGAGGTCGGTCCGGGCGTCACTACGCTCAAAAAAGGCGATCATGTGGTGTGCACCTGGATGATCCCCTGCGGAAGCTGTGAACAATGTTTTCGAGGCAAGGGGTACATATGCAGCGGGAACTTCGGCGCGTTCCTGGAGGGCAAGCTGCTCGACGGCACGTCAAGACTGAAAGACAAAAAAGGAAACGAAGTCCTTCACGGCAACTTCGTATCCGGTTTTTCCAACTACACCGTGGTCCCCGAGGATGGAGCGATCAAGGTGCGGGATGATATGCCGATGGATCAGGCTTGTTTCATGGGTTGCTGTGTGCCCACCGGATGGGGCGCGGTATGCAACGTGGCCAACGTGCAGCCGGGAGAGTCCGTGGCGATTTGGGGACTTGGGGGCGTGGGCCTGAATGTTCTGCGAGCCGCTGCCATGCGTCACGCCAACCCGATTATAGCCGTGGACCTGGAAGGTGATAAAGAGAGTCTGGCCATGGAGTTTGGCGCCACTCATTTCGTCAACAACAGCAAGGACGATCCGGTTCCCCTCATTCAGGAGCTGACCGGTGGCGGCGTGGATTACGCGTTCGAAGCCATCGGCGATCCGGGGGCCATCATTCAGGCCTGGTGGGCGACGGGCATGGGAGCCTCGTTGGTTATTCCCGGAATTACCCCGCATGACGCTACAACCAATTTGCCGCTTATGTTGCTCCCGCTGCACGAAAAGAAAATAATCGGGACGTTGTACGGGAACATCAGCACAAGGATAGACATTCCCCGGCTTGTTGATCTGTGCATGAATAATGAACTGAAACTCGATAAGCTCATTGGGAAGACATTTAAGCTTGAGGAGATAAACGACGTAGCCAAGGCCATGGAGCATCGTGAAATTAAGGGCCGTTGGGTATGCAAGTGGGATTAAACAGGCGCTCCATCGTTTCCGCTTGACTTCGGTCGCAGGGGCCATGCGGCGCTCTTTACCCGAGAAAGGAACATAGAACGGTTATGCAGAAAAAAGAAATCGAAAAAGACATCCCCGGTGAAAACGAAAATACTCCTACCGTCGGCAGGGATGAAGATCCGTTTAAGATCGAAGAGATAGTGCTCGAGGAGGTTTCTATTGACGGCATTTGCGGCGTCTACTGAAAACGGATGCGCGCATTCTGACGAGGACGCCTGTTTTTCCCTGGCGGCTGGAGTTCAGGTGCGCGCCGAAAAGAGCGGGTTACTGTTTTACAACCGCAAAGGCCCCCGGCTCTATTTCCTTTCGTCGGGTAAGTCGCTTCACCCCGATTATTTCGGCTCGGGTCAGAGTCTGACGCGCTGGCTGAAGACACAGGAAACGAATTTGTCGGACAACGGGTTTCGCGCATTGGATAACGCGCTGAGACAGCTTGTTCGGAAAGGAGCGCTCGTTGCTTATTCAGGCGGCTCGTGACGGTTTGTCGGCGCCGGTCAATGTGACTTGGGAAATTACCCTGAATTGCAATCTCAGATGCAGGCATTGCCTCTCCGACGCCGGCGCGCCCAGCCAGGGCGAGCTCTCGACATCTCAGTGCTTTGCGGTAATCGATGAGTTGGCGCGACTCAAGGTGTTTCAAATCAATTTCGGCGGCGGTGAGCCGTTCATACGCCCGGACTTTGTGCGTATTCTGGAATACGCTCAGTCCCGGGGCGTGGTGACCTGCGTAAGTTCGAACGGCGCGCTCTTAACCGGGGATGTTCTCGATCTGTTGGCAAACATGGAGGGATTGTATCTCCAGGTCAGCCTTGACGGCGCGGACGAGGCCACCAACGACAGCATTCGGGGAAAGGGAAGCTATCGGAAAGCCCTGTCTGCCCTGGAAGGACTGTCCCGGCGAAACATCCCGTTCAGCGTTAACGCCGTTCTGACCAAGCACAGCTTTGCGCAGCTCGATGAACTCAAAAATCTCGCACGCGGCTATGGGGCGATGCTGCGGGTGAGCCGATTCCGACCGTCCGGCAGAGGCAAACAAAGCTGGGAAGGACTGGCCCCGGACAAGAATCAGTTGGAAAGATTTGCCGAATGGCTGGCAAGTGACAGTCAGATACTCACCGGTGATTCGTTCTTCAGTCTGACCTCCGAACATCGACGGCGCATGGGGCTGGATATGTGCGGCGCGGCCAAGATGACCTGCTGTCTTGGGCCGAACGGCGATCTGTACCCCTGCGCGTTTTTGCAGGAAGAGGAGTTCCGCGCGGGCAACATTCTGAAGTCGAACCTGGAGGACATGTGGCTGCGGTCGCCCGTCTTCCAAAGTTTCAGGCGGCTGGAGGCGCGTTCCTGCGAATTTTGCTTTCGATTTGAAACCTGCCGGGGCGGATGTCCCGCGGTAGCCTACCACAAACGCAACGACATAACGGCCCCCGATCCCGAATGCCTCATGAATTGTTTGGGGTCGCGCGCGACCCATTAGCGGAAATCTCAAGAGTGAAACTGTTATCGGACATACTGATTCGCGGGCTGCGCGCAAAGAACAGAATAATGTTCTGCGCGCATCGCACGAACCTGGCCGGGGTCGGAACGCCAGAGGAGGCGCTTTTCGCCTATTATGCGGAACGCGCGCGCGGCGGATGCGGAATCATCGTGGTAGGCGAAATGACGCTCCATCCCAACGACCGGCCATACGAAAAGATGATTGAGGTTTACTCCGCGCCGGCTCTGCGTGAACTTGGGAGGCTGGCCGACACTCTTCACGCCGAGGACACGTTGGTTTTCGCTCAATTGAATCACCGGGGATTCCAGAGTCATGGGCTCATCAGCCGCCTTCCAACCTGGGGGCCGGAGGCCCTGTCCGATGTGGTGTATGGCGAAGTCTGCCAGAAAATGGAGCGACAGGAGATCGGAGAACTGGTCAACGCCTTTGCGCATGGCGCTCGACGGTTGAAAGAAGCGGGCTTTGACGGAGTCGAAGTGAGTATCGGCAAGGACAGCATTCTCAGGCAGTTCCTTTCCCCGCTGAGCAATTTCCGGGACGACGAGTACGGCGGCGACCCGCTCAACCGCCTGCGCTGCGCCATGGAAGTGTTGAGCGCGATCAGGGACAGTGTGGGCGCGGACTTCCCGGTTGGGGTCCAACTCTGCCTGGACGAAATGTTTTACGGCGCGCTGACGATCGGAGACTCCATTGCCGCCGCGCGGGAACTGGAACGGAGAGGTCTGGCCGATTACTTCAACACCACAGTGGGCACGTACTACAACACGTATCTCGCGCGGGCGTCCATGCTTCATCCCCCCGGCCTTACCCTGGATAAAGTCGAAGCCTTGAAACGAGCGGTCGGTCTGCCGGTGATCGCGGGAGACTTCATAACCATCCCGGAGATGGCGGAAACGGTTTTGATGGAAGACAAAGCCGACCTTATCGGCCTGATCAGGCCGCTCATCTGCGATCCTCAAGCGCCGCAAAAGATAGCCCGAGACGACTCAGAAGCCATAATCCGCTGTGTTTATGACAACCAGAATTGCGTGGGCAGGGCGGCTCGGAACAAACCGGTGGGGTGCATTCAGAACCCGCGCGTCGGCTTTGAACACTCGTATGTCGCGCCTACCGTAGCCGGAGTCAGAAGACGAGTGGCCATAGTCGGCGCGGGACCGGCGGGTTTGAAAGCGGCGGCCGTCGCGGCGGCGCGCGGTCACCAGGTCACGGTTTACGAGCGGGAGGATGTTCCCGGCGGACAGGTGCGGCTGGCCCGCCGCGCGCCGGGCCGGGAAGAGATCGGCGGAGTTGTCGACAATCTGTTGAGGGAGCTGGTTCGGCTCGACGCGGAGATTCTTACCGGAAGGGAAATGACCGCTCAATCCGTCCTGGCTGAAAAACCGGACGTAATCATTGTGGCCACCGGCTCGGCGCCCGATCCCCGACCGATCCCCGGAGACTATTCGCCGCCTCATGTGTTGAATATCAGGCAGGTTCTCGAAGAATCCTATCCGGTCGGAGACACCGCGATCCTCATCGACCAGGACGGAGGATTCCGTTCGCTGCCCACCGCCGAATTCCTGCTCGATCAGGGCAAACGGGTGGATATTCTGACCGGCGAGCTATTCGTGGGGATCGATCTGGCGACTACCGGCGATCTGTACACCGTCAGGCAAAGACTCCTGCAGAAAGGCGCCCGATTTATCTGCGATCAGGTGGCCGTCAGGATCGACAAGCGCGTCCTGACCGCGTTGGGCATGTACACGGAGGACTCCATTGTCTACGACGGTTACGATACGATTGTAATCGCCATGGGCGCCGTCGCCGAGGATTCCCTGTATCGACAGCTTAAGAGCGCCGGGGTTGAGGTCTACCGTGTCGGCGATTGCGTGGCCCCGCGCGGCATAGGGTCGGCGATTTCGGAAGCCGCGAGAATCGCCGCGAGCGTGTAAGGTTATGGCTGAATTCAAATACCTTTTTTCATCGCTGCGAATCGGTTCGACGGTGGTTAGCAACCGGGCGAGTTTTTCCGCCCATATGACCAACTTTGGAGAAGACAACCGGATCAGCGAACGGCATATAGCCTATTACCGGGAGCGCGCCAAGGGAGGAGTGGGCCTGATCGTGACCGAGGAGCTGTCCGTGCATCCTTCGGATCATCCCTACGAGCGGCTGGTGTTCGCCTTCAAGCCGGAAGTCATTCCCGGTTATCAAAAGCTCACGGCGGTCATTCATCAGTACGAAACAAAAATTTTCGCGCAGCTCAACCACAACGGAGTACAGGGTGACAGCGGTTACACCAACAGACCGGTGTGGGGCCCCTCTCCATCGGCCGATCCGCTTTTCCGGGAGCGCGCCAAGGAAATGGAGCCGGAGGAGATAGAGGAGTTCATCCGCTATTTCGCGCAGTCGGCTGGGTACGCCCGCGAAGGCGGTTTCGACGGAATAGAGATTCAAATAGGCCATAGTTCGCTCATCAGACAGTTTCTTTCCCCGCTTACCAACAAACGCGCGGACGAATATGGCGGCAATTTTGAAAAGCGGCTGCGCTTGTGCCTGGAGATTCTGCAGGCGGTCCGTGACGAGGTAGGGGACGATTATACCCTGGGCGTTCGTTTGAACGCCGATGAAATGCATCCCCAGGGTGGCCTCACCATCAAGGATACGCAGATAATTGCGCAGCGTTTGGAAGCCACTGGGCTGATCGATTTTTTCGACCTCAGTATCGGCACCTTCTACAACCTCTATCTGGTGGAAGGTTCCATGCATATGCCGCTCGCCTACACGGTTCCGCTGGCGGCGGCCATTCGTTCCAAAGTATCTCTGCCGGTTTTCGCCACCAACCGGATCAACGATCCCCATCTGGCCGAACGGATTCTCGCCGAAGGCCACGCCGATATGATCGGCATGGTACGGGCGCTCATTTGCGATCCGTACCTTATGAACAAAGCGAGGGAAGGGCTGACCGGCGACATTCGCCACTGCATAGCGGATAATCAAGGCTGCATCGGCAGGATGGGGCTGGGATATTCGCTGGGGTGCATCCAGAACCCCGTGGTGGGAAAGGAAGCGGTGTGGGGCGAGGGAACGATCACGCCGGCGAAATACGCGAAGAAGGTTCTGGTGATCGGCGCGGGGCCCGCCGGCCTGGAAGCGGCCCGCGTTCTGGCGCTGCGCGGCCATACGGTCATACTGGTTGAAAAAAACGATCATGTGGGCGGGCAAAATATCATTGCGGCCAAAGGATCGGGGAGACAGGAGATCGAGGGTGTGACCCGCTGGTTGTCGGGGCAGGTCAGGCAGCTTTCCAATGTGGAGCTTCGTCTCAAGGTGGAAGCCACGGTTGATTACATCCTGGGGGATGATCCCGACGCGGTGGTGATAGCCACCGGCGCGAAACCCAAAGACAAACCCTTTGCCGGAGATTACGGTCCGCCCGCCGTCATAACCGCCTGGGACGCGCTCAACGGGACGTACCCCATTCAGAATGCGCGTGTGCTGCTGATCGATATGGACGGACGGCACCTGGCCGGTTCGACGGCCGAATTCCTGGCCGAGCGCGGAAATTCGGTTCATATGGTGACGCCGGCGCTTTTTGTGGGGAGCAATCTGGGCCCTATTCAGGATTTGTTTCGCTCGCGCCAGCGATTGGCGCAAAAAGGAATCACCTTCACCCCCGATATCGCCGTATTCGAAATCCAGGGCAAGGTCGCCAAGGCGGTGCAGGTGTATTCAGGCGAGTTCATGGAACTCGATCAACACGATTTCATTGTTCTGGCCGCGGGCGCGCGGTCCGATGACGCGTTGTATTGGGAACTGAAAGATAAAATCAGGGAACTGTACCGGATCGGCGATTGCGTGGCCCCGCGGCTGCTGGATATGGCCATAGTGGAAGGGCATCGCGTGGGACGAGCCATTTGACGACGGTTTGATTATTCATGCTTGAAGAGCGCGGCACAGCGGTTACGGAAACCACGATTCTGGTGGTGTGCGAAACACGGCGCGGCGAGTTGGAGGCCCTCTCCCTCTCTCTGTGCGGCGAAGCGTTTTCCTTCAGCCGCCGGTTGGGCGGCGCCGTCCGCGTGGTCGCCTTCACGCCGGAGACGATTCCCGAGGTAGAGACGCTGCTCGCTCCCTGTGGCGCGCGGAGGATTATGGAGTTGGCGGAATCTTCGGATTCCCTCACCAATGAAGACATCGCCTCCACCGTGGCGCGGATCGCGCGGGATGAGCGCGTCCCGTGGATATTCCTGGCCCATACGCAATTCGGAGAAGATATCGGGCCTTCGCTGGCGGCGCGGCTGGAAGCGGGCATGGTAAGCGCTTGCGTGGAGCTTGAACCCGATCAGGGACAGAGATTTACGGCGCTGCAATCCATTCAGGACGGACGTTTGTATCAGGAGGTCGGCCTCGATGACACAAGGACACGGGTCATATCCTGGGACGCGAGCGCGCTGAGTTCATACCGGGAGATAGTCGGCAATCACGCCGAAGTCGTTTCCGTCAGTCCGTCGTACGCGCCACGGAGCAACGTGAAAGTCATAAGAAGGATAAAAGGCGATCCTCGCGAGCTGCCGTTGCATGAGAGTGACCGCATTCTGGTGATGGGCAGGGGAATGGCGCCGGACGGCATGGCGCTCATCCAAAAAAGCGCCGAGAGGCTCGGAGCGGGCGTTGGCGCGACCCGTCCCATCATAGACGCGCAATTGGCGCCGTTCGAAAAGCAGATTGGCCAGACCGGGGTCAACGTCGCCCCGCGCCTGATAATAACCTGCGGCGTATCGGGCGCCAATGAGTTCACGGTGGGCATGGCTGATTCACATTCGGTTGTAGCTATGAATACCGATCCGTTGGCGCGGATTTTCCAGTTTTCCGATTTGGGACTGGTCGGAGATGCCCACGAGACGCTTGAGGAATTTCTAAAGCTCATGGACGAGCTTGATTCACACGGCAAACCCGACGGCGGGGAGGCGCAATGAGAAAAACGGTCCTCCCCGCAATGTTATTGCTGATATTGGCGTTGCTCCTGGCTTTTCCCGGTCACGCCGCCGATCAGGACGATGACGCCTGTCTGCGATGCCACGCCCGGGGCGGCGTGGGGAGCGCACTGCACATTGATGAAGAGCAATACTCCGAATCCGTACATGGCCAGGAAGTGGCGTGCCTTGAGTGCCATCCGTCCGCTGACGATGACTCGCACATGAAAAACAAGTCCGTAACCTCCGTGGATTGCGGGAACTGCCACGAACAGGATAAAAATCATGGGGCTGGCGCTTCCGGCGCAGTCGCCTGTTTCGCTTGTCACGGCGCCCATAACGTTTTTCCCGCCGACGATCCCCGATCAACACTGAATGTCGCCAATCAGCCGGCGACCTGCGGCCAGTGCCACCCGGAAGAAGCCGGCGGCAAAGGTTTTGTTTCGAGCCTGCTGTCCTTTCGCATAAAAGGGCACGGCAAAGGTTCGCTTGCGATAGCGTATTCGGAAAAGCGGTGTGTGGACTGTCATCAGGGCGCGGCCGCGCACGGTGAGGATGTCGCGTTGTCCGACGCGGATTGTTACCAATGCCACGGCGCGGGAGTGGGCGGTAACACGGTGTTCGGCAATATTCACAGCGCGGGTTCGGTCTTGCTGAAAAGACCCGACCGGGCGTTGGGCGATGTCTTGTATCTGACCTTCCTGCTGGGGTTCGCGGTTATTTTTCTGTATGGTTGGACCGGTCGAATACGACGACTGTGTAGCGGCAAACCGGAAAAACGATGGAACAATCCCTTGCTGCGGCTCAAGGGGTTTTGGGATTTCGCGGTCGCGCAAAAGAAGGTGTTCAGAAGAAAACTGGCGGGGCGAAGCCATCTGCTCCTGTTTGTGGGAGTTCTCGCGCCGTTGCTGGTGATAGTCATCATTCAGACTAACGTTACCGGCCCGAACTTTATTTCCGCTCCGGTTTCGTTCCTGCTCGACTTGATCGGCGCGGGTCTCTTGGCGGGCGTTGTTCTGGCTGTTGCGCGTCGAATCGCCAAGCCGAAGGAGTTTCCTCATGAGGGACCCGGTGTTCTGATCGGGCTGGCTCTGTTGGCGCTGATCGGCCTTCTGGGCTTTTGCGTGGAAGGCTACCGCCTCGAAGCGCAAGACGCCTCGTTTTCCCTGGCCTCCCCGGTAGGGAGCCTGTTCGCGGCGGCGCTCCCGTTTTCCGGCGTGGCGGTCAAGGCGGCGTGGCGGTTTCATTTTCTTCTGGTTCTCGCCTTTCTGGCGCTTACGCCTTTCACCCGGCTTCGACACCTGCTCACAGCGCCGCTCAATATCTATTTTCGGAACCTCGGGCCCATGGGCCGTCTGCGCCCCATACCGGTGGATCAGGGGGCCCGCTTCGGGATGATCTCTTCGGGTGATTTGTCCTGGAAAGGTTTGCTCGATCTCGACGCCTGCGTTTCCTGCGGTAGATGCCAGGAGGTCTGCCCGGCGAACCAGGCGGAGAAGCCCCTTTCGCCCATGAAGGTTATACGAGACATGAAAAAAGCGTCCGATCTCGATTTCTCCGCCCAAGCCGGGCAGGACGCTCCTTTCATCGGACCGCTGATAACTCCGGAAGAAATCTGGGCCTGCACTACCTGTTCAGCCTGTCAGGAAGCATGTCCTGTTTTTGTCGAGCATGTGGATAAAATCGTGGGTATGAGACGAGCCCTGGCCCTGGACATGGGGGAGATACCCAAAGAGGCGGCGCGAACGCTCAGGAACCTGGAGATATTCGGAGATCCATCGGGTTATGGCCCCGCGCTCCGGAGAAACTGGTTCAAGAGCCTCGATCCGAGTCTGATCTCACTTGAAGACAAAAGCAAGACGATGCTGTGGGTCGGCTGTCAGTCCGGTTTTCATCCCCGGGCCCAGCAAATAGCCCAGGCTTGTCTGAAAATCGCGGCGCGGGCCGGGATTGTGGTCGGACTACTAGCCGAAGAAGAAATGTGTTGCGGCGACCCGGCGCGTCGACTGGGCCAGGAGGATCTGTATCAGTCCCTGGCGCTGAAAAATATAGAAAGCCTGCGCCGGAGGGGCGCGTCCACCGTAATCACGATCTGCCCTCATTGCTATAATACCCTGCGCAATGAATACCCTGATTTCGGCGCGCGGTTTGAGACGCTGTCGTCAGTGGAGTGGATACTCAAGCTGCTGCGCGAGGAGAAGCTGGAGATAAAGAGAGGCGCGCCATGGAAGGCCACGTTCCATGATCCCTGCTACCTGAGCCGAATAAACGGACAGTCTTCTCTGGCCAGGGAGATTGTGAGCGTCTTTGAGGAGCTTGAGTTTACCGAACTGGAAAAACATGGCCCCAATACTTTTTGCTGCGGCGCGGGTGGGGGCAGGGTATGGCTGCATGAAGAAGGTCTTCGCGTCAACCAGGTGCGCGCCGGTCAGGTCGCGGAAAGCGGGGCCGAGGTGGTGACGACTTCATGCCCGTATTGCGTTACCATGCTGGAAGACGGCCTGTCGGGCCTGGAAAACGGCCGTCAAACCAAGGTTTTTGATTTGCTGGAAATCCTTGAATGGGTAACGCGTTAGCGTACGGAAAAAATTATGAACATCGCGGTGCTCCTAAAACAAATAACTTATGTGTACAACAGAACCGGGCAGGACCCGGCCAGGAATTTCATCGGCCCATGGGACACGGTGCGGCTGAACAACCCGCTTGACGAGGTGGCGCTGGAGCAAGCCGTTCGTTTGAGGGATCAACTAGGGGCGGGGCAGGTGAGCGTATTCTCGCTGGGGTCCGGCCTTGTCGACTCGGAGGTCCGGCGCGTTTTCGCTTTCGGGGCCGACCGGTTTATTTGGCTGCGCGATCCTCTTTTTGAACATCTTGACGCGTGGGGCGCGGCTACCGTGTTGAGCGCGGCGGTCAGGGAATTCGCGCCGGATTTAACCCTGTGCGGCAGGGTATCCCTGGATAGGGGGCGCGGAGAGGTCGGTCGATATGTGGCGGGTCGGCTTTCCACGCCGTATGTGGGCAATGTCATTGAATTGAGTCTGCGTGACTCGGAAAATTCGTTGCGAATGCTGCGGCTGTTGGGAAGAGGGGACCGGGAGGAGATTGAAGCGCGCCCGCCGGTGGTCATTGGGGTGGAAAAGGGCTTGTGTGAACCCCGGCGGCCCAGCCGGATAAAAATTCTCCAGGCGCGGGACAAGAAAATCGAAACCTGGGACGCCGACCGGCTTGGTTTAAGCGCTGAGGATATGGAAGTCAGGACGCGCCTCGGCGCCGTGGTATCCCCACGTCCCCGCACCAAACGGGGACCACTGCTGAACGGAGATTTACCGGCGGCGGAACGTATCGAATGGCTGCTGTCTCGCGGCTCCGGCGAGAAAGAAGTCGCGATGGTCGAGGGAGAGCCCGGAGAATTGGCGCGGCGGTTACTGGAGTATTTGCAGGAAAACGGTTTCATCTGAGACGCGCGCAAAAGAAACCGCTCAGCGACGCGACTGTTATTAATCGTCCTAAAGGGACGTTCAGGTTCTTAACGAAGTATCATGTCCGAACTGCGCTACAGTCTGAGAAAAGGCGTCAGGATCATTGATAAGAAGCCTAGGGCGTTTCTCTGCTCCAGCTTTCCCCTCAAGGCGGTGGCCTTGAACGAACGGCAGCGGGCTTTTCTGCGATCCCTTGAAGCGTGTCCCGGACAGGGACTCGATGATATTTATCAGGGATTCTTTCCCGGCCAAAGCAAAGACCGGCTCGAATCCTACCTCGACCGTCTGGTAATGGCGGGTTTTCTCCAACAGCGCGGAATACGCGCGGATTTGCCGTTTCCCGCTGTTTCTATCATCATACCCGTCCGCAACAGACCCAAGGACATCGGACGGTGTATCGAATCACTCCTGGCGCTCGATTATCCTCGGGATAGAATGGAAATTGTAGTGGTGGATGACGCCTCCATTGACGAGACCCTTGAGGTCGTCCGGCGTTATCCGGTTATCGCGCGCCGTCAGACGACGAATCAGGGAGCTTCGGGCAGCAGAAACCTGGGCGCAAAGGACGCCAAAGGCGAGCTGCTATTTTTCATCGATTCGGATTGCGCCGTAGCGCCGGAAACGTTGCGCGAACTGGCGGCGGCGTTCCGGAACCCCGCGGTGGGAGCCTGCGGCGGGCAGGTTGAATCCATGGAAGAACGCAGCGGCCTGGACCGGTACGAACAGGTCAAATCCTCATTGAAAATGGGCTCTGTTCGCAAAGATTCGGCTGGCGGCGATCCTTTTTTCTATGTTCCTTCCTGCGGCATGGCGGTCCGCAAAGAGGCGTTCGCTCGGGTAGGGGGATTCAACGTCGAGCTGAAAGTGGGCGAGGATGTGGATTTGTGCTGGCGGCTGATTGATCGGGGTTACCTTGTCGACTACAGGCCCTCGGCGCGAATCTATCACCGGCACCGCAACACGCTCGGCCAGTTCTGCCGCCGCCGTTTCGACTACGGGACCTCAGAGCCGATCCTTCAGAAACTTCACGCAAATCGGCGAAAGACTTTCAGGGTATGGCCGGGATCGGCCCTGTTCTGGGCGATCCTTGTGGCGGCCCTGATTCTTAAGAGCGCCGCGCTGGGGCTGTCGGCGTTGGGTTGGCTGGCCGGAGACGCGTTTCTTCGCCGGCGGAGCGCGCGCAAAGCCGGGCTCAGCCTGGGTTACGGCGCGCCGCTTCAAGCGACCGCGAGGACTCACCTGAGCTTTCTGTATCATGTGTTCTCCTTTTTCTCCCGATATTATCTGATTCCGACGCTTCCCCTGGCGTTTTTGAGTCCCACCGCCGCCGGGGCCATATGGGTTGCGCATTGTGTGACAGGAGTGGTTCAATTCTTTGTTACCAAACCCAACATGAATCCCGTTTCCTTTTTGATCTACTTTTCATTCGAGCAGCTTTCCTACCAGGCCGGAGTGTGGTACGAATGTTTCAGATTGAACGCTTACGCCCCGATTTATCCCAAGGTTTGCTTTAAGCGGCCCTGACGCCATCCAGGATACTGAAAATCGACATAAGGCCGCTTTTCCTTCAGGGACTGGTCTAAAAAAAGGCGCCACGTCGATTGCGTGACCATAAGGGGACAAATGATGGACAGAGCCCGTCTTTTCGGAGAGCTGATGAGCGCGGGAATGCGGTACCGCATGCGCCGCCTCACCGGGATACCCTGCGATCCGCAATCGATTTCCCTGGAAGTCACCCACCACTGCATGTCCCGTTGCGTCATGTGCAACATCTGGAAATTCCCCTCCTCAGTGCAAGACCTTCCTTTGGAGAAGTGGATCGGGCTGCTCTCCGAGCCCGGGATGTCCAGCCTCAGGGAAATCGACATCACGGGCGGCGAACCCTTTTTGCGCCGGGATCTGGCGGAACTGGTACAGGCCATTGCGGAACTCAAGGATTCGATTCTGCCTGACCTGAAAGGGGTGGCCATAACCACCAACGGCTATCTGACAAAACGAATTCTCCGCATGTCCGGACAAATGGTCGAAGCCCTGAACGAGCGCGGGATCGATCTTGTCTTTGCCTGCGCCATGGACGGAGTCGGCGCGGCGCATAATCGAATCCGGCGGCTTGAACATATGTGGGAGAATCTCGACGCGACGATCGCGGGACTGCTGGACTTGCGGAATCGATACCCCAATCTGATCATTGGGATAAAGACCACTATTCTGCCGCAAAATATCGGCGAACTTGACCGCATTCTGGATTACGCCGAGACTCGCGGTTTGTTCACCATCATTTCTCCCCGCATCGTGACCAATAATCGTTACGCCAACAGCGATATCGAAGATTCGCTGCGCTTCACGCGGAGCGACAAGGACGCCATGATTCGCTTTTTCCAAAGCGACCGATTTCGCTGGAGCTATCACAGAACCATGATGCTGCAGTATCTGCTGCGTGGGGCGGTTCGCAAGCCATGCGCCGCCGGACACAGCTATTATTTTGTGCGGAGTTTCGGCGAGGTGTATCCCTGCCCCATTATAAAGTGGCCCATCGGGAATATCCGGGAACGGACGTTCGACGATCTGATGCGGACTCCTCAAGCCCGGCGCTTCCGCAGGCGGGTGGGAACCTTCCAGGAATGCAAGACCTGCACGGAGCCGGGGCTGGAGCGGTATGGACTGCCCTGTGAAGGCTTCACCTACGCCCGCATGCTCATGACCATGGGGCGGGAAGATTTTCAGACGTTTCACACCCATATGGGGCTGAACAAGTACCTGTGACAAGGCAAAGGATAGGGCGGGCATGAATAAATCCGGGAAGGAATTTACCGGCCGCGTGGCGATGATAACCGGGGGAGCGCGCAACATCGGTCTCAGCGTCGCCAGGGAACTGGGAACAAAGGGCGCGGAAATTGCGATACTCGATATTTGCAGGGATCTGAAGACCATTCCTTACGCCATGTCCACCAAGGAAGATCTGGATTCGGCGGTCCGGGGGTTGCGGGAATCGGGCGTCGGCGTGGAAGGATTCGTGTGCGATGTCCGTGATGAAGCGCAGGTGGCGTCCACTGTAAAGGAAATCGCGAAACGGTTCGGCCGTTTGGATATTCTGGTCAATAACGCCGGCGTTATTTCGCTTACCCCCATCACGGAATTGACCGAAACCGGCTGGAACGAAGTCCTGGACGTGTGCCTGAAGGGCGTTTACCTTACCTGTAAGCACGCCGTGCCCCTGATGATGGAACGCCGTTACGGGAAAATCGTTAACATCTCTTCGGTCGCGGGAGCGGTCGGTCTGGGGACCGGAGCCCACTACTGCGCCGCCAAGCACGGCGTTATAGGGCTGACCAAAGCGCTGGCCAGGGAGTTGGCCTCGCACAACATCAATGTAAACGCCGTGCTCCCCGGAACCACGGAGTCTCTCATGCTGCAAGGGTTGGCCGAACAGATAGGCCTGACCTCGGACGCGTACGACCATTTTTCCGAGCGGCACATGTTCAAAGACCGCAAAGTAACTCCGCTGGACATTGCGCGAGCCGTTCGTTGGCTGGTTTCGGAAGAAAGCAGATGCATGACCGGGGAAGTCATGCGCGTGGACGCGGGATGGCTGGCCGGAGGCTAGGCCGGACATACCTGAGGATCGAATTCCTCTCCCAGCCGGGCTTCATCGCCGGTCCTTCCTGAAATGACGATACGTCCTCCCGTGTCGCGGACGCCGCATTCGCCGATAACAGACGCGCTAGCGCCTCGGTTGGGGCGGCGGTCTGCTCTTTGAGGGGCTAAATCGCCGCTCATGTCGGAATATGCGTGAGATATGGCCAGCCTTTTCGAATTTTGGCGCGCCGCCTGCAGATGTTTATTGAACTTTTATAAAGTGTTTTGGTACTGTTAAGCGCTCGACGCAAAGAGATATCCTGAAGCTGAGGCGGCGTGGCCTGGGTTCGCCGAGCATTACACTCCATCATGAACCCGGCGCCGATATGCGCGGCCGCCATAAACCGCCGGGAAGAAACAGAGGAGCGAAAGCGACGATGAATATTGTTTTTTATGGCGCTGTAAGGGAAGTTACCGGTTCCATGCATCTTCTCGCCCATAAGAGCGACCGTATCCTGCTGGACTGCGGAATGTTCCAGGGCCGAAGAAAGGAGAGCGAGGAAAAGAACAGGGTCCTGCCATTCGATCCTCGCATAATAACCAATATCCTGCTTTCGCACGCCCACATAGACCACTCGGGCCGCATTCCGCTGCTTACCGACTCGGGCTTTCAGGGGCGGATTATCTGCACCAGGGCTTCCGCCGACGCCAGCCAGTATCTGTTAACGGATAGCGCCAAGATTCAAGAGTCGGACGCCGACTATCTGAACTATAAAACCGTGCGCAGTTTTTTCTATAAGCTGAAAACTTCACCCAGAACCAAGCAGGTTTCCAATCGCCAGAAAAGGAACATTAAAAAGCTCTTGAAACGCGAGGGCAACGAGCTCAACAGAGAGGCCATCAACGAACTGATCGCGGAGCACAATCTGGAGATGGTCCGGCCGCTCTACGGCGTTGAGCAGGCGGAGCGTTCGCTGGCTTATTTTGACGGATATCCTTACCGTAACACGGTCACCATCGGCCAAAACATGAACTGCACGCTTTACGACGCCGGCCATATCCTGGGTTCGGCCATCAGTATCATTAAAACCAATGAAAACGGCCGCAGTTGCGCCATCGGTTACACCGGTGATCTGGGCAGGTTCAACAAGCCCATCATCAAGGACCCAACGCTGGAGTTCGCCGAAGAAGACCGCGATCTGGACCTGCTGATCATGGAAAGCACCTACGGTGACCGGTTCCATGACCCTGTGCGGGATCTGAAACCTCACCTGCGAAAGGCGTTGGTGGACACCTACAACCGCGGCGGCTCGATGCTGATACCGTCGTTCGCGTTCGGCCGCACGCAGGAATTACTATACGTCCTGCACGAGCTTTATAATGAAAACAATGTGCCTCCCATGCCGATCTATGTGGACAGTCCGCTGGCTTCCCGTTTGACCAAAGTGTTTGGAGAGCACCCCGAAGTCTATGACGAAAAGACTCATGAAACGTTTCTTGAAAACGGCATGAACCCCTTCTCGTTCGAACAGGTGAGTTTCATTCAATCGGTCGATGAGTCAATGGCGCTCATGCGTGAGGAAAAACCGCATATTGTCCTGTCGGCTTCGGGAATGTGCGAAGGTGGCCGGATACTGCACCATCTACGCTACAAGATTCATAATGAACGCAATACCATTCTTATTGTGGGGTACATGGCGCAAAACACCCTGGGCAGGCGGATATTGGAAAAGGCCCGTGAGTATGAAGAAAGCGGCAGACGCGGACAGCCGCCCATGATCAGGTTCCTGAACAAGTCGTATCCCCTTAGAGCGCATGTGGTCGAGTTAGGCGGTTTCAGCGCTCACGCCGACCGGAACGAACTGGTCCGTTTCCTCGAAGAATCCAATCTGCGGATCAAGAAGATCGCCATTGTCCATGGGGAGGAAGACCAGTCTCTGGCGCTGGCCAAACTCCTTCAGGAAAAGAACTTTGACGCTCATGTGCCCAGAGTGGGCGAGATGATGTGGGTGTAATGCGACCGGCCGCGCGGCTTTCAGGCTAGAATCAGCGCAAGTTCCTTAACTTTTAGTCTTCTTGGAGGGACCTCTGGTGAAGGGTTTCGACGCCCTTCATGGTCCCTCCTGGGAAATACTTTCCTCAGCTAATCCTGTTTCTCTTATCCTCCCGATACTGTACAATATAAGCCATAAATAAAAAAAATTACGAACGTCAGGCTGATACAAAGGCCGACGGGCGCGATCATTCGCGTAAACGCGTCCTCCTACCGCCCAATAAAAGATGAAACGGATATTTGAAAAGGTTCTGAAGATCTATTCGAGCGAACTCGCCGTCTTTATTTGGGTAAGCCTTCTGCTTTTGTTTATCTCCGCCGCGTCGATGCTCCTTGATAATTTTTCGGAAACCGTGTTCATCAAGCGCTATGGCGTCAAGAAGCTTCCCAATATCTACATGATCAACGCCATAATTACTTTCTTCCTGATGAATTACATTATTATCATTCAAAGGCGGCTTTCCACCATTCAGCTTCTGCGCTATCTTTTCATTGTGTGTTCCGCGCTGGTTATTGCTGTCCGGTTTCTCCAGTTGTCGCCCGCCATTGTGTATCCGCTCTTCTATATTTTTAAAACTCAGTTCGAAACGCTACTGTTGCTCCTTTTCTGGAATTTGGGTAATGAAATTTTCAATACACGTCAGGCGAAAAGGATTTTTCCCGCAATCATGGCGGCCGATGTATTGGGTAGAATATGCGGCAGCGCCATAACCAACCCTGTCTCATCGCTTTTGGGGATTGATAACATAGTTTTCGCCTATGGCGCGTTTATGCTGTGCGCCTTTTTTATTGCCTTTTATCTGGAGCGGAGTCTCAATATATCGGACACGTTTAAGTTGAGGGCCGAAAAAGAACTGGACACGGGAATTCTCGATGAATTCAAGTCACTGATAACTCTTGCCCGGCAGTCGAGTTTATTCCAGATTCTAGCGGTGATCACGCTGATGTCCAATTTGATGATTCCCCTTTTCAATTACCAGTTCAGCTTTATCCTCGATCATCATTTCGCCTCGGAAGATGGACTTTTGGCGTTTTTCAGTTGGTTCCGGTCCTTGTTTAACGGACTTTCTCTCGTCATGCTGTTGTTCACCGGCCGGTTTTTTGCTCTTTTCGGCCTGACTCTGGCCGTTCTGCTCCATCCGTTCAACTACATTTTTATTTTTCTGGCTCTTCTCCTTCATTTCAAGCTTGGCAGCGCAATCTACGGGCGACTGAGTTCGAATGTGATCCGCAGCGTCTTCAACGCTCCGTCGTTGGCGGCAATGATGGGACTTTTCCCCGGCAATCTCGGCCGCAAGATTCGTCCGCTCCTGAGGGGAACCGTGGTCCGGCTGGGGGTTTTTGGGGGCTCCCTGATTCTCATCATCACCAGGGACATAGTTCCCGCGCACATGCTTTCGCTGTTGGGCATAGCCTTCGGTCTTGTATGGTTCATGGCCGCGTATCGGTTACGCGCGCAGTACGCGCGGATCGTCATCGATCACTTGCAAAAGGACATGATCGATTTTAGCGCGCTCGAGAAAGCTGACCTGAAAGCCCTTTTAAAAGATCAGCGAATTATCGAAAAACTCCAAACGAGTTTCCAGGAAGAGCGAGGAGAAATCTGTGTCTGGTACGCGGAGCTGTTACGGATGACCGGAGGCGCGGGGTTGAAGTCCGCCGTCCTGAGCGCTTTGCCCGGTAAGGAAGAATCGGCGCAGCGAAAGCTGATTAAGGTGATCCGGGATGATTTGAATTCCAACGACTTTCCTTTGATGAGGCAATTGGAGGCCAAAATCAGTCCCGGCGCCCGCCTGCTGTTTTTGGAAACCATGGCCGGACTCCAACATGAACAAAAAGATTCCTATTTCAGGTCGCTTTGCGATCAGGCCGAGTCCGATGAACTGAAATTTGTCGGACTGCTCGGATTGCTGAAGAACGCCGGTTCCCGCCAAAGGGATTCAGTGGTCAGGGAGTTTTCCCTGTTGATCGAAAGGACAACGGGACAGAACCTGAGATTTCTTATGCGGATAGTAGGCAAAACCGGGGTCGCCGATCTTCGAAAGCCTCTATTGGATCGCTATAAAAACGAGCGGGATCAGATCGCCAAAGCTCATATTTTAGGAGCGCTTAGCCAACTGGACGGTATCGAGTTAAATGACATCGCGCGTGAGATACTCCACGCCGAGAAACCCGTAAGACCTCTTTTGCGCAGAAGGGCGCTGGAAGCCTTTAAGATCAACGATGAGCAAACGCTCGAAGAAGCTTTTGTTCTTCTGGATCGGAGCGACCGTAAAACACGAAGACTTATTCTCGATAAACTAGGGTCATCGGGACTGGTTTCTTCGGCGCGCACTCTCTCGTGTTTGTCCTCATCCAAATCAGACATCCGCGACTGGGCGCTGGAGTTCGCCGGTAATCGAGGTGTGAGCAAACTGGAGCTGCACAATTATATATATAATCGATTGGCCGAAGCCTACCACTGGGTCCTTGCGCTGTCCCTTTTTAAAAGGATGAAGCCGCATCCACATAAGGATCTGCTGGTTGAAAGAGCGCAGGAAATTATCGAGGCCGCTGTGATGTCAATTCTTTATCTTCTGGAGCTTGACGGGAATCGCCACGACCTGCGGCTCCTACGGCGGGCGGTGGGATCGGAGGATAAACGTCTTCGCTATAACGCGGTGGAGGCGTTGGAAAGCATGATCAGCCCGGACCTTGCCAAACGGCTCATACCGCTGATAGACGATGTCCCGCTGGAAGAAAAAGCCGAAAAGGGCGTGAAATTTTTTCCTCTTCCAAAAGAAATCTCGCAGGACGCCCAGGGAATAGTAGCGTACCTGTCCTTTCTCAAAGACCCTGCGCTCAACGAATGTCTGAAAACGTACACGGCCCAGGCCTATCCCGAATTGGCCTGGGGAAAAGAGCCGCTGTTCACGGCTTCGCCTCCGATTGCGGCGACGGGGCCGCGAAAAGAGGCCGGATCGGCGTTCGCCGGAAGCGTATATGAGCATGGGGAGGATTCTTTATTGGACCGGATCGCTTTTTTAAAAAGCTGCGACCTCTTTGGTCATATGAAGATAAGCGAATTAGCCGCCATAGCGGCCATACTGAAAAAAAACCGGTATGCGGAGAATCAGATTATCCTCCCCGAGGGAGCGGACATCAACGCGCTGTACCTGATTTTCAATGGATCGGCGGCTGTTGTGAAAAAAAGCGTCAATGGCGGCGAACGAGTAACAAGCGTATTGGAGCAAGGGTCTTATTTTGGTGAAACGACCTTGTTTGAAAAGCGCCTTGCGGAGGCCGGCGTGAGGGCCATAGGGCCTTGCGAGGCGTTTCTGATTGAAAAAGGGGAGTTCGAAAATCTGGTTGACGAATTTCCGAGGATCGCTCTGAATATGGCCAAAGGGTTAAGCAAACGTCTTCGAGACTCGCATGAGGGACTCAGAGCAAAGGACGCGGATTCCCTGGAGGAAAACCGGTCAACCGCGAACACAACGATTAAGCCTCCCTGCGGCTGAAAGCCTCGCTTTTGATCATCCTCCTTACTTTTCCCGGCGACGCAAGCCAGATAAGCAGGCAGGAAAGAAAGATACTCAAAAAACATAAGGAAAAACCTAAGATATAGTCCCCCCCGAAGTCATGCAGCAGACCGGCGACATAGGCCCCGCTTGAGCCTCCGAACCCTCCCCCCAGGCAGAGCATGGCGAATATGACTCCGAATGACGAGCCCAGGAAAATATCCGCGCTGACCGATGGGAACAGCGGCGCGGCCGCGCCGTATCCCAGACCGAAAGAGACGGCGAAAAGCAGAGGCAAAAGCGATCCCGGAAATATGGGAATCAACAGGAGGCAGGCGATTCCTATGGCCGTCACCAGGCCCGCTATGGAATTAACCCGTTCCCTGCCTGCGATATCGGATAAATAACCGAACAGTATTTTGCCCGCAGACCCGGCCAGGCCGAGAATCCCGTAGAAAAAAGCGGCGGTGTCCCGCTGCACGCCGGAGTCCACCATGGAGGAGATGGAGTGCAGCAGGATCCCCTGATAAACCCACGACCCGAAAAAGAAGGATGTCATCAACAACCAGAATCGTCCGGTCTTGATCGCGGTCGAGATCGTCCAAGTCCTGGTCGCCCAGTCATTATCGAGCACCTTCATGGTCATTGCGGGAATATGTTTTCCGTGAGTTCCGTCCAGGTCATCGCCGTCAGGTCTGAGATTCAAATCCTGAGGCTGCCGCCGGGAAAGAATAAGATTCAATGGGCCGATAAAGCATAATGCGACCGCCGCCATGATGCGATATGCGGTTCGCCAGCCATGCACGGTTATAATCCACTCAACCATCGGTATTATTATGAGCATGCCGAAGCCGATTCCGGACATGGCAATACCCATGGCCAAGCCTCGCTTCCGTTCGAACCATTTGGGAATGAAAGCGGAGTGGGAGGAAAAGGCCATGAGGCTGGCGCTGGCGCCGCCCATCAGGCCGTAGGTTATCCGGAAGCTCCAGAGGCTCTCCACATTGCTGGTCAACCACAGAGAAAGGGCGAGCACGACCGAGCCGAACGGTATTACCATTCTAGGACCGAAACGGTCCTGAAGGTGTCCGGCTACAACTCCCATGCACGCCTGGCTGATCACGAACGCGGAAAAGATGCTCGATCCCGCAGCCTTGGACCATCCAAACTCTTCGGTAATAGCGAGGAAGAAGACGGAAAATGAGTACCACACCCCAAATGTAACACCGAGAGTGACAAACGCCACCGCCACCACAATCCAACCATAGAATATGGCCGGTCGCTTCCGCGCAACTTCGTTAACCATGTCAAGCTCATCCTCATGCTTCGCCGCAGAGAGTCCCATTGATGGCCGGTACCGTAATCATTACAATATTTATTCTTTTTAGCGTAAAAAAAATCATTTGCAAGCCTCTATACGCTTGCCGTATTACTAATGCAAGATTTAGTTCAACGGTCCGGGCCCATGATTTCGCCCTGCGGAGCAGGCCGTCCGGTTCGTGGGGCGGTTTCAAAACGGGAGGCCCGAACGGCTGGGGCCGCGCCTCGGTAAACGCCGCCAATGGGAGGGGCTTCCATCCTGCGCCTTGCGGGAGTCGACATCATGACTGATTTTCCCTATGAAAACATACCTGCGGAACTCCTGGACGCGCTTCTGGAGAATCCCTACGAATCCAATATCCTCGTGGATAACCAGGGCGTCATCCGCTACATCAGCAAAACCAGCGAAGAATTCTTTGAACCGACGCAACTGGACGTTGTGGGGCTTAAAATCACCGAACTGAACCCCTCAAGCCAACTCATACGAGTTTTGCAGACCGGCCGGGCCGAAATCGGAAGGCTTTTCGTAATGAAGGGAAAAGAACGGGTTGTGGCTCGTATTCCTCTCCGCGACCGCAACGGGGACATCGTGGGCGCGGTGGCCAAGTTGATGTTCTGGAATCCCGGGAAAATCAAGGAACTCGTGCGACAGGTCGAAGTTCTTGAAAGCAGACTGAATTATTATGAGAAGGAGCTGCAAAACATCTACAGCAGCCGGTATACGCTTGAGGGAGTTATCGGTGAATCTCCCCTGATCCAGGAAGCCAAACAGGCCGCGATCCAAGCGGCGCAGTCCGACCTGGCGGTGCTCATAACCGGTGAGACCGGAACAGGCAAGGAGATATTCGCCCACGCCATACATCAGCTGAGCAAAAGAAGAAGCCACCCCTTTGTTCGTGTAAATTGCGCTTCCATTCCCCGCGAATTGATGGAATCCGAGCTGTTTGGCTACGAGCGGGGAGCGTTTACCGGCGCGGATAAAAAAGGGAAACCCGGTAAGTTTGAGTTGGCGGATAAGGGAACGATTTTTCTGGATGAGGTCGGGGATATGCCCATGACCATGCAGGCCAAGCTACTGCGAGTCATCCAGGAGCGCGAAGTCGAGCGGGTTGGCGGCACAAAGCCCCTTCTTCTGGACTTCAGAGTCATAGCCGCCACCAACAGGGATCTGAAAAACCTCGTCAAGGCCGGCAATTTCCGTGAAGACCTTTTTTACCGGCTCAACATTTTCCAAATCAAGACGCCCTCGCTTCGAACCATGAGGGAAGACATACCCCGTCTGGCCTACCATTTTCTCGCGGCCAACGCCGACAGGCGTCAGGGAGGTTCGCGGAAAATCACCAGGGAGGCGATGGTTTGTCTGACCGCGTACGACTGGCCGGGAAACGCCCGGGAGCTGCGCAACGTCATGCAAAGGGCCAACGCCCTCAACCTCGGCGGCCCGGTATTGATGGAACATCTTCCCATGGAAGTGCGCGATATGGGTGAATCGGGCCTTCCCATTGGGTATGATCTACGAAGCCTCAGCGAAGAGCGGACGCTCGCCGAACGGCGGGCTATCAGGAAAGCGCTGCGATATACCAAAGGCAACCGGTCGCAGGCGGCCAAACTGCTTGGTATTCACCGGACCGGGCTGTACCAGAAGATGAAGCAGTACGGGATTGAACGTGAATGATTGAATTTTAGACCAAACCATCGGCGAACCTCGGGCGTTAAACGTATAATAATTTATATATGTATATTTTTATATACACTAAATAAAAAATCCCCTGTTTTAAAATTAAAGCAGCAATTTAAATTGGTTACAGTAGTGCTCCACGACGGTTGTTGTATAAAAAACTAGACATCGCTGTTCATGGCTAGTTTATTTGTTCTGGTAAATCCATGGTAGAAGTATGCTTTACGAAATCATATCAAATGGTTACCTGTACCTTCAGGCGGGCTCCAAACCATGGCCCGATTTTTGCCTTCTGATCATCCGTTTGCGCGTTAATCGCCCCAGACAAAATTAAACTTAACGGTGAGAGGTCAAACACTATGAATTTTGAAATACCCGAAAACCTGCGCATGATGGTGGAAACGGTACGGCGTTTCGTAAAACAGGATCTTGAACCTATCAGCCAGAAGGTTGAAGACGAAGATCGCATTCCCGATGAGATCGTCCAGAAGATGCGCGAATTGGGACTCTTTGGCCTGGCGATTCCCGAAGAGTACGGCGGGTTGGAGATCGGCGCATTGGGCGAATGCTTGGTCTACGAGGAACTCGGCAAGACCAACGCCTGCTTCCGGACCCGGATCGGCACCAACAACGGTATCGGTTCCCAGGGGATCCTCATCGACGGCGACGAGAAGCAAAAGCAGAAATATCTGCCCAAACTGGCCAGCGGGGAATGGATCGGCGTCTTCGCCCTCACTGAGCCCGAAGCGGGTTCTGACGCGGCCAACATTCAATCCACCGCGGAACTGCAAGGCGATCATTGGATCATTAACGGCCGCAAGCATTTCATCACCAACGGCGACATAGCCAATATAGCCACGGTGATGGCCTTGACCGATAAAGAAAAGCGGGCCCGCGGCGGCATAACCGCTTTTGTGGTGGAGAAGGATTTTCCGGGATTTTATGTGGGAACGATCGAACGCAAAATGGGTATGCGGGGAAGCCATACCTGTGAACTGATTTTCGATAATTGCAAGGTGCCCCGCGAAAACGTCATCGGCGGAGAACAGATGATAGGGCAGGGGTTCAAAACCGCCATGCGTGTGCTGGACAAGGGACGGCTGACCATGGGCGCCAGTTCGGTGGGATCGGCCCAAAAGCTGTTGGAACTATCCGTTGAGTATGCGAAACAGCGTGTCCAGTTCGGAAAACCCATAGGCCAGTTCCAATCCATTCAAAATATGCTCGCCGATATGGCTACTCAAATCTACGCCGCGCGCCAGATGTGCTACCATGCGGCTTCGCTCAGGGACGAACGGGGAACCGCGCTGATCAAGGAAGCGTCCATGGTCAAACTTTTTTGCACCGAAATGGCCAATAAAGTGGCCGATATGGCGGTTCAGATTCATGGCGGCATGGGTTATATGAAGGAAATGCCGATTGAGCGTTTCTACCGTGATCTGCGTCTGACCAGGATTTATGAAGGGACCAGTGAAATTCAGAGGCTTATTATTGCAAGAGAACTTTTGAAATAAAAAGAGCAGGGAGAATTGCAATGAGTATCAAAAAAGTATTCATAGCGGGATCGGGTCTGATGGGCGGCGGTATCGCCCAGGTCTGCGCGCAATCAGGCCTCAAGGTGTGGCTCTGGGATATTTCCAAAGAGGCGACCGCGAGGGCCCTGAAAAATATAGAATGGTCCGCCGGAAAACTGATCGAAAAGGGCAAGGCCCAGGGACCGCTGGAAAGCGTCATGGAGCGGATAGCCATCGCCGATTCCCATGAAAGCGCCGCCGAGGCGGACCTGATTATCGAAGCGGTCTTTGAAAAGCTGGACGTAAAACAGGACGCGCTGCGCTTGATCGACACCGTGGCCGCTTCGGAGTCCCTTATCGCCACCAACACCAGCGCCATTTCCATAAGCGAACTGGCCAACAGCGTTACCAGGCCGGAACGTTTTGTGGGCATACACTTTTTTAGTCCGGTTCCCATGATGCAGGCGGTTGAAGTCATTCGGGGCATGCTCACCAATGACGAGACCTTTGAGGCCGGTCGCGACTTTGTCCATTCCATAGGAAAAGAGCCGATCATGGTGCATAAGGATGTGCCCGGCTTTCTGATTAACCGGATCAATTTTCCGGCCACACTGCAGGCGATTCGTCTGGTGGAAGCGGGAGTGGGCACGGTCGAAGACATCGACAAGGGCCTCCGGCTGGCGTCGGGGCGAAAGATGGGTATCTTCGAAACCGGTGATATGGTTGGTCTCGACGTCACCTACGGGGCTCTGACAGCCATATACGAAGAAACGCGGGATCCATTCTGGTACCCTCCCATGACGCTGCGCAGAAAAGTAAAAGCCGGTCATTTGGGACGCAAAACCGGCAAGGGATGGTATGAATATAATCCCGATGGCACGAGAAAAGAGCCTGATAAATAAAGCCGCGAATCGGGATAGTTGAAAACCTATCCGTTTTGAAGGCGGATATACGCCAGGAGATGAGAAGCCGGGTTGGAACCTTTTGTAGGCTTTGATCCGGCCTCGGCGTATATTCGCCTTCGCTTATGACGCATACGCTCTATTCCGACTCATCTACCCTTCCAAGACAATAACTCAGTCAAACACCATGCGCTTCCGCAAATTTTTAACCAGATTTCCAAATATTTTTTAGAGGATTCGTCCGCATGAGGTATAATGGCGGTTCACAACCGTGGCTCCAAACCTCGGCTTCACAGAACTTGAGCCTTACCGTAATAACGGTCTGAAAAGAATAAGGAGAAGACCATGGCTGATTTCCATCAGGAAGGGGCGATCACTACCCTTCACTCTCTGTACGAACCTTTCGATCATGAAGAATATTTGGAAAACCTGGAACTCAAACTCGAATCGTACGCGCGGAGCTCAAAGATTTGTCTCCTGCTGCCTTGTCTCTACTCTGAAATAGAGAATCGCGCCGTTCTGGACAACATTATCCAAGAAATAAACAAGACGAGCTACCTGCGCCGTGTGGTTATCGCGCTGGGCGGCGCCCCCAAAAAACAGCAGTTTAAAAAGGCCAGGGAATACTTTGGGCGGCTGTCAGCTGAAAACAGGGAAGTTAAAGTCGTCTGGGTGGAAGGTCCGCGTATCCAGAAAATCTTCGACGCCATCAATAAACGCGAAATCCCCACCGGAGTGCAGGGCAAAGGACAATCCGTCTGGATTACGCTGGGGTACATTTTCGCCAGAGACGACACGGACGTGATCGCTTTGCATGACTGCGATGTCGTCACCTATAACCGAATTCTGCTGGGCCGCCTCATAGAGCCCACCGCCAACCCCAATAATGATTTCGAGTTCTGTAAAGGTTATTACATCCGCATTTCGCCCGCCAACAAGGAAATGAAAGGCAGGGTGACCAGGATTTTCGTAACGCCTTTTGTGGACTCGATGGCCAGAATCATGTACCAGCGCGGTTACAATGACGTGGGGGAGTTCTTCCGCTACCACCGGACCTTCGATTATCCTCTGGCGGGTGAGTTCAGTTTTACGACCAGACTAGGACGTGGGATCGGTATCGCGTATGATTGGGGGCTGGAAGTCAGCACGCTGTCGGAAGTGTATCATCGCGTCATTCCCCGCAAAATAGCGCAGATCGATCTTATTCCCAATTACGAGCACAAGCATCAGGATCTCTCCGCGGACGATTCCAATAAGGGGCTGCATCGGATGGTTATCGATATCGCCAAGTTCTACCTCAACTTCATGCGATCCAACGGCGTCCCCATCGATGACGCGTTTGTGGACATGATCCAACGCACCTATTACAGCAACGCGCTCTATTTCATTAAGCGCTACAGCGACGACGCGGAAGTCAACGACCTCGTGTACGACCGTTATCTGGAGGAATTGACCGTTCGCTACTTCAGGGATTTTGTGGCGGAAGCGTGGGAGCAGTGCAAGTTTCAACCGGAAGGCACTATTATCCCGGCCTGGAACCGTGTCCTGTACAGTTTTCCCGAGGTGTACGCAAAATTGATGGAAGCGGTCGAGAACGACAATATTGAATGACCGGGCAGGGGTGTATGAGGCGGCCAAGGAATTTTCCTGACGGGGGACCGGAATGTCATGGACGCTCCCGCGCCGTGTATTCTTGTAATCGTGTCGCCCCGGAGGATCATGCCGGAACGATTTGAATTACAGGAATACCGAAAAGAGGATAAGGACCGTAAACGCTGCCCACCCCCAGACCGAGAATGTCATTGCTGCAGAAGAGCTGGGGCGCGTCGTAAAAATCGTTGAAGCCATGAGGCGCTATGTCGTAGTCGGCCAAGGCGAAAAAGGAGAGTTTTCGCGCGTTCATTAACCCGGCCAGATGGGGGTTGGTAACGCCGAGAAGCTGAAAGCACTCCGGCCCGCAACCTGTTGAAGGCTTGACAAGACCTCTGCGAAACTGCGCCACGGAGATACCCTTGAAACGTTCGCCCGGGTTTATTTTGATGTAATAAAACCCGCGTGGCCTGGGAAGCGCTTCGGGGCGCAGTCTCATGTTTTCCGGGCGGTTGAAATCAGCGTATTCACACTGCCATATTTTCTTTCTTCGTTCTCTTTTGGCGAGTTCCCAAGCCAGTTTGGCCGAAAGTATGGGATCGGAAGCCATGTCCCCTTGTTTAGCGAACCCGTAGCAGAGAGCCACCCCGGAAAAGCCCTCGGCCTTGTCCGCTTCGGTAAGAGTTGGCGGCGATGAAACGTCTTTGAACTCCGATTCGTTAATGCCCCAGTCCATTTTCCTGTTGGCTTTTCGCCATCGCTTCAGCTGCTCAAGGCTGGGCAAAATAACACCCTCACCCTCTTCTCCCTCCTGCGGAAATCGTATTTTCGTGAATTTTGAAAGCGCTCTGTTCAGCAAACCCATCATATACATAAAACCTCTTGGCCACGCCTCCCGCCCCTGCCGATCTTCTCGGAGCCATGGGGCCATCAGGGTCGCAATTATGCGAGGATGGAGTCAGCGCTATGGCTCTAACAATACAATAAGGCGGATTTCCCAGGAAGAAAGGCGCGGGCTCATGGGAGTGGCAAGGGTAGGCTAGATCTCCACGAGAGAGCCGTTCCGGAAAACGAAGGTCTTGGTGGTGAACAACTCCGCCAATGCGGAGAGATTGTCATAATAGGAATTCACCGCTTCCGCGTGATCGATGGTGTAATACTCCGTCGTGACTTTGTCCGGCTCCACGGTCACGATATTAAAGCCGTTGTCATTAGTGTTGGCGTACACCATGTCCGGAAACGCTTTTTTCAGCGTATCGTCCAGGTTGTCCACCAGCAGTTCTTCCACACGGCTCCTCTGCTCTTCGGTGAAGTCGGCGGTAAATTGATAAAGACGATTGGTCACAAATCGCTTAAAGGTGCCTGAACTGACTGATGAAACCGTAAAGTCGGGAACGCCGCTGTGGTCGGTGACGAATGAAGCGTGTATGTCTCCCGAGATAATAAAAGCGTTTCCCCGTTGACGGAGCGCTTCCAGGAGTTCCCGCCGCTTGTTGGGAAAACCGTCCCACTGCTCCAGGTTAACATACACCGAAGTCTGATATTCGGGGGGCAGAATCGTTTCTTCACTCAGGTCCCAAATCGCGGATGTTGTGGACATCGAGCTGGCCAGCGCCAGAAAAGCGCCGCCGCTTGAGGGGATTTTCCCGTCAAGCCACTGCTGCTGCGTGTCGCCCCACACATTTTCCGTGCTTATCCCCTGACTTAACCCTTGCCGGTAGAGGTAGCCGGCGTAAATGTCAAAGGTGGGTTTAACCACTCCGTAGCGGGAGCCAATCTCTGAAAAGAACGTGGTTTTGCCCAGGTGAAGATAGGCGATACCGCGTTCAAGCGACTCCTGCTCCTCGGCGCTTATGAGCGGCGCCACTTCCTGCTGCGCGGCGGCGTTGGCCTGTTCCGCAAGCTGATTGTAGATAAAAACGCCTATTTTGCCGGATAGGTCGATCGCCGCTTTCGTGGCGGCCTTAGGGTATTCGAGTCCTTCTTGAACATAGATTTGAGTCAGGGTTTCCAGAAGGGCTTCTCTGCTCCCGTCATAAACCGGTCCGTCTATGTCGATATAGGGTCCGAAAAAAACTTTCAGCAATTCATACGCCACTATGCCCGTGCCGGGCGCCAATGTGTTCAGATAAGCGATGAGAGCCTGCTTATCCATGACCACTTTGCCGGGAAACGCGTCTTCCGGTATCAGGTGATCCGGCCGGTATGTCCGGTAATCGGTCATCAGCAGGCTCAGATTTTTGCCGAACCTGAAATCGCGGTAAATGACGGTGTTGGGGTAGAGGTCGCTCTCGGAACGGTCATAATCGGCGGTTTGCGTTATTCGGTCGTCGTCGATGGGTATGTACTCAAAAAAGACCTGCTCGGCGTTTCTCCTTCGTTCAACGTCGTACTCGTCTTTCAGCCCGCGAAAGTAGGTCGAGGTGGCGCCCCAGCAATCGTCGGAATATTCGTGATCGTCCCAGATAACGATAAACGGCGCCTGTTCGTGCAGTCGACGCAACATGGCGTCGCTGCGATAGGTCTTATACAGCTCCCGATAGTTGGACACGCTGCGCGCGGCGTAAAAGGTTTGATCGCCTTGACCGAGCTCGATGGCCCCGGCGGTATCGCTGAAGGTTACGCTTCGTTCCGCGGCGCCGGTTTGATAGGTGGGGTCACCGGTCGTTTCATAAATATAGTCGCCAAGATGGACTACAAAATCGAGCTCTCCCTGCTCCAACAGCCATGCGAGCGTATTGTAGTATTTGCCCACATAATCCTGGCACACGATCTGCCCAAAGCGGACCGGAGAGTTGTCGTCCGGAAGAGGGGCCGTCTTGGTACGTCCCGTGTTCGAAGCGTACGTCGCGCCGCTGTTTTGGTATAAAAAGCGGTAGTAGTAGACCGTCTTGGGTTCCAGGTCCACGACTTTTACTTTAACGCAGTAATCATGAACCGACTGGGCCGTAAAGCCGCCCCGATCGAGCGTGAGATCGCCGAAGGCGGCGTCAGTGGAAATCTGGAGTCGGAGTTCCCTGTCCCCGATTCCCTGGACGTCCGAGGCATCTTCCACGCGCGCCCAGAGTATGACGCTGTTTGGCCGCGGGTCGCCCGAACCTATGGATTGAGGAAAAAAATGGGGACCGGGAACAACAGCGCCCGAGTCGCCCCCATCCGAACCGCACCCTCCCAGGAGACCGACGCTGGCCGCCGCGGCGCTGACAACCGTCGCTTTTAAAAAGTTCCTGCGAGAAATAGAGGTCATCAGTCCCTCCTGGAGGTTACGTGGAAATAAATCAGGCGCGCGTGGCGATCCTTCTGTTTCCGACGCGGCCCGGTCGCCAATGGCGTAGTCTGATCTTTAATAGGATTGGCCGTTGTTTTCAATCGAAATAGTAAATTTCCATCCTCTTTTTTACATGTTATCGCCGCGCGTCAGGGAATGGTTATTGTTTTAAGAAAAGCCGGCCGTGAGGATCAGCCGCTTTTGGAGAAACAGCGGTTCGAATAAAGGAGACGGATATGAACATGGCAAAATATCGTGTTATGGCGGTTTCGTTTATCATCCTTGCAATGACTGCGGGCTTCTGCTTGGCGCTGGAACCGATTAACAAAACCTTTTTTGGCGGTGTGGCTATCGAGGGGTATGATCCGGTCTCCTATTTCACCGTGGGAAAGCCCACAAAGGGGATGAAAGAATACTCCTACGACTGGATGAACGCCACCTGGCGGTTCGCCAGTAAAGAAAATCTGGAGCTGTTCAAAGCCGAACCTGAAAAATACGCGCCCCAGTATGGCGGGTATTGCGCGTGGGCGGTTTCCCAAGGCAAAACCGCCGGGATCGACCCTCAGGCGTGGAAGATCGTCAACGGCAAGCTGTACTTGAACTATAACCGGTCAGTACAGGAACAATGGGAACAGGATATTCCCGGCAATATCCGCAAAGCGGATGAAAACTGGCCCAAGCTGCTGACGAAATGAGATTCCTCAAGCGAAGACGCCGGGCGCCGACGGCCAAGCGCCTCCGCTTTGTTGAGTATCTTCGTTCGGGTTCAGCCACGACCCAGCGTTTTTTCCAGTTCCACCACAGTAAGCGTGGTTTTCATAACCGAGTCCGGGTTGAGCGAAATGGAGTCGATTCCTTCACGCACCAGAAATTCGGCGAATTCGGGATAGTCGCTGGGGGCCTGGCCGCAGATGCCGATGTGGCTATGGTATTGTTTGGAGTCCTGGATGGCCATGGAGATCAACTTCATGACGCCGGGGTCGCGCTCGTCAAAATCGTGAGCCACCAGCGCGGAGTCGCGGTCAACGCCCAGCGTGAGCTGGGTAAGATCGTTGGAGCCAATGGAAAAGCCGTCGAATATCTTGCTGAATTCCTCGAACAGTATAATATTGTTGGGGATTTCGCACATTACATAAACTTCCAGACCGTTTGTTCCCCGTTTAAGCCCATGCCTTTCCATTTCGGCCAGTGTCTTGCGCCCCTCATCAACCCGCCGGCAGAAAGGGATCATGATGACCAGATTGGTTAAGCCCATGTCATCGCGGACCATTTTCATGGCCCGGCATTCCAGTCCGAAAGCTTCCCGATACCGCTCATCGCTGTAGCGGGAGGCGCCTCGAAAGCCTATCATGGGGTTTTCTTCGGCTGGCTCGAAATCCCTGCCTCCGATCAGGCTGCCGTATTCGTTGGTCTTAAAATCGCTCATGCGCACGATCACCGGTTTGGGGTAGAAAGCGGCGGCTATGGTAGCCACTCCCTGGGCCAGTTTTTCCACAAAATAGTCGGCCTTGTCCGCATAACCGAACGTGAGTTCGTCAATCTGTTTCAATTCGCGCGCGTTCGTTACTTTCTCGGGATGGAGCAGCGCCATGGGGTGAATGGATATATAGCTGTTGATAATAAACTCCATGCGGGCCAGCCCCACGCCGTCGTTGGGGATCATGGAGAGGGAAAAGGCTACTTCAGGGTTGCCGAGATTCATCATGATTTTGGTTTTCGGTCGTTTCAGACCTTTCAGGTCCAGCGTTTCGACGTGGAACGGCAGGAGTCCGTCGAAGACCACACCTTCGTCTCCTTCGACGCAGCTCACGGTCACTTCCTGACCGTCGCGCAGGGTTTCGGTTGCGTTACCCACGCCGACGACCGCGGGAATTCCCAGTTCGCGGCTGACAATGGCCGCGTGACAGGTCCTCCCGCCCCGGTTGGTTACGATTGCGGCGGCCGTTTTCATCACCGGCTCCCAGTCAGGCGTTGTGGAATCGGCCACCAGTATTTCGCCGGGTTTAAAGGCGGAAAGATGCGCCACGTCAGGGATCAAACGCGCCTTGCCGGCGGCGATCTTCTCACCGACGCTCTTGCCCGTGACAAGGGCGCGTCCTTTCTGGTCAAGGTGATAAGTTTCCAGGGTGTCCAGGGACTTCTGCGAATGGACGGTTTCCGGGCGGGCCTGCACGATGAACAGTTCGCCGCTTTGGCCGTCCTTGGCCCATTCGATGTCCATGGGCAGGCTCTTGCCGGTTTTCATGCTGTAGTGGTCTTCTATGGTCAGCGCGTATCGAGCCAGTTCCAGCGCTTCTTCGTCACTCACGCAGAAACGCTTTCGATCGGCGTCGGAAACCGGCACATTGCGCGTCAGGACCTTGGAATCGCCCCGCCCATAAATCATTTTAATCGCTTTGTCCCCAATGGTTTTCTTGATGATGGATCGATAACCCTGCCTGAGCGTCGGTTTGAATACGTAATACTCGTCCGGGTTTACCGCGCCTTGTACAATGTTCTCTCCCAGTCCGTAGCAGGCGGTGATGAAAATAACGTCGCGAAAACCGGACTCCGTATCCAGGGTGAACATAACGCCGCTGGTGGCGAGATCGGAACGCGCCATTTTCATGATACCGATGGACAGCGCCACGTCGAAATGGTCGAAGTTGTTGTCAATGCGGTAGGAAATGGCGCGGTCGGTAAAGAGGGAAGCCAGACATTTGCCGCAGGTTTCTCGAAGCGTGTGGTAACCTCTCACGTTCAAATAGGTTTCCTGCTGACCCGCAAATGAGGCGGTGGGGAGATCCTCCGCCGTGGCCGAACTGCGCACGGCCACATCGGTGTCCGGGCCGTATTCGTCACAGAGCCGGTCGTAGGCGCTTTTTACCTCCCGCCATACCTCGTCGGGCAGACCCGCCCCCAGGATAAGCTCACGCGCTTTTTTTCCTCGGGCGGCCAGATCGGCCACATTTCCCTTATCGACCCCCTCCAGCGTTTTCTTCAATGCTTCCAGAATGCCCGCCGATTCGATAACGCGCCAATACGCTTCGGCGGTCAGGGCGAAGCCGTTGGGGATTTTAACTCCCTTGGGTGTCAACTCCTGGTACATTTCTCCAAGAGAGGCGTTTTTGCCACCGACCTGTGGCACATCTTCAATCGATATCTCTTCAAACCATCGAATATAGGTAGCTGACTCCGGCATGGGAAACCTCCTGAGAATCTGGTTTTTGAGAGTTCGAAACTGAAATGGAACGCAAAGTCATTATACAACAAAATGAGCGTCTCGGGCGCTCGATGGGCTAACTTTTGGTATGCGCGGCGGTAATGAAAACACGCCGGGGCGGGAGGTGAAATCATGAGCGGGTACGGGGGGCGCCGTTGTGGCCGAAATTGGGGGGGAGTGGTCTAAGCCGCTTAGTTTTGGGTGGTCTTTGGGGGAATGTCGCTCATCTCAGGCTACTTTTCCCCACACGCCACGGTGTTTAGCAGTAGAGGTCAATTATTCCTCCCAGGTAAGCGGGCTGCGTGGTCAGCGAGCCGTGGGAGTTATAGAGGGTATGTTCGGGAGATCCGGGAAGAAAGAGAATCTGCGCTTCCTGCGGAAGGAAACCGCTGTTGGAGTGACGCCACCCGCCGCCGCTGGCCCATGCGGGCTGATAAGCGTCGTGAGCGTTAAATCGATCGAATTCGATCAGCCGAGTCAAAGGAATTCCCCGAAAACGAAGCAAGGTTGAAGCGGATCACGATTGACTTTCGCGATTTCTTAATATTTTTCCGGGAATAGTGCAAGCATTTTTAAAAATATTTATGAATTAAGGAAGGCGTCTATTTTCTTCCTCTGTTCTTCCGGTAGTCCAGTGAATTGCACGCCACAGCGCTTTTTGCTGGTTTTCTTGCAGTTTGCTATTGGCGCTGGCTGTTCGGAAAGGATCGCGTCATACACAACTTTGCATCGGATGCCATGAACATAGAATTGGCCATTGAGCATGAACAGCTCCATCTCCGCGTTCACATTCTTATCGGGTTCGTCCGAAAGGACGCTGTATTCGAAAGATAGGCCCCCGTCGCTGATGTCAATGACCCTGCCCATCTTTTCAAAGGTGGGTCTGATAGCGGCGAGCACTTCTTTATCCGGAATTACCCGTTCATGGCAACGGCGTTCTCGTGATCGGCTCATAGTAGTTCCTTCCTGGATTTCAGCGCTTCGACTCAGTCGATCCAACGCAGTACTCGTGGCGCTGAAAAAAACAGCAGCCTGGTCAACAAGTTGCTCACTTGTTCTTTCAACAGAACAGACGAGCGGGTAAATACCTACAGTAATGATAAAAATGTAAAAAAAGCCGACAAAAATAACTAAATGTGTAGTAAAAGTATATAATATCGCCAGAAATAGTCAAGATATTTATTGCTGGGCCTGTTAAAATAAGCCTACGCGCATGAGGTAAAAAGGGCCAATTCAACGTTATTCGCGAATTCTTAAGCTTATTTGTCCGCTAAAACGAAGTTGAACAGAAAAGAATAAAATAATGAACCTTTGTCAAGCATAAAAAAGTGACATTTACTGTCAAAGACCATATAATCCAGATTATTTTCTTTTATGAAGGCTTTCGTTTCTTCGCACATACTGCGGTCGCCGTAACAATACATTTTGGGAATGCTGAGACTGCAATAGTCGCGTCCGATCTCATGCGTCCACGTTCCGGGAATGCGGTGGCGCATCTCATAAGTTTCAAGCGCATTGTCACGGAAGGCCTGAGGGCGGCAGAATAGAAGAGAGGCGTAGTAGTGTCTGCAAAACGGAAATGATTTGACATATTTGCTAAAAACGAATTTCTCCACGAATTCCTGTGCGAACCAGGGCTCGAAACGTCCCTGCTCATGAACTTCAGCTACTTTCGCGGATACAAATGAGCCGTATTGCGTGATGGAGCCTTCCATGAGAATAATTTTTTTTATAACGCCGGCGCTGTCGCCCATGCACATTTTTACCGCGGGAATCGAGCCTATCGAATGAGCGGCCAGAACGAGATGGTTTATCTCGACGCCGGACGTGTTCCGTATGGCTTCCAGTAAACCCCACATTCTCGTCACGTGGGCCCGGAAAGAATAATCTTTTGCGTTTGAACTGCGCCCATAGCCCACAAGGTCGGGGACTATGATATTAACCGGTTTATCCGCGGCATAGTGAAAGGCTTCATTGTACACCAGGCCTGAATCCCCCAAGCCGTGGATGAACAGGATGGTAGGCGCGTCCGGAATCAGACGGCTGTATCGGGCGAACAATACCTCGTTTCCGAGCGGCGCGTATATCTCACGCATGGATTCTTTCTCTCCTTTCCCGTCTGGAACTATGGCGCTGAATTTCCAAAATTATTTCCGTTGCTGATCTTCTAAAATATCAGGATCCAACGAGGCGTTCCAGGCATGAAAGGAGTCGATGCGGCGCCGGAGAAACAGCGGGATAAAAAAGACATCGTAACGAAGTATCTTATATAAGGTTGAAAGGTATGATCATAATTGAGTATATAAGTAGTGAACCGAGAAAATACTCATTTATCACGCGTCATGAAAACGCAAGATTTTTTCATCCAGGCGCGGCTGTCCCGGCTTTTTCAGCAAAGCGATAGCAAACGAGGATAGAAGATTATGAGCTACCTTAAGAACGAAGGCCCCAATCTCTTTCTGGAAGATGTCAACATCGAGGGTTTCAAGTCATTCTCGGAAATGACCAACATGAGTTTTCAACCCGGAATCGGGGTGATTATCGGCAATAACGGAGTCGGTAAATCCAATATTCTTGACGCCATCGTGTGGGCTCTCGGTGAAAACGATTCGGACCGGCTGCGACTCCAGGATCAGAAGGAGCTTTTCTTCGCGGGCAGCAAGGATTACGCGCCGGCCACGCGGGTTCATGTCGAGCTGAACTTTAAAAGGAACAAGGACGATGCGAGCCCCGAGTTGCAAATCACACGGGAGAAATACCTGGACGGCCGGGAAAGCAACCGCATTGACGGCGCAGAATATTCTCGCGCCGACTATCTGCTCAAACTGAAGGATCTTGGCTTTAACGACTCGCTCAAGACGATCGTACGACAGGAGCAGATCAACGACATCCTCTTTCTGCGCCCGGAGCAGCGTTTGGATGTAATCCGGACGCTTATGGCCCTCCAGGATCCGACCGAAGCGCATGAAATCATCGAGCGGAGCGTAAGTCCGCGTTTCAGCGACTATTTCAATCTCCTAATGCCGGAGGGACGGGGCCGGTTGAGCCTGATCAGGAACAACGGCGCAAGCGGATTGGAAATCGAAGTCACCTTACGCGGCGACAGATCGCGGAAAGCCCACCAGCTTTCCGGGGGAGAAAAGTCGGTTACCAGCCTGGCCTTGAAATCGGCGCTGTTCGAGCGGTTCAAAAGCCCGCTCTATCTCCTGGACGAAGTGGAGCCTTCCCTGGATTACATGAGCCACAAGTCCATGCAGGCTTTTCTGAAGACCATCGCGCAAAACAAGCAGCTGATCATGATTACCCATCTGCGAAGCACCATTGAACTGGCGGATACGCTTCATGGAGTGCGGACCAGACGGGACGGATCGTCTTTCATGAAGTTTTATTTTGTGATGGACGAGCGATTGCTCAGACTTTACAAGTGCTGTTAGGAGCGCCCCTTTCTCCGCGCTATCCATCCCACTATATAGCTGTCCATCATGAGGTGGACCATGTGGTGAACGACGCACATTACCAGCGCCTCGCCATACTGAGGGAAAAGCGTCACCTGAATGAGCAGCGACAGGGGGAGCGTTTTCTGGGCGCCCATGAAGATCAGCGCCTCATATCTGCCTCGCTCGATTCGAAAAAGCCGTTTTATGATCACCGCAAAGCTTAAAAGCGCCGCATGGAACGCCATGGCCAAAGGGATTACCATCCAGAGTATCTCTAGCCCGTTCACAATCGTGGTTCGCGATTTGGATAAAGCCGTCCACACCATAAACAGCACGGCGCACTGGTTGATCACTGACGCGCTGAGCCCGGCCTTTTTAAGGACTGGAAGGGCTATCCTGCGGAAAAGCAGACCCAGGAACAGGGGCAGCGCGACCAGGAAAGCAATCCTGACCATAAGCGCGCCTTTATTGAGAACGATATCCGCGCCGCCCGTGTCCGCCCCGATGAACAAGCCCAGGGTGTAGGGGACCGTGAAAATTCCGAGGGCGTTGGCCAAAACGGTGATCATCAGCGCAGTGGTTATGTTGCCCCCGCTGGCGCCGGTCATCACCACGCCGCTGCTTAAAGTGGTGGGCATGATGGACACCAGTATCAAACCGATTTTTATGCCCACGCCCAAAGGCGCCATAGTGAACACCGCGCCCAGGGCTGGGGCGACCGCAAAGATGATAAAAAGGGTCAGGATGGTGGTCTTGAAATCCGAAACGCCGGATTTGATCTGGTCCGCGGCAAGGGAAACGCCTGAAAGAAAAAAGATCAGGAACATGACCCCTTCGGCCCCATGATGTCGGCTGACCCACGCGCCCATGCGGGCGATGGTCCCAGTGCCGTCCGCCAAGGTGACCACGGCTGCGAACAGCAGGCCGAATAAAAACCAGTTACGTTTGATAATGGCGGTAATTTTGAGCGCTCCTTGTCCTTGCCTGTTGAGTCTGGTATTGAACGGTGATTTCAAGCGTCGGCCCCGCGTCCGGCGCCCTGTAATCATGTAATCCCGGAATAAACGCCGAGCGGTTTACGTTCGTTTCGGTAAAGAGAGGCGACGCGCAATGACCGCTACTCATAACACAAAGCGTCCCTGATTGCCATGACCGCGACGCGTCGGTTAAAGGCCGGCCGGAATACGGTTTGGCGGATCTGGTTTCACTGAGGAGACAGGCGGGACCATTGGGGAAAGGGGGTCCTTGAAAGATGAAAGAGACACCGCGCATACGGGTAAGCCAGGTCAATAAAGCGCCGGTACGGCGGGATGGGGATTTCGTCCTGTACTGGATGACGGCCAACCGTCGCCGGCAATGGAATTTCAGTTTACAGCGCGCGGCGTGGTGGGCCGGGGAGCTGAACAAGCCGCTGGTTGTCGTGGAGGCGTTGCGCGTCGGATACCGGTGGGCCTGCGACCGGTTTCACCGTTTCATTATGGAAGGCATGGCCGATAACGCCCAATCGTTCAGAAATTCAGGCGCGCTGTATTACCCCTATGTCGAAATGAAAAAAGACGAAGGCAAGGGTTTATTGCGCGCATTGGGTGAAAGCGCCTGTGTTGTGGTTACGGATAACTTTCCCAGTTATTTTCTGCCCCGTATGATTGACGCGGCCGGGCGCCAGGTTTCATCATGTCTGGAGCGGGTCGACTCCAACGGGCTGGCGCCGCTGGACTCGGCCGATAAGGCGTTTACCACGGCGTACAGTTTTCGTCGTCATCTGCAAAAGATTCTGCCGCTGTATCTGAACGGGTTCCCCGAACCGGACCCGCTGACCGGGTTTGATCTTCCTGTTATACAAAACCTGCCCGACCCAATAACCAGACAATGGCCTCCCGCCACGCGAGAAATTCTTCGAGCCGACTCCGCGGCGCTCGCTCGATTTCCGATCGATCATAAGGTCGGCCCGGCGACCATGAAAGGCGGCGCAAAAGAAGCGCGGGAGACGCTGGATCTGTTTATCGGCGCCTGTCTGAGGCGCTACGAAGAACGGAATCATCCTGACGCCGAGGTTACCAGCAATCTGTCGCCCTATCTTCACTTCGGCCATATTTCATCCCATCAGGTCTTTAGCGCCGTCATGGAGGTTGAACGTTGGACGCCCGATAAGTTCAGCGTCAAGGCCGACGGCCGCAGGCAGGGCTGGTGGGGAGTAGGGGAAGCCGCGGAGTCCTTCCTCGATCAACTGATCACCTGGCGGGAGCTGGGGTACAATATGTGCCGGTTCCGCGACGATTATGACGCTTATGAATCATTGCCGGATTGGGCGCGGAAGACCCTTGAGGAGCATGCCATAGATCGGAGGGAGTACCGCTATTCTCCGGAAGAGTTCGAAAACGGGCGGACCCATGATTTCTTATGGAACGCCGCGCAGAATCAATTGCGCAGGGAAGGGCGCCTGCATAATTATCTGCGCATGCTGTGGGGGAAAAAAATCCTGGAATGGACGGGCTCTCCGCGCGAGGCGTCGCGTGTTATGATCGAATTGAACAATAAATACAGCCTGGACGGAAGAGATCCCAATTCCTACAGCGGTATATTCTGGGTTCTCGGACGATACGACCGGGCATGGCAGGAACGGTCGATTTTCGGCAAGGTACGGTATATGAGTTCCGAAAGCGCCATGCGCAAACTGCGGCTAAAAAAATATTTGGAGCGATACGCGTCATGAGCGGGATCGAGCTCCGCAGGCAAACCTCCCGCGCGGGCCCGACCGGATGAAAACGAGCCCGCGTTCATCTCCCGGCTGGAAACCGCCCCGGCTTCCGCGTGGGACGCGACCCGCCAGCCCCAAAGATTACTCTTTTTTTGAATAGCTCCCTATCAGATCGTTAATCTTCGCGGCGCACTGGCGTCCGGGCAATCCCATTTGGGTGAGCTTTTCAATATACTCCTCCTTGACCGGCTGAACGGCCGTTATCCACCGGGCTATTTCTTCCGGCGGCAGCGTGACGATTTCGTTTCCCAGGCTTAAGGTCATCTGAGCCCCCGCCCGGTCGGCTCGATCCCAGGCGGCGGCGTGTTTGGCGGGAAACTCCGCGCTCACCGACTCTATGACTTTCTTAATGTCCTCGGGCAGCGATTCCCATCGCGAACGGTTCATGACCAGGTACATACCGGACGTATAGCCGATTGGGGAACAATCCACCGTCTCCTTGATAACTTCGGCCTGACGCCAGGCCAGCAGCACTTCGAAAGGACTGAAGGTGGCGTCCACATAATGATTCTTGAAGGCCGTAACCACCGCGTTCTGACTCATGGCCACGGGGATCCCGCCCAAAGCCAGGACCATTTTGCCGCTAATGCCGGTGGAGCGGATTCGCATGGATTTAAGGTCTTCGAGTCTTCGGACTTCCTTGGCCGAATGGAGCACACCCGGGCCGTGGGCATGGAGATAAAGCGTTTTGACATTGCTCAATTCCCGGGGATTGAACGCTTTGAAATAATCGTTGATGACGGCCGTGGCGGTATAGGCTGATTGATAGCCCCACGGCAGATCGATGGCGCCCATGACGGGGAATCTGGCGGAGTTATAGGCGAACGTGGACATCCCCAGATCGATTACATTGTCGGTCACCGCGCCGAAGATTTGTTCCCCCTTAAACAGGGAGCCGTCCGGAAAGTACTTTATCTTCACCCTCCCGTTGGTCTGTTTTTCGATTTCTTCGGCCCATATGAGTCCCAGGCGTCCATGTTCGTTCTCCGCCGGGAAAAAAGTGCAATAGGTAAGTTCTATGGGGTTTTCTTCAGACTGTGAGGTTCCCGGACAAAACAGCGCCAGCGCCAGCGCGACGGATACGATGCCGATGATAGTGTTCTTCATTTTTTTCTCTTTCGTGGTGTCGTTGTCGCCGAGTCATTATCTCGCAACCCTTCTTATACTACCTTTTTAATAAATATAAAAGAAAGAGAAATAATTAGAGAGGAGGCGCAAGAAAAGCGCGCGATAGAGGCGAGGCGGGCAAAAATGGGCGAATATGGTTTTCTATGGAGAACGTCAGCCGCGGCGTTCCGTCAAATCTGGCGGGGACAGGTGGGGACACACCTAAGGACATAAAAAGTTACGCATTGTGAAACTATATTTCAATAAATTGTATACGAAATCATGTCGCATCTATAATGCAAATACTTATTATAGATTATTTTCCCATATGACTGCTTGTCTAGATAAAGAGCTGATATAGTAACTCTTATAGCTAAAAAACGAAGCCTTATGGATGCATGGAAGCGCTCTTTAAATAATCTTGACAGATCGATAATCCGGTGCTAATTGTATACAACGAAAATGAGTTTCATGATATGAAACAAAAATCAGACCCCACACACACTCAGTATCGTATCCAGGCCCTTGACCGCGCCCTGGATCTGCTGGACTGCTTTTCCTATCAAAGCCGGGAAATGACTCTTTCAGTTCTGGCGAAGCAGACGGGTCTCAATAAAACCACCGCCAAACGCATCCTCGCCAACCTCACCAACCGTGGCTATCTGCAGCAGGATCTTGAAACCAAACGATATCATCTGGGGCTAAGGCTGTTCGAACTGGGCGGCATTGTCTATTCCTCCTTTTCCCTGAGAAAAGCGGCCGCGCCGCACATGCGTCAATTGCGGGACAAGACCGGGATGACCGTGCTGCTCGGTGTGCTGCGCGATGATCATCTGGTGTATGTCGACAAGCTGGATGGAACCGGAGTCATCCGCATATCCTCTGATATCGGATGGCGAAGACGCTCCAACTTCGGCATGTTGGGTATGGTCCTTATGGCGAGCCTCCCGCCGGAAAAAATTTCCGCCCTTTTGGATGAATATCCTCTGGAAGCTTACACGACCTATTCCATAACAGACCGCGACGCGTTCAGTCTTCGTCTCGCTCAAATTCATCAGGACGGCTACCTCTTTGAAAAGGAGGAAGCCCACATAGGCATCGTGGGGGTAGCCGCTCCCGTGAGAGACTACTCCCGGGCGGTTGTCGCCGCCATCGGTGTGGCCATGACCGCGCGACAGTATGATGAGGAACACAACGCCGAAAAGAAACTCATCGAACTGGTTAAAGAAACGGCGAACGATATATCCACCGATCTGGGATACCTCGGGATTTGAAACCTGACCTTCCATGCCAGGAATGGAAGGTCAGGCTGGCTCTATAAAACATTAAACGCCGCGCAAATCAGGAGGGTTTTCATGTCAATGGACGACGTTTGGCTGCGCCCATGGGAACAGGATTTCACTCTGCCCGAAACGTTCAATATGGTCAGTCTTCTCCTGGAGCGACATATCCGGGACGGGCGAGGTCAAAGAAACGCCATTCTCCATGAAGACGGGGTGATGACCTATGAAGAGCTTGGCGCCCTCACCAACCGCTTCGGAAACGGACTGAAAAAGCTGGGGATCGATTTCGGACAGCGGGTGATTCTGCTCCTGTACGACAGTCCCTATTTTGTGGCCGCCTTTTTGGGCGTCATGAAAATCGGGGCGGTGCCCGTGCCCATCAACATATTGGCCACATCGGACGATCTGGCCTATTTTATCAACGACAGCGAGGCGGTCTGCGTAGTGGTCGAGGATGATTTATTTCCAAAGCTCGAACCTGTTTTGAGTGAATTGAAGAATCTTCGCCATGTGGTGGTAAAAGGAGCGACCGTCAAGGGGCATACCTCGCTGAACGAGTTATTGGAGACTTCTTCGCCGTCGCTTGACCTGTATCCCACCAAGAAAACCGACCATTCCTACTGGCTTTACACTTCAGGCACAACCGGCAAACCCAAAGGGGTCATTCATCTTCACAAGGACCTGGTGTACGCGGTGGAAACCTGGGCATGGCATGTGATTGGTTTTAAGCCGGATGATGTCGTCTACTGCGTTTCGCGATTGTTTTTTTCATATGGGCTGAACATGGGGCTCTATCTGCCCCTGTACTTCGGCGCTTCCGTGGCGCTTCTACCGTATCGCCCAACCCCACCGCAAATTTTAGAGATAGTGGAACGCTATCGGCCCACCATAATGTTTTCGGTGCCCACCGCCTACGGACTGACCTTGCGGCATATTGAGGAAACCGGAAAGTCTCCCGACCTCAGCTCCCTGAGGCTCTGTGTGTCCGCGGGGGAGGCGTTGCCGGGGCCCATTTACGACCGGTGGCTGGAACGATTCGGGGTGCGGGTTGTGGACGGCATCGGTTCCACGGAGGTGAGTTGGGTTTACATCTCCAACCGGCCGGACAACATAAAAAAGGGGAGCAGCGGTCTGCCGGTTCCCGGTTACCGCCTGAAGATCGTGAATGAAGACGGCTATGAAGCGGCGGTAAACGAAGAAGGCGAGTTGTGGGTATCGAGCTACACCATCGCCAGCGGCTATTGGAACAAACCGGACAAGACCGAACATACCTTCCATGGAGAATGGATGAGGACGGGTGACCGCTTTTATAAAGATGAGGATGGCTACTATTTTTACACCGGTCGCGTTGACGACGCGCTAAAGGTCAGCGGCATATGGGTTTCACCGTTGGAAGTGGAAGAAACGCTCATGGGACACAAGGCCGTCGCCGAATGCGCGGTTGTGGCGCACCGTGACGGCATGGATCTTATCAAGCCCAAGGCCTTCGTGAGTCTCAAGTCGGGATTCGCTCCGGGCGAAGACCTGGCCGATGAGTTGAAAAGCTACGTAAAAAACAGATTGGCGCCGTACAAATATCCGCGGTGGGTCGAATTTGTGGATGAATTGCCGAAAACGGCGACCGGGAAAATTCAGCGATACAAACTGCGGCAGCGGACATAGGCCTGGAAAAAAGCTTTCCGGCGCAAAGCAGTTCCCGAGGCAGGCAAGAAAGAGGCTTTTCCCATTCTCCCGGCAGCGATTAGAGATTCCGGGGCTCTGGGCAGACTCGGGCGTTAAGGGTGGCCGAGATATTTCCGGAATCGGAAAAAAACAAAAAACAGGAGGTGGTCGGTGAGGTTACCGAAGTTCGAGTATTTTGAACCCGCGACTGTGGATGAGGCGTCCTCCATTCTTCTGGACAGACCTGGAGCCAAGATTTTGGCGGGCGGGACCGATCTTTTGGTCAATATGAAACACCGGGTCGAAACCCCCGCCGTTCTGGTCAACATCAAGAAGATCCCGAACCTGAGCTATGTCAGGTCCGAAAATGGCGGACTCGCGATTGGAGCGTTGACAAGGCTGAAGAAGGTGTTCGGTCATCCCGACGTCGCGGACCGAGCCGGCGCGTTGGCCGGGGCCGCTTCATCGGTGGGGTCCTACCATCATCAGACCATGGGGACGTTGGGAGGAAATGTCCTGCAGCAGACCAGGTGCAAATTCTTCAACCAGTCCAAATGGTGGCGCAGCTCCCGGCCTCTTTGTTACAAAGCCGGGGGAGAGATGTGCTACGTGGTGAACAAGAAAGAGACGTGCTTCTCCAGCTATTGCGGCGATGTCGCCCCGGCGCTTCTGGTATTGGACGCGTCCGCGACTCTTTCGGGCGCCAACGGGACCAGGAGCGTGAAGTTGAGCGAACTCTACAGCGGCGAGGGCCGGAAACCCCTGCAAATAAAGCTGGAGGAAACGCTTACCGAAATTACCATTCCCGCCGAAAGCCTGCGGGGAATTTCTGTTTACAGGAAGGTCGCAAACCGGGAAAGCATCGATTTCCCCATTGTGGGGGCGGCGGTCTGGGCTTCTTTCGACAAAAAGGAATATCGGGTGGCGTACACAGCCGTTGATCGCAAACCTGTCCGCGCGCTGAAGGCGGAGGAACTTCTGAACGGCGAGGATTTGAATGACGCGCTCTTGGATGAGGCCGCGGCGCTGGCCGCCAAGGAGGCCACGCCGGTCAAATCGTCCCTTTACGCTCCGTCATACAAACGCAAAATGATGGGAACACTGCTGAAAACCTCGTTGCGCGAACTCATGGGGAGGGCAGGTCAATGAAGGTAGGTATCACGCTGAACATAAATGGAGATATGTACGAAGCGCTGGTTGGCGCCAATCAGACCTTGCTGGAAGTGCTGCGGGATAAATTCGGGCTGATGGGGACGAAGCGAGGCTGCGATCTCGGAGCGTGCGGGGCCTGCACGGTGTTGGTGGACGGAGAGGCGCATTTGTCGTGCATTATGCTGGCGGTGGACGCGGTCGACAGGGAAATCGTGACCATAGAGGGGTTGGGGACGAGGACCGGGCTACACCCGCTGCAAAAGGCCTTTGTGGAAAAAGGCGCGTTGCAATGCGGATTTTGCACGCCGGGAATGATCATGACCGCCAAATCGGCGCTTGATGAGGACCCTCATCCCACGGAGGAGGCCATTAAGAAAAAAATGGCCGGCAACCTGTGCCGATGCACGGGATACACCAAGATCGTGGAAGCGGTCATGAGCGTCGCCGAGAACGAAGAGGGGGGCGTCTAAATGAAACGCGAATTAAATGTTGTCGGCGCAAGAATACCGATGATCGACGCGGGGCCCAAAGCCAGGGGAACAGCCCAGTTTACGGACGACATCGTTCTGCCGGGCATGTTGTACGGCGAGCTTTTGAGAAGCCCTCATCCGCACGCTCGAATACTCAACATCGACACTTCCAAGGCGGAAAAACTTCGGGGCGTGAAATCCGTTATCACCGGCAAGGATATCCCCGACCGCAAATACGGAATCGTTCCCAAAGCCAAGGACGAATACGCGCTGGCCAAGGAAAAGGTCCGCTATATGGGCGATGAAGTGGCGGCCGTATGCGCCGTCGATCCCGAAATAGCGCAAGAAGCTCTCGAATTGATTGAGGTTGAGTACGAAATTTTGCCGGCGGTCTTCGACCCCCTGGACGCCATCAAGGAAGGCGCGCCGGTTGTTCACGATGAAGTTCCCAACAATATCTCCGCGTCCATCCGCAAGGAATTCGGGAACGTGGAGAAGGCCTTTGCCGAGAGCGACTTTGTGTACGAGGATATGTTTTATTCTCAGGGCGTCGATCACGCGCCCATGGAGCCGCACGCGGCGGTCGCGCAGTATGATCCGGCCAAGGAAGAATTGACGGTCTGGTCGTCCACGCAGATACCGTTTTTCCTGCGCAGAAACCTCGCCACCACCCTGCTGCTTCCGGAACACAAGGTCCGCGTCATCAAACCCAAGGTCGGTGGCGGTTTCGGACAGAAAATCGACATGTTTTCCAAGGACTTCTGCGCCGCCTGGTTCGCCATCCACCTGGGCAGGCCCGTAAAGTTCCTGTACAGCCGCGAAGAAGTGTTTATCTGCACCAGGCAGCGGCATCCCATGTACGTGCAGGTGAGAACCGGCGTGAAAAATGACGGGACCATCATGGCGCAGCAATTCCTGGCGCACGCGGACGGAGGAGCCTATAACAGCACCGCCCCGCTGATGATAACACTGTCCTGTTTTTTTCTGATGATCCCCTATAAAGTTCCCAACCTGTTGTATGAGGGATACCACGTGTACACAAACAAGCCTGTAGGCGGGGCCATGCGCGGACACGGCATACCGCAGGCCAGGTTCGCCGTGGAACGGCAGTTGGATATGATCGCCGAGCGTATAGGCGTCGACGCGGCCGAACTGCGTATCAAGAACGCCATAATCGCCGGGGAACCGCATCCGGCCAAGTTTATTATCAACAGCTGCGGGTTCGCCGAATCGGTGCAAAAGGCGGCCGACGCCATAGGTTGGAAGGAAAAGAGAGGCAAACTGCCCTTCGGTCGCGGCGTGGGTCTGGCCGGGGCTTCCTTTCCCAGCGGCGTCAGCAACATGAGCCACATCAGTTCGGGCGCGGTGGTCCAGCTCGGCCGCGACGGCGCGGTAAACGTTTTGACGGGGGCCGCTGATATAGGCCAGGGCGCGGAGACGGTAATCGGGCAGATCGTGGCGGAAGAGCTGGGCGTGCCGTTGGAGGATGTGCGTGTTACCGCGGCGGACACCGGGACCACTCCCCTGGACCCGGGCACTTTTGGCAGCGGGGTGACCGTGCGCGCGGGCAACGCCGCTTTGCTTGCGGCCGCTTCCGCGAAAAACAAATTGTTCGAACTGGTGGCGGATAAGCTGGAAGCAAGCCCAGATGACCTGACCGCCAAGGACCGCAAGATATTTGTCAAGGGCTTCCCGGAGCGGAGTATCACCCTGAACGAGGCCTTGAAGGCCTATCAATACGCGGATTTACCCATGCCCATCGTGGGCAGGGGGTCCTGGATGGCGCCCGCGGTTGAGCCCACCACGCTGCTCAGGGAAAACGGCAACTTCGCTCCCAACTATTCTTTTATGACCCAGGCGGCCGAAGTTGAGGTGGATCTGGATACCGGCAAGGTCCGTCTCGTCAGAATGGCCACCGCTCACGACTGCGGCCGGGCGATCAATCCCATGCTGGTTGAAGGCCAACTGGAAGGTTCCGTCGTGGGTGGCATGGGACAGGCCTTGTACGAAGATATCATCGTGGAGAACGGAAGCGTAATGAACCCGTCGTTTCTTGAGTATGGATTCCCCACGATGATGGAAATGCCCGAAATAGAGGCCATCGAGGTGGAGACGGACGATCCGCTGGGACCGTTCGGCGCCAAGGAGGCGGGGGAGGGCACGCAACTGGCTCCCGCTCCGGCCATCGTAAACGCCATCTATGACGCCATCGGCGTCGATTTCAAGACATTGCCCATTACTCCTGAAATGGTCCTTGACGCGTTGGAGAAAAAACAAAAAAAGTGATATCATTTCGCTTTGGCTGCGAGTGAATGTTACGCCTTTATAGAGCTCTAGCGCCGCGCGGATAGGGAGAGATTTCGACGCCAAGAAATTCTCTCCCTCTTTTTTCCGGTCGATCGATCGGAAGTATATCCCCGTCCGCGCGGATATGCGGTTCAGGAGTACGCGAGTTGTATGTGGTGATTATTGGAGCGGTGGCTTGCGCGTTGGCGGCGCTCGCGTTGACCGTGGTGTGGATAAACGGATTGCGTTACGAGAGATCCGTAAAACGTTTGATCGGCGAGATATCCGCCGCGGCGGACGCGGATCGGAGATCGGTCCACGACCGCGATTTGGAAAGCCTTCCCGAGCCGGTAAAACGCTATCTGCGAAAAGCGCTGGGAGACGCGCCACAAACCATACGGACCGCTTCTCTTCAGCACACCGGCTGGTTTCGCACCCGCGAGGACTCGGAAGACTGGAACTCCTTCAAAGGTTCGCAGTACTTCTGTGTCTCGCCTCCCGCATTCGTATGGAAAGCCCGGATCAGGATTGCGCCGCTGGTTTGGCTGAAAGTGTTGGACGGCTACAGCCGTTCCGCCGGTTTCATGCGGGTGAAACTGTTCAACGTGCTGTCCATTATTGACGCCTCGAACGAATCGGAACTTAACAGCGGCGCGCTGGCTCGGTATCTGGCCGAGTCGGTCTGGTTTCCCGCCGCGCTCTTGCCCAGCCAACGGCTGACGTGGACTCCCATTGACGAACGGACGGCTCAGGCGACCTTGAAAGAGGGGAGTACCACCGTAAGCGTAAGATTTTTCTTTAACGGCGATGACGAGATTGTCAAGGGAACGGCCGAACGCTACCGGCGTCAGGAGGATGGCGCGTACCGCAAGGTTGGGTGGAGCGCTTATTACGGCGCTTACAGGGAATACGGGGGTTACTGGGTTCCTTCCGAGGGCAGGGTTGAATGGAGTCCGCCCGAAAAGGATTGGGTGTATTGGAAGGGGACCGTGGTAAAGATCGAGTACGACGCGCGGCCGGCCTCCGGCGCCAAATCGTAATATGATTTTCCAGATGGGACAGGGGCGATGGATAACATGGCGCCGAGGCGTGACGGAGATTAAGTATTACATTCTTAAGTATCTGTATCCTGTTGTCGTATATACATAGTAAATATCGCTGGCGCGGTCTTTTTCACACCCGTGTTTACCGGAACACGGAATGATCCATAAAAACGGGCGAAAATTATGTTCAATTCAATAGATCAGGTTCAGGAAGCCTTGGAGGTGGTCAAATATATCAGTGACAGGTCGCTGGCCGGCTCTGTGTATCTGTCTCTTAAGCTCGGCAAGCCCCTCTTGCTGGAAGGGGAGGCGGGCGTGGGCAAAACCGAAGTGGCCAAGGCCCTGGCCCTGATCCTGGACACTCGGCTCATTCGCCTGCAATGTTATGAAGGCCTGGATGTGGAGCATGCCCTGTACGAATGGAACTATCCCAAGCAGATTCTTGAGATACAGCTTGCTCAGGCTCAAAAGAGCGCTGGGTGCGACGCGGACGTGGAGAAAACCATTTTCAGTGAAGAATTTCTGCTCAGGCGTCCCCTCTTGCAGGCCATTGACGATCACTCCAACAAGCCGGTGGTTCTGCTCATCGATGAGATCGACCGCGCCGACGAAGGTTTTGAAGCGTTCCTGCTGGAAGTGCTGTCCGACTTCCAGATTACCATTCCGGAGATCGGGACCATTACCACCAGGCATCGTCCCTATGTGATTATAACTTCCAACGACACCCGCGAGCTTCATGACGCGCTCAAACGCCGCTGTTTGTACCATTGGATCGACTATCCTTCCTATGAAAAGGAATTTGAAATCGTGCGGCGCAAGGTTCCCGAACTGCGTCAGGACCTGGCCCGGCAGGTGTGCCGGCTCATGGAGCGGTTTCGGGGCATGGACTTCCTGAAAAAACCGGGAATCGCCGAAACCCTGGATTGGGCCGCCGCCCTGGTGACTTTGAATAAAGACCTCATTGACAAGACCACGTTCGATGAAACCCTGGGCTGCGTGTTCAAGTACCGGGAAGATCTGGAAAAGTTTCGCTCCGAGATGAAACAGGAAGATCTTTCTATCCTATCCCCCATGTGTTGATTGAACCGATGGCCGATTTTTCCTCCTTCAGCAAGTCGCAGAATCTTCAGGATCACCTGCTCCGGTTCTGTCGCAAGCTCCGGGCCGAAGGTATTAAGGTAACCATCGCCAATGAAATCGACGCCTATCGCGCCTTGCGCTACATCGACATCTTCAATCGGGCCGATTTCTACAACACGTTGAAATGTAATCTCATTACCCGCCATTCCCATATCCCGATTTTCGCCAAGATTTTTGTCTCCCATTGGGGAATCCCGGAGGATGAGGCCCCGGAAGACCTTGCCGTGATTGAAACAAAGTCGGCGTCTGAGATTTCTCCTGAAAAGAGTCCCGAATCGCCTGATGAGACAAGGTCCGAAGAGCAGATGCTCGATAACCGTCAAAACGATACGGATCGGGAGCCCGAAACGATTGACCTGTCCTTGTACAGCCAGGTGGAGGTCCTGCGGGAAAAGGACTTCAGTAGTTACACTGATGATGAACTGGAGGAGGTCCAGCGCATCGTCTGGATGATCGCCAAAAAGCTCGCTTTTCAACAAAGCCGCAAAAAGGTCGCTGAAAGCAACAGCCATTACCTTGATTTGCGACGGACCCTCAGAAAGAATATCCGTTACGGCGGAAAGCCTATTCAGTTGGCGTGGAAAGGGCCGAAGATAACCAAGACCCGGGTTGTGGCGCTCTGTGATGTGAGTGGCTCGATGGAGCAGTACAGCCGTTTTCTCGTGCTGTTTCTGTATGGCTTACAGCGCTCTCTATCAAGCGTGGAAACGTTCGTGTTTTCAACACGCCTGAGCAGGATTACCCGCGTCATGCGTCGAAAGAGTTTTCAGAAGGCGCTGGGAATGTTTTCGGAAACGGTTCCGGATTGGTCGGGAGGCACCGACACCGGGGCCTGTTTGCGGGAATTCAATCGTAAGTACGCGCCGACGCTTCTCTATCGCAAAGCGGTCGTGCTTATTATCAGCGACGGTTTCGACCGGGGCGATCAGGAGCTTCTTGAGCGCCAGATGGAGCGTTTGAAGTCCAAGGCGCGGCGCCTTATCTGGCTCAATCCGCTTTTGGGTTCTCCCTCGTATCAACCGCTCACCAAGGGTATGATGACCGCGTTGCCTTTCCTGGATCAGTTTATGCCTCTGCACAACCTGGAAAGCCTCATTAATCTGGCGCGCGCGCTTTATGCTATCCGATAGCCCCGCGGGCAAAGCAGCGGCGCGGGGCGCCGGCTCTTGGAGTTGGACTCAATAAAGGCGCCGGTGGAAAAGCCAGCCCGCAAAGCTCAAGGTAACCATGCCGATCACCGCCATGGGCCAGTAGTAAGGCCAGCACAGGGGCAGAGTCGCGCCCTCCAGAAACACGGACCTCAATATCACCAAAAAGTAGCGCATGGGATTGACCAGTGTCATGTTCTGAACGATCATGGGCATGTTGGCGATGGGTGTGGAAAAACCGGATAGAATAATAGCGGGCACCAGAAACAGAAAAGCTCCGAGAAGGCTCTGCTGCTGGGTCTTGGAAACGGATGATATCAATAGCCCCACCCCTATGGCGGAAAGGAGAAAAAGCAGAAGACCCACATAGAGGGCGAGGAGGCTCCCCCTCAAAGGCACGTCGAACCACAGTTTAGCCAGGAGAATGATAAAGGTGGCTTCGCAAACCCCGATTATACATCCGGGCAGGGTCTTGCCCAGCAGAATTTCCATGGGTCGCAAAGGGGTGACCAGGAGCTGATCCATCGTCCCGGCTTCACGTTCTCTTGCCACTGACAGCGCCGTGACCAGCATGGTGACTACCAGGGTGAGGAGCCCCACGATGCCGGGAACAATGAACCAGCGGCTCTCCAGATTGGCGTTGAACCACGCGCGAATGTCCAGACGGGCAGGGGGCTGGGGACGCCCATGCTCAAGCGCCCACTGCCTGCTGAAGTCAATGACGATGCCACGCGCGTAACCCAGGATAATCATGGCCGTGTTGGAATCCCGGCCGTCCACTATGAGCTGCACGTTCGCCGTTCGTCCCGATAACAGGTCCCTGCTGAAATTGGGGCCGATTCGCAGGATCATCAGCGCCTTTTTGTTCACGATCAAAGGCGCGATTTGGCTATCACTGTGAATGACATCCACCAGATCGAACGTGGACGAACCTTCGAAGGCGGCGAGAAACTCCCGGGACGCCAAGCTGGAATCCTCGTTAAACACCGCATAGGCGACGTGATTGAGGTCGAAGGTGGCGGCGTACCCAAAGATGAGGAGCTGGACGATGGGGGGCACAATGAGCACGACCCTGCTGCGCCTGTCTTTCAAAAGCGCCAGAAATTCCTTGATCATCAGCGCGAAAACGTGATGCCACATGGAGCGCCCCCTAATCCAGCCGTTTCCGGGTGCGCGCCCGTACCAGACTCAGCAGTATGGCGCTCATGATACAGAGAGCCAGCGCGTTGCTGAGGATCACAGGCCAGACGTCACCGGCCAAAAAAACGCTCTGTAAAATGGCTACAAAGTAGCGGGCGGGGATGAGACGTGTGACGAATTGCACCGCTCCGGGCATGCTGCCGATATCGAAAATAAAACCTGAAAGGATGAAGGCCGGAAGGAATGTGGCGACAATGGCCACCTGACCGGCCACAAACTGGCTCCTGGCCACGGTGGAGATTAAGAGGCCCAGTCCCAAGGTGGTGATCAGAAAAATGGCGGATGAAGCGAACAGGACCGGCACACTTCCCCTGAGAGGCACCTCGAAAAGCCATACCGCCAGCGCCACGGTGAGGCACATTCCTCCCATACCCAACAGGAAGTAGGGGATGAGCTTGCCGAGCAGGATTTCAAAAACGGAAACCGGAGTCACCATGAGCGCCTCCATGGTGCCGCGTTCCCATTCTCTCGCCACAACCATGGCCGTGAGCAGAGCCCCAATCAGAGTCATAATTACGGCTATGAGTCCGGGGACTAGAAAATTACGGCTTCTCAGCTCCGAATTGAACCAGACCCGCTGCTCCAGACTCAGAGGCATCTCCAAAGGCATTCCCTGGGATGTGGCGTATTGATTCAGCCAGGTGGTCCATACGCCCTGGGTATAACCCTGGATGAGCCGCCCGGTGTTGGCGTCTACGCCGTTAATGAACAGGCCGATGGGCGCCGACTCGCCGGAGAACAGCTCCTTGCCGAAATTATTACGCAGCCATACGATTCCCCGCACTTTTTCATTTTTTAAAAGCTTTTCCGCCTCCTGGATGGTGGCCGCCTTTATGGGGATGAAGTACGGCGAATGGTAAAACGAGGCCGTAAAACTTGTCGTCTCGGCTGAGGGCGATTCCTCCACAATGGCGATGGGCACATTTTTAGCGTCCAGGGAAACGCCGTAACCGAATAGAAGCAGCAGGATAAAGGGCAGCACGAAGGCGATGGCGATGCTGGAGGGATCACGCACTATCTGGAGTGTTTCTTTCCAGGCCAACCCCCGCAGACGCATGAACGAAGCTCCCCGGGCTCTGCGCAGGTTGGTTTTATTGGGGTTGAAATCGTTCAGTTTTGAGTCCCTTTCCGCGTTCGCTCGTGTTCCTCGATCAAGCCGATAAAAGCGTCCTCCATGGTGGGTTCCGGCAGTTCGGAGGACTGAAAGCGTTTTTTCATTTCTTTAGGAGCGCCGTCAGCCAGTATTTCACCTTCAGCCATGATTACGACCCGATCGCAGTATTCGGCTTCTTCCATAAAGTGCGTGGTGACCAGCGCCGTGACGCCTTGCTCGGCCAGGGCGCTGATGCGATACCAGAACTCCCGGCGCGCCACGGGATCGACGCCCGAGGTCGGCTCGTCCAGGAAAATGATTTCCGGCTGATGCATGAGCGTCGCGGCCAAGGCCAGACGCTGTTTGTATCCCAAGGGAAGATCTCCGCTTCTGCTTTGCGCAAAATCACTCAGTTCGAACGCCTCCAGGGCCCACTCCAAGCGCTCGCGCTGAGTTTTGCCGCGCAGCCCGTAGGCGGCGCTGAAAAAGCGCAGATTTTCTCTTACGGAAAGATTGGCGTACAGCGAAAAACGCTGCGCCATGTAACCAATGCGGCCCCGGGCCTTGGGCGCCGCACGACGTAAGTCCTGCCCCGCCACGCTTAGGGCTCCTTCGGTTGGCGGCAGCAGCCCGCAAAGCATGCGGAAGGTCGTGGACTTCCCGGCTCCGTTGGCCCCCAGGAGCCCGAAAACCTCACCGCGCCGGACCGAAAAACTGATCCCCCTCACCGCATAAAATGAACCGAAACGGCGCTTGACGTCCTGAACCGTAATAACTTCGTTTTCACCGTTGGTAGACGCCGCGGGCATGGAATCGATAAAAGAGGACGCCGGTGTCTCGGCCCCGGTCCGTTCCTTGATCATGGCGATGAAACTATCTTCAAACCGGGGAGAAACGCTCTTGAATACGGTGTTTTCCAGACCGGCCGGAAGCGTTTCCCGCCGCGGCTCCCGGGCCTGATCCATCACCACCCGGACCCCTTCACCCTGTAGAATGGCGTCCACCACACCGGGAACGTCGAGCATCTTCTGTTGCAGCGCGCGATTTCTCATGCCGGGGTCGGAGGCCCGAAAGCTTCGGCCCTTGGCGCGCTCGGTAAAGTCGCCGGGCGGGCCCTGACCCAGAATTTCTCCCCCATGGATAAGGATGACTTCCTCACACCGTTCCGCTTCATCGAGATAGGCGGTGCTCAGCAGCACGGACATCCCTTCCTTTTCCACGGCCTGGTAGACAATGGTCCAGAGTTCCCTGCGGGAGACGGGATCGACTCCAACGGTGGCTTCGTCCAGCAGAAGCAGTGGCGCGGGACGCGCCAGCGCGCACGCCAACCCCAGTTTCTGTTTCATACCGCCGGAAAGGTCGCGCGCCAGCCGTTTGGTAAACCGGGCCATTCCGGTCATTCGCATGAGTTCAGCGTACCGGGCGGGACGGTCCTTGGGGACCAAACCTTGGAGATTGGCGTACAGATTGAGGTTTTCCTGAACGGTAAGGTCTTCGTAGAGGCCGAAACGCTGTGGCATGTAGCGTATGCTCGACTGGACTTTCAGCGATTCTTTTCCGCAGTCGAAGCCCAGCGCGGTAACGGTTCCCTCGTCCGGTTTCAGGAGGCCGGCCACAATGCGCATCAGTGTTGTTTTGCCGGCGCCGTCGGGTCCGATGAGACCCGTGACCACGCCCTTTTTGACACGCGCGCTCGCTTTGTTCAGCGCCTGAACGGTTCTTCCGGCGGCGCGAAAGGTTTTGCTCACGCTGTCAAAAATGAGGACGGCGTCTTCGGGCTGACGCTGTTCCGGAGTCTTCATCTCATTTTTCGGGACAGCGGATTGGCTGTTCATTGGTTTCCGGCTTTTTGGGCTGATCGAGCGGTACGGTAACGGTAACGGGCATTCCCAGGCGTAGTTCGTTATCAGGGTTGCAGGCGTACACACGCGCCCGATACACGAGCTTACTGCGGAGTTCCGTGGTTTCCACCTGTTTGGGGGTGAATTCGGCTGTGGGGGATATAAAACCTATCCAACCCGGATAGACCTTGTCGGGGAAACTGTCGGTTCTGATCTCGGCCTTCATTCCCGGAGCGACTTTACCCAGATCCGGCTCTTCCAGATACACGCGAGCCCATACCGGATTCACAAGCGCCAGCGTGTAAACCGGCGACTGCGGAAACGCCATGTCTCCTGGCTCCATGATACGATCCTCTATGACGCCCATTTCCGGCGCGTAGAGTTTGGTGTCGGTAAGTTCGCGCTCGGACAGTCTCAGCGAAGCCTTCGCGGCTTCAAGTGTGGCCCTGGCGGCGGCTATGTCTTCTTTTCTAGGTCCTATGACGGCCAGATCGAGGGCTTGCTTGGCCTCGTCCACCATGGCTTGAGAAGCCTTGAGATCCGCCCGTGAGTTATCCACTTGCTGCTGGGATGTGGCGCCGGGATCCTGCTTGTATATGGACAGCATACGGTCGTAGATCTTCTGGGCGTCGCGCAGCCTGGCCTCGGTCCTGTCGAGGCGCGCCTTGGCGGCCGCGATTTCCTGGGGCCTGCTCCCGGCGAGAAGCCGGGCCAGATTCTGTTCCTGTTTGGCGACTTCCGCCTTGGCCCGGGCCACCGCGGCTTCATAGCGGATGGGATCTATTTCAGCCAGAAGCTGTCCGGCCTTCACGTAATCGCCTTCATACGCGTGAAGCCGCTGAATGCGGCCGGTGTCGTAAAAAGCGAGCTGAACCTGCCGGATATCTATGTTGCCGAAAAGCCGGATTGAGGTTTGAGGGGTAGACTCACGACCGTAATAGTAGTAGTACGCGATCGCGGAGCAGCCAAGAATCAAGAACAGCGCCAGGAGCCGGCCGATTATCTTCTTTTTCATGTACGTGATACCGTAAACCATCAGCCCGGCTGATGGTCAGGCCGTCGATCTATCCCGCTACGACAAAAACGGGAATTGTCAACAACCTGAGAGGGAACGTGAAGCCCTCCACCATTTAAGCTGATTTCGCTTTGAGTTTCCGTTCGAGGTCAAGAATAATTTCCACAACAGGTGTCGGGTTGCTGAGAACGCCCGGCCCGCTCCAGGCCGGATTTTCCTTGTTTCTCCATTTGGACCGGAATGTTTCCAGGTCCATCTTCATATGCGCGTAGATTATCATTTTTTGAACGAAGTTTCGTTCCTCAAAATTCAGGGCGGTCGCCGTATCAATTGTTTTTCCGTTACTGAGTTGATAAATCATGCAAGTTATCTACCAGACCAAGGTTGACTTATTTTTGTTTAAGGAGCGGCTTCTATTCCGTTACCGGTAAGAAAACGGTGAAGACAGAACCCTTGTCCATTTCGCTTTGCACATCCATACGGCCCTTGTGATCGTCCACTATCGCTTTAACAATGGGTAGCCCCAAACCAGTGCCCACGATATGACGGGTTCTTTCATTTTTAACGCGGTAAAAGCGGTCAAAAATCTTTACCTGATCGGAGGCCGCGATCCCGATGCCCGTGTCGGCCACCCGTATGTAAATATTGTCCGACTCCACGCCGCTGACAATCTCTATGGAGCCGCCCGAGGGGGTATAGCGGATGGCGTTGCTGAGCAGATTGGTCATCACATCGCGAATGCTTCCCGGATCGGCGAACACCAACGGCAGCGCGTCGGGCGTTTGTATTTTAAGCGTTAAACCCTTTTGGGCGGCCAATTCCTCAAACCAGGAGCAAGCTTCCTTGATGATGGGAGCCACGTCAACCGCTTTTTTCTCTTGCGAGAATCTCTGGGAGTCTATTTTGGAAAGGTCCAAGAGATCGTTTATGGTTTCGTTCATGCCCTTTATCCTGGCGCGAATCCGATCCAGCATCTCCCGCTGCTTTTCATTCACATCCCCCGCCGCCCCGCGCTGTATGACCGCCATTTGGGTGTCGATGGCGCCCAGAGGCGCGCGAAGCTCATGGGTCATCATGGAAACGAATTCGGTCCTGCTGCGCTCCATCTCCTTGAAAAAACTCACATCTTCCACCACGCCCACGTAACCGAGCGTCTGACCGCGGGCTCCGCGAATGGTGTTTATGCTGGCTCGGAGGTATGCGGGCTGATCATCATCGATGGTAATTTCCTGGGTAATGACTTCCAGCGCCTCGGGGCTGGAGATGAGGCGTTCCAGTAAACCGTTGAGGGGGGCGAGTTTGGGATTGTCAAGAATGTTCGCCCCGGTGACGCAGGGGCGTTCCATGCGCATATGCTGGACAAAGGCGGGGTTGCAGAGAATGATGGTCTTGTCGTGTTCGGTTATGATCACTCCCTCGCTCATGCTGTTAATGACGGCTTTCAGACGGCTCTTTTCGGTGACGATGGTCCAGAGGCCCCGTTCATATTCCTCCCGGAGCTGATCCCGCTCATACTCCAGACGGCGGCGTTCGAGGGCGCGTCCGACCACCTGTTTGAGATGATCGGGCAGGAAAGGCTTGGTGATAAAATCGTAGGCTCCCATCTTTATTGCGGACACGGCGTCTTCAATGGTGCCATGTCCGGTAATGACTATGACGGACACATCGAGCCGCGCCTTGACAATGTTTCTCAAAACCTCCATGCCGTCCATTCCGGGCATTTTCAGATCAAGGAGCACGGCGTGAACCGGTTCGCGAAGCAGGAGGTTAAGCCCCTCGACCCCGGTGGACGCTTCCACGATTTCATAACCCAACTTACCGAGCAGGCGGGAGACACCCTTGCGAATGATCTCTTCGTCGTCGATGATCATAATTCTTGGGCTGAAATCGGGCTGTCGCATGAGTTGAACCTAGGAATTGGGAATAAATCAACTATTTCATCATGCCACAGCGCTTGACTGCGGTCAATGGATTGAATGATTGTAATATGTGGATAAAGCAAATGTTTTTAAACATTTTTCTTCTATGGTTGTCAAAATACCGAGTAATTTCCATTAAAGTAATGAAGATTATTACACGATTAGGAATCTTAACATGCATGTTTATGCGTTATGTAGCCCTTGACTTTAGCGGAAACGGTTAAATCTTAGATAGTAAGTGTAACTATTGTATAAGTCCGCCCCAACGCGGTGTATTTTTCCGTCGCTGAAGTATCAAGACGCTGAAAGGCTCATCATTATGGAATTCAACGAGAGTGAAAAGCATGAAATTGAAAACTCCAAAATACCCGATCAAAAAGAGCTTGAAAGAGAATTGAGCGATTATCTTTCAAAAAAATATGGTGACCGGGTAAAGATAATATCTCCATTCGTATTTCCAAAACCCTCCAGTGAAACAACCGGAGGAGGGGAAGATATAAAGTCTGATAAAACTGATGAAATAAACTTTTCAATGAAGCCGGAGGAACTCGAGGCTTATCTGGATGAATATGTAATCAGGCAGGATGACGCCAAGGCCGTTCTGGCCACGAAAATCTGCACCCACTTCAATCGTATCAATTATCTGAAAAAGATAGGCAAGGAGCATTCCCCGGAATCCGTGGGAATGATCAAGAACAATATTATTCTGCTGGGACCCACCGGTGTCGGAAAGACCTATATTATCAAGCTGATAGCACAGAAGATCGGGGTGCCGTTCGTGAAGGGCGACGCCACCAAATTCAGTGAGACAGGCTATGTGGGCGGGGATGTCGAGGATCTGGTGAGGGATCTCGTCTACGAGGCCGATGATGATATCGACCTCGCCCAATACGGAATAGTATACATAGATGAAATAGACAAAATAGCCTCGAGTCATAACCTGATCGGCCCGGATGTGTCGCGTTCGGGCGTTCAACGCGCTCTGCTCAAATTGATGGAAGACACCGACGTGGATCTGAAGGTCGCGCATGATCCGATTTCCCAGATTCAGGCTATCGAGCAATACCGGAAAACGGGAAAAAGAGAAAAACGAACCGTCAACACCCGTCATATACTCTTTATCGTGAGCGGGGCCTTCTCCGGCTTAACCGAGATGGTCCGCGAACGATTATGCCAGCAGAACATCGGTTTTTGCGGCGTTGTGGAAACCAAGAAAATCGATCCTGAAACCTTGAAGAGTGTGAAGACCGAAGATTTCCTGAAGTACGGGTTCGAGTCGGAATTCATAGGCCGTCTGCCTGTCCACGCCGTATTTGACGAGCTTACGGCGGACGACTTATACGAGATTCTGAGAAATCCCAACAATCCCATCGTAATCAGTAAGCGGCGCGATTTCAGGGCTTATGGTATCGATATTCATTTTGAAGACGAAGCCTTGAAAAAAATGGCTCAGATGGCCAGCGAGGAAAAAACAGGCGCGCGAGGTTTGGTGAGTTCCGTGGAACGTGTGCTTATTCCGTTCGAGAAAAAACTTCCTTCCACGGATATCACTGATTTCCTGGTGAGCGCCGCGGTTGTCGATAATCCCCAGGCCGAGCTGCGGAAATTACTTGATGACCCGGATAATCCTGAACTCGAACAAAGGATGCGCGACGCGATAGCGTCCGAAATATCCTTTTTGAAAGCTCACCTGACCCAAAAAGGCGGACATCTTTCGCGTTTACACGGTATTGAGCTTGATGAGGCGATCATTGAACTGGTAACGGAAATGCACATCAAGATGGCCTCCGACGTAAACAGCGCGTTGCGTGAAATAGAGACGATGAAAAAAGAGGTGGACGAATACGCGATGGCGTTTGAAGAGCGGTACGGGTTCAAGGTCAGCTTTACCCCCGAAGCTTTCGGCGCGGTGGTAATGAAGGCTTTGGACGAGCAGAGTTCGGCGTTGCGCGTTTGCGAAAGCATGAGCAAGGAATTCGAATACGCGTTCCGGCTCATTAAAGATCGAACAGGGCAAGAGGAGTTCATGCTTACGGAACAAGCGGTTGTGGACACGCAGGACTTCCTGGACAAACTGATAAAGAAATTCTACTCCGAGTACCCGCAACACAAAGAGGGTTTTGACCGTTCGAGCTATTAAGGGTAAGAAATTCCTTGGCGGCGATGTATGGAAAGCGCCAAGTAAACGTATGAGGTTTTCATGATAGGAATTTCAAAGCTTTATTGCGGGGCGGTCGAGGCGTCCGATGTGCTGAGGTATGGTCGTAAGGCCAAAGACCTGCCGTCAAACCTCCTGCAGTTTTCCGAAGACAAGAAGCCCGTGGTCGTCTGGAATGTCACCAGGGCGTGCAATTTAAAGTGCGTTCACTGCTACGCGCACGCCACCGGAAAAGGAGAATCGGACGAACTGAGTGGGCAGGAGGGCAGGGCCCTCCTGGACGATCTCGCGGCGTTCGGCGCTCCCGTGGTTTTGTTTTCCGGCGGCGAGCCGCTGGTCCGGGCCGATCTTCTGGATTTGGCCGAATATGCGGTGGGGCTTGGAATGCGCGCCGTCATCTCCACCAACGGTACCCTGATAACCTCTGAGAAGGCCCGCCAGCTTAAAAAAGTCGGCCTCTCCTACGTGGGCATCAGTCTCGATGGAATGGAACGGGTGAATGACCGTTTTCGCGGCGTTCATGGCGCTTTCAATAAGGCCCTGGAGGGCATTCGAAACTGCCAGGACGCCGGTATAAAGGTGGGGCTGAGATTTACCATGAATAAGTTGAATCAGGAAGAGGTGCCCCGTCTTTTCGATCTCCTGGAAGAAATGAAAATTCCGCGAATCTGTTTCTATCATTTAGTTTACGCGGGGCGAGGCACGGAACTGATCAAGGAAGATCTCAGCCACGATGAGACCCGTCAGGTTGTGGATTTGATCATTGACAGAACAAAGCGGTTGCACGACAATAATTGGCCTGCGGAAGTTTTAACGGTCGATAACCATGCTGATGGACCGTATCTTTATCTGCGAATGATAAAAGAGCGATCGCCGCGCGCGGAAGAAACCCTCAAGCTGTTGCAGATGAATGAGGGCAATAATTCCGGCCGCGGGATTGGGTGTGTAAGCTGGAACGGCGATGTGCACGCCGATCAGTTCTGGCGCCACTATAGCTTTGGTAACGTGCGGAAACGCAAATTCAGCGAAATCTGGAACGACCTGAGTAATCCGCTGATGGCAAAATTGAAAGACAAGAAAAAGTATGTTCATGGCAGGTGCGCAAATTGCAAATGGCTTGATGTCTGTGGAGGAAATTTCAGAGTCAGAGCTGAGGCGGTTGGTGACCTGTGGGGATGCGATCCGGCCTGCTACCTGACGGATGAGGAGATTGGCATAGCATGATGTTTCCAGATTATCGACCGAGAAGACTGCGGCGAACCGAAAATTTACGACGAATGATTCGAGAGACGACGGTTTCCGTTGATGACTTGATCTATCCGCTGTTTGTCACTCCCGGCGACAAAGTGAAGAATCAGATTCCCAGCATGCCCGGAACGTACCACTTCTCGATCGACATGCTGACACGGGAAGTGGAGGAAGTAGCCAAGCTGGGCGTTCCGGCTATCCTGCTTTTTGGCATACCTGAAACGAAGGATTCCGTGGGGAGTGAGGCGTACGCTGAAAAAGGCATCGTGCAGCGGGCTGTAACCGCGGTGAAGAAAGCCACTCCCGAAATGGTGGTTATAACCGATGTTTGCATGTGCGAATATACGGACCACGGTCATTGCGGGATCATAAAGGATAACGACGTCGATAATGACGCCACTCTGGAATTGCTCGCCAAAACCGCGGTTTCCCACGTTCAGGCCGGCGCGGACATGGTGGCGCCCTCCGATATGATGGACGGCCGGGTGACCGCAATACGAGTGGCTCTGGACGAAAATGGCTTGGCGAACATCCCTATCATGAGTTACGCGGCGAAATACGCGTCGGCTTTTTACGGACCGTTCAGAGAGGCGGCCGACTCGGCGCCGCAGTTCGGAGACCGGCGATCCTATCAGATGGACCCGCCCAACGTAAGAGAGGCGATGCGCGAAGTATCCATGGACATTTCGGAGGGAGCGGATATCATAATGGTAAAACCGGCCTTGCCCTACCTGGATATCATCAGATGGGTGAGGGATACCGTTGATCTGCCCGTGGCCGCTTATAACGTGAGCGGCGAATACGCTATGGTCAAGGCGGCCGCCGAACGGAACTGGATCGATGGGGACCGTGTTATGATGGAAACGCTTACATCCATAAAACGTGCGGGCGCGGACATGATTATTACGTATTTCGCCAGGGAAGCGGCCGAAAAAATGCGCGGATAAAAATTTATTGTTTTACATTTGATGACGTTTTCTTTTATATCCGAAAATATATGAATACTCCAAAAAATGGCGGGACCAACGATCTACGCATGATCGCCTGGGAAGTTACCAGGCGGTGCAATCTGTCATGTGTGCATTGCCGGGCTTCCGCGAACAATGAACCTCTGCAAAACGAACTGACCACAGACGAATGTTTCGAATTTCTCGATGAAGTGGCGTCGTGGGCTCAGCCTGTCATAATACTGACAGGGGGGGAGCCGTTGTTGCGCGATGATATTTTCCGGATAGCCCGGCATGGGACCGATCTGGGATTAAGGATGGTCATGGCCCCCAACGGCACGCTGGTGGACGCTCAAGCCGTGCGGAACATGATCGACGCGGGAATCAAGCGGATAAGCGTAAGTCTGGACGGGGATTCCGCTGAAACGCATGATAAGTTCCGGCAGGTCCAGGGCGCTTTCGAGGGAGCGCTCAGAGGAATACGGTTTGCAAAAGAGGCCGGGCTTGAGTTTCAGATAAATACAACGATTACCCAGCATAATGTTCATCTCATCGAGCGAATTCTTAAGCTGGCGATCGATCTGGAGGCGGCCGCGCATCATATCTTTCTTCTTGTGCCGACAGGACGTGGGAAATACATATCCGACGCGGCTATTGACGCCGAGGAATATGAACGGGTGCTCAATTGGTTCTACGATCAGCAGAAGAAGACGTCCATCCATCTCAAGGCCACATGCGCGCCGCATTATTACCGTATTTTGAGGCAGCGCGCTCACGAGGAAGGGGTTGAGGTAAGCTTTAAGACTCATGGCCTGGACGCCGTCACCAGAGGATGTCTGGGCGGAACGGCGTTCTGTTTTATTTCGAGTCAAGGGGACGTTCAACCCTGCGGTTATCTCGATCTTCCCTGCGGAAATATTAGAGAAACATCGCTCAAGGAAATCTGGTCACAAGCGGAGCACTTCAAGCGTCTGAGGGATCAGGGGCAATATAAGGGCAAATGCGGCGCCTGTGAGTATCGCATGTTTTGCGGAGGTTGCCGCGCCCGAGCGTTTGAGGCGACCGGTGACTATCTGGCGGAAGAGCCCTTATGCGTATACACCCCAAAGTTGTTTTCTGTAAAGGAAGCTAAAAGAAAATGAGATAACGGATGAAATAAGTTACAACAATCTTATTTTTTTTATATAATGAAAAGTACAGTATTTCTGTAGTTAATCATTATCGGTGGAAACTGACGGGCGGCTGTTGCGTTCCCTAACGGGATCGAGTATAATTTGGGATGTTGCCTAACAAATGCAAGATGTTTGCATCTTTTAAACTGTGTGCAACGGAAAGAAAGGAGAGCGAGATGAGGAAGAGTGGTTTGTTGAAGATTTTGGTACTGATTTTGCCTATTGCATTTATGATCGGGTGCGCGACGTATCCATATCCGCTTCAAGAGTTCAAGGATGCGGACATGGCAATTAAGAACGCCGAGAAGGTCGGCCAGCCCGAAGTTAATCCGGCGGATGTGCAGGCGGCAAAAGATCAAGTGACACTGGCTTATGAAGTATACGTTGCTTGCCGAACTGACGAGGCCCGGAAGATTCTGGCCAAGGCTATCGAGCTTGCAAACAAACGGAACCCCAAAAACCAGGGACCGACAGCGGTAATCGAAGGACCCATGGGCGCCAAAGTGGGTGAAGTCGTCTACTTCAGCGGCGAGAAATCAAGCGACCCGGAAATGGGAACGCTTACCTATGACTGGACCTTTGGTGACGGCAGCTCCTCCCAGGGCGCCGTGGCTAACCATAGCTGGAGCAAAGCCGGTAAATTCCCCGTCGCCTTGAAGGTTACCGATCCCGACGGACTGTCGGATACGGCCGAGGTCATGGTCAATGTAGGTCCGGCCGCGCCCGCGAAGAAATTCATAACCATGGGCAATACCGTGCTGTTCGATTTTGACAAATCCAACATCAAACCGGCCGGCAAGACCATCCTGGATGACATCGCCAGCACCTTGATGAAAGACAAGGATCTGAAGGTTAAACTGGATGGTTACACTGACTGGATCGGCACCGCCGAATACAACATGGGATTGTCAAAACGTAGAGCGTACGCTGTTCACGATTACCTCGTGAAAAAAGGCGTCGACAAATCACGCTTCACGGTAAAATGGCACGGCGAGAACGACCCGGTTGCTAATAACAAGACCAAAGAAGGCAGAGCCAGAAACCGCAGAACGGAAATTACGTTGACCCAGTAATCGGTTCTGTTGAATTAAAGTAATAAAAGCCCGGGTCTTTCAATCCTGAAAGACCCGGGCTTTTTTGTTGCGGAAGAGCATCCATTCCGGTTGTAAAGTCTCGGTGTTTCCGGCGCCGCGGAAACAAATTGTCAGCCCTCGATCATTGCCCTCCGAGCGCCGCGCGTCAATAAGCGCGTCTTCTTACAGGCTTTCCTGGAGCCAGTCAGGCGCTAACTGCATTAAATAGAAATTGAGTCTCTGCAGGTTATCGGTCATCAGAAGCGCCCCGACGAAAATAAGAAGCAGACCCCCGCAAACGGTGATGACAGGCATGAAGCTTTTGAACCGGGTGAATAGAGAGAAGAAGTGGCTGATCGCCAGAGAGGACAGGAAAAAAGGAAGGCCCAGCCCCACCGAATAGGCGACAAGCAGTATGAGCCCTTTCTGGACTTGCTGTTCCGCGCCCGCGATAAGCAATATGGAACCTAATATCGGCCCCACGCACGGAGTCCAGCCCACCGCAAATACAAGACCGACAAGCAGTGTCCCCAGAAAACCGGCGGGTTTGGATCGTATGTTGATCATATGGTCCTGCATTAAAAAGGGAATTTTAAACGAAAACACGATAAACAAACCGAAGAAAATGATAAGCGCCCCGCCGATCCTGTTTATCCATATCTGGTTCTTGAGAAATAAGTTGCCCAACAAGCTGAACGAAAGGCCCAACGACACAAACGCTATGGAGAATCCCAGTATGAACAGGAGCGAATGGATAATTACCCTTCTGCGGTAGGCTGAGTTTCCTTTTTCCTCCACAAGCTGATCGTAACTCAATCCGGTTATAAAGCTGAGGTATGAGGGAATCAAAGGAAGAGTGCAGGGCGAAAGGAAGCTGAGCACGCCAGCTCCGAAGGCGATAAAAATGGTTACGTCTTCCATCTCTGCGCAATTGTCCTTTCGTCGAATTTTCATGAGTGAATTAGCATGATTCCTCGCGCAATACAAATCATAGAGAACCCGCCCGCCGGGCGGCTCTGTCGGCGACCGGGATTCGCGCGCGGGGCGGGGAAAAGGGCGCTTGCTCGTTCACTCGAAGACAGAGAAAATAGTTTTGACACAGTTTTTCTTATGGAGTAGCCTATCGGGATATTTTCTCAACAACAATGGGAGCATTCACGTGTCAATGTTTGAATTCAGACGTATGAACAGGCTGCCTCCCTACGTCTTCGCCACGGTCAACGAACTTAAAATGGAAGCGCGGCGCAAGGGGGAGGACATCATCGACTTGGGCATGGGAAACCCCGATATCGCCACGCCCCCGCACATTGTGGATAAACTGCTGGAAGCGGCTCAAAAGGGTCACAATCACCGCTATTCCGCTTCCAGAGGAATTACCAAGCTGCGGCACGCCATTGCGGATTGGTATGGGCGGCGGTACGACGTCGATATCGATCCCGAAACCGAAGCCATCGCCACCATCGGGGCCAAGGAAGGACTTTCGCACCTGATTCTGGCTACCACCAGCCCGGGCGATATCGTCCTGGCGCCTGACCCCACCTATCCGATCCACCAATATTCGGTGATCATAGCCGGGGCCGACCTGCGCAGCGTTCCGATGACGGATGACAGGGATTTCTTCGAGGAGCTGATCACGGCGACCAAGCTGACGTGGCCGGCCCCCAAAATGATGATCATCTCTTTTCCGCATAATCCGACCACGCGGGTGGTGGATCTGGACTTTTTCCAGAAGATCTACGACTTCGCGCGTGAGCATAATATCATCGTGGTGCACGATTTCGCCTACGCCGACCTGGTTTTCGACGGGTATCAGGCCCCCAGCTTTCTGCAGATTCCGGGCGCGAAAGATATCAGTGTGGAATTCTTCTCCATGTCCAAAAGCTACAGCATGCCCGGATGGCGTCTGGGATTCTGTGTCGGCAATCCCAAGCTGCTGGCCGCCCTGGCGCGGATTAAAAGCTATCTGGACTACGGTGTGTTCCAACCCATACAGATTGCGGGCATCATAGCCTTGAACGGTCCGTACGACTGCGTTTCGGAAATCGTGGAGACCTACAGGAGCAGGCGGGATACGCTGGTAAACGGCCTGAATCGCATCGGCTGGACGCTCGAAAAGCCCAAGGGCACTATGTTTGTATGGGCCAAAATTCCGGAGCAGTATCGGAGCATGGGCTCCGTGGAGTTTGCCAAGATGCTGATTCGGGAAGCCAAGGTCGCGGTGTCGCCGGGCAGGGGATTCGGTGAATACGGCGATGACCATGTCCGCTTTGCGCTGGTGGAAAACGAACATCGCACCAACCAGGCCATACGCGGTCTGCGGAAAATCATGCCTTAGCCTATGAGCGCCGCGCACGGCCGTGGCGCTGGAGAAAAGGAACTAGTTGAGGAGAAGTCCAGATGGCTGACATTTACGTCGGACTGATAGGATTCGGCACGGTAGGGACGGGGGTCGCCAGAATTCTGCTGGAGCAGAGCGACATGCTGGCCCGCAAGCTCGGCGCCTCTTTGGTGTTGAAAAGGATCGCCGACATCGATATCGCACGCGACCGGGGCGTGAAGGTTCCCCCAGGCGTTCTGACCACGGACGCGGAAAAAGTGCTGTCTGACCCGGACATAAAGATCGTTGTCGAAACCATGGGCGGCGTTGATCTCGCCAAGAAGTTCATCCTGAAGGCCCTGGCCAACGGGAAACATGTGGTCACCGCGAACAAGGCGCTTCTGGCCGAGCATGGTCCGGAACTGTTCCGCGCCGCCGATGAAAAAAACGTCGATCTGTTGTTCGAAGCCAGCGTGGCGGGAGGCATTCCGGTCATCCGTTCCCTCAAGGAAGGTCTGACGGCCAACCGGATCGACTATATTTGCGGCATACTGAACGGCACCTGCAATTATATCCTCACCAAGATGAGCGAAGAGGGCGAGGACTTCGGCGCGGTTCTGAAGGAGGCCCAGAAGCTGGGCTACGCCGAAGCGGACCCCACCCTGGATGTGGAAGCCTACGACACGGCGCACAAACTGGCTATTCTGACTTCCATGTCCCAGGGCGCCTATGTCAAACTGGACGACATATACACCGAGGGCATTACCCGGATCACGCCGCTGGATGTCCAGTTTGCCCATGAATTGGGCTATACCATCAAACTGTTGGGTATCATGCGGAGATTGGACGGCGAAATAGAAGCGCGCGTGCATCCCACCATGATCCCCAAGGGCCATATTCTTTCCAGCGTCAGGGAGGCGTTTAACGCGCTGCAGATTGTCGGCGACAATGTCGGCGACATCCTGCTCTATGGTCTGGGTGCCGGAATGAAGCCCACGGCCAGCGCCGTGGTCGGCGATGTGATCGAGCTGGCGCGCAACATCTCCTGCGGAGCCGTGGGGCGCGTGCCGGCGTTGGCGTATCAGCCCGACTATCTTGCGCCCATGAAGATCAAGCCCATCCAGGAGCTGCGATCCGCTTACTACTTCCGCTTCACCGCGTTGGACCTGCCGGGCGTGTTGTCCACCATAGCGGGCATCCTCGGCGACTACAATATCAGTATTCAATCGGTGATCCAAAAGGGGAGGCGTCTGGGAAAGGGTGTGCCCATCGTGATGATGATCCATGAGGCGCTGGAGGCCGACGTGCAAAAAGCCCTGGCGATCATAGACGATCTGGATGTCATTCCCGAAAAGACCATGCTCATCAGGGTGGAGCAGGAAGAAGAGTCCTGAAAAAGGCTTTGTTTATGAAGGAAACTGTCAAATATCTGGTTATGGTCGGCGACGGCATGGGTGATTACCCGCTGGAAAGCCTGTCGGGCAAGACGCCCCTGCAGGCGGCCAGGACCCCCAATATGGATTTCATCGCCACGCGCGGCCGGATGGGGGTGGTTCAAACCATTCCCGAAGGCAAGGAGCCGGGAAGCGATATCGCCAATCTGAACATCATGGGCTACGATCCAGCGCTGTATCATACCGGCCGCGCGCCTCTGGAGGCCGCGAGCATGGGCATCCCGCTCGGCGACGACGACGTGGCCTATCGCTGCAATCTGGTGCGCCTTAGCTTCGGGCCCGGTGACGCCATCGTCATGGAAGACTACGCCGGCGGCCACATTTCCACACAGGACGCCAACCCGCTGGTCAAAAAGCTCGAAGAACGCCTCAGCCGGGAAGATCTTCATTTCTATCCCGGAGTCAGCTACCGCCATTCCATGGTCTGGACCGGCGGCCGTCTGGATCTTCCCAGCGTTCCGCCTCACGACAAACTGGGGCAGCGCGTGGATCAGTATCTCACCGACGCCTCGTTTGACCGTCTGAACACGCTGACCAGGGCCTCCTGGCCGCTCATCGATGAGTACCGGAAAACCAATCCCGACCTGGCCATCAACTCGATCTGGCTCTGGGGCCAGGGAAAGGCTCCCCGGCTAACGCTTTTCAAGGAAAAATACGGCCTCACCGGCGGCGTTATCTCAGCCGTGGACCTGCTCAAGGGCATCGGCGTCTGCGCCGGGCTGAAGTCCATCGAAGTTCCCGGCGTCACCGGCTATCTGGACACCAACTATGACGGCAAGGTCGAATACACGCTGGCCAACCTGGAGATGATGGATTTCATCTACCTGCATGTGGAAGCCCCCGACGAGGCGGGGCACAGCGGCGACGTAAACCTGAAAGTCAAGGCCATAGAGCAGTTCGATTCCCTGGTGGTGGGTCCGCTTCTGGAAGGCATGAAGCGCTACCCCCATTTTCGCTTGTTGCTCATCACCGACCATTATACGCCCATACCGGTCCGCACCCACACCAGCGAACCCGCGCCGTTTGTTATCTTTGACAGCGCGGAGGCGCTGAAAGCCAAACCCAAGGATGTCGGTTTTAACGAAGCGGACGCCCTGAAACAGGGCTTGGTCGTCGACCAAGCCTTCACGCTTATGGACAGGCTGGTGTTGGCGTGACCGCGCGGCCTCATCGAGCCGGTGTTCGAGTGTTGTACTGCGATGTGGATTCCATGCGCCAGGCCTACTACGGCGCGTACATGCGCTGGTTTGAAGTGGGCAGGGCCGAGTACATGCGCGCGCAGGGGCTGGCCTACCGCGAAGTGGAGGACCGGGGTTTTTTTCTGCCGGTCAGCGAAGCCTTTTGCAAATATCTGAAACCGATCCGCTACGACGACTTCATTTATGTGGAAACGGCGCCCGATCTGGTGCGCAACGCCAGCGTGCGGTTTGGCTATCGCCTGCTCGACGAACAGGACAACGTTGCGGCGCAGGGGTACACGCTGCATCCCTGCATGGACGGGCAGGGGCGCATTGTGCGCATTCCCGATTTTCTCAAGGAAACGCTTTAAATTGGCGTAACAAAAAATTATCCTTGACAAAATCGTCTGCGAAGTCTACTTTAAGAAATTACAAATGATGCGGGGTGGAGCAGTCAGGTAGCTCGTCGGGCTCATAACCCGAAGGTCTTTGGTTCGAATCCAAACCCCGCTACACTTCAGGTGTCTGAGCCACAGCTTTTGGCGGTCCTTTAGCTGTGGAATTTTGAGGCCTCCCGGAGCTGCTACTCCCGGAGGCCTGTTTTATTTCACCACGCGCAAATAGGGCTGCACGTATTCCCTCAACAAGTCTTCAAGCTTCTGGCCGTCCCGTTTCAGGCCGGCGAGGTGGCTTGCGTATCTGAGAAACAGCTGATCCGGCCGGCCATGCCCCAGGACCTGGGCCACCCACAACGGGTCCTCGCCGGCCGCGATCGCGATCGACGCGAAGGTGTGGCGCGTCGCGTAGAGCGGCCGCTGACGGATGCCGAAAAGCTTAAGCTGACGGATCCACGCCTTTCGTACGGCGGAATAGCTCATGATTCCGCCTCGGGCGCTGGCTGAGTAGAAAAACCATTCCGAGCTGGCCTGGTTATCCCGTTTTCGCCGATGGTAGATGTGTTGTACCTCCTTGGACAGCGGAACATCACGTGATAGGCCCGTTTTGGTGCTCCCGAGTTCGCCCCGTGAGAAGGCCCGTTCCACCCTGATCAGACCGTTTTTCAGGTCGAAATCCGCGAATTTCAAGGCGAAAAGCTCGCCGGTCCTCATGCCGGTGTGGATGGCCACCGCGAACCAGTCGCGGTAGGGCCACAGGGACCGGCTGACGATGAGCTTTGCTTCGTCCGGACGAAGCGGCTCGATCTTGTTGCTTGTGGCGGGAAACCGTGGAATAGGCATCCACTCGCCCTCCCATTCGTTCCGGCGCTGAGCCCAGGCGACGAACGAATTCACGGCCGAGAGAATATTATTCTTCCGCTTGCCGGTTACGGGAAGCGCGGAAAGGTAATCCTCGAACGCGCCGTTGTTGGCCAGGTCGATACTACCAAAACGCAGGAAATGAAGCGTTAAAATCGAACGATAGTCGCTGAGCGTGGAGGGCTTCAGGCGGCCGCGAAAGGAATTGAGGAATTTGTCAATGAGAAGTTCCATAATCGCCGTGCTCAAGCGACCGGGTCGGCCGGCAGCCCCGCGCCTGGCCGAGGCGCAAAACGAGGCTGGAGCACCCGGCCAACCCGGGACTTTGTTATGAAATTATTGGACCCTCGTAAGCTTTTTATTTAGCGCATGTCAAGAAAATTTGGAAAACAGGCGAAAAATCATAGTATTCAAAGCGCCTTCGAGACTACCGAATATTCTGTTTAAAAACCGGAAATTCTTGGATATTTTAAGCCTTTGAACCATCGTCGGGGGCGCGCGATTCATGGGACCAACGTCCGAAGGCCTCCAGGCCCTACGAACGCGGCTTCATGCGGCAACCGGTACAGGACAGACACTCACGCGGTGGACACAGCTCCGCACGCGACCGAAAGCAGGTTTGAGGCGGTGCCCGCCCACGCGGCTATGCGCGGTTAGCGCTTAGCGCCGCTCATGGCCAGCACCAACCGGTCAACGGCGATGGAGCCACCGGCGCGCTGGCCATCTTCGCGGCAGCTTCGCGCTTCGCGCTATCGCCCCCCACCCAGCCACCCTTCAGCGGTGCGTGCTCCGCACGCGGCTGTCTCGTCAGTTTGTAACCAGGTACCACGAATCGAAAGTACTCCGGGAGTTGAACGCCTCGATGACCTGTCCTTGTGCGCGGTGGCCCTGGCCAGCGGCTTCAGCGGCGCACGCGAGGCGGCCGAAACTCACTGACGCTCGAACAGCGGCCGCCGTTCGCGCGGCCGTTTGCAGCCGCCGCCCGGCAAAAAGGCTCTGCAGTGTTTGAACGCTCCACAGATCGCCGCTCCGCGGCCGCTGTTTTGTGAATGACCAGATTAACCGCGGCGGCCGCGGTACGGCCGGAAAAATCAGCTTTTTTTTCAGTGGAATTTCACTTACTTGTGAAGGGAAGGCAGTTGGTAAAAAAAGCGAGTCGATTTTTTTGCATTATTTTTGCCAGCTGGTTGTTTCGGTCCGGCCGAAATAAACGGCCGTAGAGCGATTAAAAAACGAGGGGGTAGGTTATGCCATTGCCTGTATTCAGCTTTCGGACTCACGCGTTCGCTGAAGCAATTTTCAGCGTACTTTGTGAAGAGTCCGAGACCACAAAATTGGAGGTGCTTGGGCTCTGCGTTCAAAAGCTCTTTCGGGGTGAACGAAACCTTGAGGACTTGATCGCCAAATATTCGACGCTCAAGCAGTGAAAACAGGATCCAAATAGGCGAGGGCGCCAGCCTGGTTCGCGCCGGCGATCCGGAGCTACCGCTTGACTCGAGCGCGCTGTTGAAGGGCGGACACCGCCAGAGGACCGAGCGAAGCGCGCAAACTGTCCGAAGCCGCGCGAGTTTTTGCGCGCCGCGAGCTCCGATGGCGGCGCCGCCCTGCGGGAAAGGCGTACGCTAACCCCATGGGTTACTCGTGGGAGTCGCCGGCGCGATCCGGGCGGGCCGAGGTTTCGATTTTGGCGCTTTCAGGGTTGGTAATTCGGTGTTTCTTGTACGAAACTTCAGAGAATTGGTCGCCAAACGAACGCCTGGGTACCCAAAGATGCGTGCGTAGCACGCGACCTGCCAGGGTGGCGGGTGGGGGTGACCCGAGCCGACCGAGTGAGCGGAGACGAACGAAGGGAGGCAGAGGGTTAGCGCGGCGAGCGGAATGCCGAGCCCAGGGCCCGGCGCGCCGAGCAGGTTCCATCACCGCAGGCTTGGTAAGTGCCGGGCCGCGAGGCGTGAAGCGACCCTGCGCATAGATGCGTGGGCGCGAAGCGCGCGAGCGAAGCGAAGCGGGGCAACCGCATCAAACTCTTATCAAATTCGCGTGCTGAGCAGCGCATTCACGAGGCGCATTCAAGTATGAATCTGACCGCCATGGCAGCGACCTGAAGAGCTTCTTTTCTGAGCGCGTCACGGCTTATAACGTTCGGTCTCTTCTTCACTTCTGCCCACAGCTCATCGACTTCTTCCAGCAGTACTGCGTAGCCTTCATGTGGCGTGCAGAAACGGCCGTATGAGCCATGCGCTCGATAGAGTTCACGCTCGATTTCTTCATAAATTCCGCTGTTCTTCTCATCCATGCTCAAAGCTCCTTTCAATTCACTGTGGAGGCCTCCACAGATCTGATCGAACGATCACAGTATATCGTGATACGCTCGAGATTCACGGTGGCAACTGGTTGCCCTAGCTACGCTCGACGCTTAGTAGGCGCCATCAAGGCGAATAGTTCAACCCGGTACCTGAGCCAGGCTCTTCGTCAAGGATCTCGAAATGCACGTTTCCATCTTCGCCGATATAGGGGAACGCTTTTCCATTCAGGATCATCTGGAAAAGCGAATAGTCGACTTTCGCTTGCGCAAATTTGCTGGCTAACTCCTTGACAATACGGTTGAATTCCTTTGCGGTTATGGATTTATTAGTCTTTCTCATCCAACCGTTCATGAAAGCTCGCTCTATAGCCATGACTTCAGCTTCGGTGATGAGCATAGCTTCCTCCGGCCTCTGAGTATGTGACGGTGTCCGCCAGAGGCTCTTTTTGCACGATAGCTTTCACGAACCTGGCCCCGTTCTTAACTTCCGGGGTCTGCAACAGCCTCACCAGGGCGTAGAGCAGCGTTGACGGCGAGTTGGTTACTTTCATGAGGCTTGGTTTCCCGAGCCCTCGGATCGCTTCTTCGATGAGTTTTTTCTTTTGAGCCTCATCGATGGCTATGATTTCCTGCTTCAGATCCCACTGTGACCGGCAGCTTATAAGCTCTTTTAAGCATATAAGCTTAAGCTGCTCGTTACCGGCGCACTGGCGCGCCGGTGAATTGCCGTTCATTTCCGCTTTGCTTCCGGTTTCTTCCGCTCTACCTCCTTGATTTTCCATGATCTTTTCAGTCATACGGGCTATGACCGGCGCTAAAGAAGCGGGAATTTTACCGGCGCGTGTGTGCGCCGGTAAACTGTCGAAAACATCGGCACCGGCGCATGGGTGCGCCGGTGAAGTGGTGGAAAACTCGGCACCGGCGCATGGATGCGCCGGTGAATCACCGTTCAGTCGTTTACCGGCGCATGGGTGCGCCGGTAAAAAGAGCGTGATTTCCGTGGGCTGATGTCTGGATCTGGAAAAGGCGACGTCTTCCACGGCACCTTTGTCCAGGAGCGTTTTGAGGACCTTGAGAATGTGCTTCCGGGACAGGGGCGGGCGCTCGTCATCGAGCGGCAATTCTACGCGGATTTTCCCCTGCTCGCGGGCCAACCGCAGCAGGTAACTTCGCACCCAGTACTCAGTTGGTGAAAGTTCAAACAAATCATCCATTTACGGTCCTTTCCAAGGACCGACAAGCTCGTCGGGCTCATAACCCGAAGGTCTTTGGTTCGAATCCAAACCCCGCTACAAAAGATTCATCACAATATAAGGGGCTCGCTAACATTAGAGAGCCTCTTTTTTTTGTCCGTTTGGTTTCCCCACATTACGCCCCACCTGCGCGTTATTAAACAAGGCCATATCCAGTCAGGCCTCGTCTATCAAATCCCCAATCGATCAGGGCGCCACTCCTCAACGGATGGCCAGAGGCGGCGCCCATCCTCCGTTTTCGCAGGAGGTTAAGATGTGTGTGGAACGAAACCAAAAGCGCTTGCCGTAGCTGTACAGCCTCCCTTGTAGTGAGGTGGCCCGGTGGCGGTTATGGTATACTGAAATCATATAATCCTGAAGATGGCCGGAACAATACAATCACTTGTTGGGCGGACAGAGAAGAAGATCGCCTACCTGGTGATTCCCCACGTTTTAAGCGAGGTCAATCCTGAAAGGAGGGCATCATGGGCGTCACCAACAAACAGACGGGGACCCGCGTGGATGAGGTCGCCGAGGGAATCTACCGCATAAGCACCCCGGTCAGTGAGGTCGCCGGCGGTTTTTCATTCAACCAGTACCTACTCGTAGACGATCAGCCCCTGATTTTTCACACCGGGCCGAGAAAAATGGGCCAACTGGTCCTGGAAGCGATCTCCAGTGTCATGGATGTCAAGAACCTGAGGTTCATAGGAATCTCGCACTTTGAATCCGACGAGTGCGGTTCGCTGGACGAGTTTCTCCGCCGCGCGCCCAACGCCGCGCCGTTATGCGGTCAGACTAATGAAATGGTTAATGGAGACTGCTTTGATAAGCCGGCGCGCGCCATGGCCGACGGTGAGGCGCTCTCGCTCGGCGGTCATCGCGTTCGCTGGTTCGACACGCCGCATCTGCCCCATGCGTGGGATTGCGGATACCTGATGGAGGAGAAGACCGGCACGCTGTTGTGCGGCGACTTGTTTACCCAGGGCGGCGCCGATCATCCTCCTCTTACGTCCGATGACATTCTTGAGCCGAGTGAGGCCTTCCGTAAGGAATTGGACTATTATTCGCACACCAAGAACGTCCACACGCTCATGGCCCGCCTGGCGGCGGCCAAACCCACGACGCTCGCTTGCATGCACGGCAGCGCCTGGACCGGAGACGGCGCCCGATTGCTCATGGCGCTCGCCGATTCGCTCGACGCCGCCTGACTACCGCTTGCGCCTGCCGCCGCCGGAGGTCATACGACCACCATCAGAATAGGCGCTGATTTTTTCCTAAAAGACTCTAAACGAGAGCTGTTTATAGCGGACTACTGTCTAAAGGTTTGTTTTGCTTTTAGGTTTTTGTTAGTCGTAACAATACGTTAGCCTACACCATTTTTCCTTTCAAGGAAATCTGGCGAATTATTGCGTCAAAATCCATCCAAGGCCATATCCAAACATACTTCGGAACGGCCAGGACGCCACCTCCCGGCATGGCTGACCACAGGGCACACCTAGCCCCGCACCAGTAGGAAGCGAAAATCTGCGCGGAACGAAATAAAAAGGCCTGTCGTCGCTAGCAATAATAATAAAATAATCTTGACCGTTGTATTATGCAAATACTATATTTTAAGTAAAATGGTGTTGCCTCATATTATGAAGGGAGGAAAACCATATGGATAAATTTTGTCGAATATGTTGGAATACGAGTAATTGGAAACAACCAACAGGTGAGGCTGCGAAACTAGAAATTGACTCCTATGTCGCTCAGTATGGTTTTGGACACGAAGAATGGCTCTTCAACTTCTCTTGGTTATTAAAGAGGGATCATTCTGCTGATACTGTTAAGTATAAATATGGTTTCTTACAGCCAATCGGTAAATATTACAATAAATATATGGGGAAAACTTTTTCTGTTCTGCTTTACACAAGAAGTCCTGAAGGAAAGTGCTTACTAGTGGCACAAATTGAAGCACTATATGTCCCTGACGAAAAAGAGCTGTCCTATGTATTATCTCAGATGTACAAAAGTGGTTGGATCACAGTTATGCAAAGCGAGCTTTCGAAATTAGGAATGGATGCTACACCTATACGAAACCCTCATCCAAGGGACATCGTAAATGTTCGGTTCTCTCCAGACAACGTTGAATTCTTTGACCCGAGACCTATGGTAGATAATAATCACACAATATGCCTTTCACCGCGTTATCATCCCTTTGATTGGGATGGTGCGTTTCCCTCAAGTGGCTTTTCTCAGAGTAATGATACTTCAGCCTCTAATAAAAAAGATGATGATCCGACAAGGTCAGAAGAAGCTCGAATCAAGGCATCCATAGAATCAACTGTTTATAACCCTCAGCATGTTAGACTTCAAAATACGCTTTACAAATGGTTATGCTCATTGCATGGAGAGGAAAATGTTGATTATGAAAAAGATTTTGTTGATTTAATTGTTAGAGATAACGAGAAAACAATTTTCATTGAGATTAAAACTAGTTTAACGACTAAACGCTGTATCCGGGAAGCAATGGGGCAGCTAATTGAATATTCTCACTATCCGAATCACTCTAAAGCTGAGGAATTGTTAATAGTCGGCGATGCGATTCCAACGCTGAAAGATAAATTATATTTGGACTTTTTACGTACTAATTACAATCTCGTTATTAAATACAGCAGGTGGAATTGGGCGCTTAGCAAGCTAGAAGTTCCTATTTAAGTTCATATATTTCTTGTAAAATAGGCACGTATTCTTGAGTAAACCTAGTTGTTTAAGAGGAAATAGGTATGATGCTTCAAGATGCTGCTAACATAGCAATCATTATAGGATCTTCAGCTATAATTGGGGTATTTATTCAGCTTTTATTCGCACACAAGCAATTGAAAGCTGATCACGAAAGATCACGGAGAGAGAATTCTGTTGAATTATTGCTTGAATGGACAAAGAACGTTGATCAAAATGACGCATTAGCACGAAGAATAGTCGAGTCTCTTAGTGATGAGGAAACAAGGAACTTATATAACCAGGATGAAACAAAAGTAAGCATAAAGTACAAGAGACACTTAATTTCTGTACTGAGCAAGAAGTTGCCTAATGATGACATAAAGGAAGAAAATGACTGTATGATTATAACTGGAGAAGATGTCACTAAGCTACGTTGGATTGTAATGCGCTACCTAAATTTATTAGAATCAATTTTGGTTGCATGGCAATATAGTATCGTTGATAGGGATATAATTGAACATCAGTTCTCCTATTTGTTTGTACCAGAACATGGTCACGAAGCTTTGAGAAGATTTCGTATTGCAGCTGGAGGTGAAAAAACGTTTCCCGCTATAGAAGTTTTTACAGCTCACATCGACGAGAGAAAACGGTCACTGTTGAAGGAAAAAGCTAACGTGGCATAATTATATTAAAAGGCGCATGTATTCATGACGCACACGTTCGGACAAGACTGAAGATGTGGATAGCTAGCTAGGCTCCATATTATTTCCTTCAGAAACGTCCTATTACGTGCAGAGGGCTAAACCTTACATTTTTGCGCTCAATTTCCCAACCAACAATCCCCCTCACCCCTTCTCCACAGCCTGAAATTTTTTTACCTTGCGGAAGAGGGTGGAGCGGTCGACTTTGAGCAGTTGGGCGGCTTTGCCGATGGAGCCGGATTTGTTCAGCGCGCTCATAACCACGCATTTTTCAAAGTCCTGCATAATATCCTGCAGGGAGCGGTCCTCCAGATCGATATCGGACAGATCGTTCAAGCCTGACCCGGACAAATCCATGGACCGCAGGCATTTTTTGTAGTGGGAAGTCATGGAGGCCGGAAGGTCCTCCAGTTCCACGGCGCCCTTTTCACACGTCGCGACCAGGCTGTGGATCAGATTTTCTATCTCACGCACATTGCCCGGCCAGCTATAACCATACATGGCCTCTTTCACGTTGTCGCTCAAAGTCAGATCGCGTTTGTACTTCTGCGTATAGAACTTCAGAAAGTCCTCGACGAGCGGCAGTATGTCCTGACGCCGTTCCCTGACCGGCGGAATTTCTATCACGGCCACCTTGAGGCGGTAAAAAAGATCGCGGCGGAAGCGCCCCACTTTGACCTCTTTTTCCAGATCCTTATTGGTCGCGGCCACCACGCGTACGTCGACCTTTTTGGGGATCGTGGTTCCGATCCGGACAATTTCACGGTCCTGCAGGGCCCGTAACAGCTTTACCTGCAGTTGCGGCGGCAGTTCGCCGATTTCGTCCAGGAAAAGCGTTCCGGTGTCGGCCATCTCAAAAAATCCGGTCTTTCCTTTTGCGCTGGCCCCGGAGAAGGCGCCCGGCGCGTACCCGAAAAACTCCGATTCCATCAGGTTTTCCGGTATGCAGGAGCAATCCGCCTTGATAAAGGGCTTTTCGGAGCGGTCGCTCAGTTTGTGCAATTTTCTGGCGAACACGTCTTTACCAACCCCTGTTTCTCCGAGGAACAATACCGAGGCGTCCGTGTCGGCCACCATCCTCAACCGTTTGCGCGCCGAACTCAGTCCCTTGGTGAGGAGCACCCGGGGGTTGTTTGTCTGGCCCGAGGACTGGAGAACCTGATACGCTTCGAGCAGTTCCTGCTGGGAGCTGACGTTTTTTTTCAGCCTCTGTATGGCGGTCATGTCGCGAATAAAGGTTACCACCAGGGTCACCTTGCCCTGGTTGTCGAAAATCGGGTAGCCGTCCAGAAACAGATGCCTGCCCGTGCAGACCGACTGGATTCCCGTGACCGGCTCTTGCGACCGCACCACTTCGGGGTTAACCACAAAGTCGAAGATTCCGCGCTGACGGATCTGTTCGGCCGATTTGCCGAGAATGTCCAGGCTTTTCAATCCCGCCAGTTGTTCGTACTTGTTGTTCAGATACAGGATAGTGCCGTCGCTGTCGGTGACGCAGACCCCTTCGTTGAAGGCGTCAAAGATGAGTTCCAAATATGCGCATAATTTTTCACGTTTTATCACCGTGACCATGTTGCAATCCTGCATCGAATTGCGGAGGTCCTGACTTTTAACGGCGCTATGCTGTGGGATTCTTTGTGAAATTGTCGTTCGTTTATTCATTCCGGTATGGCCCATTATGTTTTTCAATCGCCGCGGCGATTCCCAAAATTATGAAAACCCTTTCCCCACGCCGGACAGGCGCGGCGCCCCATGGCGTGAAGGGAAAAGTCAAAAGTTCATTTTCCTGATTACAAAGCCGCCCCTGGGAAGCATGAGCCTCAGCGATTTTTCTTGCCGGCCAGGAATCCGCCATGTGGAACCTGTGCAGCTTTGCAACATGATATTGTACGAAAATTGGTGATTTGTCCATACCGAAAAGCGGTAAAACGATCAGATCCGAAACGCTCCACCTCGTATGCGCCGACGTTGTAACTCTTTGTCACTAAAGAAAAAATGATTTTCGAGGCGCCGTTCCGGCGTCACGAAGCGCCCGGCGGCCATGGTCGAGCAGTCGCATATCCGCAACAAAATTCCGTCCCTGATACGCGCCCTGAACCTGTAAAATAGGGTCAAAAGGCAATAATTTGGTTATAAATCAAGTGGTTAGATGACACGGCAAGGTCCTTGCTAAGGTGAAGTTCAGAAAGACCAAGGTAAAACGCACAACCAAGCGTCATAGCCTGGGCAAGCATCGGAGAAGATTAACCAGATAATCAGGAGGAAACCATGAACATGCCGTGTTGCCTTTCACCCCAAGAGGCGCTGATTTTGGGGGAAGAGTCGTATGAAAAACTTGCTGAAGCTCAGGGTGGCCGCCAGCGCGTACTGAATATATTGAACAGCTTCCAGGCAAAAAAGCCGTGCATCGATATCGAACGGGCCAAGTATTTTACCGAGTCCATGAAGGAAACGGAAGGGCAGCCGCTGGTCCTGAGATGGGCCAAGGCCATGAAGCATATCGCGGAAAACATTACCGTCCATATCAGCGCAAACCAGTTGCTGGCCGGAAGAGCCGGCAAGGCCGGACGGTATGGAATTCTTTATCCTGAAATAGACGGCGATTTTTACAAACAGGTCATCAAGGAATTGCCTTCACGCGAACAGTGCCCATTTGTGCTCAGCGACGACGAGGCGCAATTGGTGCTGGAGGAAATGGCGCCCTATTGGGAGGGCAAGACCTTTCACGAACACCTCAACAACGCCCTGCCGGAAAGCGTCCACAACGTCACCTACTGCGACCCCAAGGGGCTGACTTCCCGCTATGTGGTCAATGAAACAGCCTCCTACCGCTCGTCGCTTCAGTGGGTGCACGACTATGAAAAGGTCCTGAAGAGAGGCTTCGAGGACCTGAAACAGGAGGCTTTGGACGGAATCGCCGCCCTGAACGACATGAGCCCCCTGGATACCTGCGACAAGAAGCCGTTCCTCGAAGCCATGGTCATTATTTCCGACGCGATCATGCTCTGGGCCAGGCGTCACGCGCAGCTGGCGCTCGATATGGCCGCGAGCGAGAAAGATCCTCAACGAAAACAGGAACTCATCAACCTGTCCAAAGTATGCGAACATGTTCCCGCGCATCCCGCGCGAAACTTCTACGAAGCGGTGCAGTCCCAATGGTTTGTGCAGGTTTTTTCCCGGCTGGAACAGAAAACGGGCGCGATCATTTCCAACGGTCGAATGGACCAGTATTTTTATCCCTACTATGAAAAGGACATGAAGGAAGGCGCGATAACGGAACAGAGCGCCTTGGAGCTCCTGGAGTGCATGTGGGTTGAAATGGCCCAGTTTCTCGACCTCTATATTTCACCCAACGGCAACGACTTTAACGAGGGATACGCTCATTGGGAAGCCTTGACCATCGGAGGCCAGACCATCGACGGTATAGACGCGACCAACGATCTGACCTACCTGTTTCTGCGCTCCAAACGAGAGTTTCCCCTGAATTACCCCGACCTCGCCGCCCGCATCCATTCGCGCTCCCCGGAACGTTATCTGTGGGAGGTGGCCGAAACCATCAAGTACGGCAGCGGCTTTCCCAAACTCATCAATGACGAGGAAATCGTCCCGCTGCTCATAGCCAAGGGAGCGACGTTCGAAGAAGCCTTTGACTACGCCGTGTCCGGCTGCACGGAAGCCCGGATGCCCAACCGGGACACCTACACCAGCGGATGCGTCTACATCAACTTTGCCGCCGCCCTGGAAATGGTCCTGTATAACGGGCGGATGGAAAAGTACGGAGACGAGCTTATCGGCCTTGAAACGGGCGACCCCACGAGTTTCTCCACCTGGCCGGAGTTCTGGAACGCCTTCCGTGACCAGAGTCTGAATCTGCTGCGGCACGCGTTTGCGCAGCAATATATCGTTGACAAGGTTCGGCCCCAGCATTTCGCGGCGCCCTTTGCTTCGGTTCTGCACGACCTTTGTATGAAGGATTGCAAGGACCTGCATTCGCCTAAAATCGAGGGCGGCATAGATTTCGCCTATTTCGAATACATCGGTTACGGCACGGTCGTGGATTCGCTGTCGGCCATAAAGAAATGGGTGTTTGAGGAAAAACGGCTCAGCATGTCGCAGGTGATCGACGCCCTGAAGTCCAATTTCGAAGGCGCCGAAATCATACGGCAGCTGCTTAAAAACGCTCCCTGCTATGGCAACAACGATCCGGCCGCGGACGCCATCGCCAGGGAAGTGGACAGGATTTGCCTTGAATACGCGAAAAAGTATTCAGAGGAACGCGGCGTGTTTTTTGACTTGAGGCTGGTTCCCATAACCTCTCACGTGCCGTTTGGCCGGGTAGTGTCCGCGACGCCCAACGGACGCGTGGCGTGGTCGGCTCTTTCCGATGGCTCCTCCGCTTCGCACGGCGCGGACGTGAACGGACCTACCGCCGTCCTGCTTTCAAACCATGCGGCCAAGGACTACGGCTACAAGGAGCGCGCTTCACGGCTGCTCAACCTGAAGCTTTCACCCAAATGCGTGGCCGGGGAAGACGGAACCAGGAAGCTTATTTCCATGATTCGAACCTTTTGCGATCTGAAACTCTGGCATTTGCAATTTAACATCATCAACAAACAAACCCTTTTGGACGCGCAAAAAGATCCGGACAAATACCGCAGCCTGCTGGTGCGTGTGGCCGGATATAGCGCGTACTTTGTCGATCTGTCGCCCGATTTGCAGAACGACATCATAGAACGAACAGAACACGCCGAAGTGTAAGGCGGGATCGCGACGCGGGATATCAGGTTTATGGCTTTGGCCGCAGGCGTTTGAAGGGATAGAAGAAGATTCATGAACAGTAAAGACGCTCTGATAACAGGATTGGTGTTGAACCTCCAGAGATACTCCGTTCATGACGGGGCGGGGATAAGGACGCTTGTGTTTTTGAAGGGCTGTCCCCTGCGCTGCCAATGGTGCAGCAACCCCGAATCTCAGAGGAAAGAAACCGAACTGGCCTTTAATTCCGGAAAATGCCTGGCGCCCGATAAATGCGATATCTGCGTTACAGCCTGTCAACGGAACGCGCGTTCGATAGACGATCAGGGCCTGATGCGGATGGAAAGCGAACGATGCGCGCTGTGTCTTGAGTGCGCAAAAGCTTGTCCATCCGGGGCCCTGATCGTGTACGGAGAGAAACGCAGTGTGAAGGAGGTCCTGGATACTGTTGAGAAGGACCATCTTTTTTATGCCCGTTCGGGAGGTGGCATAACCCTGAGCGGGGGCGAGCCGATGTTCCAGCCGGAATTTGCCATCGCCTTGCTAAGAGAAGCCAAAAGGCGAAGAATCGATACATCCATGGAAACATGCGGCGATTGCTCCTGGTCGGTCCTCAGCGAGGCCTGCCGGAGCCTTAACTCTATTATTTATGACATCAAAATAATAGACCCTGACAAACACGTACGATTTACAGGTAAACACAATGGACGGATCCTGGAGAATCTTGTAAACCTGCGCAAGGAGTTCCCTGATTTGCCTATTCTCGCGCGCACGCCAATCGTGCCGGGAGTGAACGATAGCCTTCAGGAGGTAGGAGCCATTTTGTCGTTTCTGTCTTCAATTCCTGGAGTCCGCTACGAATTGCTTCCATATCATCGATTGGGAACGCCCAAATACGGCTATCTGGGCCGAATGTACAGGTTGGGGGACGTTTCTCTGGATCCAAAGGTCATGAAGGAATTAAACAGCCTGGTGTCCAAGTCGGGTTTGGGAAACCACCGGAACCCGACCGGACACTCTTTGGCGCAAGACCGCAGAATTGATCCATGTGTAGAGCGATGCAGCACGTAAATCCTGATAGTTACCATGTTTGACGGACCAGCGCAGAAAGGATGGCGCCGATGAAATTAAAGGAAAAAGTCGCACTGATTACTGGAGGGGGCTCCGGGCTTGGAAGGGCCATTGCAGAGGCCTATGTCCGGGAAGGAGCCAGCGTGGCTATCTGCGGCAGAAATAAGTCCAAACTGGATGAAACGGTAGACGGAATAAAACGATTCGACCCGGAAAGCAATGTCCTGGCCATACAGACGGACGTTTCTTCGAGCGGTCAAGTCAAGGATATGTTTCAACAAATTCTACAGCGATTTAACACCTTGGATATCCTGGTGAATAACGCCGGGGTGTTCCGGTCCGACCCAAGAGGAGCGGAGGAAAGGCGACGCCATCTTGATTTGATTACAAAGCCCGGTCCCCGGCATTCTCTTGGTATCACACAAAACATAACCGACGAGGAATGGGATATGATGTTCCGTATAAATGTGGACGGGACATTCTATTGCCTGCGCGAAGCGCTTAAAATTATGGAAGAAAAGCAGTATGGCAGAATCATCAATATTGCCTCCATATCCGGCATATCGTCGCGCAGTTCCCATAGCCCCAACTATTCCGCCGCCAAGGGCGCGGTGGTCGCATTGACACGATCCGTCGGTCACGAAGTCGCCGGAGCAAACATCTGTGTGAACTGCATTGCTCCCGGTTACATCGCAACCGAAGAATTTACAGACGTAATTGATCGCATGGATGAAGATCAGAAACAACGGTTGATGATGTTGATTCCAAAAGGCCGCCTTGGGGAGTTAGACGAATATGTGCCTCTGGCCGTTTTTCTGGCTTCTGATGACGCGAGCTACATGGTTGGTCAAGTCATAAGCCCAAATGGAGGTATTGTCATAGAATTCTAAGGTTGCGTCTCCTCATATATTACGACCGATCACACTATCAACTACTGTTTAGAGAGAGGGATGACCATGACAGCAATAGTCAGAAAAATGGGTGATGGATTCACCTCGGTTGTTCAAAAGGTGATGCCTGACGCATATATTTTCTGCCTTGTACTGACTTTAATTGCCATGCTGGGAGCGGTAATTTTCACCAAGCATGGTCCGAGTGACGTCGCCTTGATGTGGGGCGACGGTTTTTGGAAGATTTTAACATTCTCAGCTCAAAGCTCACTCGCTCTTATCGGCGGGTTTGTGCTTTCCAACGCCCCGCTGTTCAAAAAAGGGCTGGGCAAGCTGGCGGGGCTGCCCAAGACGCACGGCCAGGCCATATTGCTGGCCACGCTGGCCTCCCTGGGCCTCTGGTATTTTCACTGGGGAGTGGGTGCCGTGGCGACCGGCATTATCGCCGTGGAAATCGCGCGTCAGGCTCAGAAAAAAGGGATAAAACTGCACTACCCACTCGTGGTGGCCGCGTCCTACGTGGGCACGGTTGTCTGGCACAATGGCTTTTCAGGCGCCGCGCAGCTTCTGGTGGCCACGGAAAATCATTTCCTGCAAAAAGTCATTGGCGTCATTCCGGTTGGACAAACGATTTTCTCCGGTGGCAACATTCTGATCTCCATCGGGCTTATCGTCGTGGTCCCCATCATTGTTCTGCTGATGGTGCCCACGGACGAAAGCAAGATGGCGCCGCCGCCGACATTTAGTGACGATTCTTGCCAGGTTGAAGAAGAAAAAAAAGGCAACGCTTCCTACGGGACGTTGTCTTCTTTTTTTTACGGCTCCCCGATAGTATCAATACTCATCTCATCGGTTCTGGTCACCTTCCTCATTTTCTGGATGTTCGTGTGGAAGAAGGGCTTCAATATTAACATCTTTGTCATCCTTATGCTGGTTTTCGGTCTGCTGATGCACCGAAACTTCGAAAGCTACGTTCATTGCCTGCAGTCCGCCATAAAGACCTCGATTCCGATCATGGTGCAATTCCAATTTTATGGCGGGATTATGGGTATCCTGGTGAGTTCCGGATTGGCCATCGCCATCGCCAACTTCTTCGTATCAATATCCAATGGCGCCACGTTCCCCGTATTCTCCTTTATCAGCGCCGGACTGGTTAATATGTTCGTGCCCTCCGGTGGGGGACAGTGGATTGTGCAGGGGCCGGTCATTATTGACGCCGCGGTCAGCCTGCACTCTTCCATCCCGCAGGTTATCACATCCTTTGCGTGCGGCGACGCGTGGACTAACCTTCTGCAGCCTTTCTGGGCCCTGCCTTTGCTGGCCATGGCCGGTCTTAAAGTCAGAGACATGATGGGATACTGCGGCGTTGTCTGGTTCTTTTCGTTCTTCGTTATCTCGCTGGGACTGTTGATCTTTCCGTATGTTTAAATGATTCAGAAAGCGTAAGGAGGTAGACATGACTACAAACGCAAAGCCGTATCCAGGAACCGGCTTGGATTCATATCTGGTAAAAAAAAGGGCAAGTCAACGCGCCAAGGTAGAGAACCTTGAAATGTTGTTCAAGATCACCTTTCACCCGGTGGGCTTGATCTTTCTCCTAACCTTCATTGTGGCCGCCGCCATCGCTCTCTTCAGCGAGGCCAGCGTTGCGGACATCGTGGCCGCATGGGGCGGAGGCCTGACGTCCAACTTCGGGCACGCCATGCAGTTTATGCTTCTGCTGCTTTTGAGCTATACCCTTGCGGTCACACCCGCGTGCTCAAAGGCGCTGGAAGGTCTGGGCGCGCGGTTTGGCGCAACCCGTAACGCGGTTATTTTCCTGGTGTTTTTCTCGTCCGTGGCATGCTGGCTTAACTGGGCGCTCGGCGCCGTAGGCGGCGTATTTCTGGCTCGGCAAATCGCGCTTGGCAATCAACGCAGGGGGATGAAGGTGAATTATCCCCTGCTGGTAGCGGCGGGACTGTCAGGATTGGTGGTCAGCGAGAGCGGGTTGTCCGGAAATGTTCTGTTGTTTATGACGCAGCCCTCCAAGCTGTTCTCGGCGTTCCCCGCCACATCGCTCAGTTCGTCCGCTTTTTCCCTGTTCAATCTGACCTTGAATCTGGTCGTGGTGATCGTTATAGCGGCGTGTCTGGCGATCTTCAGCGGCAGAACTGGTGATGATGATGAGGTCGCTCTCAGCCCAAGCGTTGAACCTATTCCAACGCCCGATGGCAAGGAAGGCGCCAGTCTCGCGGTAAAAATGGAAACCAGCCGGGTTGTTTCAATCGTTTTCGGCGCCATCGGCCTGCTGTATATCATCCTCCATTTCTCCAAGGGCGGCTCCATGAATTTCAACACCTATCTGCTGCTCCTCATAGCGCTCGGTATTGTGCTGCGAAAGGCGCCCCTGAGCTATCAGGCCGACGTGATAGGCGCGTCAAGCTACGCGTGGATCTTCTTCTTTCCGCTGATTTTCGCGGGCGCGATTCAGGGCATGTTAAACATGGAAACCACCAGAGAGGTTATAACCCGGGCGTTCATGTCCATAAGCAAGGAGAATACGTTTCCTGAAATCAATATGATTTTCGCGGGGTTGATCAACTTCATAGTCCCGAACGCCGGCGCTCAGTGGCTGATTGAAGGCAACAGCGTGCTGGCCGCGGGAAAACAGCTCAATCTGTCGCCGGTTACGTCGATGCTTTCATTCTGCTATGGCGCCGGAGTCGCAAAAACGATCAATATCTTTGTGATTCTGCCCATTCTTGGAATCGTAGGCGTCAAACCCGCGTCGATTTTTAAATATATGGTCATCGTGGCCTTGGTTTCGGCTATTGTGTACATGTTGGCGTTGATGATCTTCTTTTAAATAAAAACAGGCTCTTAGCCGCCTCAAATCAACGGCGGGGTCGTTTCAACGGCCCTGCCTTTTTATTGTCACCGACAGCCATGCGATATGGTACAGTACACTCAGCCTCACGCCGGCCCGGAAAAGTCGAACAACCTATCACCCCGGCGCGACCCGCGCGCATTGCACGGTTCATGAGCCGGGGACGTAACGGAAGGAGAACTCGATGCCGTTGATATTCAAATCAGGCGATCTTGAATTGGAGCCGAACACCTCGCCGATTGAACATTTCTCCTGGAAGGCAAGTTCGCCGCTGGGAGAGCTTGCCAACGCAAAGTATCTGCATTTTGACATCAAGTCTCTGTTTCCGGGTAAATTTTCGTATCCTTACCATTTGCACCGGAACGCAGAGGAACTGTTTGTTATCCTTGAAGGAAAGGCCACCCTGCGTTCTCCCGAAGGGTACCGGGAAATTACAAAAGGGGATATGATCTTCTTTGAGGAAGGCCCGGCCGGAGCGCACCAGCTTTACAATCACGGCGACACGCCCTGCGTCTTTCTGGATATACGCACCAAAGCCAATGTTGATGTGTGTGAGTATCCCGATTCAGGAAAGATCAATATCCTGCCGGCGCGCGACATATTCGAGGAAACCTCGAAAGTAGCTTATTATACCGGGGAGGAAGGCGTCAGGGACAAATGGCCTCAGGAGATCTTGAAAAAGGAATAGACCACCGAATAGTTCGCCTTTGATATACGCGCTGCGCTGGGAACACGCTCCTGCGCCAGGCAGAACTGTTAAACCACGCCAGCGTAGGCCGTCCGCGGCCGGGCAAGGGGCGTTCCACCCACGGCCCGCCCACGCCGGGCGTCAAATCACTGCTCCTCCATAAGGGCCGGGTTGGTTGGCTGTTCAAACGCGATGGAGGCTTTGCTCCGGTTCGAGTTCAGCCGCTGCCGGGCGCCCACGGCCAGGAAAAGCGCGAGCCCCAGCGCCAGGTAGAGATAATTCCCGGAAAATATAAAAAGAAAGAGCGCGGCGCCGGAAACAAAAAAGAGCGCTCGTTCAAGGAGTTTGAGCCTGGAAAAGCAGTAGCCCACAAAGCACATTTCAAAGGCGGTGAAGATCAGCAGGATCGCCGCGAATCCGCATAATTCAAAGAGGATATTGTTTCGTGGCTGCAAGAGCAGGATAGGGCAGTACACGAACATAAACGGTATCAGAAACCCGGCCAGGGCCGCTTTGGTCGATTCGATGGTGGTGGGAATGTAGCGGGAGTCCGCGATTTTGGACGCGATCAACGACACCATGGCCACCGGGGGGGTGAGGAAAGCGAACACACTGACAAACATGGCGAAGAAATGGCCCTGTTCAAAGGGCACGCCCATTTTTTTCAAGGCCGGCACGGTGAACACGGAGACGATTATATAGGAGGTAATGGAAGCGCCGCCCATGCCGAGAATAACGGATATGATCCAGATCAGCGCCAGCGCCACAATCAGCGATCCGTTGCTCCATTCCTCAATACCCGTGATCAGTTTCACGCCGATGCCGCTCATGGTCAGGGTGCTCAATATCAGCCCCACACAGGCCACCGACGTTCCGATGGCGGCCCCCTGCCGCGCCCCAGCCACAAAACCCTCTATAAACTGTCCCAGACTCGGCCGCGTCTTGCTTCGCGCCAGAGAGATGAGCACCACACTGGCGATAGCCCAGAAACCCACGTAATTAATGGAATACCCTTTCAACAGCAGGATCACGATGATCAGTATCGGCCCCAGGAAGTTGATTGAAGAGAGCGCAAGCTCCCTGAGGTCGACCTCTTCGCGAGGCTCGTCCCTATCGACGCTCATATTCCGCTTACCGGCCAGCAGGTAGACGTAAAGTCCGATGGTGAAGAAATAAATGAGCGACGGCAGAATAGCCATCTGCATTATTTTGACGTAGGAAATACCCGTCAGCCCGGCCATGGCGAACGCGGTCATGCCCATTATGGGGGGCATGATCTGGCCGCCGTTGGACGCGGCCGCCTCGATACCGCCGGCCTCCGCCGCTTTGAAGCCCTCTCTTTTCATAAGCGGGATGGTGAACGAACCGGTAACCGCCACGTTGGCCGCTGCGCTTCCGGTCACGGAGCCCACACCGGCGCTGGCCACAACCGCCATCATGGCCGCGCCACCCCGCACCTTGCTCATCACGATCTTTCCGATGGTCATGAAAAATTTTATGGCCCCGGTGGCGTTCAAAACTCCGCCGAACAGGACGAAGAGAAACAGAAAATTGGCGGAAATATGCAGGTAGGCGTAAACTCCGCCTTCAAACGCTATGGACAGATTGGAAATGGTCTGGTCGAGCGGCATGGCCTGGCTCTTCAGCGGCTCGGGCAGGTGTGGGCCCAAAAAACCATACGCCACCACCGAAAGCGATAATATGGGCAGAAACAGGCCGAACGCCTGCCTGGTAATCTCCAGCGCCAGTATGATCAGAATCAGCCCCACCATGAGATCGAGGCGGGTGTTAAAGTAGGCCCGCTCCTGGATGTCCTGCCAGTACAGCATGATATAGAGCGTCGTAAAGAGTGTCAGACCGCACAGGATAAAACTCCACACAAGGGACAGGTTGGATCGCCTGACCATCAACCCCGAAAACAGGGTCAGGAGGAAACAGAGCCCCATATGCATGGTCAGATAGGGGACGGTGGACATCAGGAGGATCTGGGAAGCCAGCATCTGATATCCAACCATGAAAAGCGCCAAAACCGTTACTGCAATTCTGATGGGCGGCCAACCGGTATGTTTCATACTCGATCCCGTTCGATAAAAATAGAGTTTGTGGTGTCGGGGGAAGCTTTATGCGGAGGACAGCCATGTCCCGAACGTACGGTCCAAGAAGCGGACTTGCGACAGCATGACGGCGCGTGGGATCGGAAACCCCACGCGCTCACATGCGCCGAATCGTGCGCCTTGGCGCGGTCGCCCGGCCTCCGACGCTTAAACCTCGAACAGTGGCTAATCGATGACGCCCAGTTTCTGCAGCGATGTCATCTCAATCCCGTTATCCTTGTAGAATTGAACCGCGGCGGGGTGATACCTGTTTTCCGGCAGCCCCATGGCGGCGATGGTCTTCTTGTTCAGAAGCTTTCCGCCCGGAGTTATTTCCGCGAACTTGTCGATATTTTCCAGATATATGGAGAGAATCTCCTTTACGACTTCATCAGGAACCGACACATCGCATCCCCATGTCATGTATTTGCCTAACGCCACCACCGGTTGGGTCTGGTATTCGTTTACGCTCTTGGGCGGAATGGTGGTGATCTCGCAGGGGTGGCCCGTTTTTGCTTTCATGGCCTCCACCGCTTTTCTATCCAGGGAAACGCAATACACGTTCTTGGTGGCAAAAAGTTCGCGCAGGTACGGCGACGCGGAATACTCTCCCGGCCCGATCACGTTGACGCCGCCATGGGCCACGTCTATCAAACCATCCCGCAGCGACTCCACCATGGCCTTCATTCCCAGATACTCGTATTTGGGTTTTACGCCGCCCAGAGTAAAGGTCTCCTCAAAACCCACCGCCTTGGCGCTCGTGCCGGAAACATTGGAAATAACCACCTTTTTTCCGTCCAAGTCCTTCATCGTTTTAATGTCGGGATTGGTGGTCATAAGCACGTCGGTGGTGAACCCTATCAAAGCGATATGGCGGAAATTGTCGAAATCGTACTTGCCTTCGAACGCTTTCCAGCCCGCGTAGCCTTGTTTGGCCGCCCATACCGAATCTTCAACCTGGAAGAAAACGACGCTTTTTCTTTTTGCGGGGTCCTTTATCAGGGATTTCATGTCCACATTGGGACCGCGGCCCTCCCGCGCGACGGCTTCCACGATCTGGCTTTTGTCGTTTATCATCTTGGCCCAGGCCACGGCGATGGAATAGGGATTTGTGCCCGCCCACAGACCGGATATCTCCACCTGGTGTTTCTCGGCCCAGGCCGCGCCCCCGCAGAAGATAGAAAACGTAAAACAGACAGCGATCAACAGGATTTTCAAGTTCGTATGTGACAGGTGGCTCCTCATCTTTCCTCTCCTCATGGTAATTTCATGCATACCCGCAAGCAGGCGCTCCGCGATTCTTTGCCCTTGTCTTCAACACGCGCGCGCCAACGAAAAGCGCCGCCCTCCGGCGTCCCTCAAAGCCGGAAGTGCTCCCCGGTCTTTTTCCGTTTCCAGCGCACCCGCTTCATCATCGGTTGAACCAGCTTCATGGTCCCCGCCACCGGGCAGGTTTCCACACAGATTCCTTCGTACCAGCACTCCTCCGGGAACGCTATGACCGGAGGGCTTCCCTTGGTCGGATTGGGAAGAAATACGTCCTGCGGACATATGTTCACGCACATATTGCAGCCCGTGCAGGAATGGCTGTCGATCTCGACGGGCGCGTGCGCGGTCTGGTTACCGGGAAAAGTTTGCATTTCTTTGGATTGCTCCATGTCGCTCTACTCCAGTTTCTATAAACGTATCCGGACGGCTTCTCATTGTGGCGGGTATGAGCCTCGCGCCTCAGGACTTGTTACTCTTGTCGTAGTTTTCCCTGAACGGCAGCCAATAGTTGAAGGGAAGCTCTCCCACCTCCACACGCCCGGCTTTTTTGGCGATGGTGATGAATTTATTCCATTCGGGCGGGTCGAGCGCCGGAAAATCCGAACGCATGAAATGGAGGGTCGCGCTGGACGCCTCACGAGCCAGAGAAGCGTGCAGAATGGCTTCGCCCACGCTCAGTATGCTGAAGCTTTCCAACACGCGCATCAGTTCCTTGGGATTGCGGGCGTAGACCTCTTCCATTTCCCTGTTTTGTATTTCCCGCATGGTAAGCAGACCCAGGTTCAGCATTGACTTGTTTCTCACGCCGCCGCAGTAGTCCTGCATCACTTTACAGACCGCGGCGTTGAATTCCTGCCACAGCACGCCTTCTTTTCGCCGTGTGGGAGCGTAGACGCGCTCCTTTTCCCGGTCCACCTGCGCGCGGCTTACCCGGCCCGGCGCGCTCCCTGACGCGTATTCCGAAGCCCGTTTTCCGACCCATCTCCCGGTGGTGGCCGCGTGGCTGTGATCGTTGCCGGCGAACACCTGGTCTCCCGCGGCGTAGAGCCCGTCAAGGCTGGTTTTCAAATCCCAGTCGACCAACGGGCCGCCGGGGTTGAAACCCATCCTCCGCCAACAGGAAGGGGCGGGAGGCCGCAGCCAGTCGGACAAGCCGATCATATGGTAACTCTGGAGAAGATCCTGGGACGGATCGAATCCGGCGTCCCTCAGCGTCTGGACCACCGGGATTTTGGTTTTGGCTTCCTCGCCCACCATCATGCCGAAGATCACCTTCCGCTCCATTTCCGGCATGGACGGTAAATCAGCGTAGATGGGCAGGGTAAGCTTGCCTTCGTCCAGCATTTCCTTCATCAGCGGGCGCGGGGCCATATATTCGTAAATGCCCGGATGAGGCGCGGCGGAGACTCCACCGCCCATAAGAAAGAACTTCTGTCCCTTGGCCGGCATGCACCGGTCGCTCACGGTTTCGATCCGAACGCCATCGCGGTCGATCCAGGGAATCTCCCGCCCCTCGGCGTCAACCAGGGTGCAGGGGTACCAGGTGTTGGCGTGCGTTCCCATCATGTAAGCGGGCACCCCGTTTCCGCCGTCCGTTCCGTTCATGCCCGATACGGAGCGTTCCATCATGGTGAGTTCGGCCCCGGCCTCCCAGGCCATGGCGTGTCCGTCGCCGGCGTTGGTCGGCGGCGGAAATGAAGCCATGCCCCCGTTACCGTCGGAAAATATCCACTGCCGTCCGGGATAGGCCATGCAGAGGATGGTGGCCTTGGCGCTGAACACATAAAATCCGCCGGTCCTGGTATGTACGCCGGTGGCGCCGACCACACGGGTTTGGTCGTCTTCGTCGGTGAGCAGGCGGGTGGCCATAACCCGGTCCAGAATCGTAACGCCCAACCGTTTGCATTCCCGGTAAAGGACGGGTTTGAAGGTCGTGCCCCAAACCCGGAGGGTGTATTTGTTTACATAGTCATAGGTGTAGAGGAATTTGGTCTCTTCGTCCCTGAACTCCGCGCCGGCGAACTCATCTTCGGTGTCGCGCGTCTTGGCGCCCATGGCCTCCAGTTCCAGCAGGGTCTCGTAGCTGTCCCGGCATTGGATGTAACGCGCGATGCCGTTGTTGTAGCCCTTATGATTATCCACCAGCGCCTGCGCGAACTCCTCCGAATCCAGGGGACAGAACGGACTCTCTATGGCGTAATGCCAGTGGTCGCCGCCCGTGCCTCCCATTCCGCTCTTTTTGGTGGCGGTCTTTTCCACCAGCAGCACGTTCGCGCCTTTCCTGGCCGCGCTGATAGCCGCCCAGCAGCCCGCTATTCCGCCTCCGAGCACGAGCACGTCGGCGCTCATCTCCGTTTCTTCTCCATACTTGATGGGATACGGCCATTCCATGGATACCGGTTTCATGCAATCTCCTACTATCGTCGTACGCTTCTTTCGCGGGGAGCTTTTAGTGCCGTACCGCGCAAAAGCCCAGCGTGCGCCGTGTCATTGCCTTGCCGGCGCTCATTCCGCGCCGGGGATAAATGAAAAATTGTGGCGTTCCCCCAAGCCGCCTAACGTTCCGGCAAATCCGAATCGGTGATTATTTCCTTGGTGTAGCCCACGTCCTCGGAAATAAGCTGCGCCGAGAGGCTGACGTCCTTACGCTTCAGGGCCTCGATGATTTTTATATGGCGATCATAGGTAGCCTGGATGAATTGAGGCGACTGCATGGGCAGGGGATACATGAGCTTCAACATACTGAGCAGCGCGCCTACGATCAGCTTCAGCAGGGGGTTTTGCGACATGTCCGCGATCTTCATGTGGAATTTCATGTTGTTGAACGGAAATTCCTCGTTATTCGCAAGATCGCCCAGCAGACGTTCGTTGATTTGCTCCAGTTCGGCGATATCCTTGGCGGTTACCTGCTCCACCGCCAGCCGCATACTGGAGACTTCGATTATTTCCCGGGCCTGATAGAAGTGGCGGAGGGTAAGGTCTCCGTTTTCAATGAGGTCGTAGATGGAGTCGAAAAGCGGCTTGTAGACCTTGTTCGAGACATACGATCCGCCCGTGTGCCCCGGCAGAATTTCCACCAGTCCGGCCTGTTCCAGGGATCTCAGGGCTTCCCGCACCACCACGCGGCTTACGCCGAGCGTATTGGCCAGTTCACGCTCCGTGGGAAGTTTTTGACCGGCTTCGATTTTCTTGGAGAAAATAAGTTTCTTGATCTGCTTGGCGATTTGATCGGACAGTCGTTCTCGGTTGGGCTGGCTGAGCAGCTCCAGGGTTTCTGAGGCCATGGGTCTTGTACCTGAAAAGATTGGTTAGTCCAATGACCCAATAGCCCAAACGATCGCGCCCTGTCAAGGTTTTTCTATGATGTTCACACCCCGGACCGGACTTTGCGCGACTCGGCGGGCCCGGCGCTTTAACGCGATTCAGGGGAAATATTTGAGCAGCTCGGTAGGCGCCTCCAGGATATCACGCGCGCCGCTCTTCAGAAGCTCCTCCCGCGTGCGAAATCCCCAGGCCGCCCCTACCGGGTACAGATTGGCGGCGACGGCCATTCGCATGTCCGCCTCGGTGTCTCCCAGATACAGCGTCCGCTCCGGGGCCAGGGACAGTTCGCGCGCCAGCTCCAAAGCGGCTTCAGGGTCGGGTTTGGGAGGAAATTCAGGACGCGCCCCATACACGAGCGCGAAATTACGGCGGGGAAAATAATGACTGACGACCTTGGTGGTGAACTCGTGAGGCTTATTGGAAAGGATGCAATACAGGATCTTGCGATCGTCCAGACCGTCCAGCAGTTCTTCGATTCCGGGGTAGGGAACGGTGCGGTTCGACCAATTGCGGGCGTACTCTTCGAGAAATACCTCCAGAACCTCCTGGATGACAGCCTCTTGCCGCTTGTTCTCCGGCAGCGATCGTTTGACGAAATTGTACATTCCCTCCCCGATAAAGTACTTGTAGACTTCATGAGGGTGTGTGGCGTAATTCCACCGCCGGAGCGCAATGTCCATGGTGTCGCCCATGTCGGGCAGGGTATTGAGTAACGTGCCGTCCAGATCGAAGATAACGCTGTCGTACTTCATGAATTACGAGCCTTTCTTTTTTTTCCGTGAATGATCGTATTTCGCGCCGCGGCCACCCGCCTGCGCGAGTATGCGAACAATCGCGGTCCGGGGCCGGAAAACGTCGTTTTTCAAAGGTACCCCTTTTGCGTCTGTTTGGCCACTGTGTTTTTACTGAAAAACAAGACAAACGCCGTCGTTGCACGTTGAACGCTTAAAAAATGATCCCCGTTTCAAACTATCGTGTTCAACAATATGAACAGTCGGCGCGTTCACCTATTGTTACCGGCCGCTCAAATGATAATGAAAAAAATTAAAGCCATACGAATCTTGACATGCTAAGATCAATCACATAAAAATTGAGGCGTAAACGCAAAATACGAAAAGTCGCGTCAAGCATATCACTCCCATGGTTCTTATAAGAAACGGCCGCTTTAACCAAGGGCCCGGTTTACTATGGTTTTGTCGCAATTTTGCCGTTGCGTGAATAGTACTAAACAATAGTCTGAATTAGAACCGTTCAAGTCTTTGTCTTCGCTCAAAATACATTCCGCGCGCCGGAAACGCGCATAAGATAGTTATAATCCAAACTCGTTACTGTAGTGGCGTTGTCTTTCAATCAGGTTTTGAGAACTATAGAGAGGTCTGAAGCTCCCGCTTGCGGAATCCTGTCGCGGAATATTTGGCGACACGTATATAAAACGTTGCAAAGTGTTTTTCTAAAACAAATCTACAATCGCCGACCAACATAAAGGGAGTCCGACAATGGTAAAGAAGACGCTGGTGGCAATGGATGGTTCGGAACACTCATTGAAGGCTGTCGAACTTGCGAGCGACCTCGCCGCAAAGTTCGACGGTGAACTCTATTTGCTTCATGTGATCAACAAGGTGAAGGTACCGGAAGAATTCGCACGGTATATGGAGTCCGAGAAGATCGAGGAACCGGCGGAGTATATGATGTTTGAAAAAGCCGGGAACAAGATGCTCAAGGAAGCGGAAGAGGTCGCGAAATCGAAAGGCGTCAAAACCGTTTACTGTGTAGTCGAAGCGGGAGATCCCGCCACGAAGATAATCGAGTTCGCGCGTCATAACAAAATCAGTTCCATTTTTCTGGGAAGCCGCGGGTTGGGCGACCTCAAAGGGCTGCTCATGGGCAGCGTATCGAGCAAGGTGTGCAATCTCGCCGAATGCACCTGCGTCACCGTAAAATAAACGCCCGCCGGGTTTCAAGCCGGCCTCAGGGCCGGCCCGAGACTCCGCTCAGGGAGGGGACACGTGAAAGCGCTCGGAATCGTGGGAAGTCCCAGAAAAAACGGCAACACGACGTTCATGGTCAATGAAGCGCTGTCCGTCTTGCGGGACAAGGGTATCGAAACCGAGCTGGTTCATCTGGCGGGCATGGACATACGGCCGTGCGACGGGTGTTTGCAGTGTAAGAAAAAGCTGTACTGCGTGATCCAAGACGACGACTTTACATCCGTTTTTCGGAAAATGAAGGAAGCCCAGGGCATCATCATCGGATCCCCTGTCTATTTCGGCAGCGTCACGCCGCAAATACTGAGCCTGCTGGACCGCGCGGCCTATGTCCAGAGACAGACAAAGGAATTCTTTACCGGCAAGATAGGCGCGCCCATCGTGGTGGCCAGAAGGGCGGGGCACAACTTTGCGCTCGCCCAGCTTCTGCTGTGGTACTTCATTAACGACATGATTGTGGTGGGATCGACCTACTGGAACATAGCCTTTGGCGGTTCGGCGGGCAAGCGGGACGTACAGGAAGATACCGAGGGGGTTCAAACCATTCACCATTTCGCCAGATCCATGGCCGATCTTATGAAACGGCGATAAAACTGGACCGGAGAATACCATGACGCGCAATCAGGGCCCTTTGGTCCTCGGGATTGACGGCGGCACGGAATCCATGCGGGTTGGCCTGTTTGACATCGAAGGCAGGCTGCTTTTGGCCAAAAGCAGGCCCTACAAGACGCATTTCCTGCAGTCGGGCTGGGCCGAACAGAATCCCGAGGATTGGTGGAACGCGCTGAGAGGGGCGGTGTCCGATCTGCTGGACGCGTCCAAGGTAAAGCCGCAGGATATCGTGGGTATCGGCTTCGACGCCACCTCCTGTACGGTGGTATTCCTCGACACCAACATGCGCCCGCTGCGCGACGCGCTCCTGTGGATGGATGTGCGGTCCCGTAAAGAGGCCCGCGATATCGCGGAGAGCGGTCATAAGGCCTTGAAATATAACGGCTACGGTAACGTGTCCGCCGAGTGGATGCCGTGCAAGGCGCTCTGGGTGAAGCGGAATCAGCCCGAGCTGTTCGCCAAGGCCGCGGTGGTGTGCGAATACCTGGACTATATCAACCACCGCCTCACGGGGAGATTGACCGGCAGCATCAATAACGCCTCTATTCGCTGGTACTACGATGAAGAAGAGGGGGGCTTTCCCGCCTCCTTTTATAGCGCCATCGGGCTTGAAGACCTGATTGAAAAGTTCCCTGCCGATATCCTGGACATGGATCAGCCGGCCGGCCGCCTGACGGAAGAAGCCGCCTATCAGTTGGGACTCAAACCCGGCACGCTCGTGGCCGAAGGCGGGGCCGACGCCTTTGTGGGCATGGTGGGCCTGAACGCCATCCAACCGGAACGTCTCGCCTTTATCACGGGTTCCTCGCACCTGCACCTGGGCATGTCGCCCGTCCCCTTTCACAGCAAAGGCATCTTCGGGACCTATCCGCACGCGGTCATACGCGGGCAGTATACGGTCGAGGGGGGGCAGATATCGACCGGGTCCATCCTGAAGTGGTTCGGGACCCAATTTCTGGGCGCCAAGGCCGATGAAGCGGCGCGCGTCCATAAGGGGCTTTACGAGTTCATGGATGAAAAGGCCGCAAAGATCCCCATCGGGTCCGAAGGCCTGATTGTGCTCGACTCCTTTCAGGGGAACAGAACCCCGCTGGTGGACCCCAATCTGCGGGGGGCCGTCTGGGGCCTGTCGCTGCGGCATGGCCCGGAACACATCTATCGCGCCATTCTGGAGGGAATCGCCTATGGCACGGAGTTTATCTTCCGGAAATTCAGGGAAGCGGGGTATGAGGTAAAGGATATTTACGCCTGCGGCGGCCCCACCAAGAGCGCCTTATGGATGCGGATTCATTCGGACGTGAGCGGACTGCCCATAAACATCCCCGAAGTGCAGGACGCGCCTTTGCTGGGGTCGGCCATTCTGGCCACCGTGGCCGCGGGTATTTTTCCGACCGTGTCGGAAGCGGCCGGGAAGATGGTGAAAATAACGCGCCGGATCGAACCCGACCCGGAAGCCCACGAAGCCTACGCGTTTTTTATGGATAAATACGTCAGGACCTATGACCGGTTATCCGGTCTGATGCATGAAGTGACCGAGCGCTTGCATTAGGGCCGGGAACGGACCCGTGGCGGGTTGTGGAAAGCCCGCTAAAGCTTCCAGCTCCAGCTCGGTATGTTTTCGTCAACGTCGAATTCGAGCAGCGTTTCCTCGTGTTCGCCGGCTTCGGCCAGGACCACGCCGTTGGGGCCGATAATTATGCTGTGGCCCAGATTGATCTCTCCCCGGTAACTGCCCACCGCGTTGGCCTTGCATACCAGCATGTCGTTTTCCACCGCCCGCGCGATGGGCATGGCCCGATTCTTTTCCACTTTCAGACGCGCGATGGCCGGGGGATAGTAATGGGCGCAGCTGATGAACATGACGCGCGCGCCCTCGTCCTTGATTTTCTTGGCCAGCAAGGGGAAGTTCTGGTCCCGGCAGATTATGCAGCCAAACGTTATGGGACCGAGGGCGAACAGCAGGGTTTCCTTGCCCGGATGGAAGAATTCCTGCTCAAAGGAAACCAGGTTCTGCTTATGGTAGTGAAAACGTCTGCCGTCCGCGAGGAGAACGACGACACTGTTGTAGAGTTCCTTGCCAAACCAGAGAGGAGCGCCGACAATGGCGCTCGTCCCTGTTCTGGTAACGGTTTCAGCGACGCTTTCGATGGCGTCCGCAATTTCTTCCTGTTTGACCACCCGGAAGTCTTCGTACAGATAGCCGGAAAGGGCCGTTTCCGGGAAGTTCATGATCGCCACCCTCTGTTCCGCGGCTTTTTCGATCCACCGTATTATCTTTTTACGGTTGGCTTCGATATCCGGTAGAAGCGAAATCTGCGCGGCGGCGATTTTCATACGGGTTAATCTCCCCAGTGTTTGTTTTGGACCTCGGCGATTTTATCAAAGACGTCGGCGTTCTTCAACGCCAGGAACGTCGATTTGAACACATCAAAGACGTCATTATAGATTTCATGGTTGGCCTTGTTGGGTTCGACAAAATCGAAGGGGTGCACCATGGAGCCGACCGCTTCTTCGACCGATCCGAAAACCCCCGCTCCCGCGGCGCCCAGGATAGTGGCGCCCAGTGTGGTGCATTCGGACACGCGCAGCCGCTCCACGGGCCGGCCGTACACGTCGGCCTGAATCTGATTCCAGAGCGGTGATTTCGCGCCTCCGCCGGACAGCCGTATGCTGTCGAACGGCTTGCCGAGCACTTCTTCCATGGCGTCGACGATCATACGAATCTCGAACGCGCCGCCTTCCATGATGGACCGGGCCATCATGGCGCGGTCGTGGATCAGGGAGAGGCCGATGGCTCCGCCTCGCGCGTTGTCAACATAGTATGGCGTCACCTGTCCGGTGAAGAAGGGGAAGAAGATGTATCCCTTGCAGCCCACCGGCGCCTTCGCGGCCTGAGCGCTGATCAGATCGTAGGCGTCCAGGCCCAGTTGCGCGGCCGACTGCATTTCCACCTGGGCGTAGGTGTCCCGCCACCATCGCAGGCAGACTCCGGTGGCGAAGGCAAGGCCTTCCATGTCCCACTTGTGGGGTATGCCCGATCCTCCGATAAGCACGAGATGCTTGGGGTCGGGCTTGCGCGAATCGATATGCGCGACCATGACCGACGCGGTGCCGATGGTGATTTCGGCCAATCCCTCACGGATGACCCCCGCTCCGATGGCGGCGCACTGTTGATCGCCCGCGCCCACGCAGATGGGCATGCCTTCGGCGAATCCGGATTCCACCGAGGCCTGTTTGGATATGACGCCCACCTGACGAGCCGGGGTTTTCATGGGCGGCAGCTTTTCCATGGGCAGGTTGATCAGTTCGCAGAGTTCCCGCGACCAATCCAGGCTGGCCACGTCGAGCATGCCGTTGAGGGTCAGGGACGCCGGATCGGAACAGATCTCGTCAGCCCCGAACTTATGGAGAAAAAACTCCTGGCCGTTGAGGATAAGATGCGTTTTTGCCAGGAGGTCGGGCCGCCTGTCGACCAGCCATTTCATTTTGGCGTAGGACCACAGGCCGAAAAGCGGCACCCCGGTGATGTCGTGAAAACGGTCGTCGCCGAGGTTTTCCTTTATCCATTTGAGCTGGGCGCCCGCCCGACCGCACGACCATACGATCGAATCGGCCAACGGGTTGAGGTCCTTGTCCACGCACACGAAGGTCCCGCGCTGGCTGGAGAATCCCAGTGATGATATCTCCTCCGGGCGCACCCCCGTTTTGGCGATGACTTCATTGCTGGCTTCGCATATGCGCATCCACATCAGCTCCATGTTTTGATCCACCCATCCGGGATGAGGGAAGGAACACGGATATTCCCGGTATGCGGTACCGATGATGTTTCCGTCGGTATCCGCGATCATTACTGTGGTGCCGGTGGTGCCGGCGTCGATTCCGGCTAGAAGTTTCCTGCTGCCCATCAACGCGCTCCTCTCTTCAGTAAACGCTAAGCAAAAAGCAGGTAAGGCGACTCGATCAACTCCCTCACACGACCCAGGAACTGGGCGGCCAGAACGCCGTCCACCACCCGATGGTCCACCGAGAGGGAAATGGTCATGCACGGTCTGACCTGCACCTGTCCGTCGACCACCACGGGTTTTTCGATAACCGAACTCACCGCCAGAATCCCCGCCTCGGGAGGATTTATGATGGCGTGGAAGGTTTCCACCCCGAACATCCCCAGATTGGTGATGGTAAACGTTCCCCCGGCGTAATCCTGGGGAAGGAGCTTTTTATCCTTGGCCTTTTTGGCCAGGACCCGGACTTCCTTGCTGATTTGAGATATGGATTTCTTGTCCGCGTTGTTCAGGACCGGCACGACCAGACCGTCGTCGATTCCCACCGCGACGCCGATATTGACGATCTTATAGGAGCGAATATATTCGTCCTGATAGCTCGCATTAACCAGTGGGAACTCGGTCAGCGCGTGGGCGACCAGTTTGATGATTATGTCGTTGAAGGTTACCTTGACGCCCAGCTGCTCCTGCTTCTTGACCATTTCCTGCCGCATGGCGGAAAGCGCGGTGGCGTCCGCGGCCATGTCGATATAGAAATGAGGCGCGGTTCTCTTGCTTTCGCCAAGGCGCTGGGCAATGACCTTACGCATTTTGGTCAAGGGGATATCCTGGTAAGCCGGTCCGGCCGGCGCCGTTACGGGGGCCTCGGCCGGGGCGGGGGCGACGCCTTCGGCCAGCGCTTTTTCGATATCCGCTTTGACTATTCTCCCTTCAGGCCCCGAGCCCGCGATTCTGGAAATATCCAGACCGTGTTCCTGCGCCATTTTTCTGGCCAGGGGAGAAATCCTGATACGTTCGCCGGTTGGGGCGGGCGCCGCTGGCTGCGCGGCTTCCGCCGCAGGGGCGGCTTTGGCGGCCGCTTTTTCTTCGGCGGGCGGAGCGCCGGGAGCGGGAGCTCCTTTTGCAACGGAGCTGATATCCTCGTCCATGGAATCGGCGATCACCGCGATTACCGTGTTGACCGGAACCTCGACGCCCGCCGCCACCAGGATTTTCCTCAAGAAACCGCCGGCGTAGGATTCGACCTCCACGTTGGCCTTGTCGGTTTCCACCTCGAAAATAATATCGCCCTTGGCGACCTTGTCGCCTTCGTTTTTTACCCAGTTAACAACTTTGCCCGTTTTCATGGTCGGGCTGAGAGACGGCATTTCCACAAGATTAAGCATAACGACTACCTCAGTGTTTATTCATTCGGTGGTACGAGATCGTGCAACGTTTGAACGCGATTGAAGCAATCCAGGAGCGGCCCGTTCAGAATCTCTTCCCTGATTTTCTCCATCTTCTTGTAGAAGGCGGTGAATTCAGGCCTTGGTTTGAAAACCTTTTTGAACTGAACCCAATCCTTGATTGTCTTTTTCATATCCTTGACCGCTCCAACGCCAAAGGCCGCAAGGAGCGCGTTCCCCATAACCGCCCCCTCGGAGTGGTTGGGGACCATATATTCGACATTCATCATGTCAGCTTTGATCTGATTCCAGATCTTGCTGTTGCTTCCTCCTCCCGCTCCTATCATCTTGTTGAGCGGCATGTTGGCTTCACGCACTACATTGGCCCACAGAAGATATTCGAAGGAGATGGATTCCATAAGGGTCCGCCACATGTGGCCGGCGGAGTTCGAAGCCCGCATTCCCAACCATGTCCCGCTGGCCGTGGGCCAGAAGGGTGAACTGCGTCCCTGCAAAAAGGGAAAGAAAAGGGCGAAATCGGAGCCGGCGGGTACCTTTTCCGCCAGTTGATCCAGCGTTTTATAGACGCTGTCGTCGCCGGGTTTCTGCAGAAGCACGTCCCGGTACCAGCGTAGACTCAGACCGCCGGCTGGAATAAAGCTCCAGAGGATATATTGATCGTCAAAGGTGTTCATGGCGTTGATCAATATCTTCTTCTGAACGATATGGGGATCGATGTGATCCACCGCAAAAACGGCGATGGAGGCCGTCCCCGCCACATCGAAAGACATGCCCACGTCGGTCAGGCCGGAGCCGAGGCAGGACTGCATGATATCGCCCGCGCCGGCCACCAGGGGAACGCCGGGTTTGATACCAAGCTTGTCGGCCTCTTCCTTGCACAGCTCGCCCACAACCTCCCAGGGCGCGGTTACGCGGGGCAGGATATCATAGGGAATACCTATCTGGTCAATTTGTTTCGGAGACCAATCGCGTTTTTCGGCGTCGAACCCGATGACCCATCCTGACTGGTGCGCCCAGTCGATATAGGCGTCTTTGGCCTTCATGCCGCCGAGCTTGCCCATGACATAGTGGGCGGCTCCCACGACCTTTTTGGCTTTTTTGCGGACATCGTCCTTGTTGGCGAGAACCCATTTCAGAATGACCGGAGGCTGATACGCGGCCGCCTCGGCGTTACCGCTCTCCTTTGCCCACAAGGGGTCCTCGATCTCCTGAAGCTGTTTGGCCTCTTTTTGCGCCCGGCCGTCCAGGTACGGATAATAGGGGCCGACCGGGTTCCAGTTTTCGTCTATGGGCACGAAACCGCAGATGATACCGCTGCAGCTTATTCCGCCAATGGCGTCCGGGTCGACTTTACCTTTTTGAACACATTCCTTTATTCCATCCACGACCACCCGGTAAAACTGGTCGGGTTCCATTTCAGCCCATCCCGGCTTGGGATACAGGATCTCATGTTCGCGATACGCTTCGGACACAAGCTGACCATCGGTGGTGTAAATGGCCACTTTGGTGCCCATCGTACCGTTATCGAAACCTATGAAATAGCGAGTGCTCATATGGCTTCCCTTCTATCTGATGATTGGGTTGCTTCCCGATTGAGTTTCCGGGGATGGAAAATCAGAGCAGCTCCCTAACCCCTTTTACGATGTCCTCCGTGTGCGGTATGACCGCGTTTTCCAAATGAAACGCATAGGGGATGGGGGTGTCCAGACCCGTGATTCTCTTGACCGGAGCGTCCAGATAGTCGAAGGCGCGCTCCATGATAAGGGAGGTAACCTCTCCGCCGAAGCCGCCTGTTCTGCACGCTTCGTGGACAACCAGGGCCCGGTTTGTTTTTTTCACCGAATTTATGATGGTATCCAGGTCCAGCGGCGAGATGGTGCGGGGATCGACAACTTCCACGCTTATGCCGTCCTTGGCCAGCTCTTCAGCCGCCTCCAGGGCGTGCAGGACCATTTTTGACCACGCTATGATGGTCACGTCCGTGCCTTCCCGTTTGACGTCCGCGACGCCCAAGGGCACGGTGTACTCCTCCTCGGGTATTTCGCCTTCGGTGAGGTAGAGCAATTTGTGTTCGATGAACATGATGGGGTTCAGGTCGCGAATAGCGGACTTGAGCAGCCCTTTACAATCATAGGGCGTGGAGGGCATGACCACCTTCAAACCCGGGACATGCGCATACCAGGCTTCCAGGCTTTGCGAATGCTGGGCGGCGATTCCGCGGCCCGCGCCACCCTGCGTCCTGATGACCACCGGCACGATGGCCTGGCCGCCGGTCATGAATCTGAACTTGGCGCATTGGTTGACGATCTGGTCCATGGCCAGCGTGGAAAAATCGATATACATGATTTCCGCTATCGGCTTCAATCCGGCCAGACCGGCGCCCAGAGCGAGCCCGATGATTCCCAGTTCCGAGATCGGCGTATTATACACACGGGGAGCTTCTCCGAACTCCTCCTGAAGACCCTGGGTGGCCTTGTAGGACCCGCCGCGCGTTCCCACATCCTCTCCCATGAGGAATACGGTTGGGTCGCGCCGCATCTCCTCTCTGATTGCTTCCTGCACCGCTTCGCGATAGAGTATTTTTCGCATTACATGATCCTTTTTCATTTATGCTTGAGCCGGCGAGTAGTAGAGATCTTCGAGCAGCCGTTCCACACTGGCGGGTTCGCTGTCTTGCGCGAATTGAACGGCGGCCGCAATCTCTTCGTCGATGGTTTTGTGGACCTCGTCGAGCTTCTTTTGCGTCAGGACATTCTCTTCCAGCATCTTTTTGGCGAATGTGGCGATAGGATCGCGCTCTTCCTTCCAGTATCGCACCTCCTCGGGCGGACGATACTTGCCGTCATCGCCCAGGTGATGCCCCAGCCACCGGTAGGTTTGACACTCGATGAACGAGGGGCCGTCCCCGTTGCGCGCCCGCTTGATGGCTTCGACCGCGGCTTCCCGGACGGCTACGACATCGTTCCCGTCAACGCACACACCGGGTATTCCATATCCCGCCGCGCGGTCGGACAAGGTATGGAGCGCGCAGGCGTTCTTGATGGACATGGTGATGGCGTACTGGTTGTTTTCACAGATATAGACCACCGGCAATTTCCATGACGCCGCAAAGTTGACTCCTTCGTGAAAGGCCCCGTTGTTGGAGGCGCCGTCACCGAAAAAGGACAGCACCACCTGGTCGCCTCCCTGATATTTAACGGCCAGCGCGGCGCCGGTGGCGATGGGGATGCCGGCGGCCACGATGCCGTTGGCGCCCAGCACGCGCAGACCCACGTCGGCTATGTGCATGGAGCCGCCCCGGCCACGGTTATAACCGGCCTCTTTTCCCAGCAGCTCCGCGAACATTCTGCCCATGTTCGCCCCCTTGGCGATGCAATGGCCGTGACCGCGATGGGTGCTGGCTATATAATCGTCGGGCCTCAATACGCTGATCGCTCCCGCCGCCACGGCCTCTTCACCGATGTACAGGTGAAGCGACCCGCCGATGAGTCCTTTGCGCGAGAGGAGAATGCATTGCTCCTCAAACGAACGGATCCTGTACATGTGCTCATAAAGTTCGATTTTTTCTTTCTTCGTCAATTTCATACTACGCTCCAATTACACTAAAAGTAGGCTTTGCCGGTATCTTTGTTGAACAAGTGCATTTTTCTCTTTTGCACATTCAGCCAGATCATGTCGCCCATTCTGGCTTCAAGATCGACACTGGTTTTAAGCTTGGATTTGGTGCCTTCGATAATAACGTCGACAACCATATCCTCGCCAAGCGGTTCTGTCACGTATACCTCTGTCGGGAACGATTCGTCATTGGTTTTTTCGGTGGCTATGGAAAAGTTTTCCGGCCGCACCCCTATCATGACCTCATTGACGCTCGAAAACTTGCCGCTGTTGGACTCAAGTTTTCTTCTCGTTTCATCGGGGACGGAGATATCGAACGCCGAGTTTTTGAGCCTCCACGTGTCTCCCGATATTTCAAGCGCGCAGTTTATGAAGTTCATGGGCGGATCGCCGACAAAGCCGGCCACAAACATGTTGGTCGGGTTGTTGAATATCTCGAACGGAGTTCCAAGCTGTTGAAGCTCGCCGTAGTTCAAAATCGCGATCTGATCGGCCATGCTCATGGCCTCGAGCTGATCGTGCGTCACGTAGATCATGGTGGCGCCGAGCTCTTTCTGGAGATGCTTCAATTCGCCTCTCATGTGGGTGCGCAGTTTGGCGTCCAGATGGGAAATCGGTTCGTCCATCAGAAAGACCTGCGGTTCCCGCACAATGGCGCGGCCGATGGCCACCCGCTGTTTCTGTCCACCGGACAACTGGCGCGGATACCGGTCCAGCAATTCCGAAATCTCCAGTATGGCGCCCGCCTTCTGAACCCGCTCCCTGATCTGTTCCCTGGAGTACTGGCCCGCCCTGGCTCTGAGCGGAAAGGCCATATTATCATATACCGTTTTGTGGGGATAGAGCGCGTAGCTTTCGAACACCATGGCTATATCGCGATCCTTCGGTTCGACCTCATTGACGACGTTGTCGCCGATGGAGATTTCTCCCTCGCTGATTTCTTCCAACCCAGCGATCATACGAAGCGTGGAGGACTTTCCACAACCCGAAGGGCCCAGGAGACAAAAGAACTCCTTGTCGCGGCATTCCAGGTTGAGGTTTTTAACCGCCTCCACCTTACCATATCTTTTCCAAACATTCCTGAGGGTTACGCTTGCCAAGTCAAACCTCCTGAAAACTGGTTTTTTCCCGTATGGTTTTCGCCAGGACGCCTACTGGCGGACAGCGCCCATGGTCATACCTTGAACCAGGTATTTTTTTATGAGCAGGCCCAAAAACAGCATGGGCACAACCAGTAAGGTGCCTGAAGCCAATATGCCGCCCCATTCGATGGACACCGTGCTGTGAAGCTCGGAGGTCGCCACGGGGAGGGTTTTCGCCGCCTGTTGTCCGAAGATGCTGGCGAAGATGAAGTCGTTCCACGAGAAAATGAGGCACAGGATAAACGCCGCGACGATCCCCGGCCGCGCCAGTGGAAGGATAACTTTTATAAAAGCTTCCATATTGGAATATCCGTCGACCTTGGCCGCTTCTTCCAGTTCCACGGGAATATCCTCGAAAAAGCTCCGCAGGAACCACACGGCGAACGGAAGGTCGAAGGTGGTGTAGGCGATGATCAATCCCAAAAGATTGCGCCACCGTGAAGCTTCCAGCAGTCCCATGCCGGTGAAGATGGAATAAAGAGGAACCATGACCGCCACCACGGGCGCCATCCTGGTGGAAAGAATCCAGAAGGAAAGATGCTGCTCGCCGGGTATTTTCCCCCGCGCCAGTCCATACGCCGCAAGGCAGCCGAACACGACGGCTATGACGGAAGCCGCGCCCGAGGCTATCACGCTGTTGAATATGAACGGCAGAAAATCTTCTTTCCCGAAGAGGTTGACATAGTGATCGGCCGTGGGCGTGAAGTCGAACATCTTATAGATACCGGCCCAGTCGCCCACCTGCGGTATCTGGAACGCGTCCCGGTGTTCCTTAAAGGAGGAGATCGCCATGATGAACAACGGCACGGTTGTCCAGAGGAAAAAGAGCGCGATGATCAGAAATACGACGACGCGCCAGGCCGCTCTTTTCCGCTTCGCGGCCTTTGAAACCAGTTCTGTCCTAGTCACTTGGCGTTACCTCCTTTTTCTTAAAAATCACATTCACGCACACCATGGCTATGATGATGGTAAAGAGCAGCAGCAGAAATCCGATGGCGGCGCCGCGTCCGAATTCGAAATAGCGGAAGGAAACATTATAGAGATAAAAAGGAAGTATTTTGGTGGTATCCGCCGGACCGCCCTTGGTAAGGACATAGATAAGGTCGATATACCGTACGTTGTCCATGAACCGGACGATCAGCGCGATGAGCAGGACTCCCTTTATATTGGGCAGGGTGACTTCGAAAAAGGTCCGGATCGGACCCGCGCCGTCAACACGCGCCGCCTCGAGCTGATCCTGAGGCACCGATTTGAGGCCGGCCAGGACTATCAGCATGATGAGAGGCGTCCACTCCCAAACATCGGCCGCCACGACGGCGACAAAGGCGGTTGAAGGCAAAAAGGGCAAAAGCCATGGGGTAGCGTTGGCGAGGATGGTATCGCTCGAAAGAACTCCCAGCGATTTGAGAAACCAGAAGTACCATCCAAAGGAAACGTTATACAGGAACCTCCAGAGATAACCGACGACGATAGGCGCTACCATCATGGGCATGATGAAAACGATAATTAAAAAGTTTTCCCACTTGGAGTTGTTTATCAGGACCGCCATGAACGAGCCGATGAACATTTCCAAGCCCAGGCAAATGATGAACCACCACATCAGCAGCTTGGCTCCATTCAGGAAGGGCTCGTCGTCCAGTAGTCTGATGTAGTTGTAGAGACCGACGAATTTGTCGGATTCGCCGGGATTCATGGCGGATTGATGCAAGCTCATCACAATCATCCAGATAAACGGATATATCGTGATCACCGCCAAGAGGATTATCGTGGGGGTCATAATCCAGAAATGGAATGGAAAGATCCCCTGTATCTTTTGAAAGAAACTTTTATTCTGAGGCGTCAATCTCATATCCCCTCTATAGCAAGAGCTCTGAATCGCAGTTTTTGGCCGTATGAGCGCGAGGAAAAGCTGGGCCGGGATCGCGCGGCGCGCCCCAACCCAGCTTTTTAATCCTTAGCTCTTGATGCCGTGTAACCGGTCCGTTTTTTCCTTTATGGACATGCAGGCCTCTTTCGCGGACTTGAGACCGCTTACGCACTTGTGAATTTCAGAAGTCTGAATCTGGATGTACTCGTTGAATTTGGGGATCTTGGGACCAACCACCACATTGGGCGGCACGATTCCTTCCATGATCGGCCCATAGGTCAGGGCGTTGGGCATTTGCGGAATCTGGTCGACCGTAAAACCTTCCTGGACCTTGATCGGTTTGATCTTCTTCATGGGCGCGGTTTCCCGTTTGAACGCCGCTTTCACGTCCGGCAGCTCGAACACGGACTTACGGGTGGGCGTTCCGCCGACGTCGGTCAGGACCATGTACTGCGTGTCGTGGGAGGTGGACCACAGGGCGAACAGGTAGGCCGCCTTTTGCAGATCCGCGGGCGCCCAACGGTTGATGGCGATGCCGCCGATGCCATAGTTGGTGCCATTGACCGATTTGCCGCCGTTCACGATCCATTCCGGCGCGCCCTTGGGAATCAGCGCGTAACCGGTGCGTCCGCCCGAAGCCACGGATTGCTTGGGATCCTCGACCACCGCCGCGAACTCGCCGTACTGAGGCTGCATCGCCGCCAAACCGGTGATATAGGCGGTGTTCGCCCCGGACCAGTCGTTGGTCAGCGAATCGGGATGCGCGTAGCTCATGAGCTCCTTGTATTTCTCCATGGTCATAATGGATTGCTCATCGCCCCAGTTGCACGGCCCGGGGTTTTCGCTGCCGAAGAAATCGTCAAAACTCGTCCATTCCAGCCATTGGCCATGGGAAAAGGAAATCCTCTGATAGTCGAGCTGACCGGCCCACCCTTCGCGGCCCTGGAGGGCGATGCCGTATTTCACGTCAGGGAGATTCGCTTTCTTGAAGAACATGCAAATGTCCAGAACGTCCTTCCAGGTGGTGTCGTTGGTGTAAACCAGGGGCTTGCCGTATTCTTTTTCGAACTGGGGGGAATATTTCTCAAAGAGGTCCTTGCGGTACATCATGACGGCCACCGCGTTGTCGTACGGATACGCCGCGACTACGGGACTACCGAAAAAACGGCCTGTGGCGTTGAGAAAACCATACAGCCAGACATCCTCTCCCACGCCGTCCCGAACCTTGGGCATGGTGGGGTCTTTTTCGAATTCGCGCAGGTCCACCGCGTGTTTGTTAAAGGGCGCGCCGATCGGCTTGTCCTGGGAATAGAAGCACGCGTAGGCGCCCTTACGGCCGCGCACATCGATGCCGACCTTTTCGGAAACGATATCCAGATGCTCTTCAATGATCTCGATATCTATGCCCGTAAGGTCCTTGAACACCTGTATTTTGGATTTGATAGCCGCTGTCGGAGGAGTATCCTCTGACATGAAGACGATCTTGGAACCGGCAAACTGTTTCCATTTTTCGTCGTCAGAGGCGTGCGCCAGTTGTGTCAGGCCCAGTGGGGACTTAACGATGTGACCGCCTACGAGAACAAGCCCGCCAATACCCATTTTCTTTAATAAATCACGTCGTGTTAGATCCATTCACCCATCCCTCCTTTTGATGTTAGATGAAGTATTCTCCACCACTGCCAGTGGGTTACAGCCAAATCCAAAAGTGAAGCCCGCAGGCGAAAAAACGGAATGAGAATCTAATGCGATACGGTGATACTAAAGACACGTATGGAACTCAGTGTCTTGTTGCGCGGCGTGAGCGCGCACGTTGCGTTTTGAACCCGATGGTTCGGCCCCGGCGTGAACGCCGGTGTGTCATAAACGGCGGCGCGACAATTCTACTGCGTACCGTATACAGGAGATCGAAAAACGATTTTTTTTCGACCACCGAAGCGGCGCGTTTTCGAAAAAAATGAGACTGGTTTTATGAAACGTTCAAGCTTAATTGCTCAATGAAGAAATGCTACTTTACAATCTTACAATATTATCCATATGTCAAGAGCAAACTGGGCCCCGGTTAGGAGAAAAGGAATTAATTTCTCCCGTTTGTCATAGATAATTTGGATATTGCAGTAAAATCGTACACCACTTACCCGATCCGGTAATAGTTTGAGAGTGGCCACAGTATTTCGCCATAAATCAGTATATACAAATTATCTCAAACAGCGCGTCGCAAGATCCCATAAGACGCTATTTTAAGAAAACGAAACGGAAACGGGCCGTGGTAGGAAATAACGGGAAGTCGGATGAGAGTCCGTTTAACAGCATGATCGCCACGTATAACATTGAAAGTTCACAGGCCCTGTCTCCATGAGCGATTAAGGTCGCGAATTTTCAAAATGTTCATTCGGTGACTCGAAGCCTCAATCAATCAGCTACGGCTTCGAACGAAAGCTCGTATTTATCGCTGCGATAAAAGGATTCCTCGCATTCTATGGGCTGATCGTCACTCAAATAGGTAACGCCCTTTATTAAGAATAATACAGCGCCTTCCTCTATGCCAAGCAGTTCGGCGGACTTGACCGAGGCCTTCGCGATTCCAAGCGTGCGCGAATGTCGGTGCGGTTTCTTGTCGTACACGGAATCAAACACCGTCCAAAGGGATGAAGCCAGATCCTGATCCTCAATACCGGGACAGAGATCCAGCCGTATATAGCGTGTTTCGAGCATCATCGGCGTGTCATTGGCCAGGCGCAGCCGGTATAGACGCAGGATTTTGGTCTGTTTGCTCAAACCGAGCCGTTCCCTGGCGTATTCATTGGCATTTACGATCTTTTTGCTCAAAACCCTGGTGGTGGGAACAAGCCCCATTTCGTTCATGTTCTGAGTGAATCCGAGCACTTTCTTGAGGTCGCTCCGCACCTTTCTGACTTTTACGAACGTGCCCTTGCCGGGCTTGCGTTCCAACAGATTTTCGTGCGCCAGATCGTGCAGAGCCCGTCTCACGGTGGTGGAGGAAAGGTCATATCGTTCACTTAGTTCCCGCTCGGAAGGAATCAGCGCCCCGGCCTTGAGTTCTCCGCTGAGGATGACTTTTTTAAGCTCTTCTCTGAGTTGATAGTAGAGCGGCAGTTTTGAGTTGTGGTCGATTACCATGGAAGCCCCGCTTTTGAATCATATCAATGCAATGACCGGCATTTATAACACAGATATACTTTCATTTATAGCTCGATTATTGTCGAGCGGCCTTACTGCTCCGCGGTCTCGAATCTCGCGGGAAAAACCGGAGCAATAAGACTATTAAAACGCCAAATATGGAAAATAACAAATAAAATAAAACAGCGCGGGGACAGGGCGTCTTTCGCCGGAAACTGTTTCCGCCACAGACGGTTCGCGTCTGTTGAAAACCGTACGGAGAAAACGGGACTACGTTTCTAGCTGGAACTCCATCGCGCCGGAAAGGGGGCGTTTTCCTACGCGACGTTCAATGAACGGCGCCGTTCAAACCGTCGGCGCCATTCGTTCGGATAGCGGGCCTACCCGCAATAGGCGGCGACCCGTTTGGCTACGAAATCCACAAAATCCTGCGTGGCGCCGCTGAATTGTTTGGCGGTTTCAACCAGCGCGGGGTGCGTGTTGAACTCGGCGGCGGTGTAGCCGTCCGCGGCGTAGCCGCGTTCGAAGTAGGGTAAGCGCATAAGCTTATCCATCACTTCCCGGGGCGCGGGGTCATGGATCTGGTCGTGAAATTCCAGGTGGGAGCCGTCGATCATGAGCCCTTCCAGGTAAGAAGGCGGACAGGTGTAGACGATATCGGCGCCGGCCACCTTTTCCACGTGCCAGCTGCGCGCCAGTCCGTCAATGACCGGACTCATGCGCATGGAGCACAGGAGCATCTTTCCGGGATAGTCGCCGTTCTCTTCCACCAGCGCGCACGCTTTTTTGAAGATCGCGATTTCCGCCCAGCGCACATCGGCTTCGGTTAACTCTATGTCACGCTCCTGCGCTTCTTTCTGCAGATCGCCCAGCGTGCCGTAACGCGCGCTCATGGCGGTGATGACCGAACGCCACGAGCCGAGATCCACGCCGTTGGCCCTGGCTTCCTTCAATCCTTCGGTCACCGCGTTCATGCAAGCCACAAACTGTGAGTTTATAAAGGAAAGGGTGTTGTTTGTAGGGATACCGTGGGCGGTGAGCCGTTTTATGACCTCATAGCCCTCCGCGGTGCCCGGTATTTTGATCATGACGTTGGGCGACAGCGAGTGGAGTTCCATGCCCTGGGCGAACATCATATCAACGTCGTGACGGATACGGGGATCGGTCTGGCCGGAGATGTATCCGTACTTGCGGCCGGTGGCTTCAAAGATAGGCAGATAAGCCTTGGCGCCCCGCTCCACGATCTCCTTGTAGGTTTGCCAGAAAACTATTTCCACATCCTCGCACCGGTCTTTTTTGATCAGCTCGTCGATCCAAGCGGCCCAATATTCGGGATTGTCCTTGATCGCGGCGTAGGATAGGGGAGGGTTGGTGGTCACGCCCCTGAAAAGGTTGTCTTCGGGCTTGTTGTTCTCGTTGTAGAGACGGTCCAGCCATGCGGTCATTTCCTGCTTGTCGGACGCCCCGGCGATCATCTTTTTTCGCCAGTTATCATAAACCAGGGGGGAGGAGTCCCACCAGATTTCAGCTTCGGGATTTACTTCCCAGAGTTTTTCCACCGTGCTTTTTCGGGCCATTGCAAAGCTCCTTATTGCTGGATCGAGGACGCGCTCCGCTCACGATCGCAGTGTTCTGTTATCTTTTGGGCAGGTACAACGCCCAGTCCTGAGCGTCTCGCGAGGCGTCGACGACATTTTCCGAAAACGTGGGGTGCACGCGCATGCCGCGAGCCAGGTCCTCCACGGTTCCCTCGACGCTCATGGCCACGACCGCTTCGCCGATCAGGTCCGTGGCTCTGCCGCCGACGATGTGCACGCCCAGTATTTCTCCGTACCTGGTGTCGGACACTACCTTGACCGATCCTTCGGCTTCGTCCCTTCCCATGGCCAATCCGTTGATGGAAAAGGGAAACTCGCCGATCTTGACATCGTAACCCCGCTCCTCGGCCTCCTCTTCGGACAGGCCGACCGCGCCGACTTCGGGTATGGTCCAGATTCCGCGCGGCACCAGGTGGAACGGATAGGATTTTTTCGCGTCCATGGCGTTTTCGGCGGCGACTATCGCCATGGATGAAGCTTCGTGGCTGAGCATCCATTTTCCGGTTACATCGCCTATGGCAAAGACGCCGGGCAGGGAGGTTTCCAGTTGATCGTTCACCTCCACGGCTCCATCTTCGTTTAATTCAACGCCGGCGCTTACAAGCCCCATTCCGGTGGAGTTGGGTTTGCGCGAGCAGACAGCGATTTTCTCCACCTCGACCTTGACCTCTTCCGGGCCGGACAAAACGCACAGGTACGCGCCTTTGGCTTTCTTGACCGATTGGAGGGAAGAGCGCAGCAGCACTTCAATTCCCGCCTCGCGCAAGGATTTGCTTATCCTCTGGCTGGTGTCATGGTCTTCGCGGGGCAAAATCCGGTTCGCGTCGGTCGCCAGCGTGACCTTGGCCCCAAAAATATTGAGAAGCGTCGCGATTTCCACCTCAATAGGGCCGCCGCCCAGCACCAGGGCGCTCGCCGGGATCGCGGTAATGTCGAATATTTTATCCGTGGTCAGGGCCGCTTCCGCAATTCCGGGGATGTCCGGCGTATCCAGGGCGCTTCCCGTGGCCAGGATTATTTTCTTGGCTTCAAGCGTTTTACCGTCCACGGTTACCTGGTGAGCGTTTTTCAGGGAAGCCGTTCCCTTGACGCGTTCAACGCCGTAATTCTTGAGAAGACCCTCCATGCCCATACGGATGGCCGCGGCGGTCGCGCTTTTACGTTTAACCAGTGTGGAAAAATCGAACCCGTTGACGCTGACGTCGATGCCGAAAAGAGGGGCCTTTTTAAGCCAGTGCAGGAGGTAGGCGCCGCGCAACCAGATCTTGCTTGGTATGCATCCCAGATTTACACAGGTCCCGCCCAGGTCGGCTTGTTCGACGATAGTCACTTGCGCGTTGAGCTGCGAAGAGCGTATCGCCGCGGCGTAGCCGGCGGGTCCCCCTCCTACCACGATCACGTCCTTCATAATTCCACCTCATCCTAGTCAGCGCTCAAAAAACAGGAAAAAGAACTAATATGGTATTTTATTGGATATATTTTTTAAAAACGCAGGGAATAAAAGACGATCTAACCTGAAAAACTTTAATCTTGAAAAACGATAGAAAGCTTTATAGTTTAGCTCTCAGTATGATAAATTAATGATATAATAATGCACTATTGTCAAGTTAAAAATAGAGCCGTGTAAGAGGCGCCGCGCCGAGGCGAGTTCAATGGCTGGAATTCTTTAACGATCGCAAACCGGCGCCGCTCGCTTTTCAGAAAAAGATGAATACGGTATGCTGTAGACCTCTTGATCGCGCCGAGGCGGCGCTTTGAAAAGGAAAGGAGCCGGGAATTTCACATGTCACTGATCGGTGTAATAGCTAATCCGGAGTCCGGAAAGGACATCAGGCGTTTGGTGTCGGCGGGGTCGATCGCCGGATCGACGCAAAAAGTGCAGGTGATCACCCGCCTGTTTATCGGCATGGCGGCCGCCGGGGTCGAAAAGGCGGTGATGATGCCCGATATCTATGGCATCGGCCGGGAGGCGAGAACGAATTATATGCGGACCGGTAAGCCCGCCATGGACATAGAATTCCTGGACATCGCGCTGAAAGGAAAAGAAGAGGACTCGCAAACCGCGGCCGAGCTGATGAGGCGGATGGGGGTCGATTGTATGGTCGCCCTGGGCGGGGACGGCACCAGCCGCCTGGTCGCCAAGGGGTGCGGCCCCATTCCCATGCTCCCGTTGTCCATGGGGACGAATAACGTCTTCCCCTACACCATGGAAAGCACCATCGCCGGTCTGGCCGCGGGCTTGTTTTGCAGCGATTTTTCGGACGTTCCCGAAGCGGCGCCGCGGCGAAAGCGTCTGGACGTCATGAACGGCGCCGAGGTGATCGACAGCGCGCTCATTGACATAGCGGTGACCACCGACTCCGACATCGGTTCCAAAGCCGTGTGGGATTTGCGTACGGTGAAACAGATTGTGCAAAGCCGCGCGTCCTTGCGCGATATCGGTCTGTCATCCATCGGGGGCGTGTTTTTCAATATCGGCGTGGACGATCCGAGGGGGGCGCATATCGAACTGGGGGGCGCGAAAAACCGGATCATGGCGCCCATCGGACCGGGGATGATCGGAAAAACCTGCGTCAAACACGCCGAGATCTTGAACTTCGGCGACGAGGCGCCGGTAAAATACGCGCCCTCCATTCTGGCGCTGGATGGAGAGCGCAAGATACGGGCGCCCCGCGGCCATAACCTGACGATACGGTTAAACGGCGCGGGGCCGAGGGTCATCAACGTTGACAAGGTAATGGAACTGTCGACGGAAAAAAGGCTTTTTACGCGTTAGGGCAAACGCGGCGGTTATGCGGACGCCAGTTGAGGCGCCTGTTCAACCGCTTTCTTGTCCAACTTCAGATACACGTTTCCTTCTTCATATTTTTCGATCGCGCCGACGGGAAGGGTGATTTCCTTTTTGCCCCACAAATGACCTTCCTTGAGTATGAGGTGGGTGATTCGGCCGGTCTTCTTTTCCATTAAAAATTCGTCCACTTTTCCGATGTGTCCGTCGGCGGCGTAGACTTTCGCTCCATGATGAATGGCCATGCCGCCGGTAGGTATGTCTTCCGTCAGGGTTCGCACTGAAGCGGGCGTCGCCGGCAGATCCCCGACTCCCTCGCCGAGGTACAGCATAATGTTGGCGGGTATGAACTCTTCCTGCAGGAAGTCGGGCGCCTTGCGGAATTTCTCCTTGCTGGCCCACAGCGTAATTTTGTCCTTCGTGGATTGCTGTATCATTTTTTCGGGTATCAGGCGCAGGGTATTGTCTACATCATTTTCCCGCACCACCAGATGCGTGACCCGTTCGTGCGCCGGATTGACTATGATATTCTCCACTTTTCCGATAGGGCCGTCGGAACATTCCACATGCGCATTTAAAGCGATATCCATCTGATTCCTCCCTTGCCGGGCTTTATGGGTTAGGTCGTCCCGGGCGGGCGCAGTGGGCGCCAGCCGTTCTAATGACAAAAATGAAATTCAAGACACTCTTTTGGCAATGACGCGCGCGTATTGGAACAGCGTCACGTAAGTCATCCACCGGTTCTCATGCAATCGGCGCGTGAGCGCAAATTCTTTACCATAAAAACGCTGACTTTTCGCGCTGTGCGTAAGGATCGCGCCGCTTCAGGCTTAAATCAATACCGCTAATGTTTTGAACCATGGTGACGATATAGTTAAAAAGCGGCGCGAGTTGGCCCATTATTCTCCGTTTAACGTACTATAGCAGTAAAAGAGCGCGCTTTTTTATTGAATCTCCCGAGGCGGCGCCCGCGGATCAAGCCCGCTGACAGGCGGCCCGTTCTCTTCGGGTATCCCGGCCGGAGCGATCGGGCGGACTAGGGTTCATGGAGCGGGCGGACTATCAGGCTTGATTCCGGTGGAGGAGAGATCATCTGGTAGGAATATTGCAACCTTTAGGTTGAATTTTTCCACTGAAAGTGAGTACGCCATGCCGAAGCAAGACATACCATACGCCATAAAGAGTCTTCCTCCATTTCCTGACACGGCGCTCAAGGCCATAAGAGCGTTGCAGGACCCCGGCAATTCCGCCCGGGACATTGTCGACATCGTTCAATACGATGAGAATATCACCGCCAATCTGCTCAGATTGATCAACTCGGCCCAGTTTGGCCTGGCGAGAAAGGTGGATTCGCTGCAACAAGCGGTGGCCTATCTCGGTTCCAGGGCAATCCTGGAGATACTTCTCATCAGCGGGACCTTGTCCTACTTTGACAGCGATCTGACGGGGTATCAGACAACGGGGCTGCAGTTGTGGCGGCATTCGGTTTCATGCGCCGTCGCCTGCCGTTACCTGTCGCAGAAAATTGCGCCGGACCAATCAGCCACGCTGTTCACCGCGGGGCTGCTTCACGACATAGGCAAGATCGTTCTCAACTCATATCTCCAGGACCGTTACACGGAAATCACCAAAATGGTGGAGGACGAGAAACAGCTTACGCTCATACAGGCGGAAAGGGAAACCCTGGGCGTGGATCACGCGCAAGTGGGAGGGGAAATAGCCCAGAAATGGGGATTTCCGCCCGCCATCGCCACGTGCATGGCCCTGCACCATGAACCTGAAACGGCCGAACCCGGAGACGCGATGACCGATGTGGTTTTTCTTGCGGACAAGATCGGAAACCTCATAGCCGGTGTAAGGGGAGCCGATCAATGGAGCTTCTCCAGAATCAAGGCCGCGCTCGATCGGCGCAAACTCAGCTTCGATGACCTCGACCGCGCCATGATTATGGTAGATCAGTCGGTCAGACACATAGTCAACGCCACGCGAAATTGATACGAGTCCGAAGATTTTGCCATGTTCAAGCTGTTACTGGCCCATCCCGACGCCAAAGTATCCAGTAAAATAGCGGGAATTCTTGGCAAAAAAAATATAACCGTGTCCTGCTTCGAGGATCTTGAAGCCGCGCTCGGCGGCTTTCAGGATAACTTGTACCATATGCTGGTCCTGTCGGAGCGCTTCGATCAACCGACGTTGCGCCTCATGATAGATCAGGCTCATGTCGTTAACGAAAAATTTCCCGTCATTCTGGTTTCCAACGGTTCAAAATCCTCGGAGGAAAGCCGCGATCAAAACGGCTTGGGGGCGATGGTCTTTCCGGAGCCCCTGGATCCGAAGCTTCTTGAACAATTCTGCCTGCAGAAAGCGGAAGAACTCAGGCTGCGGAATCAGGTAGCCTATCTCCGCCATCGCGAACCGTACATCTACAACTTCGAGCAGATCATTGGGCATGACAGCGGTCTCAGCGATGTTTTCGAATCCATTAAAAAGGTGTCGCGGAGCAACGTGTCCGTGCTTCTTATGGGGGAAACCGGAACGGGCAAGGAGCTGATAGCTGCGGCCATACACTACAATAGTTTTCGCAAAGAAGAGAATTTCGTGGCGGTCAACTGCGCCGCGCTGCACGAGAATCTTCTGGAAAGCGAGCTGTTCGGCCATGAAAAAGGCGCGTTCACCGGAGCGGACAAACGGCGGGTGGGAAGATTCGAACAGGCCGACGCCGGCACGCTCTTCCTGGACGAAATCGGCGAGATGTCGCTTTCCACCCAGGCCAAGGTGCTTCGCATTCTGCAGAACCAGCAATTCGAGCGCCTGGGATCGTCCCAGACCATCTGCGTGGACGTGCGCGTGATCGCGGCCACCAACCGGGATTTGAAACGAGCCATCGCCGCCGGCACGTTCCGCGACGACCTGTTTTACCGGCTCAACGTGTTTCCCCTGCATATACCCTCCCTGCGAAAGCGAAAGCAGGACGTTCCGATGCTCAGCCGCTTTTTTCTCAACAAATATCGCGGCGAATACAATAAAACCATTGAAGGCATACATCCCAAGGGCCTGAAAAAATTGATGGAGTACAACTGGCCGGGGAATGTGCGCGAATTGCAGAACGTTGTCGAGCGGTCGGTGCTTATGTGCGAAGGCCCCCTTATACAGAGCCATGACATCGATTTCGACGCCTCGCTGTCTGAAAGCGCCACACAGCAGGGTTACGGACAGGAAGACGGAAACCTCACCCTGGACGCTCTTGAGTATAACCACATCGTAAAAATTTTAAAAAAGACGCGGGGCGTCCAGAAAGACGCGGCAAAGCTTCTCGGCGTTTCACCAAGGGCTCTTCATTACAAGATCAGGAAGCATGGGATTGAAGTCGATAAATGTAAATAGCGATCCATGGCCCGAACTCTGGGATATCCCGCCCGAAATGGCCAGTGTGCTGGACGGGGTGGACAACCTGCCGACGCTGCCGCAGGTGTTCGCCACGCTCAATCGCATCATCGATAACAAGCAATCGTCGGCGCGTGATCTGGTGCAGGTGATCAGCGCGGATCAGGCGCTTACCGCTCGTATTCTCAAGTATGCGAACTCGCCGCTGTTCAGAGGCTTTCATCCCATAGAAAATGTTCAACAGGCCGTTGTGCGTCTGGGCTTTCAGGAGGTGAAGGACATTTCGTTGACCGTCATGGTGTATGAAGGGTTATTTCGGCAGAGCGCGGGAGCTTATTTCAACCGGGTCCAGTTTTGGAAACACTCCTTTTTGGTGGGGTACGCTTGTCAGGCGCTGGCAGAAAAGCTTTTGCTCAACTCCCTGCAAAAAGTGGCCTTTGTGGCCGGGCTTCTCCATGACATAGGCGTTGTCATTCTGGATAAATTCTTTCCCACGATTTTCTCGCGTCTGATCACCGCCGTCGACGGACGCCGCGAGCCCCTGGAGGAAGTGGAAGTCGACAGCTCTTTTCCGCCGCACGGGGCCATCGGGGCCCATGTCCTCAGCAAGTGGCGGCTGCCGGAGCCGGTCGCCGATGCGGTGGCTTTCCACCATGGCCCGGCCGAACGATTCGGCGCCAACCCCTTGGCGGGCATCATCTATCTGTCTGATTTCATTGTACGGAAAGCGGGATACCCTTTTTACGTCAGTGAAAAGCAGCCCAAACCGGAAATGCTTAAAAGGACCATCCAACTGGGGTTGGGCGAAGGACGGCCCGGCGGGAAAAGGCTGGCGCGGCTGTTGTCGGAAAGCGCCCAGTCGTTCCGGGAGGACATCCCCGGCCACCTGGACAGCCTCAAGGGCGTTCTTTCCGGCTTCTAGTTGTTCTTTATTTAATCCAACAGATTAAGTTTATGCTGTAACATACTGTTAATAAGGATATTGTGTATATCGGTGTGTTTCAATAAATCCACCGCGCCCTGGGTTTTCAACCGGTATCTCATCCTGATGGCGGCCTTCAATTCCCCGAATTCCGAATCGTCTCCTGCAACCAGTCTTTGAACGTTTTCCATGGTAGTCATGAATTCGAGCGAGCTGCGCGTTTGAAAACGCAGGCTCAGGGCGGAATTGTACATGCGCAAGGCGTCCGCTTTTCTATCGGAGAACAAATTGAGGTGCCCCAAGGCGGACGCCAGGCCGCTGGCGAAATCGGTTTGGTCCGAATCCTTGGTAAGAGCCTGGCCGGAATCTTCCGCGCCTCCGAAAAAGGCGCTCACCGCGCTTTTGATGGTCGCGCCGATGGCGCCGACCATGTCCCTGTCCAGTCCGTAGGTTTGTTCCACATCGCCCAGAAAGGCGTCCACCGCGTTCCCAAAATCCTCCAACGCTCCCGCGCCCTCTTGGGTCAGTTTTTCAAACGCGCCGAATAATTGGTCCGACGATTGCGCAAGCTGACCGGACTGCGGCGCGCCTCCGGCGCCGACCGCCAATACGGTGAAGTCCAGCGTAAGATTCGTTTTGACGACACTCTGCGCCAGAACTTGGCTGCGCCCCATGTCCATATAGGCCTGAACCTGTTCTTCGGATGAAAAATTCAATTGCAGGTGGAGACCGGACGCGTGAACCGCGGCGCCTTGGCTGTCGCAAAGACTCACGCTAGCGGCTTCGAGCATACAGGAACTATTGGTTTGAGTCCGGGAACTCAGCGCGGAGAAGGTATTGTCCCGCGCGCCCGTGGAACTTGACGGCGCAAGCCCCCCATCAATCAACGCCACACCCATGGAGTGACCTCCTTGTCATAGCATGAACCTGTGAACCTCGGGACTTCCATGTCCCGATACTTTAAAAAATCGGCGCGGACCCCGAAAACTTTAAAAAAAATAGATTGCGGTGAGTATCGGTCCTGGAGATGAGACTTTCCTCTCGCTTACGGACGGCCAGATGGGCATATGTTAAAGAAAGGAGAGAACGTTACAAAAAGCAATAGAAAAAGATTGAAATATTTGTTTTTACTAAAAAACCATCTAGTGATTGATTACTAAACGGATATATATGTGGATCTTGGACTGACACTGACAAGAATGATTGCGGATATTAATATATTGAGTTAAAATAATTTATAATAAATAGGATTGTATTAATAATTAAGAAAATGAATTGGGTATAATGATAAATAAGTAATAGTATAAATGGTAGGTAAGACGCAAGGCAGGTGAGCGCCATGGATAAAAGTCCTAGTGAAGGCCTGGATTTTCCCGTCTACCTCATCATAGCCATCTTTCTCACTGCAAGCGGTTATCTGGCTTTTCAAGAACCATTTCGACCTTTCCGGCCCAAGCAAACTCAAACGGTTCAAGACATCACCTACAAAGGAGTTGAAGCTCGTCTTTGGCAAGATCCCATAGAGGTTTTACGGGATAAATCGAAGGAACATGACAAAAGAAGGATAGAAGATCCGGACTATAAGAAGCAGTTTTGGTCCAATCCCTTTTGGGATAAGCCGCAGGCGCTGAAAGAAGAAATAAAAAGCGCGTATAAAGATAAAAAGAAGGTGCTGCTCCTGCCGGTGCTGGTTCCCGGAAGAGATGATATAAACGACCACGAAAGCAGATTGCGATGCCGCTACGCCGTGTTGTCAGCCTTGGATTCGGCAGGCTACATTCCTGAGAACGCGGATAGAATCCGGTTTCTCAATAGATTTGAAATAGAGCCGCGAGAGCCGATGGGTCCCGCAGTTCTGGTAGCCGGACTGCGTATCCGAAACTCCTTGGACCCGCCGAGTCAGGATGATAGCCCGCTTCCCGACTACTTTTCCTTTATACGCTCTTTAATACCCTATGAATGGTATGAAAGAGACCCACTGTTTCCGAAAGCAATCAGCGCAAACGCCCAGGGTGGCGTCAATACCGCGCAAGCCTCTCTGAACGCTGAAAAAATAGTCTACGATAAGATACTCCTATTATGGATCATCAATGAAAATCTGGAGCAAAAGCCGCTCTACCGGATTAGCCGGATTCTAGGAATGGTCGGCTGGAGCCTGAAGGCTGAGCGACAAGGATATTCGTTTTCATTTGCGCGCGTAATAGGTCCTACCGACTCCGACGGCCTAAAGCGCATAGAATGCCTGGCTTCCGAAAAAGGAGAAAAGAGGGACTTCATAAAGATCTATTCCCCATACGCCACCGCGGAGCCCAGAATCCTTGGATGGACGGAAGAGATGGAAAAACGGGCCATCATTAGAACCGTAACCAGTGATCGCCGGATCATACACGCGGTCATCGGGGAACTGGCTGCCCGGAGAGTCAGATTGTACCGTAAAAATGAGAACGGCGCCTCGGCCTTTCAGGGCGCCGACAGGGTGGCGCTCATATCGGACTGGGACACCTTTTACGGCCGCGCGCTACCCTTGACGTTCGCCGCGCAGCTGAGGGCCGAGGCCGCAAAGAGCTCCCAAACAGAGCGTAATAGTGGCGATGTTTGGGAAAACGAAGACCGGGCCTTCGCGGACGAATTGGCCAGGATAAATGACAAACCGGAAGCCTGGCCGGAAAATGTTATGAGAGTGGCCTATCTGAGAGGATTGGACGGAAAATCCACCATTCGCCAAAACGAGCAGACTTCTCAGGGGAGTGAAAAGGAAAATTTGAAGGAAGATTCAGAGCGTCCCGAAGGACCAGGCCAATTGGACTACCTGCGAAGGCTGGCCGAACGGCTCAAATGGGCGGAAGAGCAGGGCGGAAAACCCGTCAAAGCCATCGGGGTCCTGGGAACGGATGTTTATGACAAGCTTTTAATACTGCAGGCTTTGCGGGAAAAGTTCAAGTACGCTATTTTTTTTACCACGGATCTGGACGCGAGGCTGCTGCATCCGAGTCAATACAAGTGGACAAGAAACCTGATCATAGCGAGTAGCTTCTGGCTTTCGCCACAGCTAATGCCTAAACTGCCCCTTTATCATGTCTCAGGGGGAAAAATCTCTCCCCCCTTTCGCGATGTGTACCAGACCTCGGTTTTTTTCGCCACGCTTGGCGCCCTCGACCTTGTGCCCGATGATTTTTTTAAAAAAATACCTTCTCCCTCCATTTACGAGGTGGGACGAGCAAGAGTTCATCTGCTCGAACCGGCTCTTGTCGAAGGACCCCTCGGCGCGCTCTGGAAGTGGAGAATATCGCTTGCTCTGGCGGCCATACTCATGGTGGCGGTGCATCTTATGAGGCGAGACGTCAGCGCAACCAGTCTCAGATTGAAGTATTGGTTACTTCAGTTCCTTTTTATATTTATCTTGTGCGCGCTGACCTACACTTTGATTCTAACGCATCAGGAATGGCCCGAACCGTTCGAGGTTTTTGATGGAGTCAGCGTCTGGCCCAGCGTAATCCTGCGAATGTTGGCGGGTTTTTTGGGATTTCATTTCCTAGTCAAAGCCCACTATAAGCTTTCCGATAACGCGGAAGCGCTCACAAGGGACTATGAGCTGGAATATGGAAGAAGCGAGGCCCGGCCGCTCTCTTCAACACTCAGCCGGTGGAAACGAATCAAATTTATGCTGTCGTATAAATGGTCGAGCAAGGAAGAGGAAATCCGCGTTAAGGATCTTTGGCGCGAATACAGAAATCGTTCTCAAAACGCCTTTACCTGGACAAGAGTTACGTTCTTCTCGTTCATTTATATCTTGCTGGGCTTTTCCCTGTTCCGTAATTTTGGAAGCTCTCCCTCTCCTTTTCGCGGTGAAGCAAGCTTTCTGGTTAACAGGTTGACGCTCTATCTCAGCGTTGTTCTGTTGATAGTCCTAATGTTTTACATCGTTGACGTTATCTTGCTTTGCGATGGTTTCATTAAAAGGCTGACAGAAGGCCGGTCAAGATGGCCGGATAGGATTACCGACAAATGGGGTGGCAGAAAATCTCGCATTGACGATGCGATCGACTATTGGTTTGATATTCAGATGGTGACCAGATGCACGGATGTTATCGGCTCCTTGATAATTTATCCGTTTATTGTGATCTTTGTCATGATTCTGTCGAGATTGTCTGTATTCGATAACTGGAGTTGGCATACCGCCTTGGTCACGGTGCTCGGTCTGCACTCCCTGGTGGCGCTCTTATGTCTGATCCTATTAATCCGGTCCGCGCGAAAATCCAAAGCGCTTATCTTGGAAAAACTCAAAATGAAAAGACTGATGAGTTCCGATCCTGAAACAAGAGAGGCGCTCGGCGCAATCATTCAAGAGGTCAAAGATATCAAACGCGGCGCATTTGCGCCGATTATGCAGCAACCTCTGATCCGGGCCGTGCTGGTCGGCCTGGGTGGCCTAACCACGGCGTTTGTGCAACTCTAGCGGCCGTCCTGTGTTCGCGCCGGGAATGCTCTCGACAGATCATTTAGGCCGCGGCCCCCGCGTGTCCGCCGTTCATGAGGAAGCGTCCGAACCCTCCACCACGCGGGCGAGGGCTTCTATGAGTTCGGGGTCGAATTTGGTTCCGCTCAGGTTCCGCAGTATCTCCAAAGCCTCGTGAGTGGTTCGGGCCTTTTGATAGGGCCGGTCGGTGGTCATGGCGTCAAAGCTGTCGGCTATGCTGATGATCTGCGCTCCCAGAGGGATATCGTCTGCTTTGAGCCGGCGGGGATAGCCTTTCCCGTCGATCCGTTCATGATGGCAGCGGACGTATTCTATGGAGGGCCCCAGAAAATCGAGGTCCTGCAAAATATCGGCGCCCAAATCGGGATGTTTGGTTATTTCTTTTACAAGCTCGGGGGGATTCTTCCCTCCATGATCCATGAACAAAGCGTCGCTGAAACCTATCTTGCCTATGTCATGTAATTGACCCCCGATCGTGACGCTCTCGATCTGATCCTCATCCAAGTTCAATTCAAGAGCCATTTTTTTGGACAACTCGCCCACTCGGGTGGTATGCCCTTCGGTATACTTGTCGCGCGTGGCCAGCGCCAGCGCCATGGCGGAAACGACCTTGACCGTATTTTGCTTTATTTGCTCGTTGAGTTCCCTCAACTCTTCGATGAGTTGTTCCAAACGGAACTCGCGGGCCTCCACCTTGACCATCATCATGCCCACGGCTTCGGCCAGCGCGCGCATGGGCTCGGGAAACTCATCCTTGGTGAATTCCATAATATCATCGGAATAGTGACCTTCGGCGATTTCCTGTATTACCGTGAGCAGCTTCTGTTCGGCTTCCTTGATTTCCATTTCCATTAACCCTTCATGCCGGGGATTTCAGCTTCAGTAGTCTTAACGCGTGGGGGAAAAATATTCAAGATTCAGGCCGGAGACGCCTTGGGGACGGTGGTTTTTTTTGCGGGCGTTGGGCTTGCTTTGAGGCCGCATGATCTGCTATACCGGTCCCCACGAGTTAGCGCGCATGATTTTTGCATAAAAATATAATCATGAATATATAGAAATATACTGATAAAATAGGTATTATAATATCAAGGATACGTAATAAAACGGTTTATAACGCGTAAAACGCACCTTCTATTGAAATAATAAATATACCTTCAAGCTCCTGCTCGGCTTTTTCCGTGTGAACGTCTCCTTTTCCGTTAAAAATACGTAAGAAAGTGAAGCATGCCATGGCGACAGGCGCAGGGGAGAAGTGTCTGGAAGAGGCGGCCGCTTGGGGCGAAGCGCCGGAGTATATGGATGATATGGTGTTCTGTCACGATCCCGGCGGAACGCTGCTCTCCGTAAGCTCATCCATCGAGCGGACGCTGGGTTATACGGCGGATGAAGTACTTGGCCGCCGCTTCTATGACCTTATCGCTCCCGAATTTCGCGAAGAGGCTCTCAGGCGCGTCGAACGCCAGTCCAAAGGAGAGGAGATCGGGCCGCCCTGGGATCTGCAATTCGTGGATAAGCAGGGCGTAACAAAATGGGTTCAGATACGCACAAAGCCAATTTATGACCGCGAGGGCAGATTGGAAAAGGTCTGCGGCGCGGCGCGGGACATCGCTGACCGGAAAATCCTGGAGCAGAAGCTGCGGGACTGCGCGGCGCGGCTGGAACAGCAGATTAATAAACCCGGGGAACGGTTCAGGGAACTGGCCGAGATGCTGCCTGAAACGATCTTTGAAATTGATGTGTCCGGACGGCTGACCTTTGTAAATAAAAGCGCCCAGGATAGTTTTGGCTACAGCAAGGAAGACTTTGTACGGGGCCTCAAAGCTTTCGACGTCGTGGCGCCGGTGGACCGGGCGCGTGTCATTAAAAACGCCAAACGCATCATGGCCGGGGAAGCGCTCGGCCAAAATGAATATCTGATGCTCAGAAAAGACGGAAGCACGTTTGAAGGCCTGTTCCATTCAAGCCCTATTATCCAGGAAGGAAAAACCATAGGAATCAGAGGCTTTATCATCGATATTTCAGAAAGGAAAAGGATTGAAGAGGCCTTACGCCAGAGTGAGGAGAAATACCGTCAATTGGTGGAGCACGCTCCGGCGGGAATCTACGAGGTCGACTTCGCCAAGGGCAATCTCGTAAGCGTAAACGATCTCATGTGTCATTACACCGGATATTCAAAAGAAGAACTCCTGTCCATGAATATTCTGGATATCCTGGACGACGACGGCAAGCGCAGGTTTTTGGATCGGGTGCGAAAGCTTTACCGGGGGGAAGAATTACCGGAAACAGTGGAATACAAAATAAAAACCAAACAGGGCGGCGAGATGTGGGTGAGCCTGCGCGCCCGATTCAAGTATAAAGATAATGTCCCGGTTGGCGCGAACGTTATCGTTCATAATATCACGGAACGCAAACTGGCGGAGCGAGAGCTGGCCAGAAGCGAGGAAAAATATCGGCTGTTGGTTGACACCGCGGCCGAGGGAATCTGTATTATCGTGGGGGACAGAATAGAATTCGCCAACGAACGGCTGGCGAAAATGGCGGGATACAGCAAGGAGGAATTGAAGACCGTCTCCCTTGAGAATTTAATATATTCGGAAGATTTGGAACGCGTCATGAAAGGCCATCGGTCGGTTCTGTCCGGAGAATCCCCGCCCGCCGAGCGCAAATTCAGGGTTGTTAAAAAGGACGGCGCCATGCGCTGGGCGCACACAAAAACCCTGTTGATAGACTGGGACGGTCAACCGGCCACCATGAACCTCTTTACGGACGTAACCGAGGCCATGCTGGCTGAAAACGCCTTGCGCGCAAGCGAGAAGCAGTATCGCGAACTTGTCGAGAACATATCGGTCGGAATTATAATAGGCGATACGACCTCGGGAAGGCTTATTTACGCCAATCCCAGGGCGTTTGACATGCTTGGTTATGAGCTGGATGAGATAAGCGGTCTCACCATTTGTGACATAGTGGCGCCCAATGAACGAATGACGCTGCGGAGAAGATTTGAGGCCAAGATCGCCGGGGCGCTGAAATCGGATGATTCCTCCGTCAATACGGTGATTCGCAAGGATGGAGGGAGACTGCGGGCGTTGATCAACGCCTCTCTGGTGACCTATCAGGGAGAACAGGCCCTGCAGATTTTGTTGACCGATATTACCGAAAAGGAAAATCTCCAGAGACAGCTCCGGGAGGCCCAGAAGATGGAGGCGGTGGGCACGTTGGCCGGCGGAGTGGCCCATGACTTCAATAATCTGCTCCAGGCCATCCTGGGGTATACCCAGTTGCTGATGATGGATATCGGGTCAGGGGAACCCGGGCGCCATGAATTATCCCAGATCGATAAATCGGCCCAACGGGCGTCCGAACTGACGCAACAGCTTCTGACGTTCAGTCGCCGGGTGGAAAGCAGGCAGCGGCCTGTTGATTTGAATCACGAGATAAAGCAGGTGAAATTGCTGCTGGATAGAACCATCCCCAAAATGATCGAAATCAAGCTTTGTCTGTCGACCGACCTTCCCGCAATCTACGCCGATCCCACACAGGTTGAGCAGGTACTGATGAACCTGGCCGTAAACGCCCGGGACGCCATGCCGGACGGCGGCAGTTTGATCATAGAAACAAAGACAATCGACCTGGCCGAAGAAACCGACAGCGCCTTTCCCGGCGTATCCGCCGGACGGTACGCCTCTCTGACCGTTTCGGACACAGGGCATGGCATGGACGGAAAGACCGCCGAGCGTATATTCGAACCTTTCTTTACCACCAAGGAGACCGGCAAAGGCACCGGCCTGGGACTGGCCATCGTCTACGGCATTATTAAAAGCCACGGCGGGCACATACAATGTTGGAGCGAGGCCGGCAAAGGCTCGGTATTTCAAATACTTCTGCCCGCCACCGAAATGGAATCCGCCGTCGCCCCCGAACCGGCCGCCTCGTTTGCCGTTAGAGGCGGCGCTGAAACCGTTCTGGTTGTGGACGATGAAGAGCAGATTCGCAGCCTGGCCGCGCAGATTCTGGGCAGGTTCGGCTACAAGACCTTTGAGGCGCTTAACGGGGAGTCGGCGCTGGAAATATACAAGAATAACAGGGACGCCATAGATCTGGTCCTGTTGGATCTCATCATGCCCGGAATGGGAGGGGCTAAGTGCTTGCAGGAGCTTTTACGGTTGGATTCGTCCCTGCCGGTCATAATCGTCAGCGGCTATTCCACGCCGGAAGTCAGAGTCCCCAGGTTTCAGGAACTGAGCGCCGGTTATATCAAGAAACCATATCAGGTGAATGAGCTGCTTGAGATTGTCCGAAAGACGCTCGACTCCCGCAAACTGTTCGCGTCTGTCTCCAAGAGCTATTGAGCAGGGAAATCGAGCCTCTTTTGTAAAGCCCCCGCCTGTTCATCCGCTTTCCGTTAAAGAGCTTTCGCGCGGCCTCAGTACAGCGCGAAACGATAAGCTTCATTGAACCTCCTTGCACGTTCACCACATTCCAAGCTACTCCACGCCTTTCAAAAGGCTATTGTTTTGCTCCCCTTTTTTTGCTATAGGCATTAAATTAATTATGTAAATATATACGGACCTATAAACAAAGTTAAGGTGCATTGTCCTGATCTGACAAAGCAGTCTGTTATCTTCTTCATAAAGCCCAAGG
>ENA-OSEO01000113-OSEO01000113.1-sediment-metagenome-genome-assembly--contig:-NODE-113-length-216909-cov-8.645431_pt1 | contig 216909 bp, 178 predicted proteins | sample MGYA00237883_ERZ534232 | MGnify/ENA metagenome assembly ERZ534232
TCCGGCTGCGCGACCAAAAATGCGCTTTACCGGTTTGCAGCGTGGCCGCCACCGCTTCGGCGTTCATCATGGCCACCATCAGCACCTGCCCGCTGTCCGCGTCCTGCGCCACGCCGATCAACAGCCCGTTGACATCGTATTTCAAATCCTTCATCTTATGCCATACTCGCCATCAAGCGCATCGGGATGCCTTCCTTAGACAGGTAATCCTTCAACCCGCCGATTTCCAGAATCCTGTCGTGAAACAAAGTCGCAGCCAAAGCAGCTTCCGCCTGTGTCTCACGGAATAGATTCAGGAAATCTGCCTGCTTGCCTGCCCCGCCGCTGGCGATCACCGGCACCGATACGGCTGCGGCAATGGTCTGGGTCAATTCCAGGTCAAAGCCGTCGCGCGTGCCATCGCGGTCCATGCTGGTCAGCAGAATTTCACCCGCTCCGGCCCACACTCCCGCCCGCGCCCAGTCCAGCGCGTCCAGCCCGGTGGGGGTGCGCCCGCCGTCCACATACACTTCCCAGCCGCCGTTGGGACGCCGTTTGGCGTCGATGGCCAGCACCATGCACTGGTCACCGAAACGGCGCGCGCCTTCGGTCAACAGTCTGGGATTGCGCACCGCGGCCGAATTGATGCTGACCTTGTCCGCCCCGGCCAGTAGCGAGTTGCGGATATCCTCCACCTCGCGGATGCCGCCGCCCACGGTCAACGGCAGGAAAACCTGCTCGGCAATAGCCCGTACCACCGCCAGCATGGTCTTGCGGCCTTCCACCGTAGCCGATATGTCCAGGAACACCAGTTCATCCGCGCCCATTTGGTCGTAGAGCTTGGCCTGCTCCACCGGGTCGCCGGCGTCGCGCAGATTGACAAAATTGATGCCCTTCACTATGCGTCCTTCTTTGACGTCCATACAGGGCACAATGCGTTTAGCGAACATCCAATGCCTCCTTCAAACTAAAGTTGCCTTCATATAAAGCTTTCCCAACAATCACTCCTGCCAGTTCGGCCTGGCGTACAGCGCTGATATCGGACAGAGCCGCTGTCCCGCCGGAAGCGATTACGTGCAGCCCGCTTTCCTTTGCCAGTTTTTGCGCCGCGCTCCAGTCCACGCCGCTTTGCATGCCGTCCTTCAATATGTTGGTATAGATCAGCGTTTGCGCGCCCAAACGGGCCAATTCCTGCGCCAGGTCACCGGTGCGCTTTCCGCTGGCCGTCTGCCAACCGCGGCTCATCAACTCATCCCCGCGCGCGTCCAGCCCGAAAGCCAACACATCCGCCGGGTACGCTTCCAATGCTTTGGCAGCGAATTCCGGATTCTCCAAAACAGCCGTACCCAGCACCACACGTGAAACGCCCATCGCCAGCAAATCACGTATTTGTCTGATGGCGCGGATGCCGCCGCCGAATTGGATTTGTACCTTGCCGTACAATGCCGCCAAAATATCTCGGATGGCCTGTCCATTTTCCGGTGTGTTCTCACCAAAAGCGCCGTCCAGGTTGACAACGTGCAGCCATTGGGCGCCCTGCCGTACCCATTCCCGGCCAACTTCGACCGGGTCGCCGCTGTAGGTCTGTTGTTGGTCGGCGCGCCCCTGACTCAGTCGCACCACCTGCCCGCCGCGCAGGTCGATGGCCGGATAAACGGTAAAATCACCCATTGCCCATCTCCACAAAGTTTTTGAGTAACTGCAGCCCGCACTTCTGGCTCTTCTCCGGGTGAAACTGCACCCCGAACACGTTGCCGCGCTGCACAGCGGAAGCGTAACGCAGTCCGTAATCGGTGGTCAGCAGCACATCCGCTTCATCCTGCGGGCAGCAGTAATAACCATGGTTGAAGTAAAAATAAGCGCCTTTCTGAATGCCCTGCGTCAACGGGGATTCCTTTACCGGCACCACCTGGTTCCAGCCAATCTGCGGCACTTTGATTTCCTTCTGTCGGAAGAACACCACCCGCCCGGGCACCAACCCCAGCCCGGCATGGGACCCTTTCTCTTCGCTCTCGTCAAACAGCAGCTGCATTCCCAGGCAAATACCCAACAGCGGAATGCTGCGCAGGGCAGCCTCCTTTATGACGCCGGTCAGTCCCCTGGCATCCAGCCCGTGCATGCCATCGGCGAAGGCGCCCACTCCGGGCAGGATAATCTTGTCCGCGTTCAGGATGACTTGCGGGTCATCCGTCACCTGCGGATCGTCGCCCATAAAAGCCACGGCTTTCTGCACGGAATGCAGGTTGCCCAGCCCGTAGTTGATGACCGCGATCATGCCAGCATGCCTTTGGAACTGGGTATGGCGCCGCCGCGGCGCGGGTCGATTTGCACAGCCTGGGCTGTGGCACGCGCCAATGCTTTGAAGAGCGCTTCGGCCATGTGGTGATTGTCGCGCCCATACAGCACTCTCACATGCAGGTTGCAGCCGGCCGCCATCGCGAAGGTCTCGAAAAAGTGCTCCAGCAAGCTGACCGGCAAGTTCCCTACCATGGGAGCCGTCCAGGCTGTTTGCACCACTGCGTAAGGGCGCCCGGAGAAGTCCACCACCACCTGGCCCAGGGATTCATCCATCGGCACCATTTCAGTGGCTATGCGCACGATACCGGCTTTATCGCCAAGCGCCTGCCGGAAAGCCGTGCCCAGCACCAGGCCGCAGTCCTCCACCAGGTGGTGCGCGTCTATTTCCAGGTCGCCTTTGGCCTTGACTTCCAGGTCATACAAGCCGTGCACCGCTATCTGGGTCAGCATGTGGTCGAAAAAGCCCACCCCGGTCTCGATTTTTGCGATGCCCTTGCCATCCAGGTTCAATTTCAGGGTGATATCTGTTTCGTTGGTCTTGCGTTCAACGCTTACTGTCCGCATAACTCACCTCAATTCTTTCAAAGCTGTTAAAAGGCGCTGCATTTGTTCGGCCGTACCCACACTGATGCGCAGTGCGTTGGACAATCCGGGCTGGTCGAAACAGCGCACCAGAATGCCCTGCTTGCGCAGTTCCTCCGTTACCTGGCCGGCCTTTTTCCCCTTCACGCGGCATAACACAAAATTGGCTTGCGAGGGAAGTGTTTCCAGCCATTCGATCTGTGCAAGGCCTGCATACAAAACCTCGCGCTGCTCACGGATGCGGGTAATTACCGCTTCGGTCTTGGCAATGTTGTCCATGGTGACGGTTGCGGCCACCTGAGCCGCTACCGAGACGTTGTAGGGCTGTTTGATTTTCATCAGCGCCGCCGCGATTTCAACCGGAAAGACGCCATAGCCGATGCGCAGCCCGGCCAGCCCAGCCCATTTGCTGAAGGTACGCAGCACCACCAGATTGTTGCGCTTCGCGACCTCATCCATCACTGAATGCTCCTCACCGTAGAACTGGATGTAGGCCTCGTCCATCACCAGCAGCAGCGGCAAGTCGGCCAACTGCTGAAATTCATTTGTACTGAGGACGCCGCCGTCCGGGTTGTTGGGGTTGGGCAGGATCAGCAATTTGGGCTGTTCCGTTTCCACGGCTTTTCTGATGTCGTCCATATCCAGTGAAAAATCAGCCTTTCGCGCAACATTAATAATGCGGGCGCCGTGCATACCTCCATCGAAGGCATACATGCTGAAAGTCGGCGGGCAATTGAGCATGGCGTCGCCCGCATCGATGCAAGCACGCATGATCAAGTCGATGACCTCATCCAGTCCGGCCCCCACCACGATGCGCTCAATTTCCACGCCGTGGTAGGCTGCCAGTTTTTGGCGTAGCAGGCTGCATTCCGGATCGGGATAGATTTGCGGGGTATCCAGTCTGCCCAACGCCTCGCGCACTTCCGGTAGCGCGCCGTAAGGATTCTCATTGGCGTCCAGCTTGATCAGTTCCTCCGACGCCATTCCATATTGGGCCGTCATGCGTTCCAGCGATAAAATGGGTTCGCTATCCGGCATCTCGCGCACCATCGGACGCAGGAAATTTTGCGCACGGCTCATTTTTGCACCGCTCTGGCGCGTGCTGCAGCCGCGTGCGCGGTCAGTCCTTCCAGGTCAGCCAACTCAGCCGCGATCAGCCCCAGTTCCTGCGCGCTGCTATCTTCCAGGCCCACCACGCTGGAAAGTTTGACGAAATCCAGCACGTTCAGAGGCGAGTTGAAGCGCGCGCTGCCGCCGGTCGGCATGATATGACTGGGGCCGGCCACGTAATCGCCCAATACCTCAAACGAATGGTCGCCCAGGAAGAAACCGCCGGCATTGTTGATCTTGGCCATCAGCGCTTCAGGGTCCTGCACTGATAAGCACAAGTGTTCGGTGGCGAAATCACTGCCCAATTGGGCGGCCTGGTCGATTGAGTCCACCAGCACGATACCACCGGCATTGTCGATGGAAACCTCGATGATGTCCGCGCGACTCAATTTAGCGGTTTGCTCTTTGACCTCTTTTTGCACTTCGCGCGCCAGGTCCATATCCGGCGTCAGCAGGATGGCCGTAGCCTGCACGTCGTGCTCGGCCTGCGCCAGCAGGTCGGCTGCCACCCAGGCTGGGTTGGCACTGCTGTCGGCAATTACCACCGTTTCGGTCGGCCCGTAAATGCCGTCCAAGCCCACCGTGCCGAACAACTGCATCTTTGCCAGCGTAACGAACAGGTTGCCGGCGCCCACGATCTTATCCACGCGCTGCACCGTTTCAGTGCCAAAAGCCAAAGCGGCGATGGCCTGCGCGCCGCCTACCTGGTAAAGCGCGTCCACACCGCACAGGTACCCCGCGGCCAAAATGGAGGGATCGACCTCAGGCGGGGTCGCCACATAGATTTCTTTTACGCCCGCCACTTTGGCCGGAATGACGCTCATTAGCAGCGAAGATGGCAGCGGCGCCGTCCCGCCCGGCACGTAAGCGCCCACGCGTTCGATGGCCGTGAAGCGCTGCCCCAGCTTGCCGCCCATGTCCTCCGAGATCCAGCTCTGGATAGGCTGCTTCTCGTGAAAAGTGCGAATGCGGTCGGCCGCCTGCTGCAAGACTTTCTGAATATCCACAGGCAGGCTGTCCCAAGCCTCTTTGAGTTTTTCCTGCGGCACCAGGATGCTATCGCCTTCAAAACGGTCCAGCAGTTTTGACCACTTGATCAGAGCCGCATCGCCTTCAGCCTCGATCGAATTGAGGATGATTTCCACCGCCTGCGGCGGTGTGACGCCCTTGCCGAAGTATGCTTCGGTGCGTTGTATCGTTACTGGCGAATACTCGATGCGGTTCAGGGCTTTGCGATTTAAAATAATTTTCTTGGCTTCTTCTACGGTAAAGATTTTCATTTCTCACTCTCCAATGCTTTCATCATGTCGGTTATTTCTTGCGGTTCTTCTTCAAAAATATAGTTGACCGGCGCGACCACCACGCCGCTTCCGCCAATCTTGCGCAGCTCGCCAATCGTCTTATGCAATTCCTCCTTGCGCACGATGATGTGCAGGGCGTAAAAATTCTCGCCGTTCTGCGACAGGATCTTTGAGATAGTTGGCCCCTGCAGCCCGCGGATGACCGGCTTGTCCCGGATGCGTTCGGAGATTTCCTCCGGGCTGTTGGCACGCACATTGGCAAAGATGGCCAGGTTCTGCCGCCCGCGCAAATGCGCGCCGATCATTTCCAGCATCTGTGTGGCGATTTTCAGGGTCTCAGGGTTAGTTTTCAGCCTTTCACGATTGGCGATCAGGCAGGCTTGCGCGTCAAACAACTTGCCGTCTTCCAGTCTCTTCAGATGGTTGTCGCGCAATGTGGTGCCGGTCGAAATTAAATCCACAATCAGGTCGGCATATCCAATGGTAGGCGCGATTTCCAAGGCGCCCTCCGCCTGAATCACCTCAATGGGTATATTTATTTCCTTTGCGAAGAATTGTCTGGCCAAATTGGGGAACTTGGTGGCTACCTTCAAAGGCCGCCCAAGCGCCTGTTGGTAGGCCTGCAAATCCGCTACCTGGTTGATCTCATTCAGCTCATCCGGGACAATCACGTTCAGGGAGCACTTGCCGAAACCCAGTTGGTTGTGTAATTCCAGGATTTGTCCGTTCTCGCCTTTCTTCTCCAGGTAGATGTCCCGCCCTGTAATACCGAAGTCCACGCTGCCGTCGCGCACGCTGATGACAATATCGCCAGGCCGTTGGAAAATTACTTCCAGCCCCGGCAGCAGTTGGATCCATGCGATGTACTGGCGCGGGTTGGGGTTGAAGACTGGCAAGCCCACGTCTGCCAATAGCTGGTGGCTGCCTTCGGCCAGCCTGCCTTTGCTGGGTAATGCGATCCTGATTTTGCGGTTTGGTTTGTCCATAAATTTCTCCAGATAAAATAAAAGCGCCCCCCTTTCCGGGGAGCGCTTGTTTACAAACTCGGTAATTTCTGATTTACAATCTCGTTAAAGCAGTTTTACCCGGGAAGGTGGCCGGCAATTGTCGAAATGATGATGATGCAATTGGCAAAACTGTTCGATTGAAATCATGATGGCGCATTTTATCATAGAGATTTTTACAGGTCAACAAGTTTTCGGGATTTTTATGGATTTAATGTAGATCAGGCATAGGTTCATAATGGCGCGTAATGACACGGACCGCTTCAAGTGTCATCCTGAGCCCGGCATAGCCGGGCGTGAGGATCTCGGCAAGCACGCTATGATTCTGGATAACAAATAGCCACATATTGAAACGCCCCTACAGGTCGTTCATCAATCATCCATCTGTGTGCATCAAATTAAGAAAACGTTTTTGCCTTTATCCGTGTTCATCCGTGGTTAAATTTCCGGCCGAGATTCCCTCCCCAAGGGAGTGCTTCGCGATCCTCATTTGAGGATGCTCCGCGATCGGTCGCTCTGTTCCCTCGGAATGACAATAGCAAACATTGGCGCGTTCAGAAACACGCCCTACAAATCCTTAATTAATCCCCTATCTGTGTGCATCAACTATATAAATGGTTATTGCTTTTATCCGTGTCCATCTGTGGCATAATCACCTGCCGGAATTTGACATTTTAAAATTCCCTGCTAAACTTGAAAAACACCATTTCAAAGAGAAAAATACCTATGCCAAGTGCACAAATCATCGCCATCGGAACCGAACTCCTGCTGGGCGTAACCCAGGACACCAACACCGCCTTCATCGCCCGTACCCTCAACCAGCACGGCGTCGACATCTTCAAAACCGCCATCATCGGCGACAATCCGACCCGCATCGCGCGCGAAATCCAAAATGCTTTAGAGCAAGCTGACATCATCATCACCACCGGCGGATTAGGCCCCACCGTGGACGACCCCACCCGCCAGGCTGTCGCGACCGCCTTTGGCGTCGAAATCGAATACCATCCCGAATTATGGGAACAGATCATCGCCCGTTTCCGCGGCTATAACCGCCAGCCCTCCGAGAACAACAAGCGCCAGGCATACCTGCCCCAGGGCGCGCTGGCCATTGAAAATCCCGTCGGCACTGCTCCGGCTTTCGCCTATGAAAAAGACGGCAAGATTGTCATCAGCCTACCGGGCGTACCCTCCGAAATGAAAACCCTGCTGCTCGACTACGTCCTGCCGTTGCTGCAAAGCCGCTACGACCTGGCCGGTATCACCTTGTCGCGCACACTGCACACCGCCGGCATGGGTGAATCCAACGTGGACGAGCTGGTGGCTGACCTGGAAGCGCTCAGCAACCCGACCGTCGGCCTGGCCGCCCACCCCGGGCAGGTGGATGTGCGCATCACAGCCAAGGCCGCCAGTGCGGAACTGGCCCAGCGCCTGATCCAACCGGTTGAGGCTAAAGTGCGCCGCCTGTTGGGCATCAAGATCTACGGCAGTGATGGCGAAACGTTGGATGATGTGGTCGCAGGACTACTCAGCCAACACAACCTGGCTTTCGACCTGTTCATCGATCAGGGTTTAGAGGAAGTCGCGGGTGAAATTACCAATTTGACCATATTTCCCTCCCTGAAGTTCATTTCCGGCCGCGGCATACCTGCGCCCGCTTTGGAAACATTGTACAATGATAAAAAGGAACACAATTACGTGTCAATTACCTGTCCGGACGCCAGCCAATCCAAAGTTGTGGATGTCCTCGTCCATCTGGATAGTGTCAATTACCCCTCTCAGCGCAGCTTTGGCGGGCACCCAGCCCTCATACCGCTAGGGTTGAAGAATTACCTGCTCGGTACGTTACGAGAAACAATCATTCAAACGAAAGGTGACATATGCAAAAAGTAGATCTGATCCTTAAAAATGCCATCGTCCTGACCATGGACAAGGACCTGCACCAGTACACTCCCGGTGCGCTGGCGGTCAAAGGCGACTCCATTGCGGCGGTCGGTTTTGAAAAGGATATTCTGACAGCTTACAGCGCGGAGGAGGTCAAAGATTGCGGCGGCCAGGTGCTCATGCCCGGCCTGATCAACACGCACACCCACATTCCCATGACTATGCTGCGCGGTCTGGCAGACGATCTGCGTCTGGACGTTTGGCTGCTGGGCTACATGATGCCGGTCGAGCGCGAGTTTGTCTCGCCGGAGTTTGTGGCCCTGGGCACCAAGATCGGCGTGGCCGAATCCATCCGTACCGGCATCACTTGTATGAATGACATGTACTACTTCGAAGACACCATCGCGCGCACCATTGCCGACATCGGCCTGCGCGCGGTCTGTTCACAATCGGTCATGAAATTCCCCACGCCCGACGCGCGCTCTTATGAGGAAGCTCTCGAAAAGATGCGCCATTTCGCCGAGGAATTCAAGGACCATCCGCTCATCATTCCCTCGGTCGCACCGCACGCGCCCTACACCTGCCCGCCTGAGATCCTCAAAGCTTGCACAGAATTAGCATTGGAATATGACATTCCGCTGCACATCCACATCGCCGAAACCAAAGAAGAAGTGGAAAACATGCGCAAGGAAAACGGCATGCCGGTGGTGCCTTACACCAAGAAACAGGGTGTGTTCGAAGCCAAGACCATCGCCGCCCACTGCGTCCACATCGACGACGGCGAAATCCGTACCCTACAGCATGCCAAAGTGGGTGTCGCCCATAATCCTTCCTCTAACATGAAACTGGCTTCCGGCATTGCCCCGGTCAAGAGCATGCTCGACCTGGGATTGAAGGTTGGCATCGGCACGGACGGCACCGCCTCCAACAACGATCTGGACTTCTTCGAAGAGATGCGCCTGGCCACTTTCCTGGCCAAAGGCTCCAGCGGCGACCCAACGGCCGTACCCGCCGTACAGACATTAGTGATGGCTACCCGCATGGGTGCGGAAGCCATGCACGTTGATCACTTGACCGGTTCGCTGGAAGTCGGCAAACGCGCTGACTTGATCTTATTCAACCTGGCTACCATCCACAACAGTCCGGCCTTCCGCCACGATGAGAATGGCGTCTATTCCCAGATTGTCTATGCCGGAAAAGCCACCGACGTCACCGACATGCTGGTCAATGGCAAGTGGATCATGATCGACCATGTCATCCCCGGTATCGATGAAGAAGCACTCATCAAGGAGAGCCAGGTTGTCGCCGCGAAAATCGATAAATTCATCGTCAAACGCGAGAAATCCATCCTCTCCAAATTGATCGCCATTGGCGGCGCCAGCCAGGAAGAGTCATTTGAGGTTCAGACCAAGGTTGCCATCGAAGATCCGTCTCCTATCCTTGAAAATCTGAACAGCGGCACCCTTAAAATCATGCGGTCCCGCCACTATCATGAATACGATACATACCTGTACTTTGAGGATAAAGACGAAGGGCGTTTGCGCTTCCGCGAGGACCATTTCATCGAGAAGAACGGCTCCATTTCACAGGTACGCTCGCGCCTGACCCTGATCGGCGCCACGCGTGAACATCATTTCCCGCAGGAAGTCATGCTTTCCCGCAGCCGCTTCATCGCCCCTGCCGACCAAAGCCTGCGCTTCTACCGCGAGTACTTCAAGCCTGTATCCGAAACAGAAGTTGAAAAGGATCGCTTGCGCTACCTGGTTGAATATAAAGGCGAGGAATTCTTTATCAACGTAGATGAGATTAAAAAACCCGCACTGGGCTTCTTCCTGGAAGTCAAAGCCCGCACCTGGAGCGAGAAGGACGCCGAAGAGAAATCACTGCTCATTGCCGACCTGATTCAATTACTGGGTGCAGCGCAGGGCAAGAAAATTGTCAAGGACTACATCGAAATTGTAGAAGCTCATTAGGCCCATGACAGCCAGTCGAGATAATCCGCTTAAGGTTTTATTTCTGGCTTCGGAAGCCGATCCTTTTTATAAAGTCGGCGGTTTGGGTGATTACGCCGGTTCACTGCCGGCCGCGCTGGCTGCCGCTGCGCAGAAATCCGGGCAGTCCCTGGATATCCGTGTTGGACTGCCTTTTCACCAAGCCATCAATGTCGATCAATCCAAATTCATAAAAGTCACCGACCTGAAAGTGCCCAAGAAAAAAGGCAGTGCCAAAGGCTCGGTTTTCATGCACACGCATAACAGCCTGCCGTACTATTTCATCCGCCGCGCTGGCCGTGCCGGCGGCTTTTCCAGCGTGTACAGCGCTTCACCCCTGCAGGACGCGCGTAAATATATCTTCTTCTCGCTGGCCTCCCTGGAGTTGACCCGCCTGCTGGATTGGCAGCCGGATATCATCCACGCCAACGACTGGCACACGGCCGTATCGGTTTACTATTTACAACATACTTTATGCCAGCAACCCTTTTTCAGCCGTACACGCTCGCTGCTGGTCATCCACAACCTGCCCTTTATGGGCGCCGGTACCGGTGAAGTGCTGGACGAATTCGGCATTCCGCCCCTGCCGCCCAGCGACAATCTGCCTTCCTGGTCGCTGCATTTCCCATTGATTTTAGGCTTACAGTCCGCCGATCACATTACAGCCGTTTCGCCCACTTACGCAGAAGAGCTGAAGGAGGAGGAATTCGGCAACGGCCTAAAGGATTTCTTCCGTCAAAACGAATATCGCACCAGCGGGATTCTAAACGGTATCGATACACATCTGTGGAATCCCTTGCAGGACACATCCCTGACGCGCAACTTCAGCGCGGAAGATTTGGAAAGCAGAAAGGCCAACAAATCCGCTCTGTTGGAGCTGGCCGGTTTTGACTCGCAGGACAAACGCCCCCTGCTGGTGGCAGTGACGCGCCTGGACATCCAAAAGGGCACCGATCTGCTCATTGCGGCCATCCCGCAGCTTATCGATCTGGACTGGAATATGATCGTGCTGGGTACCGGCGATCCAAATTATGAAAAAACGCTGCTCGAACTGCAAACCCGTTACCCTGCTCGCCTGCGCGCCTTCCTTGAATTCAACGCCGCGTTGTCCCACCAGCTCTATGCCGGTGGAGATATTTTCCTGATGCCCTCGCGTTACGAACCCTGTGGGCTTTCGCAAATGATTGCCATGCGCTACGGCTGCATCCCGGTTGCGCGTTCCGTGGGGGGTCTGCGCGATACGATTGACGATGTGTCCGACGACACCCGCACCGGATTTCTGTTTGAAGAAGCCAGCAGCCAAGCTTTCGGTTCTGCGCTGCGCAAAACCCTGCGTATTTACAACGACCGGGAGGCCTGGCGTGGCATGCAATTACGCGCCATGGCACAGGATTTTTCCTGGGAAAATTCGGCTGTACAATATTTGCAACTTTATCACGATTTATTAGCATAGAATTAAGCAAGTTTCGAGCATGAAAGGCAGGGAGATATGAAATTTGAACGTTCCAGCGGCATCCTGATGCACATCAGTAGTCTGCCCGGGAAACACGGCATCGGCGGCTTGGGCAAAGAAGCCTATCAATGGGTTGATTTTCTCAACAAGACCGGTACCGCCCTCTGGCAGGTCCTCCCGCTGACGCCCACCGGTTACGGAGATTCTCCCTACCAGGGACTGTCCGCATTCGCCGGCAACCCGCTTTTCATTGACTTGGACGAACTCAAACGCGAAAAGCTGCTCAAAGCCAAAGATCTGGCCGATTGCCCGCGCTTTCCGGTTTCCTCGGTAGCCTTCAACCGCGTGCGGCGCTGGAAGCGTGTGCGCCTTGAACAGGCTTATGCCAATTACAAAGCCGATGCGAAATCAGCCCTGACGCAGGAATTTGAGCAATTTAAAACGGACAACGCCTTCTGGCTGGAAGACTTTTCGATGTTCATGGCACTGCGTGAGCGCTTCAATATGGTCAGTTGGAGCGACTGGCCTGATGCCTACCGTCTGCGCGATCCCCAAGCCCTACTGGACTTCGAAGAAGAACACAGCAGCGAAGTGGAAATGCAGGCTTTCTTCCAGTTCCTGTTCTTCCGCCAGTGGACCGCCCTCAAAACCTACGCCAACCAGCTCGGCGTGCGCATCGTCGGCGACATTCCCATCTTCATGGGCTTTGACAGCGCCGATGTGTGGGCCAACCCGCATCTTTTCATGTTGGATGCCGACCGCCGGCCGACTTTCGTGGCCGGTGTCCCACCTGATTTCTTCTCCAAGACCGGACAGCTGTGGGGCAACCCGTTGTATGAATGGGAGGAACATAAAAAAGAGGGCTACCGGTGGTGGATTCAGCGCGTGGCTGCCACCCTAAAAACGGTCGATATCATCCGCCTGGATCACTTCCGCGGGTTTGCCGGTTATTACAAAATTCCGGCCTGGTCCAAGACTGCCGAGGTGGGCGAATGGGTGGACGGGCCCGGCAAGAGCCTCTTTGACGCCATAGAAAAAGAATTGGGGGAGCTGCCTTTTATCGCCGAAGATCTGGGCGTCATTACGCCGGACGTGATCGAATTACGAGAACGCTATCATTTACCCGGTATGCGCCTGCTTCAATTCGCCTTCTGGGAAAATGCCGACCACGAATTCTTGCCTCATACTTACCCGGTGGAATGCGTGGCTTATACCGGTACTCACGATAACGATACAACCCGTTCCTGGTTCACGCACGCCCCCAAACATGAGCAGCGTTTCTGCACAAGTTATCTGGGCTATCCACCGGAAAGCAAGATCACCTATGCCATGCTGCGCGAGATTTGGGTTTCCGTGGCTGTCTTCGCCATTGCGCCCATGCAGGATTTTTTGAATTTGGGCGGCATTACGCGCATGAACCTGCCCGCCACTACCGCTGGCAACTGGCGCTGGCGTATGAAACCGGACGCGATCAAAACCGAGCTGACCACCTGGCTCAAAGAGCTCAATATCACCTACAATCGTGTCTCAACCGGTCAGGACTGGCAAGCCGGCAAATATTTTAAGGGGTAATTTCCACTTCGGCTTCCACTTGCCTGCGCTGCGGCTTGTTTGCCCGGACTATCCCATAGATGATGACAACCGACCCGATCACTTGCAGCAGGGTCGGTTTTTCACTTAAGAATATGTAGGCTAGTAAAGCCGAACCGGGCGGTTCACCCAACAGCGAAAGCGACACGTACGCTGCGGGCAGTTTACCCAGTGCCCAATTCAGCAGAGAGTGGCCCACAATCTGCGGGATCAGCGCCAGCATCACCAGCCAAATCCAGTCGGTTCCGTGAACTTGCAGCAGTGGTTGGCGGCTGGCCAGTGAGATAGTTAATAAAGTCAAAGCTGCTATCGTGTATACGATAAAGCTGTAGCTTTGGTTGGAAAGGTGCCCCCGCACCTTGCGCCCGCACATCATGTAAGCGCTGGCGCACCAGGCGCCCACCAGCGCCAGGAAATTGCCCTTCAACGCCTCCTGCCCCAGCATATTCCCCTCCAGGCTGCAATGCAGCCCGCCCACGCCGAAAGCGCAGGCGTTGCTGAAAGATACAATCAGGATACCCGCCACGGCAATGATCAGCCCGATGGTGAAGGTTTTAGGCAATCTCTCTTTCAACACCAGCGGTGAGAACAGCGTTACCCACACCGGCGAAGTGGTCACCAGCACAGTGGATGAAACCACGTTGGTGTATTCCAGCGAAGTCACCCAACTGGCAAAATGAAATCCCAGCAGGACACCCGACAGGATCAGCAGAGAGTAATCACCTTTTGTGATCAGGTGTTTTTCTTTGAGGACCTTGGGGATGGAAAAGGGCGCCAGAAATATCGTCGCCAGTACCAGGCGGTTGGTGGCAATTACCAGCGAGGGTAAATTCTGCTGGGCCAGACGGATGAAGATGGCAGCCGTGGAAACGGACAGTATTGCGATGAACAATCCGAACGCAGCCGCGTTTTTATTAACGTATTGATAGAGTTTATTATTTTTCATTGACAGCAGTTCAGCCGACCTATAGAATGAATTTATTGAACGAATAAAAATACAGGAGAAATAAAATGGCTTTCAAATTACCTGAATTACCCTACGATTATAATGCGCTTGAACCATACATGGATGCAAAGACCATGGAAGTTCATCATGACAAACACCATGCCGGTTATACAGCCAAGCTGAACGCAGCCCTCGAGAAGTATCCCGAGTTCTACGACAAAGACATCGCTGTAATTTTGAGCGACCTCTCCAAGGTGCCCGAAGACGTGCGCACAGCTGTTCGCAACAACGGCGGCGGTTATTTCCATCACAACCTGTGGTGGACGCAGTTCAAACCCAATGCCGGTGGAGTGCCCGGCGGCGCGTTGGCCAAGGCCATCGATGCAGCCTTCGGCAGCTTCGACAGCTTCAAAGAGAAAATGAGCGCCAGCGCAGTCGGTTTGTTCGGCAGCGGTTGGGCCTGGCTGGCCAAGGATAGCTCCGGCAAGTTGGTGATGGCGAACACCCCCAACCAGGACTCGCCGGTTTCATCCGGCCTGACACCCCTGCTGGGCATTGATGTATGGGAGCATGCTTATTATCTCAAGTACCAGAATCGCCGCGCGGAATTCGTTGAGAATTTCTGGAACGTGGTGGACTGGAACGAGATCGAGAAACGCTTCTAGGTAGTAAAACCTACTTGATAAAAAATAACGCGCATAAAAAATGTGCGTTATTTTTTATCTCTCACCCATGCCCTTACAGGACACTCGTAAAAAAATGGCATTAGCCCCCCATTACTGTCATCCTGAGCGAGTGTAACGAGCGTGAGGATCTCGGACAAATTGCGTCTTAACCGGAAAGCCGAGATTCCTCTCTCGTGCCCCTTCGGGGCACTCCCTCGGAATGACACTGGACAAGCGCCTATAACGTACAGTAAGCCGGAAACATTAAAGCGTGATAATCATGCATCTGTGTGTATTAATTTTGTAAGGGTTTTGTTTTTATCTGTGTTCATCTGTGGATAAGAAAGATCGCTCACTCGCAGGCCGCGGCTAAATGTTCTTCGTACGTCTCGGAAAAGACGTGCATTCCCGAGCCATCGCAGGCCGCCCGGAAGTACAAGTACGAACTGTCGGAGGCATTCAGCACCGCCATCAGGGCGGTCAAACCGGGGTTGCAGATGGGTGTAGGCGGCAGCCCATCGTGGAGGTAGGTATTATAGGGTGAGTCCACCGCTAAATTAGCTGCACTGAGCGGGTTCTTCCACCAGCTTCCGCTGCCTTCATCATAGCCCAGTGCATACTGCACGGTTGGGTCGCTCTGCAACGGCATACCGGCTGCCAAACGGTTGAGGAACACACCCGCGATCTGCGGCCCTTCGCTATCCACCACCATTTCCTTCTGCACCAGTGAGGCCAGGATGACGGCTTCTTTCAGTGTCAGCCCCTTGGTTGCCAGTAAATCCTCATACCCTTGCGGCAGCTGGTTGTAGAAATGGCTTACGAAGGCTTTGGTCAAATCGACCGCACGAGCGCTGCGTAGCAGTTGATACTCGTCCGGGTAAAGGTAACCCTCCAGACTCTCGTACCCCAATGCTTCATCCGATGGGTGCTGCACCGCGCTGAGAAACTCGTCTTCGCTGACCTCCAAACCGGAAAATGGCAGCAGTGCCGCGATCTCTTCCGCGCGCCAGCCTGCCAGGAAGCTGAAGGCTACGTCCTCCGGATTGCTGTCCACGATGTGAGTGGCAATGGTAAAACCGTTCATGGCCGGGCTGAGGCGGTAAATGCCCGCCTGGATCTTCTGATCCATTCCGGCATACACCAGCAAATTAATGAAGCTCTCCGCCGAGCGAATCAACCCTTGATGAGCCAGGGCAGTCGCGATCTGGCTGGCAGATTGGCCGTAAGGGATACGGAAGATGATTTCTTCTCCCTGTGAATCTTTCGCCTGCAATAAATCGTCCTTATGCAATTCCAAACGCGCGGAATAGATAAAGCGCTGGATATATTCCAGCCCCGGATCAGCTCTGCCGAAGTCCTTTTCGGCTTGCCTGGGCACCAATACGCTGGCCAGATAGATCGTCCCATAAACAATCAGGAGTCCCAACAATATCCAAAAAATCAGCTTTAAATGGTCGTCTTTTCGATTATTCATGCTCTCTCATCCAGGTAGCGCTGCAGGAAAACCACCGCAGCAATGGCATCGAAATGCCCTTTACGTTTACTTTTTGGCAACCCCATCAACAGACGCGATTCGCGCGCGGTTTGGGTACTGTAGGATTCATCATAAGTGCGTATCTCAATCGAGTGCTGCTCTTGCATGGCTTCCACCAGGCGCTGCGCGCTGCGCCCGGCCGGGGTTAGTTGACGGTCGTCCTCATAGGTCACACCCACCAATATCAAACTTGCGCCCTTTTCGGTTGCCGTCTTCAGAATAGCCGCCGCGTCTTCTGCCCGCGAAGTGTGCGCCAGCACCATCAAAGGTGAGGCAATCGTACGGGTCGTGTCGCTGAGCGCCAATCCAATGCGCTTGGCGCCCCAATCGACTGCTAAAATTCGAGAAGTATCCGGTTCATTCATCGGCAATTGCATTATACATGATAGGAATGTATACATTTCTTTTACGATATTCAAGCGGACATTTCCGCTATAATCAGGTTAGATAACTCCGAGGTGCTTATGAAAAAAACGCTTCCCTTGATTGCATTAATACTGGTGACTGTTGCTTGTACCATCAGTTTTCCTTCCTCGTCCAATGACCAGGAAATCGCAGCCGGCGTTGCCGTAGCATTCACGCAGACCGCCTTACAGGCTACCGCCGACGCGCAGCAGGTTACCGACACACCAGAAGCTTCCCCTGAACCCACCGCCACCCAAACCCCGCCCGCGAACGACCCCAAGAGCGTCCTGGGCGATCCGGACTGGCAGGATACGCTCTCGAACGGCAAAAACTGGAGCCTGGATAAAGGTCCCGTGGAAATTGGCAGCACCACTTTCTCGCAAGGCAACGGTAAAATGACCGTGGTCAACCAGTCCACCACCTCCGGCTTCATCTGGTGGTTGACCTATCTCAGCTTTAAAGATGCGTATTTGGAAGCTACCTTTGAGGTGGAAGATTGCTCTGCCAACGACCAATATGGCCTGGTAGTACGTGCGCCGGATTATGAAGATGGGCGCGGGTACTATTACACCCTGACTTGCGGCGGACAATATGATCTGCGCCGCTGGGATAAGACCGGTTCCAATATGCTGTTGAACTATCCTTCCAGCAACGCCATCAACAGCGGTTCAAACCAGACCAACACCCTGGGTATCTGGGTCAAAGGTTCGGTCATTCGCCTGTATGTCAACAACCAGTTTCTGACCGAGATCAATGACGGCAGCCTGACAGCCGAAGGCCACTTCGGCCTCTTCATTAATTCCACCCAGACGCCTGGCTTCACCATACACATAGATGAGATTGCTTATTGGCTGCTGGATTAATGCGCCATTGAAAGAAAGGATGCTCGCATGAGCAAACCGATCAAGTCTTCAGAGATCACACCGGAGGCGTTGTATCTTTCGCGCCGGCGTTTCATTAAGAACACCCTGACCATGGCCGCCGCTTCCCTGTATTTGAGCGCCTGCGGCAATCAGAGTCCGGCCAGTCCCACCGCACTGCCCACCTCCAGCCTGCCCCTACCTTCCGCCGGGGCTAGTGCGGATGAACTGGGCAACAATCTGACCAGTTACGACGACATCATCGGCTACACGAACTATTATGAATTCTCGACAGACAAGAACGGGCCTGCCCGCCTGGCGCAAAATTTCAAGACCTCGCCCTGGAGCGTGGAAGTCGGCGGCTATGTCAACAACGCGCGCACCTTCGACATGGATGAGCTCAAATCACTGTTCGACCAGGAGGAGCGCATCTACCGCATGCGCTGTGTGGAAGCCTGGTCCATGGTCATTCCCTGGGTCGGTTTTCCGCTGCATAAACTGCTGGATATCGTCGAACCAACCTCTGACACCCGCTTCGTGCGTTTCGAGACGCTTTACGATCCCGACCAGATGCCCGGCCAGCGCAACTCCTTCTTCCCCTTCCCTTACATCGAAGGGCTGCGCCTGGACGAAGCCATGCACGACCTGACCATCATGGCAACCGGTTTGTATGGCCGCGACCTCAGTCCGCAGAATGGCGCGCCGCTGCGCCTGGTGGTGCCCTGGAAGTATGGCTTTAAATCCATCAAGAGCGTTGTCAAGATCGACCTGGTGGGGGAAATGCCCACCTCATTGTGGATGGCTTCCGGCCCGAGCGAGTATGGCTTTTACGCCAACGTCAATCCCAGCGTACCTCACCCGCGCTGGTCGCAGGCCACCGAACGCCGCATCGGCGAAGGCGGGCGCATCGATACGCTGCTGTTCAATGGCTATGAAGACGAAGTCGCTTCCCTCTACGAGGGTAAGGACCTCTCCATCGATTTCTAATGATGAAACCAACCCGCGGACAGCTCATCACAGCTTTTCTATGCTTGATTCCTCTGGCATTCCTGCTGTTTGAATGGCAGAACGGCAGTCTGAGCGCTAACCCAATAGAAGCCCTCACCCAGCGCACCGGCCGCAGCGCAGTCATCCTGCTGCTAGCCTCGCTAGCCTGCACCCCGCTGCGCCGCCTGTTGGGGTTGAGCGCCCTGCTGCCGGTACGCAAAACGCTGGGGCTGGCCGCCTTCGGCTACGCCGCCCTGCATTTCCTGGTATTCGCCGGGCTGGATTTCGAATTCAACCTGAGTTGGATCCTGCCGGAAATCCGCCAGAAATTCTTCATCCAGATCGGGTTGGTCGCGCTGGCGTTGTTGATTCCCCTGGCCATCACCTCTGTGCAGAAGTTACAGCGCAGCATGGCCGGAAACTGGCGGCGCCTGCACCGACTGGCCTACCCTATCATGGCGCTGGCGCTTTGGCATTATTACCTGGCTTCCAAGGGCGATATCCTGCTCCCCCTGATTTACCTCGCCATTTTCGCCATTTTGATGCTGTTCAGAATACCTCCATTGAGTAAAATATCTATAGGCAGCAAACCGCGCGCATTGCAGCGCTTGAATCAATTCCTGCTGTCATAGATTGCACACAATGGCCGAAAAAATCTACACCGCCCAACAAACCGCCGTGATTGAAGCGCCCCTGCAGGGCGCGCTTTTCCTGTCCGGCCCCGCCGGCAGCGGCAAGACCACCGCCGCCATCGGACGCCTGGAGCGTTTGTTGGCGCAGGTGCCCGGCCACCAAATCCTGGTGCTGGTACCCCAGCGCAGCCTGGGCCTGCCCTACCAGAAATTCCTGCAGGGCCATCACGCCTTCGCCGGCAGCCTGCCCTCCATCGTCACGCTGGGCGGACTGGCGCGCCGCCTGACCGGCATGTTCTGGCCGCTGGTCAGTACAGCCGCCGGCTTCCGCGCGCCGCACCTGCCGCCCCAATTCCTCTCGCTGGAAACCGCCCAATACGTCATGTCGCGCATCGTCGACCCCAAGCTGGAAAAAGGCTACTTCAGCGCAGTTACAATCGACAGGAATCGCCTGTACAGCCAGATCATTGACAACCTCAATAAAGCCGCCGTGGTGCGCTTCCCACTGACGGAGATCGCCCAGCGCCTGAGATCCGACCAGAACCTGGACGCGGCCATGCTGCCCGCTTTGGAGCAAACCCAGGAGTGCGCTCAGGAATTCCGCCAGTACTGCCTGGAACACAATCTACTGGACTATTCCCTGCAAATGGAAACCTTCCTGGGGCAGGTTTGGCCGCTGCCGCTTTGTCAGGATTATTTCCATACTTACTTCCCGCATCTGATCTATGACAATATTGAGGAGGACGTACCCGCCGCGCATGACCTGCTGCGCGCCTGGTTGCCGCGTTCGCAATCCGCTCTATTGGTGCTGGATGAAGACGGCGGTTACCGCACTTTCCTAGGAGCCGACCCCGTCAGCGCGCAGTCGCTGGCCGGGCTGTGCCAGCAGAAAATCCAATTCAGCAGCGTTGATGAACCCATCCAGCCGGTGCAGGCCCTTAACCAGGCGCTGACCGCCTGCATCCGCCATGAACCATCCCCGCGCAACAACCCGGACTTTTCTCCCGCTCTGGTCTTGCAGGATTACCGCTTTTACCCTGAAATGCTTTCCGCGGTGGTGGCGCGTATAAAAGGAATTATCGAAAGCGGCCAGGCCGCGCCCGGCGAAGTGGTGGTGCTGGCACCCTATCTCTCGGACGCGCTCAAGTTCTCCCTGACCCAACTTTTGGAGGAGCAGGGCATCGCCAATCGCACGGCGCGCCCCTCGCGCATGTATCTGGAAGAGCCGGCCGTCAAGGCCGTATTGACCTTCGCCAAGCTGGCCCATCCTGCCTGGGAGCTGTCCGTTTCGCATTACGAGCTGCGTGACGCGCTCATGCTGGCCCTGCCCGGACTGGATATCCTGCGCGCCGATCTGATCGCCCAAACGCTGTATTCCCCGCGCGCCCAGAGCGAAGGGCTGAAATCCTTCGACGCGCTCACCAATGCGCCCATGCAGGCACGCATCAGCTTTGCCTTCGGCAAGCAGCTGGAGATTTTACGCGAATGGTTGGAAGCGTATAAAAATATTGACGCGCTGCCGTTTGATATCTTCATCAGCCGCCTGTTCGGGGAACGCCTCTCGCAAAAAGGCTTTGGGCTGTTCGCCGATTTCGACGCGGCCGAGCGCATCGCCCAACTGATCGCGTCCGTCCAATCCTTCCGCCAGTTCCTCACCACGACCTTCGGCATGGACGCAGTATCCGCAGGATTGGAATTCATCCGCGTGGTGGAAAGCGGGCTACTGCCGGCGGCTTTCATATCCCGCCGCGGACCGCCCGAGGACGCGCTGTTGATCGCCCCGGCCCATAGTTTCCTGATGGAAAACCGCCCCGTGTCTGTTCAATTCTGGCTGGACGTGGGCAGCCTGGGTTGGTGGGAGCGCCTCAACCAACCGCTGACCAATCCCTATATCCTGCGGCGTGAATGGCAGCCTGGAATGGCCTGGACCTATACCCAGAATTTCGACGCCAACCAGCAGCACCTGCAGCGCGTGGTAGCCGGTTTATTGAACCGTTGCGGCAGCCAGGTGGTGGTCAGCTCGGTGCAGGTCAACGAACGCGGCTCCGAGCAGCGCGGCCCGCTGCTGCAGGCCTTCCAAACCTTGCGTAAACGCAGTTTCGCCGCCCGGGAGGTAGATCATGTTTAAGCCGCGTCCCGGCCAGGATGAAGTCATTAATTACCGCTCCGGCAAGATGGGCATTGCCGCCGTGCCCGGTTCGGGCAAGACCCACACGCTCTCCTACCTGGCGGCGCGCCTGGTCGCCAGCGAAGACCTGGTCGAGGATCAGGAGGTTTTAATCGTCACGCTGGTCAACTCGGCCGTGGATAACTTCTCCAGCCGCGTGGCCGGCTTCCTGCGCGAATTCGACCTACTGCCCGGCATCGGTTACCGCGTGCGCACCCTGCACGGCCTGGCTTACGACATCATCCGCGAAGAACCGGCCATGGCCGGCTTGGATAACCGCTTTGCCATCATCGACGAACGCGCCGCCGCGGATATCCTCAACATCGTAGTGGACAACTGGAAACGCACGCACCCCGATTTCATTCATGCTTACACCGCCGAAAATCAGGACCCCGAACGTCTGGGTAAGCGTTGGAATGAAACCCTGGCTTCGCTGGCATCCAGCTTTATCAAGCAGGCCAAGGACTACGAACTCACGCCGGAGATGATCCGCGCCCAGCTGGATAAAGAAGAAAAATCCGGTGGGCAATATCCCTTGCTTGAAATGGGTTACAGCTTCTACGCCGCCTACCAGCAGGCGCTCAGCTATCGCGGCGCGGTCGATTTTGAGGACCTCATCCGCCTGGCTTACCGTGTGCTGCGCAACAATCCCGAATATCTGGAACGCCTGCGCCGGCGTTGGCCCTATATTCTAGAAGATGAAGCCCAGGACAGCAGCCTGATCCAGGAGAAGCTGCTCAGCTTGTTGTGCGGTGACGATGGCAACTGGGTGCGCGTGGGCGACCCCAACCAGGCCATCTTCGAGACCTTCACCACCGCCGATCCGCGCCTGCTGCGCGAGTTCCTGGAGCGCGAGGACGTGGTGCCCAGCGACCTGCAATATTCCGGCCGCTCCGCGCCCGCCATCATCGACCTGGCTAATTATCTCAACCGCTGGTCGCAGGAAGCACATCCGGTGCTGGAGCTGCGCGACACGCTCTCCAAACCCTATATCCACCCCACCCCGCCCGGCGACCCACAGCCCAACCCGCCGGACGCGCCCGACAACATCATTATTTATAATGAGAACCTCCAGCCCGAAAAAGAGAGCGCACTGGTGGCAAACAGCGCGCGCAAGTGGTTAGCGGAGAATCCTCAGGGCACACTGGCCATTCTGGTACCGCGCAACGCGCGCGGCGCGGAGATTGTCGAACAGCTCACTGCTATGCAGGTGCCTTATCTGGAGTTGCTGCGCAGCAGCAAAGCCACACGCGACGCTGCCCAAGTGCTGGCCGCCGTGCTGGGTTTCTACGCCCGGCCTTCAGAAAAACGCAAACTGGCGGACGCCGTGCTGGCCATCGCTTCGGTACGCTTCGGCGAGAAAGCGCTCAAAGGTCAATCGCGCGCCGTGCGCAATCTGGTCAATGTCCAGTCAGCCCCGGAAACCTTGTTCGCCCCCGACGCGGAAATCCCGTCTGTTGCAGCCACCGACCCCGAACAACTCACGCCGGAAGACCTCTTCCATCAGGGCATCCGCGATTTACGCCTGTGGCAGGGCGCCGTGGTGCTGCCCATCGACCAGTTGGTCATGACCATCTCCATGCACCTGTTTACGGAACCGGCCGACCTGGCCCTGGCTTACAAGCTGGCAGTTGTGTTGGGCGGTCTGGCTGCCTCCAACCCGGGTGCGCAGCTGCCCTTCTTCTGCGAGGAATTGAACAACATCGCCGGCAACCGCGTACAACTCTATGGATTTTCTGCCGAGGAGACCGGTTTCGACCCGGACGCCCACAAAGGTGAAGCCGTCATTTCCACCATGCATAAGGCCAAGGGGTTGGAATGGGACCGCGTCTATCTCCTATCGGTCAATAATTACGACTTCCCCTCCGCGCAGGCACAGGATAATTACATGTCCGAAAAATGGTTCGTACGCGACCGCCTCAACCTGGAAGCTGAAATGATCGCCCAGCTCAAAGCCCTGGCCGCGCATGACCGCCTGGGTCTGCGCAAACCCGAAGGTCAGGCCACCCAGGAAGCGCGCCTGGATTACGCCGCCGAGCGCCTGCGCCTGCTATACGTAGGCATCACGCGCGCCCGCCGCGAGCTGGTCATTACGCGCAACACCGGCCAGCGCGGCGACTGCACCGAAGCCGTGCCCCTGGCCGCCCTGCGCACTTATTTGGAGCAGCAAGCATGAGCATAGACCCCAATTTCATCTTCAGCGCTAACAGCCTGCAAGATTACGTCGATTGCCCGCGCCGCTTTGAGCTGAAATACCTGCTCAAACACGACTGGCCGGCCGAGGAAAGCGAACCTGTGCTGGAATGGGAGCACGAGCTGGAGCTCGGCACGCGCTTCCACCAATTGGTCTACCAATATCTAAGCGGCCTGCCCGAAGAGGCGTTGCTTGCGAGTATTAATGATAGCGATGTGGAAAGTTGGTTCCGCAATTTTTTGACCTTTTATCGTCAACAGGAATTCAGCCAAATTTTCCCCGAATTCCGCGTACGCGTCCCGCTGGGGGATTATCAAGCTGTGGCGGTGTATGACCTGCTGGCGCTCACACCCGCTAAGCGCCTGATCATCCTGGATTGGAAGACCTCCCGCAAGATACCCCGCCAGGCATGGGTCAGCGACCACATGCAAACCATCCTGTACCCGTATGCCGCGTTGGAATCTGCCGGCAATTTCCTGCCGGAAGTAACCCTCACGGCAGAATCCATTCAAATGACCTACGTGTACGTGCGCCATGCCATCGACAACACGCTCACATTCTCCTACAGTGCAGAACATCACACGCATAACCGAAGCCATTTGGAGCAATTGGTGAGCGAAATCGCCGCCTTGGAATTGGGGGCGTTTCCCCTCACCGAAGAAAAACGGCGCTGCAAGTTCTGCGTGTACCGTTCCCTGTGCGAACGCGGTGAGAACGCCGGCAGCCTGGCGGAATTGGAAGCCGAACCCGAGTTGGACTTGGACGCGCTGCTGGGCGGGCTGGACTTCGATGCGCAGGATGAGATCGCCTTTTAAGGACCTCCATGAAATGGCTTGATCCCCAACCAGTCAGCGCCTCGCCTGAAATCTCCGCGGCATACAGCGGCAGTATCCTGCTGGCAGAGCAATTGGCCCAACGTGGCATCGACGCGCTGCCGCAAGCGCAGGCTTACCTCGACCCGCGCGCTCACAAGCCCGCTTCGCCTTTCGATTTTCCGGATATGCCCGCAGCGGTGCAACGCGTTCAGGCCGCCATCCAAAACAAACAGACCATCGGCATTTGGGGCGATTTCGATGTGGACGGTCAAACCTCCACCGCCTTGCTGGTGGACGGCCTGCGCCGTGCCGGCGCGCAGGTGCGCTACCACGTGCCCAACCGCGCGCGTGAGTCGCATGGCATCCGCCTGCCATTCTTACAGGAATTTATGCGGGAAGGGTTGAATTTGCTCATCACCTGCGACACCGGCATCTCTGAACTGGAATCCCTCACCTACGCCGCTTCGCAGGGCTTGGACGTCATCCTAACCGACCACCACACCCCGCCTGAGACGCTGCCACCCGCCCTGGCGCTGCTCAACCCGCGCCTGCTGCCGGACGACCATCCCATGCAGGACATGGCCGGCGTCGGCACGGCCTACCAGCTCATCCGTGCCCTATACGAAACACAGAGTCGTGCCGGGGACGCCGACGTCTTCCTCGACCTGGTCGCTCTGGGCACCGTGGCCGACCTGGCCGACCTGAGCCGCGAGAACCGCTACTACGTCCAGCGCGGGCTTGAGCTGATGCGCAGCGATCCGCGCCCGGCCCTGCAGGCCCTGCTAACCAGCGCCGACTACCGCGGCAGCGGCATCAACGAAAGCCTGATTGGCTTCACCATTGGCCCGCGCATGAACGCCGCCGGGCGTCTGGACGACGCCAACATCGTGGTGGAATTCCTGCTCTCGCGCGACGATGCTTTCCTACAGGCAGTGGCTGCCCAACTGGAGGATCTCAACAGCCAGCGCAAACTGGCCGTGGATGGCGTCTACAAGTCCGCCCGCGATATGCTGGCGCAAGACCCCGCCCTGGGGCGCTACGCCGCCCTGGTGCTGGCGCGTCCCGGCTGGGAACGCGGCGTGGTCGGCATTGCCGCCAGCCACCTGGTCGAGGATTTCAACAAACCCGTCATCCTGCTCAATCTGGAAGGCGACACCGCCGCCGGGTCGGTGCGCTCGGTGGAGGGCATCAACATCATCCGCGCCATCCGCGAAAACGGTTCGTTTTTACGCACCTTCGGCGGCCATCCCATGGCGGCCGGTCTGTCCCTGTCTGCCGACCAGCTGCAGCCCTTTCGCGCGGCCCTGTCCAAATCCGTCGCGGCGGCAGCCGAAAGCCTGCCGGCCGAGAAGCAATTGCAGATCGACGCTTACCTGCCGCTATCCAACCTCACCCAGTCCCTGGTGCAGGAGATCGACCAGCTGGCGCCCTTCGGCTCCGGCAACCCGCCGCCTGTGCTGGTCTCGCGCAACTTGGAAATTGCTGATAATCCATTTCTATTAGGTAAGGATAAGCATCATAAAAAAATTATTGTACGCAATGAACAGGGTGAAAGTAAAGAAGTGTTGTGGTGGAACGCCCGCGACCAGAACATGCCGCAGGGCAAATTCGACCTGGCCTACTACCTGCGCCTGAACCGCTTCCAGGGCAAGGAAAGTGTGGTGCTGGAATGGATTGACGCGCGCGAAGCCCAGACCTTGGCAACTGCTCCCGCGCTGCCGCTCTTCACCTCCGCCTTTGAAGATTGGCGCCAACCAAAGGATGCGCTCAACCGCTTACATGCGCTGGCCGGGACAGAACCCCTGCAGTGCTACGCGGAAGGGCTCAACAGTCAGCCGCCTTTGACTGTGAAAAACCGCCTGCAAGTCGAACCGACTGCCACGCTGGCAATCCTCACCCCGCCGCCTGATTTCGCCACACTCCAGCGCATCCTCAAGCAGGCAGGCGCGCAGCGCGTCATCTTTATGCGTCTCGACCAACCCGATGACAGCCCGGATGGCTTTCTGCGGCGCCTGTCCGGTCTGCTGCGTTATGCCATCAGCCATTACAATGGGCAAACCAGCCTGGATCAATTGGCCGCCGCTCTGGGTCAAAATCGCGCGGCGATCGAGCTGGGTCTGTCCTGGTGGCAGGCGCACGGCGACATCTTCCTCCAAATTTCCGATGAGGGAGAATGCACCATCGAGAAAAATACTGCCGGTGCCAAAACTTCAACCGATGAACTGAGCCAAATCGCCCAACGTCTGGACAAGCTGCTTTCCGAGAACGCCGCTTTCCGCTCGTTTTACATGCGGGCCGAACCGGATTTTCTGCTGCGCAAAGGTTGATTTAATTCTTACCATTTTTGTCATATTATTTTGGTATAATGCCGGACATGACCCAAAAATATAATCGCAGGGATTTCCTAAAAACTCTGGGGACCGGTATGGCCGCTTTAGCCGTTCCGTCCTTTCTGCCCAAACGCGGTCTGGGTGCGCTTTCGCAGTCCACCATGCAATTGGGCCGCGTCACGCGCGACTCCATCAGCGTTTACTCGGAACCCAGCGATAAAAGCAGTATTCTATTCCAGCGTTTCCAGGACGATGTGCTGAACATCTATAACAGCATCGTCTCGGAAGACGGCCCGGCTTACAACCCATTATGGTATCGCGTCTGGGGCGGCTATGTGCACAGCGCCTTTGTGCAAAGCGTGCGCAACCGGTTAAATACGGTTCAAAATACCTTCCCCAATTCCGGTCAGCTGATGGAGTTGACGGTCCCCTATTCGGACGCTTACCGTATTCGCGGTGGCGGTAAATGGGATGTGTTCTACCGGCTGTATTACAGCTCCACCCATTGGGTCTTCGGCGTGGTCGCAGGTCCGGACGGCCAGCCCTGGTATGAGATCCGCGATGGATTGGTAACTCTCTCTTATTACGTTCCCGCGGCGCACCTGCGTATGGTCACTGACGAAGAACTGGCTCCCATCAGCCCGGAGGTCAGCGCGCGCGATAAACGCATCGAAATCTCCATCGATTTCCAGACCTTGAAAGCCTTTGAAAACGGCACCCTGGTGCATGAAGCGCTGGTTTCCACCGGCTTGCCGACCACTTCGCTCGACCCGGCTGCCATCCCCACCGACACGCCCAACGGCACCCACATGGTGCGCAGTAAAAAACCTTCCGTACACATGGGCGACGGCACCCTGCGCTCGGACGCGGAAGCCTACGAGCTGCCCGGTGTGCCCTGGGTTTCCTACTTTGAGATCCACGGCTACGCCATTCACGGCACTTATTGGCACAACAACTTCGGCGTGACTATGAGCCATGGCTGTGTCAACATGCGCTCGGAGGACGCCAAATGGATTTACCGCTGGAGCACACCTTCTCCGCAGGATATTGACGTCACCACTGTTTATCACACCCCTGTGGTGGTTACTAACGAATAATTTTCAGCCTTCGATAAACTGCATAAAGACCTGGTTGCCCAGCATGCGGCCTCTGCGCGTCAGGCGTAACCGCTTTTCGCCATCCGTGCCCACCCATTCCAATAGGCTATTATCTATTAAGAATGTAATTTCTTTGGGATAAATTTCTTCCATACACCTGCCAAACCGTCCCCGGAAATCTATCGCGGATATACCCTCTTCGGTCAGGCGCAGCCCCATCATCATGCGTTCCTGAATTTCATCCCACTCCGTCAGTAGCGCAGCATCCTCCGCTGCGGGCGGCGCCGCCACGTCCCATTCCTGTGCTGTTTGCATGCGCTCGACGTAATCGGGAATAGCCATGACGTTGGCCCAGCGATAATGCTTAAAATAACTATGCGCACCTGCGCCAAATCCCAAATATGGAAAATTATGCCAATATTGCAGGTTATGCCTGCTTTGGAATTCCTCGCCTTTGGCCCAGTTGGAAATCTCGTATTGGCCGAATCCCTGGCCCGGCAGGTAATCCATCAGCCATTCGTACATATCCGCTACCACGTCCGGATCCGGCAATTCCACCTGCCCGGCTGCCAACATGCGCGCCAAGGGCGTGCCCTCTTCCACCGTTAACGAATAAATGGAAAGGTGCTCAGGCTGCAGCTCCAGCGCTTTTTCCAGCGACTCACGCAAGCTTTTCAAGCTTTGCCCGGGCACGCCGAAGATTAAGTCAAGGTTGATGTTCTCGAATCCGGCTTGCCTGGAATAGGTCATACTTTGGATTACATCAGCCATGCTGTGCCGGCGTCCCAACAGCTTTAACTCCGCCGGAATACCCGACTGCATCCCCATGCTCAGGCGTTCCACTCCCGCCTGGCGCAGAGTTCGCAAGCCTCCTTCTGTCAGCAGCAGCGGGTTGGCTTCCGTGGTGATTTCCACCGCTTCAGTCAAAGGATATTCTTCCCGGAGGTTCGCCAGAATTTCCGCGAAAGTTTCCGGTTGCAGGATAGTCGGTGTTCCTCCGCCGAAATAAATCGTATGGATGAATTCACCTGTCTTTAACAACGGCCGCGCCAGATGAAGTTCTTTTTTCAGTGCTTGCGTGTAATCTGCCAGATAAGCTTCCATACCTGCATATGTGTTAAAATCGCAGTAGGTACATCGGCTTCTGCAAAATGGAATGTGGATATAAATGCTGATAGATTGAGGATAATCCATGGCTTAATCATACCTGCATTCACCGGGATTGCCGCGAGAGTGCCAATGGTATAATGATTCGGCTTTCGAAACCATAGGGAAATGACCAAATTATGAATTCCAATAACAAATCTTCTTCCTTTATGCTTTGCCCGACCTGCGGCACCAAGCTACCGGAAAACGCCACACGCTGTTTGGTGTGTGGCCGCACTTTTTCTGCAAAACCCTCTGCCAAAAGCCCCAAAGCTGTTCGCTCACAGCGTCTGCCCGAGCTGCGCCTCAGCTTGCCGCTTGCGCTGGGACTGCTGTTCGTTGTTTTGGCCATTGGTGGTGGGTTAATTTTCCTGGTGCTGCGCGGAACCGGACAGGTTGCCCCGCCGGAACCTACGGGAACGGCCAGCCCTTCTCCGACTTTTGAGCAAAGTCCAACGCCCACCTCGACCAATACACCCGAACCAACTTTCACGCCCCTGCCGGCAATTGAATACAAAATTCAAGAAAACGACAGTTGTCTTTCCATTGCGTATTACTACAACGTCACGATGAAGAGCATCACCGATTTGAACAACCTGGACGCCGATTGCGGCGTGTTGAGTGTTGGTCAAACCATCCTCATCCCCCAGCCTACGCCGACTGCTTCGCCTGTAGCAACCATGACGCTCAGCATCGACCAGGCTACGGAAGAAGCCTGTCAGAAAATTACCTATAACGTGGGTGAGAACGACACCCTCAGCGGTATCGCCGCAAACTACAACGTTTCTGTTGATACACTCAAGGTTTATAACGGTCTGACCTCCAATAACATCTACAGCGGCCAGGCGATTGTCATTCCATTATGCGAACGGCTGCCAACCGAAGGCCCCACCCCCACCGCTACCAATCCGCCGCCTTACGCAGCCACCAACCTGCTGCTGCCGGCTGATGGTGCGGTCTTCACCGGTTCCAACGACTCGATCACTTTGCAGTGGGCTGCCGTACCCGGCATGCTGGAAGGCGAAGCGTACGCCGTCACCATCGAAGACCTCACAGAAGGTCAGGGCAAAAAATTGGTTGATTACGCCACCGACACCAAGTACATCGTACCGGTCAGCTTCCGTCCCGCGGAAAGTTCGCCGCACGTGATCCGCTGGTGGGTACAGCCTGTTCGCCAATCCGGCACCACCGAAAGCGGAGATACCATTTGGGTGCCCGCCGGCTCGGCCAGCAGCCCGCGCGTCTTTACCTGGTCCGGTATCGGCGCGGCTGCCACCCAGGCGCCTTAATAACAAAAAAAATAGAGCCCCTTCGACAAGCTCAGGGGGCTCTATTTTTTACAGGTGTCTTCGACAAGCTCAGACAACTTTTTCTTATAAGCAACAGGAGCTTTTCAGCTCCTGTTTTTGATGTCTATTCGCTTTCGCTCTCCAACAGGCGCGTGGCGCTGATGGCTGCTGCTGCCCCCATGCCCGCCGAAGTGATCACCTGGCGGAAGAATGGGTCGCATACTTCGCCCGCCGCGAACACACCCGGAATGCTGGTGCGCATGCGCTGGTCGGCAATGATGTAGCCTTTATCGTCCAGTTCTAATTGGTTGCGGAACATTTCCGTGTTGGGATTATGTCCGATGAAGACAAAGATGCCGTCCACCGGGAATTCCGATGTACTGCCGTCCTTCACGTTCTCCAACACTAATTTCTCCACGCCGGTCCCCCCCTTAATCTCCTTCACAAGGGTATTCCAAATGTACTTGATCTTGGGATTGTTCAAGGCACGTTTTTGCAGGATAGCGCCTGCGCGCAGTTCTTCGCGCCGGTGGATAATGGTCACGCTGCTGGCATAACGCGTCAGGAAGATACCTTCTTCCAGCGCGCTGTCGCCGCCGCCTACAATAGCCACATTTTTATCCTTGAAAAACCACCCGTCACAGGTTGCGCAATAAGATACACCCTTGCCGCGAAATTCCTGCTCGCCGGGGACGTTCAGTTTGTTCGGGCTGGCGCCGGTGGAGATGATCAGCGTTTTGGCCCGATATTCATTGCCATAGGATTTTACGATGAAGGGCCGCTTGCTTAAATCCACTTCCGTGGCAACTTCATACTCAAGCCGGGCGCCAAAGCGTTCGGCATTCTTCTGGAATAATTCGGCCAGTTCCGAACCGTTTACCCCATCCGGGAAACCCGGGTAGTTTTCAATGCGGTCGGTAGTGGCGGCTTGCCCGCCGATATCTGTGCCGGTTAATAAAAGGGGGTTCAGATCGGCGCGCGCGCCGTATAATGCCGCCGCCAATCCTGCCGGGCCTGTCCCCAAAATGAGCATCTCTTCTACTTTGTTTTTCTCTGTGTCTGCCATTTTCTCACCTGATTTTCTGAATGATTACTTACCCTTAGAGTATATCAACTTGGAGTTTTTTTCTCTCAACGCTCTATAAACAAATTATTTTAATTTCGTTAATTTCTTGCTCTATTTTACTTGGATTGAATCCCGTATAATGGTCAAAATTCGAAGAGGTGAAGCCTTATGCAAGCTGCTTATGATTTTTCCGGAAAAGTTGCTCTGGTGACCGGCTCCGGCCGCGGTATCGGGCGCGTGATTGCCCGCCAGTTGGCTGAATACGGCGCGGATTTGGTGGTTAATTACGTGCACAACCGGGAACCGGCCGATGAAATTGCTGCCGAGATTCGCGCGCTGGGCCGCGACGTCCTGGTGGTACGTGCCAACATCGGCAAGATGGACAGTCTCGAACACCTCTTCACACAGATCCGGGAACATTACGGCCGCCTGGACATTCTGGTAGCCAACGCCGCTTCCGGCTTCAACCGGCCGGCCCTGCAGCAGAAGGAATCCGGTTGGGACCATACCCTCAACGTCAACGCCCGATCTTTTCTCTTTGCCGCCCAACGCGCCGTGCCTCTCATGCAAGTCGGGGGTGAAGGCAAAATGGTGGCTATCACCAGTCCGGGCGCCGAGCATGTCATGCCCGATTACATAGCCGTGGGCGCCAGCAAAGCCGCCCTCAATTCTCTTGTCCGCTACCTGGCTGTGGAACTGGCCCCGCAGCACATCAGCGTCAATGCGGTTTCGCCCGGCATCGTGGAAACCGACGCACTCACCCATTTCTCCTTCATGCAGGATGAGCAAGTCATCCCGCGGGCCATCGCTGCCACACCCGCCGGCCGCCTGGTCACCCCGCAGGACATCGCCAACGCGGTGTGCTTCCTGTGCAGCCCGCAGGCTGAAATGATCCGCGGACAGGTGCTGGTCGTAGACGGCGGCTATACCCTGCCTGTGCCCGGCTAACTGCCTCTTTTAGCTTCGCAGGATCGCCCGCACTGGTGCGCCGTCCGTGCCCGCCAGTTTTAAAGGCAGGCAGATCATTTCATAACTGCCAGCCGGTACCCTGCGCAAGTCCAGGTTTTCCAGAATGACCGCTCCACCTCGCAGGAGAATTTCGTGCGGGTTTTTTAAGTCCTGCATTGGTGAGATGGAAAACCAGTCGATGCCGGCCAAGACAACGCCTTTTTCAATCAGCCAGCGCGCACCGCTGGTGTCCACGCCGATAAAATCCTCCCGGAAGCGCAGCGGTTGGTCGTTCCAGAATTTGGAGTTGCGCGTCTTAAACAGCACCCGCTGCAAGCCCGCCGTCAAACCGCAATTGGAAAGAAATCCCGCGTCGATGGTTTCAATTTCGGGGGATACCGCCACAACCTGTGCCGGCCCGATCAACTGCTCCAGCGGGATCTGGTCGACCGTCCTGCCTGCGTCGATTACATGAAAAGGCGCGTCCATATGCGTACCGGTATGTACACCTATTTCCAACAGGGAGACGTTGTAATCCGCGCCTGTGGCAATGCTCCGGTCGCGATAGATTTTCACCTCTTTATCCCCCGTCCAGACCGGGGTGTCTTTGCTGATCGGAATGGTAATATCATAAATCATACCAAAATCTCCTCATTCTTGGATAAAAGATAGTTCGTGAGAGTAATTTTACTTATAATAATCCGCATGCGAAAACAATTCAGGAGTTTGTATGCGTAAAGTAGCAGTCATCGGAATCGGCGCCACCCGGGTCGACGAGCATTGGGACAAATCCCTGCGCGAACTGGCCGGGGACGCGGTGTTGTCCGCCATGAGCGACGCGGGGTTGGACCGTTTCGATGCTTTATATGTCGGGAACATGATGTCCTCGCCTGCCAACCAGCAGCAGCACCTGGGCACTTACATCGCCGATTGGGTCGGCGCGCGCGGCAAAGAAGCCATGCGCCTGGAATCGGCCTGCAGTTCCGGTTCAGCGGCTTTCCGCGCCGGGGTGATCGCGGTCGCCTCAGGCGAGGTGGAGATCGCGGCCGTGGTAGGTGTTGAAAAAATGACCGATTCCCCCGGCAGCGAAATCACTTCCAACCTGGCTACCGCCGCCCACGCCGACTGGGAAGTTGACCAGGGCATTTCCTTTGTCGCCCTCAACGCGCTGATTATGCAGCGCTACTTGCACGAGTATGGCTGGCAGCATACCGATTTCGCCAATTTCTCGGTCAACGCTCATCAAAACGCCATGAACAATCCCAACGCGCGTTTTCATGCGCCGCTGACTGCGGAGAAATACGAAGCTTCGGCCATGATTTGTGATCCCATCAACCTCATGGACGCCTCCCCCATCGGCGACGGCGCCGCCGCTGTAATTTTGGTGCCGGCCGAACACATCGCCCGCGCGGGTTCTTTTCCGCTGGTTACTGTGGCCGGTTCGGCCGCAGCCAGTGACAGCATCGCCATTCATTCGCGTAAAGATCCCCTCTGGTTGAGCGCGGCTGAGAAATCCAGCCGGGCTGCCTACCAGCAGGCGGGCATCACACCCGCTGACATCAATCTGTTTGAATATCATGATGCCTTTACCATCATGGCCGCCCTTTCTCTGGAAGCTTGCGGTTTCGCTGAGCGCGGTAAAGGCCCACGGTTAGCGCTCGATAACGAGATTGGTCTGAAAGGCCGCATTCCTGTCGCCACCCTGGGCGGGTTGAAAGCCCGCGGCCATCCGGTGGGCGCTACCGGTATGTATCAGATTACCGAGGTCGTGCAGCAGCTGCGCGGCCAGGGCGGCGCCAGCCAAGTGGAAGGCGCCCGTTACGGTATGTCGCAGAACATCGGCGGCAGCGGCTCCAACATCATCACCCACATCTTTACCAATGCCGCCTGAAAAACACTTACCGCTCCAACGCATTTTGGACTACCGCATCCAAACCTACCGCTATTCTGAGCGGCTGCGCTTGCGTACTGTCAATCAGGCGGTTACTTACGCAAACGAACGCGGTTTCCTTTTCTTTTGGCCGAATAAAGGCCTTGAGCTGCCCAGCTTGTGGGGAGCGGTAGCCGGCGATCGGCCGGTACCCAATGAGCACGATGATCCTGCGCATGTCACCTGGGGTTGGAAAGACGAGCTGCTGGGCAAAAAGCGCTGGTATTACGGGCGCATACTGCACCAGCGCAACACCATCATCTCCCTGGGCTTGCTGCCCAATTTTTACGCGCTCTCACCCAACTACGGCACGCCGGATGAGGACTATTTGCTGGAATACGAACAGGGTAAACTGACCCAGGAGGAAAAAGCGGTTTTTGAAACACTGCTGGATCAGGGACCGCTGAACACCCTGGCGCTGCGCAAAGCTGCCCATCTATCCACCTCCGAAAATACCTCGCGCTTCAATCGCGCCTTGAATAACCTCCAGCGGGATTTCCGCATTCTGCCGGTCGGCACGACGGAGGCCGGAGCCTGGCATTACGCCTACGTTTTCGATGTTGTCCATCGAATTTACCCGGAATTGATCGAGCTGGCCTACCCCATCAAGAAATCGCAAGCCTGCCAGACCATACTGGAATCATATTTCCTGTCTGTCGGTGCCGCGCAGACGCGCGATGTGCAGAAAATCCTGCGCTGGCCCAGAATCGATTTAACCCATACGTTGGGGCGCTTGCAGGAATCCAGCCTAATCGAATCCGGTTGTCAACTGGAGAACCAAAGCGGCGAATGGTATGTATTGAAAGAACTGCTTTCCTGAAATATTTATCTGCGCTTTTACGTTCCGTTATAATCTACATAACAATATGGATAAATTCGCACAGCATCCTTCAGGGGATTGGCAGCGCAACCTGGTTTTAACTGCGCGCAATACCCCTGTGTGGTTATATCAACTTAGCCAAAAATACAGCGGGGAGATTCGCACCCTGGATCAGATTCCGGAGGAGGAAATTGCGCTCCTGGCAGAACGGGGCTTCAACAGTCTGTGGCTAGTAGGCCTCTGGCAGCGCAGCCCGGCTTCCCGTAAGATCAAGCACCTCTATGGCCGTTCGGACGCCATCGCTTCGGCCTATTCAATTTATGCCTATCGGCCGGCAGACAACCTGGGCGGTAAAAAGGCGTTGGCTGAATTACGCCGCAAAGCCAACGCGCACGGTATTTACCTGGCCTGCGACATGGTGCCGAACCACACCGGTCTGGACGCGCCCTGGGTTTACAGTCATCCGGATCGTTACATCCACGTCCCGAAAAGCCCCATGCCGAACTTTTCATTCAACTCCCCCAACCTGTCGGACGATCCTGCCGGCGCGATTTATCTGGAAGAAGGTTATTACAACCAAACCGGGGCGGCCGAAGTATTCAAATACGTTCCTCGGGATGGATCAGAGACCTACGTATATCACGGCAACGACGGCACCAGCATGCCCTGGAACGACACCGCTCAACTAAACTATCTCAATCCGGAAACGCGCCAGGCAGTCCTGCAGGAGATTCTACAGGTCGCGCAAGAGTTTCATATCATCCGCCTGGATGCCGCCATGACCCTGGTGCGTGAGCATTTCAAACGCTTATGGTTCCCCTCACCTGCTGGAGAGAAGTACATCCCCACCCGCGACGGTAACGTTATGTCCGACGAGGAATTCGACCGCCTTATGCCGCGCGAATTTTGGTCTGAAGTCATCCAGGCTATCCGGCGCGAAGCGCCGCAGACAGTCTTAATTGCCGAAGCTTTCTGGTTAATGGAAAAATTCTTTATCAACGAAATCGGTATGCACCGTGTCTATAACTCCGCCTTCATGCACCAATTGCGGGATGAAGACAACGCTAAATTCCGCAGTTACTTAAAAGAAATCCTGCAATCCAGTCCGGCTATGCTTGAACGTTTTGTCAACTTCCTCACCACGCCGGACGAAGAGCCTGCCGTACTGCAATTTGGCAGAGAGCAAAAATATCTGGGTGCCTGCCGGCTGCTGGCCTGCATGCCCGGGCTGCCGCTGTTCGGCCACGGCCAATGGGAAGGATTAAGCGAGCACTATGGCATGGACATCGCCCGCCCTACCCAACAGGAGAATGTGGATCAGGAACTGGTTGCTCTGCATGATCGCCACATCCAGCCGCTGCTCCGGCAGCGCAACAGCTTTTCTTCCGCTGAGAATTTTTACCTGTATGATTTTTCGGACAAGAATGGCATCAATGAAAGCGTGATTGTCTTCAGTACTTCTGATGGTGAAAATAGCTCCCTGGTTGTGTTCAATAATGCCCCGCGCTCTGCCAAAGGCTGGGTGATGCATTCCGTTCCGCAGTTGCTTGTTCAAAAAGAGGGCGTAATTGAAAGCCAACCAATCTGGGATGTCCTGCAAGGTAAGCATAAGAAAACCGCACAACTCACCCTGACAGATTTTACCCAGAGTGACCGCCTCGCTTTTTCATCCGACGAGGTAAAAGAAAAAGGACTCCCGTTGGAGTTGCATCCATATGAGAGCCATGTTTTCAGTGTCGCCTGGGATTAAACCTTGCGCTGTAAATAATCCAAATGGTGGGTAAAACGCGCCGGCAATAAACCAAAATTACGCGGCAGCGAGTTGAGCGGGCAGGTGCGGTCTACCGCCAGCAAATCCAACCACAAGGTGGAAAAGGGGAAGCTGTCTTTATATTGCTTGAACCACAGGTTGTATAAACGCAAATATGCCGGCGAAACCGGCAGGATCAGGCGCTTCCTCCGCATTTGCTGCATCATTATTTTGATTAACCGTCTAAAACTGTAGTACTCTCCTCCGCCCAATTCGTAAGTGAGATTTTCAAAAACACCTTCCTCATTGATCAACATCAGGCAGGTCAGTAAATCTTCAATCCATAAAGGTTGCAGATTGGTTTTTCCATCTCCTGGGATCGGCAGCATCAGCGGACTGTGCATGACCGCCGCCCGGATTTGGGTGCTGAAATGGTCGTCTTTTCCAAAAACATCCGTCAATCGCAGAATGGAATATGGGATGCCACTATTGCGGATGATCTCCTCTGCCAGCGCCTTGGATTTTAACACCGGGAAAGATGAGTTCTTTTCCGCGCCTACCCGGCTGAGGTAAAGCACCCGTTCCACCCCCGCGTCGCGCGCCGCTTCCATCAGGTTGCGCGTCCCTTCGATATCCACGCCCTCATAATCCGCGATAGGCAGCTGGTGTTCAGCGGTGGCGAAATGAAACACGGTTTTGACATTTTTCATAGCCGCGCGCAAGCTGCGCGAGTCCTGCAAGCTGGAAACTGCAATTTCCAGGGAAATGTTGCGCGGCAGGTTGGGATTGGTCTTCTGGGGACGCAGCAATAAACGCACTTCCTGCTCCGTTTGGGTCAGCTTCTGGGCGAACCTGGCCCCAATAAACCCCGTTCCGCCGGTTATGAGTAACATGTCAGCGATTATAGCAGAGTTGTCTCACCGTTTCTGGCATAGTTCTTGTAACAATTGAGTTGAATATATTGATTTAAACCTATGGATCATATTAAAACCGGAATTGACGTTGTTACCAACCGCTTCGGGCTTCATTATTTCCCCGATAGTCTTCACTATGGAGAAAAAGACTTGAAGCTCTGGCTGCCCCGCTTGCAGCAATTGAATGCAGGCTGGTTGGTAGTGAACTCGCCTACCAGTCGGGCCATTCCGGAAGAATTTATCAGTGGGATCGCAAAGACCGGCATCAAACCGGTAGTGGATTTCAGTTTTCCACTTTCTCAGGCAGTGCCCTGGTCGGATTTGGAAGTTCTTCTGCGCGCTTATGGCCGCTGGGGAGTATCCCACGCTCTGCTCAACCGGCAGCCCAATAACCAATCCGCCTGGAGCGTAGAAGACTGGCGTCGGTCGGATCTCGTACAATCTTTCACACGCCAATTCCAACAGTTCGCCCAAATGGCGCTCGATTGCGGTATCAATCCGGTCTATGCGCCCTTAGTACAGTGCGGGGATTATTGGGACCTATCCTTTCTGGAAGCTTCCCTCAAGCAGCTTCAAGAAGAGTCTTCCTCATTCTTAATAAACAACCTGACCTTTTCTGCCTATGCCTGGGATCAGGGTAAAAGCCTCGATTGGGGTGCGGGCAGTTCCAGAGTCTGGAAGGGTGTCAAAGCTTATAAGGTTCCCAAAGCCAGCCAGGATCAACGCGGTTTCCGTGCTTACGAATGGTATCAGGATGTGATCCAATCTACACTGAGAAAAAAGCTGCCCATGCTGCTCTTACAGGCTGGTATTGCCAACGATCCCATTCTCCCCGAAACAAAATCCCGGCAAACCAACCCTCATAATCAGGAATTAATATACCGTTTACTGAACGGTGAAAATGTCTATAACCCTGAGATTCCTCAGCAGCTTATCAGTGCCGTCACATCGGATGTCAAAGCTTGTTGTTTTTACCTGCTGAGTTCGAACGATGCGGAGAACAAGGATTTCGCCTGGTTTTCCGGTTCTGGCAGCGCCCAATCGCCCGCCAAAACCATGCTAGAGATTCGCCAGAAAAATGCGAAATCGGAGGAAAAAAGTCCCTCCTCTGCACCGGAAAAAGACTCTTATATTTTCGACCATGGGCGCTACATCCTGATTGCACAATCGCTCAAACCGCGTATGCAGGAAATTTTACAGAAGATGCACCCCTACATTTCCCGCTACAAACCCATGGTTGGATTCTCCTGTGAAGAAGCCAAAAAGTCAGCCTATATCCTGGTGATTGCCTACCAGGAAGATTTTCCGCAAAAAGAAATTGAACAATTACAAGCCAGCGGCAGTCTGGTAAGGGTCATCCATCCGGACGAACTGCGCACCAGCTTTACCGTAACTTAATCAGAGGTGAAACATGAACATATCAATTGACAGAGCATCTCAATTCAACAATACTCCCCACATCAAGGTACTGGGATTGGGCGGCGCAGGCTGCAATACCATCAGCCGCTTATCCTTCCTGGAGGTTCCCGGCGTGGAATTAATTGCTGCCAATACTGACCGGCAGTGCTTACAGGCCAACCCTGCCCGCAGTAAAATTCTCTTGGGTTCCAACCTCACCCGCGGGCTTGGTTCCGGTGGAAATCCTGCTGTCGGCCGTTCGGCCGCCGAAGAGTCATATAAAGAACTGATTGACGCCATCCGCGGCTGCGACCTGCTCTTCCTTACCGCCGGTATGGGCGGCGGCACCGGTTCGGGGGCCATCGAAATCGCCGCGCGCATCGCCAAATCGCTGAATATCCCCAGCCTGTCCATTGTCACCGTCCCCTTCGCTTTTGAGGCCGGCCGCCGCCAACACAACGCTGCCGAAGCGGTTGCCTCGCTGCGGCCTTTTACGGATACGCTTATTACCATTCCCAACGACCGTCTCATGTCTGTGGCCTCCGAGGACACCACCCTGGAAGCCGCTTTCGGATTGTCCGATGATATTCTGCTGAAAGGTATTCAGGGCATTACCCAAATGCTGGGCGAACCCGGCTTGTTGGATGTGGATTTCTCGCACGTCCTGCGACTGATTCGCACCGGCGGCGGCACGTATATCTCCCTCGGCTTCGGGGACGGTGAGAATCGCGCCATTCATGCCGTGGAAGGCGCCCTCTCACACCCGCTGCTGGAGGATATCCAGATTCAGCAGGCTAAGGGGTTAATCGTAAAATTCAACGGTGACCTTTCCATCGCCGAGTTGGAGCATGCCATGCACTACCTGCAGGCGCGCACTTCGCCCGAAACCGAGATTATCCCGGCCGTCAACACCCGCGAACGTCTAAACGGGCAGGTCATGGTGACTTTGTTAGCCACAGGTATAGGCGCCACCGCATTGGAGTACACACCCATCCCGCAGGAAATACCAGCCGTCAAGGTGCGGGAAGAAAAGCTTGTGGAAGAATCCCCATTGCCGCTGGATATCTCACCGCATTCTTTTGAGTCAGCCGAAAAAGAGCTTGACGACCTGGAAATACCCGCTTTCATCCGCAGGGGATATAATCAGGTTGAACGGGCTGTAGCCTATCATGGATAATGAGATTCTTGAAAAGATCAACCAGCAAATAGCCGCGCAGTTTCCCTATCTCACGGGCGTATCCCCTCAGGTATCGGAAGTGCGTGAAGGGTTTTATGAATTAAAATACACCGGCAGTGTCCTGACCGCGAATGGTCAGACCCTGCCGGTTATTGTCAAAGCAGTTGCCGATGCTCAGGGAAAGATTCAGAAACTGATTACTTCCCGCTGAAATATACATCGGCCTAAGCTCCGCCAATCACCAGTGAAGTCATGGTTAATGATCCCCCCAGTGGTTCATCATTGAAGAATGCTATCTGGTCGCCATCTTGTTTTACTGCCAGGCTGTAAAGCAGCGGCAGGTAATGTTCCGGAGTGGGAATAGCCAACAACATTTCCTCCGAGATGGATTGGTAATGGATTAAATCCTCGTATCGTTCTTCCACGATCAGGTGTTTCAATTGCTTGCTGGCTTCCAGCGCCCAATCCAGTCCGAAAGCTTCATTAAAATCATCGCTTACCAGCACGATACGCCGCAGATTATGGACCATATTTCCGCTGCCGAGGATTAACACCCCTTCCTTGCGTAAACAGGCCAGTTCCCGGCCCAGCTCAAAATGGAAGCGGGCCGGCTGGGTGTAATCCAGGCTCACCTGCACGACTGGAACATCCGCGTTCGGGAACAAGCGCTGCAGCACGCTCCAGCAGCCGTGATCCAATCCCCAATCGCTGTCAGCGCTAATCACGACCGAATGAACACTCTCCTGCACTCGCTGAGCTAAGGCCGGACTGCCCGGCGCCGGATATTGTGCATCGTAGAGTTCCTGCGGAAAACCGCCGAAATCGTGGATCGTGCGCGGTTTTTCCAGAATATTTACCGCCGGCCCCCAAGTTTCCCAATGCGCAGAAATACATAATATCGCTTCTGGCTTTGGCAGCAATCTTCCAATTTCCTGCCATGTCTCGGAAAAACGGTTATCCTCAATCGCGTTCATGGGGTTGCCATGCCCTACGAACAGCACCGGCATTTGATTGTCAGCCTTTATATTCTTTATCAATTCTTGATAAGCATAACTGACCATTTTCTCTCCCATCTTTTCAAGTTGAAAGCAGGTACATTGTTATAGTAGCATGAAAGTAACTAGAGCAGAAAGGCTTCGATAATACGGCCCTTGCCATGCGCATCATTCTCATCGAAGGTATATGCTGCAATAGGGATCCTATCGCTCAGAAAAATACCCGATGCCCACTTTCACCACCCAGGCGATGATCGCTATCCATAAGATAACAATAACCACTGCCGCGCTACGGTTGACCGGTTTACCCTGTTGCAGAACCTCATCCGACTTCTCGCGGCATTCTGCCAGTACATCCGCAGGGATCATTTTAATGGCCAGCGCAACACCCAGGGGTACCAGAATCAGGTCGTCCAGATAACCAAGGATTGGAACAAAATCCGGGATCAGATCAATTGGGCTGAAAGCATAACCCACCACAAAAGCTGAAAAAACTTTGGCGTACCAGGGGACACGCGGGTCCTTATAGGCTAAATACAGCGTATAAACTTCCCTTTTTAAAGTTTTCGCTTTCTCTTTCCATTTCTCAAATTTCATAAACTCTTTTCAATTATTTTAAATCGGGTTGGAGAAGATAATTTGGGTCAAGGCATCCAGTGCTCAATCCCATCCATGGGATTATCCTTTTCCCATTGGCGGAAACCGGCCAGATCACGCGAACCGCCCTGCAGCACTGCGCGATAGATGCGGATACCCATCACACCTTCCTCGTCCGGTAGGGCTTGCTTGATTGAGAGGATCGCATGGCGCGTCTCATCGGTCAATACGGCTTTCACCCGTTCCACAACTTGTTCAAAATAGCCGACATAACGGGAATCCTTCCGGATATGGATCATATCCATCTTCCATAACGCTCCGTTCTTAGCCTTATAGTGTGCATGCCATTCCAGACAGCAATCTTCTTGCTCCAAACAATTGTTGTAGGTCATGTCCTGGATTCCCTCAATTTCCGCCAACCGTCCGGCTGCTTTAAAACTGTCCTTTATGCTGAAGGGATCACTATAAATATGCATATCGATGTCCTGGTGCTTTATCATTAAACCCATAGCAAAAGAACCGACCGGGTTAACCGTCGCTCCGATTCCTTGCCAAATCTCCATGACTTGTGTCTCCCGTACAATTTCCCAAGCTCTCGTTTGCAGATCCTTGGATTCTTTTTCAATAGTAGAATTCATTTCAACATTAATTTCCTTACAAAATTGGTTTAGGTATACAGCAATTATACTTTTTGATATAAATACTGGAATCACAATTTAATTGAACTGCAGGAAATCTTCGGTATGAATTTCACTGCCACCAACATAACCTATCTTTTTTTTGCATCGTTCCTTGTCAGTCTGCTGAACATTTGTACGCTCCTGGAAAGACAACAAAAAATCAATTTCTCCTGGCTAATACGAGCAATGTCTGCCATAGCAATTTATAATTTGTTCTCCTTATTGGATGCATCCAGTACTACTTTATATGCAAGAATCCTATGGTCAAAATTGGCACACTTTGGCTCAATTTATGTTTCACCTTTGCTTCTTCTTTTCTTTATTAATTACCCGCATAAACGTTTCCAATTAAATTGGAGAATGATAGCTATCATTCTTTTAATCCCGACTTTAACCTTGGTAGCCGTCTTAACTAATGAGCTGCACCACTTAATATGGATTGATATTATTCCTATTAACGGGGTGCCAAATGGGTATCTCTTCTTGCATGGGCCATTATATTGGATAGGGATAGGTTTTGACTATATTTGCGGTATAGCTGCAGTTCTCCTGATTATTTCGGACATGCGCCAATCCCCCAGAAAAAGTCGTACACAATCTCGATGGCTGTTATTCTCCAGTATATTCCCATTCGCAGCCAGTCTGGTTTATGACCTGGGCTTCACACCCATCCCGGGTTTTGAAATTCTCCCTATTGGTTTTTCTATCAGCGGTATCGGTCTGGTTTTCAGCATTGTATTTCTCAGAATCTTCGATATCATTCCCGTTAGTCGTTCACTTTTAGTGGAGAATCTCCAGGATGGATTAATCATTTTTGATAATCTTATGCAAGTGGTCGATATTAATCCCGCTGCTCGTCAGTTACTGGGAGTTGATCAAATCGATACCAGTGTTGATATTAACGATTTTCCGATAATTTTTCTTTCGGCACTATCAGAAATAACCAAACAAACCGAGATCCACATTGATGGAAACCCGGGTAAAACCCTGTTATTTTCACCCAATACCTTATTAGACGATTCTGCTATACCGGCGGGTTCAATGTTTGTTATCCGCGACATGACCAAAATTCGCGCGGTAGAAACCGCCCTCCAGCAAAGCCAATCACGTTACCAATCCTTGATTGAGGATGTCCTGGATATTTCTACTGTTGGGATTTGTATCTTGGATAAGGATTTCAAGGTAGTTTGGATAAACCAGGCAGATGCGATAGATTGGCTGGGTGATCGAGCACAGCTTCTCGGCAAGGATTTCCGTTCAATTCTGAAAAATTATTCGCCGGTTGATATAAAGAATGGAGACCGTTTAATCGGGGAAATCCTGATGAGCTATCATAGCAGCTATTTTATGGAAGATGTAGAAATTCATTTTAGCTCTCGGAGTACAAAATATGGAAAGGTTCTTCAATATTCCAGTCGTCCAATTACGATTGGATTCTTCACAGGCGGCCGTATTGAACAATTCATCGACATCTCGGAACAGAAATTGCTTCAGAAAAAAATCGAACTACTTGCTATCACCGACGAACTCACCGGAATCTACAACCGCCGCGGGTTGATGGAATTTGGACGCCACGATTTTTACCGTGCGCGTCGTACTCATACAAATTTAGGAGCAGTCTATTTCGACATCGATCATTTTAAAGAATTGAATGATAAATACGGCCATGCTGAGGGCGACAAAATCTTAGTTGAAGTCATAGGTCGTGTAAAGTCTTGTTTGCGTGATATGGATACGTTTGCCCGTTACGGTGGTGATGAATTCGTTATCCTTATTCCTGAAGCTGACTTACAACAGACTTTTGAGTTCTGCCATCGAATTCAAAATATTGTATCGGATACACCCATAAAGATTGTTGCTGATTTGATCAATATTCATCTCAGTCTGGGTGTTGCTCAAATCCGTCCACAAGATAATCTGACGAGTTTACTTAACCGTGCCGACCAGACCATGTATCGTGCCAAGCAATCAGGGCGCGGACGTATAGAAATTTGTGACGAATAGTCCTATAGTCCTATCGGTTGCGTTATTTAAGCACGCTGATCGCGTCTTGGATTGTCTTTTCCAAGGCTTCCTCACCGTATTTATCGACTTCGTTTTTATCCCGCTCTTCATGCGTCACGCATCCGGCACCGCCGATACAGCCGCCCACACAGGCCATACCCTCGATGAAATTGTTGGGTAAATTGCCGCGTGATGCTTTTCGCAGCGCCAACCGGCAAGCTTCGATACCATCACACGCGATCGGGTTGAATTCAAAATCTTCCAACCCCTGTTCTTTCAGCGCTTCCCGGACTGCATCGGATAAGCCGCCGCTGCGGGCAAAAATACGTCCATAATAGGAAGCGTTATCCAACACATCTTCCCCCAGGGCGGTAAGGTCAATATCGCGGCTGTCAATCAAAGCCTGCAATTCTTCAAACGTGATGACGCTGTCAATATAAGGACGGACTTCTTCACGTTGAAATTCTATCTTTTTGGCCGTACATGGGCCGATGAACACAACTTTAGCATTGGGTGTGGTCTCTTTAATATATTTGGCAATGGTTGCCATTGGCGATAGATTATCAGAGATATGTTCGGCCATTTCTGGAAATTCCTTCCGTACATAATCCACAAAAGCCGGACAGCATGAGCTGGTCAGGAAACCTTTTTCGCTCAATTCTTTGGCTTCCGTCATCGCCACCATATCCGCACCCAGAGCCGCTTCTACCACGTGGAAGAATCCCAATTTCTTGATTCCACTGATGACCTGCCCCAGTTTGGCATAACTGAATTGGCTGGAAACCGAGGGCGCCACCACAGCATACAATTTATAATTTTGGTTATGGTTGCTCTGCTTAATCAGCTCGACTACATCCACGATGTAGGATTTGTCCATAATGGCCCCGAATGGGCATTGGTAAACGCATGCCCCGCAGGCCGTGCACTTATCATTTTGGATCGAGACTGAGCGGTTCTCATTCATGCCAATCGCTTTAACTTTACAGGCAATCTCGCAGGGGCGTTTGATATTCACAATAGCGGAATAAGGGCACACCTTGGCGCACTGTCCGCAATCCACGCATTTATCCTTATCAATATGGGCTTTCTGGTTGTGATCAAAGTAGATTGCTCCTCGCTTGCAGACTTCCTCGCAGCGGTGCGCAATGCAGCCCCGGCAGGCATCGCTCACGGTGAAACCGCCCATCGGGCATTCTTCACAGGCAATGTCAATCACCTCGATTACATTGGGATTGTTTTTATCTCCGCCCATGGCCAGTTTGATGCGTTCCGCCACAATGGCTTTTTCTTTATATACGCAGCAGCGCATAGTCGGTTTATTGCCCACCACGATGATATCGGGAATATCAATAAAGCTTTCCGCCAGGCGGTCTTCAAAAGCATGCCGTGCCACTTCACGCAGCACTTTATACTTCAGGTCTTGTACCTTGGTGTCGAATTTTCTCATTATTGCACGACCCTTTCTAGAAGTAACTAACCTTAATGCGTTTTCCCATTTTTCGCAAGCAATCGGATAATTCATCTACTAAACGCATCTTGATACTGAAATTGATCGGCAGATCCGGGTTCTGATGAGCGGGGTTGACCGCTTTGCCGACGTAGAAATTAATGTCGGTGGCTTCCTCGAAAAGGATACGGGACAACAGTGAAGCCCCGTCGCGTTTGCTGCGCCATTGCGAATAGCTGCCTTTATTGCCCAGGTAGTTCTGCGCGTACGTCAACACCCGGTTGATGGTCAGCACGCCCTCGGTTACCAGGTCAACCCCTTCGATTTCAGCGGTCGGAGGGATGCTCGGGTCCACATAATTGAATTCCGCTCGGATAGGTTTATCCAGGTAATTGGCTGCCAGGGTAGAGGTTGTTCCGCCGCATACGATGTGCTTGCCTTCCTTTGAGAAGAACAGCGACATCATCTTGCGCACGTCATTTGGGTTGGCCGGCGGGCCGACCACCAGGTTGATCTGTTCGCGGTTGCGGATCTTGATGGTGCACACCGTTGTGTCGTCTCCCGGCTCGTTCTGGTATAGTTTCCCGCACTGGTCCAGCAGCATACCGGTGATGATCTTCGCGGTGAACCGCACGTCGTAAAGCGTTTCCAGAAAGTGGATGATGTCTTCGCGCTTCCAGCCAAAATTCAAGGTCTTGCCAACCCCGGCATGTACTGCGCCGTCGCTCATAGTGATAAAAACATCGTTGCGCTTGATCGGGACCCTGGACTGGTATATGGTCTTCCCTTCAATCTCCATCACCGTTTCGGGCATATCCACGTGTTTGCCCTCGCGCAGCAGAATAACGTGCGGGTTATCATATTGGATGATTTCCGCTTCTTCACTGTCGATAATCCGAATAATACTGAAGGTGGAATAAGCAATTCCGCGCACCGAGCAAACCGGCAGTGTGGAAGCAATGGTTGCCACGCAATCCTCAATGCTCATGGACTGTGCCATCATGGTAGAGATAATTTTGGCGGTCAGCGTGGAGAGGATATTCGCTTTCACGCCGCTGCCCAATCCATCCGCCAATACTATGATGGAAGAGTTTTCACCTTGTTCAACCACATCCACATGATCGCCGCATAATTCTTCGCCAAATTTATTCAGGCTGCGGTAATCGATTTCCGTGCAAAGGTTATTCATCGGTAAGCAAATCCTTCAACTTGGTCAGCGCGATCTTTGTTTCTGCTGTTGTCTCACCCAGCAGAGAAGCGATTTCTTGCACGATGCGCATCTGTTTTTCAATTACCTTATCGGTAATCGCGATCGTTTGCTGGCTGATTTCCTCTTTCTGTTCGCGCGAATTTTCTTCGTCGGTCACGTCGCGCATGATGCACATGATGATGTGGTAGCTCTTATCGTAAATGACCGTTTGCTCCACATATTTTTTATATTCTGCCAGGTAGGCGCGTTGGTTGTGCACGCTCTTGCCCTTATCCAACACTTCCTGGAAAACACGCGGGTCCATGATACGCACAACTTGCTCGCCCAGCACATCCGATGCGCGCTGAACATTGATGATCTCCCTGGCCGCGGCATTGATTTGCTGCACTTCCAGCATCTCATTCAACACGATGATGCCATTGGGGGTATTTTTGATGATGGTATCGGAGAAGGATTCGGCTTTCTCTTTCAAAAACGGCAGGCACATGGTCAGGTCGGCTTTACCGTAATAAACTGCCGCTGCCTTTTCCCGGCAGGTGTTATACCCGCAGGAACCACAGTTGAGTTCATCTTCCGGTTTCGTCTTCCCTATTTTCGCCATGATGGCTTTAATCTCGGCTTCACTGGGAACCGATTTTTCTACATCCAAAAAAGGATGTTCGCGTGCCATTTGCGCCATTTCAGGCAGCTCCACGGAGAAATCCTCCTGCCCGGCGTAATGCCGAACCTCAACGGTGTTGCGTACCAGCGAGCGGTGCTGTTTGTCCATGGCCGGTCCGCCTACGCAGCTTCCGGCACAAGCCGACATTTCGATGAAGCATTTGCTTAGGTTCCCATTAATCACGTCTTCGATGGCATTGATACAGTTATCCATTCCATCCACTGCAATGTAGCTGTAATCAGGCGAATCGCAAACCATGGTATTTAATATTCCGCCGGAGGTGGGAAATAAGCGCGCCTTGCTCTCGCGGTTATCATCAGGAATAATCTCAAAAGTGATTCCTGCTGTTTCCAGCCATTCGGTCAGCTCTTCAAACGTCAGCACGCAATCCACCAGGTCTTCAATCTCATCCGCCTCCGCTTTCTTAGAGAGGCAGGGGCCGATAAAGATTGTTTTCGCACCCGGGTATTTATCCTTGATGCTCATGCTGTGCGCTTGCATTGGGGACATGACCTTCGCCAGCGCAGGCAGCGCTTCGGGATAGTGTTTCTGGATCAGCAGGTTTACTGTGTAGCAGCACGAAGAGATGATAACGTCCTGCTTGCCTTCTTTGATCAATTGCTCATATTGTTTCTTTACCATCGTAGCGCCCACAGCCGTCTCTTCAACTGCCGAGAAGCCCAACTGTTTCAACGCCTTCTCCATAGCCTTGATGGTCACGCCATTGTAGTTGGCGATAAATGAAGGAGCTATGCTGGCAACCACAACCTCGTTTTGCGCAATCAGCGTTTTCGCTTTTTCAACATCGTTGCGGATCTGCTTGGCATTCTGCGGGCAAACCACAAAGCATTGGCCGCACAGGATGCATTCATCGTTTACGATGTGGGCTTGATTTCCGGAAAATCGAATGGACTTAACCGGACAATTCCGAATGCACTTGTAGCAATTTTTGCAGCTTGAGGTCTTTAGTAATAAGTAATCAACCATTTTTACTCACCATGAACTACCCGCCAAGCGATGCTGCTGTTGGCAGGATTCCTTTCCCTTGTGTTTGCCAGTTACTGACCGCCCGTAGCGACACTGCCGGGCGGTCAGACTGGCTGAATCAGGGTTAAATCCGTTTTAGTACTTGGGTTTCGAAGAAGTTTTTAGTCGTCTCGGGTTTCAACGAGAAGATTTCTTCGCCGATGGTAACATTTACACCGTTCACACAGTTGCCCATGCAGAACGTTCCGCAGAGGTCAATCTTATCCTTCAGATCATTATCGGCAATAAGCTGCTGTAATTCTTCTACAACTTCCCTGGAACCTTTCAGATGGCAGGAACTTCCGATGCATACTGTAATCTTCATGATTTACTCCTTGTCCTATTCGTAGTCAACCACTGCGGTCCAGCGCAGTAGAAATTCTCTCTGTTCCGGTTTCTCTTTGACTAGCTGTGAAGCAGCCACAATCGGGAGCCATTTTTGAATGCTCTGTTTGGCTGTATCGCCTCTATCGCAGAAGAGCTTCAGATATTTCTCAGCCACTTCATCCTCGCCTTCCAAGCGGAAGAGAAGGTATGTTCTGGCCGCATCCGCGCCGGCGTTGCCCTGCGTTACGTGCGCCCAATCAATGATGTAAGCCACATCGTCATTACTCACAATGATGTTGCTTGGGTTGAAGTCGCCGTGACAAACCTTCTTGTGCTTGGGCATACTTTCCAGCCGTGTGTGCAATTCATAGCGTGTGGTGGCGTCCAATCCCGATTGGGATATCTTGCGGTGCATCTTCTCAAAGATGGTATTCAGCATCGATACCCGTTTGCTCTGAATTTCTAATTGGATGTCCACAAATCTTTGAAGGTATTCATCCAAATTGTCCGGGTTCTCGCTCATCAGCCGCGCCAGGGTTTTCCCCTGGATGAATTCGGTTACGATAGCCCATTTTCCATCGACTTTCGTGACTTCAATGACTTTTGGAATCGGCAAATCCGTCTCTTCCACGCGCGCCTGGTTTAAGGCTTCGTTCAGAACATCCGCCTTTGAATAATCCTCATCAAATACCTTGATGGCCAGATCCCCGTCGCGGTAAACCGTTTTAGATGTCCTTACTGCAATGACTTTATGTAATTTCATTTTCCAGCCTCCTCTTACTTACCGTAATAAGCGCTCAGGTACATCGCTTTGATTTCACTCAGCAGCGGATAGCGGGGATTCGCGCCGGTGCACTGGTCGTCAAAGGCCTGCTCCACCATATCATCCAACCGATCCAGGAAATCTTTCTCGTCGATGCCATACTCCTGGATGGATTTCTTGATGCCAATCTTGGCTTTCAACTCTTCGATGGCTTGGATTAGCCTATCCAATTTCTCTTCATCAGTCTTGCCGCCTAATTTCAGGAAATCGGCAATTTCAGCGTATCTGGCCAACGTATGCGGGTGATCATATTGCGGGAAGGTGCCCATTCTGGTAGGCTTCTCGGAAGCGTTGAATTTCAGCACTTCGTTGATCATCAAAGCATTGGCGATGCCGTGCGGCAGGTGGTGGAACGCGCCCAGCTTGTGCGCCATCGAGTGGCACACACCCAGGAAGGCATTGGCAAAAGCCATGCCGGCCATGGTGGAGGCGTTGGCCATCTTTTCACGCGCATCCGGGTCGTTTGCGCCGTTTTCGTAAGCCCTTGGTAAGTATTCGAAGATGGTTTGCATGGCTTTCAATCCCAGCCCGTCGGTGTAATCGGTCGCCAGCATGGAAGCGTAGGATTCCAGTGCGTGCGTCAGCGCGTCGATACCGGAAGCGCTGGTCAAGCCCTTGGGCATCACCATCATCATATCCGCGTCTACAATGGCCATATTGGGCATCAATTCGTAGTCCGCCAGTGGGTATTTCACACCGGTCGTCTCGTCTGTGATGACAGCGAAGGGTGTTACTTCGGAGCCGGTACCGGCTGAAGTCGGCACTGCGATGAAATAGGCCTTCTCGCCCATCTTTGGGAAAGTGTACACACGCTTGCGGATGTCCATGAAGCGCATGGCCATGTCCATGAAGTCGGCTTCGGGGTGTTCGTACATCACCCACATGATCTTGCCGGCGTCCATGGCACTGCCGCCGCCCAGCGCGATGATGCAGTCCGGTTGGAAAGCGCGCATGGCTTCGGCGCCTTCTTTGGCGCACGCCAGGGAGGGATCCGGGGCTACGTCATAGAAAGTTGTATACTGGATACCCAGCTCGTTTAACTTATCCGTAATGGTCTTGGTATAGCCGTTGTTATAGAGGAAAGAATCGGTCACAATGAAGACCTTCTTCTTGTTTAATACATTGCCCAGCTCATCCAATGCCACTGGCAGACAACCTCTCTTGATGTAGACTTTTTGAGGCGTTCTGAACCACAGCATGTTTTCTCTCCTTTGCGCCACTGTTTTGATATTGATCAGGTGTTTGACACCGACATTTTCAGAAACCGAGTTACCGCCCCAGGAACCGCAGCCCAGGGTCAGCGAGGGTACCAGTTTGAAGTTGTACAGGTCGCCGATGCCGCCGTGCGATGAGGGTGTGTTGACCAGCACGCGGCAGGTCTTCATGCGCGCTTCGAAAGCCGCTAATTTTTCACCTTCTGTGATGGTGTTCAGGTAAACCGAAGAAGTGTGCCCAAAGCCACCGTCGGCGATCAGATGTTCGGCCTTATCCAATGCATCGCTGAAATCCTTGGCGCGGTACATAGCCAACACCGGGGAGAGTTTCTCGTGTGCGAATTCTTCGCTCAGGTCCACGCTTTCCACCTCTCCAATCAGGATCTTGGCATCCTCGGGCACGTTCACACCGGCCAATGCCGCGATATGATGCGCGCTCTGGCCAACAATCTTGGCGTTCAATGCGCCGTTGATGATGATGGTCTTGCGTACTTTTTCAGTTTCGGCGCCCTTCAACAAATAACAGTTGCGCTTCTGGAATTCTGCTTTTACCTGGTCATAGACTTTATCCAGGACTATCACCGATTGTTCCGAGGCGCAAATCATGCCGTTGTCAAAAGTCTTGGAGTGAATGATCGAGTTGACTGCCAGCAGGATATCGGCCGTATCGTCGATAATGGCAGGCGTATTGCCAGCGCCTACACCTACAGCCGGTTTGCCGGAGGAGTAAGCCGCCTTGACCATGCCGGGGCCGCCTGTAGCCAGGATTAAATCGGCTTCCCGCATAATCATGTTGGAAAGCTCCAGCGTTGGTTCGTCTACCCAGCCGATAATGCCTTCCGGTGCACCCGCAGCCACTGCTGCTTCCAGCACCAACTTCGCGGCAGCAATGGTGCAGTTCTTGGCCCGCGGGTGTGGGCTGATGATCATACCGTTCCGAGTTTTCAAGGCCAGCAGGATCTTGAAGATAGCAGTGGAAGTTGGGTTGGTCGTTGGAATTACTGCCGCGATCACACCGACCGGTTCTGCGATCTTCTTGAACCCGTATACCTTGTCTTCTTCCAAAACACCACAGGTTTTGGTGTTCTTATATGCGTTGTAAATGTATTCGGAAGCATAATGGTTTTTAATTACCTTATCTTCCACAATACCCATGCCTGTTTCCTGCACAGCCAATTTGGCCAGTGGAATCCGAGCCTGGTTTGCAGCGGTAGAGGCCGCCAGGAAAATTTTATCCACTTGTTCTTGTGTATAGGTAGCGTACTGACGTTGCGCTGCCTTGAGGTTTGCCAGTCTTGCTTCCAGCTTTTCTACGCTGTCCACAATTTCGTAAACTTTTTCTTTTTCCATCCAAAAATCTCCTATCCGATTTTCTGCGCTTCTTCGCTGAATTTTTGGGACAAATGCTTGGATAACACAGCCAGTGAGGAGGCCATATTCTCGTTCTGGACCAAAATATGCTCCGGCACCGTCAGATGTACCGGGGCAAAATTCCAGATCGCCAGAATGCCGCTTTCAACCAGGGAGTCGCAAACGCGCTGTGCGTATTCAGCCGGCACTGTAATGATGCCGATGTGAATCTTCATACGCTCGCATAAATTCTTGAGTTTGCTCATGGGGAAGATCTTCTTGCCGTTTTCTTCGGTGCCAACCACGTTCTCGTCAGCATCGAAAGCCGCTACGATATTCAGACCATATTCTTCAAACCCCCGGTATCCAAGCAGCGCCTTGCCCAGCTTGCCTGCGCCAACGATCACAGCGGATTCGGCATTGTCATATCCCAGGAAATGTTCAATTTCACAGATCAATTCCTGCGTGACGTAACCGATTTTCGGGCGTCCGAGTGAGCATACCGACGCCAGATCTTTACGCACCTGTACTTGATTGAGGTTGAGCGCTTCAGCAATCGTGGTTGCGGATACGGTTTCAACGGTCACCTTATCCAGCGTTTTGAGGTACCCCAGATAAAAAGGCAGCCTTTGCAGCGTTTGTTTTGATATTCCCTGATCAATCATACTAACTCACTCCTCTGTTATCTGAGTGAGATTCTAACAACGGGCTGCGGATTTGAGAAATACTTATATCGTATATCGATATATCTTTATCGATATAATATTACCGATTGCTTATTATCGATATGTATTATTTGATATAGGGGAATGCGCTATTGATATGAGATAGCGCTGATCTCTTCTTTCACCTTCTGCAATTCTTTGATGAATTGGTTTTCCAAAGCCGTCATCTTATAATTCTCTGCATAGATGAGGACATCTCGATACTGGCGGTTAGCGTCCAGGCATTTGCGTTGAACCAGGTTATAGCGCTCGATCAACTCAGCCGGAATTGGAGAAACCCAGATATAGGTATTCGGAATATCGCACAACAGGTCAAACTGGCTGCCGCGCTCGTAAACGAAAATACGTTTGGTAATAAGGTCGGAAAACTCAGTCTTCTTTACCTCGGTTAGAGGCATACTGGGTACGTAGGGGTCGCCATGCGCAATCTCAATGGAATCGCTTAAATCAGAATACCGTATCTTTTTCCGCTTCGCGAGAGGATGCGCAGCCGACATAAGCGCCAAATACTCAAACTCCCAGATAGTCTCCCTTTTCAGATGCTTTTCCTTCAACATAGTCTGGAAATAATCTTCGAAAGTAGTTTGATAACGGATGATTCCTAATGTGTAGTTCCCTTGTACGATATTGATAATGGCGCGCAGTGAATTGGTCTCTTTGTAATTGATTTCTATCTCTTTGCTCATATCCATTGATGCCACCAGCTTGATAAAAGCGTGGGTGATATAGCTCGCCCGCGGTATGGATATGTTGAAAGTGATTTTGTCGGTATTGCCTTTTTTATATATGGATTCGATCTCCTCCACCTGCCCCAGAATATTCTTGGCATATGTCAGGAATTCTTCACCCTGGGGTGTGGGAACAATACCCTTGGAGGTGCGCCGGAAGATGGTGATACCGATCGATTCCTCCAATTCTTTGATAGCCCGGCTCAGGTTGGGCTGCACCATATAAAGATTTTCGGCTGCTTTGGTAATCGAGCGAGTGCGCTCGACTTCAACTGCGTATTTTAGATGTAAGAAATTCATAACTTCTTCCTGCCAACAAACTGCAACTTGTCATCAATATAAGGACATTTCCAATCACATTCATTTCAGACTTGAAATACACATAGTCTGATCGTGAAATTAATTGTAATGGAAATTCTCACGGATAACTCGGATTGATGGACTCCTGCCATGAGATAAAAAAGGTTCTTCCCGGGGAGCATTAGGGTTCACTCTCTGGCATAGAATTTCAGAAATAAATCCGTCACATTCGGGTCAAAATGCTTGCCTCTCTGATCTCGGATATGTGCAAATGTCTGTTTAGCTGGCCACGCTTTTCGATATGGTCGATCGGAAGTCAATGCATCCCAGACATCAACAATGGAGAATATCCGTGCTGCCAGTGGGATTTCCTCGCCTTTTAATCCGCGCGGATAACCGCTGCCGTCCCATTTTTCATGGTGGCAATAAGGAATTTCCAAAGCCGGCCATAGATATTCGATGGGGGCCAATAACTCATAGGCAAACTCGGGGTGTTTGCGCATGATTTCCCATTCTTCATCGTTTAGAGGACCTTCTTTCAACAATATACGATCGGGGATACCCATTTTCCCGATATCGTGTAATAGCGCGCCTCGTCTCAGGTGGATCAGTTTTTCCTGGGGATAATTCATTTTTATAGCCAGGTTAATAGTCATCTCAGTAACCCGTTGAGTATGGCCTTCCGTTTCTTTATCACGCAGGTCCATAGCCCGCGACCAACCTTGAATAGTTGCGTCATAGGCTTCTGAAAGGTCTACATTTGTTTTCTGCAGGTTGGTGAATAACTCGTAATTATCCAGTGCAATTGCCGCCTGTCTTGCCAGTGTTTCAAAGAATTCGAGCCAATCCAGCGAGGGAGAGACTGAATCCATTTTGAATACCTCAAGGACGCCTTTAATTTCACCTTTAATCAAGATTGGGGTCGCAACTGCACTCAGGAATTTCTCATTTTTTAGATAGGGGTAGATATTTATATCAATCCTTGGGAAGAAAATAGTATGTTTCTCAATAATGGCTTGCCCGCCTAAGGATTTATCAACACAGAATTTTTTACCATAAATATCCTTCGTTTCTGGCCCCTTTCCCCATTTATAAACAAGTACATCTTTGCGTTTTTCGTAAAGCAAAATACAGACTGCTGAAACGGCTAATTGCTTGAGGACTTGCTCAAGCAGAATATCTATGGTGTTATCCAAATTTTGATTGCTGGATATTGCCTGGTCAATAGACCGCAGAGACGCCAACCGATGAAAACTTTGGCTTATTTCTTCAAATAACTGCGCGTTCTCCAAAGCGATGGCAACCCGCTCGGTCAATAACTCGATTAACGTTGCCTCACATTCCGGTGGCTCCTCATCCGAATGCCTCCCAAAAACCATAACAGAATGCACCTTCCCATTAATAATGATTGGATAGGCGTTAATTGAACGGATATCCATATCAAACATAAATTTAAGATAACTCAGTGCGTTAAGGCTTTCCCGGTTGATATACGCCGGTTTTTTTGTTTTCAGAACTTCCTCGATTACGGGGGTTTTCCCCTTTATATGAACCGTTAGCGGATTTTCCGATAAATCAGGGAATAATCCTTTAAACCCCGACTGGGCAATTACGCTCGCTTCTTTTTCTTCCCAATCCGATATCTTCAGGATTACGCAGACTGCATTTTCGGCAAATAAGCGGCCTTGTTCCGCCGCTACTTCCATAATTGTCTTCTGGTTATGGATTCCCACCAGCTCATTCGAGATCTTCTGCAACAATCCCAAGTTTTCAATATGTTTTTTTTCTTGCTGGTAAAGTTCTGCCAGTTCGGATTTAATGATTTCCATCCGGGTTATATCGGCCAGTGCGCCTTCCGAACAGTTGAAACTACCGGCCAGGTTTTGCATATAATTGGAACTGACCACAAACGAAAGCGTTTCTCCAATGTTCTTTTTAAGTGCAAGTCGTATTTCAGCGACATCCCTGTCTGATTGCGGGAGAGGGTCACTATAAGTCTCTTGTTCTTTTATTGTTACAATCCAATCATTCGATTTAGCGGATAGACTCTTGAGAAGGATTGCTAGTAGGCAGGGGCCCGCTCCACCCAAACATCCTGCCTTGATGGGTTGAAGGCTGCTTTCACCAGGCGGCTGATCATTGAAGTTTGCGAGGGCAGATGCCCTTTTCTTTTCGATTATCTCTTGCTTGAGGTCAGAACCAATATCTTCATGCAGGAAATTTGCCACTAACTTTTTAAACGCTCGATTTTCCGATCCTCCAGTGAAAATCAATTCATAAAACGCTTCGAATCCCGGGGATCCGAATTCAATTGCGGTTTGAAGGATTGCTTTTTCTATATCCGTTTTCAGAGTATCGGATATTTCCAGTCCGTTCTTTTTCAAAATTAAACTTGAAATTCGAAGGAATTCTTCTTCAGTGAGTTCAAAATTGGAGTTGTTCATCTGCTCTTTCAGCAACTCGTCAGAATTTTGAGGCCCTTCCCTTGGATTCTTTTTGACTGAAATTTCTGCATACCGGTTATTGTTCCGGGCAATTCCAAAATTTCCACTGCTGGATTAACCCTATTAAGAACCGATGTGACAATTCTTGTTTTAATGGCATCACCGGACACATAAAAAGGTTTTTTTCATCTTCAACATTTTCGCACACTCAATAAAACCAAAGAACAATCCGGCAGTTTGCTGACCGGATTGAATAAAAATAATGGGGGTGTTCATTTCAATTAGGTTTTTGTGAAGTCCAAATTGGAAGTGTACATGATTATCAGGAATCACTCGCCCTTTAATACCTGTTACACCTATAGACCAAATCGGGAAAATAAGAACGATGGTGATTGCCACCGTAAAAAGAATCAGGAATATCATCTTATTGGATGTCCGATAAATGTCAGCAAAAATATCAAGAACATCCCGTAAGGGTAAATCTTTTCTTTCTACCAATATAATTCCTCAATGAATCAGTATTGTTTACATAATAATTAAACAATAAATATCTGGCGTTCCTAAAACATTATACATGAGCACAGCTATTCGATTAGTATTTACACAATAGGTATTACAAACCGTTTTTATCTTCAGCTCATCATTTTAGCTAATCAATTCACAGGGCTGTAAAACAATTACCTTGAATGGTAAACTTTACTTGGAATTTGTCGTAATTTTAATAGGAAGAAAATTTACTGTGATGGCTCAAGCCTTTGCTCATCCAAATATCGCTTTCATAAAATATTGGGGCAACCGAAATCAACAATTACGGCTGCCGATGAACGGCTCCATCTCAATGAACCTGTCCGCACTGGAAACCCATACCGCCGTTAGCCTTGCGTCTGATATGTCCGCAGACCAGCTATGGATCAACAGAGAAGAGCAGTCCGGCAACGCTTTGTCACGGGTCAGTAATTTCCTGGACATCATCCGTGAAATGAGCGGCTACCATACATTTGCCGAAGTACGCAGCACCAGCAACTTCCCCGCTTCGGCTGGCATCGCTTCCTCGGCAGCGGCCTTCGCTGCCCTGGCAATTGCCGGCGCGCAAGCCTATGGGCTCAATTTGAACGAAAAAGACCTTTCATGCCTGGCACGGCGCGGTTCGGGATCCGCCTGCCGTTCGATTCCAACCGGCTTTACCGAATGGCAGACCGGCAGCGATGAGAACAACTCCTATGCGCAGTCAATTGCCGCTCCTGACCATTGGCCGCTGTGGGACTGCATCGCCATTGTGGAAAGCGGTCCAAAACCAACCGGCTCCACCGAAGGCCACGCCCTCGCGCCCACCAGCCCGCTGCAAGCCGCGCGTGTCGCTGATACACCCCGCCGCCTGGATATCTGCCGCCAAGCCATCCAGAACAAGGATTTTGAAAAGCTGGCGGACATTATCGAACTGGACAGCAATATCATGCACGCCGTTATGATGACTTCACAACCCGCACTGATGTATTGGTCGCCAGCCTCACTCCTCGTGATGAATGAAGTCCGCGCCTTACGCCAATCCGGTCTGGCTGCCGCCTTCACCTTGGATGCCGGCCCTAATGTGCATGTCATCACAACCGAAGAACATCAAGAAACTGTCGGAAAACACTTGTCCGCTTTACCCGGCGTACAGCAAGTTATCAGCTCTCCGGTGGGAGGAGCGGCAAAACTCACCAAAGGGGAAATTAATAATCTTTAAACAATCCCGCGTTGAGGACAGGTTATAATCGCCAGCGAAGAGGAAAAATATTATGAATAGTACATCTGCCAACTTGTTAGTTTTTATTGTTGCCCTGAGCTTCCTTATGTTCACACATGAGCTCGGCCATTTTTTGGTTGGCAAATTTTTCAAAATTGATGCTGAAGAATTTGGTTTCGGCTACCCGCCCAAATTGGTCAAACTATTTAAGTGGGGTAAAACTGAATTTACGTTGAACTGGATACCTTTCGGTGCCTTTGTCCGTTTTAAAGGAGAAGACGACCCAACTGCCGAAGGCGGATTTTATGCCGCCAATAAATGGCAGCGCTTGGGGACTTTATTCGCCGGTCCGGCCATGAACATTCTCATCGGTATTCTGCTTTTTTCCATCGTTATTTCACAATCCGGCTATCCCAATGAAAAAATTGTGCAGATCGCGTACGTGGAACCGGGTTCTCCCGCTTACGAAGCCGGTATTCTGGCAAACGATGAATTCATCGCCATTAACGGGCAGGCAGTATTCAGCATGACGGAAGTCAGCAGTCTCATCCAGGAAAATCTGGGGCAAGAGGTTGAAATTGAAATGCTGCGTGACGGACAGCCTGTCACAATTTCTGTTGTACCGCGCGCCAATCCACCCGAAGGCCAGGGATCCATGGGCATCATCATGCAGAACCCGGTTATTAAATATGGGTTCTTCCAGGCAATCCCACACGGCGCGGTAATGGCTTGGGATCAGATCAAGCAGGTGTTTGAACTGCCCGGTATGGTTTCGCGCGGTGAGGTTACTTCGGAAGAACTGCGCCCTCTCTCTCCCAAAGGGTTATACGATGTATATGCCCAGGTGCGTGAAAGTGAACAAGCCTACGAGCAAGCACAGCCTAACCTGGCTTTTTTGAATATTTGCTGGTTTTTTGGTATCATTTCAACCGCGCTGGGTTTTACCAACCTGCTGCCCATCCCCGCGCTGGATGGAGGCCGGATTCTATTTATCCTGCCGGAAATTTTCATTGGAAAGCGCGTACCTGCGAAATACGAAAACGCTATTCATATGGTCGGGTATATGGCTTTGTTGGTCTTGATGGCGTATATCTTTTTGCAGGATTTTATTAATCCGGTTGTGTTACCATAAAGAGAAATGACAGATAACGACAAAAAAACCTTGAATTTAATTGAAATATTACAGGACTTAAACCGGCCATTTCCGCCGGAATACCTGCATATCTTTTCGGACATCACCACAGCTGACTTGGATGAAATTAAAAAAGCTTGGCCGGAAATTCCGGTCCTGCGAAAAATCACCCTCCTGCAGGATTTGGAAGCCATGATGGAATCCGATACCTTGCTTTCGTGCGATGATTTTGCCCGTTTCGCTTTACAGGATGACAATCCGGACGTGCGTTCACGCGCTATTAACTTGTTATGGGAAAGTGAAGACCCGCGCCTGACACATATTTTCGGTGATATTCTCACTCAGGACGGAAACGAAGTCGTGCGGGCTAATGCGGCGTCAGCCCTGGGAAAATTCGTTCTCATGGGCGAACTGGAAGAAATCTCACAGAAGATTTTCGACCGCATAATTGATTTACTCTTGAAACATTATGAAATTGAAGTCTTTGACGAAGTAAAACAGGAAATTCTCCGGTCGCTTTCTTATTGCGATAAACAGGAAATCGCCAAGCTAATCAAAGAGGCATACGAAACGAATAAGAAAGCCTGGAAAATTGCCGCGCTCGAATCCATGGGACGTTCTGCCGATAACCGTTGGAAAGATCATGTTCTTGCGAATTTGACCAACGACGATGCCGATTTGCAGTACGAAGCTATCCGTGCTGCCGGTGAGTTGGAATTGAAAGCCTCGCGTGAAATTCTTTTACGTACCCTGGCAGAAGAAGCCGGAAATAATGATGTTTTCTACCAGACTATTTGGGCTCTTTCCAAGATTGGCGGTGGTTCTGTTCGGGAAACACTGCAGGATTTGCTTGAAAACAGCAACGATGATGAAGAGATCGAGGTTCTCGAAATGGCACTCGATAATTTGGATTTCACGGATGAGAATTCAGAATTAAGTCTTTTCTGATAAAAGCAGGATTGAACAATGGAGAATGACACCAAACGTTTTCATGCAATCATCAAAGGTATCGTTCAGGGAGTCGGGTTTCGTTTTTTTGTCTTTCAATACGGCGTCAATCTGAACCTGAATGGCTGGGTGCGCAACCGTTATAACGGCGATGTCGAAGTAGTTGTGGAAGGGCCCAAGGATACTCTGGACGCGTTCCTCGAAAAGCTTTACCAGGGCCCGCAAATGGCCCATGTGGACAAGATCGATCTCGATTGGGAAGAACCCAGGGGCGATCTGCCTACCTTTACCATTTACGAGTCGGAATAATACCTACTCTTCGTCCTCACCGCTCATAATGAGGGCTTTCTTCCAAGCCGGCTGCCCCGATTCATCCGCCAACATCAAACGCAGTTCGTAAATTTGATCGCGCAGCGTTGCCGCCCGCTCGAATTCCAGCGCGTCTGCCGCCTGCCGCATTCTGTTTTCAGTGTCCTTGATAAGATGCCGGATTTCATTCACCGGCAGCTTACTTACAGTCTCCCCGGCATCGTAATCCGCCTGGTTCTCTGCTACTGCGTACTCACTCAACCGTGCCGTAATGTCATACACTTCCTTAATAATCGTAGCCGGTTGGATATGATGCTCACGGTTGTAAGCTTCCTGTTTTTCTCTTCTGCGGTCGGTTTCGTCGATGGCTACGCGCATTGCATCTGTAACCTTGTCGCCGTACATAATCACCAACCCGCTCGAATTACGCGCCGCCCGTCCAATGGTTTGAATCAGCGCCGTCGCGGAACGCAGGAAACCCTGCTTGTCCGCGTCCAGAATGGCTACCAGCGATACTTCAGGTAAATCCAATCCTTCACGCAGCAGGTTGATGCCCACCACCACGTCATAGATGCCCAAGCGCAGGTCGCGTAGGATGCCCACCCGGTCGAGTGTTTCCACTTCCGAATGCAGGTAATGCACCTTGATTTTCAGTTCTTCCAGATAAGTTGATAAATCCTCAGCCATGCGTTTGGTCAGCGTGGTCACCAAAACGCGCTCTTTACGTTCAACACGGATGCGGATTTCGGCGATCAGGTCATCCACCTGCCCTTCCACCGGGCGCACTTCAATTTGTGGATCTACCAACCCGGTCGGACGGATGATTTGCTCCGCCACAGCCTGGGCATGCTCCATCTCATAAGGGCCGGGGGTTGCCGAGGTGTAAATAGTCGAACCCATCTTGCCTTCGAATTCATCGAAGGTCAACGGGCGGTTATCCATCGCCGAAGGCAGCCGGAAACCGTATTCCACCAGCGTGGATTTGCGCGAGCGGTCGCCATTGTACATACCGCGGATCTGTGGCACGGTCATGTGCGACTCGTCGATCACCATAATGTACTCGGAGGGCATGAAGTCCATCAGCGTCCAGGGCGGCGAACCTTCCGGCCGTTGATCCATGTGGCGCGAGTAGTTCTCAATACCCGAGCAGTAGCCAATCTCACGCATCATCTCCAGGTCAAAACGGGTGCGTTGTTCCAGCCGCTGCGCTTCCAGGTACTTCTCATCGTGTTTGAATACCTTTAGTTGTTCATCCAGCTCTTCTTCTATATCGCTAAGCGCCTTGCGCAGGCGATCCTCCTGGGTGATGAAGTGCTTGGCCGGGTAAATCTCCACCTGTTCCAGCTCTTCCAAAATTTCGCCCGTAATGGGATTCAATTTCAGGATGCGCTCGATCTCATCCCCGAAGAAAGCGAGGCGGTACACCAGGTTTTTTTCGTAAGCCGGGAATACTTCCAGTGTATCTCCGCGCAAGCGGAAAACACCCGGGCGCAGTTCCAGATCATTGCGGGTATAGTGCGATTCCACCAGCTGCCGCAGCAGCACGTTGCGCCGGTAAATCTCCCCGCGCTTCAGCTCCATCACCACACTGCTGTAAGCTTCCGGGCTGCCCAAACCGTAAATAGCCGATACGGACGCAACCACAATTACATCTTTGCGCGAAACGATCGAGGTGGTCGCAGCCAAACGCAGCCGTTCGATTTCCTCGTTGATTTCGGTCTCTTTCTCGATGTAGAGGTCCTGGCGTGGGACGTAGGCCTCCGGCTGATAATAATCGTAATACGATACAAAATACTCAACCGCGTTTTCAGGGAAAAATTCTTTGAATTCCGCGTATAACTGCGCGGCCAGCGTCTTGTTGTGCACCAGCACCAGAGCCGGACGCTGTACTTCCTGGATGACGTTTGCGATAGTGAAGGTCTTACCGGTTCCAGTAGCGCCCAGCAGCACCTGATGGCGTTTACTCTCCCGGATCCCCTCAACCAGCTCGCGGATAGCCTGGGGTTGGTCGCCCAAGGGTTGGTAGGGAGCTTTCAACTTAAATTCCATATCCTTCTCCTGTATCGCTAATTCTGTTCTACCAGCCTGGTCAGCAAGGCATCCAGGCGTTCCTGCCAAATCCCCTCACCCAGAATAGGCAGCCAATAGGCATTCTTACCGCGGCGTGCATCATTGCCTAAATCCGCCAAATCGCGCGCTTTCAAACCTTCCGGTAGCGCCGGATAGCGCAGCACAATCTGGTCCCCTTCTATCGAGATGGATGCCAATCCAGCTTGCTCCGCTTTCAATTTGATCCCCAACTGCCAAAACAGGTTTTGCGTGTCCTCCGGCAGCGGGCCGAAACGATCGAGAAATTCGTCTTTAATTTTCTCGATTTCATTTTGGTTAATCGTATCAGCAATCCGGCGGTAAAGTTGCAGCCGCAGCTTTTCATCGGGTAGGTATTCTTGGGGGATGCCTACCGAGAGCGGCAATTCCACCGCCACCAGCGGGCGGATGCTGCGATAAGGCAGCTCCGGTTTCGCGATTTCATATAATCCGCCGCGTTCTTTAACCTCGTTCACCGCTTCGGAAAGCAGCCGGGTATACAAATGAAAACCTATCGCGGCAATGTGCCCGTGCTGCACGGTTCCCAACAGGTCGCCCGCCCCGCGCATTTCCAGGTCGCGCATGGCGATGGAGTAGCCTGCTCCCAGTTGGGTATTCTCCGCCAGGGTTTCCAACCGTTCCAAACCTTCCGGCGTGGGTAGTTTCTTACGGTGGTGGAAGAAATACGCGTAGGCGCGCGAAGCGCCGCGCCCCACCCGTCCGCGCAGTTGGTATAGCTGCGATAATCCAAAAGTATCGCCGCGATCTACAATCAGGGTATTGGCATTGGGGATATCCAAACCGGATTCAATAATGGATGTGGAAACCAGCACGTCCACCTCGCCGGAAGTGAACTTATGCATCACTTCCGCCAATTCGTGCTCTTTCATCTGTCCGTGCGCAATCCCCAACCGTGCTTCCGGCACCAGGCTGCGCAGGTGATTCGCCATTGCGCCGATGGTCTGCACGCGGTTATGGACAAAGAACACCTGCCCGCCGCGGTCAATTTCGCGGATAATGGCGTTGCGCACCAATTGCGGATCATACCCGCCAATATGCGTCTGGATTGGCAGCCGGTCGGAGGGCGGCGTATTAATATTGGAAATATCGCGGATACCCGACAACGCCATGTACAGCGTGCGCGGGATGGGTGTCGCAGTCAGCGTCAACACATCGATTTCCGTGCGCATCTTTTTAAAGTACTCTTTATGCGTCACACCGAAGCGCTGTTCTTCATCGATAATCAACAATCCCAAGTCTTTAAAAAGCACGTCATCCTGCAGCAAACGGTGAGTGCCGATGATGATATCCACATCGCCCGCTTCCAAATCCAGCAGGATTTGCGCTTGCTCGGATGGGCTGCGGAAGCGCGACAACATTTCCACTTTGACCGGGAAAGGTGCCAGGCGTGTCCGGAAAGATTCGAAATGCTGCTGCGCCAGCACCGTAGTCGGCACCAGCATGGCTACCTGACGACCGTCCATGACGGCCTTGAAGGCTGCCCGCAGCGCGACCTCCGTCTTGCCGTAGCCAACGTCTCCGCACAATAGCCGATCCATTGGCCGTGCCAGTTCCATGTCATGTTTTACTTCCTCGATAGCCGTGGCCTGGTCGGGTGTCTCGGTGTAAGGGAAACTCAATTCCAGGATGCGCTGCCATTCGGTGTCTGCGCGGTAAGCATAGCCTTCCACCGTCTGCCGTTTGGCATACAACTCCAGCAAATCAACGGCCACTTCCTGAACCGCCTCTTTGACCTTATCCTTTAGCGTCACCCAATCCTTGGTGCCCAACCGGGTCAGTCGCGGACCGCGTTCATCCGGCCCTACGTACAAACTCAAACGATCAGCCTGATGCACCGGCACGAATAACTGGTCGTCTTCCGCGTACTTGATCAGCAGGAAGTCCCGTTCCACGCCCTCAATCGAACGGTGTACCAGCCCGGCAAAACGGCCGATGCCGTAATCGATGTGCACTACCCAATCGCCCGGCTTCAGGTCCGCGTAAGAGACTTCCGGTCCGGAATAACTCTGCGCTCTTTGTTTGCGCGGCCGCGGGCGCTCCCATCCGAAGATTTCCGAATCGGTTAACAGGTAGCTGATGCTTCCCTTGGGGTAACGTACTTCCCAGCCCGCATTCAGGCTGCCGTCGATATAAGTCAGCAATTCGGACTCGCTTAAGCCGGCCGCTTCGCCTCGCCCGACTTCTTTCAACCGATCGACCTGTTTGGACACTACAGTCACCGGATTCCCCTGATTGACAGTCTTGTTGATAAATTCAAACAATCCCGGCAAGTGGCTGCCAAAACGCGGCCCGGGCGAAAATGCGCCGGATAATGGGTGGATTTCATCCCCTAACGGGAAACCCAGGTCAATAATGCTGAAGCGCGTCATGTTATCGCTCAGCTCGGACCAGGTGGTGTATGGCAGTGGAAAATCCGCCGGCACGGCATTCATTTCCACCGCGTCCTTACGCAGCCGTAGCGCTTGGTCTTCAATCTCCTCGGAGGTTACTTCCAGCGAGGCCTCGTTATCCAGCAGGATGATGGAACCTTTGGGCAGGTAGTCCAATAATGACCCCGGATTCTTGTAAGCCAGCGGGATGTTGAATTCGACCAAAGGTTGGCTGGGATCTTCATTTAAATTGGAATGCTCGCCGACCAATTCGCCGGCCGGTGGAATAAACACCGAATTGATCATTTCGATGGAGCGCTGTGTGGCCGGGTCGAAGCTGCGGATGGAATCCACCTCGTCCCCGAAGAAATCCACACGCACCGGATGTTCCAGGTTTGTCGGCCATATATCCACCAAACCGCCCCGCCGCGAAAATTGCCCCGCGCTGGTCACCAATTCGGCGGTGGTGTAGCCGATATCCACCCACTTGCGGCACAAGGCGTCCACCTGCATCTGGTTGCCGACCTTGAGTGTGGCGCAAGCCAACAGGAAGTCTCGCCGCGGGATGGTCCGTGTCATCAGCGATTTGACCGAGGTAAAAATTACCTGGGGTACATCTTCACTCCTGCGCGCCGGTAGGATTGTCTGCGCCAGCGCCACCAGTGTTTCCATGCGGTCGCTGCGCGTATCGCGGCTCCAATTTATTTTTTCGTAGAATAACGGGGTGGGTTCGGCAAAGATGAAATTACGGTTCCCTTCCGCCCAGAAGCTGAATTCTTCATACATGGATTGCAGCCGGTCGGACTTGGAAGTGATAAACAGCAGCGGTTTTTGGGTATCTCGCTGAAACGCTGCCATGAATGGCAGTCGCACGGAACGCGGCAGGCTGATGGGAATCTGCCTGGTTCCACCTTCCACCTGTTCCAGTAAATCATTGAAACCGGGAAGTTCTTTAAATCGAATTAATTGCTCACTCGTCATCATTCAGAACAGAACCATTAAACAATGTCATGGCTTTTTCAATTCCCTGTTCCAGGTAAATTTCCAGAGCGTCACCGCACGTATCCAGTACTTGATCGAGAATGATTTCCTCATCCCCTTTGAATTTCTTTAACACGTAATCCTTGGGATCCATGCGTCCCGGCGGGCGGCCGATTCCCAGCCGCATGCGCGGGAATTCCTCCGATCCCAGACGGGAGATGATGGACTGCATGCCGCGCTGGCCGGCAGATCCGCCCGCTTTACGAATGCGGATATTGCCGAATGGCAGGTCCATATCGTCATTAACGACAACCAGATGGGCCAGGTCGATTTTATAAAAATGCACAAATGAACCGACTGCCGTTCCGGAATTGTTCATATACGTTTGCGGCATGACCAGCGCCACGCGTTTCCCCGCTACTGTTCCCGCACCGGTCAGTGCTTTGAACTTGTAGCGGCTGATATCGATGGACCAGCGTTCAGCTAATCTCTGGATCGCGGAAAAACCGATGTTATGGCGGGTGTGCTCGTATTCGCGGCCCGGGTTGCCCAAACCGACAAAGATATACCATTCGAGAGATTCGTTGGAAGGATGTTGTTTAAAAAACATAAAACCACTTTCTAATAAGTTGACAACAAGTTAGTCTAACATAAAGCCCCTGATTATGCAAAATTTTACAAAATTCTGATTTCTTCTCACTTCTAATATGTTTTTTATGCAAATTGTCGGACTAATCTGGTATGCTATAATCAATTCTTAAGACAGACTTAGGCTGTGGAAAATGACTGAAATACAAACGGACTCACTAACAGAAAAGAAAAAAACCGGCGCGATCATCGCAGCCGTTGTTTTGGTCCTCCTGCTGATTGGCTTAGTTATAGGCATTATCGCCCTCGCCCAACCATCGGCAGATACCGGAAAAGTTCGGGATATCTTTATCATCGTCCTGGCGGTTGAATCGTTGCTGCTGGGAGTAGCGTTGGTGATCCTGGTAGTTCAATTAGCTGTTCTGACCAATTTGATCCAGAATGAGGTTAAACCCATCCTGGATTCCACAAAGGAAGCGGTCAGCACAGTCAAAGGGACCAGCAAGTTTATTTCCGATAAAGCAGTTGCCCCCATCATCACTGTAAGCAGTTTTGTAGCTGGCTCGAGAAAGTTGTTTGAGATAATCGGTTTTATTAAAAGAAAAGATTAGCGTATTATCCTGAAAGGAGAAAAATACAAATGTCAGACCATGATGATTTTGGAGCATTCTTAGTAGGTTTTTTGGTTGGAGGTCTCTCCGGCGCAATTACGGCGCTGTTGCTCGCTCCCCAATCCGGTGAGGAAACCCGCACCATGATTAAAGATCGGAGCATTGAACTGCGCGATCAGGCCGCTGCCACTGTTGAGGAATCTCTCGACAAAGCAGAAAAAGCCGCCAATGACGCGATAAAGAAAGCGGAAACGCTGCTTGAACAGGCCAAAACCAAAGCGGCTGAAGTCGCCGAACAGGGCCAGGTTGTATTGGAAGATACCAAAGCCAAAGCCGCGAAGACAGTAAAATCAGCCACAAAAGGCGATAAAGGCGAAGCTTCCACCAAAGCCTAAGTTACTGTTTTCTCCAAAGAAACATATATAAATCAGCGGTTGATTGCTCAACTGCTGATTTCGTTTAATACCTGTGGCAGTTGTGCAATCACATCCCCGGCCATCACGCTGGCTTCGCTGCCCAATTGACGTGCAGCCTTAATGCCTGCTCTGGCGTGCAGCCATGCTGCCGTTTTCGCCGCAGTATAGGGTTCCAAACCCTGTGCGATCAATCCTGTGATCATGCCGGCCAACACGTCTCCTGTGCCTGCTGTGGCCAATGCAGAAGAGGCCATGGGAATGATGGTAACCTCGCCCGCCGGGCTCGCCGCTACCGTCAATGCTCCTTTTAAAACCAGCACATGTCCCCAGCGTTGTGCGTACTCCCGCGCAATTGCTTCACGATCGGCTTGAATTTTTGCAATACTCAACCCGCTCATGACAGCCATCTCGCCCGGATGCGGGGTTAGAACGGCCGTTTGGATTTTATCCTGCCAGTTCTCAATCTGTGCCAATAACTTTAACCCATCGGCGTCAATCACCAGCGCAGGCAATTTCCTGGATGCGTTTTTTAATTCGTGTTCTTCGGGGATAAATCCGAGGGGAGAAGCATTTCCTTTCCCTTTCTGCAGGTTTAACAAATCCTCCAGGAATTCTTTTGTTTCATTTTCCAATCCCCAACCCGGCCCTATCAAGAGCGCATTTACTCGTTCCAGATTCTTCCAAACCACCTTGGCCGCTTCGCTGTTGATAACCCCACTCGTATGCGGCAGGATTAACCAGGTTGCTTCCGGCAACTGTCCTGCTAGTGTGTCGTAAATTGACCCGGGAACACCCACGCGCACCAGGCCTGTACCCATGCGGTAAGCCGCTCGAGCAGCCAGCAATGCCGCCCCGCAATAGTTCACCGATCCGGCTGCGACCAGGCAGGTGCCGTAAGTACCCTTATGGCTGTCCGCCGGCCGTTCAGGCAGGTTTTCCGCTGCCATCCGGGCATCCATTACTTCCACATCCGCCTCCGCCCAAGCCGGCAGGTTGTCCCCCAAGCCGATGTCCACCGCATAAATCTCTCCCGCCAAGCCTAAAGCCGGCTGTTCCAATAAGCCTGCTTTTACTGCCGCCATGCAAACTGTTAGGTCAGCCCGCAGGCATTCCTTGGCCGCCTTTCCGCTGTCGCAATCCACTCCGGAAGGACAATCCACCGCAACTACTGGCGGTAAATCCTTCATTTCCTTTAAAACGGCTAAAGCATGCTGGATATCTCCCTTTAAAGGCAATCGAATACCTGTGCCCAGCACGCCATCCATAATCAGGTCGGCTTGTAACGCATGTTGTTGTAATTTCTTAAAATCATGGTCATCATCGACGCCCAGAACCTGACCGCCCGCTTTGCGGAAATCAGTCAAAGGTGCTTCATCCCCCACGCGTGTTTTCAGCAAATATGCTTGTGTCTGCCAACCCCAATCCGCCAGGTGGCGCAGCGCAATCAGGCAGTCGCCTCCGTTATTACCGGACCCTACCAGTCCCAACACGCTGCGTGTTGGCCGGCAGAAATACCGCCGGTGAATGACCTGTGCCAATGCCAGACCGGCGTTAGCCATCATCTGATCGTAGCTCAACCCGCCGGCGTTTGCCTGGCTTTCCAGGGCTTTCATTTGCGCGACACTCACCCGTTTCATGCTGTTCTCCTGTATGCTTCTTTGAAATTATACCCGTCTGCCGGTAAGCAGTGCCTCGGTTATAATTGCCAGCATGCGACGTTATTTATATCTCGGGGTCTTTTTCGCCGGTTGTGCCAGCCTGGCAGTCGAAATGTCCGCTTCTCGATTACTGGGCAACTACTACGGTTCCAGCAACCTGGTTTGGGCAATCATCATTGGGTTGATCCTCATCTACCTGTCCGTTGGTTATACCATCGGCGGAAAATGGGCCGACCGCTCGCCTGAGTATCGTACTTTCTTCACGATTCTTGCCTGGGCATCTTTATTAATTGGCCTTGTACCTCTGGCCGCCCGCCCAATTTTGCGCACAGCCAGCCAGGCCTTTGATAACATGCAGGTTGGCGTGATGATCGGCGCTTTCATATCCGTCCTGGCGTTGTTCAGCCTGCCTGTAACCCTGCTCGGTACTGCTTCTCCTTTTGCGGTCCGCCTGGCCCTGCAGGAAAAAGAAAACGCCGGCAAAGTGGCCGGTAAGATTTACACCCTCTCCACCCTTGGGTCCTTCCTGGGCACATTCCTGCCCGTTCTGCTGCTTATTCCAGCCATTGGCACCTATCGCACCTTTGTCGCCATCAGCGCCGGTTTGATGCTGGTCACGTTTTTTTGCCTGGCTATGACCGCCGGATTCAAGCCTGTTTTGAAACTGGCCTGGATGCCGTTGGTATTGGCTCTTGCCACTTTCATCGGCCTGCGCGGCTTTGACAAGCAAGCCGAGGGTATCATCTACGAAGGGGAATCCGCATATAACTATATTCAGGTGCAGGAAATCAACGATTACCGCATGCTGCGCCTTAATGAAGGCCAGGGTATTCATTCCATTTACCATCCCACCCGCGATAATTTCAACGGTTCCTGGGAACAGGTTTTGGTTGCGCCATATTTCAACACTGCCCCCATTTCCCCGGAGGAAGTCAGTGAAATTGCCCTTCTGGGTCTGGCTGCCGGTACCAGCGCCCGTGAAGCCTATCAGGTTTATCCGCAGGCTACCATCGACGGCTTTGAGATCGATCCGGAAATCGTATCGGTGGGGTACGACCTTTTTCACATGGATGTACCTTCTCTGAATGTGTATATAGAGGATGCCCGTTGGGGTCTCAGCCATACCGACGCGCGCTATGACATCATCAGCATTGATGCCTACAAACCGCCCTATATCCCCTGGCATCTCACCACACAGGAATTCTTCAAGCAGACCTACGATCACCTCTCGGATAACGGTGCGCTGGTCATCAATGTCGCCCGCATTTTGGATAACCGCCGGTTGGTCGACTCGCTCTATACCACCATCCACGCTGTCTATCCTTCTGTTTATATCGTGGATATCCCTGACACGCTCAATTCCATGATTTTCGCCACCCGCCAGCCCACCCAAGCGGACAATCTGATCGACAATTACATTGCTCTGAGCGAAAACTCCGACACCCCCAATCTGCTCCTGTCCACCCTGGAGACAGCCGTCCTGAATATCCAACCCGAGCCCTTGGACGGCACGCTCTTCACCGATGATAAGGCGCCGGTGGAATGGATCACCAACGCGATGATTATGGACGTTTTCCGTTCAAATCAAATCGAGGCATTTCAATGAAGTTACTTAGAAACACAGTCATATTTCTATTAATTTTACTTTTCCCATTAATGGTGATTACATCTTCCATCCGTGTAGCACTCACCCCGCTTTATATCAACGCGGAATATAACCTGCTCGGTTTTCCGCCCGATGATTACGGCTTCACCACCGCTGACCGTTTGCAGTGGGGACAATACTCAATAGATTACTTGTTGGGCAAAGTCTCTCATGCGGAATTCACCACCCAAACCTTGCCTGACGGCAGCCCGCTTTTCAACGAGCGTGAAATCTCACACATGTTGGACGTGCGCAATCTGACCGCGCCGGTGCTGCTGATTTGGAAAATCCTGGTGGCTTTCTTTGTCCTGACGCTGCTGCTCAGCCTGCTGGGCAAGTGGTCTGATGATTACCTGAAAGCCCTCAATAACGGCGCCCGCCTGACAATTCTACTGATCATCATGATCCTGTTTTCCGTCTGGCTGAACTTTGACCTGCTCTTCACCAAATTCCACCAGCTTTTCTTCACCGGCGACACCTGGTTGTTCTACCTCAACGACAACCTTATCCGCCTCTTCCCCATGCGCTTCTGGCGCGATTTGTTCATCTTTATCGGCGGACTCACCATTCTCGCCAGCCTGGTTCCCATCCTGCTCTGGCGCCGTTATTTGAATAAGATGTGAATTCCTAAGAATTTTCGTTTTCCAATTAAACTTTGTATAAGCCAAAACCGTTGGACGGTATTCCACCTGTACTCAGTAGTTTTGAGTATTCCCGCAATCGTTGTCTCCCTCCCTATTTTCGCGAAGCGAAAATGGGGAGGGCCGGGGAGGGGCGCCTGTGTCCATCTGTGGTTAATGCTCTAAAACTACTGATACGATAATCTACAAAAAGGGTAGCTGGCATTCCCATCTGTGTTTATCAATTTGAGAAAGCATTAATAGAACACAACCATCGTAATCCCCGCCTCTCCCGGGACGGCGTATTCATAAAAATTATCTGGGTTCATCTGTGGTTAATCAAGGAATCAATACAAAAAAAGCGCGGTTTTTACACCGCGCTCTTTCTCTTTTCAATTGATTGAACTCTACCGTACAGCTACCGGATTTTCCGGATGGTTTTCCGCATCAAAGATGTGCATCTTGCTCATATCAAAAGCCATCTTCACATTCTCGCCCAATTCATAGCGCGAGCGCGGATCAACGCGCGCCACCAGATCGTGGTCGCCGCTCATCAGGTAAACGTAAATCTCGTCGCCCATCAACTCCAGCAAGTCCACCTTGCATTCCACCTCGGCGGCTTGGATGCCGGAGGAAGAATACTCGGGGTTGTAAATATCTTCCGGCCGGATGCCAAAGACTACTTTCTTACCGTCGAACGCTTCGTAAGTTTTAACCTTGTCCTTGGGAATTTCCAATTTGAAGGTATCCGTGGTGACAAACAATTTTCCACCGGATTTTTCAAGTTTGGCCTGGAAGAAGTTCATGGCAGGCGAACCCATAAATCCGGCTACAAACTGGTTGGCCGGTTTATCATACAGGTTCTGGGGAGTGTCCACTTGCTGCAGCACACCGTGGTTAATCACAGCGATACGAGTGCCCATGGTCATGGCTTCCACCTGGTCGTGTGTCACGTAAATGAACGTGGTCTTCAAGCGCTTGTGCAATTTGGTGATTTCTTTACGGGTCTGCACGCGCAGCTTGGCATCCAGGTTGGATAACGGTTCATCGAACAGGAACACTTTTGGTTCACGCACGATGGCGCGCCCCACAGCAACACGCTGGCGCTGGCCGCCGGAAAGTTCGCGCGGTTTGCGGTTCAGCAGCATTTGGATATCGAGGATCTGCGCAGCTTCATCAACCCGCCGTTGGATCTCCTCTTTCGGCATCTTGCGCAATTTCAACCCGAAAGCCATATTTTCAAATACGGTCATGTGCGGGTAGAGTGCGTAAGATTGGAATACCATCGCGATATCCCGATCCTTGGGTGGAATGTCGTTCACCACCTGATCACCAATCATGATTTCACCGGAAGTAATTTCTTCCAGTCCGGCTAAACTCCGCAGAGCGGTTGTCTTGCCGCAGCCCGAAGGGCCCACCAATACCAAAAATTCTTTATCGTCAATGGTGAAACTGAGATCATTGACAGCTATTACGTCGCCGAATTTTTTGACGACGTGGTTGAATGTTACACTTGCCATGCTTTTCCTCCATTCCACAAAATATAGTGACTTAATTATAGGTCAAATTTTGCAGAAGTAAAAAGAAGTGATGACAAACGTCATCACTTCTTTTTGATTACGGGGAAAGTGTAATGCTAGAAAGCTTTTAATGCATCCACCACGCGGTCAATATCTGCTTCCGTGACTACCGGCGACATATGTCCGATGCGGAAGACGACGTCTTTCAAGTGTCCCAATCCACCGCCAATTTGGATGTGATGTTCATTCAACAAATACTGAATAATTTCACCGCTCTTATGGCCCTCCGGCGCGTAAGCCGCTGTCAGCACCGGGTTCAGCATCTCATCCGGCGTGTAGGGTTCCATGCCGGCTTCCCGCAGTCCCTTGCGCAAGCGCAACGCCAGGGAGTGGTAACGCTGTATACGATTATCAATCCCTTCCTCCATCAATTGTTCCAGCGCGACCAGTAAGGCATTGACGTTATTGGTTGGCATGGTCACGGGGGTTGGGTGCCAATCCGCCCATTCTGTCCCATATTTGCGCCAGTTTTGCAGATTGGTATACCAGCTGTGGCCTTTATCAAAGGAACGGTCGATCGTTTTCCAGCCTTTTTGGCTGACCGAGACGGGTGCCAAACCGGGCAGCGCGCCCAGGCACTTTTGCGTGGCAGAAGCACAAATATCTACGTTCCAATCTTCCATGTCAAAGGGAATGCCACCGAAAGAGGATACCGCGTCCACCAGGAAAATCGCGTCGCTCGCTGCCACAATCGCGCCGATTTCCTTCACCGGGTTGAGCACAGTCGTGGAAGTCTCGCCGTGCACCACCGACACCGCTTTGGCATCGGGGTTGGCATCCAAAGCTTCTTTGATGGCTTGCGGATCAAGCGGTTTACCCCACTCGCCCGGCACTTCCACAATATTTAATCCGATATTTTTAGCAACCTCGATCAGCCGCCCACCGAAGAATCCATTGTTACCGATGATGATCTTTTCGCCCTTCATCAGGCTACTGCTCATGGATGCGTCAATTGCGCAAGTACCGGAGCCAACCATTAAATAAACATCATAATTCTTGCCGGCAACATTGAATATTTGCCTGAGAATATCAATCACGCGTGCATACTTTTTTACCCACGCATCCCCATAATGCGGTTCAACCGGCTCGCTGAGCGCGGCTAAAACTTTTGGATCAACCTCCACTGGACCCGGTATCATTAACTTCATCTGCGCTTGTTCCATTTATTCTCTCCTTTTCCTTTGGCAAAAATTGATATCTCCGTGTAAATCGTCATTCCGCGAGTTTTGTTTATATTAAAAAAGAATCGGTGCTGGTACCGTTTGATTGAAACGCAGGTTATCCAACACCGTCAGGGGTCTGAAGGGAAAACCCTTCCTGGTAAAGACCATCCCAATTATTATCCATTTTTCTATTAGAGGAATGTGGAGCCGGCTGAACACGACCCGCGCATTCATAATTATTACGGATATCCGATGTTCATATCCGAAATATATCCTGGACAGCAACTTTGGATATGCGTTTTCTTGCAGCCGTTTGTTCACATTAATTCTGTAGTTCTTCACTGAGAACGCCCTGGTACAGTATTTTAATCATCATATTTTATCAACTCAATCATAATTCACCCAAGGATAAACCTTAAATTTTGTCAGCTAAGTTATAATAACGTTCCTATCCAGCTTCTAACTATTAAAGGTTTATTTATGGTGCAAAAAAATATGGGGACCGTCGATTTTGACTTGAAGGAAGCCATCTCGTCCAACCGTCTGGTTGGATTATGGCGTCTGATGCGCGGCTACCAGCTCGACTATACCTTCGCCACAATAATGCAAGGTTTATCGGCGGCTTCCAAAACAGCGACATATTTATTACTTAGTTACTTTGTCGATAACTACTTTCTAGCCTCCACCGGAAAATATCCGGTTTGGACTATCGCCGTGGCTTTCGTTGCTTTCGCGGGATTGCAGGGTTATTTTACATTCCTGAGCGGCAAGCATGCCGCAAAAACCGCGGAAGGTACAGTCGAACGTTTGCGTAATTATCTGTTCGACCACATCCAACATCTGCCTTTTTCTTATCACGGCGCCACCGATACCGGTGAGCTGATCCAGCGTTGTACCTCCGACGTAGACGCCCTGCGGCGCTTCTATAACGATCAGGCCATCGGCGTCGGGCGCATTGTGCTGTTGTTTGTGGTAAATTTCATCGCGCTGCTGCGCCTGAATACCCGGTTGGCATTGCTATCTGTCATTGCTGTCCCGATCGTTGTGGTCACGTCCATTTACTTTTTTAAGAAGGTCTCCAAGGCTTATGAGGCTTACCAGGAGCAGGACGCCATCCTATCCACCACCCTTCAAGAGAACCTTAGCGGCGTGCGCGTTGTCAAGGCTTTTGCCCGCCAAACTCATGAGATTGAGAAATTCGAGCAAAACAACTGGGAAAAATTTAAACGCGGCAAGCACCTGCTAACGATCCATTCTCTCTTTTGGCCCATCTCGGACACAATCTGCGGCATGCAGATGTTGGCAGGATTTTTACTTGGTGCGCTGATGGCTATCCGCGGAGAAATCAGCGTGGGTAATTATTTAGCGTATGGCGGCTTGATAGTGTGGATCATCTATCCGCTGCGTGGCCTCGGCCGTCTGATCGTGGAAATGTCCAACGGTCTGGTTTCATACGATCGCGTGTTCAAGATCATCAAAGAAATTCGCGAACCATTGGACGACGGCGACTACCATCCTGCAGCGGATTTAGATGGCGAAGTAATTTTCAACCATGTGAACTTCGAATACAACCAACATGAACAGGTGCTGCACGATATCAACTTCAAAATTGAAGCCGGCAAGGTAGTGGCGCTGCTCGGTTCTACCGGATCGGGCAAAACCACATTGGTCAATCTGCTGCCGCGCTTTTACGATTACACCAGCGGTGAGATTTTGTTGGATGGAATCGATCTATGCCGCTATTCGCGCCGCTATTTGCGCAGCCAAATCGGTATTGTTGAACAGGAACCCTTCCTGTTTTCCCGCTCCATTCGCGAAAATATTACTTACGGCGTTGGCCGGGATGTTCCCGAGGAAGAGGTCGAGCAGGCAGCTAAGATGGCTGCGGTTCACGATGTCATTCTCTCCTTCCCCGAGGGGTATCGCACGCTGGTGGGTGAACGCGGTGTTACCCTGTCCGGCGGGCAGAAACAACGCATCGCCATTGCGCGCACCTTGCTGAAGAATCCCTGCATCCTCATTTTGGATGATTCCACCTCCTCCGTGGATACCGAAACGGAAGCGCAAATTCGCGCAGCCATGCAATCCTTGATGCGCGATCGCACCACTTTCGTCATCGCTCACCGTATTCAGAGCATTATGAACGCGGACTTGATCCTCGTCATGGAAGACGGCCGTATCATCCAGCATGGAACGCACGAGAGTCTTTTACGCGTGCCAGGGGTCTACCAGCAGATTTATAACATTCAGACCCGCATCGAAACGGAATTGGAACAGGAGCTTTCAAGTGCCAGCTGATTTTTACGAAGAAGAAGATTTTCAGGGCCAGTTCAAAGGCAATGTATTCAAGCGCATCTTGGATCTGATGCGGCCGCATTGGCCTTGGGTATTGGGCTTTTTGATCTGTGTCATTATTGTGTCCATTCTGGATGCTTATTTCACTTACCTGAGCAAGCAAATTGTCGATAGAGGTATTGTCAATAAAGATATCAATGCCTTACAACAGATTTTGGTGAATTATGGCATTCTCATTCTTGTGCAGGCCGCCGCTGTATTCGGCTTTGTTTTCCTGGTTGGTGTGTTGGGAGAACGGGTACGCTATGACTTGCGCCAGTCCCTATTCAACCACCTCCAGCGCTTATCGCTCTCCTATTTCTCGCGCACGCCTGTTGGCTGGATCATGTCGCGCGTTACCAACGACACCGAACGGGTAGCCGAGCTGGTTACCTGGGGTGTGCTGGATTCCACCTGGGGCGTTATCAATATTTTGACCTCCGTGATTTTCATGCTGGTCATCGACTGGCGCCTGGCTCTGATTGTCATTGCCATTCTGCCATTTTTATTTTATGTGGCCGTTCAATTCCGCAAACGCATTCTGGAGCAGTTCCGTAATGTGCGCAAAATCAATTCCAAGATCACAGCTTCATATAACGAGAATATCAGCGGCGTGCGCGTGGTTAAAGCGCTTGGCCGTGAAGATGAGAACTTGCGCGAGTTTGGCGAACAAACCAGTGCCATGCGCAAAGCCGGTTATCGCGCTGCCTGGTTGAGCGCGCTTTTCCTGCCCAGCGTGCAGATCATTTCTGCTGTTGGCTTGGGCGGCATCATCTGGTACAGCGGAGCGACAGTCGGCAGCGGCACTTTTTCCATTGGCAGCTTGCAGGCTTTCATTACTTACATGACTTCCATGTTGTGGCCTATTCAGGATGTCGCCCGCGTCTTTGCCGAAATGCAGCGTGCTCTCGCCTCCGCCGAGCGTATTTTCTCGCTGGTGGATACCACGCCGGAAATTCTGGATAAACCCGGTGCTTTTGACCCCGGAACCATCCGCGGCGAAATCCAATTTGAACATATGTATTTCTGGTACGAAGATGAACTGCCGGTCATTAAAGATTTAAATCTGACGATTCAACACGGGGAGACTATTGCCTTGGTCGGTTCTACCGGCGGCGGCAAGACCACCATCGTCAATTTATTATGCCGTTTCTACGAACCCAAGCGCGGCCGGATTCTTATCGGCGGGCACGATTATACCGACCTTTCGCTGCAGGCCATCCAATCCCGTATTGGAGTAGTGCTGCAAACTCCACATCTGTTCTCCGGCACCATCCGCGAGAATATCGCTTACGGCCGCCTCAAAGCCAGCCAGCAGGATATCGAAGCATCCGCCAAACTGGTTGGAGCGGATCATTTCATCCAGCGCTTCGAACATGGCTATGACGAACAAGTCGGTGAAGGTGGCGTTCTGCTCTCGGTCGGCCAGAAACAGCTCATCAGCCTGGCACGTGCGGTGCTTTCCAACCCGGAGATTTTCATCATGGACGAAGCGACCAGTTCCGTTGACACCCTTACCGAGTCGATGATCCAAAAAGGGATGGAAGCCATCATGCAGGACCGCACCAGCATTATTATTGCCCACCGCTTGTCGACCATCAAGACCGCTCATCGCATTTTGGTGATTGAAGATGGTCAAATCGCCGAAATGGGCAATCACGCGGAGTTGCTAAAACTGAAGGGTAAGTACTACAATCTCTATACGCGCCAATTCCGCTTTGAGCGTGAGGATGCGTATAATATTTTTAAGGAAAACAACCAGGCAAACTTATCCGCCGGATAGCAGGTTTCAAGCTGTAAATTCTCTTTTTGCGGGTGGTAAAATAGGTTTGAACATCTTCAGTTATAATTAACGCACAAATTTGGAATGGAGTGAAGTAATGAAGAAAACTATGTTAAAAACCCTCAGTTTGGTAGCTGTAATGATTGCTGCCGCCCTGATGCTCGGCGCCTGCGGTGCCGCCGCTCCTGCGGAACCCACGGTGGATCCGAACGTTATTTTCACCCAGGTTGCTGAAACGGTAATGGTCAGCATGACCCAGACCTCGGAAGCTATCCCCCCCACAGCCACACCTGAACCAACCGCTACTCCTGAACCCACACAGCCGCCAGCCCCCACAGTCGATGTCAGCCAGGAGCAGCCAGCCATTCCCACTATTTCGATGGGACCCACCGCCACGGTTCAGCTTTACGGTGATGCCGCTAAATGGAATACCCAAAGCCCGGTGGATGGCAAGGTCTTCAGTGTTGGCCAGGCATTCAACTTCCATGTTTGCATGTCTAATGTCGGATCTACTACTTGGACGAGCAAATATTATCTACACTATATTGATGGTAGCAAGCCATGTTGGGTATCAAAAACCTATGTCGGCAAAGCTATTGACCCCGGCAGTAAATGGTGTTTTGATCTGGAATGCCGGGCTCCTGATACATCCGGCACTTACACGACCTATTGGTTCCTGAAGAATGCCGATGGTGTGAAGGTCACAAACGGCGAAGTATATTTCGCATTCAAGGTTCAATAACCATCCTTCCTGACAATAATAAAGAGGCTCTCTTTTGAGCTACACTCTATAAATAAAACAGGAAAAGTAAGGCCTCAATAAGTTAAGTAGACAGGCACCTGATTTAATAAGGTGTCTGTCTTTTTTTTTTAGGTATGGGAATATGGCTCAATTCTTTTCTGTTGATATTGCCTAATCCAGATTTCTATCCGTTCGGATTTCCGTATCCTTAACTGTTCCGCAATCTCTCAACAGGTGAGTCCTTTTTCAGGAATAAATCTACTGCTTCTTGCTTCATTTCGATTATCTAATACAACACCCCATTTCTACCTGACAAAATAAAAAGCACCCCTCGTGTCTAAAAAGAACAAGGGGTGCTTTCTTTTCGTGTCTACTTTTTAGTGTCCATTTTACAAAAAGGACACCTCATACTTTTCTAATTCAGAAATCTCCTGCTGGTTAACTAATCAACCCAACTTGTATTACTGAATTTCCAACATTATTCGGCTGTTGCGTTTACAAAACCGTATTTGGCCAATACGGCTTGTCCTTCATCGGAAAGGACGAAGCTTACAAAAGAAGCGGCCAAATCTGCGTTTTGGCTGTCGGCAACTGCGGCAATCGGGTAAGTTCCAATGGAGTTCAGCTCATCCGGGATATCCAATGTGCCAATGCTTTCAGCAGCATCCGCGGTAATATCGGTCACGTACACGATACCGGCATCGGCTTCACCCAGGGTAATCTTGGTCACGACGGCTTTGACATTATCTTCAAATGAGACCACATTCGCCAATACGTTTTCCTTGAAATCGCTGCCGAAACTTTCATCCGCGCTGGCTTTGTCCAGAAATTCCTGTGAGTACTTGCCTACCGGAACGGTCTCATCGGCCAGAATGACCATCAAACCGGATTTTGCCAGGTCTTGAAGCTGGGTCAATTCTCCGGGATTATCCTTGGGATATATAACAACCAGTTTGTTATACGCAAAAGTTTGGGCATCGTCCGCGTTTACACGCCCGGCGTCAACGACAGCTGTCATGTATTTGGTGCTGGCACTGGCAAAGACATCCGCTGCGGCGCCCTGTCCGAGTTGTTCTGCCAAAGCCTGAGAACCGGCAAAGCTTAATGCCACGGTCACACCCTCATTTTGTGCTTCGAAGAGCTGCCCCAGTTCAGTAAAGGACTCGGTCAATGAAGCGGCTGCCAATACGGTCAGCGTGCGTGCTTCTACCGGTGCTTCTGCTTCAGCTTCGGCTGCCGGCGCGGCAGCTTGTTCCTCAACCACTTCGGTGGGAACACTCGTTGCTGGTTGGGCTGAGCAAGCTGCCGAAAGCAGCAGCAGGCTCAACATTAGAATAGACAAGATTTTGGAACGCATAATGGAAAACCTCCTTGGTTTTTGGTTGTGCAAGTCAGACGCGTTAGGCGTCAATCTTGCAAGGCGATATTATTCACTTTATGAGTATTCATATCGTGAATTAACAAGATTGTATCACTGAATAAACCAGGAGATGAATAATTTGTTCTCTTTTAAGATTGTTCAATTGTTTCCAACTTGCTTTGCTAAAAAACAGCGGCTATTTATGCAATCCCCGTATATTTCGCCCGATAATTCTCGTGGAGGAAGTCACTCAATCATTGATTAGTTCGACTCCGGTATCCAAACGGCTGTGTAAAAATCCTTTGACCAAAACCAGCGTGAGGAATGAAAAACAGATCAGGATGATCGACAGCGTTAATGCCACATTTAACTCAATCTCGAAACCGATATAAATGGCCAGCGGCATTGTTTGTGTCCTTCCCGGAAAGTTCCCAGCGAAGATAATGGTTGCCCCGAACTCCCCCAAAGCCCGTGCCCAAGTCATCACCCCACCGCTCAATAGTGCGTTTGCGGAAAGCGGCAGTACGATATAGCGGAATACCTGCCAGCGATTGGCGCCGTCCAGTGCAGCCGCCTGCTTTAGCTCCTTGTCGATACCGGAAAAGCCCACTGCGGCTGAACGGACGTATAGCGGTGAGGCAATAAAAAGCTGTGCCATCACCACCGCGATGAAAGTAAATGGAATGGTGATGCCCTTCTCGGCCAACAGCGTCCCTACCAACCCGCGCCGACCAAACGCCATTAACAGCGCCACGCCTGCCACCGATGGCGGCAGTACGGTTGGGATATCGACAAGCGTATCCACAATATGATAACCTTTGAATTTTCGCGTTCCCAACAAGTACGCCACCGGTGTGCCTAATACCAGTGTCAATGCCGTGGTTACGCTTGAAGTTGCCAGGCTTAAACTGATGGCTTGCGTCACTTGGCGTTCGTTCAGGTTCTGCAGTAGGTCACGGGGGGAACTGTGAATAAAAAGTGAAAGAATCGGGATGGCCAAAAACAACAGCATCGGCATTGAGAGCAATTTCCAGGTTTGTTTAGACCATACGGCGGTGTTTACGATTGTTCGTTTTTCAGTCTCTATCATGAGTATTACCTGTTTTCATTGTCGGAATGTACAAATTGCCTGCTCGATGAAAGGTATTTCCTGATTCCATCACCGGATTTTTCAGATTTAATTTTTACCACAGAATTCCAAATAATTGGTTTATGATTATTCACGTTGTGAATTAGTCAATTATACGTGTTTATGGTATTATCGGCCATTATTCAGGTCGCCGGTTCTTTAAACAGAACCAATTATAGGAACATTTTACCGATGGACCGAATGGAGCAAAACTATGCTGAAAACGAAACCAGTTACGGAAGTCACCCGCATCATCACGGAACGCTTTGGCGCGTATCGCTTGAAATCAGAACGTGTTCCATTGGAAGACGCCCTGGGCCGCGTGCTTTCAGAGGATATCCTGGCTTCCGCCTTCATTCCCAACTTCAACCGCGCGACCGTGGATGGTTATGCGGTCAAAGCCGCTGATATCAGCCTTTGTTCGCAAGAGACACCCGTAACGCTTAAATTGGTGGGCCGTTCTCATATGGGTGCCTCAACCACTTTCGGTATCACGCACGGTGAGTGCGCTTACGTCCCAACCGGAGGTGAGGTGCCCGACGGCACCGACACCATGGTGATGATCGAAGATACGCAGATGCAGTCCGAAGAAGCGATATCCTTTTTTGTGCCTTACCGCGCTGGTCTGAACCTGATTTATCGCGGTGAGGATACCCAGCCGGGCAACTTAATCATTCCAGCCGGTAAACGCCTGAAAGTAGCCGACACCGGCACGCTGGCGGCCATTGGCATCACACAGGTGCCGGTCATGCTGCGTCCGCGTGTGGCAATCATTTCGACCGGCGACGAGATTGTGCCGGTGAATCAACCTATTTCCGCCGGTCTGATTCGGGACGTCAACGCCCCTATGTTATCCAATGCCATTTCGGTCAACGGCGGCCGGCCCAATTTTTACGGTATAGTAAAGGACCATCCGGATGCCATCACCACCGCGGTTGAAGCGGCTTTGCCCGAAGCGGATATGCTTCTCATTTCCGGCGGTACTTCCATGGACACGCGCGATGCTGTCACATCCGTGATTGCCGCTTTAGGGGAAGTATATGTGCACGGAATCACAGTTAAACCCGGTAAACCAACCATCTTCGGCGCAATACAGGATAAGCCCGTCTTCGGTCTGCCCGGTAATCCAGTTTCAGCATATTTCACCTTCCGGCTTTTTGTCCGGCCCCTGCTGCATTCGCTGCAAGGTACGCAGCCGGTGGACCGTCAAATCACATTGCCCCTCGCGCGCAACGTGGTCACCAATCACGGTCGTGAGGAATGCGTCCCCGTTATCATCAGCGATGGACTGGCCCATCCGGTTGCCAGCAAATCCGGCCTGATCACCACGGTTTCCTGTGCCGACGGTTACTTTCGTATCCCGCGCGACCTGCCCGGCCGCAATCAGGGTGACCTGGTAGAGATCACCTTCCTCGACCAATAACCGGTAGGATTCTGAAAAAAAATAAAAAAAACCGCTTTGCAGCGGTCTTTTGGTTTACTTTATTTTGAGTTTAGATATGCTTTTTTGCAGCGCTTGTTCCATCTGGTTTTCGGCTTCATCCCGGTCCATCTCACACGCGGCGACCCACTCGTTAATAAACTGACGTTTAAGCGTTTCCAGGATTTTCTTCTCGTTGATGTGGACGTCTTTTTGAACATCGCGCGCGTGCATATCCCGGATCAATGCGGCTTTGGTCAGTAAATCGCTGTCCTGTGATTTTTCCTGAATGTAAGCCAGCCGGCGGCGGAAATTCTCATTCAGATCCTTAGGTGTTTGTGAAAGTACTTTGGTCGCTTCTTCGAAAGCAGTGGAGGTAGAAACCGGCCGAATACGTTCAGAACCGGTTTCCCCGATTGGCAGCCAATACGTAATGCTGTCCGTTTTGACTACATAAAAAACTTTGCGGTCGCCCAGCAATTCCTTGGTATCCATCCCGGTGATTTGCCCCAATCCATGGCGGTTGTGCACAATCCAATCCCCTTCGGATAATTCAAGCGTTATTTTTGTCATTTGCTGGTCCTTCTGGTGGAAATTCCGATTAGCGGAATTTACATAATTAATAAATCAGATACAATCGCTGCATGCCGGCGTACCCCTTCCAATATGCCCCCTGCTTCGGATTGTTGCCAATCCCTATTGTTAGTCTACCTGCGGATGATTGTATATTGATTATATCGCATTCATTCAATGCCCGTCAGTCTTCCTATAAGAGAGACAGGGAATGGGGAGTATTTTAGGATATGTTAATATAGTATTTCCCTCTTAGCATGTAAATTTAAGGGCTGTAGAATCGAACAAGTGATAAAACCGGATTCATATATGAAATCATCAACGCCAAAACCCGAAATTCAATTCTCGACTCCCCGTGAGTTGAACCTTGAATGCCCGCAATCGGGGAATGGCGATTATAAATGTTCCCAGGCCTTTCCTGATTTGACCCGCTTCAATGGTAGGTTTTACCTGGCTTTCCGTGCCGCGCCTTCGCATTTCCCTTCCGTCAAATCGCGCATTCTTATTTACAGCTCCCCGGATGCTGAAGCCTGGCAATTGGAACACACCATCGATGATGCCCGTGACCTGCGCGATCCGCATTTTCTTCAATTCCAGGGGCAGCTGCACCTGTTTTATATCAGTTTGCGCCGCCGCTTCTTCAATCACCAACCCAACCAGATCTACTACCTGATGCTACAGCCGCAGGGTTGGAGCACGCCGCAGGCCATCTCCGCTTCGCAAGCCGGTTTTTGGAACGTGAAAACGTTCCGGGACACCGTCTATATGAGCATCTATACCCGCAACGGAACCGACCAGAAGAAGACAAAACGCCATTTCCGCTTTATTGCCTCCAATGATTTGGAGCATTGGGAGACCGTCTTTGATTCGCCGCTCACGCGCGAAAGGCTGCGCAGCTACCAGACCTCCGAGGCTTCCTTCGATTTCGATACGCACGGCAACATCTTTGGCACCATTCGCTCGCTGATTTACCCCAACTTGAATTTCTTCATCCCCGCCGGAGAATCCGGCCGGTGGCAGGTGCGCGTGGACCGCTTCAAGTGCGACGGCCCCAACCTGTTCTGCCACAACGGACAAACCTTCCTGATCGCTCGCCGCAGCCTGTTCTATCAACTTTCCAGCCAACCTTTCCGCTTCATCCATCACGCCCGTACCACGCTCAACGTGCTGCGCTACTCGCTCAGCCGCAAGCGCACCGCCATCTACAGCTTCGACCTAGCCAGACTCACCATCCACCACCTCACCGATTTGCCCTCCCACGGCGACACCGGCTATTCCGCCATCGCGCCCATCTCGGAGAACCAATACCTGTTGATCTATTACAGTTCGGACATCAATATGAAAAAAGACTTGAGTTGGATCCATGGGCAAATGCGCCAGACCAAGTTATATTCAACTATCATCTCAATAAAATGATTTTTCCATCATTTCATTTTACAAGAAATATATACTAATTTCGGATTTTTTATAATTTATCAATGTATAATCTAGTAAATGCAAATTGGGGTTAAATATGCCAAAGGGAAATAATAACAATTTACTAATTGGGTTAGCATTTTTAAAAATATATAGTGACGAGAATAGAAAAAGTTATCTGGATATTTTTATTCCCTTAATAATAGAGTCTATTCGAGATATTGAAACTCAAGTAATTAATTTACAGACACTCCAAGAAAAAGTAAGAATTAATTTTGGAATTAATATTCCCCAAGTCGTATTAAAAGCAATTTTATATAAAGCAAAAAAACTTGATTATATAATTCGTAAAGATAATAATTTTTATCCAAACCCCAAAAAAATTGAAAAAATCAATTTCAAATCAGAACAGCAAAAAGTAGAAGAAATATATCTAAATCTAATCAAAGATTTTAGAAAATATATAGAAGCAAAATTTCAATCCTCTTTAACTGATATAGAAGCAGAAAAAATTATCACTTCTTTTATAAGTTATAACCAAATCTATTTTTTTAGTACCTCCAGTGAATTAAGTGAAACTATAAAAGAGACTTCGCTAAATTCTAAAGAAAAGGTCTTTATAAGTAGCTATATTAAAAATGCATGCGAAAATGATCCTGCAGCTTTTTCCAATATAGAGACTATTGTAAAAGGATATATGTTAGCTAATGCAATTTATTTTCCGGATCCCAATTTTTCAAGTAAGCATTTTAAACGCACAAGATTCTTTTTTGATACATCATTGATAATTTTCGCCCTTGGATATGCTGGCGATGAACTACAAATTCCTTGTCAGGAACTTCTCAATTTATTATATCGTTGTGGCGCACAACTTTATTGTTTCAATCATACAGTAATTGAAATAAAAGGTATTCTCAGTGCATGCATTTCGAAATTGGATAAAACACCCGATGATACTATTTTTGGAAGGAGTATACAATTCTTTGCTTCCCGAGGATTTAAAGGATCTGATATCAATCTCTTAATTTCCACACTCGAAAGAAAAATCGAATCATTGAGAATAAAAATAATTGATGTCCCTGATTATTTTGTTTACAAGCATCAAATTGATGAAGAGTCTTTATTTTCTGAAATTGCAGCAAATTATGTTTCTTACAGAGATGATTCAGTTCGAAGAGATGTTAATTCTATTTCAGCAATTTATAGGATTAGGAAAGGTCACACCTCTTTTAGTATTGAGGATTCATTTGCATTGTTTGTAACAAATAATAATTCTTTAGTAAAAATAGCAAATTCCAATTACTATAAGGATTTCGATAGAAATACAATTCCTCCCTTAATAACAGATTTCGCATTGACGAATATTTTGTGGCTAAAATCACCCATTGATATGCCTAATCTTCCTCAGCAGAGAATCATTGCTGATTGCTATGCAGCTATACTTCCCAATGAAGAGCTAACAACTAAATGGATTGAGGAAATTAACAAGTTAAAAGAAATGAAGGAAATATCTGAAGAAGATTATTATTTTTTGAAATTCTCTGAAGAGGCAAGAACTTCATTAATGGAAATCACTCTAGGTGAATCAAGATTACTAAATAAAAAAGTTATTCCAGAAATAATTAGTAAAGCCAAAGAAAAAATCACTCAAGATATAAAAGAAGAACTAGAAAGAGAGAAAACTGATAAGAGCATATTAGAATCAAAAGTAAAAGAACTTGAGTTAAGGAATTTTAAATTTGAGGAAAAATTACATTTACGAGCATCATTTATTGCAAAACAGATCTCGTTAGTATTAAAAATACTTACTTCCGTAATTTTACTTATTCCAAGTTTTATATTTTCTCCGATTACAACCTTCATTAATATTAAGATTATTAATAGTCTGACAAATTCTCAACGATATATCTTGATGATACTTTGCCTTCTGCTCTTCATTGTAGAATTGCTAAACTTGTTTTTTGGAACTGCTGTGGTTTCAATCTTCAATTCCATGGAAATTTCTTTAGAAGATTATATATATAGAGTCCAAAAATCATTCACTGAATAATCTTGGTATTTTTGTACAATAAAACCCAAGATTAATAAATATTTAAAAGCTAAATATTTTAATCAATTACCAGCTAATTCTTAAAATGAATCATACACAATCAGAAGACTTTAAATTCAATATTGACCAACATATACGCTGGTTGTCCGGCGATACGGGCGGAGTACAGCTCAACCTCGATGAAGCCGACCTGTCCGGCCTGAATCTGACAGACGCAAATCTGGAAAAAGCGCTCTTGCCCGGCGCGAACCTGCAGGGCACCAACCTGACTTTCGCCAATCTCAAAGGCGCTGTCCTTTCGGGAGCCCACCTGGAAAATGCCGTGCTGCGCGACGCCAACCTGGAAGGCACCGTCCTCGAGAACGCCAATCTGCGCAACGCCGACCTGACCAAGTGCACGCTCAGCTATACCGGCCTGCAGCAGGCTGACCTGACCGGCGCGGTCTTGCGGGACGCGTTCATCAACAACGCCAACTTCACCGGAGCGGACCTGACCCGCGCGGTCCTGATCAACGCGCGTTTTCATAAAGCCATTCTGGTTGGGGTGACTTTCGTCGAAGCCGACCTGACATCCGCGATGATTCATAACGCCAATTTGACCGATGCGAACTTTCAGGGCGCGAATTTGAAGAACACGTCCATTAAGAACGCCATTCTGCGCGGAACGAATTTTGACGGCGCGCGCATGCAGGGCACCACCATTAAGGGAGTAGGAACGAACGCTCCAAACAGCAGGAAAAAACCCAGGCGATGAAATTAAATCAGATTTGCGCTGATGGTAATTTACACTTGTTTGACCACGATGCTGCCTTTGGGCACCCCCAGGTCAGCCCCCACCATATCGCATTTCACTTGAAGTAAGAAGAATATCGGCGCATCCTCCGCGCTGAGCGCCTCGTAATTGCCCATGCCCTTGGCGACGATCAGGCGCGCCTGCCGGAAACGTTCCACGAATTCGTCTGAGCAATGCGATAGCAGCGTACCCGGATAGCGCGCCCCGCAGGAAACCACCGACGCGATCTCATCCAGCCCGGCGGCTTGCGCGTCCGCGATTGTTGCGTCATTCAGGATGGGCGCTTCCTTAACCGCATACACGACCGGCTTGCCGATCGTTTCGATCAGGATGCGGTCGAAGACCGTCTCCCCCGTGTTGTCCGCCAGATACAAGATATCATCAACCTTATCAATGGCTATACGCATCACTTCCAGATCATCGACGGCAAAGGGCTGCGTCATCACGCGCCGAATGGTTGCCTCCAGGTCGTAGGAATCCAGCGGCCCAAAGTCGATGATGTTGCCCGCGATGGCCAGGCGCACCGCGCTCTCCAGCGGGTCGTCCGCCTGAAGCACGACTTCTTTCCATTTGGGATACAACGCCAGCGCTTCCGCTGTGCTCTGCGCTTTCTCTTCCGCATAGATATCCTCGTTGCCGGTCATCTCGCGCAGAATGCCCTGTGTCTGTGCCGCGATCTCCGGTGCAGAAGCTCCCGGCCGAACTTCCGCCAGCTCCCGTAGGATGCGCTGCATGGCCGCGGCCTGTTGTTCCTCATCCATCCCCGATTGGCGGATGGCCCTCAATGCCTGCCGTACCGCGCAGGGATAACAGTCCAGTGAAAACTTCATTGTGTGCCTCCCCGCCCAAGTATATCATCCGCTTCCTCCCTCCCTGTTTCTTAAGAAAATGGCGAGGTTAAGAATGAGCTGAAATAAAGATGCCATACTCCTCCCCTATTTCCGCAGGAAATGGGGGAGGCCGGGAGGGGGCTGAAAATGGGGGAGGTCGGGTGGGGGCTTAGGCTGTGAGAGGGGAGAGGTTGTAAGCTAGCCTACGCCCTCGCCGCCCCCGCCACGTAAGCTGCCATCTTTTGCGGAATATCCACCCCAGTCGTATCAATGCTGTGCCGGAACTCCATGGTGTGGTTGATCTCGTTCACCGTCAGCCCATCCTCGGTCTCGAACAGATCCAAGGCCAGCAGCCCGCCGCCCACCGCCTGGGCCGCCCGCCCGCACAGCTCCACCATCTCCGCCGTCAATGGGCAGTTAGTCGCCTCGCCGCCGCGCGCGGTGTTGGTGATCCAATTCTCCGAGCTGCGATAAATGGCGCAGATGACCTCGTCGCCCACCACGAAGGCGCGGATGTCGCGCCCGGGCTTTTCCACGTATTCCTGCACATAGAATATCTGGTGATTGATACCCAGCGCGGCCTTGTGCTCGATGATGGCGCGCGCCGCGTCCGCGTTCTCGATCTTCGCCAGCAGCCGTCCCCATGAACCCACCACCGGCTTCATCACGCAGGGATAGCCCACCGTTTCCACCGCCGCCAACGCGGCTTCTTCATCGAAAGCCATCACCACGCGCGGCGTGGGGATGCCCGCGCTGGTCAGGATCTGGCTGGTGATGTACTTATCGCCGCAGCGTTCCGCTACCAGGCTGGAATTGATCGCTCGGATGCCGTTGGCTTCGAAGATGCGCGAGATGTACAGCCCGCGCGTGTACGACAGCGAGCGCACGAAGAGCACGTCCACGTCCGCCGGTTTCTGCGCGATGTCGAAGGGCTGTTCGCCGTCCGGGATGCGCACCACCTCCACGCCGGGCTGCTTTTCCAATGCTTCCAACAGGTACTTTTCCTCAACGCGTAAACGGGTATATAAGAATCCAACTCGAGCCATGTTTTTCTCCAATTTCAATAAAGTGTTTTGATAATTCCGATCGATAATTATAAGTTGCGCATGACCGCCTGGGTCGCCTGCGCTGTTGAAAGCACTCCGCCCATATCAACCGTTACCTCGCCCGCTTCCATGCAGGCCTCGGCCGCCGCGCGCACCCTTCCGGCTTGCTCTGTCTCACCCAGGTGCTCCAGCAGCATAGCCGCCGCCAGGATAGCTGCCAGCGGATTGGCCTGGCCTGTGCCCGCCAACGTCGGCGCGCTGCCGTGCACCGGTTCGAACACCGCCGCGTCCTCCCCGATGTTGCCGGAAGCCGCCACGCCCAGTCCGCCCACCAGCATGCAGGCTTCGTCGCTCAGGATGTCGCCGAACAGGTTGGTGGTCACGATCAGTTCGAACTGCTGCGGCGCGCGCACCAGTTCCATCGCGCAGGTGTCCACCAGCATTTCCTTCATTTCAACATCGGGGAAAGCTTGCGCCACTTCCAAAGCCACCGCGCGGAACAGCCCGCAGGTCTGCCGCAGCACGTTGGCTTTATGCACCACATGCACGCAGCTCCGTCCCTGCGCCCGCGCCAGCTCGAAAGCCTTGCGCAGGATGCGCTCCGAGCCGCGCCGGGTGATGATGCGTTCCGTTACCGCGCGTTCGCCGTTCTCTTCCACGCGCTCGCTGCCGCTGTACAACCCCTCGGAATTTTCGCGCACGATCAGGATATCGATGCCCTCGCGCGAGGACGGGTGCGGGATCGAGCGGATCGGGCGCAGGTTGGTGTACAAGTCCAATTGTTGGCGCATGCGCACCACCGGCGAAAAATAGCCTGCGAGGTTGGGCGGCGTGGTCACCGCGCCGAACAGCGCCGCGTCGCTGGCGCGGATGGCGTCCAGCGTTTCCTGCGGCAGCGGTGTGCCCAGCTCTTGGTAAGCGCCAAAACCGATTTCAGCCTGCGTAAACTCCAATGTCAGCGGCAGCGCGCGCAGCACCTCGGCCGCGCTGGCCACCACCTCCGGACCGATGCCGTCGCCCGGCAGCAGGCAGATACGGTAAGCCTTGTCCGTCGTCATGCCGCTCCCCTTGCCGGTTGCATCAACTCATTGATGTCGTGCCCCTGCAGGAAAGCCACAATCCCGCCCGCCTCCGCGATCTTCAGCACGAAATCCGGCAGCGGTTGGGCCTGGTAGCTGCGCCCCGTGGTCGCGTTTGTGATGACGCCGCTGGCCAAATCCACCTGCACCTCGTCCCCTTCCTTTATTTCCACGGCCGCCTGCGGGCATTCCAGGATGGGCAGCCCGATGTTGATGGCGTTGCGGAAGAAGATGCGCGCATAAGACGCCGCAATAACGCACCGCACACCCGCGCCTTTGATGGCGATGGGAGCGTGTTCGCGGCTCGAGCCGCAGCCGAAGTTCTGCCCGCCCAACACCACGTCGCCAGGCTGCACAGCCTGCGGAAATTCCGGCTTGATCTCGCAGAAAACGTGCGCTGCCAGTTCCCGCGGGTCAATCGTGATGTTATAGCGCCCCGGGATGATCTCATCCGTGTTCAGGTTGTCGCCAAATTTCCAAACCTTACCCATAATTTCTCCTCTTTCACCTGTCTTTGCAAGGTCCGTAAAACAGTTCGTAGCAATCTCAGTTTTATTCTTCCTGACAATCAATGCCAACGTAACAGCAATACCAATAATAGCCTATGCGCATTATTCGACCTTACGCGGGTCGGTGATGCGTCCGCTCAGCGCGCTGGCCGCCGCGGTGGCCGGACTGGCCAGGTAGATTTCCGCTTCCGGGCTGCCCATCCGTCCGATGAAATTGCGGTTCATGGTGGTCAGCGCCCGCTCCCCCGCCGCCAATATGCCGCCGTGCCGCCCGATGCAGGCCCCGCAGCCTGGTTGGGTCACCACACAGCCGGCGTCCATCAGGGTCTCAATCAACCCCGCCCGCAATGCCCGTTTATAGATGCGCTCGCTGGCCGGCGTCACAATCACGCGCGTGTATGCGTGCACCCGCTTGCCCTTCAGGATATTGGCCGCGGTTTCGATGTCGCCGTAGCGCGCGTTGGTGCAGGTGCCGATATATACTTCGTGAATTTCCAGGCCTTCCACTGCCTCGATCGGCTTGACATTTTCCACGAGTGGATGGCAGGCCACCGCCGGCCCCAATTGCGATACGTCTATTTCGATGACCCGTTCGTATTGCGCGTCCAGCGGTCTCAATTGCTCGAAGGGTCCCTGCAATCCGGCTTCGTTCTCCAGGTAGGCCGCAGTCACCTCATCCGCTTCGATCAGCCCGCACTTGGCGCCGACTTCGGTGGACATGTTCGGGAAGATGATGCGTTCGTCAATGCTCAGCCCGCTGATGTAGTCCCCGCCAAACTCGACCGACTTATACGTTGCGCCGTCCATCCCCAGCAGCCCCGCGATGTGCAGCATGACATCCTTGGCGCTCACGCCAGGCTGGGTCTCGCCGCTAAATTCAATGCGGATGCTTTCCGGAATGCGGAACCAGCACTTGCCCGTCACCCAGGCTACGCCAATTTCGGTCGATCCCAATCCCGCCCCGAACGCGCCCAACGCGCCGTAGGTGTTGCTGTGCGAATCCCCACCGATGATGATCGCGCCCGGCCGCACGTAGCCTTCCTCGATCATGACCTGGTGGCACACACCCTCGCGGTGCAGGTGCGGTAATTCCTGTTCCCGCACGAAGTCCAATATCATACGGTGATTCTCCGCCGCCGCGATGTTGGGCGCCGGATAGGCATGGTCGAAAAACAGCACGATGCGCTCTTTTTCATGGATCGGTTTTCCGATCTGCCTGAAAGCCTTGATGGCTAACGGAGTGGTGTTATCGTGACTCATGATGAAATCCACGTCCGCCATCACGATCTCGCCGGCATGCACCGGCCGTCCCAACTTACGCGAAAATATCTCTTCAACCAACGTACCCATAATTTCTCCTCTAGCTGCCCGCGTTCAACACGGCTGCGGCCCTCACCGCGCTGCCGTTGCTGCTTCCGTTATATTTCTTCAACACGATGCGTGTGTCGCTGCGCTTTACGCCCCGCAGCGTGCGTATTTCCTCGATCAGGTTGTTCAATGCCATCACATCTTCTACGTGCACTATGGCGCTGATGTCGTAGTCGCCGGAGATTTCATACACGCTGGCGACACTCGCGAAGCTCCGCAGCCGCCGCACCACCAACGAGGTATACACGTGCGATTCCACTTCCAGCATGATCAGCGCGTTGATGTCGTGCGGGATCACGTCTAGTGCGCGTCCGGTCACCTTCTCGGCTATATCGATGATGTCGGTGTCGAACAGCTGCCGGCTGTGATCGCCGGCGTCTTTGATGCCGACCACGATGGCCTCCAATTCGGCATTGCTCACCTCGATGCCAAACTCCTCCAGGCGTGCCTGCACGGCGCTCTTGCCGGTGTATTTGTCGATCACGATCTTGCGTTCCCTTCCCAACATAGCCGGGTCGAAGGGTTCGTAGGTGCGCGGGTTCTTCAGCACGCCGTTGGTGTGGATGCCGCTTTTATGTGTGAAGGCGTTCTCGCCCGTGATGGGTTTGTTGGGCGCCAGGAACACACCGGAAACCTTCTCGACGTAATCCGACAGCTCCATCAGCGGCGCCAGTTCGTACTTGTGCACGCCCTCCAGGTTGTTATAGGCAATGATGGTTTCCACCAGATCCGGAATGCCGGTGCGCTCGCCCAGACTGTTGACTGTGGTATGAATGCAGTCCGCCCCGCCGCGCACGCCCTCCATGGCATTCGCCAGCGCCAGCCCGTAATCGTTGTGGCAGTGCAGGTCGATCTTGCAGGGCAGCAGTCGTTCGCGCAGCGTACGCATTCGTTCAAAGAAGATGTAAGGCTGCAGGATACCCAGCGTGTCCGCGAAGCTGATGCGGTCTGCCCCGGCTTCGATGGCCGCGTTGCATACCCGCACCAAGAATTCCGTGCCCGTGCGTGAAGCGTCTTCCGGCGTGAAGCGCACCTTCAACCCCAGGCTGCGCGCGTAGGCTACACTCTCGGTGATGATGTCGAAGGCTTCATTCTCGGTTTTGTGCAGCTTATCGTCCAAATGGATTTTCGAGGTGGCGAAGAAGATAGCCGCCCGGTCCGCACCGCTGGCTTTGACCTTATCGATGGCTGCTCGTGAGGCAATTGAATGCGCCACGATCTCCGCGCGCAGGCCTTCTCCCGCGATGCGCTCAATCGCCGCGGCCACGTTGGGCGAAACGCTCGGGTCGCCTGCTTCGATCATCTCCACACCCACAGCATCCAACAGTCGCGCGATGTGCACCTTCTCGTCAATCATAAAATTGACGTAAGGCGTTTGCTCTCCTTCTCTCAATGTTGAATCCAGTATCTCGACCATGCCGTACCTTTCCTGATTTCCATTCTTTCGGGCTTTGCCAATAAAAAAAGCCCCCCGTTACCGGGAGGCTCTATTTTCGGATTGAAGAAAGATATGAAAATCTATTCCTTATTTATCTATCTCTATTCTGTTTAACCGAAATACGCCCAATCCCGACAACCCAGGTCGCGGTGATGGGCTCGTGTTTAGATTTAGCCAATTCAGAATTCGAAATTCGGTTCGTAAACATTAAAGATAATAATTTACTATAACTATGACATTTGTCAAGGGCAACCGCGTAATTTGTTATTTTTGCGCCCGTTTCTACCAGTATTGATGCACCAATGGCCGAATGTAGCGTTCGTAAATCGCCTTCACCTGCTGCATGGTTTCGGCACTCAACGCGGGCATGTCCGCCGCGGCGATATTCTCTTCCGCCTGGCTGGGCCGCTTAGCGCCCGGGATGGCGCAGCTGACCGCGTCGAACATCAATATCCAGCGCAGCGCGAATTGCGCCATGCTCATGCCTTGCGGGCAGATCTGTTTCAATTCCTCCACAGCCTGCAGACCGGTTTCGTAGTCCACGCCTGAGAAGGTCTCTCCTCGGTCGAAAGCAGCCCCCTCCCGATTGAAGGCGCGATGGTCATCCTGCGAGAACTTGGAATCCTGCTTGAATTTGCCGGTCAGCATGCCCGAAGATAACGGTACGCGCGCCAATATGCCCACCTGGTGATTTTTGGCCTGCTCAAACAACAGATCCGCCGGTCGCTGCCGGAAAATATTGAAGATCACCTGGATGGTCTGTACGTTGGGATATTCCAGCGCTTTCAGCCCTTCCTCGACTTTCTCCACACTCACGCCGTAATAACGCAGTTTGCCCTGCTTGACCATGTCGTCCAAGCTGCCGAACACTTCCGGCATGTAAAACACCTCGGTCGGCGGGCAGTGCAATTGCAGCAGGTCGATGCAGTCCGTCTCCAGATTCTTCAGGCTGCGCCCCACGAATTCTTCCAGGTTGGCGCGGTTGTAGCCCTCCGCATACTGGTGATCCAACCGCCGGCCGGCCTTGGTGGCAATGTGAATTTCCTCGCCGCATTCGCGTTTCAGCTTTGCCAGCAGCCGTTCGCTGCGCCCGTCGCCGTACACATCCGCGGTATCGAAGAAGTTCACGCCCAGCTCCACCGCACGCCGCAGCGCCGCCAACGATTCGCTGTCGTCCACTTCACCCCAGGTGCCGCCGATCGCCCACGATCCAAAACTGATTTCAGAAACCTTCCATCCCGTACGCCCCAATGATCGTTTTTCCATGATTCACCCCAATTCCTGATTTAGTTGTTTATTTAAATTATGCCACAAGACCGCTGGAAACCGCCTTTCTTTGCTCAGTTCGCTTTACAATTCTTTTTGTAACTTATAATTCTGGTCTGGCAGTACTTAAATCTTAATCATGCAGGTGAACAACATGGCAGAACTAACCATCAACGACAAAGACATTTCCGGCGACCTGCTGGCTTTCGCCCAGGAACTGGTTCGCATCCAAAGTTATTCCGGGCAGGAAGAAGCCGTCGCGCGCGCCATCGCCGCCAAAATGGAAGCACTCGGCTACGACGAGGTCCGTATCGATTCCTGCGGCAGCGTGCTCGGCCGCATCGGCAGCGGCCCTGTCTCCCTGATGTTCGAATCCCACACCGACACGGTCGTGGTCAACGACCCCGGCCAATGGGTTTACCCGCCCTTCAGCGGCGAGATTGCGGACGGCTTTTTATGGGGCCGTGGCTCGGTGGACATGAAAGGCGCCCTGGCTGCCTCTGTTTACGCACCTATCGTCGCTAAAAACCGCGGCGCGCTGGAAGGTAAAACTATTTACGTCTCCTGTTCGGTCTTTGAAGAAGACTGTGATGGAGTGGCTACCAGCAATCTGTTGGATGAGTTCAGCCTGCGTCCCGATTTTGCGGTCATCTGTGAGCCCTCCGGCAATACCATTGCCGTCGGACACAAAGGTAAAGCCCAGGTGGTCATCCAGACCCACGGCGTCTCCGCCCATGGCTCCGCGCCGGAGAAAGGCGTCAACGCGGTGTACGAAATGGCCGAGATCATCCAGCGCGTGCAGCAGACCAACCTGAACCTGCCCGTCCTTGACGGCAGGAAAGGCACGTTGGTACTTTCGCGCATCTCGTCAAAAGCCGTTTCCCTCAATGCGGTGCCGGACGAATGCGAGATCTACCTCGACCGCCGCCTGGTGGTTGGCGAGGATCAGACTTCCCTGCAAGCCGAAATTGAAAAGATCATCGGCGATCAAAACGCGACCTGGCAGATCGACACCATCCAGCGCACCGCTTGGACCGGCAAGCCCATCACCTACCACCCGCTGCATGCCGCCTGGAAGATCCCCGCAGATCACCACCTCACCCAAACCTGCGTGCATGCCTTCGATCAAGTCTTCGGCCGCGCGCCGCGGGAATTCACCTTCTGGGATTTCGGCACCAACGCCGTCGCGCTGGTCGGCCGCGGCATTCCCTGCATCGGCTTTGGCCCCGGCGATTCCAAGCTGGCCCATATGCGCGACGAAAAATGCCCCGTGGATCAGATCGTGGATGCCTGTGCTTTTTACTCGAATGTGATTGAGAACATATAACCCTATCCTATAATTTGACCTTACCTTTAACGGAGTAATACCCCGGTGGTTTTTCTAATCCAACGAAACGATAATCGCCAGCGTGCGTATACAAGTTAACGTGTTCAAACATCCATGAATCCGTTCGATTGATGATTAAACGCGGAATTCAGCTCAAGCCATAACGGAGAAGTATAAGATGAATAGAAAAGACTTGGGTCTCTCGCGCGATGAGCGCAATCAACTCCTGGTTTTCATTGTCTTCCTGTTCGTGATCATCACGCTTTTCCTGGGAACAGCGTTTCTACTTAATCGCGCAAATCCGAAATTGCCCTCGTTAATCGAAATTTTTGGGGTAAGTATTTCGCCCTACATGGGCATCTTCCTATCACTGATTTTCATTTGTGTTGTTCTAATATCTTCCCTTTTAAAGGCATATCTTCATAATACGCTGATCTTTTCCCACACCCCACTGTTGATAATTTGTTTTTTAGGATTAGCGGGCTTTTTCTTTTCGATTTATAAATCCTTCACGCTTTTAGGCTTTACGCATGGTATTATGCTGCTGGTTGTTTTCTCACTTGAAGGCGCTGCAATTGCAATTGGTGGAATTAAATTAATCGATTGGCTCGATTCGCTCTATGGCATTTTTCCATTCTCAATTCGGAAAGGGCTTTCGGTCCGCAATGTCTCCAAAGCCATGAGTGAGGATTCTTTGCTCGATGACTTGATCGGCAAACAAAAGTAAATGCTTTAATTCAATCGGAACGCTTCCCGCGTTCTTTTCGGAGGGCTTTGTCCCGGTACATTTCTTCATCTGCCCGTTTGATTACCGCTTCCAGGTCTTCTTCTTCATTGCTGGTTGCACAACCAATCGCAACGTCCACCCTAATCACTGAATCTTGAAGATTGAATTTCTGGATGTTCTTTAGAAATCTCGAGATTATCTTATTACTCTTATTTATATCGGTAAGTGGCAAAATGACAGCGAACTCATCCCCACCTATTCTTGCAAGGATGTCTTCGGTTCGGAAAGATTCGCGTAAAATATCGCCAATATTTTTCAGCATTTGATCGCCTGCCTGATGCCCAAGCATATCGTTGGTGGTTTTCAGGTTATTGGCGTCCATCATGATGATGCTCACCGGGTAAGACCGCCCTAAATTCAATCTCTCAATTTCTGCTTCGAAAAAAGCTCGATTGAACAGGTCGGTCATCATATCGTGGGTTGCCAGGTAACGGATACGCTTGCTTTCCTGGTTTTTAATTATCCGCCGCTGGTTGATTCCCCAAATGCCGATCAAAGTGATGGGGTAAAAAATGAAAGAAACAAGAATTATTGGTAATGCGGTTTCCTGTCGCGATTTATTTAAATTATTTTCGGACAGGTATGAGATAATTTTCCAGGCATATTGAGGGACTTCACTCGTGTTGATATCATTAATGTAGGATTCATGGAAAATTTGTGTGTTTTGCATTGTTAGATCTTCCAAGGGATAAATAGTTGAGTAGGTCCATAAACCCTTTCGATCGACAAATTGACCATCCTCAGATGATAAAATTGAATCCCATTCTTGGGGGTACTGATTTTTAATACTGACATCGCTTCCAAATACGAATGCCCATTCGTCCTGGGAGTCGGGGCTTACCAGCCAATATCCATCAACATTGACCAACATAAGGTGATCGCTCAAAGCAGAGAATTGTTCCAACATCTGAGTTGCATTGAAATTCACGATCAAAAACCCTTGCTTTTCTCCTTTTGAATCCATAAGAGGCGTGCAGATACGCGCAACTGGTTTATAAGGTACTTCAACCTGATTATTTTCGATATTCAGATCCAACTGGGAAATATAGATACCCCCCTCAGGTAGATCTCTACAGATCGGGAAATAACTGCGGCTGCTTTTATCCTGCAAATCCTGGTCGGGAACCACGAGCGGAGATGCGTGTTCATCTTCATAATCCACCCGCACAACTTCCATCCCGGTCATATCCAAAATACGGATCTGATCATACAGTGCCGTCACGTTGGATAAGTTGCCGAATAATTGTTTAACCGCCAGCCTGTTAATCTCAGATGGATCATCAATGTAAGAAATCACACGGGCATCGTTGTTGAGGAATTTGATCACCAGCAATCCTTGGGCTATCCCCTCTGATAAACCGGTGCTGGCTTTCACGATTGTGTTGGATTCACTATTTTTTAACGCTTCAAGGTTCTGTTTTTCCTGATAACGAATAAAAAGTAATTCTCCACCCAACATCAGAATAATCACGATGATATAAGTAAGAATATTCTTTAAATCGTTCACCAGGGAGGTTTTATCTTTCATAATCCTAAGTAAAAATCCACCTTTCCTTATTAATTATATATACCAAATTCTAAATTTTGGTTACTAAAATTTGAGTATACAATTTAGGTCAGATGAAATATTCTTACCGATGAATACACTGATAGATCAGCTGGTCATTGACTTTATAAACCAAATCAGCCTGGTCGACTTGATACTCCTCCGGATCCAATTGGTGAGCTGTCAATACCATGTTGAGTGTTGTTTCCCCGTCCTCGGTAACCACCGCAAACACCCGCGGGTGGCTTTCCTGTTCGATGTGATGCATGGTTTCATCCCCTACCCCCATACGGCCCAGGTAGTACCAATACTGCGCGTCAAACGGAAAAATCACCGCCACTGCGTCGCCGGGTTTCAAAACCTGGCTGAGGTATTCGGACGCCTGCTCGACCTTGCCAGGGTCGGCCTGCCAACCCGGATAATATTGATGCACACGTTGGTAAGACCATACCGCCCCGACGGTCAGAATTCCAATGGTTATCGCGCTCTGCCAATACAACCGCGGTTTTTCTTTCAATCCGGAGAACAATGCCAACAATCCGGCGCTGGCCCAGGTCAGCCACAATGGCAGCAGGAACACCCACAAACGGTCATAAGGATTGCGCCGCATTAGGATCACCACAGCCGTCAGCCAGATGGCGCTGGTAATCTGCAGCGGAACCTTCACCCGGCTGATTTTCTTGTGGAAGATCAGGGATAATCCAAATCCGCCCGCCAGCACGAGGCGCGCCATCAGAGGCAGGTCAAAATGCCATTTCATCCAGGTGCTCTGCATTTGCTCCAGCAGCATCGGCCAGAAATCAGCCCAACCCATTTTTGCGACAAAGGGGTTCCCGATCAGCGATCCCAATCCCGTGCCGATCAAGATCACCGGGGAATATAAGATAAGGGTTCCAATGATCACAAGCACACCTGACGCAATCAGGTATTTCATCATTCTCCCGAAAGATCCGTAAACGCTGTCACAGCGCGTCAGCCATGCGCTGACCAGTATCCACAGGCAGGCGGCGCCAAAGGGATACAGCATGAAAGGCACCGTGTAAAACCCCAGGGTCCCAATCAGGCTGAAGGACAGCCATCCCGCCAGGTTGACGTGCTTCACCAGATAGATCGCCAGACTGAATATCAGTATGCCGAATAATGTATATTGGCTGTAGCCGCGCGCGTTGGTGCTGGTTTCGATCAGCATAGGCAGCACGGCGATCAAGCCGGCACTCAACAGCGCCGCTTGGCGGCCATACAGTTGCCGCGCCAGCACGTACCCCGCTGGTACGCACAGGATGCCGCTGATAAAAGCCGGCAGCCGCACCGCCCAGGGCGCGCTGCCGAACAGGTTCATGGCAAGTTTGACCAGCACGGTATGGAAGATGTGGTTATTGGGCAGGCTGTAATCGGAGATCAGGTTGCGCCACGGCCGTGAGGCAAACACCACCACGGTATAGGATTCGTCGTAGCGCATGGGATAGCTGAGGAACAGCCAGCGCACAAGCACGGCCACGACCATCAAAAACAGCACCCCTACTGTATACAGCCAATATTTTCTTTTAGGACGGGCGTCCTGCCAAAGCTGCGTGAACTCTCCCGGCAGACGCCGGAATTGCCCAGCCAGCCAGGCAGAAATATTTAACGTCCATTGTTTTGTCTGCCGCGGGCGGATCAATAGATACGCCCCCCACGCCAACAGCAAACTACCCAACGCCCAAGCCCCAGGCCGCAGGCTTTGGAAAATTGCTTCGGTGAAGCTGGCCATGCGGTGGTTGGGGCTCAGCCAGCGCACCGCTGCGTGCGCCTGCGGATACGGCAAGTTGAATATAACCAACAGCGCCGCACTTGTTAAAAAACTGAGGAATAGCACAAAAACCCACAACCAATTGGAAGATTTGGTTGTGGGCAAAAGTTTACGTTTAACGCCAGGCGTTTTCTTTCCCACGATTTTTCAACCCGTCTTTCTCTATCTCCAATCCTATCATCGTTTTTTATATGCCGATATACGAATTGTTAATTCTCTGTAAAATTTTTTCCGGGAGGGGAAAAATAATTGGCCGAATTTTATCCCTCAATTTCCTGCGTAAAGTATAATTTATTTCCATGACAAACAATAAGATCCTCGCCAAAATGAGCAACAACCAGCCCGCGCGCGGCGTGTGGCTCGGCATCCCCAGTGTTCACAGCGTGCGCCTATTGGCGCGTCTGCCCCTCGATTTCATGATCATCGATATGGAGCACTCCCCCACTTCGCTGGAAACCATGGTTAACATGGTCGCCGCGGTCACCAGCGCCGGCGGCCCGCAGGCAGTCGTGCGCCTCTCACAGGCCAGTGCCGAAAACATCAAGTCCGCTTTGGATGCCGGCGCGGCCGGTATCATCGCCCCCATGATCAATACCCGTGAGGAAGCCGCTCAGGTAGTTTCCTGGGCCAAGCTGCCGCCCATCGGCTCGCGCTCTTTCGGTTCATCCTATGCTGGCCTTACCTGGGGCCAGACCCCCGCCGAGAATGCCCGCATTTCTAATGATCAGGTCATGGCCGCCATTCAGGTCGAAAATAAAGCCGCGCTGGACAACCTGGACGACATCTTCAGCACACCAGGTTTGGATATGGTGCTGGTCGGTCCCCTGGATTTGTCCCTCTCGCTCGGCATTGATTTTTTTGCAGGCCAGCCTTCAGCCATTTTAGACAAAGCAATGGAAGCCATCCTGGCCGCCGGCCGCAAGCACAATGTGCCGGTTGGTATCTATTGCCCCTCCGCCGAGGTCGCCTGCCAGCGCATCCAACAGGGCTTTCTGTTCGTCAACGTCGCCATGGATACCACCACTTTAGTAGAAGGCGTCAAGCAGGCACTTCAGGTTAGTGAGACATCAATTCGAGGAGAATAATCAACAAAATTATAGCTAGTCTATCGGTGGTGTAATTACATCTTATTTTACATTACAGCCCGATACATTTGATGCCGGTTATGTATGCTTGGGACTGGCATTGATTGGCCTATGATATTCAGAAACCGGCAATTTATATAATATGCCAATACCGATATTCGCGTTTATTATGCATATAATGATAATTGTATATATTTAGTGAATACAACACCATACGCATCGCCACTATAACCCAAATAGAATTGAGAGACTGGATGATAAAGAACCTGTTCGCACGTATCAATACGGCTTTTACCCATATCAGGCGAGTATTGTCTGAATTTTGGTTGAAACCAGTCAAACCGGCGGCCAGCATAACCGTACCCAGCGAATGCCGTCAGGTCAAACTGATCTCTACCATGTTGTTGGTCATCGCGATCGCGATGACCAGTGGTGTGGTATTCATGGGTTTCTTTAGTTCAAATAAGGTGGTTGGGTACGTTCTGGCCGGTGCGCAGGTCGGCATGGTTGCCGCGTATTTCATGAGCCGAACGCGGCATTATCACCTGGCTGCCTTATTGGCTTTGCTGATCCTTTCCATCATCCCTATCCTGAACATTACTTTGAGCAGCGATCATAGTGCGCACGCATTGCTCATCCTGCTGATATGGAATATTCTCACAATCCTGCTCAGCAGCACTATCACCACCATGCGTTACACCGTTGTATTCATCCTGTTTAATATCGCGACCCTCTTGTTGATTCCCATAATTATTCCAACCGTATCTTACAATAATCTAGTATTACCGCTTATATTCAACACCGTCATTTCCTTGACAATCCTGATCTTTACCCGGCATCGTAACCTGATGGAAAAAGACCGCACGTTGGAACTTTCCCGAATAAATGAACAATTAAAAGTAGAGCTTTCCGAACGCAAAAAAGCGGAGAAACTGTTAACCCATACAGCATTGCATGATTCACTGACCAATTTACCCAACCGTATTCTATTCATGGACCGCCTTTCACAAACCTTGGAACGTGCTAAGAGACATAAGGATTTCAAATACGCAGTGCTTTTTCTTGATTTGGACCGGTTCAAGGTCGTGAATGACAGCTTGGGACATAAAATTGGTGACCGCCTATTAATTGAAAGCGCCCGTCGCCTGAGCACCTGTTTACGCGGTGAAGATACGGTTGCCCGTTTTGGCGGTGACGAATTTGTCATTCTGCTTGAAGATATACTGGATACCAGCGATGCCATCCATATCGCCGAACGTATTCAGAATGAAATGTCTATCCCTTTTGATCTGGATGGATATAAAGCCATCATTTTCGTCAGCACGGGTATCGTGATCGGAAATCCTTCATATTACCAGCCGGATGATATCGTGCGCGATGCCGATATCGCCATGTACCGATCTAAAGGGAAAGGCTTGGGCCGCTATGAGATCTTTGACTCATCCATGCTGGACCATGTGATGACCCGCTTGGAACTGGAAACGGATCTGCGTAAAGCGTTGAATTTTCAAGAATTCATCGTTCATTACCAGCCAATCCTCGAAATGAAAACAAAGCGTATTATCGGTTTTGAAGCTTTGGTTCGTTGGCAGCATCCCACAAAAGGACTTATCATGCCTGCCGAATTCATTCCCGTCGCTGAAGAAACCGGTTTGATTGTTCCGATCGGTTACTGGGTTCTGGATGAAGCTTGCCGCCAGATTCACACCTGGCAGGTGCAATTCCCTGCCAGTCCGCCTTTATCGATAAATGTAAACCTGTCGCCCAGGCAATGTGCCCAACCTGACCTGGTTTGGAATATTTCCAAGATCCTTAAGAAAAATGATTTAGACGGTCGTCACCTAAAATTGGAACTGACCGAATCACTGATTATCGATGAATCCGGAGCGGCAAAAACCATGCTCGCGGGTTTACGTGATTTGGGTATTCAGGTTCAAATCGATGATTTTGGTACAGGCTATTCCTCGCTCAGTTATCTGCACACTCTGCCGATCGATACCCTCAAGATAGATCGCAGTTTCATTAGCCGCCTGGGAACCAGCGCGAACAATACGGAAATTGTTCAAACCATGTTCTCGCTGGCTCATAATCTCGGCATGAAAGTGATTGCCGAAGGTGTTGAAACCAACGAGCAGTTATCCTCGCTGCAAACTATGCAATGCGATTTTGTACAGGGTTTTCTTTTCGCGAAACCGGTTAACAGCCTGGAAGCCGGTGCTTTACTGAACAAATCACACGCACAACCCGGGGCTGAGTAAAGAAGTGATAAGTATTTGATGTTTATTAGAACAGCTTTCAAATGGGGCTGAGTGAGAACGCAAACGCAAAAAATGGGTATAATGATATCTACTTGGTCGGTTAAGAATCGACCGGGAAATTAACCGCTAAACATTTCGCAACAATCTATCGGGTCAAGTGTCTGCCTTGGCTCTACAGAGTCAAGGAGTATTTTTTTAAAATGCAATTCGAACAATTTTCATTTGACCCGCGCATCCTCTCGGGGATTAAATCCGCGGGTTATACAACCCCCACCCCTATCCAGCAGCAGGCCATTCCGGTTGTGCTTAAACAGCGCGACATTCTTGGTTTGGCTCAAACTGGAACGGGAAAAACCGCTGCTTTCATGCTGCCAATTTTGCAGCTGCTCAGCGCTGAACCCTCGCGCTATATTCGTGCGCTCATCATCGTCCCCACTCGGGAACTCGCTGAGCAAATTCACCAAACGGCCAAGGATTTGGGAAAAAGCACCCGTTTGCGCAGCACGACCATCTATGGTGGTGTTGGCAAAGGTGCCCAGTTAAATGCCTTGCGGCGCGGTACGGATATTGTCGTAGCCTGCCCCGGCCGGTTATTGGACCTGCTAAACGACAAACAGATCGACCTGTCCCACGTTGAAATATTGGTGCTGGATGAAGCCGATCACATGTGCGACATGGGCTTTCTCCCGGACATCCGCCGCATTCTAAAGCGCGTACCGGAAAGACGACAGACACTTTTCTTCGCCGCTACTATGCAGGATGAAATTCGATCGTTGGCCAATAATATTCTCCACGATCCGGTCACCGTCCAAATCGGCATTATTGCCCCAACCAAAACAGTGTCCCATGCGCTTTATCCCATCCCGCAGACGTTAAAGACAACCTTGGTTACGACCCTGCTGCACGAGCTGAAAACGGATCGTGTTTTGATCTTCACTCGCACCAAACACCGTGCCCGCACGCTGGCCGGTAAACTGGATAAACAGGGCTTCCGCACTACAGCTTTGCAGGGCAATATGTCCCAAAACCAACGCCAGGCTTCTTTGGATGGCTTCCGTAATGGTAAATTTGACATTCTCGTGGCTACCGATATCGCCGCGCGCGGTATTGATGTGTCCGAGATATCGCATGTCATCAACTTTGATATGCCGGATACCGTGGATGCCTACATCCACCGCATCGGCCGTACCGGGCGTGCTGAAGCCACCGGCAAAGCTTTCACCTTCTGTACATCAGAGGATGAGAGCATGATCCGCGACATCGAGAAGGTGTTGGGTCACAAAATCGAGCGTGAGCGCCTGGAAGGTTTTGATTACGCCAGCCGCCCCCGGGAAAATTCGGAGCGGCAGGATCGTCCTGCTCAATCGCAGAACCGTTCCTCTCAACCGCGTCGGCGTAATTCCGGCACCGGTCTCCAGCGTTCATCGAATCAGCGCAGCCGCACCGCCGAGAGATAGACCGGCGATAACCCAAATCGGCTTTCGAAATTAAATATGTTGCGCCAGGTTGCATACAAACCTGGCGCTAATTTTTTTGAACAAGAATACCTTGCTTTGCTAATCAATTTCTACGTTAAAATACAACCCTGATCCATGGAAAAAACAACCCTTCGTATCTTTCAGAACGGCCGAATTATCTTTCAGAGCGAAAAGCGCTGGCTCATGCCCCTTTTTGATCTTGAGGAGTTCTTGCACGACCATCCCCAGGATACCGCCGCGCTTGAATTCCACGATAAAGTCATCGGCAAAGCCGCGGCCCTGCTGATGATCCGCCTGGGTGCTTCCGGTGTGCATGGTGATGTAATGAGCCGCCTGGCCTGCGCCATTCTGGACTGCCATGCCATCCCCTATACGTACAAGACCCTTGTGGACCGCATCGACTGCCAGACCGAGCAAATCTTACTGGAAATTGATGACCCTGAAAGCGCGTATGCTATCCTGGCTGAGCGCGCTCACCGCTCTGCGTCCTAAAAAAACATGGTTCTCGTTACATCTGTGTTTATTAGTGCCATCTGTGGTTAAGAAAAAAGCCGGAAAAACAGGCAACCGAATGTCCAAGAAGCGCCATCTGTGTGCATCAACTATTAAAAAGTTTCTCTGTGTTTATCAGTGTCCATCTGTGGTTAATAAATAGAATTGACCCTTTGGCAAGCTCAGAAGTCAATCAGCATTAAAACAAGACGGCTCTTTTTCAGGAGCCGTCTTTTCTTTTTTATTTGATTTTATATACTAGATAGTCTTCTGGTAAGGTTTCCCATTCATTAATACATCATCGATCACCGGCATCCAATCACTGATCGGGAGTTGTTGCGGGCACTTGCTCAAGCATTCTCCGCATTGGATGCAATTTTCCGCGCGTTCTTCTTCTTTTACAAAAGTTTTGTAAGTGATGATGGTTCCTTCCAGATCGTCAAAAACAGCGATGCGATTGTAAAGGTGGAACAAGTATGGAATATTCACGCCATTCGGACAAGGCAGGCAGTATTCGCAGGCCGTGCAGCCAATCGGGCTGAGGCTGGATAACGTTTCGCGCACCTTGCCAATCAGATCCAATTCCTCTTTGTTCAGCAGCCCTACGCGCGACGCATTGGCCGATTCCAGGTTCTGCTCAACCTGCTCCAGCGTGCTCATCCCGCTCAACACCACGGATACTTCCGGCTGGCTCCACAACCACTGTAGTGCCCAATCCGCCGGTGTACGCTGGTTTTTCGCTTGCGCCCAGATCGGCTTGGCTGCCGGCAGGTCCGCCGCCAGTCTGCCGCCGCGCAGCGGTTCCATGATCACTACGGCCAACCCTTTTTCGGCCGCATAGCGCAATCCCTCGGTACCTGCCTGATGGTTGATATCCATATAGTTATACTGAATCTGGCAGAAGGTCCAATTGTCATAACCGTCCACGATCTGCTTGAAGACCTCGACTTTATCGTGGAAAGAGAAGCCGATGTAACGGATGCGCCCATCTTTAACCGCGGCTTCAGCTTTTTCCAGCAGACCCAGCCTCTGGACCTTTTCCCAGGTACTCGCATTGAGTGAGTGCATCAAGTAATAGTCAATGTGATCCGTTTGTAGCCGCTGTAGTTCTTCTTCCAGCATGCGGTCGAAATCATCGCTTTCATTGACCAGCCAGATCGGCAATTTGGTCGCGATGCGTACTTTATCACGGTACCCATCCTGCAGGGCGATGCCCAGTGCGGTCTCGCTGGTTTGGTTGTGATATACATAAGCCGTATCGACATAATTCAAGCCGGCGTCAATCGCAGTTCGCAGCATTTCTGTGGCTTTTTCCTGATCGATATGGCCTGCATCGCCATCAATCGTGGGCAAACGCATAAAGCCAAAGCCCAGCGCAGAAACCTGCCAATCCAACTTCCCAAATTTTCGATATTGCATATACCTCATCCTTTACCCAAGTATCATTAAATTCAGTGTTATTAATTGTAACCGACCTGAAAATATACATTTTGTAATGATTATGAAGATCCATAACGCTTCGAAGATTTCCCATTGATCCCCTCTTAATTAGAGACTGCTTTCTGTTTGTGTGTAATTGTCCGACCTATCCTTATCAAACCAGCCATGATATAAGCATATTCATATGGAATTAATATGACAGGAATAATTATAGGTAAACCGGAAAAATGAACAGTGAAACCCTACCCAACTCCCCGGAGTCACTCAGACTTAATTGTACCGGTGATCGTATCCCGCAAAAACGGGTTTGGGGAATGCTGGCATTACGCTCCGGGTTATCCTTTTTCTTATTGCTTGTCCTGGCAATGGGTTTCAAGCTATCCGGCAGCCAGGCTGCGGTTAAATCATCATCCGCTTGGTGGCTGTGGTTCGTTACAATCGTCAATCTCACCTGCATTATCCTGCTAATTTATTTTGGAAAAAAGGAAAATATCCTCCTGCGGGATATTTTCTTTTTTAATCGGTCAAGCTGGAAGGCCGACCTGCGCTGGTTTTTGATTGCGTTATTAGGCACTGCCCTCCTCGTTCAGCTGCCTGGTAATCTCCTCAGCAAACTCCTTTGGGGAAATACGACTTATCCGACTAACCTGCTAATCCAACCTCTTCCTTTGATTGCTATTTATCCGCTCATACTTCTTATGCCGCCCACCCAGGCATTGGCGGAACTCCCTACCTATTGGGGATATGTCGCCCCGCGCTTGCGTGCTTTTGGCATGAATCGCTGGCTTTTGATTGCCATCGTGGGTTTCACCTTGTCTATCCAGCACATGTTTTTTTCTTTCCAGCTGGATTGGCGTTACGACCTTTGGTTGGCGCTGAAATATCTGCCCTTTGCCTTATGGACCGGTTTTATAATCGACCGCCGGCCCACCATCCTGCCCTATATGATGATCCTGCATTTTCTTTTGGATGCTTCTTTACCCATCCTTTTTTTATTGGTTGCGCGGGGACTTTCTTTGGGATAACCTGCCGCGCCGCGCCCGTTTTCCATCAGATTCAGTGGTGATAGTTAGATGGAACATGCGCTTCACGATCCTTTTTTATTAATTCCATCAATTTTTTTATTAATCGCTCCCCCCAAATATTTAATTCTCCTGAAACATACCGATTACGGTATGTCATTTTCCTAAATAAGCATCAATCCCTTCCCCACCCACGCATCTTGACATTTCTAAATAAATATATGATAAAATGCCTCTACTAGTGTATGAGCGCTTGTTCATTATGCTTCAATCCGGAGGTGATTTTTATACGAAGATATTTCACACATATATAGAAATTTTTTTGTTATAGGAGGTGGTTTTTTGAAGATATTAGTAGCTTCTCACGGTACTTTTGCCAGTGGGATAAAAAGTTCGCTGAATATTCTGCTTGGCAAATCGGACAATGTAACTGTGATTGATGCGTACCTCGATCAGGATAACCTCGATGAAAAACTGGAAGCATATTTCCAATCGATTCCTGAAACAGAGCAAGTCATCATGTTGTCGGATCTCTATGGTGGCAGCGTTAATCAAAATATGTGTTTGCATCTATCCAGGCCAAACACCTTCCTGGTCGCAGGCGTCAATCTGGCTTTAGTGTTGGAAATCGCATTGAAAACAGAACCGCTTGGCCGGGAGCAATTGGAAGCCATCGTAAAAGACAGTCGAGAAGCATTACGAATTGTTGAAATATCAACAAAAAGCGTGGACGAAGACGATTTTTTTGGAGGTAGTTGAGAATGGTAAAGTTATTACGACTCGATGAACGGCTGATCCATGGACAGATCGCGATTAAATGGTCCAGGAATTTAGGCGTGAATCGAATTTTGGTTTTAAATGACGAGGCAGCAAAAAACGACCTGATAAAAAAATCTCTATTAATGGCCGCGCCCCAAACCCTAAAAGTAGCTATCACAAGTATGGATGAAGGCATCGATATGCTGAATGACCCCCGAGGAGAAAGCCTGAGCATTTTAGTACTGGTCAAGACACCTCAGGATGTTCTGGAAATACTGCAACGCGTTGCAGGCATTAAGACAGTCAACATCGGTAATTATGGCCGTGTTGCATCCAGAATTGGCATGGACCCTCGCAAAACTTATCGCAGTAATTTGTATTTGTACGATAGTGAAGTTTCCATATTAAAACAAATTCTGGAAACCGGTGTCGATTGTGTCTATCAAACAACACCGGAAGATAAACCGGAATCAATAAACAAAATTATATAAATTTTTAGGAGGTTTTTTATGGCTAGCGAAGCATTAAGAATTTGTATTGCCTACCTAATCGTCTCAGTACTTGATACGTACATTCTTGGTTGGCAATGCCTTACCCGCCCCATCGTCGTCGGACCCATTGCCGGTCTGATATTGGGCGATCTGAAAACTGGCATCATCTTGGGTGCCTCACTGGAATCCATCTTCATGGGCATCTCCGCTATCGGTGGTTCAATTCCCTCTGACTGGACTTCAGCAACTTTTATTACAGTCGCGTTCACCATTTTGTCCGGTCAAAATACCGAAGCCGGTTTGGCCCTCGCTATTCCCATCGGAACAGTCATGCAATCCATCAGCGGCGTTATGATGACCTTCTGGTCTTCATTGGCTCCTTACTGGGAGAAACTGGCAGTCAGCGGCAAAATGAAGCAATTTATCAGCCAATCCCTCATTGTGTCAATTCTGATGAATACGGTAAGTGCAGTGGTGATGTTCTTTGCTGTTGCCTACGGCACCGGCGGATTGGACGCGCTCTTGGGCGCGCTCCCCGCTTGGGTGATGACCGGTCTTGGTGCGGCATCCGGCATGATGATTGGTATCGGTATTGCCATCCTGACCTCCATGATCTGGTCCGGTTCGGTTGGCGTCTTCTTCTTCCTGGGTTACGTCTTGGTTAAATTCTTGAGCCTCTCCACCCTCCCGATCGCCATCATCGGTATTGTCATCGCTGTTACGATTTTCCTGCAGGATAAGGACGTGATTGACTTGAAAAATTCAATCCAGGAAAAAGTAGGTAAAGGTTCCAAGACTTCTGACGAGAAAGGATTTTTCGCATGAGCACCAATACGGTTGATCTTAAAGAGAAGAAAGTTCTCAAATCAATGTTCTTCCGTTCCCATCTGACCTTTATGGCTTTCAACATGGTCAAGATGGAAGCTAATGGCTTTACGGCCACAATGGCTCCCGCTATTGATGAGATCTATAAAGATGATCCCGAAGGCAAAAAGGAAGCTTACCTACGCCATCAGAACTTTTTCAACACTCACGCAGTTCCTTTCGCTTTCATCGCCGGCCTTGCTTACGCGCTGGAGAAACAGAACAAAGAAACCCCCGGTTTCGACTCTGAGATCATCAACAGCCTCAAAGTCAGCCTCATGGGCCCGACTGCCGGCATGTTCGACTCATTGTTCTTCAATGGCCTGCGCATCATTGCTGCCGGTATCGGCATCGGCTTTGCCTCTCAAGGTAGTATCCTGGGTGCGCTGCTGTTCATCTTATTGTACGGTATTCCCCAATCAGTTTTAAAATACTACTTCCTGAACTGGGGTTTCTCATATGGCACTTCCTTCATTGACCAGATCTTCAGCTCCGGTCTGATGAAAGCCCTCACCAAAGCAACCGCCATCCTCGGTTTGATGATGACCGGTGCCTTGACCGCATCCATGGTCAATTTCCCCTTGAACTGGACCATCGATATCAATGGCGCCCAGTTGGTCGTGCAGGATGTGCTGAATTCCATCTTCCCCGGATTATTGGGAATCGTTATGGTATTTGTGCTCGTCAGGTTGATTAAAAAAGGTGTCCGGCCTACCGCTTTGATCGTCGGCATCCTCGTCTTAGGACTGTTGGGTGCGCTGATCGGCATTTTCTAGAACCGGATAATATAAAAGAAAAGGTTATGGATGAAATCATCCATAACCTTTTTACCTAAAACTATGAAAGAACTAATGATGCTATTCGGTGTAACGTTGGCAAAACGCTACACCAGAGCGCAAAAAAGAATTTTCTATTCACAAGCCGAGCCTCTTTTCAAAGAACTGGGCTTTTCATTCGAATTCCAACAATCCGAAAGCAGATTATCGCAAATCACGAACATAATTATTGGCAACCTGGCACAGGCGCAATACATCGTTCTATGCCCTTATGACACGCCTGCCAAATCCCTGCTGCCCTATCAATATTATCCATTTAACTGGTCAGATAACGCGCGCCAGGAAAATCGGGAAATTATCGTCCACACCCTGTTTTATATCGGTGTGTGCGCCCTGATCTATTTCGTCGCTGCTCAATTCTCTGTTCTGGCTATGTGGTTAAGAATTACCAGTATCGCTGTTTTGAGTGCTCTACTTATTTTTTCCTATAAATTGATCATCGGTATAGCCAATCCAATCAATTTCAACCGCAATTCTGCCAGCCTGGCGTTATTATTTTCACTGGCTCAGCACACCCAGCGGTCGAAGAAAGTTGCTTATGTTCTATTGGATAAAAATACCGACAGCAATGCCGGTTTAAAATTGTTAGCGGAAAGTCAACTGGTCAAGGATCAAAAATTGATTTTTCTGGATTGTCTCGCAAACGGCAAAGAAATCGTCTGCGCGCATGCACCCGCCCCAAGTGCGGAAACTCAAAAATTGATCGCCGCACTCCCTCAAATCAAAGTCATCGACCATCAATTTGAGGATAAAGACAGGATGAAAGATACGAATCTACAGATCTTTCCCAATATGCTTCATCTGTGTGTTGGTGAAGTTGAGAATCGAAAATTCCTGGTCCGCAATACAAGATCAAAAAATGATTTCAAAGTCGATATACCAAGATTAGAGATGCTCCGTGAGGGGTTAATAAAATACTTGGAAGGATAAACCAATGAAACTACTATTTCAATCAGACGATTATGGCATCACCGAAGCGGTTACCTGTGGAATACTCAAAGGTATTCGGGAAGGGTTGATCCGCAACACGGGTTTGTTTGTCAATATGCCCAGTTCCAAGTTTGCCGCCAAACAGATCAAGCATTATCCCCAATGTAGTTTTGGCATCGACATAAACCTGGTGGCCGGAAAACCTGTTTCTCCCATTGACCAGATTCCCCACCTGGTGAAGCCCTCCGGTGAATTCTATACCTCCGAAGAAATTCGCGCCAAGACAAACTCAAAACCCCATACGGATCTATCAGGTTCCCTGATTGAAGATATGGGAGAAGATCCTTATCCTCTGGATGAGACTTTGATCGAAGTGGAAAACCAGGTTCTTCGGTTTATCGAGCTGCTCGGGGAAAAACCCAAGTATATCCATCCCCATTCTTTAATGACCGCCAACACCGCCAAAGCTTTGGAAATGATGGCAGAGAAATACGAGCTGCCCTACTCCATTAACTTTTTCAAGCAGCATGATTTTCATTTCATCACCAACAATTGGAATCCGAAACCCTTCCCCGTGGAGCAGCAGATCCATACTGATGTCGAAGGCAACGTCATGAACGTCATTTCGGAAGTACTCGATCATGAATACTCGTTGTTGGGCTGCCATGCCGGTTTTGTGGATGAAGATCTTTTCCAATGCTCAACCTATACCTTGATCCGGGTTAAAGACCTGCACATGGCCTGCTCGCCCAGACTCAAGGACTTCATTGAAAGCAACCACGTTGAGCTGATCAATTACGATAGTTTTAATTAGTGGGGTATGGTGACCAAGAAATATGCTGCCAACCGGTATCACCAGTAAATAGGCTTGCACTTTCTACCAAGGTTAGCGTAGGAAACAATGGTGGAATCAGATCATCCTGCTTCCACCATTGTTTTTACGGAATTTTGACCTTATCACCCATATTTTTTTTACTACCTTATTTATAGAATTGAGAATTCAAGGATGCAAATTGAACAGCCATTAGAGGTACAAGCCAGCGCAAATAAGGATAAGATATTTACAACTGAATTTATCAATATTATCGTTGCCGATTTAATGATCCGCATTTGTTCTTACATGCAGGCGACGCTCCTGCCACTTTACATTCTGGAACAGGGCTATTCGACAGCTCTCGCCGGTCTGACGACCTCAGTGTTTATGCTGATGTCCATTCTTTCCCGTCCGGCATCCGGCAACATGGTGGATACGCGCGGAAGATACCTGGTCATGATGATCGGTTCCCTGGCTTATTGTCTGGTAACCGGCCTTTATCTTTTCACCATCCCGATTTGGGTACTGCTTGGCATTCGCGCCGTACAGGGATTCGGATTCAGTTTCAACGGTACTGCCCTCATGACGATGGCAACAGATATTATTCCCGAGCAAAAACTATCGGAAGGTATCGGCTACCTGGGCTTGACCCAAACCGTTGCGCAGGCTTTCGGCCCGGCATTTGCCCTGGCGCTGAAAAGCGCATTTGGATACACTATCGCTTTAAAACTGGTATTTTTAGTTACCGTTCTCAACTTGCTTACCAGATTTTCGCTAAAAACGGTCGGTGAAGAAAGGGGTCAAAAATCCGTGAAAATTAATTCCCTCGACAATAGTCAAAGCTCCAGAAAGCTGAAAAGAATGATTGATAAAGATGCTTGGAAACCTTCGCTGTTAATCGTCTTTATCATGTTCGCCGCCAGCGGCATCGGTACTTTCCTGTTGGTTTTCACGACACAGCGCAACATTGAAAATCCGGGAATGTTCTTTACAATCACTGCGATTTTTGTCGCTGTAGCCCGCTTATCAGTCGGGAGAATCCATAACAAATACGGCTCTGTGGCTGTTCTGATACCAGGTTTTTTCCTGACATTCCTCAGTCTCATCCTCATTTATTATTCTTCAAACCTGCCGGTACTTTTAGCGGCGGGTGCCAGTTACGGATTAGGACTGGGCGCCATTATGCCCGAAATAAACACTTTGGCTATCCTGGCTGCTGAAAAAGAAAATCGGGGCATGGCGAATTCAACTGTCTTCATGGCAATGGATTTGGGTATGGCGGTCGGTGCAGTCTCGCTGGGCCTATTTGCAGATTATATCGGGTTAGCCAATATGTTTTTGCTATGCGCAGGCGTTGTATTCGTTACTCTGCTCGCGTACCTTTTCTTATTAAGGACCGGTTTTTACGGCGAAAGCACCGTTTAGCACACAACTTTTTTATTTGACCACCTTATCTGCAAGATAAAATACTTACAAAGAAAGAAGTGAACCCATGATAATTCGATCAGACAAAATTTATTTTGAAGATGGCATCCGGGACGGCTACCTGGTAATAGAGAACGGGCGTATAAGTGATTTCCGTGAATCTACTGAATCCATTGCGGATTCCATAGACTATCGCGGCTATCGTGTAATCCCCGGCCTCATCGATACCCACATTCACGGCACGCACGGGTATGGTTTGATGGCCGCTGCGGAATCCGACCCCGAAGCCGCCGTGCGTGGTTTCCTGAAAGGTTGCGCGGCCACCGGGCTGACCGGTGTCTTCCCCACCCCCATGCCGGCAATGTGCGCGCACATTGCAAAAGTCGCCGCGGAACAGCCCGACGGCGCACGCATTCTGGGTATCCATTCAGAAGGGCCTTACCTGAACCGTGTCGGCGAGAACGGTGTAAAAACGGAAACACCCGTAGTCGATATGGACCTGATTAAGCAGATCTACCGGGACTGCGCCGGATATCTCAAACTGATGGCCATTGCCCCCGAAGTGCAAGGCAGCCAGGAAGCCATTGATTATCTGCGCGAGCGCGGGGTGGCCATGTCCTTCGCGCACAGCAACTGTAATTACGAAGAGGCCATGCTGGCTTTTGAAAACGGCCTGAGCGTTTCAACGCATACAGCCAACGTTATGAGCGGTATCCACCACCGCAATATGGGCGGTTTGGGCGCCTGTTTGTTGAACGCCAATGTTTATAACGAGGTGATCTGCGACGGGATGCATATTGCTCCGGTTATGCTTGAGTTGATGTTCCGCCTCAAACCTGCCGACCACTGGTTCATGATCTCCGATGCTTCCGAAACGGCCGGCGCGCCGGCGGGCAATTACCGGTTCATGGACTTCAAGGTCATTGTGGACGATCAGGGTTTCTGCAAGACCGATACCGGCCGGCTGATGGGTTCCACCAAATCGGTGCTCTACGGCGTCTCCGTCCTGGCCAACCAACTGCACATGCCCCTCGAACAGATCCTCCCCATGGCCTCCCTGAACGCCGCCAAATTCTATGGTTTCGGCGACCGCAAAGGCTCCATTGCGTTGGGCAAAGACGCGGATCTGGTCGTCATCGATGAAGCTTTTCAAGCCGTGGCTACTTATGTGGAAGGCCGCAAAGTCTATGATACCCACGAGGACAAGGACTTCTTCAATCAGGCTTTTGTTGAAAAATATAAAGCGGACTGAAACTATTCTCTAAACAAATCCAACTCCTGGTTATTGGACCACCAATCTCTTCAAGATTGGTGGTCTTTTTAATTTCAAGACAGTAAATCTGATGTAATCCCCAATATCAAGTAGATCAATAAAAACCTGGATCAAAGAATGAACCAGGTTTTTATTTGCTTTTTTACTAGTCTCTCTAGCAAGAGTTTTTTTTATTCTAAAGTTTTTTCTCGCAAATCAATTCCGGTCGGAACTCTTTGACCGGTCCTTGGTATGCGGGTTTCTTTTCCAAATGCTCGTTACTCGCGCCCCAGTAATGGATGGCATGCGTCGGGCAGAAATTGAAACAGCGCATGCAGTACACGCAAGCCTCGCCGTACAGCGCCCTGCCATCCACCATGCTGATATTCTCAACCGGGCAGATGCGTATGCAGCGCCCGCACTTTTCGCCCAGGCAGCTCTCATCCACCGACCAAAGGGTGCGTCCCGGGTCGTGCATCAGGCGGAAAGGCCCGCGCTGGATCCAGGCGGAAGCCCGGCTGATCAGGTCGTTATGCTGGCGATAACGGATTTCTCCGGCAATCCTGGCGGCTAATGCCCGGACATCCTTTTTGCGCTTTTCCAGTGTCCCTGCCCATTTTTCCGGTTCCGAAACGTACGGGAACATTAAAGCGAATTTCGGCAGACAAATATTGTTGGGCATGTTGAACTCCTGCGACCATTTCAGGTCCAGGCCTTTTTCTCTATAAACCTCTTCGAGGAAATTACAGCCCGTTCCGGACCACAGCCCTTGTGTAACGTAGCCCAAGGTGGGCTTCTTATCCTTCAGGATAGGCAGCTCTTTCAACCAATCCGTGAAAATCCGCGGGGCGTCCGAACCATAGATGGGAAAACCCAAACCCACGCCCACCGCCTGCTCCATCAAAGCGGCTGCTTGCTGCGGAGTAGTTTGCTCAATGGAACAGGCCTTTACGTCCAAGCCCTGTTCTTGCAGTGCTTCCGTAATTTGCTGGCTGATCCACCACGTGTTGCCTGTGCCGGAGAAAAAGAAAATCGGGAATGAACCGTTCACGTTGTTGTTACCTTCCTTGTTCAAGATTCAATCTTTGGTTTCGCATAAAGAAGATCGATTTTTTATTTTACACCTAATCCAAAGAAGAATAATTATTCAAAACCTGCCTGGCTTTTATGCAAGGTTTTAGGGGCATTTCAAAATCGATTCCCCTTAATCATCAGAAGTAAAAAGAATATTAATACGGTAGAAAAAAGATGGGGCAAATAAGAAATAAGCTTATAATGAAATTTCCTTCCTCTTTAAACAACACAGCATATTTCAAAGGAGAACCTATGGCTTATAAATCCGATAAGAACGCGCCCGGCACAACCCTCAGCCAGATTTTGGCCAACAGCATCACCCACGGCATTGGCGTAGCCTTGAGTATCGCGGGACTGGTCGTCCTCATTGTCCGCGCAGTGAACGAGGGCAGCGGCTGGCGTCTGGCCAGTTACCTGGTCTTTGGCATTTCGCTGATCGTTCTCTACCTGGCTTCTACCATATACCACTCATTCGCCAACCGTCCCATCAAAGTAATCCTGCAGCGCATCGATCATTCCGCCATTCTGGTTTTGATCGCCGGCACCTACACACCCTTTCTACTTACTCAAATGCGCAACGGGTTGGGCTGGACAGTTTTCGGCATCGTATGGGGAGCGGCGCTGCTGGTTTTCATCCTTAAGCTGGCGCTTAAATCCAAATTTGAGAAACCACCGGTTTGGCTTTATTTGCTGCTCGGTTGGATGGGTGCTTTCGTTTTCCTAAACACCTTCCGTAAAATGGGATCGCTGTCCATCTGGTTCCTGCTGCTTGGCGGCGTCATGTACAGCGTTGGGGTAATCTTCTACCGCTGGACGAGTATGCCCTTCGCCCACGCCATCTGGCACGTTTTCGTTATTTTAGGCAGCACTTTCCACTACTTCTCAGTCCTGTACCTGTCGTAAATAGAAATTCGTGTTTAAAAATAGGCCAGAAAAATCAACATGATTTTTCTGGCCTATTTTTTCTTCTATCTTTCCAAAATATATCTTTTGATACCTGGTCAAATCTGCAAGTATTCCCGGTATCAATCATATGTATTGTTTAGCTTTTATCCTCTTTCAACACTCGCGCAGTCTTTTCGCAGCCTGTTCTGCTGTCAAGTCGCGTTGAACTTCAGCCAAGAGTTCGTAGCCGACAATGAATTTCCTCACGGTTGCCGAACGTAGAAGCGGCGGATAATAATGGGCATGCAGCTGCCAATGAGTGTAGTCCGCTTTATCATTGGGAGCGCCATGCCAGCCCATAGAATAGGAAAAAGGATTATCAAAGAGCCGATCATATTTTGTCAATAGCTCTTTCATCAGCGACGCAAGGTCATCCCGCTCCTCATCCGAAAGGTCGGGTAACCGCAGGACATGCCGCTTGGGCAGTAAAAGGATCTCAAAAGGCCAGACAGCCCAGAAAGGTACCAGCGCGATCCAGTTGTTGTTTTCCACAACAACACGTTCTTCCTGCTGCTGTTCCAATTTCACATAATCGATTAATAGAATCGAACCATTTTCCTCAAAATACCGTTTCTGTTGTTGCTCTTCTTTCCACGGTTCATTGGGCAGTTGGTCGCTGGCCCAAATTTGTCCATGCGGGTGAGGGTTCGAGCTTCCCATCAAAGCCCCTTTATTTTCGAAGATCTGCACCCAGCGGTATTTCTGGCCCAGCTCGCTAATCTGTTCAGCCCACACATTCACCACCCTGCGGATGTCCTCTTTCGGCATTTCGCGCATTGTCAGGTCGTGCCGTGGGGAAAAGCAGATTACCCGGCAGGTTCCTCGAACCGGGCTCATTCTCAATAATTGTGAGGGAATCTCTCCTCCCTCTGGCGGGGTTGGAACTAATGCGGAAAAATCATTAGTGAACACGAATGTGGATTCGTAGTTCGGGTTGCTTGCCCCTCCGGCCCGTTGATTTCCGGGGCAAAGGTAACAATGAGGATCATATATAGGCCGCTGGTTGGATGGGATTTTCTCTACCTGGCCCTGCCAGGGTCGATCCGTACGTTGGGGAGACACCAACACCCATTCGTCCGTAAGCTGGTTATAGCGCCGATGGGGATATTCAATCATTAGCTAAGCCTATTCAATTGCCAGAACACTCGCGCCGCTGGCTGATTGTACCGGATACACTTCGGCTTGAATACCTGCGTTATGGGTGTATTGCTGCTTTACATATTCTGTAAATGAATCAATGCAATCGCTCCGGACAAACGCCACCAGACAGCCGCCAAATCCCCCGCCGGCGCCACGCGTCCCAAAAGCTCCGGGCGCACCCATAATGGCTTTGAACATCATGATCATTTCTTTTGTGACTATCTCAAAGAGGTCCCGCGCTCCCTGGAATGACTCTACCGCAAGACGCCCCGCTTTCTGATGGTCGCCGGAGGCTAATGCGGCCGCCAAATCCAATACCCGCTGGTTTTCCTCAATGACGAAATAACAACGTTTAAACACGACAGGGTCAATATCTGCTTGATGGGCAGTAAGCATCTCCAATGTCGCGTCTCGCAGCGAGTGGACTTCGGGGTAAAAACCGGAGAGGACGCGGACGCCCTCTTCGCATTGGGCGCGGCGCTCGGGATATTCCGATCCTGTGAGGTTGCGTTCGGCCCGAGTGTCGCAAATCATGACCTGCAGGCCGGGGGCGACCGGAATAATTTCGCTGGTATTCGTGCGGCAGTCAAGCAATAGTACGCATCCTGCTTTCCCCATTGCCGACGAATATTGGTCCATGACACCGCAGGTCATACCCACAAATTCATTCTCCGCTCTTTGAGAGAGAAGTGCTTTCTGGAGAGGATCAATTTGCCAATCCGCGAGCGATTCAAACACCTCGGTCGTGGCCACTTCTAATGCGGCGGATGAGCTCAACCCGCTGCCAAAGGGGATTGTGCTGTGAACCAGGCCATCGAATCCTTTGAGAACATAATTTTCTTTTTGCAGAACATCCGCCACACCGCGTACGTAATCGCTCCAGGTGACGTCTTTCGCATGCTCAATATGGCTTAAATTAAAATCCGCCATCCCATCCCGATTAAGCGACGCAATTCTGACCTTGCCGTCCTCTCGAGGTCGAGCTGCAATCCATGTGTTGTGATTAATAGCCTGGATAAGCACAAAACCGAGGTTGTAATCGGTATGGCTGCCCATTAAATCTACACGGCCGGGAGCTTGTACCCATACGCTGGGCTTGGAACCATAAAGAAAAAGGAATTTTTCCTCAATAAGAGCTTTTCGCTGGTCATCACTAATCAAAGTCCGTCTCCTGGGATCAAGTTCTGGGCAAATTACGTCTCATGCATGTTCAACTGCCTGGTTGTTTCAACCCAAATCCATCCTGATCCATGAGTATTTTATTTTTCTTCAAAGTCATCTACTATAGCTTTCATTTGTAGTCCAAGGCATACAGGGAATATCGATCATTGATGCTCAGCACCTCATCCATTTGCCGTTGGTTTTACTTGATTCAATAACGCTATGGATAAACTTCAAACCCAGAAGTCCATCTTTGGAATTTGGAAAATACATGCAGAGTGGATTTGCCTGATTGCCTGACCTTCTGGCAGCAATTGCTTCAGCCGCATCCGAATAAACATTCGCGAAACCTTCGTGGAAACCCTCGGGATGACCGGCGACGATGCGCGAGGAATGTTTTGCCAGCGGAAGAATGCCCGGTCCGTTTGGCGTTCGGATTTGAGATGGTGCGTTTAAGGGTTTGAAAGTAAGCGTTTGAGGAATTTCCTGCATCCACTCCAAACTACCCTGTGTGCCGCTCACACGGATGCGCAGGTAATTTTCCACCCCGGCAGCTGCTTGCGTAACCCAAAAGCTCCCGCGCGCGCCGTTGTTGAAACGCAGCAATGCGCCGGCAAAGTCGTCGATCACTCTTCCGGGTACGATGGCGCCAATATCCGCGGCAACTTCCATGACTTCAAGCCCGCTGACAAAACGAACGAGATGGTGCGCGTGAGAACCAATATCTCCCAGGACCGCGGAAGGACCCCCGCGGGTGGGATCAAAATGCCAAGACTCCTGTGGGTCGGGCTTGCTTTCATCTGCTTTACCGCCCTGCACGTACTCTATCTGTACCAGTCGTATCGTCCCTAACTGCCCATCAGCGATCATTGCCTTTGCCTGGCGCACCATTGGATAGCCGGAGTAATTGTGCGTAAGGCAAAAAACCAAACCCGATTTCATCACCTTATCATGCAGCGCTTCTGCTTCCTGCAAGGTATTTGTCATCGGCTTATCGCAAATCACATCGAACCCTTTATCAAGGGCTGCCATCGCGTACGCATAGTGGCTGTCATTGGGTGTCATAATAGCAATCACATCGGCGCCATCCTCACGCGCCGATTCCGATTCCAACATATCTTCAACCTGCCCGTAACAGCGGTCTGCAGCCAGTCCAATTTCACGGCCTGCTTGGACTGATTTTTCCGGGTTGGAAGAAAGAACACCGGCAATGATTTCATAACGATCATCAATTCTGGCCGCCCGCCGATGTGTTGCGCCAATAAATGATCCCGGCCCTCCGCCAATCACAGCCAGGCGGAGTCTGCGTCCCAACATTGCGATAACAGGATTTTGTTCCATATCAGTTCTCTATTACATTTCTTTCTAAAATACGATTCATCGAATCCGAGCCAAGTCAATATTAATACCACAGCAGTCTCAGCAAATCCACACAACATCCCTTGCGGATATTCCCCGCCGTATTTTGTAAGTCTAACGTTGATTGTTCTGTGTTCTTCTAGGTATATATTTTCTATTCTTGAACCACGGCATTTACCAAATATTTTCCGATCAGCTTTATTATTCGCTAAATGCTTTTGTTTTTGTTATAGACATCAAAGTAAACTGCCAGCAGCAATACAAGGCCTTTGATTGCCTGCTGCCAATCGATTCCGATTCCAAGAATGGACATACCGTTGTTCATCACACCGATAAGGAATGCGCCAACGACAGCACCGATAATTTTTCCGATACCGCCGGAAGCTGACGCGCCACCGATATAGCATGCCGCGATTACGTCCAGTTCAAAACCATCTCCCGCTTTGGGTGTAGCGACATTCAACCGTGCCGCAACAATCATGCCGGCAAGCGCTGAAAGAACGCCCATGTTTACAAAGGTATAGAACAGCAAACGCGGTGAATTTACACCGGAAAGTCGGGCTGCTTTTTCGTTGCCTCCCATTGCGTAAATACGCCGGCCAAGAGTTGTTTTGCTGGTGATGAAGCCGTAAAAAGCAATCAGAATGAACAGGATAACCAGTACATTTGGAAGACCCTTGTAGGATGCCATCAAAAAGCATAAGCCCATGATCGCGCCGGTAATCACCAGATTCTTGACGATAGAAAAGTAAAATGGGGTTACTTCAAAACCATACTTTTGCTGGTTTTTTCTGTTTTTTATATCCATAAAGATTAATATTATGGAGAGCAAGCCGCCAATCACGATTGTGGTAAGGTGCAGGCCATCATAATGAAAGAAATCGGGAATGAATCCGGAACTTAATTTCTGAAATCCAACCGGAAATGGCCCCACCGCTTCGCCATTAAGGATAACCAGCGTCAATCCGCGGAAGACCAACATTCCCGCCAGTGTGACAATAAATGCTGGTATTTTTGCGAACGCGATCCAATAGCCCTGGAATGCGCCGATTAATGCGCCGGCCAGAAGTGAAAGCACAAAGGTCACAATCCAATTTACATCCAATCTCACCATCAATACGGCTGCAACGGCTCCGATAACGGCGGCTACCGAGCCCACAGACAGGTCGATCCAACCTGCAACGATCACAATTAACATGCCCAGTGCCATGATGATGATGTAGCTGTTCTGTAAAACCAGATTCGTAATATTGATGGGTTTCATCAATATGCCGCCTGTTTTCCATTGAAAAAAGACCATGATCATAACAAGTGCGATCAACATGCCATATTCGCGGATATTCTTTTTGAAAAGAGATGCCAGTGTTTTCATTGTCTAATTACCTCTTGTTGGTCAAAATATATTTCATTACTTTTTCTTGAGTCGCTTCACTTGATTGCATTTCTGCAACAATTTTCCCCTCGCGCATCACGTATATCCGATCACAAATCCCCAATATCTCCGGCAGCTCAGATGAGATCAGGAAGATCCCTTTTCCTTCACTGGCTAGTTGGTTAATAATTGTGTAAATTTCGTATTTAGCTCCAACATCAATACCGCGTGTGGGCTCATCCAGGAACAGGATTTCCGGATTAGCAAACAACCATTTACTCAATACTACTTTTTGTTGATTGCCGCCGGAAAGATTACGCGCCAATTGCAGAATACTGGAACACTTAATCCCCAGTTTGTCGCGGTATTCGCCGGTTACGGTCATTTCTTGCGGCTCGTTGATTACTCCGCGGTCCGCAACAGCGTCCAAATTTGCCAACGTGATGTTGTCTTTTATTTGATCAATGAGGATCAACCCATAAGCTTTGCGGTCTTCAGTTGCGTAAGCTATCCCATTGGAAATCGCTTTTTCGATGGTGCTGATGTCAATTTCTTCACCATTTTTATATGCCTTGCCGCTGATATTCGTACCGTAGGCTTCACCGAAAATGCTCATTGCTAATTCGGTTCTGCCCGATCCCATCAGCCCGGATATACCGACGACCTCCCCTCTCCGGACGGAAATATTGATATTGTCGCTGACCTTACGATCGGTATGCAGGGGGTGATAGACATTCCAATCCTGAATTTCAAAAATCGTCTCCCCAATATTGGAATTGCGTTCGGGGAAACGATGGGTCAGATCACGGCCAACCATACCGCGGATAATTCGATCTTCTGTAATGGTCTCTTTCGCACAATCCAAAGTTTCAATGGTTGCGCCGTCCCGCAGGATCGTAATAGAGTCGGCAACTTTGGATACTTCACCAATTTTGTGTGAAATTAAAATGGAAGATATTCCATTCTTTTTTAATTGAAGGAGTAACTCAAGTAGTTTTTCACTATCGCTCTCATTTAATGACGCGGTTGGTTCATCCAAGATCAAAAGCCGGACTTCTTTAGCCAGCGCTTTGGCGATTTCTACCTGCTGTTGTTTACCCACACCCATGTTCGTGATCAGGGTGCTGTGTGACTCTTTCAATCCAACTTTCTTCAGTAATGCCTCCGCGTCTGAGATAGTCTTGTTCCAATCAATAACGCCGTTTTTTGCGCGCTCATTACCGAGAAACAGGTTTTCTGCTATAGAAAGAAATGGTATAAGTGCAAGTTCTTGATGAATAATAACAAGGCCAACTGCTTCAGACTGGGTGATATCTCGAAATTGGCATTCCTTCCCCTCAAAATAAATATCCCCGCTATAGGATCCATAAGGATGAACGCCGCTTAATACTTCCATCAATGTGGATTTTCCTGCCCCGTTTTCCCCCACCAGAGCATGGATCTCTCCCCGCCGAACGCTGAAACTCACATTCTTAAGCGCCGTTACACCGGGAAATTCCTTTGTGATATTGCGCATTTCCAAAATTACGTCAGACATATTCTTCTCGTCCTTGTTTTTTGTTGAGTATTGAAAAACAACTCATTTTGGTAGATCTGAAATAATTTCTTGTAGCCTCATAATAGATAAGGTTATGGTGTGTGAGGGCAGATCTCCCTCACACACCTGTTTTTAATTATAGACTATTGGAGCTGGTCGGCAGTGTAATAACCGCTGTCAACTAAGTACTCCATGTAGTTGGTGATATCTACACTGAATGGGATCAGCAGGTATGAAGGCACAATCTTGACACCATTGTCGTAGGTTTCGGTGTTATTGATCGGCACTTCCTCACCCTTCAGTGCTGCATCAACCATCGCGGCAGCTTGCTTGGCAAGTTCACGCGTGTCTTTGAACACAGTGTAAGTCTGTTCGCCGGCGATCATGGACTTAATGGAAGCGATTTCTGCGTCCTGACCGGTTACAACGGGCATCGGTTGGCCTTCAGTTCCATAACCAACACCTTTCAGTGAGGACAGAATACCAATGCTGAGTCCATCATAGGGAGACAAAACGGCATCTACACGCTTGTCGGTGTAGAACGCGCTCAACAGGTTGTCCATACGAGCTTGGGCAACGATTCCATCCCAACGCAGCGTGGAAACTTTATCCATACCCATCTGTCCACTCTGGACAACCAGCTTGCCGCTGTCGATGTACGGTTGCAGGATGGACATGGCGCCATCATAGAAATAATACGCATTGGTGTCGTCGGGGGAGCCGCCAAACAGTTCGATATTGAAAGGACCTTCCGCATTCTTCAGGTCGAGGCCGGTCTCAATTTGGGTGCCCATGATAACGCCGACGCCAAAGTTATCGAAGGTAGCGTAGTAATCAACATTCTCTGAGTTGACGAGCAGGCGGTCGTAAGCGATCACCAACACACCCGCTTCATGAGCCTGTTGAAGAACATCGGTCAGTGTCGAGCCATCAATAGCAGCGATAACCAGAACATCTGCGCCTTTGGTAACCATGTTTTCGATCTGATTCAGCTGATTGGGAATATCATCGTCAGCAAATTGCAGGTCGGTGTCATAGCCCATTTCTTCGAATACTTTGACCATGCTCTCGCCGTCCGAAATCCAACGGGTTGAGGTCTTGGTGGGCATGGAGATGCCAACTAATTTGGTCTCTTCGGCGGGTGCTTCCGCTACTACAGCTTCTTCTGCAGGTGCTTCTTCTGCTGCTGCTGCAGGGGCTGCGCTGCTGCCGCAGGCGCTGAGCGCCAGGGAAGCGATTACTAATAGGCCGAACAGAACATACAAATTCTTTTTCATTCTTCCTCCTAGATAGGAAATTGATTGATCTCCTTGCGGAGATTTTGATACATCCTTTACTAATCTTGGTTTCTAGATGCGCAGTTGAGAAAAGTCCCAAACCGCATCACCTATAGTGTTGTTTATATCCCTCTACTTATCTTCACCTCCTCGTTTTCAGTCTTGAAATCGCAATGAACTGCGCCGTACGACCAGGGTTGGTTCCAGCAAAATGGGATGTGGATCGATGGGATCCAGCCCTTTCCACCCTGATTCGATAATTTTTATCAATTCCTCGACAGCTACTCTGGCAACGCGGCCTTGATCCTGTTGAATAGTTGTTAATGCCGGCCAAAAATACGCCGATTCCGGGATATTGTCGAAACCGACCACACCGATATCTTCCGGAATTCTCTTCCCTTTTTCGTGGATCACTTGCATGGCGCCCAGGGCCATCTGATCATTGGCGACAAATATGGAATCCATTTCGGGGTACTGTTCGAGAAGCTTTTCCATGCTGACAGCACCGCTCGCGGACGACCAATTGCCGGTCACCCATTGGGTATCTTGAATTTCCATCCCTGCTTCGCTCATTACATCCTTCCATGCTTTGAACCGTTGGCGCGCTTCCCACCATTCCAGCGGACCGGAAAGAAACCCAACGCGGCGATATCCTTGCTCCAGTAAATGCGTTACTGCCAAACGGGCACCGGAATAGTTGTTCTCGGTGATAACCGTTATGTGCTTTTTCGGTTCCATGGTGAGATAGACCAAAGGTATTTTTTGATCGAAAAGTAATTTTTTGAGTCTTTTACGATTTTCACCCACCTCAGACACGCCCCAAATAATCCCATCCACTTGCCGCGAAATAAGTTCCTCGAAAATGGGCTCGATATCATCATAGATAAAACTGGGCAATTCCTTCAAAATCAAACAATACCCGGCCTCTTCAGCTGTAGATGTAATACCATTCAATAAAGTTGAAGGTCCTATATATTTAAGTCCCGCGATAACTACCCCTAATGTGTAACTGCGTTTACTGGTCAAGCTGCGTGCTAATGCGCTCGGTCGATATCCCACCTGCTCAATGACCTCTTTTACTCGTTTGCGCGTTTCAGGAGAAACATCCGGTCTGTCGTTTATAACCCGCGACACAGTTTGCTTGGATACGCCTGCCACTGCTGCAACATCATTAATGTTTACTCTGACGGCTTTCTGACGCACTAAAGTTTTCCTTTGGAAGCCAGTTTAGCGTTACCGTTCCCGTTATCGGTAACAGGAACGGTAACATTTTATCAGGATTTAAAGGCAGAGTCAAGCACAGGTTTGCATAAAAAATACAGGATTTTTCTCTTTCACAAATTAATAAAACTATCGTTTTTTATGAAGAAAAGCGATTTGTGATGCTGAACTTACGAATGGTTGATCATTCATATATGGATGAAAATGTGAAGAATTTTCGTGAACCCATGGTCGATTTATTATTAACCTCATCCATTTTTGTACCTTCTCAAATGGAAGAGCATGCTTCGCGTTTATCCTGATGCTTTATAACCGGAGACTCCCCTGCCACTGCAATAACCGACTTTTTAATTTCCATCGGGTTATTATCCGGATAAAATAAAAAAGTCGCATTGCCCCTTTGTTTGTTCTGCTTTATCATTATGTTGATATTATTAATATAGGATTTGATCAAAAGGAGTTCGCTTCAATTAATTTATCCACAAACTCAAAGTAAACGAAAAAGTAGACCTACCTTTAAATAGATGTTTTCAGGAGAAGATACTATGGGTGAACAAGGAAAAAAAGATAAAGGAAATAAAGAACAAAAGAAAAAGGCTAAGCTGACCATCAAGGAAAAGCGAAAATTAAAGAAGGAAAAAAGCAGTAATAACACAGGAACAATATAGCAATCTGGTTAAAACACTGGAATCAACTGGACCTGTAATTTAGACAGAAAAGTTTGAAGATAACATTTTCATGAGAAGAACATGGTGCCCTCTCTCGTCACGAGTCTGAGGGCACTACTATTTTAATAAAAATAATTCCCGGACTTGAGATTCCCCATTTTTAAATAATCAAGGCCTTATATTACTTATAAAGCCTTGATTATTAATTCACTGAATAAAACAGTTCTAAAGAATATCGTCGGTTAACTACATTTCTTCCGGATACATACCTTTTGTGATGTTGAACCAAAATAGAATGTGTACCACTGCAAGCACTTGCATTCTTCCTTTTGCACGCCAATCTTGCACATACCCGCTACAAGCCCGGTCTGTTCCAGGCCGAAGGGCAGCCGGCAAGTGTTGTCCAGGTTGTACAATCCCTTGACTGGATAATACTTGCCTAAAATAGGTGACCCGGCTTCGGTCGGCCCCATACTGTCGTTGTAATCAAAGCGTGTCGGGTCCATCCATCCGTTATCCGCCCAGGCTCCCCACAGGAACTTGTCCACCCCTCCTATCAGCGGGAAGCTGATCGCGAACTGCACGGCATTGCCGTCTTTCGGGTCGATTCGGGCATAAGCATTTTTATCCGCATCCATTTCAAGGGTCGTGTCATAACCGCTGCCGTTGAACCCGGCTTCCGCTTCAATGGGTTTCAACCCGCCCACGTCCCGGTTGTCGTCCAGGTAAATCGTCACACCCTCCATGGTCCATTCTTTTTGCGGATCCTTGACGGTCACCAGCAGGTCGCCGCGGCCGGTCAATGTGCGGTCGAATTCGATACCGTACATACCCTTCAATCCGCCGCCTTCCGTATTCATGCCATATAACCGGATGGTGAAATAATAGAAACCGTCGTCACTCGGGCCAAAATCCACCGTGGTGATGTCCAGGTCTGGTTGGTAAATCATTTCCTGGGAAGTGAAAGGACGTTCATAAAGATTGTCTAAAATATTATCGCCCTGCGTGGCTTTCTTATCCTCGCCGGTGTAGCCGGCCACCGAATCTTCCAGCGTGCGATCCAATTCCTCCGGCGGCTCGCCCGGCATTGGAAACTCGCTTTGTGCTGGCTCCTGCACGACAGGTTCTTCCATGGGCGGTTCCACCGTGGGCAGTTCTTCCGTGGGTTGCTGAACCGCTTGACCGGTTTGTTGCGCTTCAATCGCCTGAAGGGTATCCATGGCATAAATCGCCTGCAGCGTTTCCTGCAAATTTGCCTCTGATGTCGTGTCTGCTGAATTGCCGCAGGAAGATAGCGCAAAAGAAAACGCCAGGATTAAACCCATCAAGATACGGAGTTGTTTTCGACTCACCATTATTTCTCCTTTATTTGGTTGAAACAATTTAGTTTTATTATAGATATTTCTTATTATGTTTTCAATTATGGAAAATATATCGTAGAGATGGATAAAGAAATAAAGTTTGAAATCTGAGGGAATTTTCAGATCTGGTAAGATTATTGACAGTGCTCTTATTCACGTGATATCGTATTTAATAAATATCTTGAGAGGCAGCAATGCAGCCCAAAAATAAAACCTTGACTACCGGATTGATTTTGTTCGCCATCGGAGGCGTTACGTTGCTGATTGAACGCCTGACCAATTGGGGTGTTTCCAAACAAATCGCCAAATTGTATTGCGGTGAGCGTTACCTGCAAGCGGCCGGCCAGGTCGGTGACGGCACCTGCGGTTTTAATATGGATATGGTCGTTGGCCTGGTCTGTTTCTTATTATGCGTTATGGGTTTGTTGCTTCTCGTCATTGGATTAGTGCAAAAGAGTTTACAAAAAAAAATGATATAAATTCTCCATCTGATAACCGCTGAAATTCGACAATCTCAAAAAACAATCAAATTGTTTTTATTACTGCATTATAGTTACAGGAACTGATCGGCTATTCCCCTGATGGTTTTATTCGTGATTTTTTTTTGCTTTTCCTTATCGGCCTTGTACTTCCTTATAACGAAAACAGGACACTTCATGATCGTTAACCATGCCGACCGCCTGCATGTGCGCGTACATGATGGTCGGCCCAACAAACGTAAAACCCCTCCGCTTTAAATCCCTGCTGAGCATTTCGGACTCTTCAGTCACTGCCGGAATCTGGGACATTTGCTCCCAGGTATTCACAATAGGTTTGTTTCCGACAAATTGCCAGATGTATGTGTCAAAGCTTCCGTATTCTTTCCGCACTTCCAGGAATCTTTGGGCGTTATTAATAGCTGAGCGGATCTTGAGTTTGTTGCGGATGATGTCCGCGTTGAGCAGCAGCCGGTTGAAATCCGCGTCGGTGAATTGAGCGACTTTTTCAGGGTCGAAATCCGCGAAAGCTTTCTGGTACCCTTCTCGCCTTTTGAGGATCGTTGCCCAACTCAGGCCGGCCTGCGCGCCTTCCAGCAGCAGGAACTCAAAGTGCTTGCGGTCGTCGTGCACCGGCACGCCCCACTCCGTGTCGTGATATTCGTGAAATTGCGGGTCTTGCGCCCACTGGCATCTGTTTTTCATATCGTTATTAATACGAATTGGAAATTCCAAATTTTATCAAAAAAAACCACGATCAGTATTTTGCGTACTAATCGATGATTTCGGTGCGGTTCTTCCCTTTTTCCTTAGCCAGGTGGAATAAACAGATAGATTACTTACTTCTGTTGGTCATTGGAAGTTGAAAATACTGAATATTTTTATTTTTACTTTGAGAGTACTGACATGGTAGACGATTTCAGTCAATCTTATTAAAAATCACCCTGCAACCGGGTGATTTCATGATGGCTGATAATTTGCTCTTCCGTGATTCAAGAAGCATCCAGGTATTGGATGAATACTATATTCTTCTCTACTTTAACGACCTTGAAATGAACTCCTTGCTTGCCAGACGCGGAGTTTAGATTCTTGAAATAGTTACATAGTGGTTGCTCTGATTGATATTAGTTATCTATCCGTTGAATAAAAATGAGATGGTTGTTTTAATATCAGAGGTATTTCCCATCCTGAGAATCGCTGTTTTGGTTAATAAGCTCCATCTTTTGATAAAACCACCCCCACCGTACGCAGCAGAATATAAAAGTCCAGCCAGATAGACCAATTGCTGACATAATACTCATCCAGTTTATCTCTTTCCTCGCCAATAAAACTAATTTTGCCGCGCCCTTGCACCTGCCACATGCCGGTCATACCCGGACGCACCCGTTGATAATTCTTTATCGCCGTGCCAATAATTTTCTGCTGTTCTCGTAAATAAGGCCGGGGGCCAACCAGGCTCATCTCTCCTTTTAATACATTGATCAACTGCGGAATTTCATCCAGGCTGAATTTACGCAGGAATTTACCCATTTTGGTAATACGCGGATCATTCGCTAACTTTTGAGTGCTGTCAAACTCATTCTTTAATTGTGGGTCAGCGGCCAGGTAATTGGCTAAAATTTGGTCTGCGCCAACACACATCGTTCTAAATTTCCACATCTTGAAGATTTTTCCATTAAGTCCCACCCGATCCTGCGTGTAAAAGATCCCGCCCGGTGAATCCAGATAGATCAGCGCCATGATCACCAGCAAAAAGGGCATCGAGAAAGTCACGAATATAACCGTAAGTAATAGGTCTGTCATGCGTTTAATAAAATTTGACCATCTATTTAACAGATTCTGGCTTACCTGCAAACCCAGCACGCCCTCCATGTCTACCGGTTTGACATCGAGGCTGCCCCACCACCCCAGAGAGGAGAGCAGGATAAGGCGTAAGATGCCATTTTCTCCCCGCCGGTTGTGGTAGCCGAAACGATGGTCTTTGATTTGTTCCAACAGCTCGGCTGATATTTCAGGTATCACCAGGATGACTGTGCGAATATACGAGCGGCTGATGGAAACCAGCGCCGATTCTTCATACGAAGTATCGCCATCTATAATGAGCACCGGGCGCATACCCAACCGTATATGATCCTTTAGAAATTTCACAATATACTGTCCCTCCGGACCGGTGCCCACTACTGCCACTGGTTCTCCCCAAATACCTAGCTTCCTGCCGATAATACGCGTCAACCAGCGGTTCACCTGCACCAGCACCAGCGCCATCAACCATGCAGCTGCAAGTGTTAAGCGCGAATAACTCGTGGAGGTTTGCTCCCAAAAGGTAAGTGCAATCAGCAGGAGAAAAACAATACTGGTAGTGTTCAACAATCGCTTCATTTCATAAACCGGGCTCAGCCCAACTCCCGGATACAACCCATTTACAACATATGCCAGCAAAAAAAAGGCCAGGATCGGGAAAATATCCCATGTTGGCAAAATCGTGATTTTCCCCAGCAGATGGATACGCAACCGGACCGCGATACCATATGCCAGCCATAGGCTGATTACATCACTCACTAATAGTGAAAACGCCATAAACTCGCGCGCATGGCGGATTTTAAAAGGTAATGGCGGGATAAGTGAAACTTGTGAAGAGGAATTGCTCCTTCTTCGCTCAATAAATTCTTCATTCTGATAGTTTTTTTTCATTTACCTCTCCTTCCTTTCCGCCAATAATCACCTGACTGTGCCGAACCGTTTAATAATCAAGGGGTATTAAGGAATATTATTGAGATAGATCCAAAGCCCTATCTTCTTGGTTTTTCCTTCGGAAAATGAATTAAGCCAAGGTGCTGTAAAAAAACAAGGATGACAAATCTTGGATATTGGCGATATCGCGGCCATAAACGCTTCGGTTCATTTAATAAACGAAACAACCACTCCATACCGATGCGCTGAACCCAGCGTGGCGCCTGTGGTTTATTGCCCGAAAGAAAATCAAATGCCGCACCTACACCAATCATGACCGGGGTATTTATTTTCCCCAACTCCTTGTGCATCCACACTTCTTGACGCGGAGAACCCAAACCTACCCATAGAATATCAGCCTGGCTGGCGTTTACCTCTGCAATGATGTCTCTATCTTCCTGCACCGAGAGCGGTCGGAAGGCCGGGCAAGTTTGCCCGGCTATCTGCAAACCGGGGAACCGGGCACGCAGTTTTTTGGTCATAAGTGCCAGAAATTCAGGCGAACTGCCTAAAAAGTGGTGACGCCAGCCGCGTTCCAGCCCATGGGCGCAAACCGCCAGGAGCAGATCCGGGCCGTATACGCGCCGGACTTCTCTATGACCCATCAGCCGCAACAGCCAAACAACCGCCATGCCATCGGGTGTTACCATGCCTGCCTCGTTGAATACCGGCAGCAGGCTTGGGTCGTTAACACATTCCATAATGGAGTGCGCCGGGGCAACACAGACGTAGCTAAGGCGACGCTCTGCCACCCAGGTTTCTATTTGCGACAGGGCAAGACCCATGTTGATGGCGCTGATCTGTACACCGAGGATAGGAACTTTTAGAATATCCATTTCAACAAATATTCATATTCGCAAATATCGGAACTGTGTTTCTAGCATTTTGCGCAGTTTAACAAAATCGAAAAGAACATACCTCTCTTCACTTTTTTTTTATATTATTAGTATTCATAGGTTTGCAGCGAAAAACTTAATATTTATTGGGTTTCCAAAGCTTTTATTATGCCTTGTGCAAATCGGCTAACCATGATTTCGACTGTGTAAACATTCCTTACAGATATACAACCATCTACCAATTTTTGGCGCGCATCCTCGTTCAGAAGAAGGCGGATTACAGCATCAGCGTAAACTTGCGGGTTGCTTGCATTATCGACCATTAAGCCATTCACACCATTTTGCAAATAACTAATTTCCGGGCTGTGAAGGGGAATTTGGGTAGTTACCAATGGGGTTTCCAATGCAAAGGTATCCAAAATACCGAGTCCAACCAGGCCAGGCATAAGAAAGAGTTTGGATATAGCAAAATAGGGCACTTTTTCACGATCGAATTTAGGTCCGACATAATGGATCCATGGGTATTGAGCAGCAGCTTGCTCAACCATCGGCGCATCCACCCCGCCGCCAATAAAAATCATCTCAAAATCCGGAATTTGCCGACGTATCAGATGCAGGGATTCGAGTAAAAAAGACAGGCGTTTTTCAGGATATAGCCCACCTGCGTAGATACTGACATTTAAGCTGTAAAGGTTTAAATCGGTACGTGTTTTTTCTATTTCCTTCGGCGTAAGGTTTTGAAGGGCACGCGTTAGAGCACGAGTATCAATCGCGTTTTGCACTGATGTGATACGCTCGGGCGGAAATCCCATTTCGCGTACCACAAGCGCACTCATGTCATTATAGGCAAACCACCAGTGAACGCGTGTGGAAACCCTGCGCTTGATCCACTCTCCAAAACGGTTGGCGGAGTTTTCTTGAAAATTCTTGCCATGTCCCCAAAAAGCCAGTTTGCGGATTTTTAACCAATACTGCAGCAGCAGGACATAATTGATCAGCAATTTGCTGGCTTGTTCCACGATCACCAAATCCACATCCTTCAAGTAGGAAAGGACTGGCTGCCAATATAGCTCGGTATGCCCGAATTCCCAGATTTTGCTTGGTACTTTGACTGCCCATTCGAGATCGATGGTGTCGTTTTTAAGCGCGTCGCGGCGGCTGGGCTGACCGTAGAGCAGGAGTAACTCGATATTGTTTTCGGATAGAACTCTCCGCAATCCGTTATAAAAATCACGCCTATAGATGGGTACGGTTTTACTGATGATAGCGATTTTTGGCATGAGTTTGTTTTAAGGTTAGTTATTATTTCCGAATCGCAATAAATGATTTTGTTATTCCCAAAAACGTTTCTTTCTGAATGAAACAATTAGGAAATAAATTTTGGAGTTCGCGATAAGTGAGCAAATTGATCTCATTAACCATGTTTTGTGCATATTCTTGTGTGGGATGCGTTATCCAAGCCCATAAGGTAAAGCGACGAGCCAATTTTTCCTGAAATCTTTTGGGTAGATAATGAAAAAATGGGGTTAAGAAATGGGGTTCAAAAAAGAAGGAGCGTGCTGGTGTTTGCATCCACAGATTTTTTCCGACCCTGTGGACTTCATTCGCAAATTTTTTTTGATTTTCGAATGTATACAGGTGCTCAATAACAGAATTTGAAAAAACAATGTCAAATGTGTTATCAGGAAATGGCAAGGCTTTGCCATCTCCCTGAATATAAGTGATGTTCATCGGTAATCCAGGTAGTGGCGATGGAATTCTTGAGTTTAACAGTGTGATTTTTGCCGGGTAATTGACCAAATGCCAGTTGTAGTGTGTACCGCCAACATCGAGAATATTCATTTCCGATGTAACCGAAAGCATACGCATAAAAAGCGTCATACGTCTCAACCGAAAATAACGGAGTATTCTTTTATAGATACAATTATTTTGCATAGAAACCCTTAATCAATCTTTTGAAATAAGGTGAAATCCAAAAAACAGGCCAAAAAAGGCCGGCGTATCGTTGGGCAAAAACCGCCCATTCCCTGGGCGGCAGTCCGAGGGGGGATAACAATTTCGTCCAACGGGTTTGAAATGGGATATCTTCATTAACCATTGGATTGCGCTGGCAGAAACCGCAATAACCCGGAGCGAGATAAATTTTGAAGCCGAGCTTACGCGCGCGCAGGCCGTAATCGAAATCTCCCAATCCGTGAGTAAAAGCCGGATCGAGGTTGCCAACCTCTTTGGCAACAGCCCGCGGGATGAGAACGCAATTACCATTCATGGTTTCCACCGGGACAGGCCGCCCTCCAGGCTCGATCAGCGTGAATTTGAGCGGCCGCTTGTGATGCAAACGTTTGACACCGCCATAAGTCAGTTGAAGGGTTTCCGGGTCTTGAAGAGAGGCTGCCACAATAACCTGATTACCCAATTGCGCGGATGTTTCTAAAAGTTTTGCCAGCGTTTGTGGAAAAAGGATGGTATCGTTATTAATCCAAAGGTAGTGATCAAAATTACTTTTCATTGCCTTGGCAAACGCCAGACGCATTCCGCCATTCCAGTACAAATCCCCGGTTCCTTGCAAGACCTCCACCTCAGGAAAATATCTTGCTAGTGCAGCCGAAGTACCATCTGCACTGCCATCATCAACCAGATACACGGATAGATGCACTTTATCGGGTAAATCCCTCTGCCTAAATAATACTTTCAGGCAAGAAAGCGTTTCTTTTTTGCGGTTGTAAACAGTAAGCAAGGCTGCGATTTTGATCACAGCGCTGCCTTTGGTTGATTTTTTAGCCCTGAGAGAAGGATGGCAAAACCGAGCATTATTCCCTGCTCATAACTGGGCCCATATGTCATAAAAAACAGCATTTGCGAAATCAAAATCAATACAAATGCGAGCTTAAGCCTGTCCTGTCGATCTATAAGTAAAGACTTAAGTGCCCTAAAATAAATCAGCAGTAGGAGGAATAATCCAAATCCGCCAATATTCAAGACAGTTTGCACATAAAAATTGTGAGGCGTATAAAAGATGGCATACTTGGAACCAAAAAGGTAACGTTTATAACCGGTTCCAAAGGGTTGCCCAATTGTATAATCAAGATCATTTTGAAAACGATCCGGAGAAAGCAATTCGATCCAGCCGGCTACCCGCCATTTAAAATTTTCCAAATTCATGGCGGAGCCTGCCAGGGAATCAAGCAGAGGATTCTCCCATAAAACCAGGATAAAAATAGTTCCTAATAAACCTACCGCAAGGAGTGCAAAAAGAAAAGCCGGCCTCATTTTCCGCACAAGTAAGAAAATACAAAGCAAAAGAAAAAGAAATATTACCCAAACCGTACGCTGTTGAAGCAGAATAATGGCTGGGATTATGGCATAAGGCATAAGTCGTTGTAAAGGCAATACGCCTTTCTGCTGACGAAACACCCATGAAAGCACCAAAGTTTGTAGCAAATAAAATGCTTGAGTTGCGCTGAGGACTCGCGTCATCATGCCGCCTGGGGCGATCCAATCAGGATTTTGAGTTAAACCGAGCGCGACCATGCCCCAACGCCACAAAGCAAGGCTGAATAATGCCCAGGCAATAATTCCCCACCAATAAAGAAATTGGAGCAATGACTTCTCTTTATAACGAAGAGTAATCGTAATCAATATTGATGAAAAGAAAAACAGATAATCACGGAAATTATTTATCGCGGGTTCCAGTCCGAATAGATGAATGCCCCGTATCAGGGAAACCCCCAACAAACCACCTAACATCAAAATCGGGAAAATATAATTGCGTCCGGGTTTCGACTTCAATAGGAGTAATCTAATAACGGCCGTTTCAACCATCAATACTGAGAAAACATCAAGCGGGTTGATGCTAAATCTACCTAATTGGGCGATTGGTAATCCGGTTGGCAGTAAATTATCAATGCCAAAAAGCGCCAAAATTAACATTATTGCTATTTGGGGGGAATGTAGAAAGAGCGCCAAGGCAAAAGCCATTAGCAAAACTACAATGACAAGAATACTGGCAGCACTGATTATGTCAATCAATTTATTACCTCTGATTTAGGTTTTATGGCGGAAAAACATGCAAGGGCATACCAGGGTTCACGATCCCAGTCATTTTGACCAGCTACTGATTCAGGTACTTCAAACCACATTTTATAGGTTTGTTTGAAACAATAAAAAGTGCTTTTGATAATTTCAAAATTTTTAAATATCCCATTGATTCGTCCAGCGTTATAGAGACGGTTTAACGGTAAGGATTTCCCAATTCCATAAGGTACTGTGACCAGAACTTTTCCACCAGGTTTTAATATGCGGAAAATTTCCCGCATAGCATTGAAATCACCCAATTCATCTTCATCTGAAATTCCATACCGTCCCGCAACGCCAATATGTTCCAGGGTTGAGACAACAATGACAGCGTCAAAATAATTCTCCTCAAAGAATGTTGAACGGATATCACCTCTTTCGATAATCAAGTTGCCTCTTCGAATCGAGCCGGAAGCATTGATATCAAAGGCATATACAATGTTATCGTTTTCCAGGAGCATGTCCGTGATAGGCAAACCCTCCTTTGCGCCGACATCAAGTACCCGGCCATTTTCAAGGTCCTGAATATTCTTATACACCCAGGAATATTCAATCACGCGTTCGTTGATCCAGGGGTGCCGGGCTTGCTTGCTGTTGTGAAAAAAGCAATCAGAAAAGGATTGGAACTCCTTTTTGCCAGCCCACATGATTACACTTTGGATAAATACAAAAAACTGGATAAGCCAGCCAAATAACTTTTGGGTTTTCTCGAACCGGTTCAGGCATACGATGACCGCAAATAGAAATTTCATATACAGACCTATCTGAGATCCTTGTGATGTTTTTCTTTGGAATTGGATAAAATCTGCTGATACAGAGTTTCATACATCGAAGTAATTTTATTTAAAGAAAAGTGTTGTTTTGCCCTTTCACGCCCCAAGCGACCCAATGTGAACCGAAGATCTGGATCTTTTGCGAGGATAAGCATGGCATCTGCGATTTCCTGTGAACTGCGCACATCCACGAGCAAACCGCCTTCACCTAAAGTATATGGAACCGCCCCACTAAATTTTCCACCAACGATGGGAATGTGAAGAGCCATAGCTTCAGCGATAGCTATCCCAAAGGATTCTTCAAGTGCTGGATGTACCAAAATATCCACTTTTTCTGATAATTCACGCAATAACTCTGGATGAGGAGTTTGGCCCCTGAATTGAACACCTTGCGTAAATCCATGGGCCTCCGCCCAGCGTTGAGCGGCTTGCCCAGGGCCATGCCCATCACCGAACATCCACAATTCGGAATTGGGATTTTGTTGATGCACTTTTGCAAAAGCCTCCACAAGGACTTGCCCATTTTTTCTTACAGACCATCCTACTAATACGGATGCGAATATTACTTTCCGGGTATGGTTGACTCGCGCGGGTTTGTCAAATAAGGCGTCTGAAACAGGATTCGGGATTACTTCCAATTGGCCGCGATATATCATTTGTTTGCGATAATTCAGCTCTAAATAAGGAGAAACAACGGACATTACAGATGCTTTTCTGCAAACCTGATAGGCCATTAATAGTCGCATAATAAGATATGGATGCGGGTGTAAGCGTAGAATTTCCCAGGGCGCATCATGGGCTGTCACCAACGTAGGGTATCCACTCGATAGCGCAGCCAGGGCAAATTCATACGTCCAGTGTGCGTGCAATACATCCACCGGGTCATCTTGCATGGCATCCAGCAAATCTTGCCGTTCTTGTTTGAAAAAGTCGCGCGCACGCCTATAGGCCCGGTATCGTCCGATATGGATAGTAAGTTGTTTGCCTGTAAAGGTCTGTGGCTTTAATATTTCAGGCGCCAAGGTAAACAGCGAAATTTGATGGCCTCGATGGAGCAATTCTTCAATCCAGGTTGCCGTCGGAGAAAAGAGATAGCCTGCTGGCATATCTTTTCCATGATGAACATAAGAGGCCAGCATCTTCAATGAGACTGGTCCAGCAATGCCTATTTTCAATATCAAAACTCCATCTTATCTCTTTTTATTAATTTGACCAAAGTCGAAAATTCCGGAAAGAGCCAAGCACGCCCGATCCAAAATACTAACATCCATGTAAATATGACAACCATACTTCGTGCAAATGAAAGGAGAATATCGGTTATTTTGGCGGTAAAGAAATAATTGGACAAGTTCCATACGGCGACTGTAAGCATTCCCATGAACAAACCGGAAAGAATGGGGCGTATTAACTGTATCCAGGAAATTTCCAGAACCTTAATAGTCATTACACTCAAAATAAACAGCCGAAAAATGTAAATGATAACGATACTCCAGGCCGTTGCCTGGATTGAAAATTGTGCCGCAATTATCAGAACCAGTATTGCTAAAAAAGCGGTTACCCATTGTGCCTGCATTTCATATTGCGGTTTTCCTAAACCGTTCAACACCGGTCCTTCCAATCCTACCAGCGCGAGGAACGGCATGGCAACAGCCAATGGTTTCAGCAGTGCGGCGGCAGGCATCCACTCGTGGCCATAAATAATCTGGATAATGCTTGTAGATTCCATCGCAATCAACCAATAAATTGGGAAAAAGAAAATCGCGAAGGCGCTCATAAAACCGCGAAAAATACGGATGGTATCTGTACCTTTTCCCATGCGTGAAACTGCGGAAAAAATTGACGCCTGGGCGCTTGTTAAGATGATCCCTGTAGGTGTCCAGTTCAAAAAATAAGCCCTGCTGTAGAATCCCAGGTTCTTTACTCCAAAACGTTGCCCAACGACTGCCTGATCGATATTTTGAATTATCCAGTTAGCAATATTTGCCGCAAGGATTTGCAGGCCAAACCGGGTAAGATGGCCAGCGCGTTTAAGGGTGAGCGCCAGGGAAAAGCGGGAAAATATAAAAACCATAAGTGCATTCAGCCCACTTTGCATAATTTGGGCAGCCACCAAACTCCACACTCCAAACCCGGCAAAGGCTAATGGAAGACCAAAGCCAAGATATCCAATGAAAAAAGATGTAATCTGAGCTATTTGCAGGTGTTTAAAATCTAATTTCCTGCGCAGCAGTGCGGATGGCACTTGGGCAAAGGCCTGAAGCACCAAAATTATTGCCATAACCTGCAGAACCGGTGTTGCCGTTGGAGCAGCGAATTGTTCTGCGAGCCAAGGAGAAAGAACCGCGAAAATAACCGCCAAACCGATACCAAAAGCCATCTGCAGTGTGAAGACAAAGGCAATATCCTGGCGATCAATTTCTTTTTGCTGAACAAGGGCCGAACCCAAACCCGATTCAATGACAAGATTGCCAACACCAATTACCAGCAAAGCGAGCGCCACCACACCAAAAGGTTCCGGGCCTAATAGGCGCGCCAGCACAATATTGATAACAAATCCGGCAAAAGAGCGCGCAAAATTTCCTGCCGTATTCCAAGAAAAACCTTCTAAAGCAAAACTGATTGTTTTTTCGTTTTCTGAAAGCGACATTACAAATTGGTTTTCTTTAATATTGCAAAATGGCCAAAATCGTTATGGGGAATTTGAATTTGAAATTGCGGGTTCGCTAAGACAAATTCATCAACAGCTTTTTTTACTCCAGTGGAAAAGAAATCATAATCATCAACAATGATGATCGCTCCCTGATCTGTTCTGGTAATGAGAAACTCGAGCGTGGATTTTATTGGCTCGAACAGGTCAAAATCAATATAAGCAAAAGAAACTTTTTGCGGCAAATCAATATTGGCTTTAAATACATCTTCAATAAAACCTTCGTGCAGTATATATCGATTTAAAGGAAAGTTGACTGCACGCAGGCGCGAAACCACCCAGCTTTTTTGAAAAGACATTGTTCCTTTATAGGCATTCATTTGGCCGAGAGAAAAAATATCATCTTTGAGTGTATCTTCGAGCGTTGGATTTGAAAGCCCTTGAAATGAATCAAAGAGATGCAACTTTTTTCCGCCTGCCATAATTTCATTGGCGATCAAGGCGGATGTCTCCCCCTGGGCAACTCCAAATTCACAGACATCTCCGTTCACAGTTTGTGTTTGAAAAAGTGCGTTAATAATAAAATAGGCTTCTGCTGGAGGAGTACCGCGTAATCTGGTAAGCAAAACTGATCTTGAAGCCATTTTATTTAAATTTACTCCCTCGGTCTGCTGGAATAATTTTTCAAACGCTGAAGCCAGACTGGAGAAATTTGAAAACAATACCTGACTGGGTGGTAATCCTTCCGCGCTTTTTGTAATTTCATAACCCAACCGGTTAAAAATAAAACGAATGATTTTTTTCATTGTTAATTTGCAGTCTCAGATCCTGAACAGGGGAATTTGAATAATCGTTATGTGATGATGTTAGCCTTTACCTGTATCCAGGTTATTAAAATAAACCGCTTGAAAAACAATCCTAATGCTCAATCCAAGCGTCATAAATTAATCACTCTTTTCAGAGAGGCAGAATTATTTGACGGCTTCGATGAATAGAGATTCCGGTCGGTTATCTAGCAACTCGATATCGGGACAATTTCCTTGTTGGAAGTCACAGCGATATGCTTTGGTGAAACCTGCTTTGTCGAGAAGTAATTGAATAAGTGAGGCCTCGTTATAATGCCAGTGATGCTGGTTTTTTGGTCTTTTCTGGTCGCTCTCGAAAAAATCGCGTAAAAAACTTTCTGCTGATTTGGGACTATAACTTGCCATAATCTTGTCCAGGTCAGGTACTGAGACTCGAACAATTCCCGCAACTTTCAGAACACGTTGAACTTCGCGTATGCAGTATTCTGCCTGCCATGGGTATAAATGTTCCAGCATGTGGGATAAGAAGACATAATCAAACGTATTATGAGCAAATGGAAACTTTTTAGTTACATTCAGATAATGAACGTTTTTAAATATGCCTTCCTGGTGTTGTTTTAACCTTTCTTCTGGAATCAATCCTGATTTATACAAAAGAAAGGCAAGGCCCGGGATCCTGGATACAAAAATGTGCGGCGTTATATCTGTGTTGTACCAGCCAGCCAGTGGTTTGTCAAAACATCCTAATTGAAGTTTACTAAATGTCATATATCATTATTTGGAGCTGGCTGCATTTATCAGTGCAAACATATTTAACGCCAGGAGATAGATAATCCTGAACGATGCCACCCTCTAATCACCCCTCGCGAACTATAGACACCATCCATCAGTCTGACATTGTTTTATTTTTTTTCAACTTCCTTATTTACGCGGCTGCTTACTTCTTTTTTTTCCGCTTTTCCCCCTCGCAGCCAATATCCAATCACAATTGCAACCAGTCCCACCTCTACTCCGATAAATTGCTTCCAGCCAAACATGTTGCCTTCACCAATTCCAATCACATCCGCAGCCAGCGATAAAATCTGAAGCGCTATACCGAATATAAAAAACACCTTACTGATTGTTCTCTTAGACATGATATTCTCCTTTACTCTTCATTTTCAATATTTTCATTTCTTTCCTGTTGCCTTTGTTCCATGATAGTTCTGATACGCGGAAAAGTTTTGATAGTATTTGTATTGGTAGCCGTAAGCCCGGCCGCGGATAATCACGTCGTTTAGTACAACGCCCAGCACGTGTGCGTTCACCTGGCGCATTTGTTCCAGCGTCTGCCGCAGGGCGCTCGTGCGCGTCTTGCCTGGGCACACCACCAGGATCACGCCGTCCATCGAAGGCGCAAGCGCGGCAGCATCGGTCACAGCCAGGGTCGGAGGCGTATCAATCAACACCACATCTGCCGCCTGGCTCATCAAAGTCAGTATGGCCCGCATACGCTGCGAGCCCATCAGTTCAGCGGGGTTGGGCGGCAGTGAGCCGGTTGTCACTACCGTAAGGCGCTCCACTTTAGTGGGCTGGCGGATTCCGCTCAGTTCCAGGTCGGCATGGGAAAAGAGCGTGCTCATGCCCAGCTGATTGGCCAACCCAAAATAAGTATGCACGCGCGGGTGGCGCAGATCGCAGTCGGCGATGATCACCTGTTTACCGTTCTGCGCCATCACCACACCCAGGTTGGCGATGGTCATGGTCTTGCCTTCGCCTGCTTCGGCACTGGTTACCATTAGGGTACGCAGGGGGCGGTCTACACTGGTATAGTTTACGTTGGTGCGCAGCGTACGGTAAGCCTCGGCGGTGGGCGAGCGTGAATCTGTTAGCGTGATAGGGGATTTCTTTTCGTGTTCGTGGTGGTTAATCACACCCAAAACGGGTAGATTAAATTTGCGGTTGATTTCTTCAGGTGTCTTGATGGTGTCGTCCAGGGCTTCACGGACGGCAATGATTCCGACAGTCAGTAAAATACCGGCCACAGCCGCAAGCAGTGTGTTCTGCATCACCTTTGGCCTGACAGGTATGAGGTTTAAAGTGGCAGGTTCCACTTGTACGACAGATGAAACGGATTGGGCTTCGGCCAGGCGCACCTGCTCATAAGAGAGCAGCAGGTTAGAGTACATCTCGCGATACTGGGCAATCTTCGTTTCAAGTTCGGCTTTGTCCTCGGTGATGTATGTGCGTTCCGCCTGGGCTGAATAAATAGAGATTTGATTTTCAATATCTGCCATTTGGGTTTCGAGAGTGGCTTTAGACTGGGAGAAACGCTGGGCCTGAATATCCTGGATTTGCGCTGCGAAGACCGTCACAATAGCGTTGGCGATATTAGCAGAAAGAATAGGATGGGAAGTTTCTACGGTTACTTCAATTAGCTGTGTATCGCTGATCGGGGTGACCGTGATCCACTTTTTAATATCTTCCACCGGGTTATCCAGATCCAATTGCTCAGCCACCTGGTTGAGGACAGGGTCCTTTGTCATCATAAGGGAATAGGTACTGGTAAGCTGCTCCGACATCATGACCGAGGAGTAATCCGTTGATTCGGTTGCCGATGCTGTATTCAGCAGTACAGTAGTCGTAGATTGGTAGAAAGGTGTCATGCTAATGCTGATGGTAAAGGCGGCCACACCCGTCAGCAGCCCAACCAAAATTATCAGCCATGCCCAATGCCAGAATACGGAAAAATACCGGCGCAAGTCTAGACCTTCATCTGTTTGCTCAATTTGGGAATTATCCATTTCCATAATACAGTCCTTTATAATAATTTTCTGTTTTGACTATTAGGATCAGCGTTGGTTTCCAGGTACATCCTCCACTAATCAATACTCTAAGGCCTCAATGCCCGTTGGTTCTTGCTGCGGTGCTCACTTAAACTTACCAACTCAGCAAAGCCTTTATCGATACTTGCGCACACCATACCAGCCGCCACCTCTGGTTGGTTAAAATTATCCCGCGCGAGGTCAGGGATTTCATCGCCAGGGACGTTTGCCAACCGGCCAAGTAACACCACCCGACCTCGCACTGCGGGAAATTCCGCTTCGATAGCCTCTCTGTGGCCGTGCTCCATCACCACGATCAGGTCAGCGGCAGAAAGCAAGGCTGCGTCCACCTCACGGGTACGGAAATGCTTCAGGTCAAGTCCCAATTTTGCGGCTGATGCAACCGCCTGCGGGTGGGCTTTAAGGCCGGGGGGTGTCCAGGTACCGGCGCTGTCCACTATCCACGTCCCGGGTATGCCTTCTTCGCTCAGCTTATGTGAAAAATAAGCCGCTGCGATAGGCGACCGGAACTGATTCGCAGTGCAGACGAAAAGGATGAAAGGCATGCTGTTTCCTTTTTACGGCATTTCGGGACCGGCAGAGACATTCATTCACTTGCCAAGTTTTACGATGGTTTCGTCGGGCAAGCCGTTGATGTTGCATAAGGCATCCTGGTGCAGACGCTTCTCCAGTGTAAAAAAATTAATTGGCGATCGCTCCAGTACCTGACTTATTATGGCAAATAAATTCAGGTTTTCACCTTTAAACACATGGTGAAGCAGGAACTACCTTTGATTGACGGAGGGCGTCACCAGCAGGTGTGGGACAGTAGTGTGAGGGTTTGCTTAAAGTAAGGTTCTGTGTTCGGAGAGAGCGTAAAGGAAGGAGCCAGGCAAAATTAGCGTTGGTGTGCTGTGCCGGGTGCGGCAGTAGGCGTTTCATGGTGGCGGTAGTTCTGTAATGAAGAATAGCTCATAAAAGACAGCGGATAGAAGGACCGGCCCAGGTTCGGGCAAATTACTTCAGTGTTCTTTTCGTTTTGCGGATTTTTCACGGGAGCACTGCTTGCTCTAAACCCACAGGGTGTGATATTGAAAGCTGATTCTTGGAACGCATCCGCCCTTGCGACATCAGCCTACGATATCACACTCACGTTTGTTTGAAGATAACGCAAAGCCTCCGTCTGCCTTACCGGGCTCTCAGTCAGCTTTGCTTTTTAATTCTCAGCAGCCTTGCCGACATTTCCACCGGCATCTGCTGTGACTTCAATAATTTCAACAACACCCTCACACGCGCAACGCCTGAAAGGTGAGCATCAAACACTGCTTCATACCCTGCAAAGGGTCCTCCCATGATCTCTACTTCCTGGCCGGGTGCCATCCGCTTTACGGTTGATACTCCCTCGCCGTTATTAAGCGCGTCCACATGCCTGCGGATGCCCTCAATCATGCTATCAGGTACCGATGCGGGCGCCTCACCAAAATACACCCATCCACTTGCGCCAGGCAGCCAACGCAGCTCTGCCGCATTGGCGCTTTCGGGATCGATGTTTACAAAAAGGTAACCTGGGAAATATGGGCGGAGCTTACGCGCACGCGGGTTGATGGGTATTACCTTGATTTTCGGGTAAAAACATTCGATTTCTCTGGCCCGAATCTGATAATAAAGAAAATCTTCCTTACGAAGTTTTGTCTGCAGCAATATCCAATTATTCATAAATTCTTTAAGCTTTTAACGGGCTTGCTGATCACCTTGTTAAAAGCATTATCTTAATTCAATTTATCATATTTTTGTTCTATTGTAAACATAATTATTTTTCTTTACGTATTTTTAATACATTTTTACTAGAAATAATTACTCTGATACTATCTATGTGAAATTGTTCGATTATTGCACAAGGCCCCCTAAAAAAACTTAGCATATTTATATCTATCGGACAAGAATATTAATAAATGGTGAAAGCGAAAAAAGTGAAGCATAGTGAAATACCCGTATAGGTAAACTCACGGACAGGTATTTATTAGTCCTATGACTTTGTTTACTCTCGACAAATGCTTGGTTCTGACACCTTCCGAGTTCTTCTCCTTTCTTCCTCTGAGATAATCCTTCGATACTATTGTTTTTTCTCGCTTAATCAAATTATTGTTATCTTGGTCCGTTTTTCTTTCCGTAATACCAATATGGTAAAATGATTCATGCGCAAAGGATTTCGAATCAAACGAGGAGTTGGGGTATGTTATTTGATTTACGATCTTTTTTTTTATCTGCAACCATGCCTTTTCCTGCTGCTCGCAAAGATTGAATTAAAGATGCGCGTATATTGCCTGGCTGATTCATCCATTTCCTTTTACAAAAACTCACCCTGATCATCTCGGAAAAACACGCCCGGCGGAGGCAATTTAACCAATGAAATCTCGACTGAGTTCGCTTCTTGACGCTTTCTTACCTGTGTTAGCCACACTGGCTGCTCTCCTTGTCGGCGCGATTATGCTGCTCTTATTAAAAGCAAATCCGTTGGTTGCCTATAAAGCCCTCTGGGATGGTGCGTTTGGCAGCACCAATGCGGTTGCTGAAACACTGGTTAAAGCGACCCCCTTCTTGCTGGTTGGTTTGGGAATTTGCATCTCTTTCCGCGCGAATGTTATGAATGTTGGCGGTGAAGGTCAGATGATTATCGGCGCGATTTTTGCAACCTGGGTAGGCCTGAATGGTAAAGGAATGCCCGGTTGGATTCTGATAACCCTGTCAATGCTGGCGGGAGTCCTCGGCGGTGGCATCTGGGGAGGCATCCCCGGCATTTTGAAAGCTTATTTTAACGTAAATGAAATCCTGAGCACGATCATGATGAATGCCATTGCGGTACAGCTGATGAATTATCTGTTGCGCGGCCCTATGATCGATCCGGCTCAAGCCAAAGCCGCCTCGCAAATTCCTCAAACCGCCCGTCTGGATGAAATCTATCGCTTACCGCGCCTGGTTCCTACCCGTCTCCATCTCGGCGCGTTGATCGCGGTGATACTGGCTATTCTGGTTTATGTGCTTCTCTGGCGTACAACGCTCGGCTTCCGTATCCGGGCGGTGGGGGAAAACCCGGACGCGGCAAAGTACGGCGGTATCAAGGTCCAACGGTATGTAGTCATTGCTTTATTATTGGGCGGTGCCTTTGCGGGCCTGGCCGGCGCAACCCAGGTATTTGGTGTGAACTATCGCATCATCACGGACGGTTCATCCACCGGGTTTACGGGCAACGCCGGGTTCAACGGCATTGTCGCGGCCCTGTTCGGGCAGCTCCACCCGCTTCTGACCATTCCGGCTTCAATTTTCTTTGGTGGCCTTTTGGTCGGAGCGAATACCATGCAAAGGATGGTCCAGGTTCCCTCGGCACTGATTACCGCGTTAAATGGTCTGGTCGTTATTTTTGTAGTGAGCAGTGAAATTTGGCGAAAAAAGCGGCAGAGAAGGAGAGAGGTTGTCGCCCTGCAGATTAATGAACCGCCAGAGTCGCAAGCCAAATCAAAGGAGACAGGCGCATGATTTCCGACCTCTTCTCAACCACAGTCATCATTGGAATAATTTCATCCGGTATCCGTCTGGCAACCCCCTATTTATATGCTTCCCTGGGCGAAACCTTCAGCCAGCGCAGCGGTGTACTGAACCTCGGCGTGGAGGGCCAGATGCTGATGGGAGCCTTTGCCGCCTTTTATGTGGCTTTGAAATTCGGCAGCTTATGGGGCGGTGTACTGGCGGCTATTCTGGTGGGTGCCGTTTTGGGATTAGCCATGGCCTTTGTAAGTATTAACCTGCAAGCCGCCCAAGGTATCAGCGGCATCGGCTTTTACTTATTCGGTCTGGGAATGAGCAATCTGCTCTTCCAGAAAATGATCGGTACTGTTGAAACGGTTCAAGGCTTCCCGAAAATTCACATCCCTTTTTTAAGCGACATCCCGGGTATCGGTGAAATTTTCTTCAGTCATAATGTCCTGGTTTATATCGCGTTTTTCCTGGTGCCGGTTGCCTGGTTCGTTTTAAATAAAACCACCCTGGGATTGAAAATCCGCGCCGTCGGAGAAAATCCGGACGCTGCCGATTCATTAGGTGTGAGCGTGATTCGGGTCAGATATTTCACTGTAATTTTCGGTGGAATCATGTCCGCCCTGGGCGGCGCGTCGCTGTCCATTGCCTTGTTGAATGTTTTTCAGCAAAACATGACCAGCGGCCTTGGCTTCATCGCCGTCGCGTTGGTTTACTTTGGGGGCTGGCGTCCCTGGGGCATTTTAGGCGGCGCCTTGTTGTTCAGTATGGTCAACTCCTTGCAGCTTTGGATCCAGGTCCTGGGCATCCCCATCCCTTCTGAAATTGCATTGATGATGCCCTATATTCTGACGATTTTAGTACTGGTCGTTTCTACTTCAAAGGTCCGTGGGCCTTCTGCTCTATCAAAGCCCTTTGAGCGGGGAGATTAATATACAGACCGAAGCCAGTTTCCGGATTGTCCACGGAATTTTATAAGGACAGAGGAGGTGTATATAAAAAAGAAATTTGAGTGTTCAGCAATTGGATAAAAGAATAGAAGATGCTTTTCAAAAAGGAGAATAGTATGAAAAAGCCCTATGTTGTCCTGATCGGTTTACTCGTATTGTCCTTAATGTTTTCGTCTTGCGCCACCGCCGCAACTGAAGAACCCGCGGCAGCCGCAGAAGCGGCACAGGTAGAAGAAGCTGCCGAAGAAGCCGAAGTAGCTCCCATGGAAGAACCTGCCGAACCATTCCGTGTGGCGGTGGTAATGCCCAGCGCCATCAACGATGTGGCTTTCAGCCAGAGTATGTATGAAGCGCTGCTTTTCGTCCAGGAAGAAATGGGCGGAGCGGATGCTTTCGATTTCGTCTACTCTGAGAATATGTTTGTTGTGGACGATGCTGCCGCGGCCATCCGCGATTATGCCACCCAGGGTTACGACCTGGTTATCGCGCACGGTTCGCAGTATGGTTCCTCCCTGCAGGAAATCGCGCCCGATTTCCCGGATACCAGCTTCGCCTGGGGCACCACGTTGGACACCTTTGGTATTCCGAACATCTTCGCTTATGAAGCCGCTTCGCAGGAAGGCGGCTACGTTAATGGTGTAATCGCTGCCTCCCTCTCCACCAGCAAGAAGATCGGCGTGATCGGACCCATCGAGACCGGCGATGCTAAGTTGTATGTAGATGGCTTCAAGGTCGGAGCCGAGGCAACTGACCCGGCTATCGAAGTGTCCGTAAACTGGACAGGTTCCTTCTCGGACGTCGCGCTGGCTTCTGAAGCTGCCACCACCCATATTGCCAACGGTGCGGATGTTCTGACCGGATCGGCCCAAATGGTCGTCGGTGCCATTGGTAAAGCCCAGGAATCGGATGTTCTCTGGTTCGGGACCCAAGCCAACCAGACCTCCCTGGCGCCCTCCATCGTGGTAGCCAGCCAGGTTTACCATTGGGAAGGTGTTCTCCAGGAAATGATCGATCTGATCAACGCTGGAACGCTTGGCGGCCAGTCCTTCACACTCACCCTCGCGAATGGCGGTGAGGTAATCGAATTCAATCCCGATTATTCTCTGCCTGATGATGTAAAAGCATTGGCTGACAGTACCGTTCAAGGCATTATCGACGGAACCATCACCATCACCCTGCCGGCTGCTGAATAGTCAATCTACCAATTAAATAATGATATCGGAAGTCCTTCCGGACTTCCGATATCTCGATTCGAATAAAGAATATGTTATGGTGAAATCAAACACACTCCCTTCCGGCCAAACCCGCATTGATAGTATGGAAATTTGCGGCATTACCAAGCGCTTCCCCGGCGTGCTGGCCAATGACCACATTGACTTTGACGTGAAATCCGGTGAAGTCCATGCCCTGCTGGGTGAAAATGGCGCCGGCAAAAGCACGTTAATGAAAATCCTTTATGGCATTTACCATCCGGACGAAGGGGAGATATTCATCAATCAAAAGCCGGTCACCATCAACTCTCCGATGGATGCCATCAAGTCCGGCATCGGTATGATCCACCAGCATTTCATGCTCGTCCAGACTTTGACCGTTGCGGAAAATGTGGCTTTGGGATTACCATCCTCTCGCGGGCTTTTGACCGATCTCGATCGTGTGTCCCAGCGTATTATCGAGTTGGCCGATATCTATAATTTAAAAATTGACCCGGACGCCTATATCTGGCAGCTCTCGGTCGGCCAGCAGCAGCGCGTGGAGATCATCAAAGCGCTCTACCGTGGCGCGGCGCTCCTGATCCTGGACGAACCCACCGCGGTCCTCACTCCGCAGGAAGTGGAAGAATTATTTGCCATCATGCGTCAAATGGTCAAGGACGGCTACGCCCTGATCTTTATCTCCCATAAACTGCATGAGGTCATCGAAATCAGTAATCGCGTGACCGTTCTGCGCAATGGCAGAAAGATCAGCACGCACCTTACCTCCGAGACAACCAAGGAAGACCTGGCCAGATGGATGGTTGGGCACGATATTGAATTCATTACCAGCCATGAGAAAGCTGATATCGGCGAAGTTCTCCTAAAATTGGAGCATGTCTCCTGCAACAGCGATAACGGCCGGCATGGTCTGTCGGATGTCAGCCTGGAGATCCACTCCGGTGAGATCCTTGGGATCGCGGGCGTTTCCGGCAACTGCCAGCTTGAATTGGCGGAAACCATCACCGGTATGCGCAAAACAACCGGCGGCCATATTTATCTGGGGCCTGATGAAATCACCGGCTTGGCGCCTGGTGAATTGACAGAACGCATGCTGTCCTATATTCCCGAGGAGAGAATGCGCGACGGCGTTATCAGGAATTTCTCTGTTGCTGAAAACATGATCCTGCGGGAACATCATAAAAGCCCTTACTCTCGTTCAGGCTTTTTGAGATTAAAAGATATCTCTACTCACACGGATGAGTTGATTGAACAATTCCAGGTAAAGACCCCCTCACAGGCAACCCTTGCCAAGAACCTGTCCGGCGGCAATATTCAAAAATTGGTTTTGGCCCGTGAAATCTCCCGGAATCCGCGCGCCATCATCGCCGCCCAACCGACCCGCGGCTTGGATATCGGTGCTTCCGAATACGTGCGCGCCCAGCTGCTGGAGCAGCGTAAGGCGGGCGCCGCAATCATGCTCATTTCTGAAGACCTGGATGAAATCTTTGCGCTGTCCGATCGTATTGCCGTTATTTATGAGGGCAAGATCATGGACATCCTTTCCTGTGCGGAAGCTACCCGGGAAAGGGTTGGTTTGTTAATGGCCGGTGTCCACCCGGAAAACAAAGCCTCTGCTTGATGCCCCCTGTCAACGAGGAAGTGGTGATTAATTATTTGGAATTATTATTTTATCCTATACGCATTGTTTATATATGGACATTATCTGACACATAGATGACAAACCAAATCACACTGACCGTAAATGACGTAGAATACTCCCTTCCGGCTGTTCCGGGCGAAACCCTTTCCTCCCTCCTGCGCCAGAGGCTGCATCTGACCGGCACCAAGGTTGCCTGCGGTGAGGGTATCTGCGGTGCATGCACGGTCCTGTTGGATGGAAAGCCGGTTGTGTCCTGCGTTTTTCCGGCCGAGCGAGCTGCCGGCAAGTCGATCCTGACCATAGAAGGCTTGGCCCAACGCGTCAATCAGGAGTTGAAGCTCCACCCACTCCAGGAAGCCTTTATTCAATTCGGCGCGGTACAGTGCGGATTCTGCACGCCCGGCCAGATTATGAGTGCTTACGCGCTGCTCAAACGCAATCCCGACCCCAGCGGCGCCGAGATTCGCGCCGCGCTTAAGAACAAGCTTTGCCGCTGCGGGGGCTACCTCGCCATCGAGAGGGCCATCCTGGCCGCCGCGCGCACGCTGTTGACCGGCGAACCGCTGCCCTCGCCCCTCATTCCCGATTCCATCCACCCGCATAGCGTCATCGGCCATTCGCACTTCCGCCCGGACGCCGTCCCCAAAGTCACCGGGGAAGCAAAGTTCACCGATGATCTGATGTTCGAGGATATGCTCTACGCCAGGGTACGCCGGGCGCGCATTCCGCACGCCTTCCTTACAAAGCTGGATGTTTCCAAAGCCAAAGAACTGGAAGGTGTAGTGGCGGTTCTGACCGCCGCGGACATCCCCGGCGATCACCGGCACGGCTTGGTCTATCATGATTGGCCGGTCATGGTCGCCATCGGTGAGCGCGTCCGCTACGAGGGCGACGCCCTGGCGATCGTGGCCGCCGAGACCCAGCAGATCGCTGACCAGGCCGTAGACTTGATCGAAGCGGAATTCGACCCGCAGCCCATCATTTCCGATCCCATTCAGGCGCGCCAACCCGGCCAACCCCAGCTGCACCCCAACGGCAATTTGCTCAAACACATCAAGGTGCGCAAAGGCGATATTGAAGCGGGGTTTGCCGCGGCTGAGGTCATTCTCGAGCACACCTTTCACACCCAGACCACCGACCACGCCTTCATGGAACCGGAATGCAGTTTGGCCGTGCCCATGCCGGATGGCCGCATGCAGATCTACGTCGGTTCGCAGATCCCCTATTCCGACCGCGCCCAGGTAGCCCGCGCCTTGGGCTGGCCCGAGGAGTGCGTGCACATCGCCGGGCAGTTAATGGGCGGCGGATTTGGCGGTAAGGAGGATATTGCCGGGCAGATTCACGCCGCGCTGCTGGCCAACGCCACCGGCCGCCCGGTCAAATTGTTATTCGACCGCCGCGAGAGCTTTCTCGTTCACCCCAAACGGCACGCTACCCACATCCGCGTCAAGATTGGCGCACGTAAAGACGGCCATATCCTGGCGGTGGAAACCGAGCTCTACGGCGACACCGGCGCCTACGCCTCGCTCGGCGAGCATGTCATGACCCGCGCGACCACCCACTCCAGCGGGCCTTATGACGTGCCGCACGTGCGCGCCGATTGTTACGCCATGTACACCAACAACCCGCCCGCCGGCGCCTTTCGCGGTTTCGGCGTGACGCAGTCCGCTTTCGCAGTGGAATCCATGATGGACATCCTAGCTGAAAAGCTAAACATGGACCCGATCGAGCTGCGCCGCCTGAACGCCCTGCGCCCCGGCAGCTTCACCAATACCGGCCAGGAATTGAGCGAATCCGTCGGCCTGGTCGAGTGCATCGATAAAGTGGTTGATGAGATGCACAAATCCGATCCCGACCCGTTCAAACCCCGGGTCTTGGACCCCGCCCAGCCCCACCGGGTGCGTGCCTGGGGTTTTGCCGCGGCCTATAAGAACACCGGCCTGGGCGGCGGCGCCGAGGATTGCTCCGGCGCGGACGTTGAGCTGTACGAGGACGGCACTTTCGAAGTGCGCAGCTCGGCTGCTGAACTCGGCCAGGGGCTGGTCACCGTCATGCGCATGGTCGTCGCGCAGGAGCTGGCTGTCGCGCCCGAACAGGTGCGCGTGCTGGTCATGGACACCGACCTCACCCCCGACGGCGGCCCCACCACCGCTTCGCGCCAGACCTATATGACCGGCAACGCCTCCCGCTTTGCTGCCATCGCTCTGAGAAACAACATCACCGCCCTGGCAGCCGAAAAGTTCAACCTGTCGCCCGAGCAGATCCAATTCAGGGATGGCGCTGTCCATGCGGGACGGCAGTCCATGACGTTTACAGAGGTCGCCCGCGAGATGAAAGCTGCCGGCCAACCGCTCAGCGTGCGCTACACCTATTCCGCCCCGCCAACCCGTCCGCTCGGCGAAGGCGGCGACATGCACTTTGCCTTCACCTTTGGCGTTCAGGCGGCCGAGGTTGAGGTCAATACCCAAAGCGGTCAGGTGCGCGTATTGAAAGTCATCGCCGCCAACGACGTCGGCATCGCCATCAACCCGCTCGGCCTGCAGGGCCAGGTGGAGGGCGGCATCATGATGGGCATTGGCAACTGTTTGACCGAGAAACTCAAGGTCGAGAACGGCCACGTGCTCACCGAACGCCTCTCGCAATACCACATCCCCGGCTTCCAGCTCACGCCTGAGATCACTTCCATTATCGTTGAGCATCCCACCGCCGAGGGTCCTTACGGCGCCAAAGGCGTCGGCGAGATCTGCAGCATCCCCACCACCCCCGCCATCACCAACGCCATCTATAACGCTATCGGCCTGCGCGTTGATCGCACACCAGTCGATCCGGAGTTGATAAAAAGACATTCATAAGAAAATTTTGGCCTTCATTCTGAGAACAAATAACCTTAATGAAATGTTTGCTTTTTTCAATCCATGCAAAATAGTCCATATTTTTCTGCTGCTTTTTTGATTAGATCAACATCAAGGTTTGCGCGTGAATGGATAATTTCATCCGCAATATACTCTCCCATCCTGCGTTGTACAATATCGTCGGGATTATCATGGAATTGCTTCCAAGATCCAGGATTAAATCCTTGTGTTTTATCAGCTACAAAATCATCTATTATATTAGGCACTAGAATTAGGAAATAACCATAACCAACATTTCCGAGGCCAGACATATCCATACAGTATCCGGAAACATCATAGTGAATATCATCCATCCCGCAATCCGTCAAAATAGATATTTGCCTGGTTATGTAATTTTGTAAAAAATTTACCTTTCCCATGGTTGTAGTTAAATATGTGGCAGCTTTTATGGTCCCTGAAGCTAAAGAAATACTGTCTGCCAACCAATCAGTAAACCGGTTCAATTCTGTTGTTAATACTTCTGTTCCATTGATTACAGTACAAGTATTTTTATCGACTTCTAAATGATATGTAAAATCAAAAGCTTTGTAATATAAATTGATTTGTTCTATATTATTCGTGTTCTCGTTTTCAGAGGATTCTTTGTTATTTACTGTGCTGGTTTTTCCTTTTTCCAACCATGCATTTTTAGAATTGCCTTCAGCTGTCCAACCTGTTTTTCCAGCGTAGCTTACCTTCCACCACCAATAATCATCCGCACATTTTGGGCCACCAAGAACCTCAAATTCAGCACCGCCCGGAATTTCTCCTAATTTCTTGCAAGATTTTCCTGCACATGAGCGCAAATTATTTGCCGGTCCAGGTGTTACCTTTCCAGAATCTCCAACTTTGAAAGTAAGGTAGTGGTTCGGACATGAACTACTGCTGGTTGTATTGGAGCTCGTACTGCCATTGCTTGAGCTGGTGGATGGAATTGCCGTGGGCCGATTGTCCGCAGGGTCACCCTGAGCCGGTGCGTTGGGTTCCTGTGAATCCGATTTGAGGGTCACAGTAGTACAACTTTTACTCCCGTCATCCCACTCGCCGCTGGTGATCAGGAAGCAAACCTTGTGTGAACCTGTAGAATACCCGCTGGTATTCCACGATGCGTCGTTGGTATTACTGCCTTTTTCATTGAAACTATTCCCATCAATTGTAAATTTACTTGCCCTGGCGTTGCCATCACACTGACCATAACCTGCCAGTTTTACAGTATTGCCAACCTGAACTTTTCCGGGTGAAGCAGTAAAAGATTTTATCCAGCAATGTCCGTTGGTGCTGCTTCCCTCCGGTGCACCCTGCGAACCTTGAACATATAAGGTTTTACAGGATTTATTTGCGTTTTCCCAACCCCCATCTCCTCTTGCAAGAAAACAGACTTCCAATGTTCCACTACCAAATTCTTCAGTTTTTAAAGTCTCTGTTTGATTTCCTTGTCCAATTTCTGCCTTGGAGATGCCGTTTACTGTAAACTTGACAGTGCCGCAATTACTGTGACCTTCCAGAAACACATGTGTTCCTAACGGAACTGTCCCACTTGGTGTCATCGTAAAACTCGAAATCGAACAGCTTGAGTCAGAATAAATATTACTTTCTGGTATAAAAACTAAAAAAACTAAAAGAGCCACAAACCCCAACTTCTTCATCCATGCTTTCATCAGTTTTCCCTCAATTTTCAAAAATAATTCCTAATACTATTATATATTTTTCCTTTCATTTTATTGATACTTTTTCATCCATTTGTAAGAATTCTTACTCGTTGACAACCTTCGCTCTCAGCACATATGAAAAATAAAAGACTGTCAGGCCGGTGTATTCATTTACTCGTAGAAAGCATTCATAATTAAATTCCTTTTTTCCAGTTTTAATAAAAAGGAAAAGGCGCCGAAATTCGGCGCCTTTCTAAAAATCAGATTAGGTTATTGTCTATTTCATCAGCAGGCTCATGACAGCCTTCTGAACGTGCAAGCGGTTCTCGGCTTCATCGAAGATGGCGGAACGCCAGCCGAGTCCTCCAGTCTTGTCCATAACATCGTTATTGACTTCGTAACCGCGGTCGGCCGGGAGACAATGCAGGTAGATAGCTTTCTTATCGGCCGTGTCCATCAATTCGCTGGTGGTCTTCCATGATTTGAAGGAATCCATGATTTCCTGGGATTTCTTGGGGTCATTGATGCCAACCGGCGGTTGGAACAGCGTGACTGGCGCCCAGGCTTTCGGGTAGACCACATGCGCGCCTTTGAAGCCTTCTTCAAAGTCATTGGTGATCTTGAAAGAGCCGCCGCCGTCTTCAGCGTAGGTTTCGCATTGCTTGATGATATCGGGAGCCAGGTCGAATCCCTTCGGGTGCGCCAGGGTCACGTTCATGCCCAGCATGGTCGCGAACAGAATAGCGGATTGAGGTACCGCGCGCGGTTTATGGACGCTCGGGGAATAAGCCCACGACATGGTGAAATTGACGCCTTTGAATCCGCCAAATTCTTCTTTGACCGTCAGCATGTCGGCCAGTCCCTGGAATGGATGGTAGATATCATCTTCCATGTTCAATACCGGGATATCAGACCATTTCGCGAATTCCTTGATGAGGTTGTGTGCTCCGCCATATTCCCAATCTACCGGATCGCCGTAGCAGCGAATGGCGATGGCCTGGCCCATGCGGCTCAGTACACGGGCTACATCCGAAACGCGTTCTGTACTGTAGGCAACTTCCTTGCCTTCCAGCGCCGGCGTATAGATCTTATCCGGATCCAGGTAATGCGCGTGGCCGCCCAATTGGGTCATACCTGCCTCAAATGAGTTGCGGGTGCGCAGAGATTGATTATAGAACAGCATAAAAAGCGTCTTGGCCCTGAGCAAATCATCATGATAAATACCCATGGCTTGCTGGCGCTTTAATTCCTCGGCTACTTCCAAAATCGTTCTGATTTCCTGGACAGTGTAGTCGGTCTCCGCCAAAAAATCTCGACCTTTAAAACCTGTTGTTAGCATATCTCTACCTCGTTTCCAATTAATATTTTGCCTTGCAGTTCTTCAATATGTTTATTATCACTCAAAAATGTTATTTTGAGATAAATCACCTGTTCTTTTTAATTTACAGAAGTGCTTTTACGCTCACCTCCTTTGAGGACTCCCGGTACCCGGATATGATTGAACCTGCTTGAAATAACCGGTTTATTTTGGTCATCCTCTTTCCTAGAGTCTTAGGATATAAAAAATATCTTTTAAAGTCAACCATTTCAAGGAGTTTTAAACCTTGTTTCTCTATTATTAAGATAGATTTTCATACCGGCCGTTTGAATACCGGGCCCAAACCCTTCAGCCGGACACCATCCCGCAGTTTAGTGTAGGCGATCTTGCTGGGATCTTCGATGATCGCGCTGGGCGCATCCACATTGATGATACCGCCCGCGATCGGCTCGAAATCGGCGCGGTAATGGTTGGCGCTTTTCAGCACCAGAATATCCATTTCTTCCGGTTGGACGCCTACCACCCGAAAGAAAGATCGGTCCTGTGCCTGCATACGGTCTGAGGACACCACGATGCGGATATCATCCAGTTTCAGTTGGGCCATCTTGCCAAAGTTAAATGTTTGCCCTGCCACCATCGGGCCGGTTCCCGGAAAATCCCCATCGTGCAATTTCACCACGGTATATTCCGCTTCATAAGGCGTTTGCCCGATTATGGTATGGCCTCCCAAGGCAATACACACGCGCGCGCCCTCCCCGGCTTCGTGTGCGATAGCCGCCGCCTGTGGGTCCCACATCAGCCCCAGTGCCGCGTTCTTGACATCCTTTTCCACCAGAGCCTTCAACAACCAGACCGTATCCGATGGGCTGCCGCCTCCGGCGTTATCCTGCACATCCACCAGGATGATCGGCTTATCGCTTTTAGCCGCCATTTCCAAGGCTTTGTCTACCGCCTCATCCGGTGGAAGCATATCCACGGTAAATTGGGCTTCCCGGTCGAGCATTTCCTGCAGCAATCGATCAGCACAGGTATCCGCCTTTTCCTGGGTGGTAGCGTACGCGAAAATGCTCGGTCCCGTGTCGGGCATGTCCACCGCGTTGAAGCCTTCCATGATGGTCAGCGAAACCACGCCCGGCTCTTTCTCCATTTTGTCCAGCGCGGTATAAAGCGATTTGGCCGGTTCGCGGGTGGTGGGTTGGGTCGTGGCGGGCATCAGAAAGGGCGCCTGCCGAAAAGCGCGGTAGAGCGGTTTCCCCTCCAATAAATAATCCATCGCCGCCGCGCTGCGTTCGCCGGTCTCGAATCCATCCACGTGCGGATAAGTACGATAGCCTACCATCACACTGGCCAGCTCGAAGCTGCGCGGGCTGATGTTACCGTGCAGGTCCAGGGAGGCCACGATGGGCATGTCGCCGACGATGGCCCGCATGCGTGTCAGGATCTCTTCCTCGCCGTCCTGCAGAACGCCGAACACCATCGCGCCGTGCAATTCCAGGTAGATACCGTCCAGGCCGGACTGCTTGCGGGTTTCTTCCTCCAGCAAGCTCATCAGATAATTGAAATCTTCGGTTTTCAGCGGCTGGGATGGTTCAGCGCCGCACCAGGTCAGCGGTGCGATCTCAAATCCGTAATGCTGCGCCTCGGCCATGAACCCGGAGATGGAAATATTGAGTCGCCCGGCAGCCAACTCAAACATGTCGTTTCCCTTTAAGAGTCGCGGATATCCCCCACTCTGATTCAGGAACAACTCCACCGGCGTGGGCGTATTGGAAAATGTGTTCGTTTCATGGATGAATCCGCCGACACCGATTTTTTTCATTATCTTCCCTTTCAGCCAATACCCATAATAAGTTCCATATTGATAAAAATGTTGGTTCGTTGGACGCCATTCAGCAGGGAACTTGAAACCAACCTGTTTATTTTATACCCGAAGACCGGAGAGGAAGTGAGGATTTTGTAAATGAACGATAAATAGCTTAAACAAGCAGTAAAAAAAGGACAATTCTCTTCGACAAGCTCAGGGAATTGTCTCTTCTTTTACTGTTAACCCTCTTGGGGATTTATGTATAAATGAGCTCCAATTTAGTGTAATCGGATGTCTCTCACTTACAAATTCATGTTTACATCTTTTTCTTCTTTAGTGCCGATAACAGCAAAATGAATACCCCTGCCGCGATCAGGAGCAGCGGGCCTATGAGCTGGTTGCTGTCACCGAATATCAGCGTCAGAGCAGCCAGAGCCAGCAAGCCCAAAGCCGGGTATTTCGCCCACTCGGTAGGATGCTGCGCCCGCAGCAGCCACAGCACGCCGAAAGTAGCCGCGAAACCAGTCAGCAGGAAGGCTGAGCCCGCGTTATTGAACCCGGACGCACCCATGCTGAACAAAGGAAAGTGCAGGGTATCCAGCAGGACGGTCAAGCCGATGGAAGTGAAAACACCGGCCGGGATGAGCGCCCACCAATTGGTTTTCGACCAGAAATACACCACGAAGAAAGCCGCAGCGAACAAGAACATGATCACAAAGCCGAGCACGTCATCATTGAAGATGCCTGCCATTAGCGGGATTAAACCGATCACGCTCATCGCTGCGAAGGGAATCAGCGCCCAGCGGCGCGTGCGGTCCAATAAATAGATACACAGGAATGGCATAGCTATGCCAAATAAGATTACCGCGCCCATCAGATTGTCATCCAGGTACCTTCCCAGCAGCACTGCCAGCGCGGTGGCTCCCATCACGCAGGCCGGAATGACCGCCCACCAGTTTTTCTGTGTGTTCATGAGGAAAACCACAAAGAAAGGCAGCGCGATGCTGAACAGCACAAACGCGCCGATCAGGGCATCACCCATCTGCCGCTCAAACAGAACCACGAATGTAATGGCCGTCATCACCCAGGCCGGGATTAGCGCCCACCAGTGCTTTTTCGCGTCCAGCAGGAACACAACGATGAACGGCAGAGCAATGCCGGCCAATACCGGCGTGCCGTTCAGCACGCTGCCCAACGCCGTGCCGTCCAGCCCGATCGTTATCGCGATGCCCGCCAGGATACAAGCCGGGAAAAGCCAGCCCCAATTATGAATCCCTTGTACAAAATAGGTCATAAAGAAAAACGCGCTAAGCGCGGCAAAGACCAACACCATGATCGGCATGGAAATCAGGCTTATATTAATAATACCTTGCTCATTCAAGATGAACGCCACCCCTATTGCGATCATCACCAAACCCCAAAATACACTAATCCAACGAGATTTCACTCGAGCCTCCTAATGCTTTCTGTATCTGTATACGGGAAATCGCGGTAAAAAGTTACGGCGATTACTGAATGCACAGTAAAATGAAGTTATAAGGAGCTGCATTATGGGAACAATAATGGAATATTTGGACTGGCGGGGTGACCTAAGTTTTAATAATGACCCGTTCAATGATATTGATGCGTTGATCTTATCCATGCTCAGTTATTTGCCTTTTAAGGATATTGTCCCGGGAATTAAATCAAATAAAGGAATTTCTCTAAAAGACGCGTCCATTCAATTCTTCTCAAAGACCCATACGGATGAGACAAACGCCTCAAATATCAATCCCACAGCCAGCCCCGCCCTCGATTCCGAATTATTGGAATTGTTAAGAGCGACAGCCGCTCACCCAAGATTTGAAGATATCCGCCTATCCAACTATGAGGAAAACACGGATTTCGTTGTTGGGCAGCAATTCGCGGCCATAACCTTTACCTTACCCAACGCGATCCATGAAAAAGTCGCCGCTTTTCGCGGAACAGACAACTCCCTGATCGGCTGGAAAGAAGATTTTGAAATGGCCTACATGGAACAAACCCCCGGTCAAGAATCTGCTTCCCGATACCTGGATCGGACGATTGGGATTTTTTCCGTCAGGGTTACGGTATGCGGACATTCGAAAGGCGGTAATTTGGCAGTTTATGCAGGATCGCATCTAAACGCAATGCGCCGCGGCAAATTATCCAGAATAATAAATTTTGATGGTCCCGGTTTTGATTTCTCCAACGTTCCTCGTGCTTCTTTTTCAAATCTCGAAAACAAAGTCACCAATTATGTGCCTGAAGAATCCATCGTTGGAATGCTGCTGGAACCGGTTGGAAAAAGGATCGTGATTTCCAGTTCCGCTCGGGGCATCAATCAACACAACGCTTTAAATTGGAAAGTAGAACAGTCGAAATTCATACGTGGAAACATGTCCGGCACCACGAAATTATTGGAGCAATCATTAACGACCTGGCTTGAGGAATTATCATTACCCAAACGGAAAATGTTTATCGAAGCATTCTTTGATATCCTGGGAACTTCGGAGGGTAGGACCATTGACCCCAAAGAAAACATCAAAGAGCTAAAAAACATCCTGACGAATTATTCAAAACTGGATAAGGAAAGCAAAGATTTATTAACGGAAGTATTTACCTCGTTAAACGCAATGACAATGGATACAATTTCGAAAACGATAAAAGAAAATCTACCTAAAATGAAGTAACCAAATCTGTGCGTTAGTAAAGTCAATAAATCAGGGTGTCTGCTCTTTGATGAGAAAGCTGTGATACAAGTTCACACCAAAGAGGATAAGGCCAGCCAGCAGAATGAGCCCGCCGACGCCCATGAAGATGATGCGAAATACGCCCCCTTCACCAGCGATGATGGCTTTTTCAGGGTTTTCGGATTTGTAGAATATGGTCACAACCTCGCCCACTTTATATTCAGGTGGATTTGAGCCGTAAGTTGAATGGTAGAACACCGTTTCTCCGCCCACAGTAATAAACCGCACCGACGGACTGTAGAAACAGCCGTCGTCATCGCAGCTCTCAGATAATCCAACCACCTCGCCCGGTGCCTGCAAAGCATTCATCTTGAAGATGAACTGGTGGTATGTCAATCCACCGCCCACGCCAAAGAAAATCAGGCCAATCAGAAACAGGATGATCGGGGCACCGGAAAAAGATTGTTTTACGTGTCGAATCAAGTTCATGGATTAATTATAGAGGGAATTTGTAAAATATCATTAATGCAGGGTAGTGAGGGCTTAGGGCTTTCACCTAACCTGTGGAGAGTAAAAAGTCTCTACCGCCAAGCTCCTTATTTAATAAATATATTGCAGAGTGCACCCTTTGTGCTGGCAGCTGGTCGTCATCTCACTGCGGGCATTTCTGTACTTCGTTCTCATAAAGCGCTCTCCCCTCTCCTCATTGGATGCTTGAAGCACCTGACGAGAAGAGGGTTCACAACGTAATCCAAAAAGTGCCCCTCCAGTTTAGAGTAATTTATCCATTATCATCAGCATATTTTTTTGGTTAATATCCATATATTTTTTCTCTGATTTCTTGATGGATCGGGCGGTTCATTTCGTTCACATAATAGAAATATAATTTTTGCGCGGTCTCGATCAAAGCTGTTCGCTGGTCATAAACTGCCGGAACAACAATAGAAATGGACTCACCTCTTACCAATGCGACCATCAAGGTTTCTGTTTGATCCATTAAGTCATCGGAATACAAGATATATGAGCGTTGTGAGATCAAATCATTACATCGTTCAGCGACTTGCCGATATAGTTGGCTGTCTTTTGTGAAAATGCTATTGCTGTCTCCCTTCTCTATTTGCCGGTAGAGATTGAATGCCCAAAGAGAGAGAACGTCCGGGTTGTCCTGGTAATACGGGACCAATGAATCTTCCCTGACTCTTTGTTCTTTCTTGTTTGTTAATTCGTTTTTCAGTAACCAGGCCAGTGGGGCAATCATCATTGGGATCCATAAATAATTTAGTGAAAAGAGCAATTCCTTTTTCACCAGATAAGAGATGAGAAGAATCAATCCCATTCCAAGCATGGCGATGATTGAAATTGCACTGGCAAAAAAGGGAATTGGGCTTTCGTCAATTTTGTCAAAATCATTTGTTTTCAGATCGAACCCAACAGCTTTAGATAGTGAAAATAGATACCCGGCTGAGAAACCGCCTGCCAATACCAAAGCGATAAAACGGAGTATATGTGTTGAAGCTGGCAGATCATCAAGAAATGTTAGCGCATAGAAACCCAGCGTAAGAACTGCAAAAATAATATTTGTTATTAGTGTTTGGTTTTGCTCCCAGGATCTTGAACTTTTATTATTATGGTTCCAGACTTCTTTCTGTGTGGCGGAACGATAACCTCTGTTTGAATTTCCCAATGCCCATTCATAAGAAGGATCTATCTTGTCGCCTGAGTTTTCAAAGAATCGTGTTATCAGGAAGATGATCGGGATTGCATAAAAAGATTTCCAAAATGAGGACCAAAAACTCTCCAATTGAATATTATCCAGTGAAACCCATTCGGTATTTACCCCTGAAAAGTCGATACCTTTGAAGAAAAACAGATAAATCAATAAAGGAACACTTAAGACAAGTGTGAATATTAGAGGAAGTTTGAGCTCATGATCGTCGGTTGGATCAATGATGAAAACTTCAACGATGCCTGGACCAAAAAGGAAAGATGCTATCAAAAGAGCGATTGCAATTATTCCGATGATCGTTTGTAATATTGATGCTGGCAGTTCTTCGATAAAATCATACGCCGTGGATAGATACAATAAAATCAATGCAAAGGCAATAAATATCAATACAACCTGAATTATTTTAAATATGATGTTTTGAAATTTCATCGAAAATCCTTCCTTTTCTATTTATTTAGATTATCGGGTAATAAGCGAAGAAATATGTTACTTTCTTGTAACGAATGAGTTGACACAAGATTTTTATTACCGAGTCTGATATTGAGCAATTCCTGGTATCTATCCCAATTATTTAAACGAGTCATAACCATTTCTTGATCGTTGTAGATCCGCATATAGTCTTTAAAACGTTGATCGTCCTCATTTATAATGGTTGGATTTCCTTGAGCTTCTTTGTCCATTTCAATCAAGGAAATGAGATCAGGACGATTGGTGTGGAGCCAGCCATTAGCGGCAAATTCATCAGGTGGCGTCATCCACAGGTAGCCCTGGTCCAGGGCATATGAAGTTGCCAGAAGATTGCCGGTTTCGTAATCCCAATAGAAAAGCTTCCCATCAAAACTGGATGCGATCAACCATTTTTCATTTTTAGAGATAGCCAAATTTCGGACATGTCTCCATCTATAGACACATGGTTTCAAACCTTGAAATGCTTGAAGACGCTCCCCTGTTTCCACATTCCATTTGTAGATTTGATTGTTATCATCAGCTGAGACCAGAATGGGTTTATTTGGATGGATTACGATCGCGGATACAGCTTTGGTATGCTCTTCAAAACAGATGATATCTTCCCCTGATTCAATGTCAAAAACATGGACCTCATTATGCTTTACTCCTATTAGAAAAGGTTTTTGCCCTTGATAATAAACGAGATTACCGAAAATAAATGAGTAACCGTATCGCCTACGGAAGGAATTGTTATTCAATTCAAAACTATGAAATTTTCCAGTTTCATAATCCCAGAAAGTAACTGGGGATAATTTGTTGGATTTTGAGCCATCAGAGATAATGAGAGCATGTCCTGTTTTTGAAAACTCAATGTATCTCCCCCAATATTCATCTCGCTCCATTTTATAGATTTTGTCGCCTGTTCGAATATCGATGATCTCGATTTTACATTTCTGTTGGTAATAATTCTCCGTGACAGCTAAATATTCCCCATTCGGACTGAAGGCAAGCGTATTTGGTTTTTGATCAAGATAGATTTTATTTACGCAATAGCCAGTGCTTACGTCCCAGATGCGCACAGTATTGTCCAAACTGGTCGAGGCTAAGTACTTACCATCAGGACTAAGCTTAATTTCTAAAACAAATCCTGTATGACCCGATAACGTGTGTTGAGGATAACCATCTTGAAGATTCCATATTTTTAAGTTATTATCGCTTGCATCCGTCACAAAGCGCTCATTCATAGGGGAAATCACAAAATTAGTTTGGGTGTCCATACCTCGTTCTAAAACCTGGGTTATCTCATCCGTGGTGATGTTCCAAATTTCGATCCCTCTGTCCGGGTACGGTTCATCTCTCGATCTTCTATCTATTGCGAACTCAGTTCCATCAGGGCTAAATTTATAATCCTCAAAATCGCCATCAAAAGTCTTTATTATTCTTCCAGTGGCAATTTCGACCAAAAAAAGCCTTTTTTTATGGATGCCGCCCCTGGCTACGATGTATTTTCCATTAGGACATATAACCGGAATATACATGTGAATTTTGGTTTGGTGACTAAAATCATGTCTGCGGATATTTTTACTGCTTGGGTCAATGATCAATATGGCTGGTTCATCTTTGAAAAACACAAGAATCTCTTTGTCATTCGGTGAGATAGCAATTCCAATTAATTCATCTTTACCCAGGTCAATGCGGCGATGATTAATCTGTTTTCCCGTTTCTATGTCCCAAAATTGAATTGCGTACCAGTATCGACTGATTTTCCCATCTTCTCTACGTTCAGTCATGAACTCTGTTGTAACAATTTCATTACTTTTTGATGAAATTGCGTATGCACCAAAGCGAAAACCATATTTCAGCATCTCTCCCGTTGTTATGTTTAACCGTAGCAAGTTTTGATACATCGATTCTTTAATAATTACTACTTCATCAGAAATTACGTCGATCTTATCAACCCTCATCTCAATGTTAAAGGTTTTATTAATTACCCCCGACTTAATATTTTGTATGAGAAAGGTTTTATCAACTATTGCAAATAATTCACTGCCATTTTTGTTAAATGCGATTGCGTCAACAGTTCCTTCATGTTTTAACACTTGCGTGCTGCGGCTTTTTTCTCGATCCCAAATGTATATTAGGTCTGCAATCTTCAAGGCGATCTGTTTTCCATCTGGACTAAAGACAAATTGGTCAAATACTTCTTTTTTTACTCTGGCAGTAACCACCTGCCGCATTGCCTTTTCAGGAACACAAGATTCCCGCAAACTTTTTTCAAAAGAGACCACTTTCTGCAATGCTTGTTGTTCTTCATTTTGGTTCTTTAGCGATTTTTCGTTTGACATTGCTCTCTCCGAGATGAAGGCTATATGCTTTTCTGCATTTTTCCGGCGCTCAACAACAAATTTTGAGCATCATTTCTGCGTTTTTCCAACAATTTTTGTTCTGTCTGGTCTTTCATTTGAATCCTGTTTTTCAGGAGTTCCTGGTATCGCTCATAATCATTCAGGCGGGTCATGACCATTTCCTTATCGTTGTAGATCTGTAAATAGTCCTTAAAACGTTGATCATCTTCGGAGATGTATTCGATTACTTTTCCATCTTCCGCTACGGAGGTTAGTGAGATAAGGTCTGTTCGATTCGTGTGCAGCCAGCCATTGGGTGCAAATTCATCAGGAGGCGTTGTCCATAGGTAACCCTCTTTCACACAATATAATTTTGCTAAGATGCTCTTTCGTGCGATATCCCAGAAGGTTATTATTCCATCTACACTGCAAACCATCAGTGTTTCTTCTTTCATAAAGCTTAGGTTTTGTATCCCATTCGGATTCATAATGGTTGCATCAATGATCAGTTGTGGTTTTCCATCACCCTCCATTTTCCAAAAGGCAACATGGGTTTGTTGATAGGTACCTGCCAGCCATTTCCCGTTGGGATCAAACGCCATCGATGTGATGGGAAACCTGTCGAACTCATCGACCGGTCCGCGAAAAATTTGAATCGTTTTGCCTGTTATGAGACTGATTTGAACGATTTTTCCAGCATCGATCGCATAAAGCTGTGCCTGGGTAAAATCGATATAAAATTTTGTGTCCTGATTGATGTTACTTTCGTGACAGTATTTTTTGATCAATTTGCCAGTTTTTGCTTGATAGATCGAATAAGTAAAACATTTTTTCGATGGGTCAATTGAAAATTGATAAAGAAAATTATTATCATCACTAAATTTAATTTTTATCTTCCGAACATCGCCAATCGATAATCTATATTCCAGCCCCTCATCAAAAATATTCTCTACAACGATCTCCTCCCCAACAATGTAGGCTAACAGGTATTTATCTGGCGCGAAGGCTAACGTTAATTGATAGGGATATTTTTGCCATCTTCGTAAACACGTTCCAGTTTCTGTATCCCATAAATTAATTCTATCTGGCCAACAATCCGTTAAAAGTAATTTGTCATTTTGTGAAAAGTATGCATTAAAAACGTTTCTGGAGTATTCAGTAAAATGATGCTGATCATGGCCAGTTTTCAAATCCCAGAGTGTTGCACCTTCCTGATAACCAGAAGTGATCATTAACCCGTGCCCATTTGAAATTTCCGGTCCAACGATGTTAAGGTTGCCGTCCGGATTAATTTCAAATAATTGGTTACCGTTTTGGATATCCCAAAAAGAATATTTTCCCTTATTCGCTTCTTTCGCGAAAAAAGTTCTTCCATCTGGGCAGAATTGAACGTTTTCCCATTTTCCGGGAATATCAATCCTTCTATGGTTTTCAAGATCCCAAAGTTCAAGGTAATTCTCATGCCCTTGACTGCAGAGGAGTATGGTCCTCCCCGACGAATGAATGGCCATCGATCCGCTTGAAAAGCGTGAAATTATTTGGATGTCCCGACTATGACCAGTTTTTAGGTCAAGAATTGTCATTTTCCCGATTGCATCCACTATAAGTATTTGATTTTTACCCGGGCTCAACGCGACTTCTGCAATATACTTAAAATCGAATGATCTCAGCGTTTTTCCATCATGAATATCGATGACTTCTATTGAGTGGGCATTTATTCCGATTAAAGTTTGATCGTCCGGACCGAACCCTAAAAAATCAGCTTTTAAATCATACGATCCGATACATTCTCCAGTATTGATTTTATATAGGTCAATTGCGTCTCTGTCGTCCAAACATAAGGTTTTGCCATCATGACTGATGTGAATTTTTTTGATGGATTTTCTTTGGGTCTCGATCACATTCTGGCAAACACCGATTTCTACCTCCCAAATCGAGATCTTGCCACTTGAATCTGCAACAATCAGATTTTTACTGTCATGTGAAAATACAAATGATGCGCTAATTTCCTCCAATGAAATAATCTGAAAGACTTTTCGTGTGTTTCGCCGGATCAGATAGATCGCATTTCCACACTGCTCGGCAATAAATTCATCATTGGGGCTGACGATCAGTTTGTAGTTTTCATCAATAGGATGATATGAATCTGTACGATATCCGATGATGGGTTTGATTTTGTATTCAGGTAAGCAGGCGAGTCTTGTTTCTGCTTCAAATGAGTGAAGGGATACTAAGGCGTTATTTGACGTTGGATGTTCCACTAGCTGTTTGTTCTTTTCATTCATTTGTTTCACCCTTTTCCATATTTAGGTCGATGCTTGCCAATGCAGCTTCTTGCCCGAAAGCATTTGGACTGCAAGGGGTTGGAGAAAATTTTGTTCAATGGTTCTCTTTACACCTCTGGCCCCATGACCTTCAAGACGAGCCAATACCAGTGCCACGATCTCATCCCGATCAAAATCGACTTCGTATCCCTGGGAAGTGAATTGTACGAGAATCTCGTCCAAGCGGAGCGCTATGATTTTTCCAAGATCATTCTGAGAGAGGTAATTGAAAAGAATGAGTTCGTCAAAACGGCTCAGGAATTCCGGTGGAAAATGATTTTTCAATAGGGCTGTTACGGACCTCTTTTCTTTCATGCCAACAAATCCCATGCCGGTTGCGAAAAGATCATCTTGTGTTAATACATTGGTGGTGACAATAATGATGCAGCCTCTCGTCGACATCAATTCGCCGTTGGCCGCACGAACACGTCCGTTATCCAGGATACCCAACAAGAAATCGCGGATGTCCGGATCACTTTTTTCGATCTCATCGAAAATGATCACGCCGCTGCCATGTTCATGCAAGAAATCCGCGATCAAGCCAGGGCGCTCGTGCCCCACCAAGCCAGGTGCTGCGCCGATCAAACGCGATAGAGTTGCTGAATGGGTATATTCAGCCAGATCAATGAGCAGCAGGCGATCTGTGTTCCCATAGAATTCATTGGCCAGAATACGCCCCAGTTCCGTTTTACCTACGCCGGTTGGGCCGGCAAAGAGAAAAGTCCCAATATTTCTTTCATTGCCTGAAAAAGTGAATTGCCTTCTGTAAAGAATGGATTGCATCACTTTCTCTATGGCATAATCTTGTCCAATGATCTGTTTTTTTATTCGCTCTTCCATGCCACGCAAAGCGGTTTGTTTTTGGTCATCCAATTCAGCGATGGGCTGACCGGTTTGATTGGCTAATAAGTTCTTTAGCATAACTTCTGTTACTTGCTCTTCTGCAAGCATTTGTGTTTTTGCTACCGCCAGGTCCAGCAAGTTGATGGCTTTGTCCGGTTGGCAGCGGTGAGGAAGATATTGATCGGTTAGCCGGATAGCCGCTTCAACTGTTTTATCCGGGATGATAATGGCTGTTCGTCCTTGAAAAGCGTTTGCCATGCTCCTGACCAGATTCAACAATAGATCACCGGATGGGGCTTCCAGCGGCAGCATTTCGAATCGACGCTCGAGGGCTTTGTCCTGAGCGATGTAGCGATGATATTCTTCGGTGGTAGTTGCCCCGATCATAGTAATCTCGCCGCGGGCCAGGAAAGGTTTGAGGATATTGGAAGCGTCCATGGCTGATTCACTGGTTCGCCCTGCTCCCCAGAGTAAATGCATCTCATCGATAAACAGTATCGTGGAAGGGTTGGATTTTAATTCTGAGATTAATTTGCTTATTCTTTCTTCGAATTGTCCTCGATAAATAGTTCCGGACAAAAGTTTTGATATGGAAACCTCAAAGACACTGGAATTTGCCAGCTGGCTGGGTACGGATCCTTTTACAATTGCCCGCGCAAAAAGTTCTACGAGGGCTGTTTTACCGGCACCCGCTGGTCCAGTGATGACGGCGTTTCCTTTTTGCGTTTTCATGAGGATCAGGATCAATTGTTCAAGTTCTTTTTCACGGGGATAAAGATCATCAAAATCGCCATGTTTTGCCAATTCCGTCAGATTCCTACCATACTGTTGAAGAGTTGGCGTTTTGCTCTCAACCTCATTGATCACCATCATCAATACCGATTCACCAATCTCTATATTTTCGAGCGATGATTTTAAGCATTGGAGATCCAGGCCATTCCTTACCAACGATTGGGTCAAGGGATGCTGGGGCATTTCTGCCAGCGCCAGTAGAAATGCCGCGGCCAAAGGTTCTCCTTTAATTCCATTACCGATGGCTAGTGAAAAAATCTTATTATCTTTTTGTGTATGAACACTTTTTTGTGTTTCTAAAATGTTTACCAAAGAATTGAAATCAAGGCCGCACGGCTCAATTAAATCTCTTAGGTCTTGGGACCAATCGGGGTCTTTTGCCCATGTCAGCAATGAAATACAAACACTGATATTTTCATCAGGAAAATATGTATTTACCTTTTGAAAAAGATCATTGATCTTCAACATTTTCATCTACTTCTTCTTGTTATTCTCAACTTCAATTTTTATCTTCAGCGTTTCATTTTCTTCTTTTAAAGATGTGATCTTTTTTTCCATTTTCTCAATGAACATTTCCTGCTTATCCTGGTTATTCAGTAAAGCAAGTTTGGATTGAATTCCCACATCGGTCAGCATTGCTGTTAGTTGACCTTTTGCGGCATTCAAGCGATTTTTTAAAATAACGATCTCATTTTCCAACCATGCGATCTTTTCATAGATCGTTTCTCCTTGAATTTCGTAACGGAGATCAACTTGGATGTTTTTCATATTCAGAATTTCTTCAATTCTTCGACGCACAGTGCGCAGCCCTTCCAGGGAACGCATGTCATGTTTGACAAAATCGGGAGGATATCCTAATTCTGAGTTATCGATTTTCAGAGCTTCGATCAAAATATCTTTTAATTCTTCTTGCTGTTCTTTGCTCAATTTTGCGTAAACCGGGTCGTGCATTAAAACATCTGGATGGATCATCTTCCGGATGTCACGAATTTCTTTTTTGCATTGCTCTTTTTCTTTGGCGAGTTGTTCCGGACTAACAGGGATTCCCCGACTCTTCCATTCATCCATTAGTGAATTTCTTTTGGCAGATGCTTCCTTTAATTTGAGGTCCGCAAGGTCTTGCTTAAGCTTTTCCCGCGTTTCAAAAACCTGCTTTTCTATTTCTTCATCTGTTAGATATCTCGGTGATCGAAGCACCACGGATAAACGTTCATTATTCAGCTTGGCATCATTCTCCTGCTCTGTCAGCTCAATGATCAGCGCACCAAATTTCTTGAGGTAATTTTGCTCAACATCAGCGTTCTTCAATCTTGTGTTTTCAATGTCAATGTATATTGTGTCCAAATCTTCGGTGAGTGTTTGCCAAATGCCGCGATAGCGCCAGAGGGTTTCCTGGTCATCACTTGAACCGAACTGAGATTCTCTGATGATCTCTTTTTGATAATTCGCAAAGTTGGTGATCTTCTCGCTGTGATTTTCATAGTAGATCAAGTCCTCTTTGAAAAAATCGTCGATCACAGCCGAAAAGTTCTTGAAATTTAATACTTCCGTTGAGACCAAATGCCAGTGATCTTCAAATACCTGATATAAGGTCCTTTTGTCTAAGTTTTTTTGGAATTCCCTCAATTTTGATTGAAACAGTGATTTTTCGTTCAGATTATATTTTTCAATGATCGCTAAAATGGATTCTCCAACATTGACCTTGAATTCTTCATCTCCTTTGATCAGGAATTCTTCAAAATCAGCCTTCAAGACCCAATGTAATAGCGTGTAGAAATCGAGGCAGAAGAAGATTCCCATACGCAAGACATCTGTTTGTGGCGGGAAATTGTGATCCTTGCTATCTTCAAACCATCGGCGGGCTGTATTCATTTTTCTTGATGAAACAGGTTCGCCGTCATAACCATTTTCCGCTAATAAGCGCAAACAATTTTCATGATCATAGCCAAACGAAGATTGGGTAATGGCTTTATTGCGGTTTATTGGCGCCCAAAGCTCTTTTTGTTTTTTGGGGTATCGATTTTCTTCCTCGGTATTGAAGCTGTCGTTATACTCATCTGTGCGATATCTCAGATCTTCGATAAAACCCATATACTTCATTGTCAATTCCTCCTCATTCCGCTTTGGTTTGATGAGGTAATGATACAGTGCTTTTTTTGAAAAATACATGGAAAAAACCTGTCTTTGCATGCAATTTCATGTGAAATTAAAAATGGAAAATGGAAAATGTCATTTTTTCTATTATGGCTTTCAACAATGGGACATCATTCCCCCATTGTTATTCAGAACAATAACACTTCTCGATAGACTTGGAATTCTTATCCGTACAGGAACCTGTGTTATTTTACAGAGAACAGGCGATGCTTATCCGGTCTGATTACCTGGCAATTAGGAATTTCGTGGCAAAGGTGGGATTTGTATGCGCTGAAAAAAGGTTACACACGCGAAGTGATCCGCAGATAATAACCGCTCGGGTCTACCACCCGAAAATCAGTCAATCCCCAGGGCCGTTGCTGCAATTCTGCGGCCAAGGGCCAATTCTCGGAAAGCACGTGCTCGTACATTGCAGTAATATCATCAACTTCTAAAACAATTTCGACACCTCGTCCAAGACGTTCACCTTCAACGGCCTGGATGGGGTGATCGACCCGTAAGGCTGAACGCAGATTCAGTCCTATACGGACATTGCCATTGGTAATCGGTGTGAATTTATCTGAATGCTGCTCACCGATCGTGAATTGAAGTACCCGATGGTAAAAGTCTATCGATGCAGGCAGGTCGTCCACAAACAACTCAAATCTAAATGTCATGTTTTGTTCCATTGTATTTCCCATCGTACTTCCCTTCTTTTTAAATCATAGAATAGAGGCAACCATGAAAATATCCGTTTCACAGATGCAGTTTATAAAGAGTTAAATATACATCACTGCCTTGTCCCTGTACAAACATCAACCCATTTTAGCGTAATCTGTAAAACTTGTTCGTCATACATATGGCGAAGGTGCGCCCTTCATAATGGCGGCATTCCTTGAAGTGAAAACGGCCTGAAGCCGTTTCACTTCGAGGATCTTCGTCCTTTCCTCTTGGAAAGGACGAAGAGGTCCCACCTCACTGTAGCATCTCCTCGCTTTGCACCAACCTTGCACCCGGGAAAAGAATTCTCAATAATTAATCTTGAGAATACTCCTGCCATTCTCTTGCCAACTCCACTGGATTCTCATTCCCGAAGAAATAGCCTTCTGCCAGCCAGTTCTCAATTTCTTTGACTTTGGTTTTCTTAAATTCCTTATCGCTTCCAAGATAGACAAGGTTAAATATTTCTTCTGCCGCATTTTTCTTGATTGTGTGCGTTTTTGGGATGTGATTTAGCGATCTATTCTTTGTCATTAGTCTCTCCGTAGAATTCATTATAAATATGAATTGGGAGATTAAAACAAGATATGGCGAGGGTGACTCTGGCATCAGGCCAGGGACCTTACGACCAAGGGCTTATGAGTCCTAAGCTTCAATCAGGTCTCAAAACATCCCCATATGTGGCCTTTTTCGTGGTTTTTATGCCTATTTGCCCATATATGGCGGTTTGAAATGTTCCAATAGTCCTATGCTCTAGCATTATATCAAAGTTAATCGACCTACTGATTCAGAGTCGTTATTTATTGTCGACATCCCATTTTTAGTACCAGTTAGAAGTAAAATATTTCAGAATCTCATAACCTTAAATTGATAAGGCGGAAGGTCACCCAATGCATCATGGGGGCGAACACCATTGTATTCTTCTAACCATTCTTCTGTGATTTCTTCTGAAACTGAATAAGTTTTCAACAAAAAAAGTGACTCGAAATAATGGAAATTTACCCACACAGTTTCGATATTCTTGAGAATTCACACATTATTCAAAAGGATTAAGGATTCTTATTTACATCTCTTTCTACAAACTCAAAATAATGAACCTTATTATCATGCCCTGCAATTATTTGTAAAGGTTTTTCTGGAATAAAAGAACAAAATTCTATTGGATCATCAGTATTTAATTCTGCAATTATTTCTCCATCCTGTAAATTCCACAAGACCAATTTGCCATCTATCGATCCACACGCTGCAAATTTATTACTTGGATCAATAGTAAATTCATTAGCATACTCCATAACTCTATTTAGAGAATAAATATTTTCGAAGGTATTTAAATCTAATACACTAATTTCTCCTGCACCAGATCCTGTGATTAAGTATTTGTTGTCGTGAGAAAAAGCATATCTATCAATTCCGGTTTTCCCGGAGAGTCGATTTTCTATTTTGGATGATTTAAGGTCCCATACAAAAACACGTGAGGCTTGAATTCCAATTAAGATGTTTTTTACTACTGATACAGAAATAGTGTGAACCAAGATGTTTTGGGGTGTTTTTTCGAGTTCTTGAACAAGCTCAAATGTTTTTGCGTCCCAAATTCTAATTGGCGAGTATGATGCAGATGTTATTATGTATTCATTACCATTTCGAATAAAAGTCTCGATCTCTTGAATTTCTTCATCATCTTTGAGTTTAAAAGATCTATTTTTATTTTTATAATAATCCCAAAGAACAATCTCACCATTTTTATATCCTATCAATAAGGTATTGGATTGTTGAAAGTGCTTTATATTAGCAATGTATATATCTTTTTCAAATTCATTAATTTTGTTTCCTGTTTTTGTTTCCCATGCTACAACCTTATTGATTTCATCTTCTTTATAACTATTAATTTCTCCAAAAACTACACTCCCATCCCCATTGAAACAGGGAGTAATTTGACTATTCTTTGAATACGAAAATAATTTTTCTCTGTGGAAGTTTTTTGCATTCAGAACATCAATAAATCCCCAATAACTTTCAAGAATTACCCATTCGGATGTAGGAAAAACATATGCCTTCCTAAATCCATTGTTGTATGGATCTTTTTCATAATAATATAATTTCGTAGGGTATGAAAGATTTTTCAAATCCCAAACGATGATACTTCCGTCTTGATATCCAGTTACCAATTTCGAGTTATCATCAGTTTTAATAAATGTAGTCACGTCTGACATATCGCCCCTGAACTTTAAAATAGGAAAATGTGTTTCGAGATTATTTATTTCAAGGTTTTTATAATTTTTTACAATATAATATTGGCCGTATTTATTAAACAAGGAAATAACAGGCCCACCTCCAGTTTCTATATGATAATCTTCCCTTTGATATAACCTGGTAACTTTCATCTTCCTAAGATCAAATAGAAATATGTTATCCAAAGAATCACAGCACAACCCGTAGTTGTTATCAGAAGAAATACTTATAGATTCCAATTTATTATTGAGATCTTGTGATTCAAAGCAGATTGATTTTTTCTCAAGATCAAAAATCTTTATTTTCTTGCCATCACTGAAAACAACTCGCATACCGTCAGAAGTTATTCTCGTTGTTAATAAGTCCCCATTAAATTCAGCTTGAAAGTAAATTTTAGTCTTAAAATCATTTTCATAAATTTCAAAACCTTCGTTTCTATCATATAAAACAATAATATTTTTCGCATCGGGCGCTATTCTTATGCCCTTAATCGGAAAACGATTATTTAATTCAATTTCATTTATTTTGTTGTCATTATCAAAGTCAATTATGTAAATTGATCCTAAGGCTCCTGCGATATATAACTTGCGATTTTTAGAATCAATTTCTGCATTTCGAATATGGTCATCTATCTTCCACTTGCCTATAGGTAATCCCAAGTTCAAATCCCATAATACAATATTCTCCAAATTGGCGAAGGGTTGCGATACTGAGCAAAGAAATCTCCCATCGTGAGAGGAGACAAGATTCACGATCTTGACTGCGTGTCCTCGTAAAGTAAGCAGCTTTTTATCGTTTTTATTTGAAATCGATTCGTAATAAGGTTTAATCCAGTTTTCCTTTTTAAATTCTCTGGTTTCATCTATTAAACGTTTTATATTAGGATCATCAGAAAAATCAATTCGTCCTAACAGTTGGCTTGGCAATTGCGAAGGATTATCTACCAAATACTGCGATGATTTCCGAATTGCAGCTTGAACTATCCTTATGGGATCATCAGGGCCTAGGAAATCAAAATCAATAATAAGCTCTTTTACTCCTTCATTAATCAACTTTGTATAGATCCAATTAAAACTTGTTAAGATATACCTCAATTCCTCATTAAAATCCCCCCCGTGAAGGTGATATGTAAGATTTCGAAAAACAAATCCATCATTATCAATTTCTGACCAATTAAAACTACCTACCTCATAATTGTCTATGGATATTCGCGGGTTATAAAAAGAAAGAACTTTTTTATGAGACCCTACCCATTTACGTGTTTTAAAACCTAAATATTTAGACAGTTCTTCATTAATAACAATTTTTGATTCTTCGCCTTCGTTAAAGAAATCAATGAATCTAAAACGTTTCAATCTTTTAATTATTTGTTTGGCTCTTTTTTTATCACCTTCCTTTGACATTATCCATGAGAATAAAGTGTCCGGAATTTTAGTATTTCTACAAAAAACGTTTAATTCAGTAATTAATTCTTTCTCTGGTTCATCAAGAAATGAAAAGAAGATCTCAATAAACATAATGTTTTCAAGAGAATCTTCATCAAAAGCATTTCTGAAAAAAGAAAAATCATTACTATTGATTTTTTCTAAAATTGCTTCCCAAGTTATTCCATCATCATTCAGATTTTTACATATATTTAGTGGAAATTCCTTATTTCCGCAACTTCGAATAATATCTTCGATTGTGGTCTTTGATTTTTGATCTAAATTGTCATGATTTGGAAGAAGAAAAGAAATAGCTTTCTTATTATCAAGCACTGTGGTTTTCAATTTATCCTCCAATTATTTCCCTTATTCGAAAATTATATATCATTTTGACCTGACCCCTAAAACCGATCCAGATACAGTGATAGTATCTGAGGATAAATTTTGAGGAAAGAAATAACTTAGTATTGAGCACTATCACCTTCTGGGGATCAGATAAACCAGGGTTTATAGTCAAAATAGAACAGATGATTATGAGTCCCATGACTTAAGAAGGACTCTAAATATCCCTATATGTGCCATTTTTCACAGTTTTTTTATCTTTTATTCCAGATATGGCGGTTGTAAAGTTCCAATAATCCTATGCTCTAGATTGTATCAATATTTTTTTAGAAGCTCTGAACGTACAAATTATTATCAAGTCTGCTTTGAGCGGTATAGAACTTAGCAGCATGACAATTGCATCTTCATTTAGATGACAAAGGTGAAGTACAAATTCTTTTATTTCTAGGAATGTTATATTGACACACATCTTAGATATCTTGGTTTAGCTATTAGTTTAGAAATACTTGTTTCATTAATGATATAAATAAAAAATCATAAAATTAGGGTTAACTAGTAATCAAATGGCAAAGTCAAATATTTTATCTCCAATTTTTGCATTACTCGCGGCAATTTTATTTGGTATAAGTGCGCCGCTCTCCAAATTTTTACTTGGAGAAATTGATCCTGTAATATTAGCTGCACTGCTTTACCTTGGAAGCGGTTTAGGACTGTTAATTTTTAAAACGCTGAATTCATTATTCCGATCAAGGGAGAGCATTGAAGCTGGGTTGATTCAAAAGGACTTATTATGGTTGGCAGGAGCAACTCTAGCTGGCGGAGTTATTGCTCCCATAATTCTGCTTTACAGTTTGGATGCTACCCCAGCCGCAACGGCATCCCTTTTATTGAACTTTGAAAGTGTGGCAACTACTATTATTGCCAGTATCGTTTTTAAAGAAGCTGTCAGCCGCCGTACATGGTGGGCTATTATACTCATCACGACCGCGAGCATAGTTCTATCAATCAACTTTGATTTAAATTGGGGATTATCCATTGGTGCAATAGGAATCATCGCCGCGTGTTTTTTCTGGGGCATTGATAATAATCTAACCAGGAATATATCTTCAAAAGATCCAATCATAATCGTAACAATTAAAGGATTAGCCGCTGGTGCTTTTTCATTGATCCTCGCATTCATCCTCGGACAAAAATTACCCGCATGGGAAACAATCATAAAGGCACTACTTCTTGGCAGCTTAAGTTATGGCCTTAGCATCACTTTATTTGTTTTAGCTTTGCGTGGGCTCGGAGCTGCAAGGACAAGCGCATTATTCAGCACCTCACCATTATCTGGTCTAATTTTGTCTTTTGTTATTTTTCGAGAAATGCCAGGAAATCTATTTCTTATTGCATTCCCATTGATGATCCTGGGTACATTCTTACTAGTTGATGAAGAACATAACCACATGCATGTGCATGAACGAATATCCCATGAACACGCCCACAGCCATGATGATCAACATCACAATCATACACACGATGATTCAAAAATAAAGCACCACTCTCATTTACATGAACATGAGACCATAGAGCACAACCATCAGCATCTACCTGATACCCACCACCGTCATACTCATAGCTGATAAATAGTTGAAAGTCTTTCAGAAATATAATTCTGGATAATTATCTGAATTTGTTTTTCATGTAGGCAATGAAATTGATTGAACAAACACTTATGAGTCCTATGACTTAATCGGGTCCCTCAATACTCGCAGGTATAGTGGTTTGTTAAGTTCAAATAGTCCTATACTCAAATTTCTCTTTCTTGGGTCTATTGTTCTCATAGAGATTACACCTTCATTGCACCTTCGCCCAATGAAGGTGGCTCAAAATACCAACTTCACTCAACTTCTCGATTATTTTCTAATTAAGTTAAAAATAAAAACCGAGAGAAGATTCCTCTCGGTTTAGTTTACATAACCATGACTAATTTATTCTATTGGCTCAATATCAATCAGTACCGCCTGCACCACAACGCGATTCAGGTAGCTGCCGGAGTTTTCGTCATAATTCTTGCAGGTGATCAGTGTGACCATGTCGTATTCTGATGTGTTGAGCAAACTGGTGTCCTTAGGATTGACAATAACCCGAGTGCGTACTTCGTAAACATAGTCCTGATCCCACGCATGGATTGTGATCAAATCCCCGTAATTCAACGTTTCCAGTTTGTTGAAAGGCCCCGGCAACCCATCCGACTTGTAATTGTGCGCTGTCAGCACTGTGTTGCCTTCCCAAGTTGGGAACGCCGTTCCTTCCAGATATCCGGCGTTTTCTCCAAGCCAAGTTACATCCCATCCCGATTCAGTACCCGGTACACCCACGATCGGTATCAAGACGTCTAGAACAGGGATTTCAAGCTGCATCTCCGTCTCAAGATAACTTGCATCAGTAGGTTGTACAGCCAATTCTGTGACAGAACCAACAGGGAATCCCGTGTAGGGCAGAACATCACCAGCAGAACTGGTGCTTGATCCGCTGCCGCTGCCGCCGCCGCTCCCTGATCCTGATCCCACTGTATAGCTGACACTGCCCCGCATGCAATAATTAGCGTTATCACATGCCATATAGGTCAAAGAATCCGAACCGGTATAGTCCTTATCGGGAGTGTAGATGATCGATCCGATCTCGGCGCTGCCATGCGATGGCTGTCTGATGATCCAATGGCCGCTCCAGGTACTGCCGGATGTGGAAAATCCATCATTTTCCATAGGATTCGACTCAATACTGGAGTTCTTAGTAAGGGTATAGCTGTCTGGATTGGCAGATCCACCGTTGGTATTACCATCCCTTTTTACAGTGATGGTATATACTTCGCTTCTCGTTACACCACCTGCTGTGGTTATTTTAATTTTGATCGTATAGGTTGACTTGTTATTTATATCCGCAGTACCAGAGAAAACCAACCGGTTGCCATTGGTTGTGAAAAACTGGTTGTCTAAATAAGTACCGCTATCACTCAAAGCTAGCGTCAAACCACCGGATGAAGTGCCAATGGTTCCAACCACCTCACCGCTCGAATCATTGTCGATCAACAAATTGGATGAAAGATCAGCTTTAAGCCACTTGGCATAGAGCGTGATATCACTATCAACCGTATCCGTGTCGAAATTCCATAGCGTGTTGAAACCCGAATCGAGATACCAATCCGCTAGATCATACCCCGCCTTAGTGGAATCAGGTGGAGTGAGCTTGCTGCCGTCAACCACACCCAGGTCATCCACCACCGTGCCGCCGTTTTCTTCAAAGGTAACCTGGCGGGGACCGCCTGTGGCCGTGAAATAACCTGAATTTGTTTTTCCTGTCCAGGAAGAAGGCACTGAATAGCCATTGATTGTACTTGCTCCAGCATCGATATCCAGGCTGTTATCTTGTGCATGCGAACTCGTATTCACGCTGCCGGTTATCATGGATGATCTCATACAGATAAAACCGGAACCGCTGATATTCGTGAGCGTTGCAGACAAATTAGTAGTGCCTGCCGCGTAGATGCGGGGCATACCGGAAACAGTAATGACACCTGATGATACCGCCGCCCCGCCTCCACAGCCAATCCCCGCACCAGTTCCCACGCCCGTGGCTTCAATTGTGCCGCCCGAAATGTTAATATTTCCGCAATTCCCGTTCATCATCCCGCTGCCGATCCCGGAACCGTTATTCACAGTCGTTGCAGTGATGTTTCCACCAGAAATGGAGATTGAACCGCCTGCCCCATAAAAGCCGGCGCCAATTCCCGCAGCGCCCTCTGCTGCAGAGGCTACAATTGTGCCGCCGTGGATCTCGATCGTTTCCACGTTACCTCTATTACCAGCGCCAATGCCTGCGCCGTATGATGTTGTCCCTTCAGAAGTGATCGTTCCCCCGTAGATTTTTATAGTACCGCTTGAGCCAATATTTCCCCCGCCGATACCGGCACCATAAGTTCCGGCCTTCACTGTAACCTCACCACCGTTGATCGTGATAGTGCCCCCATTACTGCCACCGGTCGATTCATCGGTCCCATTACCACCGCCTATCCCTGCAGCCCGGTTACCGCCGGTGGCATGGACAGTCCCCCCATTAATAGTGATTTTCACGCTGTCCCCTGTTGCGTTTTCACCAGCACCAATTCCCGCAGAATGATAACCGCCTTCTGCAGTAATGTCTCCGCCATTGATGATGATTGTTCCTGCATTCTGGTTCTTGCCGCCGCCAATTCCTGCGCCGCCGTAATTGACATCTCCACCTCCCGCGGCTAAAAGTTTACCCGTTCCTTCTATGGTCAGTGCGGCTGAACCTGTTACATCTACAGCCGGTAATACATATGTACCTGCGTAGGACAACGCATAACTCTTTAAGGTTGATTCGCCTTCAAGGATAAGTTTATTACCGCTTCCATTGAACTTAAGCGGTGCCGCACCAGACGCCAGTGAGGTATTGATGATCACAACAGAATCCAGGGTCAATGTTGTGCCTGCACCGCAGTTTATATAAAGGTCCGCTTTTGTACCGGTAATGACAACCTCTGCTCCGCTTGTCACACTGATCGTATCTCCGGCGCTAAGTGTAAGCGTTTCTGTCGAGTCATCAGCTTTGGTAACCACACCGGTCGCGAGGTTCAAATGATCCCCATCATTGAGCGTGTGGGATTCCGCGTACACACTCGACGGTGTTGTCATCCAGCTTAATAAAACGATACTAATAGAAAGCAAAATAGATAATCCGCGCTTCATATCAACCCTTCTCTTTACAATAATTTTTCACCGAAAGTATTGTTATTGACCTTAATAACTTTTAATATATTTCAGGAAAAAGTATAGCAAGAACAGGTTTTACTGACATCACCGTAGCGTTTATTCTTCTAAAAAAAGGATAAATCTAGATCATGGATTTTCGCGTTGAGGCATTCCCAGGCTCTTCATAGCGTACATGTCCGATAGAACGAATCACTTGATCTTGGGGGTACTTACAAGTTATTTTCTTCTTCGCTCAACCGCTTCTTGATCGCGTATTGCATGGCCTGCCATCGATTCTGAAGATGTAGTTTTTTGAGGATGTTATAGATATGGACACGGATGGTTGAGCGACTCAAGTTTAGCTTATCCGCAATTTCTTGGTTTGCCAGGCCTTCCCCGATCAAGTTCAATATCTGCTCTTCCCGCCTGGTCAGGCAGGCAGTCCTTTCTGATTGCATACGGCTGCTATTAGCCATCATTTCAACCACACATGCAGGAAAATACTTCTCTCCACTCGCAACCGTACGGATACATTCCAGGATTGTCTCACGCGGAAAATCTTTTAAAAGGTAGCCATAAGCCCCTTTACGTACGGCTTTTTGGATATTTTCATCATCATGCGAACTTGTTAGTATGATTACCTTACAATCCTGTTTTAGCCTGTTGATCTCATCCAGAACCTTCATCCCATCCATAGCAGGCATGTAAAGGTCCAGCAGGATAATATCCGGCTGCCCGAGGGTGGCTAATCTAACCGCTTCCCGGCCATCCGCAGCTTCACCGATCACCCTCATACCGGGTACGCTTTTAATTCCGATACAGAGTGCTTCCCGCATTAGTGGATGGTCATCCGCGATCAAAATACAAATTTCCTTCATTTCTGCCTTTCTTCGACTGCTATCCGTCCGCATTGATATTGGACAGAATAATCCGGATCACCGTCCCCTGCCCGCTTTTGGATTCGATTTCCAGATCAGCATTGATCTTCCTGCAGCGTTCATACATATTTCGCAGGCCCATCCCATTAGTCGCGGCGGCTGGATCGAAACCAACACCGTTATCCCGAATAACGATCATAGCTTTTCCATCTTCTTCCTGAAAATGAACGTCTATCTTTTCTGCTCGCGCGTGTTTAAGGGAATTATTTAATGCCTCAATCACGATCGGGTAAAGTTCTGTACTACATATCTGGGGAATTCTAAAATCATCAGAAACCAGGATTTCATGCCGGATGCCGGCTCTTTTTTCCACCGCATCCAGGCGGACCCGGATCGCTTCCTCAAGATTAACATTTTCCAAATCCATCAATCTCATCTCGTAGAGTAAGAGTCGCATTTCTTTGAGAGCCTGCCAGGCGCTGGTCTTGATCAAATCCAGCACTTCGCCCAACTCATTGGATCCCGTCTTTGCTTGTTCAGAGGCAGTCTCGGCGGAAAAAGCCAGACTGTGCAGCGATTGGGTAACCGAATCATGCAGGTCTCGTGCGATCCTCCGCCGCTCTTCAAGCTTCGCTTTATTCATGATCGCCTGATTAAGATGAGCGTTTTCGAGGATCAGCGCGAAACTTTCACAGATGCCATTGAAGAAATTGGTCTCTTCTGCCGAAAATGAGCTTTTCTGCTCCCACAATGTAAAAAGGAATCCTCCTACATAATTTTCCGTGGATATGTATTTATACATAACAGAGAGATAACCCAGATCGGTTAATCCGGTAGGCATCCGGTCATCCGAATTGGGATATACAACGGGACCAATCTTGGACATATCCAGCTTGTCAAGATAACCATTCCTGATGATATTTTCAATTACCGGATGGCGCAATCCGATCTGAGATTCGAGCACAAGCTGCCCTTCATTCATTGTGCAATAGCAAATAGCAGAACAAGAAAGGGCTTTCTTGATTTTTTGAATTGCCTGTTCAAGCAGATCCTTCTGCGATAATCCCTCGGCGCTGAGCAGGATCAAATCGTATATACCCGCGATCTCATTGGTCTGCCTGGCAAGTTTGGCGGCCTGTTCAGCTTGGATTTTACGAAGCTTGCCTTCAAGTTCTTTGCGATGCTCAATCTCACGCTGCAGGGAAACAATATGATCTTTCAATCCCTCTGCCTGAAAGGCAATGTGGGATTGCATGCGGTTGAACACGATCCAGGTTATGAATACCGCGGATAGTATATAGCCGAATGGCAATGCTGAAACTCCTGGGAGGGGTAAAGCATTCAAGGAAAAGAGCAGGTACGCGATAAAAGGCAAAGCCAAAGCAGCCGTTAATAGAACTACATAGCGCCGTTCAGTGCCCTTCTTTTTAATAACCTCACTCAGCAGCAATATGAAACTGACAATGCTGAGTCCAACATATAGAAAATTGCTGAAATGAAACAGAGGTCCAGTCGTATATCGAGAGAGATTATCTCCCTGGCTGCCGTAAGGGATCGTCTCAATCCAAAATAAATTGTGAAACCTATTGGTCAGTGTAATAGCGAAATTCACGATCATCAAACCCAACAGAGCATAGCGCCATTTTCTATTGAACCACGGCCAGGGTTTGTAGTAATCCATTACAAAAAGGAACAGGGATAGATCCGCAAGTCCATTGAACAGATCGCCAAATTCGAGCATCCGCATACGAAAATCATTCTGTTTGGCGGAAAGTTCAAGGGCAGAGAAAAACATATATAGACTAATAAAAAATAAAATCTTGGCAAGTCTGTAAATTCCGAGTTCTTTGTTTTTATAGAACCAGATCAATAAAGCAGCGGTCAGGCTGATGATAGCTGCCATCAGGTACATCAGTGCGTAGGGTGTGATATTTAGGAACGCTGCCAAGTTCATTGATTATCTTTTGCTTATTAGCTGATAAAGTTAAGTGGTCTTCCTGAAGGATCAATCGATAGTTTAAATTATCCTCATCTTTTCAAAAAAAAATTAATTATACACGATCATATTTACGCTATCTATTTCACTGATTAAATTGATGGCGTAATAAGGTATGATGAATTTTGCCAACCTTTTTATGGAATTCAGCGGTGGAAAGTTAATTTACTAACTGCGTAATCTTGGAAAGGACTACGAGGTCCCGCCTCATTCCGAGAATCTCCGCGCTTCACCCTTGTGAAGCGCTCCGAAGATTTACCTGCACTGGCGGTTAGGCCAGGGAACTCACGACCCAAGGGCTTATGAGTCCCTTAACTTAATCAGCTCTCAATAACTATTTTTACAACGCTATTAAGCTCATATTTAGGCAACGCATAAAATATTGAAAACCTTATAACCCTAAAAAAAGAAATAATTGGAACAATTTATAAATTCATCTCTTTTTTATTTGCCAAATTCAAGCATCTACGGTGATATTGTTAGTATATGCAACAGGTGATTCAATTAGATAACAAAAACAAATAAGATCACTTAAGAGGAGTACAAAGAAAAATAATTTCATTTAAAAGTGATTATTAACCATCCAGATAGTCCATTTATATCGATAAGAGCACCAAGAAAACCTGAAGATAATCATTGAATAGAATTAGGGTTGATATAAAATAATAGATAAACTTTCAACTAATAAGGATAATTAATAAGTAATGAAAATTGTATTAATTAACCCACCATCGAATTGCGTAAATGATGATCGAGTCGAACCACCTTTAGGATTGCTATATATCGCATCCAATCTCAAAAATAATGGATTCCCAGACATCACTTTACTAGATATGACCGGTTGCCAGGACAGGAATGAAATCGAATCCAAAATCTCTAACATCCCACAAGCAGATATTTTTGGTATTAGTTGTTATTGTACGAATTATGTATATGCAAAGAAAATAATTCAAAGGATCAAAAATAATTATCCAAACTCTCGCATTATCTTGGGTGGCCCTCAACCAACCTCTATGCCAGAAGAAATATTAAGAGATTCAGGAGCTGACTATGTGGCAGTGGGAGAAGGCGAAGATGTATTTAGCTATCTCGCTGAAAATATAAAAAACCAAGTGCAACTTGAGAAAGTCATAACCTCGAAAGGAAGAAATAACATTGACAGCTATCCATTTCCGGACAGGTCCATTGTTGATTTATCAACTTACTCAAGAAGTTTATTGGGCGAACAAGTTGTATCGCTGTTGAGCTCACGCGGATGTGCAAATAAATGCATTCACTGCAATAGCATTATCATGGGGGGAGGAAGTACAAATGTAAGATATCGAAGTACAGAGAACTTACTTGCTGAGATAAATACCCTGTTACCCAAACATAGATATTTTCGGTTTAACGACGACAACTTTACTGGTAATCCAAATCTAGAGAGACTTTTAATTGCTATGGAAGACTTGAATGCAAAATTTCGTATTTTTGCCAAGTTGGAACATTTGACAAAAAATATTTGCAAATTATTATCGAAAGCAGGGTGTGTACATATTACCGTGGGATTAGAATCGCTAAATGAAGAGAATTTGAGAATTCTGGGAAAGGCAAACCAAATAGGGAAAGCGGGAAATATTAAATTTGCAAGAGATCAAGGATTGATAATACGTTCCTCATTTATGGTGGGATTGCCATTTGATTCGGATAACACAATCGAAAAATATTTTAAGAAAGCTGCCAAATTAGGATTGGATGAATTCGCAATTTATCCCTTAATTCCTTATCCGGGTACCCAAGTGTGGAAAAACCCAAGAAGATTTGGTTACGAGATTGTTGATAAAGATTTTACTAAATATATTCAAATGGGAAAGAACGAACAGTCAACATACGTTTTAAAACACGAAAATTTTCAAACACAAGATGTAAAAAGATGGAAAGATGTTGCACAAAACATTCTGATGAATAACAATATTAAGCATATGAAAGAAAGCTCTATTGCCACATAAAAATAGTATGTAAATCATGCACTCTACCTAAAGGATATTAAGAAATACAGAAAGGTTTTTTCAATACGCGTATTGTTAGTCCTAAAAATGGATATTATTTGATGAATTCAAAAGTACTAAGAAAAGAATATTTTGGCGGGTTACTATTCAATCGCAAGACTTTTGAAACAATCGTTTTGGATAAGTCAAGTGTTTCCAAACTCGAAGAAGATACTATTAATCCAAAGGAAAAATATAAATCTCTCTTTCATTCAACATTATCAGCGCCCACAAGAATTTTTTTAGCTATAACTAAAAATTGTAATCTCCAATGCACGCATTGTTCAACCAATTCTGGAGTCCAAGAAAACCAATACCTAAGCTTTGATACGTTAAAGAAACTGCTTATCGAATTAAAAGAAATGGGTGTTTTTGAAATTTCTTTAAATGGTGGCGAACCAACATTGCATCCTGATTTTTTTAGATTATGTAGGCTTATAAAGGAATTGAATTTTCCATTGTATATAAACTCAAATGGTGTTTATTCAAAGGATCAACTTTATAGATTGGCAGAATCCAATATAGATATAATCAAAATTAGTTTGGATGGATTAGAAAAAACAAACGATTCAATTAGAGGAAATGGTACTTTTAAAAAAGCCCTCGCATCAATAGAGTATCTCAAAAAGACACAAAACAAAGTAAGAATCAACTTTACATTAACCAGGACTAATTTAATAGATTTATTTAATATGATTGCTCTGGCGAATTCTCTTTCATGCGATATAAAAATCGCTCCTTTAGTGAAAGTTGGTAGAGGTAAAAATCTATCAGAAGAAGAAATCTCCCCTATAGAAGGAATCAGACTAAAGAAAGAAATTTATAATTATTTAACCCAATCAAATATAAAAATAAAGGTTGAAATTGCCTCAGGTATGGTTACAAATAGTTGTTTGGGTCAAGATGATTTCTCAAATTTCAAATACTCCCCCTGTGGCATGAGTCGATTACATCTCAGCATAAATAGCGACGGAAAAGCTTATTGTTCTGGTCGGCAAACCGACAATATCAACTCTGTAGGTAATATATACTTTAATGACTTCGCAGAAATATGGAATCAAGCCCAGATTTATAGTAAAGAGATCAGTGACAGTTGCGGCAAATGCGATGATTCACAATTGACAAAGAAATTAATCCATTCTATCGAAGACAAAAGAGAGATCCCAGCGGAATAAATTATGAAACCATCATCAGACTACAAGAAACTCGGTTTCCCCAATAGGGAAATGTTTACCTTTCCAAATATTGTCAATGTTGAAGTCTATCGTGGTAGCTGCCCTTGTTATTGCCATCATTGTCCTGTTGGAAAACAAAAAAAGATAGATAGAGTGGATTTCTTTGGAAAAAGAAGCATTTCTACAACGCTTTATGAGAAGATTATCAATGAAGCTGCTAACTATTCCCATTCGAGTATAAGATTACATTCTGTTGGTGAGCCGTTAGACTCACCAAATATCGGCGAATTACTTGAACTTCATAAAGACGAAGTGATATTTTGGCTATTCACCTGTGGTGTAACTGAAGATAAAAATTTAATAAAATTACTATGTCAAAAAGTGAATATCATAGAAGTGTCAGTCAACAGCACAAACAGAGAAGACTATCTAAACACCAAGGGCATTGATGCCTTCAGTTTAGTCAAAGAAAACATAGAACTCATGCGAGATTACATTGATCTTTATGGAAGTAATTCTCGTCTAATCGTGAGTCGGGTCCAATCGAAATCCGTTGAAATGGATAATGAATTTATCGATTATTGGAAAGCATCCGGTTTAGTTGAAGATGCAATAGTCAGGTCATACCATACATATAACAATATAATAGACCCGCTTTCCCACAACAGCCAAATCAATTCACATGAACCATGTTTAGTTCATTGGGGAAGGTTCAATATAACTGTTGATGGTTTTGCTACAGTTTGCTTCAATGAACTATTCCGAAAAGAACTAAATCCAGAAATTATTTTGGGGAATATCAATAATCAAAGTATTGCAAAAGTATGGAAGGGAAGTCTATTAAACTCGATCAGAAAAGCGGAATTGAGTGGTGAATACCCAGAAACAAAACTTTTTGCCAATCTTCCATGTAAGAATTGTTACACCTGCCAACCATTAACTGGTTCAAATCAGACCAGTGAATATCAACTTAGAAGAAAAGGGGAAATGAAATGAAGAAATATTACCTGGAAGATAGAGAGTTTAATCAGTTCACCGTTTTTGATTCTGAAACGGGGAAATTATCAGAACTGGAAGAGAAAGAATTTTATTCAAAGGCTGTTAAATTACGAAATAACGATAACCATTTGCACAATAAAGCCCCGCAAGTATTTATCGGGGAATCATCAAATACCCATACAAGATTTCCTAGAAGATTATATTTTCAAATAACAAGAAACTGTAATCTAAATTGCCCAGCATGCTTTATAAAAGCTTCAAATTCCGGAAAACACGTTCCTAAAGAATATATTTACCAATTAGCTGATTTTATGGGTAAAAACGGGCTGATGGAGGTGAGACTTACTGGGGGAGAGCCCACAACTCATCCAGAAATAATAAACATAATTCGTAAATTTCAAGAAAACAATGTTTACGTATCTTTAGCTACAAATGGAGTTTTTAATAAAAAGACATTAGTTGAATTAAGTGAACAAGAAAATATATGGATCATTTGCTCAATCGATGGTAACCGTGAAACACATAACAGATATAGACCGGATACATTTGACAAAATAATATCAAACATGTTATTTCTAAAATCGAAGAATCCAAAATTGAGGATCAGGATCAATACAATATTGACAAAAGAGAATAAAAACCAAATTCAAGATCTTGCAGAGATTTGCAAGTTATTAGAGGCAGAGAGTATTACGTTGATACCTTTACGACCTCAAGTTCGAAACAAAGAGATTTTGGAACAAATGGTTACATCTGAAGAATTCCGAAAAGTTATTCAGGATTTGATTTCTGCGAAAAGAAATCACGGGGTAAACTTTACTACCACAATTGAAACGGTTTATAAAGATGAAATTTTAGCTGATCCGATTTTTACAAAGCGATCTTCCTGCGCTGCTGGCCGGGAAGGAACGAATCTGGATTATGATGCAGAAAAAAATCAATTTATCGTATATGGTTGCTCATATTCACCCGCGAGTGATTTAACTGAAAATCCATTAATTCGTGATCCTTTTATTGCGGGGTCATTCAGTCCAAATAATATCGATAAGTTTTATGATATATGGAAAGATAATGATAATTGGATTATTTACAGAGATCTTGACCTAAAATCAAAACCTTGTTTGGACTGTTTGTATTATCAAAGGAATAAATGTACCGGATCTTGTCCAATTCAAAATATTGATTATTCTAAAATTGACGTCGAAGAAAATGTAATTAATCAATTAAAAACTCAAATGAAAAATACTGGTGAATGGTATTGTTATCAGAATATTTTATAATGTTCGTTTTGGTATAGATCATAATAACGATTGAATTAGGCTATGATAATTAGATGGATAAAATATCAATAATAATTCCTTGCTTTAATGAGGAAGAAAATCTTTTAAATAATGTCCTGGATCCATTATATTCCTACCTGAAAACTCACCATTCTCCATTTGAAATAATTATTGTTGATGACGGATCAACCGATTCAAGTTACGAATTATGCAGTGCCTTTCTAGAGGGAAAAGATGAAGTAACTCTACACAGAATACTTCATTCCGGAAAACCAGCAGCAATTTATAAGGGGATAATGGAATCCGAGGGAGAAATCGTTCTATTAATTGATATGGATCAATCGACTCCTATTAAGGAAATGGAAAAAATCCTCTATCGGTTCAATGAAGGGTATGAAATTGTAATAGGATCACGAGGAGAGAAGAGAGAAGGTTTTTCAATTTTCCGGAAGATTTCTTCAACAATTTTTCGCTTTATTAGACAATTGGTTATCCTTAAAAATATTAAAGATACACAATGTGGCTTTAAAGCATTAAAAAGAAATATTGCAGTTCAGATCTTTCCACTCCTCAGTCATATTAGCAACAATAAAGAAAAAAGCGGTTGGGTTGTAACTGCATATGATGTAGAGTTATTGTTTGTTGCTGAAAAATTACATTATCTAATAAAAGAAGTTGAAGTTGAATGGATTAATAATGATTTGAGTAAAACCAAGAAAAGATCCGGGTGGAAATTTGTTTATGAGTCATTTGAAATGATAATCACAATTATTAAAGTTCTTATTAATGATATATCAGGCAAGTACGATTTCTGATTGCGGTATATTTCTCCCAAATACTTAAAATACAGAAGATTATTTCTCGGAATAATTATTTTTAGCAGCATCCCAAAGCCAATAATTGAAAGGATAGCTAATAACATTTATAAGTAGAGAGACTGTCCAAATGGACGTATTGGACACCCCGTTTATTAACTCACTTTTTATTTATCTATAAAACTAAGCTCCTTTCCTAACATCCTTCGATAAAAACAAATCAACTATTTCAATTGGACGACGACCCATATTGCGATATCTGAGATGAGACCTTTCCGTGTTGTAGTGTATCAACCACTTATCTAAATCCCTTCACAAGGGTAGCCCGCGGTTACTTTGTTTCAGGTGTCTCTGCGCTTCACCCATGTGAAGCGCTCCGAAGCTAGACTTATGCAACCTGTGGATTTTATAATCTATTTGGGATTTAAAAATAAACATATGGCGAGGGTGCACCCTTCGTGATGGCAGCTTGTCGCTGCCTCACTTCGGGTGTCTCCACACCTCACTCACGTGAGGTGTTCCGAAGTTGGTTATCAAGCGTTTTGTAGGGTTTGGATTATTGCCGTTCTTAAATAAATACATGGCGAGGGTGTACTCTTCACAATGGCGGCTGGAGGCCGCCTTGTTCGAGCATCTCCACACCTCACTCACGTGAGGTGCTCCGAAGTTATTTTTCAAAATATTATTGGAATTTATAAATAAGTTGCTGTTCTTAAATAAATATATGGCGAGAGTGAGATTTGAACTCACGACCAAGGGCTTATGAGTCCCCTGCTCTACCACTGAGCTACCTCGCCATATCAGCGGGACAATCTTACTATACCAAAAAACATCTGTCAATAATGTTTAAGAAATCCTGCTTCCAAATCGTGACAGGTATTCCGGATTATGATTAACTTTCTCATATCGGGCAATTGTCCGGACTGATAAAATTATCTTGGGTTTTTCCTGATTATCTGCTTTAATGATTCAATAATCGTTTACACTTTGGAGGGAAGCGTCAATTGGAGAGGGTGCGCAAAGCAGTCACACCGGCATTTATTCTTCGTGCGGCCGCGTATTGCGGTTTACTGGTTGTGCTTGCCCTCCGCATGGGTTCATTCACGGATAAACGCCTGATCACCTTGGCCGTTTTCCTGATCGGAATTCTCCTACTCCCCGCCCTCTCTTTGCGTTGGCCGCGCCTCGCGCCTTTCATCCCTGCCCTTACAGCCCTGGCGGACTTTGCCCTGATTGCCGTCCTGGTGCTGCAAGGATATCCTTCCTTTGAATTATTCTTTATTTGCGTGCTGGTCGCGGACGGCATCCTCGCCGGTTGGAAAGTAACCCTGGCGCTTGGTTTGGGTTCCGCGGCAGCTTCTATATTTACTGCCTATGCGCAGTTTTCCGAATTCGATACACTTACGGAATTAATTCCCAGCCTCATTTTCTGGCTCATCCTAACAGCCATAACCACGGCTTGGGCCCGGCAGCATGAAAAGGAAAATCGGGCGCGCGCCAATCTGGAAGACAACCTCCAAGTCCGCTCGGACCGTTTGTCCATGCTCTCTCACGAGGTCCGTACTCCCCTCACCCTCATGCGCACTTCGCTGGAACTGCTCTTCGATGAAAGCGCCGGCCCCTTGACCAAACAGCAGCGTACCTTCCTTGAGACAATTTACCAAAACGAGGAGCGGGTTGCCTCCCTCGCCCAAAACCTGCTCACCCAGGCCAAACTGGAAGCCGGCGTCTTCTCGCCGAAATTCCAGCCGGTGGACCTACGTCACGTTGTTCGCGACGCGGTGGAGGACCTGCGCGCTATTACAGACCAGCGCAGCCAGCACATCAGCACCTACTATCCCCAGGTCCTGCCTCCCATCCCGGTCGACCCGGATCTGATCCGCCAGGTCTTGATCAACTTGATCCAAAATGCCAGCCGCTACAGTTCGGAAGGCGGCCGCATCATTGTCACCATCTCCCAAAATGATCGCAACATGCTGATTGCGATCACGGACGACGGCGCCGGCATGGGTTATGAGAACCGCCGCCAGCTATTCCGGCATTTTTCCACTCCCGGCAACCGGCTCAACGATGGTACCGGCCTGGGTTTGGTCATCGTTAAGAACATCGTCGAACGCCACGGCGGGCAGGTTTACGTCGATACTTTATTAGGCCGGGGTACCAGTTTTTACGTGACCCTGCCATTCAACCAAACGGAGAACAGCTATGAAAGAGCACCCATTAATCTTGGTCGCTGATGATGAACCGCAGATGGTGGGGGTCATCAGTTATGGCCTGCAAAACGCCGGCTTTGAGGTGGTCATGGCTTACGACGGCCGGGAGGCACTGCAGCAGGTTGAGAAATGCCGCCCCGACCTGGTCATCCTGGATGTGGAAATGCCCGCGCTGGATGGTTTTGCGGTCTGCCAGAAAGTGCGCACCGCCACCACCATCCCGGTGCTCTTGCTGACCGTCAGGGACGAGCAGGAAGAAATCATCAAAGGCCTGGAATTGGGCGCCGATGATTATATGACCAAGCCCTTCAGCATCCGCGAACTAACCCTGCGCGTCCAGGCCATTCTGCGCCGCACCCGCAATTCCGATCAGCACAGCGTTGACATGCAGCCGCTCCATATCGATTTTGACCGCCGCCGGGTGACCCTGCACGATCTGCCGGTTGAACTTTCTCCCCTGGAATATCGCTTGCTGGTATGTTTGGTGTCCAATGCAGGCCGCGTGCTGACCTGGCAGGCTTTATTAAAGGAAGTTTGGGAACTTGAGATATGGCAGGGCGATAAGGAAATGGTCAAAATTGAAATCTACCGCCTGCGCCAAAAGCTGGAACCCAACCCCAGCGATCCCATATTCATTCATACGGAGCGCGGAGTCGGGTATTACTTTGAAAAGATGGACAAATAAAGAAAATCTCGCTGTAATGGAAGTGTAACCATCTGTAACCATCCGGAAACCATAGACGCAATCTGAAATGCTATAGTGGTGGCATCGAACAACCCTATGGCTTTCAGATGAAAGCCCACCCATAACTAAGGAGGATTTGAAAGATGCGTCACTCAGTAATAATTATTGTAGGGATTCTGGTACTGTCGCTCATGCTCGGTGCATGTGCGTCCCAAACAGCCTCAGAACCCGCCCAGCCCGCCGATGCTGCCGCGGAAGCGCAGGAACCGGCCGCTGCCGTTGAAGAACCCGCTGCCGTTGAAGAACAGGTGTCCGGCCCATTAACCGTCTTATGCGGCCCGCAGGAAGACTGGTGCCAGGCCATGACGGCTGCCTTCCAGGATCAGACCGGCATTGAGACTTCATACGTGCGCCTGTCTTCCGGTGAAGCGGTTGCCCGCATGGAAGCCGAAGCGGATGCGCCCACCTTTGATGTCTGGTGGGGCGGCCCCAGCGACGGTCAGGTGGAAGCCTTTACCAAGGGCTTGATTGAACCCTACGTCCCCGCAAATGCGGCATCGATTCCCGAAAACCTGAAAGATGAAGCCAGCGGTTGGACAGGTATTTATGTTGGCGCTTTGGGCTTCTGCTCCAATCAGGATGTTTTGGATGAATTGGGCGTCGAAGCTCCCACTTCCTGGGATGACCTGCTGGATCCCAAGCTGCAGGGCAACATCGCCATCGCTGATTCCCGCACCTCCGGCACAGCTTACACATCCCTCTATACCCTGGTGCTGCTGCGCGGTGAAGACAGCGCTTTTGATTACCTGAAGCAATTGGATAGCAACATCTTCCAGTACACCAAGAGCGGATCGGCTCCCGGTACCATGGCTGCTTCCGGTGAGGTTGCCGTAGCCATCATCTTCTCACACGACTGTGTCAAGTTCCGTGAAGAAACCGGCGCGAACCTGGTAGTGTCCTTCCCGGCGGAAGGCACCGGTTATGAAATCGGTGGTGAAGCGTTGATCAAAAATGCACCCAACCCGGCGGCCGCAAAAGTCTGGATGGACTGGGCGTTGACCCCTGAAGCGCAAGCCATCGCTGCCACAGTGAAATCCTATCAAGTGCCCACCAATCCCGAAACGATTGTGCCCGCTGAAGCGATTTCCCTCAGCCAGGTAAACCTGGTGGACTATGACAGTGTCGCTGCCGGTGAGGCTAAAAGCGCGCTGATCGAACGTTACGCGGAAGAGGTGCGTGAAGGCGCTGCCGCTCCGGAAAGTTAATCGACTGATAGACAATTAATAAAACCAATAGAGGTGGCGCTTGGCTGCCGTAAAACTGCAAAGCGCTGCCTCTTTTGATAGGAGTACATAAATGTCCGAATTCATCGCTCTCCGCTTGCGTGAGTTTCGCCGGTTGACTCAGGATGGTTGGCTATCGCTTGGCTTTTTAATCTCCATTCTTTTCTTGGCATTCTTCATTATTTTCCCGCTGGGCAAGATCCTGTCCGTCAGTCTGAGCTCCGAAGCCGTTCCCGTTTACCAGCGCCTCATCGCTGGACGGGCAACCTGGCAGGTTATCCTGAATACCCTGAAAATGGGTTTGGGCACCGCCTTTGCCGGCACCCTGGTCGGTTTCCTGTTTGCGTTTGTACAAGTCAAGCTGGATGTTCCTTTTAAAAAGTTTTTCCATTTGATCAGCCTGCTTCCCATCATCTCGCCGCCTTTCGCGGTCTCCATGTCGGTCATCGTGCTTTTCGGCCGCAGCGGATTAATCACCAAAGACCTGCTCGGCTTGCGTTACGATATCTATGGGTTGGATGGCTTGATTCTGGTTCTCACCATTTCATTCTTCCCGGTGGCTTACCTGACCCTCTTGGGCATGATGCGCGCGCTGGATCCTTCTCTGGAAGAAGCCGCCACAAGCCTGGGAGCGGGTAAGTGGCGGGTTTTCCGCACGGTGATCCTGCCCATGCTGGTGCCCGGCATAGCCAGTTCTTTCTTGCTGCTTTTTGTTGAAGCTCTGGCCGACCTGGCCAATCCGCTGTTGATTGGCGGTAACTACACAGTTTTGGCTTCACGTATTTATATGTCCATCATTGGCGAATATGACCTAAACGCAGGCGCGGTGCTCTCATTGATCCTCTTGGTGCCTACGTTGTTGATTTACTTCATCCAGCACTATTGGGTCAGCCGCCATTCGTATGTCTCGATTACCGGCAAGCCCGCCGGATATTCGCGCCCGCTTCAATCCAAATGGGTCAAGTGGACGCTCTTCACCGTTTGCCTGCTGATCGCGGCGCTTATCCTGCTAATCTATGGTTTTATTTTCGTAGGCGCAATCGTGAAGGTTTGGGGCATCAACTATGAATTAACCCTCGAACATTTCCGGTTCGTCCTCTTGGGCTATGGTTCAAAAGCCATGACCGACACCACCCTGCTTTCAGCCATCGCCACGCCTATTGCCAGCTTGATGGGCATTCTAATCGCCTACCTGGTGGTGCGCCGGAAATTTATCGGCCGCAACCTGGTCGATTTCACATCGGTCTTGGGCTTGGCCGTTCCCGGAACAGTGGTTGGCATCGGTTTTATCCTGGCCTTCAACAAGCCCATCCTCGGCGGTTTGGTTCCCAAACTCACCGGCACAGCACTCATCATCATCCTGGCCTACGTGGTCCGCAGCATTCCCGCCAGCGTACGTTCCGGTGTGGCCGCCATCTATCAGGTTGACCCGGCCATGGAGGAAGCCTCCTCCAGCCTGGGCGCCAGTTCGGCAACCACCTTCCAGCGCATCACCATGCCCTTGGTTCGCCCGGCCTTTCTGACGGGCCTGATCTATAGTTTCACACGCTCGATCACATCACTGTCTGCCATTATTTTCCTGGTAACACCCCAATGGCGCATTATGACCACCCAAATCTTGAACGAGGCTGAAACCGGTCGCTTTGGAAATGCTGCCGCTTATTGCGTGGTCTTGATTGCCATTGTTCTAACCTCGATTGGTTTGATGTACGCTGTCGTCGGTTCCACCACCGGAGCTGAACGAATGATTGATATATAAGGAATAGACATGGAAACAGCAACGCTTATCTTAGAAAATTTGGTAAAGACCTTCGGCCGTAAAAAAGATGTCCAGGCAGTCAATGGCCTCAACCTTGAAATCCACCAGGGAGAATTCGTCACCCTGCTTGGCCCATCCGGATGCGGAAAAACTACCACGCTGCGTATGATCGCCGGTTTTGAATCCCCCACTTCCGGCCGGATCCTCCTGGAAGGGAAAGAGATTAACGAGATACCACCCAACAAAAGGCCCATGGCCATGGTCTTTCAAAATTACGCGCTCTTTCCGCATATGTCGGTCTTTGAAAACATAGCCTATGGCCTGAAGGTCAAAAAACAGCCCCAGGATCAAATCCACGAAAAGGTAGAGATTGTCCTGCAGTTGATGAACCTGGTCGGTATGGGAGATCGCATGCCTCATCAGCTTTCCGGCGGCCAGCAGCAGCGCGTGGCATTGGCGCGCGCGCTGGTCATGCAGCCTAAAGTCTTGCTTTTTGACGAACCGCTTTCCAACCTGGATGCTAAGCTGCGCGTGCAGATGCGCGCTGAAATCCGCCGTTTGCAGCAGCGTCTGGGCATCACCACCGTTTATGTCACCCACGACCAGGCTGAAGCCATGAGCCTCGCGGACCGCATCGCGGTCATGCACGACGGTCAGATTGAACAAATCGGCTCCCCGGTCGAGATCTACGAGCAGCCGGCTTCGCTCTTTGTGGCCGACTTCATTGGCAAAGCCAATTTCATCGAGAGTATGGTGGAGGACAGTTCCGATGATCACATCTCGTTGGAATTATTCGGCAATTCTCTCACCATTCCCACAGGAACTCATACTTATGCCGTGAATGACCGCGTCTACCTGATCATCCGGCCCGAATCCGTCCATCTCAGTCATAAGGAAGGAGCCTTCTCCGGAGAAATAAAGCAGGCAGTCTATTTAGGCTCAACGGTAGAGTACGAAGTTGAAATTTGTGGTCAGGTGATTTCCGTGATCATCTATGATCCCCAGGAAGGTGACAAATTCGAAGAAGGCAGCCACGTATCGGTAGAATTTTCGGCCAATTCCTTCCACACCTTACCCAGAAAATAGGGGGGAATTATTTTCCCGGCAGGAGAAGAGCATTTTCTCCTGCTTTTTTTTACTACAATTTACATAATTTGTAGCCTGATTCAGATAATTCGATATATATGACAGCCTACCTGTTTTATAATCATATCTGACCTAACCCAACACTATTATTGAAGGAGAATAACGTTATGCGTGATATGACCAAAGCCAACCTGGAAGCCGCATTCGCCGGCGAAAGCCAGGCGCACATGAAATACCTGATCTTCGCCGACCAGGCCGAAAAAGACGGTTTTCCCAATGTTGCGCGCCTCTTCCGCGCCACCGCCTATGCCGAACAGGTGCATGCCACCAGCCATTTCAAGGTGATGCAAAAGCTGGGCGATACATCTGCCAATCTGCAAACCGGCATCGAGGGTGAAACCTTCGAAGTCGAGGAAATGTATCCGGCTTATCAGGCCGTGGCCGAGCTGCAGGAAGAACGCGGCGCGCTGCGCTCCACCACCTGGGCACGCGAAGCCGAAAAGATCCACGCCGTCCTGTACGCGGAAGCCAAACAGGCGGTTAAATCCGATAAAGATAGTTCCGGCGAAGCGGTCTATGTCTGCCCCGTTTGCGGTCACACCGGCTACGGTGAAGCGCCCGATAATTGCCCCATCTGCAACGCCAAGAAAGAACTCTTCAAGATTTTCTAAGCAATACAAAGCCAAACAGGCAGCTAAAATTGGCTGCCTGTTTTTTATGCTTCTTTCAATTTGTTTCCACTTGTGGTTCCAAAGAGAAAGCTGGAACCGGATTCATCACATAATTTATTGTGATTTAATTAAATTGATTTCTCTATATTAGAACATTTATGCTATAATATGAGTTGTATAATTTTGCTTAATTAATGAATTAAATCGGAGATAAGCTATGCCCGCTAAATCAACCAATACCACTCAACCCGAAATTCCCAACCAACCCGCCGGCAAAGGCGACGAGGCTAAGCAGGCCGTCCTCAATAAAGCCTTGGATGACATCACCAAACGCTACGGCGAGGGTTCCATTGTGCGCCTGGGCGACGCGCATCATCTGGAAGTGGCCGCCATTCCCACCGGCTCCATCTCGCTGGATATCGCGCTGGGTGTGGGCGGCGTGCCGCGCGCGCGCGTCACTGAGATCTACGGCCCTGAATCCTCCGGCAAGACCACAATCTGTCTGCATCTGGCCGCTGAAGCCCAAAAGATGGGTGGAACAGTAGCTTTCGTGGACATGGAACATGCCCTCGATCCGGCTTACGCAGCCAAAGTGGGCGTGGATATTGAAAACCTGCTGATCTCCCAACCTGACACCGGCGAGCAGGCGCTTGAAATTGTGCAAACCCTGGTGCGTTCCGGCGCGCTGGACCTGGTTGTGGTTGATTCGGTCGCAGCTTTGGTGCCCCAATCCGAGATCGATGGGGATATGGGTGACGCCACCATGGGCATGCAGGCCCGCCTCATGTCCCAGGCACTGCGCAAACTCTCCGGCGCCATCAACCAGACCCGCACCGCGGTAGTCTTTACCAACCAGCTGCGCCAGAAGATCGGTGTTTACTTCGGCAACCCGGAAACCACCCCGGGCGGTATGGCGCTCAAATTCTATGCTTCCGTGCGCATGGACGTGCGCCGCATCCAATCCATTAAATCCGGCGCCGAAATCACCGGCAACCGCACGCGCGTGCGCGTGGTTAAGAACAAAGTTGCCCCGCCCTTCCGCACCGCTGAGTTTGATATCATGTACAACGAAGGTATTTCACGGGCCGGCGATATCATCGACCTGGGTTCCACCCTTGATGTCATCACCAAACGCGGCGCCTTTTATTCATTCGGCGATACCCGCATCGGCCAGGGCCGTGAAAACGCGAAAGAATTCCTGCGCCAAAACCCCGAGCTGTTTGCGGACATTGAAAAGGCCGTGCGCGAGCAAGCCATGGGCGGCGGGTTGAACATGTTCGGCATGGACGATGGAGATTCGCCGGTCGAAGAACCTGAAGAATAATCAACCGGAACAGGGAGCGTGCTTCACCTCCCTGTTCTTTTTTATCTTAAGCAATACTCTCCTATTAACCTTCCACATCTTTATCTCGTTCGTTCCCCTTCCTGGCAAGAATATTGCACCTCTTATGGGTGATGAAAGCAACATACTCTTCTCACACCAAGTCATCGCTCTGGATTACTCTGACCGGTATCATACTGGCCCTGCTTTTATGTTTGGTAGGCACCGGTATGGTTATGGTTGTCTATCCGCAGTCGAGTTCATTTTTCGGATCGATTCTTTCAACCGGTGAAAAATTGGCCTCGCTGGACCAGGGCGGATTGTTCCAGGCCGCGCAGCCGACACCCTTCCAGCCCGGCCCGGTTTATACACCCATGCCCGCACCGCAGCCGGACGCCGAATCGCAGAATCAAACCGATGGATCTCAGGTTGCTTATGCGCCTGAAGCCAATCAGTCCGATCAGCCGCAGGTGGATGGAATTGCCAATACTGGGGAAGAGGTGGAAAGCAACGCGGAAATCCCCATGTCCTCTTATGTCAGCGGATTGAAAGGGACACCGCAGCTCTACACCCTGGATTGTGAAGCCCAGTCCTCTGTGGATTGGGCCAAGTATTTTGGGGTGGATATCAATGAATTGGAATTCATCGACCGCATGCCCAAATCTGACGATCCCGAAAGCGGTTTTGTCGGCAGTATTAATGGAGCCATGGGCCAGCTGCCGCCCAACGACTACGGCATCCATGCCTCCCCCATCGCGGCCTTATTAAAAGAATATGGGCTGCCGGCCAAGGCTAAACATGATTGGGATTTCGCCGGTATCAAACGGGAAATAGCCGCAGGTCAGCCGGTCATCGTTTGGATTGTCAACATGCCTTTTGATATTGACGCGCGGGAATATACTGCCACTAACGGCAACACCACCACCGTGGCGCGCTTTGAACATACCTGGATCATCACCGGTTACAATGCCTCAACAGTTACCGTGGTGGACAGTGAATGGACTTACAATGTAAACATCGATACTTTCCTGCAGCGCTGGGAAGCCCTGGGAAAACAGGCGGTCATCTACACTGGCGACTAAGCCTCTCGCACCACTGCAACCAACCGGCCATTTTTCCGTATATCGTATTGAAATTCACGATTTGCTTAACCAAGCAGAAGGAGAGATGATGTCAACTAACGATATGCCGACCGGAGGAAAACGCTTCGGTTATTTCTTGTCCATCCTGATCAACTTTGCCATGATTTATATTGCCAATAATTTGCTGGTCTGGAATGTACCCTTCCTCACCAACGATTTCATGCGCTGCTTATGGGCTATCAACCTGTCTTTTGCGGTTTCCATCTTCACAAACTTCATTTTCATCTTCTTCGACCGCAAGTGGTTTCATAGCCTGATGGAAGCTTTCGGTACGGTTTTCTCATTTCTCTCGACCTATGTATTTTGGCAGGTCTTCCCACTGGACATAAACGAAACCTGGGCCTACTGGGTCAATATCGGTTTGGTCGTTCTGCTGGTTCTGACCGCGCTGTCCTTTATTTCGCAGATCATGCGCGCCATACGGCAGTACCGCCACAGCGAATCCGCCTAGATATCTATTAAGTAATGTTCAAACCTTGCCATAGCGGTGCGCGGTGATCTCAGCCAGCATCGCCAGGGCAATTTCTTCGGGAGTCCGCGCGCCGATATCCAGTCCCACCGGCGCGTGGATTTTTTCTATCTGCTCCATTGGGAATCCTTCTTCCGCCAGCAATTTAAAACGGCGCGCTTTTGTCGTGCGCGAGGCCAACATACCGATATAGGTCGCGTTAGCTTTTAAAGCCGCGCTCGCGGCCGGTAAATCCAGTTTGTCATCGTGGCTGGCCAGCAGCACGTAATCCGCGCTGTTAAATTTGATTTTCTCCATTCCTTCAACCGGCCATTCTCCACGCATTTCATCGATTTCGGGAAAACGCTCATCGGTCGCGAAAGTCTTGCGCGGGTCAATCAGGATGGTGTAATAACCCAGCAATTTGGCCATTTTCACAAACGCGATGGATACATGCGCTCCACCAATCACAACCAGGCGCGGTGAGGGCTTGCCTACATCAACGTAAACCTGTCCCGCGGTTGTCTCGATAATCTGCGATGTTTCTGTTCGCATCATTTCTTCTAAGCGGGGGAATTGGCTGCGCTCCACCCAGGCGGCGGCATTGCCGTCGATTTTTCCATCACGGTTCTCCAAAATGCAGGAGTGCCCGAATTTTTTTCCGGAAAGCAGTACCAACATCATGAATGGCATGCGCTCATTCTGCAAGTTCGCAATCTTATCCACCACAATACGATCAAAACTGCCTTCCCCATTTATGTTGATCGGCAGCAGTATGACGTCGATTTCTCCTCCGCACATCAGCCCAACCGACCAGGCCATGTCATCGCTGACGCCGTAATGCAGCAGCTTGGGTTGCCCGCTGCGCATGCAGGCCAATGCTTCCACGATGACTGCATTCTCCACACATCCACCGCTGATCGAGCCGACGATGACGCTGTCTTCATTGATCGCCATTTTCGCGCCCACCGGTCGCATGGCAGAGCCCTTCTTGTTCACAACTATCGCGATGACAGTCTGTTTGCCTTCATCCAACCATTTTTTCAATGCTGCGATTACTTCGTCCATGCGAGATCCTTTTATCTAATACTATTTTTATATTCTATATACGTAGAATAGACACTGCCTGCGTATCTTTATTATAAATAAGTATGGAGGTTATGATGAAACAAAACATGAGTTCAACCGATCGCATCATCCGCGCAATCGTGGCTGTTGTTCTTGCGGCACTGGTCTTCTTCAATGTACTCACCGGAACAGCCGCAATCGTGTTGGGTATTGTTGCCGGTATTTTCCTGCTGACCGCCCTGATCGGCTTTTGCCCGCTTTACACACTTTTCAAATTCTCAACTAAAAAATAATTATTATCTTGTAATCCTTTAACAGAAAAGAGACCGTCCCGCGGTCTCTTTTCGCATTTATAAACCTTGTTGTAACGGGTTTAGGTGCCCTGCTCCCAAGAGTGTAGGTACTTCTCCTGTTCGGGGGTCAGAGTATCAATTTCAACACCCATGGATTCCAGCTTCAAGCGCGCGATTTCCAGGTCGATGTCCTGCGGAACGCCGTAAACGGTATTTTCCAGTTTATCGGCATTCTTGACCATATATTCCAGGCTGAGCGCCTGGTTGGCGAATGACATATCCATCACGCTGGCCGGGTGCCCTTCGGCGGCAGCCAGGTTGATCAAACGGCCTTCGCCCAGGACATGAATGCGCCGTCCGTCTTTCATGGTATATTCATCCACGAAGGGGCGTACCAAACGCTTGGTAGCAGCCATTCCTTCCAATGCCGGAATGTTGATTTCTGCGTTGAAGTGGCCGGAATTAGCCAGGATAGCGCCGTCTTTCATCACTTCGAAATGGTGCTTGTCAATCACATTCAGGTCGCCGGTCAGCGTGCAGAAGATATCGCCTTCCTTGGCTGCTTTCATCATCGGCATTACGCGGAAACCGTCCATGACTGCTTCCAGTGCCTTCAGTGAATCCACTTCGGTCACTATGACGTTGGAACCCATACCGCGGGCGCGCATGGCCAAACCGCGCGCGCACCAGCCGTAGCCAACTATCACAAAGGTCTTGCCGGCCAACAATATGTTGGTCGCGCGGATGATGCCGTCCAATGTGGATTGGCCGGTGCCGTAGCGGTTGTCAAAGAAGTGTTTGGTCATAGCGTCGTTGACGGCGATGATCGGGTAGGTCAACGCGCCATCGTGTGCCATCGCGCGCAGCCGGATGACGCCCGTGGTAGTCTCTTCCGTGCCACCCATGACGTTATCCAGCAGCTCACGGCGGTCCTTGTGTAGAATGCTCACCAGGTCCGCGCCGTCGTCCATGGTCAGATGCGGTTTGTGGTCCAAAGCAGCGTTGATGTGCTTGTAATACACCGTGTTGGTCTCGCCTTTAATGGCGAAGGTGGGGATTTCGAAATTGGAGACCAGCGCCGCGGCCACGTCGTCCTGTGTGGAAAGCGGGTTGGAAGCAGTCAGCACGACATCCGCGCCGCCGGCTTGCAAAGTGGTCATCAGGTTGGCAGTTTCAGTGGTCACATGCAGGCACCCGGAAATGCGCAATCCTTTCAGCGGCTGTTCCTTCTTGAAGCGTTCGCTAATGCTCGCTAATACGGGCATTTCACGCGCCGCCCATTCCATGCGCAGTCGGCCGCCTTCTGCCAAACTCATGTCTTTTACATCATAATTATCCATTGATTTCTTCCTCTTTTTTGTGATTAGATCAGAATATCCAGAGCGCCCTGGTCGTCAAAATTCTCCCGGTAGCGCTGGACAAATTCCAAATGAGTATAGGTATGGTTCTGGGTACCTCGGTTCTCTAGGCAGTACGTGGCTGCCAACGCGCCCATCTGCCCGCAGGTTTGCCAGTCCAAACCCAAACGCTGGCCGCGCAGGAAACCTCCGCGGAAAGCATCACCCACACCGGTTGGGTCAGCAACTTTTTTGGGAGCCACTGCGGGAATCTTGAAATGATTATCTTTTACCCAAATATCCGATCCGCATTCGCCGCAGGTGATCACCACGAATTCTACCTCATTTCGAATCGCTTCCGCACTCATGCCGGTGTGTTTCTGGATCAGCTCGAATTCATATTCGTTGATGAATAAGCTCTGCGCGCCAATGATACCATCCCGAATATCGTCCGGTGCGTTGCGCACCACTTGCTGGCCGGGGTCGTACAGGTATGGGAATTTCAGCTCTTCGCATTCCTGTGCGTATTTTGCCATGGCGGTCGGGTCGTTCGGGGAAATCACGACCAAATCGACATCGGACTTATCCAAATTCTTAATCGACAGGTCTTTGGCATAAGCCATTGCGCCCGTATAGAAACTGGCGATCTGGTTATTGGACAAGTCTGTGTTGGCGAAGAAAGATGCGGTATAAACGCCATCGATCACTTCCACCAGGGATGTGTCCACTCCATTGTTGCGCAGCCATGCGCCGTAATCGTCGAAATCCTCGCCGACTGTGCCCATCAATTTGGGCTTTTCACCCAACAGCGCCAGGTTATAAGCAATATTGGGAGCGGTACCGCCGCGCTGGCGCACCATGGAATCGACCAAAAAGGACAGGCTGATCGAATCCAGCTTATCGGGGATAATATGATCTTTGAAATAACCGGGGAAGGACATTAAGTAATCATAGGCAATTGAGCCTGTGCAGATGATGGACATTTGCAGCTCCTTAAGATTCCTGCATAATTTTTGCAAGATGAATTTCAAAAGGCGGATAAATTACGCCTTTTTCAGTTACTATACCGGAAATGAGTTCGTGCGGAGTGACATCAAAAGCTGGATTGCGTGCGCTGGCGCCTTTCGGCGTGGCGGGTTGATTTCGGAATTGAATATTCAGCACCTCATCCTGGTCTCGTTCTTCGATCGGGATCTCGTCCCCACTGGCCAATTCCATATCGATGGTTGAAGTGGGTACTACACTGTAAACCGGTACGTTATTGGCATTGGCCGCCAGTGCCAGCATATAGCTGCCGATCTTGTTGGCCACGTCCCCATTGCGTGCCACGCGGTCGCCGCCGTAAAAGACTTTGTTCACCTGCCCGGTATGCAGGAAATATCCCGCGGCGTTGTCGCTGATGATGTCGTAAGGGATACCGTACTGCGAAAGTTCCCAGGCGGTCAAACGGGCGCCCTGCAGACGCGGACGGGTTTCGTCTACTAACACGTGGATATGCTTGCCCTGTTCATGCGCCATGCGGATCACGCCTAAGGCCGTGCCCCAATCCACTGTCGCCAGTGCGCCGGTGTTGCAGTGATGGATGATGGTATCGCCATCGTTGATTAACTCGGCTCCATAGGCCGCCATGCTGCGGTTCAAAGCCACATCTTCATCCGCCATGCGTTGAGCTTCGTTCAACAAAGCCGCGCGCAGCTTCGTGGTGGAGGAATAGGTTTGTCCGGCCACGCCCAGCATGCGTTTCAGCGCCCAGGGCAGGTTCACAGCCGTCGGCCGTGAGGCGCCCAGCACTTCGGCTGCCTGATTGAGGTCTGCACGCATACTATCAACGTCTCCGGCTTGCGATTGCTGCGCAGCCAGCACCATGCCAAAAGCAGCAGCTACACCGATGGCCGGTGCGCCGCGGACTGCCATGTCTTTAATTGATTGGGAAACGGATTGGTAGGTATCGAGGGAGATGAGTTCCAATTTTGAGGGTAACACCCTCTGGTCGATCATCTTAAGCCGCTTTGCGGTAGAATCCCATTCCAATGTCCGCATGTACACCTCACCAAAAAAAAGGCGCTCAATCTGAGCGCTCTCCAACATTAACCGATTCAGTTTAACATGGGTTGGGTCGTTTGTCAAAGCCAGATGCCTTTTCGTTTTACAGTATACATAAAATCCTGATGGTAAGCGATGTTTATTCCAACATGAATATCCACTCCCTCCCCCTGAAAACACGCCAATCCTCAAACGGAAATGGATAACTCAGGGGGAGGGCTGGGGGCAAGGGCATTTTTCTATGTACGGGAAAGTCAAAGCAATACTGCGCAAATCACAATTTACCGTCCGCACAATCATCCTACTCCCTCCCCCTGAAATTTTGCCAATCCTCAAACAGAAATTGATAACTCAGGGGGAGGGCCAGGGGTGAGGGTCATTTTTCCGTGTAAGGGAAAGGCAGATCACACTAGGCAAATCAAATTTACCGTACGCACAATCATCTTACTCCCTCCCTCTAAAAACATGCCAATCCTCAAACAGAAATGGATAACTCAGGAGGAGGGCCGGGGGTGAGGGTCATTTTTCCGTGTAAGGGAAAGGCAGATCAACCCTACGAAAATTATAATTTATCGTGCACATAATCATCCTACTCCCTCCCCCTGAAAGCTCGCCAATCCTCAAACAGAAATGGATAACTCAGGGGGAGGACCGGGAGTAATGAGGAGGATTAGGGAGGAGCTTGGGGAAAATTGGAGAAGATTGGATCCAGAATAGCTAAAATCACGAATTTCTCCCTTGACAAATCCAGTTGTATTAGTGTATTATGTCTCTAATACACTAATACGGAAGGAATTATGAATTTCAATCCAACCATTCCGATTTACCTGCAAATCATGGACAGTATTAAAAAAGATGTCTTGTCCGGTACTTTAGCTGCAGGAGAACGCCTCGATTCCGTCAGGGGGCTGGCTGTGAAATTCGGTGTCAATCTCAACACGATGCAGCGCGCCTGTTCGGAGTTGGAACGTGAAGGTCTGATTCAAACCCAGAGAGGTATCGGTAGCTTCGTCACGCAGGACAAATCCATCCTGAAAGCCCTGGAAAGGGAAATGGTGGACCAGAAAGTAAAAGAATTTCTGGAAGAAATGCGCAGCGCCGGGTTAACAGATAAAGAAATACTAACTGCTATTGAAAAGGGATTCAAGAAATGAACGCGAATTTAAATATCTTCGGTCTTACCAAGAGCTTCGGCAGCCAGCTTGCCCTGGATGATATCCATATGGAAATCCAGCCGGGGCGGATTGCCGGGTTGATGGGCCCCAATGGCGCCGGGAAGACCACCATACTCAAGACTATAATGCAAATATACAAGCCCGATGCGGGCAATATTATCCTCAACGGTATTCCGCTGAATCATAACTCCCGGCAGGAAATTGCCTATTTACCGGATCATAACCACTTATTCAAATGGATGCGCGTTCGCGATGCTATTGCTTACTACAGGGATATGTTCGCGGATTTCGACAGTGAAAAATCCAAAGAACTATGTGACTTTCTGAAAATCGACCCACAAGCATGTGTCCGTACGCTGCCGTCCGGCATGCTCGAACGGACCCTGATCATGCTCACCTTTTCGCGCAGGGCAAAACTCTATCTGTTGGATGAACCCATCGGCGGCATCGATCCGCTGGCCCGGCAGAAAATCCTGCAAACCATCCTGTCCGGCATGAATGAAGACAACTCGGTCCTATTGGCCACCCATCTGGTCAGTGAAGTCGAGACCATCCTCGATGATGTGTTCTTCCTGGATAAGGGCTGTTTATTGGCGTCGGATTCGGCCGAAAATATTCGCGAACAACGCGGCAAATCAATAATGGAATATTACCTGGAGGTTTTTGAAAATGTTTAGTCTTCTGAAATGGAATATCACGGACTATATTAAAAGGAACACCTGGATCCTGCTCGGCATTGCCGCCAGCTTGTTGTGTGCCGCCCTGCCGCGCAACAACATTGGGTTGCTTAATAATCTTCTGATCGGGCTCGCTTCCATTTCCGGTTTTATCTTTTTCCAGGCCGGCATCCTTACTTCCTTCCTGTTTGTTTTCCGCTGGGCTGAAAACGACAGTGTGGAGCTGGAACTATCACTGCCGGTTTCTTCTCGTAAACAGGTCGCGGTTAAATTGCTGACGGGAGCCCTAATCAATTTCCTTTCACTGATCTTCCTGCTTCAGCTTTTTCTATTGATCGGCAGATTTTCCAGCAGTTCTTACCAGTGGATCACAGGGGAACATTTGAAAGGGATTCTGGGTTGGGTCGCGTTCCTGACTTTTATGGAAAGCAGTGTCCTGTTTGCCTACATTTTTTCTCACAGTTACCGAATGACGCGCCGTGCTCCTGACCTTTTCACCGCCTTGGTCAGTCTGGTACTGATCGGCACGGTCGTGGTCTGCACAGTTGTAATCATGGCAGTAACCGATCAGCTCATCGCGCCCACTTTCAGTACGGATTCCATTCTGACGGTGGAAGGCAACCTGCAAGTCTTTTCGTTCACCCTTCCAAATTGGGTATTCTTGAGCCTTATTCTACTCGAGTGGTTGGCGGGCAGCCGCTTGCTTCAAAAACGTTTCCAGACAAGTTGAGGCTTGCAGCCAAGGCGAAATATATGGACTCCATAAAAACTTTGGACTGAATAACTCTCTAAAGCTCCTATAAAACTAAACAATGGATATTTTCATCCGTCTTCTGGCCGGAGGGCGAAGCGTTGCCAAAAATAAATTAATAAAGGAAATAAAAATGAGTAAATTTAAGAATTTCGTATATAACCATCCAGTGATCATCGTGATCGCGTTGATCCTGCTGTCAACCGTCTTGACAGAGATCCGTTTTGAAGATAATTTGACCGACCTCATGGACTTCCAAAGCGCATCTTATTTAGTGGGCATCATCGAGCAAGGTGGAGTAAGCATATTACTGGTAATCCTGCTTGGAAAGCTCGGTTTATTGGAAGCGGCCGGTTTTACCAATCCTTCCCGATGGAAACAGGTCTGGTTGATCTGGCCCATCCTGCTCTATTCCGTTCTGAATGGTGGAACTTCCCCGTTCGATGGAACGCTGACCATAGACACCGGCAAGCCGCTCTTAATCGTTCTGTATATCCTGCTTTACCTTTCCGTAGGCTTTATAGAAGAGATCGTCTTTCGTGGAGCGACCCTTTCCGTATTATTGAATAAATGGGGCGGATCGCGCAAGCAAATCTATTGGGTGGTAGTGCTTTCCAACGTAGCCTTTGGCGGCCTGCACCTCGTCAACCTGATCATGGGAAGAAGGACGCTGCTGTCAACCGGTGCACAGGTCCTGTATGGTACCTTCTTTGGTGTGTTTTTTGCCGCCTGCTTTCTGCACAACAAATCCAACTGGCCGGTCATCTTTGGTCATGCCTTGTTCGACCTGAGCGGTAACTTCTCCGATATCGCCGTCGGCAGCCAAACCTTCGACCAGGTCATGGACCTCACCTGGCAAAATGCTTTGGTCACCACCCTGATTACATTGCCATTGCTGGTCTATGGGTTGGTGCTCCTGCGCAAGGTGGAACCAATCACTCCAACGCTGAGCTTGGAAGAATAACACAACCCGACTCTTCTTTGCTGCCCCCCGGTTGCGTCGAAGCCGTGATCGGGGGGGGTGTATCATCAAACAGGGTTTTAATGAAGAAATCCACCCGTAATGAAACCTTTCCAACTTGAAAACAAATGACGCGCGTTAATAAGGACATATCTACTCACTTCATCCGTGTTTATCCGTGTTCATCTGTGGTGAATCTTTTTAGGTTATATTCGAGAAATCTGACAGCTCACTGCTGAAAACCAACTTGGCTGATTGGAGAAAGGTTAGGGAGTGGCAAAAGGAAGGTTATGAAAAGTCTATTTATTGCCACCATCTGTGTGTATTAAAAACATAATCCGTGTTCATCTGTGGCAAATCAACCAGGTATAAAAAGCGGAGCAAAGGAAGAATAGACAATCGCCTGGCCTCGACTACGCGCTATAATTACCCCATTATTGATAACGTCTGGAGGCTCACCCATGACTCAATTTGACCTGCTCATCCAAAACTGCCACGTCCTGCTCCCCGATTTCACCGTCCTGCCCAACGCCGCCATAGGCATTAAAGACAGCCGCATTGCTCTGATTGAGGCCGAGCCTTCCGACACCGGCACTTATGAAGCCAGGGAGATCCTCGATGGCGACGGCAAGCTGGCCATGCCCGGCTTTGTGGATGGCCATACCCACGCCGCCCAGCAGCTCCTGCGCGGCAGCGTCGTGGACGAACTCCCCATGGTCTGGACCCGCATTCTGGTGCCCTTCGAAAGCAACCTCACTCCCGAAGATGTTTACAGAGGCGCCCTGCTCTTCTGTTTGGAGAATCTCAAAGCCGGTACCACCACCTTCGCCGATGCCGGCGGCCCCTTCATGGACATGGTCGCGCGCGCTGCCATCGAAACCGGCATCCGCGGGGTTATCACCCGTTCCACCATGGACACCGGCAGCGACATCCCGGATGGCATGAAGGAATCCACCGACGACGCCATTCGCGGTACCGAGCAGCTATATAAGGATTGGAATGACAGCGGCGAGGGCCGTGTGCGTATCTGGTTCAGCCTGCGCCAGGCCATGACCTCCACGCCCGCCTTGATGGAAGCGGTTGCCGGACGTTCCAAAGAACTGGGCACCGGTGTGCACATCCATTTAGCCGAACACCTGGCAGAAGTCGCTCACTGCCTGACCAACTACAAAATGCGCCCCGCCCAATGGTTTGACCATTTCGGCTTGCTCGGCCCCAACCTGATCGCCGCTCACTCCGTACGCCTCTCCGACCAGGAAGTGCTGCTGATGGCCGAGCGCGGCGCCAACCCCGTGCACTGTCCCCAATCCAACTTGGGCAACCACGGTTTCAGCAAGACGCCGCTCTTCATGGCCCTGGGCGCCAACATCGCATTAGGCACCGATGGCGCCGCCACCACTCGCCTCAACCTGTTCGAGCCCATGCGCCTGCTGAAGTACGCCATGCAGGCCCGCCACGGCGTCGAGATCAACGATCCCCTCACGCTGCCCGCGCTGGATGTGCTCAAAATGGCCACCCAGGGCGGCGCCAAAGCGGTCATGATGGAAAAAGAGATTGGCAGGCTGGAAGTGGGCTATAAAGCCGACATCATCCTGCTTGACATAAATAAACCTCACCTCTCCCCCACCGCCCACCTGCCCAAAACCATCGTCACCGCGGCCGGCCCGGATGACGTTGTGGATGTCATCGTGAATGGCCGCTTGCTGGTGCACGACGGCGAATTCCTGCTGATGGATGAAGATCAGATCCGCCAAGATGCCGGCCAGGCCATGCTCAGCGTCGGCCGGCGTGCCAACCTCAGCCTGGAGTCGCCTTACCTGGACTAAGACGTTCTTTGTTATTCGCTGGCGGAAAGGATAGTTTCTTTCCGCCTTTTTTTATAGTGAAACCTGGGAATCAGTCCGCTGGCCCAAATGCAACCTCAACGTATCGGGCTGTGTCGTCCGGAACATCCGGTTCCTGATCGGTGCGTTGAGGTTGAAACTGATCCTGTAATTCCTCGTCCGGATCTTGTGGATACTTGCGTTTATTCTTGGCCAGATTTCCTAAACTCGTCATAATATCCACACAAGGAATGGGATTCTTTTTATTGTGGGTTCCCCACTTTGTGGATACCACCACTTCGGTTTGCCCTGGGATAACCATTTTCTCTACGATCTTCTTGAAACCTTGTTTCTCAAATGGCGTTCCATTAATACTGCCGTGATGGCTGATTTTAAAATAGTCCAAGGGCTTGAGAAGAACATTTTTTACTTCGGGAATTCCGTACATGACATCCCAACAACAGTTTTTCCTTCCTTCTTCCATTCCCTTGCCATCCCACTCGGCATCCCCGGTAAATAGCAGCCTTCGTCCCTTCCATTCCAAAAGCAGCACAACGCTGGTGTTGTTTTTCAAATGTCCTTCTTCCTCGGTAAATTCCAATACGGAATAGAGCATTCGATTTTGGAGCGCCCGGAATTCTTTCTCACTGATATTTTGCGGAAGCTTATCGAGAACTTCACCTGTTTTCGTTGAAGCGGAGCCTATTTCTGATTCCACTTCAGCAACTCCTTCGTGATAAGCCGATAACCGCAATGCATTCATGTGAACCAGGGATTTATAATCTTCTGTTATCCGCCCCAGGTAGTATTTGTCGATATTCCATTCCGGGGCTAACACGCGCAAATGTGTATTTGAATCATTAAACCCGCAAAAGGTTGCCACGCCCTCAACAATTTGAAAATCATACCTGTCCAGGTCTATTGATTCTTTTCCCATGTCTCGGGAAATATACAATGGATAAAGGGCATCGATCTGATTAAATTCAGCGAAATTCACACGCAGGTTTTCAAGCGCGGTTGCGTTGCTCACACTTCTCATTAACAAATCCCGAGCCTCCTGCGAGAGCTTCAATCCGGGACGTTTCAACAACAGTCTCGCTTCTTCGTCGGCAGCGTTCTGAAACGCCTGCGCTTTCTCAGCCTGCTCATGATCGGGATTCATAAAAACTGGCAGCCAGATACGATCGATCGCGGCCTTTTCAAACCTTTTTTTCTCGAACCCATTGATGTGATCAAAATGCGGGTGGGTTACAACCAATAAATGGATGTGCTTTTTTCCATCCGCTTCCTTCGGCAGCTTTGAAATAATATGGTCAATGGCATCCGTAGGCTTTTGTCCTCCCTGAACCGTATCTTTGCTTCCGCAATCAATCACGACGTTGGAAGATTGTTCGCCATCCGGAACGCGCACGTAGATACAATCTCCAAAGCCAACATCATAAACTCGCACTACCAATTTCTCTTCCATCGCTACCTCCTTATGCATCACCCCAGTGGCGGAAATTTGGCCTGACTTCCATCCGAATCGTTCCGTCACTTCTGGTCGATGTGCAAACCGGTTTACTGGTTTTCTCGATTTCGAAACGGTCATCATCAATAAATCCGAAATAGCCTCTTTCCAAACGGTTTTTTATGTAATCCAATAGGTCATCTTTGCGCTTTTGCCCGGCCTCGACCTCTTGTTTACAATGAGACCTTATTCGTTTGCGAGATGTCTCCTGTTTCCCGCAGCCGGGCTTCCTCATCCAGGATAGTACATTGCCGCGGTCGTCAAAGACAATTGTTCCGCCGCACTGAAGCGATGCACTCTCACCGTTCAAATGACCAAACTGTTTTCCTTTTAGAGGAACATCTTCACGCCAGGTATATTGCAGGATGATTTCGCGTGGATGTTTGCTGCCGTTCGGCAGGGTCTTATCCGTTTGGTACAGTTCGCTGACGGAGATATCCTGATTTGCCGGAATACACAACTGCCGTCTGTTTTGGTTGATGAAATGATAGGCATCGGTTCGGGAGAGCATAATCCGCCTAATATCGTATGGGTAAAAATTCAGGCTTTCCACATCCTCGCAGCATTCCTCGCAATACACTCCCCTTTGTATGAATACATCCCGCATAATCTCTCGAAATTGGTATTTATCATCCGGGTAGATAACCTGATCGGCTTGCAGCACCGCCCTGGCATAGTCGCTGAATTGCACATCCGCTGGGGGGAGAAAATCAAGAGGTTGAAAAACAATCCGCTGGAAGCGCATCACCGCCCACCACAGCAATTGATATACCGAATCACCCCGCTCTTCTTTAATTAATATTTGTTTACGTTTTGCGACGATCCTGCTCAGGATCTCCCACATGGCCCCGGTAAGTACTTTCGACCACTCATATGGACAGAATTTGTCTTTTACGGATTCAACCGTATCTTTTGCTAAAGCACTGCGGATATATTCCTTCCCGGTTGAATATCGGCTGAATCCTTCGGCCAGGTTGGCGACCACGGATTCTTTTGCGATGTTCCCCTGAGTTTGTTCTGCCATTATCTGGCGCAAATTGTTATTGCGCAGCGCACTAAATACGGCCGTTATATCGGCAATGAATTCGTGAAAAGCAGTGGTCTGCAAGGAACTGTCCTCAAGATAATAGGGGCGCAAACCATCCAGAATGGCATGGCCGGTTTCATGCGCGATAATATCGTGATCGAGGCAGGTATAAATCCGCTCATTTTCCGGACCGAAGTAATAGAGTTGTATGGATTTGCTGTGGCGATCGTAGAAAGCATTATCCATATAACCTGCATGCGGCACAATAATCAATCGGTTCCCTTCGAAACCCCATGGTGCCGAACGGCCCAGCACAAATGAGGTTTCGAACATGCTGAGTATGCTCTGGACAATAGCCCAGACATTCACCTGGTGGAATTGCCATAAATCTTTATGCTTTTCTGCCAAACGGACATTTCCCGTTTGTTTGCTAATTTCAAAACAACCTTCTTTCCCATTCCAAATAACGGCAGGTGCCAGCACGTTCAGATCAGCATCGTAATCCACCACAGCAATTCTTGAACTGGTTGGCCCGTTCATTAATTCCGGTTCGCGCGCAACCTGGATTTCACTGAGAACCTGTTTTTTCAGTGTCCCTGAAGCATATGGGTCTTGAATATATACTTTCACAGGAATGACCATACCCAGAGCTGCTTTATTGTCTTTTGATAATAAGTGATTGGCCTGATACAGGTTAATATAATCCGTTACATTCCATTTACTTTTCATCATTCTTTCCTCCTCTATTCCTGGGAAAATAATTCTGCCATGAGCGCGGTTGGTAAATATTTAAATGGAAATATTTGAAATGGAATTATTCAATGGAATCTTTGTTAGTCCACCCCGGCGAGACATGCAAGCGCTTCGCTTTCTACTTTACATTAATTACATGGTAATTTCAAGCGCCGTGAAAAACGCCAGAGTCTCCAAAACCAAGCGTATTTTTTAAACAGAAGGAGTTATAAACCTACCGTTATAAAGACGATTGTTGGTTATCTATTTGACACAGTGTTAATGTTTATTGCATTGGACTATACATACAATAAACATGGTTGATTTACATTGAGGAGATATTAAATGAAAATCTTTATGATCGGCGGTACAGGCCTTTTGGGAAGCGAAGCTGCCAGAGAGTTAATTGACCGGGGCCATTCTGTGACCTCGATTGCCCTGCCGCCTTTACCCGCAGGGGCCGAATTGCCGCCCAAAATGAAAATCGAATACGGTAATTACCTGGATATGACCGATGCTGAAATCAAAACTCATTTCAAAGGCTGTCAGGGATTTATCTTTGCCGCGGGTGTGGATGAAAGGGTTGAAGGCGCGCCTCCCATTTATAACATGTATAAAAAGTACAACATTGACCCGATCAAACGCCTGCTGCGGCTGGCGAAAGAATCCGGTGTTAAACACGCGGTTATCCTCGGCTCTTACTTTGTTTATTTCAACAAGATTTGGCCTGAAATGGAACTCGCGAAATGGCATCCATATATCCGGGCCCGCAAAGACCAGGAGGAAGCCGCGCTCTCATTTGCCGATAGCAAATTCGATGTGGCTGTCCTCGAACTGCCTTATATCTTCGGCACCCAACCCGGGCGCAAACCGGTGTGGGTTTTTCTGGTGGAAAGCCTCCGGAAGATGAAGGGTGTGACGTTGTACCCCAAGGGCGGCACTACCATGGTAACCGTCCGCCAGGTGGGTGAAGCTGTAGCCGGAGCGATGGAGCTGAATAAGGGCGGGAATGCTTATCCCATCGGTTACTACAATATGACCTGGAAAGAGATGATTACGATCTTCCATAAATACATGGGGGTACCGAAGAAACCCATCATCACTATTCCCAATTGGCTGTTTACGTTGAACAGCAAGAATATTCTTAAGGAACAGCAGGCTCATAATATCGAAGGCGGCCTCAACCTCCTCAAATTTACCGATCTGCAAACATCCAACGAATTTATCGACAAGTCCCTGGGCTGCGAACCGTTGGGCGTTCAACCGGATGACATTGACAAAGCCATCGGTGATTCGGTTAAGTTGAGTCTGGAGATTTTGGAAAATAAA